>Ga0308157_10000030_pt1 | contig 672035 bp, 603 predicted proteins | sample PhyBR1_FD_201035 | JGI IMG/M metagenome (GOLD analysis project Ga0308157, IMG submission 201035) | Phyllosphere microbial communities from UC Gill Tract Community Farm, Albany, California, United States - DLSLB.R1 | ecosystem: Host-associated > Plants > Phyllosphere > Unclassified | place... | reverse complement strand
TTCGGTGGCCATAGCGGGAGGGAAACGCCCGGTTACATTCCGAACCCGGAAGCTAAGCCTCCAAGCGCCGATGGTACTGCACTCGGGAGGGTGTGGGAGAGTAGGACACCGCCGAAATTAACTTCAACGAAAAGCCCGTCCCCTCAAGGGGACGGGCTTTTCCGCGTCTGCGGGCGGTCGCGTCGCCCGGATGAGCAGCGCGAGCCGCTCTGCTCATCCGAACGCTCTATTCGACCGGACCGAGCCAGGCCGTCGCCGCCGCGCTGTGCGCCGAGTCGGCGTTCGACGGATGGAAGGCGCCGGCGACGACGTCGCGGTACAGGCGGGCGAGCTCGCTTCCCGTGCGGAACGATGCGCCGCCTCCGACGAGCATGGCCTCGTCGACGATGTGCTTGGCGCCCGTCGTCACGCGGTGCTTCAGGCCGGAGAGCTTGGTGAACCAGTGCGCCCCGTGATCGGCGAGCTCGTCGACGTCGCGTGCGAGCTGTGCGATCTGCGGCGGGAGCGCGTCGTAGGCGATGCCCATTCCGCCCACGCGGCGGCGCACATCCGGGTCCTGGGCGTGACTGAGCCCCGTCCTCTTCGAGCGGCGCGCACGGGCCTGCTCGACCGCCAGGTCGAGCGCGCGCCCGGCGATGCCCGCGTACACAGACGAGACCAGCAGCTCGAAGGCGGCGAAGATGCCGAACACGATGGGGTCGGGGCTCGGCCCCGGCGTCACCACGCGTGCGACGCGCTCCGCGGGCGCCTCTGCGCCGTGCAGCTCGGTGGTGCGGCTCTGGGAGCCGCGCATGCCCAGGGTGTCCCAGTCGTCGCGCGTGACGACGCTCGGCGAACGCGGCACGAACGCGTAGACGAGCTTGGGATCGTCGGGGTCGGACTCGTCGAGCCCGTGCAGCCCCAGCTGCGTCCAGATCGGCGCGAGCGAGGTGAAGATCTTGGTGCCGGTGAACGCGTAGCCGCCGTCGGGGAGGGGCTCTGCCTCGGTGTCGCTGCCGAAGAGCACGAGGTCGTTGCCCGCCTCGCTGATGCCGAAGGCGTACACCTCGCCGGCCGCCGCGCCCTCGAGGACGAAAGTCAGATCATCGATGCCGCGGTCGGCGAGGATCTTCGCGACCGCGGTCCACACGAGGTGCATGTTCACCGCGAGTGCCGTCGCGGGAGCTGCCGTGGCGAGCCGCTGCTGCAGGCGAGCGGTCTGCTCCAGCGTCAGGCCGCCGCCTCCGAGGCTCCGCGGCACCAGCAGGCGCAGATAACCGGCCTCGGCGAGCTCCGCGACGTCGTCGTCGGGGAACCGGTTCTCGGCATCGACGGCGGCGGCACGGCCCCTGATGCGCTCGAGAAGGTCGTCGGGCAGGTGCGTCTCCGGGACGAACGATTCGGCCATGCGGCCAGCCTACGGGGGTGCCGGACGGCCGGCGCGGGAGGCATCGGACGGCTCCGGATGATGTGGTCGCGACACGCCCATCCGATTCCTCCACAGGAAAAGAATGTCGGTGGTCCGGCGTAGCGTCGGGCCTGTGGAGACCAGAGCTCGTTCGACGGCGCGTCGCGCGCCATCTCGCGGTTCTCGCGAGCCCGCCGAGGTGTGGACAGAGCGGTGGAACGGGCTGTGGGAAGTGTGGATGGGCTGTGGATAATCACATGGTTGTAACTACTAGCCCTAGTGGTGACCCCGAAGGGTCGCACCTATATGTAGTATTGAGGTCCCGGGTCACTACGGCCCGGAACTACACGAATCTCAAGGGGAGAGAGCATGTCGATCACCGTTTACACGAAGCCCTCGTGCGTCCAGTGCAACGCCACCTATCGCGCCCTGGATTCCAAGGGGATCGAGTACGAAGTGACCGATCTCTCGCAGGACCCGGCGGCCCTCGAGCAGGTCAAGTCGCTCGGCTACATGCAGGCACCGGTCGTCGTGACTGAGGACGGCCACTGGTCGGGCTTCCGCCCCGACCTCATCGACGAACTCGCGGCACGTCTGGCGTAATGCCTCCGCGTCGCATCGGAGCTGAGGAGCAATGATGACGACGGCAACAGCGGCCGAAGCGCCGCTTCTGGTGTACTTCTCGAGCATCTCGGGGAACACCGCTCGTTTCATCGACAAGCTGGGCCTTCGGGCCCAGCGCATCCCTCTCTACCGCGGCGATGAGCCGCTGCAGGTCGACGAGCCCTACGTGCTCGTCACTCCGACCTACGGCGGCGGTGACGGCAACGGAGCCGTCCCGAAGCAGGTCATCCGGTTTCTGAACGACGAACGCAACCGCCGCGGCATCCGCGGGGTGATCTCAGCAGGCAACACGAACTTCGGCGCAGGCTTCTGCATCGCCGGAGACATCATCAGCCGCAAGTGTGACGTGCCGCACTTGTATCGGCTCGAACTCTTCGGCACGGCCGACGACGTCGCTCGCGTGAGCGACGGATTGGAATCATGGTGGAAGCGACAGCAGTGACCAGCGAGGTCGTTGACTTCAAGCACAACCCCGCGTTCGAGGGGCTCGATTACCACGCCCTCAACGCGATGCTGAACCTGTACGACGCCAAGGGCGAGATTCAGTTCGACGCCGACAAGCGCGCTGCCCAGGAGTACTTCCTGCAGCACGTCAACCAGAACACGGTCTTCTTCCACTCGCTGCGCGAGCGCCTCGACTACCTCGTCGAGAAGGAGTACTACGAGGGCGCCGTCATCGAGAAGTACCCGTTCGCCTTCATCGAGAAGCTGAACGACTTCGCCTACGCCAAGAAGTTCCGCTTCCAGACGTTCCTCGGCGCGTTCAAGTACTACACGAGCTACACGCTGAAGACGTTCGACGGCAAGCGCTACCTCGAGCGCTTCGAGGACCGCGTCGTGATGACGTCGCTGGCTCTCGCCGACGGCGACCAGGACCTCGCGTGGAAGCTGACCGACGAGATCATCTCCGGCCGATTCCAGCCGGCGACGCCCACATTCCTCAACGCCGGCAAGGCGCAGCGCGGCGAGCTCGTCAGCTGCTTCCTGCTGCGCATCGAAGACAACATGGAGTCGATCTCGCGCGCGATCAACTCGTCGCTGCAGCTGTCGAAGCGCGGCGGCGGCGTCGCCCTGCTGCTCAGCAACATCCGCGAGTCGGGCGCCCCGATCAAGCAGATCGAGAACCAGTCGAGCGGCATCCTGCCGGTCATGAAGCTGCTCGAAGACTCGTTCAGCTACGCGAACCAGCTCGGCGCGCGTCAGGGTGCGGGTGCGGTGTACCTCTCGGCGCACCACCCCGACATCATGAAGTTCCTCGACACCAAGCGCGAGAACGCCGACGAGAAGATCCGCATCAAGACGCTGTCGCTCGGTGTGGTCGTTCCCGACATCACGTTCGAGCTCGCGAAGAACGACGAGGACATGTATCTGTTCTCGCCGTACGACGTCGAGCGCGTCTACGGCGTGCCGTTCGGCGACATCTCGGTGAGCGAGAAGTACCGCGAGATGGTCGACGACCCGCGCATCAAGAAGACGAAGATCGGCGCGCGCAAGTTCTTCCAGACGCTCGCCGAGATCCAGTTCGAGTCCGGCTACCCGTACGTCATGTTCGAGGACACGGTCAACAAGGCCAACCCCATCAAGGGGCGCATCAACATGTCGAACCTCTGCAGCGAGATCCTGCAGGTGAACACGCCGACCACGCTGAACACCGACCTGTCGTACGACCAGATCGGCAAGGACATCAGCTGCAACCTCGGTTCGCTGAACATCGCGCTGGCGATGGACTCGCCCGACTTCGGTCAGACGGTCGAGACGTCCATCCGGGCCCTCACCGCGGTGAGCGACCAGAGCCACATCGAGTCGGTCCGGTCGATCGAAGACGGCAACGACCGCTCGCACGCCATCGGCCTCGGCCAGATGAACCTGCACGGCTACCTCGCTCGCGAGCGCGTGTTCTACGGCTCGGAAGAGGGCGTCGACTTCACGAACATCTACTTCTACACGGTGCTCTTCCACGCGCTGCGCGCGTCGATGAACATCGCCAAGGAGCGGGGTGTGACGTTCGAGGGCTTCGCAGACTCGACGTACGCGTCGGGCGAGTTCTTCGACAAGTACATCGACCAGGCGTGGGTGCCGCAGACCGAGAAGGCCGCAGCGCTCTTCGCCGGTCACCACATCCCGACCCAGGCCGACTGGGCCGAGCTGAAGGGCCAGATCCAGAAGTACGGCATCTACAACCAGAACCTGCAGGCGGTGCCGCCGACCGGCTCGATCTCGTACATCAACAACTCGACGAGCTCGATCCACCCGATCGCGTCGAAGATCGAGATCCGCAAGGAAGGCAAGCTCGGCCGCGTCTACTACCCGGCGCCGTTCATGACGAACGACAACCTCGAGTACTACCAGGACGCGTACGAGATCGGCTACGAGAAGGTCATCGACACCTACGCCGCGGCAACGCAGCACGTCGACCAGGGCCTCTCGCTGACGCTGTTCTTCCCCGACACGGCGACGACGCGCGACATCAACCGCGCGCAGATCTACGCGTGGCGCAAGGGCATCAAGACGATCTACTACATCCGTCTTCGTCAGATGGCCCTCGAGGGTACTGAGGTGGAAGGCTGCGTCAGCTGCACGCTTTAGTGCACTGACCAGGGATTTTAGGGAATTTGAATGTCTGAAAAGCTTCAGCTGCTCGACCACGTGCAGGCCATCAACTGGAACCGCATCCAGGACGACAAGGACGTGGAGGTGTGGAACCGCCTCACGAGCAACTTCTGGCTGCCCGAGAAGGTGCCGCTCTCGAACGACATCCAGTCGTGGAACACGCTCAGCGAGCACGAGCAGCAGCTCACGATGCGCGTCTTCACGGGCCTCACGCTGCTCGACACCGTGCAGGCCACCGTCGGTGCGGTGTCGCTGATCCCCGATGCGGTGACGCCGCACGAGGAGGCCGTCTACACGAACATCGCGTTCATGGAGTCGGTGCACGCGAAGAGCTACTCGTCGATCTTCTCGACGCTCGCCTCGACGCCCGAGATCGACGCGGCGTTCCGCTGGTCGGTGGAGAACCCGAACCTTCAGAAGAAGGCTCAGATCATCATCGACTACTACCGCGGCGATGACCCCCTGAAGCGCAAGGTCGCCTCGACGTTGCTCGAGTCGTTCCTGTTCTACTCGGGCTTCTACCTGCCGATGTACTGGTCGTCGCACGCCAAGCTGACGAACACGGCAGACCTCATCCGGCTCATCATCCGCGACGAGGCCGTGCACGGGTACTACATCGGCTACAAGTTCCAGAAGGGGCTCGAGCAGGTCGACCAGGCCAAGCGCGACGAGCTGAAGGACTACACCTTCAGCCTGCTGTACGAGCTCTACGACAACGAGGTGCAGTACACACAGGACCTCTACGACTCGGTCGGCCTGACCGAGGACGTCAAGAAGTTCCTGCACTACAACGCCAACAAGGCGCTGATGAACCTCGGCTACGAGGGCATGTTCCCCTCGACGGTCACCGACGTGAACCCGGCGATCCTGTCGGCGCTCTCGCCGAACGCCGACGAGAACCACGACTTCTTCTCGGGTTCGGGTTCGAGCTACGTCATCGGCAAGGCTGTCGCAACCGAGGACGACGACTGGGACTTCTGAAGCTCCAGGTGAGAGGCTAGATCTCTCATGGCACCGGCCCTCGGCTGGCTACTTCTCGCGAGTGGCTGGCCGAGGGCCTTCTTCGTTTCTGCCCACGTTTTGCCCACATCCGTTCAGGCCGCGGGTGCTCGGTGGGCCTTGCTCATCGCGTCGGCGCCTGTCGTCCTGAGGGAACGATCTCGGACTGCTTCCGTCTCCGTGCCCAGGTCGGTTGTGAGATTGCGCGCCGCACCTCGAGGAGGGCTTGGTGTCAAAACCTTTCCTTTTTGGTAAGGTTTTGACATGCCCGCGGTGACCAATCTCGACGTGCTGCGCGAGATCGCGCTGGACCAGAATGGGTATGTCACGACGGCCGAGGCGCTTGACCGGGGCATCACGCACGCCGATCTGTCAAAGATGGTGGCGCGGGGGCGGCTGTCCAGGGAGGGACACGGTGTGTATCGGGTGCCGCAGGTTCCCGTCACGGAGTTCGACCAGTATCGCCTCGCGCTGCTGTGGTCGGGCGTCGAGGGGGCGGTGCTGAGTCATGACACGGCGTTGCAGACATGGGAGATCGCTGACATCAACCCATCGCGTATCCATTTCACGGTCCCGCGGGCACGCCGTCTGCGCCGCGCTGGAGGTGATGGCTACGTCGTTCATTACGAAGACCTTTCGCCGGGGCAGATCACATGGTGGCAGGAAATGCCCGTTACCGATGTCCCGACGACAATCGTCCAGTGCATCGGGTCCGGCGTGCCCACCTACCTGCTGAGACAAGCGATTGATCGCGCTGGGCGAGCCGGGCAGTTCGACACCGAGCGGCAGATCGAACTCTCGCGCGCGCTGGAGGAGCGAGATGGACGCCGATGACGTCGACAACCTTGCAGCGTCACTGAAGACGCTGGATGCCAAGAAGAAGGAGCCCCTCAACGTCCGGGTGCTCGACGGATGGATTGCGCAAGCGCGCGACCGTCTCGACTCCTACGGGCCGCGGCTCGGATGGCTCGTCGCCGCCACCGTCGTCACCGCCGCGGTGCAGCGCGCCGTCGACGAAGACGGTCGCTCGCTGTTCCTGCTCAAGGGCGGGACGATGCTGCAGTACCGTCTGCCCGGCATGTCCCGTACGACCCGGGACATCGATGGCCTCGTTCGCGGAGACCTCGACGAATTCCTGCACAAGCTCGACGCCGCGTTTGCCGAACCCTGGGGTCCGCTTGTAATGACGCGCGGCGAGGTGGAAGAGATCCGCGTGCCTGCCCGGATCGTGAATCCTCGCCGCTTCGACATCAAGGTCACCTTCAAGGGCGTGACGTGGCGACGCGTGCAGGTCGAGGTCTCGCGCGATGAGGGCGGTGCCGGTGCGCGGCCGGAAGAGATTCCCGCGCCGTCGCTCGTAGGGTTCGGATTGCCGACCCCGGACCGACTCATCGGTCTGTCGATGGCCTACCAGATCGCCCAGAAGATCCACGCCAGCACCGACCCGCACGACCCTCCTCGCCAGGTCAATGACCGGGCGCGCGACGTTGTCGATCTGTTGTTACTGCGCGACCTGGCGACCCGCACAGGGCATCCTGCGCTGGAGGCGATCCGTGACGCAGTGAAGGACATCTTCAGTGCAAGAGCAGCGGACGCGGAGGCTGCGGGTGCTCCGGCAAGGACTTGGCCCGCAACGTTGGCGGCCCATTCGCATTGGCGTGAGAGCTACGTCGACGCGGCAGAGTCGGCGGGAGTTGCACTCGGCCTGGAAGACACCGTTGCCGAACTCAACGAATGGCTGCTTACCCTGCACTGACCGTTTGACGGCAGGGGAGAAAGTTTGCGGGACTGATCGCCACGGCCGGTCGATCCCCGGCTCCGGATCACGAGAGCGCCGCCGTTACACTGACCGCATGGGGGAGAAGCGGAAGCTGGAGCAGCAGATCGCCGTCTTCGGCGAGAGCGGAAGCGGGAAGACGGTCCTGCTGTCGTCGTTCTACGGCGCGACGCAGGAGCCGCAGTACCGCCACAGGGATCTGTTCTACGTCGTCGCCGATGATATCGGGCAGGGCAGTCGACTGCACGGCAACTACCTCGGAATGCGCAACGCGGCGAAGCTGCCGATGGCCAACCACTTCTCCAGCGAGAAGTACTCGCTCTCGATCAAGCTGAAGGACGACGCGGCGGCGAAGCGTCGGCCGTTCGATGCCGTGCGCCTGACGTGGCACGACTACCCGGGCGAGTGGTTCGAGCAGGGCGTCAGCGGGCCTGTGGAAGCACAGCGGCGCGTCGACGGATTCCGTTCGCTGCTGGGGTCGGACGTCGCGCTGCTGCTCGTCGACGGGCAGAAGCTGCGCGAGAACGCAGGAGAGGAGGAGCGGTACCTCAAGTCGCTCTTCGGCAATTTCCGCAACGGCCTGCTGTCGCTCAAGGACGACCTCCTCGACGACGGTAAGCCGCTCCTGCAGTTCCCGCGCATCTGGGTCCTGTCGCTGTCCAAGGCCGACCTGCTGCCCGACGCCGACGTCTACTGGTTCCGGGATCTGCTGGTCGAGAAGGCGCGCGGCGAGATCGACGCGCTCAGGGGCGTGATCGGTGAGTTCATCGAGGGCAAGGAAGCCCTGTCGATCGGCGAAGACTTCGTGCTGCTGTCAGCCGCAAAATTCGAGCCGGGGCGGATCGAGGTCGCCGAGCGGATCGGCGTCGAACTCATCCTTCCGCTCTCCGCGATCCTGCCCTTCGAGCGGCACGTCCGGTGGGCCGAGCGGAAGCTGCTCCCCGGCAAGCTCGCCGAGGGCCTGATGCGCGGCGCCGGAATGCTCGCCGCGGCGCTGACGGGCAAGAGGCGCCGCATCTACGGACGGCTGGCGCCGATCCTGTCGTTCGTCGAACCCCTCGTGATCCAGGAGGCGGCTCGGCTGGCCGGCGACAAGCTGCGCGAGCTGAACAAGACGGCGAGCGAGAAGCGCGACAAGCTCAGCGCGACACTGACGCAGTTCACGCTCGACCTGGAGCGCGGCGAGCAGGAGCGCACCCTGATCCGGAGCAAGCGGTGACGCTCCTCTGGGCCACGCGCGGTCGGACGTGGGGGTTCCGGTTCCTGCGCCACGACGGACAAGGCGATCCGCTGCTCGAGTACGAGCGCGGCTTCGCGACGTTCGGCTCCGACGACGAGGGCGTCAGCCGCGTCGGGGACCGCGTCGCGTTGCGGTTCACCGACCCGGAGGGGCGCTGCGACCGGTCCGGACGCGTGATTCCCCACGAGTTCGTCGTGTCGGGAGAACTCGCGGCCGAGGTGGGCACCGTCGACGACGGGCTGCGGGTGGTGTGGCCGCTGGTCCGCGACGAGTACGCGAAGATCTGGGGCGCCGAACCGCGGCGGTGAGCCGGTGGCGGCACCTGCCACGCTCGCGGTGACTAACCCCCGATGACGTCGGTCGCGGCGCGCAGCAGCAGTTGCTGCGTATCGCTCTCGAACTGACCGCCCTGGAGGGCGCCGTCGACCAGCAGGACGAGCACGCGCGCCGCGTACACCGGGTCGGGGTGCTCGAGCTCGGTCACGAGCGACGCGAGCACGTCGTGCAGCCAGGCGCGGTGGTCGTCGATGACCGTGCGCACGCAATTATCGGGCGAGGGGTACTCGGCGGCGGCGTTCAGGAACTCGCATCCGCGGAAGTCCTCGGCGCTGGTCGCGGCGCCGATCACGTCGACCACGGCGAGGAGCGCGTCGCGCGGCTCCTTTCCCTGCCGTGCGGCCGTCACCTTGTCGCGGATGCTGACGCTCGTGCTCGCGAGGTACGCGGCGACCAGATCGTCCTTCGAAGGGTAGCGGCGGTAGAACGTCGCCTTCGTGACGGGGGCCTCACGCCGAGGCGCTCACGATGTCGGACGACGAGTGGTCCAGAGTGCTCAGGACGAACCTCGACGCGGTGTTCGTCACGAGCCAGGTCATCGGCCAGGCCATGGCGGCCGCCGGGCGCGGATCGATCGTGAACATCGGCTCCATGTCGGGCAAGATCGTGAACCGCCCGCAGTGGCACTCGCCGTATGCCGTGTCGAAAGCAGGCGTCCACCACCTCACGAAGTCGCTGGCCGCGGAGTGGGCGCCGAAGGGCATTCGCGTGAACGCGCTCGCGCCCGGGTACGTGAAGACCGAGATCGCCGACATCGATCTGCCCGAGTACAAGCAGTACTGGGTGGACGAGGCGCCGCTGCGGCGCTACGCCCAGGTGGAGGAGGTCGCGCCCGCTGCGCTCTACCTGGCGAGCGACGCGTCGACGTTCACCACGGGTGCGATCCTCGTCGTCGACGGGGGATACACGCTGTGGTGACGCGGAGGGGACAGAAAGAGCGCAGTATCAGTGCGCCGTTCGTATTGCACGCACGAAGGCACCGGCGGCGCGGGGCCGTCACAGTCGTCGAGAGGCGACCGCCCCGCAGGCCGTTCTCCCGACCTTCCGAAAGAATTTACATGCGTGGGAATACAGTTTGCGCGTAGGCTGTTCCAGAATGTGATTGCGAACCTCACCGCGTCCCCGAAAGGACACCCCATGACTCTCACCGCCTCCGCCATCCCCGGTTACGTCTCCGGCACCTGGAAGATCGACCCCGCCCACTCCGAGATCACCTTCTCGGTGCGCCACCTCGCCATCAGCAAGGTCAAGGGCAAGTTCGAGCAGTTCGACGCGACCGTCGTGACTGCCGACGAGATCGAGAACTCCACGGTCGAGGCGACCATCGAGATCGCCAGCGTGACGACGGGCCAGGAGCAGCGCGACGGCCACCTCCGCACCGGCGACTTCTTCGCGACCGACGAGTTCCCCCAGATGACCTTCCGCTCGACCGGCGTGCGCGTCGAGGGCGACGACCTGCTCGTCGACGGCGACCTCACGCTGCGCGGCGTGACCAAGCCCGTCACCCTGAACGCCGAGTTCGGCGGCATCACGACCGACGCCTACGGACAGGTCAAGGCCGGCGGCGAGGCCACCACCAAGATCAACCGCCACGACTTCGGCGTGAGCTGGAACGCGGCTCTCGAGGCCGGCGGCTTCACACTCGGCGATGACGTCACCATCACGCTCGAGCTGCAGTTCACGCTCCAGGCGTAAGAGCCTGCGCCCGCGCGGCAGAACGAAAGGGCCGGTTCCTCGGGAACCGGCCCTTTCGTCGCATCCGGCGGCTTTGCGCGGCTCAGCGCTTCGGCAGTACCCAGCCCGGGCGGACGAAGTGGCAGGTGTAGCCGTTGGGATAGGTGATCAGGTAGTCCTGATGCTCGGGCTCGGCCTCCCAGAAGGGCGCGGCCGGCTCGATCGTCGTCACGGCGGCGCCGGGCCACAGCCCCGACGCGTCGACGTCGGCGATCGTCTCGCGCGCGGTCTGCGCCTGCTCCTCGCTGAGCGGGAAGATCGCCGAGCGGTAGCTCGTGCCGATGTCGTTGCCCTGGCGGTTCAGCGTCGAGGGGTCGTGCACCTGGAAGAAGAACGCGAGGATGTCGCGGAACGTCGTGGCCGTCGGGTCGAACACGATCTCGACGGCCTCGGCGTGACCGGGGTGGTTCGGGTAGGTCGGGTGGTCGTTCTGTCCGCCCGTGTACCCGACGCGCGTCGAGAGCACTCCTGGCTGTCGCCGGATGAGGTCCTCGAGGCCCCAGAAGCAGCCGCCGGCCAGCACGGCCGTCTCTGCGCCCTCGGTGCGGGTGACCTCGCCGGTGTCTGCTGGTCCGCTCGTCACGGTGCCCTCCTCATCCGAAACTCTGCGCGCCCTGCGGCGCACGCTCTCCAGCGTAGTGCGGCACGCGGTGCCGGGGGTCGTGAGGCGGGAGGAGAATGGAGGCATGGCCCTTCCGCTCGTGACCGAGATGCCCGAACCGCAGTACGTGATGTCGAGCGACGGATTCCGAATCGCTACCTACTCGTGGGGCGATATCGATGCGCCCACCGTCTTCGCCGTGCACGGCTTCGCCTCGAGCGCGCGCGACAACTGGGCGGCGACCGGATGGGTGCGCGACCTGCTGAGGGCGGGCTTCCGCGTGCTGGCGATCGACCAGCGCGGCCACGGGCTGAGCGAGAAGCCGCGGGAGCCCGACGACTTCTCGATGGCGCTGTTCCTCTCCGACATCGAGAACGTCCTCACGGTGCACCTCGTCGACCAGTTCTCGTACCTCGGCTACTCGCTCGGTGCGCGCGTCGGGTGGCACGCCGCCGTGGAGTTCCCCCACCTGATGGACCGAGCGGTGCTCGGCGGCATCCCTGACGGCAAGCCGCTGGGGCGCATCAACCTCGCGCAGGCGCACGCGTATGCCGACGCGGGCACGATGCCCACCGACCCCGACACGATCAACTACATCCGGCTGGCCGACCGGGTCGAGGGCAACGACATCCGGTCGCTGATCGCGCTCGCCGAGGGCATGCGCTTCGATGACGTCGACCCCGAGCTCGGCAACCCGCCGACCCAGCGCGTGCTGTTCGCGACGGGGGAGAAGGATCCGGTGCTCGCCGACTCTCGTCAGATCGCCGAGGCGACGCCGCGCGGGTTCTTCTTCGAAATCCCCGGTCGCCACCACTTCAACGCGCCAGGCTCGCGCGACTTCCGCAGCGCCGGCCTGGAGTTCCTCTCGCAGGCATGACGCGCCCTCCCGCCGCGCGATTGGTCGATTGCGGATGGTTAGGCTATCCTGAGTCCGTTCCGATTAAGGTGTGGTTTACCTAATACTCCGCGCGCTCCTCGCACCGAAGCGCGCGAGACAGCGATCGAAGGAGAACACATGTCGCCCATCCGCCCTCTCGCCGCACTCTCGGTGGTCGCCGCGTCCGCCCTTGCACTGGCCGGCTGCGCGTCGCCAGACGCGGAGGCCGACGCCGCGGCGCCGGACGCATCGAGCGGCGAGACCGTGTCGTTCACCTTCCAGAACAACACCGCGGGGGAGGACGAGGAGCCCGTCTACGAGGAGATCACCGTGGAGGCGCCGAAGAACCCCGAGCGGGTCGTGTTCTTCGACATGGCCTCGCTCGACACGTGGACGGCACTGGGCGGACCGGCCGCGGTCGGCGCGCCGCTCGACTCGGTCCCCGAGTACCTCGCCGACGGCGTCGCCGACGACGCGATCAACGCGGGCACGCTGTTCGAGGCCGACCTCGTCGAGATCGAGGCCGCGCAGCCCGAGCTGATCGTCGTGGCCGGTCGATCGGCGGCGCTCTACGACGACCTGAACGCGATCGCCCCGACCGTCAACCTCTCGTCGGAGGGGTCCTTCGAGGACACGCTCGAGCGCAACACGGCGTTCCTCGGAGAGGTGCTGGGCGCAGAGGACGAGGCGAAGGCCGCCGTCGACGATCTCGAGTCGCAGATCGAGGACGTGCGGGCGAAGACCGCCGGGATCGGCACGGGCCTCAGCGTGATGGTCTCGGGCGACAGCCTCAGCGCTCTCAAGCCCTCCGAGGGCGACTACTCGGGCCGCAACCTCCGCGGCGGCCTCGTCTACGACGTCTTCGGCGTCGAGCCGGTGACCGGTGACATCGAGGGCGCGACGCACGGCGAGCCCGTGTCGTTCGAGTTCCTCGAGGAGTACGACCCCGACTACCTGTTCGTCACCGACCGCAACGCGGCCACGGGCGAAGCGGGTGCCGAGACGGCCGAAGCGATCCTCGACAACGAGATCGTGCACAGCACGACGGCCTGGAAGAACGACCAGATCGTCTACCTCGACCCGATCGCGTGGTACGTCGTGTTCGGCGGCATCGAGACCACCCAGATCATGATCGATGACATCGCCGGGGCGCTCGCGTAACCAGCCGCGCTGACCCGCTGCTGTGACCGCGCTCGCACCATCCGTCAGCACCCCCGCCCTGCGCCCGCGGCGCACCTGGGCGGGGGTGCTGATCGGCGTTCTCCTGGTCGCGCTCTCGGCGGCCAGCCTGCTGATCGGGGCGAGCAGCGACGTCTCGATCGGGGCGGTCGCCGCCGGCGACGAGGACGCGCTGTTCCTCCTCGCCGCCAGCAGGTTCCCCCGCATGATCGCGCTGATCCTCGTCGGAGCGGCGCTGTCGATCGCCGGCCTCGTCATGCAGATGCTGGTGCGCAACAAGTTCGTCGAGCCGTCGACGACGGGTGTCACCGAGTTCGGGGCGCTCGGCATGCTCACGGCGCTCGTCCTCTTTCCCGGCATGCCCGTGATGCTCCGGATGGGGCTGGTCGCGCTGTTCGCCCTCGCCGGCACCTGGGTGTTCCTGCGCATCATCCGGTTCGTGCCGGTGCGCACGCTCGTGCTGGTGCCGCTCGTCGGCATCATGCTGGGCGGCGTCGTCGGCGCGGTCACCACCTTCTTCGCGTACCGGCTCGATCTGCTGCAGGCGCTCGGGCAGTGGTCGCAGGGATCGTTCGCGACCGTGATGCGCGGGCGCTACGAGTTCGTCTGGCTCGCCGGGGCCATGGTGGTCATCGCCTGGATCGCCGCCGACCGCTTCAGCGTGATCGGGCTCGGCGAGGAGTTCGCCGTGAACCTCGGACTGGACTATCGCCGCGTCGTGGCCGTCGGCATGCTGCTGATCGCCGTGATCACGGCGTGCGTGCTCGTCACCGCCGGCATGCTGCCCTTCCTCGGGCTCGTCGTGCCCAACATCGTCAGCATCATCATCGGCGACAACGTGCGGCGCTCGATCCCGTGGGTCGCGGGGCTCGGCGCCGTGTTCGTGCTCGCCTGCGACCTCGTGGCCCGCCTCGTGCGGTTCCCCTACGAGATCCCGCTGTCGGTGGTCGTCGGGGTGATCGGGGCCGCGCTGTTCCTCTGGCTTCTGCTGCGGAGGAGGGCTCGTGTCCACTGAGACGACGCCGGTGACGACGAACGACGGGGCGGGCACAGCGGGGGATGCGGTGCGATCCGCCGGCGCCGCGCGCAGGCTGTGGGCGCGCCCGGCGACGCGGCTGTGCCTGCTCGGGATCGTCGTGGTCGCCCTCGCGGCGTTCTACCTGCTGTTCGACGTGCCGGGCTCGTACGCCTTCGCCGCGAAGATCCGCGGCCTCACGATCGCGGCGATGGCCGTGGTCGCGACGGCCGTCGGCGTTTCGACCGTCGTCTTCCACACCATCACCCAGAACCGCATCCTGACGCCGTCGATCATGGGCTTCGACTCGTTCTACGGGCTCATCACGACGACGATGGTGTTCGCCTTCGGCGCGACGGGGTTCCTCGTCGCCGACAGCATCGTGCTGTGGGTGCTGCAGGTCGCGGTGATGGTCGGTTTCAGCGTGTTCCTGTTCACCTGGATGTTCGGCGGAAAGCGGCGCTCGATCCATCTGATGCTGCTGGTGGGGATCGTGCTCGGCACGTTCTTCCGCAGCTTCACCGAGTGGATGCAGCGGATGCTCGACCCGCTCGACTTCCAGGTGGTCACCGACGCGATGTTCGCCTCGCTGACGCGCCCCGATCCGATGCTGCTGGCGTTCACCGCCGTGCTCGTCTGCGGCGCCTGCGCGGCGCTCGTCCCGCTGCTGTCGAGGCTCGACGTGCTCACGCTCGGCGAGCCGGTCGCGGTCGGCCTCGGCGTGAGCTACCGGCGTCTCGTCATGGTGCTGTTCCTGGTCGTGTCGGTGATGGTGGCGGCGTCGACCGCGCTGGTCGGGCCCATCCTGTTCTTCGGCCTGATCGTCGCGAACCTGGCCTACTCGTACGCCGGGTCGTTCCGGCATCGATGGACGCTGCCTGCGGCCGCGCTGCTCGGCATGGTCTGCCTCCTCGGCGGCCAGATCGTACTGGAGCAGCTCCTCGGCTTCGGTGGGGCGATCGCGACCGTGATCGAGTTCGCGGGCGGACTGTTCTTCCTCTTCCTCGTGCTGCGAAAGGGGGCACGATGATCGTGCTCGACGGCGCCACCAAGCGCTACAACGGAACCACGGTGCTCGACGACGTCTCGCTGGAGCTGGGCGGCGAGGGCGTGACGGCGCTCATCGGACCGAACGGCGCAGGCAAGTCGACCCTGTTCGGACTCGTCGGCCGACTGATCGCCCCGGACGAGGGAGTCGTGAGCGTCGACGGGCACGACGTGGCGCGCGCGCCGAGCCGCGAGCTGGCCCGCACGATCGCCGTGCTGCGCCAGGACAACACGATCGCCTCGCGCCTCACCGTCGGCGACCTGGTGGAGTTCGGCCGCTTCCCGCACTCGCAGGGCAGGCTCACGACCGCCGACCGCGACGCGATCGAGCAGGCGATCGACTATCTCGACCTCGGGGGCCTTCGCACCCGTTTCCTCGACGAGCTCTCGGGCGGCCAGCGCCAGCGCGCGTTCATCGCGATGGTGCTGGCGCAGGACACGAAGTACGTGCTGCTCGACGAGCCGCTGAACAACCTCGACCTGAAGCACATGACCGAGATCATGAGGCTCGTGCGCCGCATGGCGGACGAGCTCGGCAAGCGCATCATCGTGGTGCTGCACGACATCAACTTCGCCGCGACCTACAGCGACCGCATCGTGGCCATGCGCGACGGCCGGGTGGTCGCCGATGCGACGCGCGACGAGATCATGACCCCGGATGTTCTCGGCCGGGTGTACGACACCGCTGTCGATGTCCGGGAGATCGACGGCCGCCCCGTGGCCCTGTACTACGCGTAGACCCGTCCGCGCGCGCGGACCGGCCGCCGAGCTACCGCCGGTCGACCTCCTGTTCGAGCGCGCGCCACTGGTCCCATCCGGGTTCGCCCTTCATGAACTCGTGGATCTCCTCCTTGCTCGCGGTGAGCTTGGGATCGTGCTTCAGGTAAGCCCGCGTCTCGCGCGCGACGAGGCCAGACAGGATGAGCAGCCCGATGAGGTTCGGCAGTGCCATGAGCCCGTTCATGACGTCGGAGAACGTCCACACCAGGTTCAGCTCGACCGTGCAGCCGATGTAGACGACCAGCGAGAAGATGATCCGGAACGGCAGCACGCCCCGCCGGCCGAACAGCTTCTCGACCGCGCGCTCGCCGTAGTACGACCAGCCGAGGATCGTCGAGAAGGCGAACATGACGAGGCCGAGCGTGACGATCCATCCGCCCCACTGGCCGGGCAGGCCGTGGGCGAACGCATGCGCGGTCATCAGGTCGGCGCCGATCTGCTTGCCGTCGGCATCGACATCGGCGTACACCCCGGTCGTAACGATGACGAGGCCCGTCATCGAGACCACGATGATCGTGTCGATGAACGTCTGCGTCATCGACACGAGGCCCTGGCGCACCGGATGGGTGGTCTGCGCGGCGGCGGCCGCGATGGCGGCCGATCCCATGCCCGACTCATTCGAGAAGATGCCGCGGGCGACGCCCATCTGGATGACGATGATGAGCGCCGAGCCCGCGAATCCGCCGGCGGCGGCGGTGCCGGTGAAGGCGTCGGTGAAGATCAGGCCGAGCGCGGCGGGCACGTCTGCGATGTTGGCGATCAGGATGTACAGCGCGGCGAGCACGTAGAAGACGATCATGATCGGCACGAAGCCGGCCGTGACCCGGCCGATCGACTTGATGCCGCCGACGAGCACGAGCAGGGCGACGACGGTGAGCACGATGCCGGTCACCCAGGTGGGGATCGAGAAGCTGGCATCGAGGTTCGCCGACACCGAGTTGCCCTGCGTCATGTTGCCGATGCCGAAGCAGGCGAGCACGGCGAAGATCGTGAACGAGTACGCGAGCACCTTGCCGAAGCGGTTCGGGATGCCGCGCTCGAGGTACTGCTGCGGGCCGCCGTTGCGCTCGCCGGCCGAGTCGGTGCGGCGGAAGCGGACGCCGAGGAACGCCTCGGAGTACTTCGACGCCATGCCGAGAAGGCCGGTGACCCACATCCAGAACAGCGCGCCTGGTCCGCCGATCGCGATGGCCGTGGCGACGCCGACGATGTTGCCCGTGCCGACGGTCGCCGCGAGCGCCGTCGTGAGCGCCTGGAACTGCGAGATGTCGCCGTCGGCGCCGCGGTCGCGTCGGCGCAGGATGCCGAGGTTCAGCGCGGCGCCGAGCCGCAGGAACTGGATGCCCCCGAGCCTGATCGTGAGGTAGGCGCCCGTTCCGAGCAGAAGCGGGATGAGCAGGAACGGGCCCCACACGAAGCCGCTCACGGCGCTGAGGAAGCCTTGGATCCAGTCGAGCACGGCAGTCCTTTCCCGGCGGACGCCGCGTTGCGCCCTCCGTCCGCCGAGCGTACTGGCCGTCGCAGCCGGGGCAGCGCGCGCCGCGCGCTACGCGTCGATGCCGAGCTGCTTGCGCAGGCGGGCGACGTGGCCGGTCGCCTTGACGTTGTACTGCGCGAGCGCGATGACGCCCTGTTCGTCGATGACGAACGTCGAGCGGATGACGCCCTCGATGATCTTGCCGTAGTTCATCTTCTCGCCCCAGGTGGCGTACGCCTCGTGCACGGCGCGGTCGGGGTCGCTCAGCAGCGTGTAGGTCAGCCCGTCGCGCTCGGCGAACTCCTTGAGCTTCGCCGGCTCGTCGCGCGAGACGCCGAGCACCGTGTAGCCGGCGCCCGAGAGCGACGAGATCGAGTCGCGGAAGTCGCATGCCTCAGTCGTGCAGCCCGGTGTCATCGCCGCCGGGTAGAAGTACAGTACGACCTTCGAACCGCGCAGCTCGGCGAGCGATACCGCGTTGCCGTCCTGGTCGAGAAGCGTGAAGTCTGGTGCGGGCGTTCCCTCAGCGAGCCGTTCGGTCATCGTTCCAGCCTAGGCCGTGCCGGATGCCTCGGCGCCGGCCGGCCGGGGCGCCGGACGAGACAGCTCAGGTGCGGCAGATCGACCCCGAATGGATGATTCGGGGTCGATCTGCCGCACCTGGACGGGGCCGGATGAGCCCGGCCGCCGGATCAGTACCAGTTGACGGACTGCGAGTGGCCCCACGCCGAGCAGGGGGTGCCGTACGTCTGCTGGATGTAGGTCAGGCCCCAGCGGATCTGCGTGAGCGGGTTGGTCTCCCAGTCGGAGGCGACGGTCGACATCTTCGATCCGGGCAGCGCCTGCGGAATGCCGTACGCGCCGCTCGAGCCGTTCTGAGCCTGGTAATTCCAGCCGGACTCCTTGTTCCACAGGCTCGACAGGCAGCCGAACTGGTCGTCGCCCCAGCCGAATTCGTCCGCGGCGATCGTCGCGGCGGCGGCCTGCGCGCCGCTCGGGGTCTGCGCCGCCGTGATGGCGTCTTCGAGCGCGGCGGCCTCCGCCTCGGCGGCTGCGGCCTCCTCGGCCTTGCGCTTCTTCTCGGCGGCGGCCGCCTTCTTCGCCTCGGCGGTCTCGGCGACGACGGTCTCCGTCGCGCTCGATGCATCGGCGGTGAGCCCGACGACCTCCGAGCGGTCGAGGGAGGAATAGTCCTCGAGCTGAGAGACGTACGCGGTCAGGTCATCGGTGTCGACGCTCGAGGCGGCGCCCTCGATCGCGGTCTGCGCGTCGGCGATCGCCTGGTCGGCGTCACCCATCGCGTCGGAGCCGATCGTGAGCTCGAGCGGCAGCTCGCTCTGGTCGACGACCGTGCCGGATGCGCTCAGCTCGGCCTGCGACGGCTGCGCGATCGCGAAGACGGAGGCACTGGCGGCGAGGCCGGCGATCAGGGCGCCGGCGGCCATGAGGCGCAGTCGGCTCTTCGGCGCGGCGGAGCGCGCTACGGTGACGGGCGCGGCCGTCGGCAGGGAATCGTCGTGAGTCATTCGGGCTCTCGTGTGTCGGGAAACGTGCGTCGTTATCTGTCTGTTACTTTCGGGATTCACCGACCCTCTCATCCGGAATCTGGGTGGCGGCTCAGACGGGTGCCGATCCGCGCGGTCAGGGGCCGAAAACGGTTCCATTCCTATGACGCGGGCCCGCACAGGCAGTGCACCCCCGACATCCGCATGCTGGCGCGGATGTCGGGGGTGCGGTCGAGTTTGATAACGGAACGATAACGAGGGCGGTGTGACCCGAACTTGTGGATCTGCTGGCAAATGCGCAGATCGGGCGCTCAGTGGTCGCGGTGGTCCTGCATGTGCACGCGCGCGCCGCGCCGCGGCTCGGTGACGCCCCAGGCGCGGATGAGCCGGATCACCCGGTAGCGGTGCCCCGCCCACGGCGCCAGGAGCTCGAGCATGCCGTCGTCGTCGACGCGGCTGCCGGTGAGCGCGAAGCCGACCTGATGAGCCAGGTGGAAGTCGCCGACGCTCACCGCATCTGCGTCGCCGAGCGCGCGGATGCGGGTCTCGGCGATCGTCCACGCGCCGATGCCCCGCAGCGATGCGAGCGCCGTATCGAGAGAGGAAGAGGCGCGCTCGAGCGCGTCGGCGCGCGCGGCGGCCTCGACGATCGTGCGCGCCTGCGGCGGCTCGAGCCCCGCCCGGTGCCACACCCACGACGGCGTGCGGCGCCAGCCCTCGGGTGACGGCGGGGCGTACAGCGGCACGGGAGAGGGGCCCGGTGCGCGCTCGCCGCTGTGCTGCACGACGTGCCGCCACGCGCCGAACGCCTGGCGCAGCGTCACCTTCTGCTCGGTGATCGCCTGGGCGAGCGCATCGAACAGCCGGTCCGTTCCGCCGATGCGCAGGCCGGGGCTGCGGCGGTGAGCCTCGGCGATCAGCGGATGGCGCGGCTCGAAGCCGTCGAGGTCGTCGCGCGCGCCGCAGAGCGCGGGCGCCTGCGCGATCGCCCACTCGCGGCCCGGACCCCACGCGGCCAGGCGCACGACGCCGTCGGCGCTCTGCCGCAGGGCGAGCGTCGCGACCCCGTCAGGCGTGCGCGTCGCGCGCCAGAGCACCTGCCCCGTGCGGTCGATCGTCGCGGTGGGGTCGCCGGGGCCCCGTTGGTGCACCGCGACGGTCGCGAACAGGTCGAGCGCGCCCGTCGGGCGGTACTCGCTCTCGAGCCGCGGCCCGTGGTCGGGCGCCGCTCCTGACTCGGCCGCGCGTGCGCCGCGCCCGCGCTGCGGGAAGCGGGGCGACAGGTGCTGCGGGCCGATCATGCGACCACGCTACGCCTGGGCGCCGACACCGGCGCCCAGGGGATCAGACGGCGTCGGGCGACGGTGCGCCGACGCCGTAGCGCACGGCGACGTCAGCGTGGCGGTCGAAGCGGTAGCCGACGCCGCGCACGGTGCGCACGATGTCTTCGTAGCGGCCGAGCTTCGAACGCAGGCGGCGGACGTGCACGTCGATCGTGCGGACGCCGGGGGCGCCCTCCTCCTCGTCTGCCTGCCAGAGCGAGTCGACGAGCTCTGCGCGCTCGATCGTGCTGCCCTCGCGGAGCACAAGGTACTGCAGCAGCTCGAACTCCTTGTAGGTGAGGTTCGTGTTCTCACCGTCGATCACGATGCGCTTGCGCGAGAGGTCGATGACGACGCCCTGCTCGGTCGCGGTCTTGTGCGACTCCTGCTCGCGACGGCGAACGGCGCCGGGCTCCTTGAGCGCGAGGCGCACGACGTCGACGTCGCGGCCGCCGGCCTGCTCGGGAGCGAGGGCGACGGTGGCGTAGGTGTCGGCGCTCGGTGCGAGCTCGGAGATCGTGCGGCGCAGGGCGTCGACGAGAACGGGGAGGCTGACGCCGTCGATGGCGGCCTTGACCTCGTCGAGGCCCACGTAGAGGGCGAAGCCGCGGGGCGCGGTGCCGGCGGGGAGGTTCGATGACGACGACTGCGAGGGCTGCGGGTTGGCGGCCTGCTCGGCGATCGAGGGGACGGCGCGCAGGTGGCGGGGAGCGGCGGGACTGGCGGCCTGCGAAGCGAGGATGGGGTGCGACATGATGATGAGCTTTCGGTGTCTGCCCTGAGGGCGTGTGTTGAGTGCCGACCGATCAGACGGTCGTGCGGAGCCCGGCGACGGTGTCAGCAGCGGGCGGGTGAGCGGTCAGTCGACCTGGCTCGGATTCGAGAAGACTCGAAGGGAATGCGGCTGGGGGTCAGCGACACATTCGGCAACACAGCACAACGCGCCCGGGCATCATCATCCCGGTAACTCCGTTCGCCTCCAGGGCGGACAGGGTCGGTGCATTGTGCGACATGCTGATGATTATGTCGCGGCGTGTCGGCAGAAGTCAAATGTGACGAGAAATACGGCCCAGTGTGACGGAATGCGTCGCAATCTGCCGCGGAACCGGGTCCCGATCGAGCGTTCTGCTCGGTCCGTCCGGATGAGCGGGCCGCCCGGCGGGCCTTTCGGCTTCCGGACGGAGCAGAATGCGCTACGCCCGCGCCCGTCGAACACGGCCCCGGGCCGCGTGCGCCGACGTACGCTCGTGGGGTGACTGATCTCGCCTTCGCCGACAACTCCGCCGAGTCGCGCTTCGAGCTGCGCCGCGGCGACCAGCTCGTCAGCGTGCTCGACTACCGCGACAACGGCACCGACATCGCCCTCGTCCGGGCCTTCACGAACCCCGCGGTCCGCGGCCATGGGTATGCGGCCGTCGTGACCGAGCGCGCCGTCGACGCGATCGCCGAGCGGGGCGACCGCACCGTGTCTCCTGTGTGCTGGTACGTCGCCGACTGGTTCGCCGAGCATCCCGAGCGCGCGGGCCTCCTCTCAGCGCGCGCGTAGCGCGGCGGGCGCGCCGCCCATCCGGATGAGCAGGTTGCGCAGTCGGACGGCGGTACGAGTCGCACGGTGTCGGCCCGATTCGTGCGATGGGGCGCGGGTTCATTAGCGTGGAGGCATGACTTCGCATTCGCAGAACGACGCCCCTGACTCGGTCGGCCGCGAGGAGGCCGGGCGGGGCATTCCGGATGCCATGCGCGCCGACGTGAGCCTGCTCGGCGGACTGCTCGGGCAGGTGCTGCGCGAGAGCGGCTCCGAGGGGCTGTTCGACGACGTCGAGCGCCTGCGGGCCGCGACGATCGAGGCCTACACCGACCCCACGTCCGGTGCGTTCGACCGCGCCGTCGAGATCGTCGACGGCTTCTCGCTGACCAGGGCCGACGAGGTCGCGCGCGCATTCACCGTGTACTTCCACCTCGTGAACCTCGCCGAGGAGCACCAGCGCGTGCGCGTGCTGCGTCAGCGCGACGGGCAGCCGTCGCGCGACCCCCGCGGCACCGTCGCCGGCGCGTACGAGGGGCTGGTCGACGAGGTCGGCGAGGAGCGGGCGAAGGCCGAGCTCGACGGTCTGACGTTCCACCCGGTCTTCACGGCGCACCCGACCGAGGCGCGTCGTCGCGCGGTGTCGACGAGCATCCGGCGCCTGTCCGATCTGCTGGGCGAACGCGAGCACGCGCCGACCGGCGGGCCGGCCGAGCAGCGGGTCAGCCGCCACATGCTGGAAGAGGTCGACACCCTGTGGCGCACCTCGCCCATCCGGCGGGACAAGCCCTCGCCCCTCGATGAGGTGCGCACCGTCATGGCGGTCTTCGACGACACGCTGTTCACGACGATTCCCGAGGTCTACCGCCGCATCGATGACGCGCTGCAGGGCGACGCCGCCGGGTCGCGCGAGCCTGCCGTGAAGCCGTTCGTGCGCGTCGGCAGCTGGGTCGGCGGCGACCGCGACGGCAACCCCTTCGTCACGGCGAAGACCAGTCGCAAGGCCGCGGCGATCGCCAGCGAGCACGTGCTGCACGGGCTCGAGCGGGCCGCGCAGCGCGTCGGCCGCGGCCTGACCCTCGGCGAGGAGTCGACCGGTCCGAGCGCCGAGCTGCGCGGACTCTGGGACCGCCTGCGCGGGCTCGACGAGGAGGCGGCCGCCGAGATCGCCAAGCGCTCGCCCGACGAGCTGCACCGCGCCGTCGTGCTCATGCTCGGTCGCAAGATCGCGGCGACGCGCACGCGCAACGCCGACCTCGCGTACCGGGCGCCCGAGGAGTTCCTCGCCGACCTGCGCACCGTGCAGGCGTCGCTCGTCGCGGCCGGGGCCGCGCGCCAGGCGTACGGCGAGCTGCAGGACCTGATCTGGCAGGTCGAGACGTTCGGGTTCCACCTGACCGAGCTCGAGGTGCGCCAGCACTCGGCCGTGCACGAGAAGGTGCTCGCCGAGCTCGACTCCGGTGCCGCGCGCAGCGAGCTGACCGAGGAGGTGCTGGAGGTCTTCCGCACGATCGCGTTCGTGCAGGAGCGTTTTGGCGCCCGTGCCGCCGGCCGCTACATCGTGTCGTTCACGCGATCGGCAGAGGACCTCGCCAACGTCTACCGCCTCGCGCGCTACGCCGTCGGCGACAGCGGCCGTGCGCCGGTGCTCGACGTGATCCCGCTGTTCGAGACCTTCGACGACCTGCAGGCCGCGCCGGCGATCATGGCCGAGATCATCGGGCACGACGACTTCGCCGCTCGCCTCGGCGAGACGGGCAACAAGCTCGAGGTCATGCTCGGCTACTCCGACTCGTCGAAGGACGTCGGCCCCGTTGCCGCCACGCTCGCGCTGTACGAGGCGCAGGCCGCGATCGCCGAGTGGGCCAAGCAGCGCGGCATCGCGCTGACGCTGTTCCACGGTCGAGGCGGAGCGCTCGGGCGAGGAGGCGGGCCGGCCAACAGCGCCATCCTGGCGCAGCCGCCGCACTCGGTCGACGGACGCTTCAAGCTCACCGAGCAGGGCGAGGTCATCTTCGCCCGCTACGGCGACCCCGATATCGCACTGCGGCACATCGACCAGGTGGCCGCGGCCATCCTGACCGCGCAGGCGCCGTCGAACGAGGAGCGCAACCGCGGCGCGGCCGAGCGCTTCGCCGACGTGGCGGCGCGGATGGAGCAGACCTCGCGGGCGCGCTTCTTCGACCTGGTGAAGGCCGACGGCTTCGCGCCGTGGTTCGCCACGGTCACGCCGATGGAGGAGGTGGGGCTGCTGGCGCTCGGTTCGCGCCCCGCCCGCCGCGGGCTCTCGGTCGAGTCGCTCGAGGACCTGCGCGCGATCCCGTGGGTGTTCGCGTGGACGCAGGCGCGCATCAACCTCGCCGGCTGGTTCGGCCTCGGCACCGCGCTGCACGCGGTCGGCAACGAGGCGCTGCTGCGCGATGCGTATGCCCAGTGGCCGCTGTTCCGCACGATGATCGACAACGTGGCGATGAGCCTTGCGAAGACCGACGAGCGCATCGCCCGCGAGTACCTCGCGCTCGGCGACCGCGACGACCTCGCCCAGCTCGTACTCGACGAGCTGTCGCTCACGAGCGACTGGGTCACCCGCATCATCGGGGGCGACGGGCTGCTGTCGAACAAGCCGGTGCTGCAGCGCGCGGTGAAGCTGCGCAGCCCCTACGTCGACGCGCTGTCGCTGCTGCAGCTGCGCGCCCTGCGCGCGCTCCGCGATGCGGACGAGTCGGCCGAGACCGACCCCGAGGTGCAGCGACTGCTGCTCCTCGCCGTCTCGGGCGTTGCGGCCGGCCTGCAGAACACGGGCTGATCCGTCCCTGATGAGCGTGCGGCGGCCCCGGATGACGATGTCATCCGGGGCCGCCGCCGTTCTCCGTCGTCCGGGGGAGGCGCGGATGGTGCAGGCTCCGTAGCGTGGTTCGAAAGCACCGGATGAGGAGGTCGCGATGTCGGAGAAGTTCGGCTGGAAGTGGTCCTTGGGCACGGGAATCGCGGTGGGCACCGCGGTCGGAACCGCGCTGTCGATCTCGCTCGATGATCCGACGTTCGTCGCTCTCGGGCTGGCTCTCGGCATCGCCTCCGGCTCCGCCTTCGGCGGAACCGCGACGCGTCGCGACGGGGGAGACGAGGAGTCGGGGGACGGCGCGGGGGAGACGCGGGGTTAGGGCGCGGGTGCGACTGGCCCCCGCTACGCCGTGAGCGGGTGCCTGAGTTGCTCTGTGTGACACGGACAACACCCGTCGCTTGAGCAAACCCGCGTCGTGGAATATCCCTAGGATGAAGCTATGACAACGCGGCCGTTCCGGTTCCAGGTCGGCGAGCTGACGACCCGGAGTGAGATTGCCGCCGCTTATGGGTGTGCGACGCAGGGCGGAATCGTCGCGAGCAATCGGTCTGGCACTGTGTTCATTTTCACGGACCATAGCGAGCGTAAACAGTTCGGCTATCTTTACGACGGCTTCAACGCCGACGGCACTGTTTTTCATTACACCGGGGCGGGGCAAGACGGCGATCAGTCCGAATCTGGTTCGAACTCGCCGATCCTGACGCATGCAAGCAAGGGACGAACAATCCACGCGTTCGTCGCCGATGGAGCTGTGCCGGGCCGTCAAACGAAGCGGCAACGGTACGTGGGGGAGTTCATCCTCGATCCGGATACACCGTACGAGCGGCGTCCCGCACCCGATCGAGAAGGTCGGACGCGTACCGTCATCATCTTCCGGCTCCTGCCGGTGAGCAGCTTGGCGGAGAGCGTGCTGGCGAAGATTGGCTTCAGCGATATCAAAGGTGGAATTGACTCGCTGCAGGTGCCGATTGAAATCAGCTCGAACTACTTTTTCGAAACAAGCGGCACGACAGGTGGGTCCTCGGTGCGTCGCGAATCTCTTCTCGTAGACGAATTCGTAGACGTCGTCGGGCGAGACAAGTTCAAGCGCTGGTCAATCAATCTCCCTGGCGAGCGTTCACCTCTGCTCACGGATGTGTTCGACCAGCAGCAGAAGGTGTTGTACGAAGCGAAGGCGTCCGCCGGTCGATCCGACATGCGGATGGCTGTTGGCCAGCTCTACGATTACCGGCGCCACCTGCCTGCGCAGCACGTCTCTTGCGCAATCCTGGTTCCCGAACGACCGAAGGCGGATCTTCGCGACTACGTACAGTCAGCAGGATTGGGTCTGGTGTTTAAGGATCAGGGACGGTTCGAGTTCGAACTCGCCTGATGCGCTTTCACCAGCGCTACAGCCGGTTCGTCGGCGGGGGCCCACGCCAACTCATTTAAGCGCTCCGGTGCGAGCCAACGCAGCGACGTGTGTTCGGTGAGCGTCGGTGCTCCGCTGACGAGGTCACAGAAGAACGTGGTGAGGCTGACGACACCGAAGTCATACTCGTGATCCGTCGTCGTGATCAGGTCGCCTACTTGGATTGTGCAGGCGAGTTCCTCCTGGATCTCCCGCTCGAGAGCAGCGCGGGGCGTTTCGCCCGGCTCAACCTTTCCTCCGGGGAACTCCCACAAGCCGCGGAGCGCTCCCGTGCCGCGTTGCGCGCAGAGAACCTCGCCGTCTTTGACGATGACGGCGCCGACGACAGTGATCTGCTTCTTCACGGAGTTCCTCTGGAGAGTCGTTGCTGCCGTCCAAGCTTCCCATGCGCACCGACCCTGTGCAGGGCACCCCTCCCCATCCGTCCCCACCCACCCTCGATGACATGATCGAGGCATGACCACCCACCAGCCGACCGACCCGAGGCCCAGCGGGGCGAAGAAGCGCACCACCTGGTGGGCGGCCGGCGCCGTCATCCTGATCGTCGTTGCGATCTTCGTTGCGCCGGGGATCATCCGGAACCTCAAGGCCCCGGCCATATCGGAGAGCTTCGGGATCGAGGATGCCGTTGTCGCTCTGCGGCTCGACGCGCGCGACACGTCGTACCTCGTGCTCGTGAACGAAGAGGGCGATACGCGTTCGGCGAAGCTCGACGAGCGCGGATTCGAGAACTCCGGCATCGCCTGGTCGGACGCCGGCCTGAGCACCGGCGGCCCGCACGACGAATACCTGCTGCACGACGACGGCCTCGTGACGATGCCGCTCACGCTCTCGAACGACTCGCTCTCGGAGCGCACGCGGCTCGTCACCGACGACAGCTTCCTCGTGGCGACCGGATCGGCGGAGGGGAGCGAGCTCGGCTTCATCGATGCCGCCAGCGGGGAGATGACGACGGTCGACCCCGGCCAGGGGAGCTTCGAGCTGGCCGCGTGCGACGGCGAACCGGTCATGGTCACCGAGAGCGGCGTCGAGACCGTCACCGCCGACACCACCGACTTCAGCGCGGCGCTCGGCCTCTTCGACGATGTCGTGACGCTCGTGTGCGACGGAGACAGTGTGTACGGCTTCGGCGAGATCAACGATGGCAAGCGGGCGCTGCAGAAGTTGTACGTCTGGGACCGGACGACGGGGGAGCGGACCGAACGCATCATCCGGTACCCCGGCGAGCAGTTCGCCTGGACCACCGCGACCCCGTTCGTGCACGGGGAGCGGCTCTACTGGGCCGCCGACTGGCACCTCTGGTCGATCCCGCTGCCCGAGAACGATCCGTCGGTGCCGGCGTCGCTGCCGATCGAGGCGGAGGAGGCAGCGAGCCTCGGATACGAGGGCGGTCTCGATATCGTTGCGGGCACGAGCGAGGGGACCCTCGCGCACGCGGGCGGCACGGTCTTCGCGGTCGCCGCCGACGAGAAGCTCGTGAAGCCCGCCAGGGCGGGGGAGTCTTACGACCGCCTCGAGAGCATGACGATCGCGGCGATCGACGTCGAGACCGGCGAGCGCCGCGCGGCGATCGAACTTGACGGCATCGACTTCCCCGAGCGCGACGTCAGCGTGCACGCGATCGCCGTGAACCCCGCGTGGGCGGAGGCCCAGGCGAACGGATGACGGGGCCGGTGCGTCACCGCCCGTTCACCTTGTGGACGCACCATTGCTAGATCGCGAATCGGGCGCTGATCGGTTATACATGTCTCATCCGGGTGCGTGCACCCGGTAGCCGAGCACCGTCGCTCGGCGCCCTTCGGCTCGAGAATCCGCGATGGAGAGGACCCACGGCCATGTCGAGCAGCGAGCGTTCGCGCGCGGTGTCGCCGACGGGCACCGACGCGCGCGGGAAGCCGAATGCGACTCACGAAACGGTGTACGCGGGCCGAGACCTGATGCTCGACGTGTGCGACGGCGGGCACGCGGAATCGATCGTGACGTTCGAGTCGCGCGATAAGCGCCTCTCCGCGGTGTCATCCGGACGATTCGGCGCCGGCTACGGGACGGGGAGACTCGCGCCGCTCGGCCTGAACGAGTTCATCATCAGGCGCAACAGGAACCACTGGTTCCAGACCCCCGAGATCGAAGAGGTCGCGGCGATCATCAACCGGATGACCCAGGGGCGGCGGGTGCTGACCTACGGGTCGAGCATGGGAGGGTTCGCCGCCATCAACTTCGCCTCGATGCTGAACGCCGCGACGTTCGTCGCGCTCTCACCGCTCCACGACGTGTCGCCCGGGAATGAGGCCGGTGACATGCGGTGGCCCGAGAGCGAACAGCTCCGCTTCACGCACAATCTGATCCGCGCGGGCGAGTGTCGCGACGCCGAGGGGTTCGTGTTCTACTTCGACCGCGACCGGGGCGACGTCGCTCACGCCGAGCTGATCGGGCGCGACACCGCTGCGACGCTGGTGCCCGTCGAGTACGGCGGCCATCCGTGCTCGTTCTACCTGAACGCGACCTACAAGCTGAAGCGCGTCGTCGCCGAGGTCGCGGACGGGTCGTTCGACGTCGACCAGTTCTACCGAGTACTCGAAGAGCGCACGCGCGAGACCTTCTACCCGCATGAGCGGAACGCGGCCAGGCACGAGAAAGCCGGCGATGCGGACGCCGCGATCGACGAGATCCGCAAGGCGGTCGAGAGGAACCCGCGCCTGCCGCGGCTGCGCGTGCGGCTCGGCGGTCTCCTGCGCGGACGCGGTGACAACGCGGGAGCCGAGGAGGCCTACCGAGCGGTGCTCAAGACGCATCCGCGCAGCGCGGACGCGCACGTCGGGCTCGGCTATGTTCATGCCGCCCGCTCCCACTTCGCGGCAGCGGCCGAATCCATGCGCGCGGCGATTGCAATCGCCCCCACGCATCAGCGGTTCTCGCGCTTGGCCGACTGGCTCGCGCGCAGCGGGGATCTGGACGGGGCCGAGGCGGCGCTGCGGAAGGTGATCGAGCTCGTGCCGCACGCCACGGCCGCACCGAAGCGGCTCGCCGCGATCCGCCGCAGGAGGCGACTCGCTCCTCTCAAGCGATTCGTTCGCCGCTGGGGATTCTGAGGAGTTCCCCGCAGTACGTCGGCGCCGGCGAGCGGTCGGCCGCCGGCGAGGACGCTACCGCCGTCGTCCGGTGCCGAACAGCCCGCGCACCACCCCGGAGACGATCGTCTGCGTCAGCTTCGAGTCGAGCACTCCGCCGAGAGGGTTCGCCGGTTCGCGCCGACGCGTCGTCGTGCGCTTGCGGGTGCGCTCGATGTCGCGCACGGCCTTCTCGTACTCCTTGTCGGCCTTCTCGCGCTGCTTGCGCGCGGCCTCGGCCGCGTCGTCCTGCGCCTTCGCCTGGGCGACCTGGCGCTCGGCCTCGTCTGCCGCGGTGATCTTCGCCGCGAGCAGCTCGCGCGCGGACGCCGGATCGACCTGGTCGGCGTACTTCTCGAACAGGGGAGACCCGGCCATCACCTGCGCGATCGTGCCGTCGGGCGCCGTCGACATCGAGCCCTGCGGGGCGCGCACGCGCGTCCACGCCACGGGCGTCGGCGCACCCTTCTCGCTCATGACCGTGACGATCGCCTCGCCGGTGCCGAGCTCCTGCAGCACGCGCTCGAGGTCGTACCCCGACGTCGGGTAGGTGCGCGCGGTCTGCGCGAGAGCCTTCGCATCGTCTGGCGTGAAGGCCCGCAGCGCGTGCTGCACGCGCGAGCCGAGCTGCGCCAGCACGTCGGCCGGGACGTCCTTCGGCGTCTGCGTGATGAAGAAAACCCCGACCCCCTTCGAGCGGATGAGCCGCACGGTCTGCGTGATCGACTGCAGGAAATCCTTCGAGGCGTCGGCGAACAGCAGGTGCGCCTCGTCGAAGAAGAACACCAGCTTGGGCTTGGCCGCGTCTCCGACCTCGGGCAGCTGCTCGAACAGCTCGGCGAGCAGGTACATGAGGAACGTCGAGAACAGCGCGGGGCGCTGGGCGACGTTCGGGAGTTCGAGCAGGTTGACGATGCCGCGGCCGTCCGGCGCGTTCCGGATGAAGTCGGTCACCTCGAACTCGGTCTCGCCGAAGAAGATGTCGGCGCCGTCGGCCGCGAACGCGACGAGCTCGCGCAGGATCACGCCGGCGGTCGCCGCCGAGATGCCGCCGAGCGCCTTCAGCTCGGCCTTGCCGTCGCCCGTGAGGAACTCGAGCGCCGCGCGCAGGTCGTCGAGGTCGACGAGCGCCAGGCCGTTCTCGTCTGCGTAGTGGAAGACGAGGCGCAGGCTCGACTCCTGCGTGTCGTTCAGCCCGAGCACCTTGCTCAGCAGCAGCGGGCCGAAGCCGCTGACCGTTGCGCGCACGGGAATGCCGACGCCGGAGCTCGAGGCGCGGTCGCCGCCGAGCGCGAAGAACTCGGCAGCGGAGGCCTTCGCCTGCCATGCCTGCCCGATGCCCTCGGTGCGCTTGGTCAGCTTGTCGCTCGCCTCGCCCGGCACCGCCATGCCGCTGAGATCGCCCTTCATATCGGCGGCGAACACGGGAACGCCCTTGTCGGCGATCTGCTCGGCGATGCCCTGCAGCGTGCGGGTCTTGCCCGTTCCGGTGGCGCCGGCGATCAGGCCGTGGCGGTTGAGCATGGCCAGCGGGATGCGCACCTGCACGTCGGCCTGCGGGGAGCCGTTGACGAGCGCCCCGACGTCGAGCGTCTCGCCCTCGAACGCGTAGCCGGCGGCGACCGCGGCGACGTCGTCAGAGGAGAGGGGGCCGGATGATGCGGTGTCGGACGGCGCGCCTCCGGATGACGAGGGGGCTTCGGCCGGGGCGGAGTCGGCCGGTGCGGTCGCTGCGCCGGCCGGCTCGTCGGGCGTCTCGGGGGCGTGGGCCGCGGCCTCCGGCGAGGTCTGATCGGCGGCCGGGGCGTCGGCGACCGGGGGATTCCCCGGCGCCGCTTCGTCATCCGGAGCCTTCTCAGATCCCGAGCTCGCGGCGGCCAGCTTCGCCTCCGCTTCGGCGAGGGCGGCGCGCTTCTCGGCGAGCTCGAGGGCGGCCCTGGCCGCCTCGGCCTCGGCTCGAAGGCGGGCGAGTTCGGCGTCGTCGTTGTCGGCCATGCGGTCAGCATAGCGAGCGGGTCGGACACGCAGGAGAACGGCGGTGCGCCGCATGCGCGCGGCGCGTCATACGTCCGCCCGAATCGGGCGATGTCGGATGCCCCGATTACCGTTGAGGCATGCGGATCCTCCACACCTCCGACTGGCACATCGGGCGCACCTTCCACGGCAGCTCGACGCTCGATGCGCTGCGCGAGGTGCTGTCCGCGCTGGTCGAGCAGGTGCGCGATCTGCGGGTCGACGTCGTGGCGCTCGCGGGCGACGTGTTCGACTCCGCGATGCCGGCGGCCGACTGCTATCGGGTGCTCACCGATGCGCTGCGGGGCATCCGAGAGGCGGGCGCCCAGGTCGTCGCCACGAGCGGCAACCACGACTCCGCGGCGCGGCTCGGGTTCCAGGCTCCGTTCCTGGGGGCCGCCGGTGTGCACATCGTCACCGATCCCGCCTCGATCGGCGTCCCCATCACGATCGACGACGAGCACGGCCCCGTGCACTTCTACGGCATCCCGTACCTCGAGCCGGCGCTCGTGCGCCATCTCTGGCCGGGCACGGCGCTGCGCACGCAGGAGCAGGTCATCCGGCACGCCATGGGGCTGGTCAACGCCGATCGCGAGACGCGGGGCGGCCGCTCGGTCGTGCTGTCGCACTGCTTCGCCGCGGGCGTCGAGGCGACCCCGCAGCTCGAGCGCGAGGTGCGGCAGACCCTGACGCAGGGCTCGCTCGACGTCGTGCCGCTGAGCGACTTCGACGGGCCCGACTACGTGGCGCTCGGGCACATCCACGGCCGCGCCGACCTCGGCGGTCGGGTGCGGTACTCGGGGGCGCCGCTGCACTACAGCTTCGGCGAGGCCGACAAGCCGCGCGGCTCCTGGCTGGTCGAGCTGGGCGCAGAGGGGCTCGGCGAGGTGTCGTGGGTCGACCTGCCGGTTCCGCGGCGGCTCGTGACCCTGACGGGAACGCTCGACGAGCTGCTGAGCGCGCCCGAGCACGCGGCGCACACCGAGCACTGGGTGTGCGCTGTGCTCACCGACCGGCTGCCGCAGCTCGAGCCGATGCGTCGGTTGCGCGAGCGGTTCCCCCACTGCGCGACGGTCGAGTACCGGCCGGAGCGCGACGAGACCGAGGCCGAACGCCGCAGCTACCGCGAGCGGGTCGGACGCGGAACGCCAGACCCGCAGATCGTCGATGACTTCCTCTCGCACGTGCGTCGAGGCGAGGGGGCGAGCGACGACGAGCGCCGGGTCGTGGCCGACGTGATCTCCGAGCTGCGGGCGGGGGCATCGGCATGAAGATCAGCCGCCTCGAGATCACCGGGTTCGGGCCGTTCCGCGACGAGCAGGTGGTCGACCTCGACCGCTTCGCCGGCGACGGCATCTTCCTCATCGCCGGCCGCACGGGCGCGGGCAAGTCGAGCATCCTCGACGCGATCTGCTTCGCGCTGTACGGCACGACCCCGCGCTACAGCGAGGGCGAGAAGCGGCTGCGCAGCGACTACGCCGAGCCGGGCGACCCGACGCGCGTCGCGCTCGAGTTCGAGGTCGCAGACGGCACGTGGCGCATCGAGCGCAGCCCCGAGTACGAGCGGCCGGCGAAACGCGGCGGCGGCACGACCATGCAGCGCTCGAGCGTCGAGCTGTTCGCGCGCGACGGCGACGACTGGCGCGGGGTCGCGACCAAGGAGCGCGAGGTCGCCGAGCGCATCGGCGAGATCGTCGGCATGAACGCCGGGCAGTTCCAGCAGGTCATCCTGCTGGCGCAGGGGCGGTTCGCCCGGTTCCTGCTCGCGAAGAACGACGAGCGGTTGAGCCTGCTGCGTTCTCTGTTCGGCACCCATCGCTTCGGCGCGTACGAGGCGGCGCTCGAGGCCCGCCGCAAGGAGGCCGAGGGCGGGGTCGCCGAGCAGATCGGTGAGCTCCGCGCGCTGCTCGATCAGGTCGACGAGCTGGTCGAGCGGGCCGAGGCGACGGGCGACGACCTCGCGGGTGCGTCGACTGCTCCCGACGCGAGTGCCGACGGCGCGGCCCCAGCCGATCCGGATGCCGACGGTCGCGCCCGCGCGGCGGGTGATCCGGGTGAGGGTGCGGAGGATCCGCTGCCGGCCACGGGCGCCGACGCCGACGAGCGCGTGCCGGCAGGGCCGGCCACGGTCGACGAGTGGGCTGACCGGATCGCGCGGGTCGCGGGTGCCAGCGCCTCGGCCGACGCGCTGCTGGCAACGCGCACCGCCGCGCTCGGGGAAGCGACCGACGCGAGCACCGCCGCAGAGCGGGCCGACGACGAGCGCCGCGAGACGCTCGACCGTCAGCGCCGTCGCGACGGCGCGCGCGCGAGCATCGCCGCGCTCGACGAGCGCCGCTCAGAGATTGATGCGGCGCGGGCAGAGCTCGACGCTGCGCGACGCGCGGCGACGGCGCGCAGCGCGCTCGACGCGGCCGACAGGGCCGAGAGCGCCGATGCCGACGCCCGCGCCGCCGAACAGCGGGCGCGCGCGCAGTGGGCCGACGAGCGCTCCGCGGCGCAGGAGCAGGCCGACGGCGACCTGCCGGGCGACGACGCGTCGGCCGACGAGCTCGACGACGCCGCAGCCGCGCTGCACACGCGAATCGGCGCGTGGGAACCCATCCGGGTGACCGAGAGCGAGCTCGCGCGCGATGAGTCGCGCATCGCCGAGAAGCACGGGGCGCTCGTCGAGCGAGACGCGGCGATCGCGGCGCTCGCCGCACGGGCAGACACCCTGCCCGGTCACCTCGCGGCCGCGCGCGACAACCACGCGCAAGCCGACAGGACCGCCGCCCAGGCCGATGCCGTCGACGAGCACATCCGGGCGCTCGAGGCGCAGTTCCAGGCGGTGCGCGAGGTCGGCGAGCGCACGAACGCGTACGCCACGGCCGACGAGGCGGTCGCCGAGGCCAAGCGCGTGCGCGACCGCGCGGAGCACGCGCTCGGCGAGCTGCACCGGCGCCGTCTCGCTGGCTACTCGGGCGAGCTCGCGCAGCAGCTGGCGGTCGGTGAGCCGTGCGCCGTGTGCGGCTCGCTCGATCATCCGGCGCCGGCGACCCCCGCCGATGACCAGCCGACGCTCGAGCAGATCGACGAGGCCGACGCCGACCGTGCGGAAGCCGCGGCCGCCTACGAGGCGGTCGTGGCGCAGCGACAGGCGGCCGATGCCGCGCTGCGCGACGCCCAGCACCGCTCGGGCGGGCGCAGCGAGACAGAGGTCAACGGCGACCTCCTCGCCGAGCGGCAGCGCCGCACCGACGCGGAGGCCGCCGCGCGCAACCGCGACAAGTTCGCGGCCGACATCGCGGCGCTCGAGGCCGAGCAGGCGCAGCTGTCCGGCACTCGCGACGCGGCGGTGGCGGCGCGTGCCGACCTCGCCGCGGCGATCGCGGCCGACGAGCAGGCCCTCGCCGCCGACCGTGCGGCGGTGGCGGAGGCTCGCGGATCCGCCGCGTCGGTCGCCGAGCGCATCGGCGCGGCCCAGCGCCTCGCCTCGCGCGCCAGGGCTTGCGCCGACGCGGCGCGGTCGGCGGCGCACGCGGCGACGGCTCTCGCCGCGGCGCGCACGGCCGCGGCAGCGGCGCTCGCCGACGGCGAGTTCGAGACCGCCGACGAGGCGAGGGCGGCCGCGCGCCCGGCGGCTGCCACGGCCGCGCTCGAGGCGCGCATCCGCGAGGCAGACGACGCCAGGGGAGCAGCAGAACGCACGCTCGCCGAGCTGGCAGAGTTCGCGCTGCCGGACGCCCTGGTCGACCGCGACGAGACCGCGGCCGCGCTCGCCGCGGCGCGCACGAGGTACGCCGAGGCGACCGAGCACCGCGCCGAGGCGGCACAGCTCGCCTCCGCTCTCGGCACGGCGCTTGCGCGCGCCCGCGCCGCGCACGACCGCATCGGCGAGCGCGCCGCCCGCGCCGCAGTCATCGCGCGCCTCGCGAACACGGTCGCCGGCCGCGCTCCGAACGACCGGCGCATGAACCTCGAGACGTTCGTGCTGGCCGCCGAACTCGAGGAGATCGTGCAGGCCGCGAACCTGCGCCTAGCGGCGATGAGCGACAATCAGTACACGCTGCGCCACACCGACGCGATCGGGTTCCGCGGCACCGCGTCGGGGCTCGGCATCGAGGTATTCGACGCCCACACGGGCAGGGCACGCCCGCCGCAGTCGCTCTCGGGAGGCGAGACGTTCCTCGCCTCCCTCGCCCTCGCGCTCGGGCTCGCCGAGGTCGTCACGAGCCGAGCGGGCGGCATCCGGCTCGACACGCTCTTCATCGACGAAGGTTTCGGCTCGCTCGACGCCGAGACCCTCGACGTCGCCATGCGCACGCTCGACGACCTGCGCCAGGGCGGGCGCACCGTCGGCCTCATAAGCCACGTCGAGTCGATGAAGGAGCAGGTCACCGCGCAGCTGCGCGTCGAGCAGACGCCGCAGGGGTGGAGCACGGTGCGCGCCGAGTGAGCGCGGCGTCGTGCCGGGTTTCGGTGCGGGCGCCGATCAGTCCTGCTTGTTGCGGGCGAACATCCGGCGCAGCAGGAAGAAGATCACGATGCCGACGATCAGTACGGCGGCGAGCTTGAAGGCGAACCACATCACCGACAGCAGCAGGTTCACGACGAACCATGCGATGACCACGGCGACGATCGCGCCGATGACGGTCCAGACGGTGCTCCCATTCATGCTTCGAGACTAGCGGTCGCGGCTGTGCGGGCGCCGCTCACACCATCCGGTACCCGGCGCCGCGCACCGTGACGATGCGGTCGGCGCCGAGCTTCTGCCGCAGGTACCCCACGTAGACGTCGGCGACGTTCGAACCGGGGTCGAAGTCGAACCCCCACACGCGACTCAGCAGCTGCTCGCGGCTGAGCACCTGGCCCGGATGACGGACGAACTCCTCGGCGAGCGCGAACTCGCGCGCCGACAGGTCGACGGTCGTGCCGTCGTCGAGCGTCGCCCGCCTGGCGCGCACATCGAGCACGAGATCGCGATGGCGCAGCTCGGAACCCGCGGCCGCCTGTTCGCCCTCCACCGAGCGCATGCGCAGCCGGATGCGGGCGAGCAGCTCGTCGAACCGGAACGGCTTGCCGAGGTAGTCGTCTGCACCTCCCTCGAGCCCCGCGACCGTGTCGGTCAGCTCGGTGCGGGCCGTCAGCATGATGACCGGCATGGTCGAGCCGGAGCCGCGCAGCTGCTCGAGCACCTCGAAGCCGTCGAGCCCCGGCATGTTCACATCGAGCACGAGGAGGTCGAACTCTCCCGTGAGCGCCAGGTCAAGGGCGGCGGTGCCGTTCCCGGCGACGCGGGTGGCGTAACCGGCCGCGCGCAGCCCCTTCTCGACGAACGCAGCGATGCGCGCCTCGTCATCCGCGATCAGGATCGATGCCACGGGTCCTCCTTCTGGGGCTGGTCTCGGCTGGTTCCGGTCGCTGGTGCGGCCGCGGGCGGCGACGGCGACGGGTGCGTCGCGATGGGAAGTGAGAGGACGAACACCGCGCCCGGCCCGTCCGGCGGGTCGATGACGAACGCGGCGCCGCCGTGCGCCTCGGCGATCATGCGCACGATGTTCAGGCCGAGGCCGCTGCCGCGGGTGGTCGCCTCGCCGCGCTCGAAGCGCGCGAAGATGCGCTCCTTCAGCTCGTCGGGCACCCCGCGTCCGTAATCGCGCACGCGCAGCTCGAGCGAGCCGCCGGCGATGCGGGCGCCGATCTCGATGCGGCCGCCGCCGTGCGTCACCGCATTCTGGGCCAGCTGCAGCACGGCCTGCGTCACGCGCGCCTGATCGAGCGAGACGACGGCGGGAGGCGCGGCCCCGGCGGTCACCTGCGCGCCCTCGATCGCGCTGGCCTTGCGCACGAGCTGCGTGAGCAGGTCATGCACATCTGCGGGTTCGGGAGAGAGCGACTCCGGACCGCGCAGGTCGGCCGACGCCGACAGATCCTGCACGAGGGAGTTCATGCGGTCGAGCTCGTCGACGGCCAGCCCCTGCGTCTCGCGCACGTCGTCCGGGTCATCCGGATCCATCAGCTCGAGGTGGCCCCGCACGATCGTGATCGGCGTGCGCAGCTCGTGCCGCACGTCGCTGACGAGGCGGCGCTGTGCGTCGAGCGCCGCGTCGAGGCGGTCGAGCATGTCGTTCATGGTGCGCGCGAGATCGGACACGTCGTCGCGGCCCTCGACGGGCAGACGCTCGCCGAGATGCTGGGCCGACACGCGCTGCGCCGTCTCGCGCATCTGCCGCAGGGGGCGAAGCAGCCGCCCCGCCGCCGCGGCACCGACGACGATCACGAGCAGGATGGCGACGCCCGATGCCACGAGGTACGCCTGACCTGGCCCGTTGATCTCGGCCAGCTCGGCGCGCTGATCGTACGCCATCACGAACAGCACGTCCTCGGTCTGCGCGTCGCTGAGCCGGATGGGCGCCGCCAGATAGCGCCACGCCTCACCGTTCTCGGCATAGCTGCCGATCACCGCATCGCTGCCGCTCGCCTCGGCGACCACCGTGTCGACGAAGTCGGGCTGGCTCTCGAGCTGCACGTCGAGCCGCACGCCCGGCACGAGCTCGGCCCGCCCGTCGATCACTCCCAGCACGCCCATGTTGTCGTCGGGGCTCACGCGCTGCACGACCACGCGGAGGGCGTCGCGCGGCGTCGCCGTCGGCGTCTCCTTCACGTAGCTCTCGACGAGCACCCTCGCCGAGTCGAGGTTGCTCCGGAGCAGGTCGTCGGTCGACGCCAGAATGCGCTGCCGCTCGACGAGGTACACGGTGCCGCCCACACCGACGAGGCCCACCGCCACCGCAGCGGCGATGACGATCATCAGGCGCATGCGCACCGACATCGCCGGCGCGCGCCGCTGGCGTCGCTTGGTCATCGCTCCAGTATCGCGGTCGGGCGGCGGCCTCCGTGGGCGGCGCGGGCGATTCTAAGAGCAGTCTCACGCCGATGCCGCGGGCGAACGGCGCCGATCGTGATGGACTGCTGTGCATGAATGCACCCTCGTCGCACCGCGACGCCGACCTGCTCGCGTCGGCCCTCGAGATCGACCCGGCCGCCCTGCGGCCGATCGGGCGCGAGCCGCTCGGCGACGGAGCGGTTGCCGGGTTCGAGGTCGACCATCCGGATGATCAGGGCGGGACGCGCACGTCGGTCGCCTACGTCGACACCTCGGGAACCGCGGTCGCGCAGGAGACGGGGCTGGTGCTCGAGGGCGTCTGCCGCGTGTGGACCCATCCGGCCGATCCGCATCTGCCCGCGCTCGCGCCGACCGCGTTCGGCGGGGCGCTCGGCGTGCTGCTCGGCCGCCTCGGGATCGAGGCGACGGGCGCCCCGAGCTTCGTCGCCTACCGCCCGGGGCGGCGAGCCGTGCTGCGCGTGCCCGCGGCCTCGGGGGAGGCCTGGGTCAAGGTCGTGCGCCCGAAGCGAGTCTCGCGCATCGTCGATGCGCACCGGGCGCTCGAAGAGGCCGGGCTGCCCGTTCCGCGCGTGCGCGGCTGGTCGCCCGACGGCGTGATCGTGCTCGATCGGGCGGCGGGCGAACCGGCGATCGGCGCCGACTGGCGCCCCGACGCTCTGCTCGACGCGGTCGACGAGCTCCGCCGCGCGCTGGGCGAGGTCCGCGTCGACTGGCGCACGCGCACGGCCATGCCGGCGCGGCTCGGGTGGTACGCCGACGGCGCCCGAGACGCGATGCCACACGAGGAGGAGCGCCTCGCGCGCATCGTCCTGGCGTGCGAGGAGGGGCTTCGCGCGCCGATCGGGGAGGAGCGCACGATCCACGGCGACCTGCACCTGGGGCAGCTGTTCGTGTCGGGCGGCCCGGGTTCCGCGACGGATGCCGGGCCGCGGATCGCGGGGCTCATCGACGTCGATACGCTCGGCCGCGGCGATCCGGCGGAGGATGCGGGCGCGTTCGTCTCTCACGCGATCGCAAGCGCGCTGCTGACCCAGGAGGGCCCGGCGCGCGAGCGGATGCACGCGCTCGCCGCGGCGGCGCGGGAGCGCTGGGCGGGTCCGCGCACCGATGCGCTCACGGCGATCCAACTGTTGGGCCACGTGGTCGCCGCGGCTACCGCCGGCGACCCGCTGCGAGCGGGGGAGCTGCTCGGCGTCGCCGAGGCGATCGCCACCGGCGCCGACCGAACATAAGAGAGTTCTCATCGAAGCGCCCCGCCGCCCTTAGTCTCGGCGCGCATGCTGGAAGCATGAACAAGAAGTGGCTCGTCTACGGCGTGACCGGAGCGTTCGGCATCAGCGTGCTGGCCGGCGGCGCCGTCGCGGCGGCAGGCGCGATGGAACTGCGCACCGTCAGCGGCACGACCGTCCCCGGCGGCGCGATCACCGGTGGCGACGCCGTGCTGGTCAGCGACACCGAGACCGCGACCCCGTCGCCCTCACCGTCGGCCTCGACCGAACCGACGCAGGCCGCCACCGATGCGGCGACTCCCGCGACCCCGCCGACGACCGAGACCCCGGCGACGCCGGACGACGAACCGGCAGCGCCCCCGACGTCGGGCGGCGACACGAACACGAACACCGCGCCGTCCGCGGTCGAGGCCGCGTCGCCGGTCAGCGTGCGCAGCGCCGACTCCAACTGACGCCGCGCCGCGATCATCAGCGCAGAGCGCCGGACCCCGCGGGGTTCGGCGCTTTCGCGTTCCGCCGCGGCCCTCATCCGTCATCCGGAGCCGGGGGAGTTCGATGAGAGCGCGACCGGTTCTTCGCCCGACGATCCGCGCGACCACGGCGCAGATAAGCCGCGCGGCCGACGGATAAGAACCGGCTCATCCGGGCTTATGAGCCGGCTTAGCACCGGGGAGGAACGTAGATGTCACGCCGGGCCAACCGGCACCGCACCTCGCCCCTCGAACGGGGCGCGGCAACCGAGAGGAACGCACCCATGAACAAGAAGTGGATCGCCTACGGCGTCACCGGACTGGTCGGGCTCGGCGTCGTCGCCGGCGGGGCGACCGCCACCGCCGCCACGATGCAGCTGAACGGCAGCACGTCGACCGATTCGGTCCCCGCTGTCGACACCGGATCGAGCGCGCTCGACACCGGCGCGCCCGTGGTCATCCGGACCTCGGCGGCCGACACCAGCGCGTCGATCGCGACGCCGGGCGCCCAGACCGCGCAGACGGCGGCATCGCCGAAGACCGCCGCGTCGCCGGCCGACGCGCAGACCCCTGCCGCCGACACCGCGGCGTCGCCCGCATCGGCGCAGAGCCAGGTCTCCGCGCCGACGGCGCAGACGGCGCCCTCCGCCCAGTCGCCGAAGACTCCCGCGTCGGCTCCGTCGCCGAAGTCGCCCGCGTCGGCGCCCTCCGCCCAGTCGCCGAACACCCCGGCGTCGCCGGCGTCGCCCGCATCGCCCGCGAGTGCGACCAGCCCGCAGTCGGCCGCGTCGAACTGACCGCACGGACCGCGACGACCCTCGAGCTGCCCGAGCTCGAGGGGCGTCGCTCTGCGCGGCAGCGGGGCTACGCGGTCGGCCGCTCGGCACCCACGGCGGCGTCGAGTTCGGCCAGCCACGCCGTGGCGTTGCCGTCGCTCGGGGCGCGCCAGTCGCCGCGGGGCGACAGCGATCCGATCGGCGAGACCTTCGGGCCGTTCGGGATCGCGGAGCGCTTGAACTGCGAGAAGCCGAAGAAGCGCTTGATGAACACCCGCAGCCAGCGCACGATCGTCTCGCGGTCGTAGCCGTAGCGGTCGTCCGCGGGGAAGCCCGCCGGCCACGCGCCGGCATCCGGATCGCGCCAAGCGCGCTCGGCGAGGAACGCGATCTTCGACGGGCGGGTGCCGTAGCGCAGCACGTGCGCGAGGGCGAAGTCGTGAAGGGCGTAGGGGCCGATGGTGCTCTCGGTCGACTGCACCTGGCCGTCCTGCCCCGCAGGCACCAGCTCGGGAGAGATCTCGGTGTCGAGCACCGACTGCAGCACGCGCGCCTCCTCGTCGCTGACGCCCTGCCCGTCGGCGATCACCCACCGGATGAGGTGCTGCATCAGCGTCTTCGGCACGCCCGAGTTGACTCCGTAGTGGCTCATGTGGTCGCCGACGCCGTACGTGCACCAGCCCAGCGCGATCTCGGAGAGGTCGCCCGTGCCGACGACGATGCCGCCGTGATGGTTCGCGAGTCGGAACAGGTAGTCGGTGCGCAGCCCCGCCTGCACGTTCTCGAACGTGACGTCGTAGACCTCCTCGCCGCGGGCGAACGGGTGGTCCATCTGCGTGAGCATCTCGCGCGCTGCCGGGCGGATATCGATGGTCTCGGTGGTCGCGCCGACCGACGCCGCGAGCGCCAGGGCGTTCGACTTGGTGTGCTCGCTCGTGGCGAAGCCCGGCATCGTGTACGCGAGGATCTCGCTGCGGTCGCGCCCCATCCGGTCCATCGCGCGCGCGATCACCAGCAGTGCGTGGGTCGAGTCGAGCCCGCCCGAGACGCCGATGACGGGTCGCGGGTTCCCGATCTGCCGCATGCGCTGCATCAGGCCGGCGACCTGGATGTTGAACGCCTCGTAGCAGTCCTGCGCCAGGCGCGCGTCGTCGTCCGGCACGAACGGGAACCGGTCGAGCGCGCGCTCGAGGCCGATGTCGTGCGTGGGAGGGCGCAGCTCGAAGTCGATCGTGCGGAACTCGGGCGCGGACGAGGCGGTCGCGCGGGCGTTGTCGTCGAACGTGCCCTGGCGGACGCGGCTCTGCCGGAGCCGGTCGAGGTCGACGTCGGCGAGGGCGACGCGGGGGCCGTCGGGGAAGCGCTCGGTCTCGGCGAGGAGCTCGCCGGACTCGTAGATCATCGTCTGGCCGTCCCACGAGACGTCGTTCGTCGACTCGCCCATGCCGGCAGCGGCATATACGTACGCCGACAGGTTGCGCGACGACGACGACTGCACGAGCAGGCGGCGCTCGTCGGCGCGCGCGATCGTGATCGGACTGCCGGAGAGGTTCGCCTGGACGGTCGCGCCGGCCAGCGCGGCGTGGGCCGACGGCGGCACGGGGACCCACATGTCCTCGCACACTTCGGCGTGCACGACCAGGCCGGGCACATCGCCGGCGCGGAACAGCAGATCGGCGCCGAACGGCACCTCGGCGCCGCCGATGCGGATGGTGCCCGTCGTGCCGTCGCCCGCGGCGTACCAGCGGCGCTCGTAGAACTCGCGGTACGTGGGCAGATACGACTTGGGAGCGACGCCGATGACGGCCCCGCGATGGATCGCGACCGCGCAGTTGTAGACGCGGTTCCCTCGGCGCAGCGGGGCGCCGACGAGGAGGAGGGGGAGGAGCTGCTCCGATGCCGCCCTGATCGACTCGATCGCCTGCTCGACGCCGTCGAGGAGCACGTCCTGCAGCACGAGGTCGTCGATCGCGTACCCCGACAGCGCGAGCTCGGGGAAGACGGCGACCGCGACGGCCCGCTCGTCGAGCTCGCCGGCCTGCTCGATCACCGCCCGCGCATTGGCGGCGGGGTCGGCGATGGCGACCGGAATCGTGCAGGCGGCGACGCGCGCGAAGCCGTGGCGGTACGCGCTGGCGAACTCGAACTCACTCACGTGTGCAGTCTGTCACGTCGCGGGCGGGCGCGGCACGCGGATCGGCCCGCCGGCGCCCCGATGAATGTCGGAGGCGGTCGGTAGCCTCGGAGAGTGAGATACATCCCCTCCGAGCAGCGCGTCGTGTGGAGCGCGAGCGACATGACGTCGAGCGCGAACTGCGAGTTCGAATGGCTGCGAGCGCTCGATGCGCGGCTCGGACGCTGCGAGGCGGTCGAGGAGCCGGAAGATGCGATGCTCGAGCGCGCCGCGCGCATGGGCGACGCCCACGAGGAGCGCGTGCTGCAGCGCTACCGCGACGAGTTCGGATCCGGTGTCGTCGAGATCGAGCCCGCGCGCTCGAGCGACGCCGAGGCGATGGCCGCGGCGATCGAGGCGACCGAGGCGGCGTTCGCCGACCCCGCGGCGAAGGTCGTGTTCCAGGCCGCGTTCTCGACCGATGAGTTCGTCGGCTTCGCCGACTTCATCGTGCGCGACGAGAACGGCGCATGGCGCGTGCAGGACTCCAAGCTCGCGCGGCGGGCCAAGTCGACCGCGCTCATGCAGCTCGGGGCATACGTCGATCAGCTCGACCGCCTCGGCGTGCCTCGTGCCGACGAGGTCGATCTGCTGCTGGGCGACGGGTCGGTCTCGACGCACCGCGTCGACGATGTGCTGCCCCTGTTCTTCCTGCGGCGCGACCGCATCCGCGCCCTGATCGCCGACCGCCGCATCGACGCCGGCGCCGCGGTCGAGGCGATCGCCTGGGGCGACGACCGGGGCGCGCTCGGCGTGCGCGCCTGCGGCACGTGCGCTGCGTGCGCCGCCGAGGTCGAGTCGCACCGCGACGTGCTGCTCGTCGCCGGCATGCGCGGCACGCAACGCGACCGCCTGCGCGAGATCGGGATCGCGTCGATCGATGCGCTGGCCGACGCGACCGCCAAGCCCGACCGGATGGGCGACGACACGTTCCGCGCGCTGCGCACGCAGGCGCGCCTGCAGGTCGAGACCGAACGAGACGGCGGCGACGCCCCGCTCTACGAGGTGGTCAGGCCGGCCGCGCTCGGCGCCATGCCCCGCCCCGACCACGGCGACATCTTCTTCGATTTCGAGGGCGATCCGCTTCACAGCGAGCAGCTGGCAGACGGGCGCACCGCGTGGGGCATCGACTACCTGTTCGGCTGGGTCGACCTCAAGGAGCAGTACACGCCGCTCTGGGCCCACGACCTCGACGCCGAGCGGCGCGCGCTCGAGCGGTTCTGCGACTTCGTCGAGACGCGGCGGCGCGCGGCGCCCGGCATGCACATCTACCACTACGCGCCCTACGAGCCGACGCATCTCAGGGCGATGGCCGCGCGCCACGGGGTGCGCGAGGCAGACGTCGACCGCATGCTGCGAGACGAGCTGTTCGTCGACCTGTATCCGATCGTTAAGAACGCGCTCAGGGTCGGGTCGCGGTCGTACTCGATCAAGAAGCTCGAGCCGCTCTACATGGGCGACGAGGTGCGCACGCAAGACGTGCAGAAGGGCGACGTGTCGATCGCGCGCTACGTCGAGGCGCGCGAGCTGGCAGATGCGGGTCGGGTCGACGAGGCGCAGGCGATCCTCGACGACCTCGCCGACTACAACCGGTACGACTGCGTGTCGACCAGGCGGCTGCGCGACTGGCTGGTCGAGCGGGCCCGCGAGGCGCGCGTGCTTCCCGCCGCGCCAGATGGAGGGCGATCCGAGGGGTACGAGCCGTCGCCGCGCGCGCTGGCGCTGTCGGCGCGCGCTGACGATCTGCGCGACGCCGGATCAGCCGACGACGAGGGCGCACTTCGGCTGGCCGCCGCGGCGATCGACTACTACCCGCGCGAGTCCGCCGCGTTCTGGCAGGGGCACTTCGAGCGGCTGCGCGAGCCGATCTCGCTGTGGAGCGAGGCGCGCGACGTCGTGATCGTCGACGTCCGCCGCTCCGACGTCGTCGAGCCGTGGCACACGCCGGAGGGCAGCCGGTCAGAGCGCCGACTCGTCGAGCTGCGCGGCGACCTCGCGCCCGGCACGCGGCTGCGCGCCGGGGCGTCGCCCTACGTGCTGTACCCGGCACCGGCGCCGTTCCCGGTCGACGGCGCCTCGAACCGCTGGCTCTACGTGCCGCGCGAGGTGCGAGTGGTCGAGGTGCTCGACGACGGTGCGATCGTCGAGGAGCTCGCCGCGAGCGGGCGCACCTGGCACGAGCTGCCCGTCGCGATGACGCCGCCCAAGCCGCCGCCCGCCGGCGCGCAGCAGGGGGCGATCAACGAGTGGGCCGACGCGATCCTGCGCGCGGAGAAGAACGTCGCGGCGCACGACGGGGTGTTCCCGATCGACCCGGCCACCGACGTCCTGCGCGGCCTGCGCGCCGATCATCATTCGGGGCGCGTCATGTCGCAGGCGATCGGCAACGACGTCGACGCGATCGTCTTCTCGCTGCTGAGCGTGCCGACCTACCTCGCGGTGCAGGGGCCGCCTGGCACGGGCAAGACGTACGTCGGCTCTCACGTGGTCGCGCGCCTCGTCAACGAGCACGGCTGGAAGGTCGGAGTCGTCGCCCAGTCGCACGCCGTCGTCGAGAACATGCTCGACCGCATCGTCGCAGCCGGGGTGTCGACCGATCAGGTGGGCAAGACGCTCAAGGGCGGGGCGCGCGCCGACGGCGAGAAGTTCACGGTGCTGCCGCGCAACGGCCTCGCCGCGTTCCAGCAGGCGCGGTCGACGGCGAAGGGCTACGTCATCGGCGGCACGGCGTGGGACTTCGCGAACGTCACCAGGGTCGACCGCCGCGCTCTCGACCTGCTCGTGGTCGACGAGGCGGGCCAGTTCTCGCTGGCGTCGACCATCGCGGTGTCGATGTCGGCCCGACGGCTGCTGCTTCTCGGCGACCCGCAGCAGCTGCCGCAGGTCAGCCAGGGCGTGCATCCGGCGCCCATCGACACCTCGGCGCTCGGCTGGCTCATGCGCGACGCCGCGGTGCTGCCCGAGGGGCACGGGTACTTCCTGGCGCAGACGTGGCGGCTGCACCCCGATGTCGCCCGTCCGGTCTCCGAGCTGTCGTACAACGGCCGGCTGAGGTCGCGCCCCGGAGCCGAGCGGCGATCGATCGACGGCATCGACCCCGGCGTTCGTCCGGTCGCCGTCGAGCATCGGGCCAACATCACCGAGTCGGCCGAGGAGGCCGCCGAGGTGCTGCGCATCGTGCGCGACGCGCTCGGGCGGGGGTTCGTCGACATCTCGATCGACGACGAGCAGGAGGCGACGGCGCTCGAGCCGCGCGCCCTGACCGCGCACGACATCATCGTCGTCGCTCCCTACAACGCCCAGCAGCAGCTCGTCGAACGAACGCTGCGGGAGGCGGGGCTCGGTGACGTGCGCGTCGGCACGGTCGACAAGTTCCAGGGGCAGGAAGCCGCGATCGCGATCCTGACGCTCGCCGCATCGTCCGGCCGTGATGCGCCCCGCGGGCCCGAGTTCCTGCTGCTCGAGAACCGCCTCAACGTCGCGATCAGTCGCGCGAAGGTGGCGGCGTTCGTCGTGCACAGCCCCGCGCTGCTCGACGATCTGCCCTACTCGCCGGAGGGCGTGGCCCGGCTCAGCGCGTTCGCCCGCCTCGTCGGCGCGCGCCCGGCCCGGCGGTAGCGCCGCGCGCGGGCGCCCGGCGCGGGTGGGCCATCCGTATGCGCCGCCCGGGTGCGGGAGATCGACCGGATGTCGCCGGCTTTCGTCGATCCGCCGCACCGGAACGACCGACCCGCCGGCCCGAAGGGCGCGGCGGGTCGGTGAATCCGTGGACGGGGGGTCAGACGGTGCCGTAGAGGCGGTCGCCCGCATCGCCGAGGCCGGGCACGATGTAGGCGTTCTCGTTGAGGCCCTCGTCGAGCGCGCCGAGCACGAGGTGCACGTTCTTGTCGCCGACGAGCTCCTCGATCGCCTTGACGCCCTCGGGCGTGCCGATCAGGCAGACGGCCGTCACGTCGTCGGCGCCGCGCGCGAACAGGAACTCGATCGCGGCGGCGAGCGAGCCTCCCGTCGCGAGCATCGGGTCGATGACGAAGCACTGCCGGCCCGAGAGGTCGTCCGGGAGGCGCTCGGCGTACGTCGTCGGCTGCAGCGTCTCCTCGTCGCGCACCATGCCGAGGAATCCGACCTCGGCGGTCGGGAGCAGCTTCGTCATGCCCTCGAGCATGCCGAGGCCCGCCCGCAGGATCGGCACGACGAGGGGCTTCGGGCTGCTGATCTCGACGCCGACGGTCGTCGTGACCGGTGTCTCGATCTCGCGGGGCGCGACCCGCACCTCGCGCGTCGCCTCGTAGGCGAGCAGCGTCACGAGCTCTTCCGCCAACTGGCGGAAGACGGGCGACGGGGTGCGCTTGTCGCGCAGGACGGTGAGTTTGTGCGTGATGAGCGGGTGATCCGCGACGTGCAGGCGCATGAACACAGCGTACTTCCCGCTCATCCGTGCGCGCCGGATGAGCGGGCGCGAACCGCTCGCGGCGCGCCACGCACAAGACGCCGCGCGGCCGCCGCCGTACGCTGAGACCATGCATCCGCCGACCGACGACATCGCCCTGATGCGGCGCGCCGTCGAGCTGGCGCGCGAGGCGGCGGGCGCGGGCGAGGTTCCGGTCGGGGCCGTGGTGACCGACTCATCCGGCGCCGTGATCGGCACGGGACGCAATCGGCGCGAGGAGACCCACGATCCGACCGCGCACGCCGAGGTGATCGCGATGCGCGAGGCGGCGGAGGCGATCGGATCGTGGAACCTCTCGGGCTGCACGCTGACCGTCACGCTCGAGCCGTGCCTGATGTGCGCGGGCGCGCTGCTGCAGGCGCACGTCTCGCGCGTGGTGTTCGGCGCGTGGGACGACAAGGCGGGCGCGGCCGGTTCGCTCTACGACGTCGTGCGCGATCGGCGCCTGCCGTACCGCGCCGAGGTGGTCGGCGGGGTGCTCGAGGCCGAGACGAGGGCACCGCTCGAGGAGTTCTTCAGGGGGAAGCGATGACACATCCGGATCGCATCGCGGTGATCGCGGGCGCCAGCGGGTTCATGGGCACGGCGATTCACCGTGCGCTCGTCGACGAGGGCTACGAGGTGCGGACGATCGGGCGCAACGACGCTGTGCACTGGGGCGAGACCGAGGCGATCGTCGACGCCGTCAGCGGTGCCGAGCTGCTGATCAATCTCGCAGGGCGGTCGGTGAACTGCCGATACACCGACGCCAACAGGCGCGAGGTGCTGCGCTCGCGCGTCGATACCACGCGCGAGCTGCGCGAGGCGGTTGCGGCGAGCGAGAATCCGCCGAAGGTGTGGTTCAACGCGTCGACCGGAACGATCTACCGCGACGCGATGGACCGCGCGCAGAGCGAGGACGACGGCGACATCGGCTGGGGATTCTCGTGCGACGTCGCCCGCAGCTGGGAGCGCGAGTTCTTCGCGGACGAGCTGCCGGGCACTCGCCGCGTCGCCCTGCGCACGTCGATCTGCCTTGGCGAGGGCCCGGCGACCGACCTGTTCTTCCGGATCGCGCAGCTCGGCGCAGGCGGATGGCAGTCGGGCGGATGGTGGTTCCGGCACGACCGCTACCGCGGCATCGGCCGCGAGCCGAGCCGCGACGGCTTCCACTCGGAGCCGACCCGCGGGTATCAGAAGTTCAGCTGGATCCACATCGACGACGTGATCGGCGCCATCCGGTTCGTCCGAGACCACGACGAGCTCGACGGGCCGATCAACCTCGCCGTGCCCGAGACGCCCGACAACCGCGACCTGATGCGCGCGTTGCGCCGCGTCGTCGGCATGCCGATCGGCCTGCCCGCCTACCGCTGGATGATCGAACCGGTCATGTGGGCGATGCGCACCGAGTCGGAGCTGGTGCTGAAGAGCCGGTGGGTCGCCCCGCAGCGCCTGGTCGAGGCGGGCTACGAATTCCGCCACCCTGACCTGGAGGAGGCGCTGCGCGACATCCGGGGTCGCCGCTAGCGGCGACCCCGGACACAACGCAGTCAATCCTTGTGCCGCGAGCGGCACAAGCCGCAGGATGACGCGAATCCGGGGCGCGCCCGGCGCAGATCTGACTGCGTTATGCCGCGGAGTGAAGCCGCATCGACATCACGGTCCGCGTGATCCAAGGATGTGCGATGTCGTCCTCGGTATGCGTCATGCCGAGTTTCTCGGCGACCCGACGAGACGCGGCGTTGTCGGGATGGATGATCGCCGTGATCGTGATCGGCGCGAATCGTCGCCGGGCGAGTTCGACGCAGGCTGCGGCGGCCTCGGCCGCCAGGCCGCTGCGCTGTCGCGCCGGGTGGACGTGATACCCGACCTCGAGCACGGTCCTGCCGTTGACCGACTGCCACGTCAGTCCGCAGTCTCCGATGAAGTCGCCTTCATGGCTTTCGATGATCCAGAGCCCGATTCCGTCGTCGCGGTAGCGCTGGACCATCCGCTGGACCCAGCCGGACATCTCAGTCGCGGATTTCGGCGACGGGTAGAAGCGCATGGTCTCCGGGTCTCCCCAGATCTGCAGGAGAGCGGGTGCGTCTTCCGGCGTCATTTCCCGGAAGCTCAACCGCTCCGTGGCGTACGGCAGCATCGATGATTCGGACACCCGAATACGCTAGTTCCTTTCCTCCACAGGGCGGGTAAGCGCTCATCTCCGTCCACAACCAGGACTCCTCCGTTCCGGTACGCGCTCACGTGCCCGACGCTGATCGCTATGGTCGACGAACGCGAAGTGAGATGGGCCAGCCGTACGTTCGCCGAACTGCGGGGCCATGGGATGACCAGGCGCGACATCGCCGTCGCGCTCGACACGGGCTTGCTCGTACGTGCACGTCGCGATGTGTACGTGAGCGGGGCGGTGCCGCAGACGATACTGCGTGCAGCGCGCGTGGGCGGACGGCTCGACAGCGTTTCGCTGCTGCGCGAGCTCGGAGTGTTCGTGCTCGATCGCAGTGCGCCGGACCTGCACGTTCAGATCCCGCGTCATCGGTCGCGCCTGCGGCTTCCTTCGGGTGATGCTGGCGGAACAGGCAGGGTCATCCGCCATTGGCGGGACGACGACGTCGCGACGGGCAGCCTCTGCGCGGGGCTGCTGCCTGCGCTCGCGCAAGCGGTGCTGGATCAGCCGCCGCGCGCTGCGGTGGCGACCCTGGACAGTGCGCTCAACTCGGGTGTCCTCTGCGCGGAGCAGCTCGGCGAGGTGTTCGCTCTGCTCCCCGGGCGCCTGTGGAAGCTCCGAGGACTCGTCGACGGCCGTGCCGAATCGGGACCTGAGACCTTCGTGCGCCTGATCGCCCGAACGCTCGGCGTCCCGGTAGAGCCGCAGGTGGTCGTCGAGGGCGTCGGGAGAGCCGACCTCGTCGTGGACGGCCGGATCATCATCGAGTGCGACAGCAGGGCTTTCCACGGCGGCTGGGCCCAGCAGGAGAGCGATCGGCGCCGTGACCTGGGGTATGCGGCTCGGGGCTATGCCACGATCAGGCCGACTGCCCGCCAGATCTTCGCCGCACCTGGCCTCGTCCGCGAAGCGTTGGAAGGGCTGCTTCGCGGACCTCGGACATAACGCAGTCGATCCGCAACTGGGCGGGCTGAGCCACGCGTGGTTCCAGGGGCTCCGACCATCCGGTCAGAAATCTGACTGCGTTGTGCGCGTCGCACCGTGCCATGGTCGAACCGGGACGGGGCAACGGGACCGAAAGACGGCGTGGCTGGTCCGGATGGTCGACCGGCCGGCCCTGCGGGCGGGGCGGCAGGCTGCCTGCCGGTCGGCTAGGTCGCCGGCCGCGAAGGTGCGACCGTTGCCGAGCATGACGCAGTCGAAATTCCCCGACGGTGGCCCCGAACCCGCGGATTTCCGCGGGCGGTGCCGTGCCGTCGCCTCGGATTGACTGCGTTGTGTCGCTGGTTGTGCGACTCCTGCGGCCGACGGCGCCCTCCGCGGCCGGCCGCTAGCCGCGGTGGGTGCAACCGCTGCCGAGCATGACGCAGTCGAAATTCCCCGACGGTGGCCCCGAACCCGCGGATTTCCGCGGGCGGCGCCCTGCCGCCGCCGCAGATTGACTGCGTTGTATCGGCCGTCCCACGACACCGGCGGCTGTCGGTCGCTACCGTGCCTCGGCACGGCCGGCACCAGCGGCAGTACACCTTCAGTCCGGCGGCGCCGCCCGTCCGCAACCCCTACCGCGGCAGCTGCGGGAGAACCTCTTCGCCGAGGAAGGCGACGTGGTCGAGGTCGGTCATGTCGATCATCTGGAAGTAGATGCGCTCGGCGCCGAGTTCGATGAGGCGGCCGACGCGGTCGACGATCTCGGCCGCCGAACCGGCGAACGTGAAGCGCGAGCGGAACTCGTCGAGGTCGACGCCCGTGGCCTCGGCCCGGCGCCGCACGTCGGCCTCGCTCGCACCCGCCAGGGTCGTGAGGCCGACCGTGCGCTTGAGGGTCGAGGGATCGCGGTCGATCGCCTCGCAGGCGCGCACGACGTTCGCGAGCCGGTCCGCGATGACGTCCTCGGGCTGGAACACGATGTTGAACTCGCTGGCGTACCTGGCCGCCAGCGCCGGGGTGCGCTTGGGGCCGGGCCCTCCGACGATCAGCGGGATGCGCGGCTGCACGGGCTTGGGCAGCGCGGGCGAATCGGCCAGCTGGTAGTGCCGACCGGTGAACGAGTAGGTCTCGCCGAGGGGCGTTCCCCACAGCCCCGTCACGATCTCGAGCTGCTCCTCGAGGTGCGAGAAGCGCTTCTCGGGGAACGGAATGCCGTACGCCGCATGCTCCGCCTCGTACCACCCGGTACCCAGCCCGAGCTCGACCCGGCCGCCCGACATCTGGTCGACCTGCGCGACCTGCAGCGCGAGCAGCCCCGGCAGGCGGTAGGTCACCGACGACACGAGCGTGCCGAGCCGGATGGCGCTGGTCTCCCGCGCGAGCCCGGCCAGCGTCGTCCAGGCGTCGGTCGGGCCGGGGAGCCCGTCGAAGAAGTCGCCCATCTTCAGGTAGTGGTCGCTGCGGAAGAACCCGTCGAAGCCGTGCCTCTCGGCGGTCAGGGCGAAGTCGAGCTGGGTGTCGTAGGTCGCGCCCTGCTGGGGCTCGGTGAAGACGCAGTACTCCATGCGCTCACGCTATCGGCATCCGCGCGCTCCGCGCGACAAGCACCGGATGCACGGGTGGTTCCGGATGGAGGGGCGGTGTCGAGTGGGAGGGGCGGCATCGGAAGTGAGAAGCGGCTCTGGGTGAGAGGGCTGCCCCGGATGAGGCGGTGCTGCTCACGCGGAGTCGGGCGTTCTCGGCGGCGCGGCCGGCGTCGTCCGGGCGGCCCGGTCGGCGTCAGACCCGGTCGGCGAGGACCGCGGTGCGCCGACCCGCGATGCGCGTCAGCAGCAGCGTCGCCGAGTTCTCGCCGCGCAGCGACAGGCGCTTGCGCAGCACGGCGGGGTCGACGTCCACCCCGCGCTTCTTGATCTCCAGCGTGCCGATGCCCCGCGCCCGCAGCGCCTTCGCGAGCTGCTTCGCGTCGGCCGGCAGCGTCTCGCGCACACGGAAGGTCGACACGAACGGGCTCGTCGCCGGCTCGTCGCCCGCCAGGTACGCGATGCCCGGCTCCAACGGACCCGCGCTCAGCGCGCGCGCCACGTCGCCGATCAGCCGGGCCCGGATGACGGAGCCCGCCGGTTCGTGCACGAACGCACCGAGCTCGCGCGCCGGCTCGTCCTCCGCGTCCGATCCTGCGGTGATCTCGTGCGCGCGCTCGCCGCGGACGACTACGGCAGCGCGGCGCACGCCGTCGCGCCGCAGCGCCCCCGTCCACACGATGAGCTCGACGGTCGAGCCGTCGACCGTGATCCACTGGGTCTCCGCGTCGTCGGGCAACGAGTCGCGATCGTGCGCCGGACCGAGCTTGATGCCGGCCGGCATCCGCGCCGCCAGCTCGAAGACCCAGTCGAGCGGCGGCGAGTAGTCGCCCGCGGCCACGCGCTTCGTCTCGGAGTGGCCGGCCGTGCGCCTGGCGGGGTCGAGCCAGACGGCGTCGATGCCCGTGAGGTCGGCGTCCTGCGCTGTGGTGTGCTCGACCCGCGACTCGGGGCGGAACTCCGCGAGGTTGTATGCGGCGAGGGCCGCCGTGACCGGATCGGCGTCGACCGACAGCACGCGCATCCCCACCCCGGCGAACGCCAGCGAGTCGCCCCCGATGCCGCAGCCGAGGTCGGCGACCGACGCGATGCCCGCCTCGCGCATCCTGGCCGCGTGCCGCATGCCGACGCTCACGCGCGTGGCCTGCTCGAGCCCCGCCCTCGTGAAGAGCATGCGCTCGGCCAGCTCGCCGAACTTGGCCTTCGCGCGCACGCGCAGCCTCGCCTGCCCCACGACCGCCGACACGAGGTCGGGGGAGTGGCCGGCCGCCCGCAGCCGCGACACCGAGCGCGCGACGTCGGCGGCCGTCTCGACCGCATCGAGGGAGTCGAGCAGGGCGAGCCCCTCGTGCGTGAGCAGGGCGTCGAGCTCGGGCTGTTCCATCCGACAAGCGTACGGCCGCGCCTCATCCCGAAACATTTCTGGCACTCGCGTTGCGAGAGTGCCAGCGGGCGTCCTAGACTGCCGTTAGCACTCTCACCAGGAGAGTGCGAACCTACGTCTTTGACACCATAGGGAAGAGGTACACAGTGTCGGTTTCCATCAAGCCGCTCGAGGACCGCATCGTCATCCAGCAGGTCGAGGCCGAGCAGACCACCGCTAGCGGTCTGGTCATCCCCGACACTGCCAAGGAGAAGCCCCAGGAGGGCGAGGTCGTGGCCGTGGGCCCCGGCCGCATCGACGACAACGGCAACCGCGTTCCGGTCGACGTCGCCGTCGGCGACCGCGTGCTGTACAGCAAGTACGGCGGCACCGAGGTCAAGTTCGGCGCAGACGAGTACCTCGTGCTCTCGGCCCGCGACGTCCTCGCGGTCGTCGTCCGCTGACCCAGCGATCCTCGAAACCCCTCGGCCCCTCTCGGGCCGAGGGGTTTCGCGCATCAGGCGCCGGATGACGACGTGCGGCACGCGTGCCCGCCCCGTCTCCCATGGGCCGGGTCATCCGGAGCCGCCCCGTGCCGCGGAGCCTAGGCTTGTCTGGTGAACCCCGTGAATGCCGATGCCCGACAGAATCTGATCGGAACCGGCTACGGGGCCGCGGCGTATCTGCTGTGGGGCTTCCTGCCGCTGTACTTCGTGCTGCTCAACCCCATGGGGCCGTGGGAGGTCGTGGCCTGGCGGGTGCTGCTCTCGCTGGTGCTGTGCGCCGTCATGCTCACCGTCGTGCGGGGGTGGCAGCGGCTGTTCGCCGTGCTGCGCAACCCCCGACTGGTGTGGTGGACGGCGCTCGCCGGCGCGCTGATCTACGTCAACTGGCAGTCGTTCCTCATCGCGGCGCAGACGGGGCAGGTGCTCCAGGCGAGCCTCGGCTACTTCATCAACCCGATCTTCACGGTTCTGCTCGCTGTCGTGTTCCTGCGCGAGCGCCCTCGTCCGCTGCAGTGGGCCGCGATCGGCATCGTCGCCGTCGCGGTCGGCGTGATCGTGGTCGGCTACGGCGACGTCCCGTGGCTGGCGCTGATGATGGCGCTGTCGTTCGGCTTCTACGGGCTGGTCAAGAACCGGATCGGACCCGCGGTGGACGCGGTGGGCGGCCTCGCCCTCGAGACGGCATGGCTGACCCCCATCGCGGTCGCGCAGCTGATCTTCGTCGGCGTCACGAGCGGCCTGACCTACGGCACCGTGAGCGTCGGCCACACGCTCGCGGTGTCGTTCGCCGGCATAGTCACGACGGTGCCGCTGCTGCTGTTCGCCGCCGGCTCGCGCCGCGTGCCGCTGTCGACGATGGGCATGCTGCAGTTCACGGCGCCGATCCTGCAGTTCCTCACCGGGGTGTTCTTCCTCGGCGAGGAGATGCCGGCCGAGCGCCTCGTCGGCTTCTCACTGGTGTGGGTCGCGTGCGCCCTGCTGGTCGTCGACATCGTGCTGTCCGCGCGCCGCAGCCGCCGCGAACCGCCCCACGTGGGCGACGCACCCGTCGGCCCTGTGTGAGCGGCCGCGCCCGCTCATCCGGCACTCGGAATATCTGCACCCGCCGGCGACTTAGACTTGAGCACACGCGAGGCCACGAGCCCCGCGGTCCGCGATCTGCAGGAGAGGTGCCGCACGCATGACTGACCACGATCCCTTCGGTTTTGTCGGGTTGACGTATGACGACGTGCTGCTGCTTCCGGGGCACACCAACGTCATCCCGTCGGACGCCGATACCTCGACGCGTCTGACGAAGCGGATCTCGCTGAACATCCCCGTCCTGTCTGCGGCGATGGACACGGTCACCGAGGCGCCCATGGCGATCGCGCTGGCTCGTCAGGGCGGCATCGGCATCATCCACCGCAACATCTCGATCGAGGACCAGGCCAGGCAGGTCGACCAGGTCAAGCGCAGCGAGAGCGGCATGATCACCGACCCCGTCACCGTCACCCCCGAGGCGACGCTCGCCGAGCTCGACGAGCTGTGCGCGCACTTCCGCGTCTCCGGCCTGCCCGTCGTCGACGAGCAGGGCAAGCTCCTCGGCATCATCACCAACCGCGACACTCGCTTCGTGCCCCGCGCCGAGTGGGCCACCACGCGCGTGCACGAGAAGATGACCCGGATGCCCCTGGTCACGGCACCCGTCGGCACGTCGCGCGCCGACGTGCTCGCGCTCCTCGCCGAGCACCGCATCGAGAAGCTGCCGCTGGTCGACGCCGACGACGTGCTGAAGGGCCTCATCACCGTCAAGGACTTCGACAAGGCCGAGGACTACCCGTCCGCAGCGAAGGACGACGAGGGCCGTCTGCGCGTCGGCGCTGCCGTCGGCTTCTTCGGCGACGGCTACGACCGCGCGATGGCGCTGGTCGACGCCGGCGTCGACGTGCTCGTGGTCGACACCGCGAACGGCCACAGCCAGGGCGTGCTCGAGATGATCTCGCGCCTCAAGAAGGACCCCGCCGCCGCGCACGTCGACGTCATCGGCGGCCAGGCCGCCACCCGCGAGGGCGCGCAGGCGCTGATCGACGCGGGCGCGGACGCGATCAAGGTCGGCGTCGGCCCCGGGTCGATCTGCACCACGCGCATCGTCGCCGGTGTCGGTGTTCCGCAGGTCACCGCCATCTACGAGTCGGCCAAGGCCGCGATCCCCGCCGGCGTCCCCGTGATCGCCGACGGAGGGCTGCAGCACTCGGGCGACATCGGCAAGGCGCTCGTCGCCGGTGCCGACACCGTCATGCTCGGCTCGCTCCTCGCCGGTACGCGCGAGTCGCCCGGTGACCTGATCTTCGCGAACGGCCGCCAGTTCAAGGCGTACCGCGGCATGGGCTCGCTCGGCGCGATGCAGACCCGCGGCAAGAACACGTCGTACTCGAAGGACCGCTACTTCCAGGCCGACGTCCCGAGCGACGAGAAGCTGATCGCCGAGGGCATCGAAGGACAGGTCGCCTATCGCGGCCCGCTCGGCTCGGTCATCCACCAGCTCGTCGGCGGCCTCCGCCAGACGATGTTCTACGTGGGCGGCGGCACGATCCCCGAGCTGAAGGCCAAGGGCAAGTTCGTGCGCATCACGGCGGCCGGCCTCAAGGAGTCGCACCCGCACGACCTCGCCATGATGGTGGAGGCCCCGAACTACAAGGGCTGAGCCGCCCCATCCGGCGGCCTGTCCGCGACGAAGCGCCCGCGATTCCGCGGGCGCTTCGTCGCGTGCCAGGTGCTCCTGCAGCACAACTACGGCAATCCGCCGTCGCCGCCGGGGCCGCGCGCCCGAGATCCGCGGAAACCCGGGCCGAGCTGCGGTCGGCCGGTGCGGATTGCCGTACTTGTGCGCCCGGCCGGAGCGGGCCGCGGCGTGGATTGCCGTACGTGTGCTCGGAGCGATCGGGGCTTCGGCTCTCGGGCGAGGCTCAGAGGCGCAGCAGATAGGCTGAGAAGGTGAGCATGGAGATCGAACTCGGCGGCGCCAAGCGGGCACGACGCGCGTATGCGCTCGACGACATCGCGGTGGTGCCCTCGCGGCGCACGCGCAACCCGGAGGACGTCTCGACCACGTGGTCGATCGACGCCTTCCGCTTCGACACCCCGGTGATCGGCGCGCCGATGGACTCGGTCATGAGTCCGGCCACGGCCATCCGGCTCGGCCAGCTCGGCGGCCTCGGTGTGCTCGACCTCGAGGGACTGTGGACGCGCTACGACGACCCGCAGCCCCTGCTCGACGAGATCGCGTCGCTGCCAGACGAGGTCGCCACCTCGCGCATGCAGCAGCTGTACGCCGAGCCGATCAAGCCCGAGCTGATCTCCGCCCGGCTGGAGCAGATCCGCGAGGCCGGCGTCACGGTCGCAGGCTCGCTCACCCCGCAGCGCACCCAGGAGTTCTACGAGACCGTCGTCGCCGCGGGCGTCGACCTCTTCGTGATCAGGGGGACGACGGTCTCGGCCGAGCACGTGTCGAGCGACCTCGAGCCCCTGAACCTCAAGAAGTTCATCTACGACCTCGACGTTCCCGTCATCGTCGGCGGCGTGAGCACCTACAAGGGCGCGCTCCACCTGATGCGCACCGGCGCTGCCGGCGTGCTGGTCGGCTTCGGCGGCGGCGCCGCATCGACGACGCGCACGGCCCTCGGCATCCACGCGCCGATGGCGACCGCGATCGCCGACATCGCCGCCGCCCGCCGCGACTACCTCGAGGAGTCGGGCGGCCGCTACGTCCACGTGATCGCCGACGGCGGCATGGGCACATCCGGCGACATCGTCAAGGCCATCGCGGTCGGCGCAGACGCCGTCATGCTCGGCGTCGCGCTCGCCCGCGCCACCGAAGCACCCGGTCAGGGCCTGCACTGGGGGCCGGAGGCGCACCACGCCACGCTCCCGCGCGGACGCCGCATCCGCGTCGAGCAGCGCGGCAGCCTCGACGAGGTGCTGTACGGACCGGCGACGGTCGCCGACGGCACCGCGAACCTCGTCGGCGCCCTGCGCCGCGCCATGGCGACCACGGGCTACTCCGACCTCAAGGAGTTCCAGCGCGTGCCCGTCGTGATGGCCCCGTACGGCGCCTGATCGGGCATCGTGACCGCCCCGGCCGACGACGAGCTGCGCTTCCCGCCCACCCTGCGCGAGGTGATGCTGCGGCCGCAGTCGCTCGGCATCCTGGCGTTCTGCCTCCTCGTCGCCGGCGTCTTCGCGTGGCTCGGTCAGTGGCAGCTGGCGCGGGCCATCGACTTCGATCCGCCCGAGGAGGGCGCGACCGAGGAGATCGTGCCGATCGATGACGTCATCGCGCCCGGCAGCTATCTCGACGAGCAGTACGGCGGCCAGCGCGTCGACGTGACGGGCACCTGGGGCGCCGGCGACTTCGTCGTCGTCGGTTCGCGCTTCAACGACGACGTCGAGGGGTACTGGGTGACGGGCCGGCTGCAGCTCGCCGACGCGTCGTCGCTGGCCGTCGCGATCGGATTCACCGAGTCGCGCGAGACGGCGGACGCGGCCGCGTCCGCGCTCGACGCGGCGGTCGATCCGGATGACGAGCTCGCGCTCACGGGGCGCGTCATCTCCGACGAGGGGCCGATCGTGCCCCGCACCGATCCGCTGACCCCCGCGCGCATGTCGCCCGCCGCGCTGCTCGGCATCTGGGAGGACGTCCCCGGCGAGACGTACCGCGTGTTCCTCGCGGTGCCGACGCCCGACGTCGGGCTCGCCGACGCCGGTCTCGAGGCGATCGCATCTCCCGCGCCCGTGCTCGCCAGCCCGGTCAACTGGCTGAACGTGTTCTACGCGGTCGAGTGGGTCGTCTTCGCGGGCTTCGCCTTCTACCTCTGGTACCGCCTCGCCCGCGACGCCCAGCAGCGCGAGATCGAGGAGCTCGAGGGGCTCGACCCCGACGAGGCCTGAGCGCCCGGCTCCGGGCGGTGGCCCAGGATCCGGCCGATTAGACTGGGAGCATGGCGCAACCCAAGCTCTCTTCCTTTCCGAAGATCCGAGGGGCCCTGCGCTTCTACCAGGTGTGCTCCGTCATCACGGGCATCGGCCTGCTGCTGCTCGTCGCCGAGATGGTGCTGAAGTACTCCCCGCTGCACGTCGAGCTGTTCGCCGGCGGATCCGGCGGCTTCCTCTGGTTCGCCGACGTCATCGTCGCCGGCGACTGCCAGTGGTACTCGAAGCTCGCGATGGGCGCGGGCAGCGGGTGCGAGATGGTCTCGGTCGGCGACGGCGTGAACCTCTCCCTCGCGATCCTCGTGGTGCACGGCTGGTTCTACGTCGTGTACCTGTTCGCCTCGTTCCGCCTGTGGAGCCTCATGCGCTGGGGCCTCGTGCGCTTCCTGGCGCTCGCCGGCGGCGGCGTCGTGCCGTTCCTGTCCTTCTTCATGGAGACGCGCGTCGCGCGCGAAGTGAAGGCCTACCTCGCCGACCGCGAGAACATCGCAGCCGCCAAACGCGCGGCCAAGAACAACAACCAGGAGGTCGCCGGATGAGCGCCGACACCGCCCAGCGACCGGTACTGGTCGTCGACTTCGGAGCGCAGTACGCGCAGCTGATCGCGCGCCGCGTGCGCGAGGCAGGCGTGTACAGCGAGCTCGTGCCGCACAGCGTCACGCGCGCCGAGATCGAGGCGAAGAACCCCGTCGCGATGATCCTGTCCGGCGGCCCCAGCTCGGTGTACGCCGAGGGCGCTCCCGCGTTCGACGCGTCGATCTTCGACCTCGGCATCCCGACGCTCGGCATCTGCTACGGCTTCCAGGTGATGGCGCAGGCGCTCGGCGGCGAGGTCGCCCACACCGGCAACCGCGAGTACGGCGCGACCGATGCGACCGTCAGCGGCACCGGCGGCGTGCTGCTCGAGGGCACCCCGGGCGAGCAGAACGTGTGGATGAGCCACGGCGACGCCGTCTCGCGCGCGCCGGAGGGCTACGACGTGCTCGCCTCGACCGCCGGCACCCCCGTCGCGGCGTTCGGCAACGCCGAGACCTGCTTCTACGGCGTGCAGTGGCACCCCGAGGTGAAGCACTCCGACCACGGTCAGACGATCATCGAGAACTTCCTCCACAAGGCGGCCGGCCTCGCCGCCGATTGGACGACCGGCAACGTCATCGAGGAGCAGATCGCCCGCATCCGCGAGCAGGTCGGCTCCGCCCGCGTGATCTCGGCTCTCTCCGGCGGCGTCGACTCCGCCGTTTCGACCGCGCTGGTCCACCGCGCCATCGGCGACCAGCTCACCGCCGTTTTCGTCGACCACGGCCTCCTCCGCAAGGGGGAGCGCGAGCAGGTCGAGCAGGACTACGTCGCCTCGACCGGCGTCCGCCTGATCACGGTCGACGCGGCCGACACGTTCCTCGGCCACCTCGAGGGCGTCACCGACCCCGAGACCAAGCGCAAGATCATCGGTCGCGAGTTCATCCGGGCGTTCGAGAAGGTGCAGCGGGAGCTCGTCGACGAGGCGAAGGCCGAGGGCGAGCCCATCAAGTTCCTCGTGCAGGGCACGCTGTACCCCGACGTCGTCGAGTCCGGCGGCGGCACGGGCACCGCGAACATCAAGAGCCACCACAACGTCGGCGGCCTGCCCGACGACCTCGACTTCGGCCTGATCGAGCCGCTGCGCACCCTGTTCAAGGACGAGGTCCGTCAGATCGGCCGCGACCTCGGGATCCCCGAGGAGATCGTCGGCCGTCAGCCGTTCCCCGGGCCCGGCCTCGGCATCCGGATCATCGGCGAGGTCACCCGCGACCGCCTCGAGACGCTGCGCGAGGCCGACGCCATCGCGCGCGAGGAGCTCACCGCGGCCGGCCTCGACCGCGAGATCTGGCAGTGCCCCGTCGTGCTGCTGGCCGACGTCCGCAGCGTCGGCGTCCAGGGCGACGGCCGCACCTACGGCCACCCGGTCGTGCTGCGTCCCGTCTCGAGCGAGGACGCGATGACCGCCGACTGGACGCGCCTGCCGTACGACGTGCTCGCGAAGATCTCGAACCGCATCACCAACGAGGTCGCCGAGATCAACCGCGTCACGCTCGACGTCACGTCGAAGCCGCCGGCGACCATCGAGTGGGAGTGATCTCCGCTCCGCAGCCGTGACCGAAGCGCCCGCCCATCCGGCGGGCGCTTCGGCGTTCGCGGGGCGGATGAGCGCGCGAGGCGGCGGCGCCGGGCGGGCCCGCCCGGCGACCCGGGGAGGGGCGGAGGCGCTCCCCGCCCCGTGGGAAGATCGGGAGGTGACTTCGACGCTTCCGCACGCGCACTACCTGCTGCTGTCGAGCCGGCTGATCCCCGGCCTCGACGGCGGCTTCACCATCGCGTCGCTCGCGCGGGCCGCGCAGATGACGGCGGCGGGAGCCGACAGCGTGCAGCTGGTCACGTTCGATCCAGGCGCGGCGGCCGACCACGAGGCGCACCGCGCCGAGTTCGCGCGGCAGGGGCGCCTGACCGCACCGCTGCGCAACATCTTCGACGACGCGGGCGACGACCGCTCGTGGCTGCTGTCCGCGGCGGCGGACGGCGAGCGCGATGCCGCGCTCGAGTACCGCGAACTCGTCGACGGCCGGGGCGTGCCCCTCCTCGCCCTCCCGAACGTGCCGGATCCGTCCGGCTGGCATCTCTCGACGGCACCCGTCGTGGTCTACGACGCCGCGGGCGCCGAGGCAGGTGTCCTCGCCGGATTCGGCGCGCTCTACACGGCGTGGCTGAACCGCGCCGTCGCCGCGCTGCGCGAGGCGGAGGAGCGCCCGGTCGTCGTGATCTGCGAGTCGCGCCAGCTCGGCGAGATCCTGGCCCGTGACGCGGGCGACGACATCCGCATCGTGCACGCGATCCACACGATGCACGTCGAGGCGCCGTTCGCGCCCGACGCCCCGCTGAACGGGCTGTGGCGGCGCTGGTTCGGCGTCGCCGACCGCTTCGACGCGGTGGCCTGGCCGACGGCGGCGCAGCGCGACGACGTGGCGGCGCGGTTCGGCGGCGACAACCACTTCGTGGTCCCCAACGGCGTCGCCGGCCCGGCGGGCGCTGCACCGGATGCCGGTGCGCGCGCGCCCGGCCGCGTCGTGATGGTCAACAGGCTCGCCCCTGGTAAGCGCATCGACCACGCCGTCAGGGCGTTCCTGGCGGCCGACGTGCCGGGGAGCCGCCTCGAGATCTGGGGCACGGGGCCGGAGCGCGACCGCCTGCTCGCTCTGATCGACGAGCTCGGCGCCGCCGACCGCGTCGCGCTGCACGGCCTGACGGACGACGTCGGCCGGGTCCTCGAGCAGGCCGCGCTGTTCGTCACCTCGACGGCGTACGAGGGGCAGGGGCTCGCGATCGTCGAGGCGCTCGCGCACGGCTGCCCCGTGGTCTCGTACGACATCCGCTACGGCCCGGCCGACGCCCTGGCGGTCGGCGGCGGCCTCCTCGTCGCCGACGGCGACGAGGACGCGCTGGGTGACGCCATTCGGACGGTGCTGACGGAGGACGCGCTCCGCGACCGGCTCACGGCCGAGGCCCCCGCGGCGGCCGCGCGCTTCGCGCCCGAGGCCGCGATGACGGCGCTCGGCGCGGCGGTCCGCGCCGCGCTCGCCGGTCCGGCTCGGCGCTGAGCCGAGCACAGCGCAGGAGATTTTTCACGGCCGCGGCGCGGAACCGCGGATTTCCGGGGCTGAGCCGAGCACGGCTGCGAAAACTTCCTGCGTTGTGCACGCGGGGCACGGTGCACGGTGCTCCGTGCGCGGGGAAAACGGGCGCAGACAGCGGAAGGGCCGCCCCGAGGGGCGGCCCTTCCGTGCCGGAGTGCGCGGCGAGCGTCAGTCGCTCGAGGAGAAGATCGCGGCGATGCGCAGGATCTCGATGTAGAGCCAGACGACGGTGACCATGATGCCGAAGGCACCCTGCCAGCCGTACTCGCGCGGGGCGCCGTTGCGCACGCCCTGCTGGATCATGTCGAAGTCGAGCACCAGCGAGTACGCCGCCAGGATCACGACGAAGACGCCGATGATGAGGCCGAGCGGGATGCCCATGATCTGCGTCGAGCGCAGGCCGAACATGTTGTCGTTCACGCCGGTCCACATCAGCACCACGTTCAGCAGCGAGAAGACGAGGTAGCCGACCATCGCGATCATGAAGATCTTCGTGGCCTTCTTCGACGCGCGCACCTTGCCGCTGGCGAACAGGGCGAGGGTCACGGCGAACACGGCGACGGTCGCGAGGGTCGCCTGCATGACGACGCCGGGGAAGAGGAACTCGAAGTACGCGGACGCACCGCCGACGAACAGGCCCTCGAACAGGGCGTAGCCGAAGATGAGCGGCGCGGACGGGCGCTTCTTGAAGGTGTTGACCATGGCGAGCACGAAGCCGCCGAGCGCGCCGACGATCCAGGGGACCATGGTGATGGCGCCGAGGTCGGTGACGGCGGAGGGGCTGATCGAGCCGCCGAGGGTCCACACCCAGCCGACCACGGCGGTGGCGAGCATCGCGGCGAACAGCAGCACCGTCTTGATGACGCTGTCCTCGACGGTCATGCGGCCCGTGGCGACGGCGTCGGCCGCGGGGGCGGCGTACGCGCCCTCCATCTGGGCCTGCACGGCGGCGTTCACGTAGCCCGGCTGGTTCGTGTAACCAGGGTAGGGCTGCTGTCCGGCGGCCTGCGCGGGGAACTGACCCTGCTGCTTCGGCGCCTGGAAGACGGGGTTGTTGAATCCGGGGCTGGCCATGGTGGCGGTCACACTCCAAAGGTCGGCGACGACGCCGTCACGACGCCGTTGTTCCACGATATCCGGAATTTGCTATGTGTGGCCTGTCTTCTGCCCGTCTGATCGGCGAGCGCGGCCGGCGCACGTAGCATGGGCGCATGCCGACGCCCTCGCCGATCGTGATCGCCCATCGCGGGGCATCCGGATACCGCCCCGAGCATTCCCGCGCGGCGTACGAACTGGCCATCCGGATGGGCTGCGATGCGGTCGAGCCCGACATCGTCGCGACCAGCGACGGGGTGCTGGTCGTGCGGCACGAGAACGAGATCTCCGGCACGACCGACGTCGCCGACCATCCGGAGTTCGCCGAGCGTCACACCACCAAGAACCTCCTGGGCGAGAAGCTCACCGGATGGTTCACCGAGGACTTCACGTGGGCGGAGCTGCAGACGCTCCGCGTGCGCGAGCGCATTCCGCGCCTGCGGCCGGGCAGCGCGGCGCACGACGGGCGCCAGCCGATGCTGCGGCTGCGCGACGTGCTCGACATCGTCGCGGCCGGCGGAGTGCGCGAGGGGCGCGAGATCGGCGTCGTCGTCGAGGTCAAGCACGATGCGTACTTCCGCTCGATCGGCATCGACCTCGCCGAGCTCCTGGCCGGCGAGCTGGCGGCATCCGGATGGCCGGGCGCCGGGCGGCCCGTCACGGTCGAGTCGTTCGAGCCGGGCGTTCTCGATCGCCTGCAGGAGCGCGGCCTGCCCGCGACCTACGTGTTCCTGCTCGAGGCGAAGGGCGCACCGGCCGATCTCGCGCAGGCGCTCGGCTCGCGGGCGCCGTCGTACGCCGAGATCGCGACGCCCGCGGGGCTCGAGCGCTGGGCGGGCGGCTACGACGGCGTGAGCCCCGCCAAGTCGATGATCCTCGCGCCCGGTTCGACGCTGGTGGCGGACGCCCACAAGCGGGGGCTGACGGTCTTCACCTGGACGTGCCGCCCCGAGAACGCGTTCCTCACGAAGAGGTACCGGGCGCGAGGAGGCCGCGCCGCGTTCGGCGACTACGCGGGGGAGTGGCGGGCGCTGCGGGCCGCGGGCGTCGACGGCGTGTTCGTCGACCATCCCGATCTCGGCGCGTCCGTGTTCCGGGCCTGACCCGCCGCAGACGACACGCCCCGGCCCCGCAGCATGCGGGGCCGGGGCGTGTCGGACGTCGGGTCAGCGCTCGCTGATGTCGTACTCGAAGCGGACGATTCGCTCGGCCTCGTCGGCGTCGCCCGCCTCGATCGCCGCCGCCAGCGCGACGAAGTCCTCGCGCATCACTTCGGGCGACTTGCCGAGCAGGCGGCGCCCGCGGAACGCGCGCTCGAGCGCGAACCAGGCCTCGCTGAGCGCGCGCGAGAACACCATGTTTCCGCTTGAGGCGGCGAGGTGCGCCCAGAGCGAGTTCAGCGACTGGAACAGCGGCTGGAGGGTGTCGGGCTCATCCGCATCGACGCCCCCGAGCTGCTCCACGACCGCGTTCGCGAGCAGCACCGCCCGCTCGCGCTGGGACTCGTTCATGCGGGGAACCGCCATGCGGGTCGCCGCCGCGGCCTGGTAGCCGAGGTACTCGACCGTGTCGGCGATGTCGGCGTCGGTCACCTCGGTGATGCGCGTGAACCGGCTGGCCGACATCTCGACCATGCCGATGCGCTCGAGGCGCTGCAGCGCCTCGCGGACCGGCATGCGCGAGACGCCGAAGTCTGCGGCGATCTCCTGGTCGCGGATGCGTGCTCCGGGCTCGAGAGTGCCGTCGATGATGGCCTCTCCAAGCCGCTCGTACACGGCGTCTGCGAGACGCTGGTTGTCCTGCTCGAGCGGTCCGGTCTTCTGTGGCATTCTGCTTCTCCCGCACGAGTCGTTCCGTGCTGTTTCGATCGCCCTCTGAGCGCGTCGGCCGCGGTCGTCAACCGCATCCGCGCGACGAGGTGCCGTGCTCCAATTGGCCGAACATATCTCGATTTGATTACGGAATGTCTGAGAAGCGGGGAAATCGTGTCATATCCCCGGGGAGATACCGGGTAGTCGTCCGGTCGCCGAGGCGCGCTCCCACCGGCGAGGGAACGTCATCCGGAAGCGCCGAGCGATGTCGGCGGCCCGCCCTAGACTTGGGGAGCCATGTCTGATGCTTCGCTCCCGATCGTGTTCCCGTCCGACGACGCCGGTCGCCCCGACCCGCTCCTCGACGGGCTGAACCCGCCGCAGCGCGAGGCCGTCGAGTACCGCGGCCAGGCGCTGCTGATCGTGGCGGGCGCCGGATCGGGCAAGACGAGCGTGCTCACCCGCCGCATCGCCCTGCTGCTGCGCCAGCGCGAGGCGTGGCCGAGCCAGATCCTCGCGATCACCTTCACGAACAAGGCAGCGCAGGAGATGCGCGAGCGCGTCGAGCAGCTGGTCGGCGACAGCGCGCGCGGCATGTGGATCTCGACCTTCCACTCGGCGTGCGTGCGCATCCTGCGCCGCGAGGCCGAGCAGTTCGGCTTCACGAGCTCGTTCACGATCTACGACTCGGGCGACTCGCGCGCGCTCATCAAGCGCCTCGTCAAGGACCACGAGGCGGACGCCTTCGGCCTCACCCCGGCGAGCGTGCAGTCGAAGATCTCGAAGCTCAAGAACGAGCTCCACGACGCCGAGAGCTACGCCCGCACGGCCAGCCGCGAAGACCCGGCCGAGCGCGTGTTCATCGAGGTGTTCGCCGACTACCAGCGACAGCTCCGCAAGGCCAACGCCTTCGATTTCGACGACCTGATCGCGCAGACCGTGTTCCTCTTCCGCGCGTTCCCGCAGGTGGCCGACACGTACCGCAAGCGCTTCACGCACGTCCTGGTCGACGAGTACCAGGACACGAACGCCGCGCAGTACGCGCTGATCCACGAGCTGACCAGGCCGCCGCAGGGCGACGCGGGCGACGGCGTGCTCGAACTCATCTCGACGGGCGAGGAGGGTGCATCGCTCACGGTCGTCGGCGACTCCGACCAGTCGATCTACGCGTTCCGCGGGGCCGACATCCGCAACATCACCGAGTTCGAGCGCGACTTCCCCGGTGCGAAGGTGGTGCTGCTCGAGCAGAACTACCGCTCGAGCCAGAACATCCTCGACGCGGCGAACGCCGTCATCTCGAACAACTTCGACCGCAAGGACAAGAAGCTCTGGACGGCGTCGGGCCCGGGCGACGCCGTGATCGGCTTCACCGGCTACTCGCAGCACGACGAGGCGCAGTTCGTCGCCGATGAGATCGAGGCGCTGCGCTCGAAGGGCCGCGACTACGGCGAGATGGCCGTCTTCTACCGCACGAACTCGCAGTCGCGCGCGCTGGAGGAGATCTTCATCCGGTCGGCCGTGCCGTACAAGATCATGGGCGGCACAAAGTTCTACGACCGCGCCGAGATCAAGGACGCGCTCGCCTACATCGTGTCTGTGGCGAACCCTGCAGACGAGATGGCCGTCCGGCGCATCCTGAACAGGCCCAAGCGCGGCATCGGCGCCGTGACCGAGACGCAGATCGCGCAGTTCGCGGCAGACAACGACATCACGTTCCGGCAGGCGCTGGCCCACGCAGACCAGATCGGCGTGGGGCCGAAGCTGCGCACCGCGATCGCGAAGCTCGACGCCGTGCTGACCAGGGCGACCGAGATCATGATGCCCGCCTCGGGCGAGACGCCGAAGCCCACGACCGTGAGCGAGGGCCTGCAGGTTCTGCTGAACGACAGCGGCTACCTCGATGCGCTGCGCGCGTCGCGCGACCCGCAGGACGAGGCGCGCGTCGAGAACCTCGACGAGCTCGTCGCCGTCACGCGGGAGTTCGCCCGCAACAACCCCGAGGGCACGCTCGTCGACTTCCTCACCGAGGTCGCACTCGTGGCCGACAGCGACGACCTCGACGACGAGTCGGGCTCGGTGTCGCTCATGACGCTGCACACCGCGAAGGGCCTCGAGTTCGACACCGTGTTCCTCACGGGCGTCGAGGAGGACCTCATCCCTCACCGCATCTCGGCGGGCGAGCCCGGAGGGCCGCAGGAGGAGCGCCGGCTGTTCTACGTGGGCATCACGCGCGCCCGCAAGAGCCTGTACCTGTCGCTCGCGATGACCAGGGCGCAGTTCGGCGAGGTGTCGGTGGCGATGCCGAGCCGGTTCCTGCAGGAGATCCCCGCCGGCCTGATCGACTGGCGCCAGTCGCCCGGCGACGTCAACTCCCGCGGGGGCACGCAGTCGCGCGCGCTGAACGCGCGGCGGCCGGCCGGCTCATCCGGCGACCGCTGGGGAGTGAAGCCGCTCGCGCCGGGCGGCGGGCTGAAGCCGAAGTCGACGTCGCTCGACAAGTTCCCCAACCGCGTCACCGGCAAGGTGCGCGACAACGGCGACATGGAGCTGGCGGCGGGCGACCGCGTCAAGCACGATGACTTCGGCGAGGGAACGGTCGATGCGATCACCGGCGAGGGCGCGAAGCGCATCGCCCACGTGCGCTTCGACGAGGTCGGCGCCAAGAAGCTGCTGGTCAAGGTCGCGCCCTTCGCGAAGATCTGATCTCCGCCACCGCCCCGGCGGTCGATTCACCGCACCTGGACGGATGGGGCGGTCGTTCGGGTGCGGGAGATCGACCGGATGTCGGCGTGCGGGGTCGATTCGTCGCACCTGGGCGGATGGGGGCGCGGCGCGCCCCCGCCGCCACTGCGCCTAGGCTGGTCGCATGGGCTGGTTCTCGCGCAAGAAGAAGAACGACCGCTCCGCGAACGACGCCGACGTCACTGACGCCGACGGTCGCGACGACGCGGTCTCCGACTCGACCCCGACCACCGCTCGTCCGGCTTCCGATGGTCCGTCGTCTTCGGACGACAATGCGCGCGGCGCTGCCGACGCCAGCGGCACGGGTGCCTCCGAAACAGGTGCGGCAGACTCATCCGGCGCAGATTCAACCGGCGCCGGCACTGACGGCACCGGCGAAGACGCCGCTGCCCCGGCCGCTCCCGCTGCGCCGTCGGTGAGCATCTCGACGTCGTCGTTCCAGGGGCTCGGGGCGAGCGGACCCGGCTCGTCGCCGGCCAAGGCGCCCGAGCCCGCGCCGACTGAGCAGCCCGCCGCGCGCCCGCCGCTCCCCGCCGCGCCCGCGGCCCCGCCCGCGAACGCCGAGACGGTCCCCGGGCTGCGCGACAACGCCCTCGTGCGCGACGCGCTCGCCGCGCTGCCCGAGAAGCCCACCGGCGCTCAGGTGATGGGCGTCGTGCGCCAGCTGATGCAGGGCCACCTCTACCTGCGCGTGCAGGGTGACGCCCGCAAGACGCTCTCCGAGGGAGGGCAGGTCACGTTCGGCATCGCCAAGGCGGGCGACAAGGACTACATGATGGTGTTCAGCTCTGGCCGCGCGCTGCAGCACGCCGTGAAGGCCGACGGCGACTCGGCGACGTCTGCGGTCGCACAGCCGACGCCCGCGCTCATTCGGCACATGCTCGCCGGCCCGTTCGCCGGCATCATCATCGACAACTACTCGCAGAGCGACCGCGTGGTCGTGCCGCGCGAGATCCTGCAGAAGGCGTTCGACCAGGCCGACCCCGAGCTGCGCCTCAAGAACGCACTCGCCCAGCCGCGCGACGCGGAGACGCCGGCGAAGCTCGCGGCCGTGCTCGCGCAGCAGCCGCCGCTGTGGGTCGCGGTCGGCGAGGTCAAGAAGGACGACGCCGAGGCCGAGCAGAAGGCGTTCGGCGTCGCCGAGGCGCGTCTGGCCGACGGCACCCGCCTTCTCCAGGTGTTCTCTCACCCGCTCGAGGTCGTCGCCCTCGGGCGCCCCGAGAAGGCCATGCCGCTGTCGGCCGAGAAGATCGCCCAGATGCTGAAGCAGCACGAGCACCTCGGCGGCCTGCTGGTCGATCCGGCCGGCCCCCTGATGACGCTCACGCGCGAGGAGCTCGCGCCGTTCATCGCCCTCGCCGACGCGGAGTGACCGCCGTTTCGCCCGCCGGATGACGCGGCCGCGTCATCCGGCGAACGCGGTCAGCCGTCCGTCGTGAGCGCCGGCGCCCCGCCGGAGCCAGGCGGCGCGCCCGCGCGAACGCCCACGCCGGCGCCGACGACAGGCCGTGGTCGCGCAGCGCCGTGCACCCCGCACCGAACGCCGGGAACGGCGCCTACGCGAACACCTGCTCCAGCGCCGATGGTAGGCCGTGGTCGCGCAGCGCCGTGCGTGCCGCGTGCCAGCCCGACATGCCGCTCACGCCCGGGCCCGGCGGCGTGGTCGAGCCGGCGAGGTACACGCCCCGCATCGGCGTGCGCCACGGCGCCGTCGAGAGCACGGGGCGGCGGATCGCCTGCGCGATCGTGAACGCGCCGCCGAGCGCGTCTCCTCCGGGCGCCGCCGGGTTCAGCGCCTCGCGCGACGCGGCGGGCACTGCATGCGTCGCGAGCACCCGCTCGCGGAAGCCCGGTGCGAAGCGCTCCATCCGCGCCGTGATGATCTCGGTCGGGTCGAGCGCCGAGCCGTGCGGCACGTGGATGTACGCCCAGAACGACTGCTTGCCGTCGGGCGCCCTGCTGTCGTCGAGCACGGACGGCTGCACGGTCAGAACGTACGGGGTGTCGCTGACGCGCCCGCGCGCGACCGCGTTCTCGCTTGCCTCGGTCTCCTCGCGCGTGCCGCCCACGTGCACGGTCGGCGAGAGCGCGAGCGCCTCGTCGGCCCACGGGATCGGCCCGTCGAGCGCGAAGTCGGTCTTCGCCAGCGCCGTGCCGTAGCGGTAGCGGCGCATGGCGCGCGCGTACGAGGGCGGGATGTCGGGGTGGGTCAGCACGAGGCGCAGCGACGTGTCGAGCATCAGCAGGTCGCCCGCTGCGGGGTCGCCCCAGTCGAGGGCGCCGAGGTCGTCGACCCTGTGCCCCGTCTCGACGCGGCCGCCGTGCGCGACGAGGTCGGCGATCAGTGCGTCGGCGATCGCCTGCGCGCCGCCGCGGGGGTATCCCCATCCGGACTTCGCGTGGCCGTGGGCGGCGAGCATCAGCCCGGCCGCCGCGCCGGCGAGCGAGGGCAGGGGAGTGTTGGCGTGCGCGAGCACGCCCGACAGCAGCGCCTGCGCCTCATCGGTGCGCAGCATCTGCCGCCCGAAGACGGTGCCCGCCGGCAGCATCCGCAGCGCGAAGCGCACCGCGGTGAGCGGGTCGCGCGGCACGCGCAGCATGTTGTTGCCCGTGAAGTCGACGACGCCGCTGATCCGGTTCGCGAGCGGGCGCAGCAGGCGCCGCCACGCATCGCCGTCTCGGCCGAGGCCCTCCGCCGTCCGCTCGATGTCGTGCCACGCGATCGCCGAGCGGCCCGGCGCGATGGGGTGGGCGTACGAGATCTCGGGCGTGATCCAGTCGACCGACTCCATCAGCCCCGCGGCGCGGAAGACCGGCGACGTGAGCGCGATCGGATGCACGGCGGAGCCGACGTCGTGGCGGAAGCCCGGCAGGGTGAGCTCCCGCGTCGCCGTGCTGCCTCCCGCGTAGTCGGCCGCCTCGAGCACCGTGACGTCGTAGCCGCTGCGCGCCAGCGCGACCGCCGCGCTCAGTCCGTTGGGGCCGCTTCCGACGACAGTCGCTCTCATACCTGCATTGTCTCAGGCGGCGCGGCGGTCGGCACCGGCGCGCCCGACCCCGCTACACGAACGCGCCGACCCCGGTGATGTCGCGGCCGATCAGCAGTGCCTGCACGCTCTCGGTGCCCTCGTACGTGTGGATCGCCTCGATGTCCGCCATGTGCTGGATGACGCGGTTCTCGAGCAGGATGCCGTTGCCGCCGAGCATGTCGCGCGCCGTGCGGGCGATGGTGCGCGCCGTGCGGGTGTTGTGGAACTTCGCGAGCGACGCCTGCGTCGGGCGCAGCTCGCCCGCCGCCTCGATGTCGGCGAGGCGGCGGCAGAACAGCTGCATCGCGGTGAGGTCGGCGAGCATCTCGGTGAGCCGCTCCTGCACCATCTGGAACTTCGCCAGGGGCTTGCCGAACTGTATGCGCTGAGTGGAATATGCCAGCGCGGCCTCGTAGCAGGCGGTGGCGTGGCCGAGCGCCGACCAGGCGACGCCCGAGCGGGTGGCGAACAGCACGCGCGAGGTGTCGGCGAACGAGTGCGCACCGGGGAGGACCGCGTCCGCCGCCACGCGAACGTCGTTCAACCGGATGTGGGCCTGGTGGATCGCGCGAAGCGCGACCTTTCCCTCGACGACGGTCGCGTCGTAGCCGGGGGCGTCCTGGTCGACGACGAAGCAGCGCACCTTGCCGTCATCCGGGTCGCCTGGATCGACCGCGCGCGCCCACACGAACGTGATGCCGCCCGAGGCTCCGTTGCCGATCCACTTCTTGCCGCCGCGGATGACCCATCCGGACTCGTCGCGGGTCGCCGTCGTCTCGAGCGACGTCGAGTCCGATCCGTGCATCGGCTCGGTCAGGGCGAACGAGCCGAGCAGCGTTCCCTCGGCGAGCGGGCGGAGCCAGCGCTCCTTCTGCGCGTCGCTTCCGTAGAGCGCGAGAGTGCGCAGCGCGAGGCCGCCCTGCACCGCGAGGATCGTGCCGAGCGAGCCGTCGCCGCGCGAGAGCTCCATGTTCACGAGGCCGGCGCCGAGGGGTGAGAGGCGCGTCAGCCCCTCGTGCTCGATGCCGTCGGTCATGAGGTCGAGCTCGCCCATGCGGGGGACCACCTCGACCGGGTAGTCGGCGGTGTCCCACGCGGCGAGCATGCGGTCGCCGACCTCGTCGACGAGGGTGCGGGCGCGGGACCAGGCGTCGCGGTCAGGGCCTTCGACGTCGGCGAAGACGGCGTAGTAGTCGGTGTCGAGCGGGCGGGTGACGTCGTACGGCGCTGTGCGATCGCCTGGCAGTTCTTCTGGCATGGCGCCACGCTACGGCGACGGCGGACGAGGGCGCGAGTCGGTTGTAGGGAGTCGACGAACGCCCGCGCCCGCTACGCGAACAGGCTCGCGCCGACGTACGAACCCTCGGTCGCGCCCGCGGGAACCGCCCAGATCCCCGAGCCGATGTGGCGGATGTACTCGTTCATCGCGTCGGTCGAGAGCGTCCGCTGCAGCCCGATGAACTGCTCGGGCGACCGCTGGTACGACAGGAAGAACAGGCCGGCCGAGAGCTGCCCGAGCTCGTCGTTGCCGTCGACGTAGTTGTAGCCGCGCCGCAGGATGCGCGTTCCCGCGTTCTGGTCGGCGTGCGCGAGGCGCACGTGGCTGGTGGCGGGAATCGCATCGCCCGCGAAATCGGGTTCCGTCTCCTCTGCGCCGCCGGAGAGGGGAGCACCCTCGCCCTTGTCCCGGCCGATGATGCTCTCCTGCTCCGACAGGCGGACGCGGTCCCACGTCTCGATCTTCATCGCGATCTTGCGCGCGACGAGGAAGGAGCCGCCGGCGAGCCACCCGGCGTCGTCTCCCGCCCAGACGTGCTCGCCGAGCGCGTCGGCGTCGTCGGCGAGGATGTTCGCCGTGCCGTCCTTGAAGCCGAAGAGGTTCCGCGGCGTCTGCTGCTGCGCGCTCGTGCGCGACGTGCGGCCGAAGCCCAGCTGCGACCAGCGGATCGTCGCGCGCCCGAACGCGATGCGCGTCAGATTCCGGATGGCGTGCACGGCCACCTGCGGGTCGTCGGAGCAGGCCTGGATGCACAGCTCGCCGTCGCTCAGCGCCGGTGTGAGGTCGTCGCCCAGGAACTTCGGGAGCCGCTCCAGCTCGTCCGGGCGCCTGTCGGCGATGCCGAACGGGTCGCCCTCGCGCGCGAACAGCCCGGGGCCGAAGCCGAACGTGATGGTGAGCGCGCTGGCGGGGAGGCCGAGCGCCTCTCCCGTGTCGTCGGGCGGCGCGTCGGGCGAGCCGCCGACGGCCCCCGATGCGCTGGTGTCGAGGCCCTGCGTCATGCGTGAGGCGGCGTACGACCAGTCCTGCAGCAGCTCGATCAGGTCGTCGCGCGTCGCGTCGTCCGCCATGTCGAAGGCAGCGAAGTGCAGGTGATCCTGCACGGGCGTCGTGATGCCGGCCTGATGGGCGCCGAAGAACGCGTGGGTCGCGCCCGAGTCGGCAGCGGCAGCGGCGCGCGTCGAGGCGAGCGTGCCGAGCACGCCTCCGGCCGCCCCGATGGCGAGGCCGGCGGCGCCGGCGAGGCCGAACAGCCCCCGCCTGGAGAGGCCGGGGCTGTTCGTGACCGAAGTCTCTTCTGGCGTGATCGTCACCCGAGAATCGTAGACGTCAGCTGCGAGAGCGGCTCGGCGAGAGCGTTCAGCTTCTCGGTCAGCGCGCGCTTGTCGTCGTCGGTCAGCTCGCTGTAGTTCACGAAGCCGTCGTCGAGCGAGCCGAACTCCGCCAGGTCCGACTCGAGCTCCGCGTAGCCGTCGCTGATCTCGGACGAGAGCTCCGTGCCCTCATCGGTGCGCTCGGCGAGGTCCTGCACCAGCGAGAAGGCCATCTTCGAGCCCTCGACGTTGGCGGCGAAGTCCCACATGTCGGTGCCCGACCACCAGTCCTCCTCGCCGGTGATCTTGCCGGTCGCGACCTCGTCGAGCAGCGCGATCGCGCCGTTCGAGATGCCGCCGGCGCCCTGCTCGTCGAGCGCGGTCTGGAAGTCGTCGGAGTGCACGTAGTCGTACAGCTCCTGGATGTCGGCGGTCAGCTGGGCGCCGAACTCGGCGCGCTGATCGTCGGTCGACGGCTCCCAGTCCTCCCACGCCGGAGTCTCGCCGTCGGCGTTGAGGGCGCTCTTCTCGGGGACCCACAGGTCCTTCTCGATGCGGTGGAAGCCCGTCCAGTCGAGGCCCTCGGCCACGGCGTCGACCTCGCGGTAGTCGATGCGGGGGTCGAGGTCGCCGAGCGACTCCGCCACGGGCTCGATGCGCTCGTAGAACGCGCGCACCTGCGGGAACGCCTCGCGCGCCGCGTCGTCGTCGCCTGAGGCGTACGCGTCGGCGAACTCCTGCGCTGCGGGAACGAGCTGCGACACCTGATCCTTCACGAATGCGGCGTACAGGTCGACGGCCTGCTGCTTGAGCTCGGCGTCCTCCCCGTCGATCTCGACGGCGTCGCCCGAGACGGCGAACGCCGTCTTGCCGACGCCGTCGCCGACCATGCCCGGCTTGCAGACCGTGAAGTAGTCGCCGGGCTGGGCGGTGACCGTCAGGGTGCGCGAGGCGCCCGGCGCGATGTTCTCGACCTCGCCGATGATGCGAAGGCCGTCGTCGGCGAGCAGGTAGAACTCGGTCACCTCTGCGCCCGCGTTCGTCACGTCGAAGGCCAGCGTGCCGCTCGACGCCGTGGCGGCCGAGACCGCGCAGCCGCTGTCGGTCGCGTCGACCGTGAGGGCCGCGTCGCTGCTGGTGGCCGCGGTGTCGTTGGCGACGCAGCCGGCGAGCGCCAGCGCGGCGACGCCGACGGCCGCGACGGCGGCCGAGGTGCGGGTGAGGGTCATACGGATGCTCCTTGGTGCTGTGAGGGGGAGGACGACGCGGGGGAGGGGCGCTTGTGCACCAGCCCGCGGACGAAGACGGTGCCGACGACGGCGAGATAGAGGGCCCAGGCGATGACCTGCAGCCACGACATCTGCGGGGTGAACCCGACGAGCGCCTGCAGCAGTGCCGCCATGGCTCCGCTCGGGGCGATGACGGCCGAGACGTCGAACGCCCAGCCGAAGGGGAAGGCCTGCCATCCGGTGAGCACCGCGCCCGCCGCGTCGGTCGGCGCGGCCGCGGTGAACGGACCGGGGAGGACGGCGGCCTCCTGCAGGTCGTGGATCGCGTAGGCGAGGATGCCTGCCGCGACGACGACGAGGAACCCGCCCGTCCACGTGAAGAACGTCGCGAGGTTCAGCCGAACGGCGCCGCGGGCGAGGAACCACCCGAGTACGGCCGCGACGACGAGGCCGATCACGGCGCCGGACAGGGCCTGCGGGGTGTCGCCGAACGAACGGACCATCGACCAGAGCAGCAGCGTCGTCTCGAGGCCCTCTCGCGCGACCGAGATGAAGCCGATCACGATCAGCGCCCACACGGTGCCCTCTTCGAGAGCGCGGTCGACGCCCTCCTCGAGCGTGCGCTTCATGGTGCGCCCGGCCTTGCGCATCCAGAAGATCATCCAGGTGACCATCGCGACCGTCACGAGCGACAGCGAGCCGCCGAGGATCTCCTGGGCCTGGAACGTGAGTCCGTAGGCACCGAACGTCAGGACGGCGCCGAGGCCGAGCGAAAGCACGATCGCGAGCAGGACGCCGATGAGCAGGCGCCCGACGGCGTCTCGGCGGCCGAGGCGGGAGAGGTAGGCGACGAGGAGGCCGACGACGAGCGCGGCTTCGAGGCCTTCGCGGAGGCCGATGAGGAACGTGGCGAACATGCGGGGCGGTGGATCCTTCTTGAGGTTAGCCTTACCTGAAGATCATAGCGCCTGTTCGCTCTCGCCGAACAGGCGCCGTCCGAGCCGAGTTCTGCCGCGCGGTTCGCCCGGGTTAGGATCGTCGGGCAAGCTTCAGAAAGGGCGTTCATGTTCCTGCTCAGCCTCATCCTGTTCGTCGGCGGCATCGCCCTGTTCGGTGTGGCCTTCATGCCGTTCATCACCGTCGGCTACATCAGTGCGATCGTGTTCGCGCTCGGCATCGTCGCCGTGTGCCTCGCGATGGCGCTTCCGATCCACGCGAGGTCCGGCGCCAAGTTCCAGCGCTGACGTCGAACGCAGAGAGCGCGCCGCCCCTTCGGGCGGCGCGCTCTCTGCGTTTTTCGGTGAGGCGGGCGGCGGGGGTATCCTTGTTGCGACGCGCGGGCCACAGGCCCCCACATTTTGTTACCGGTCACAATGCACAGAGCTGTGAGGTCAGACGTGAGCACCACCCCCGAGTTCTCCCCCGAGGTCGAGAGCGCCATCGCCGCCGTCCGCGAGGAGGTGGCGTCGCTGCACTCCGAGCTGGTGCGCTACGGCCTCATCGTCTGGACGGGCGGCAACGTCTCCGGCCGCGTGCCGGGTGCCGACCTGTTCGTCATCAAGCCGTCCGGCGTGAGCTACGACGACCTGGCCCCCGAGAACATGATCCTGTGCGACCTCGACGGCAACGTCATCCCCGGCACCCTCGGCAGCGAGCGCTCGCCGTCGAGCGACACCGCGGCCCACGCCTACGTGTACCGCCACATGGCGGACGTCGGCGGCGTCGTCCACACCCACTCGACGTTCGCGGTGGCGTGGGCGGCGCGCGGCGAGGAGATCCCGTGCGTGATCACGGCGATGGCGGATGAGTTCGGCGGTCCGATCCCCGTCGGCCCGTTCGCGATCATCGGCGACGACTCGATCGGCCGCGGCATCGTCGACACCCTCACCGGGCACCGATCGCGCGCCGTCCTGATGCGCAACCACGGACCGTTCACGATCGGCGTCGACGCGAAGGACGCCGTCAAGGCCGCCGTGATGGTCGAGGACGTCGCCCGCACCGTGCACTACGCGCGTGAGGCCGGCGAGCTGATCCCGATCGAGCAGGACGCGATCGACAGCCTCTTCAACCGCTACCAGAACGTCTACGGCCAGAACTCGGACGCCCGCCGATGACCGCCGCTCAGCAGATCCTCGACGGCACGGCCAGCCTCGGCATCGAGCTCGGCTCGACGCGCATCAAGGCCTGCCTGATCGGCGACGACTCCACGGAGGTGCTGGCGGTCGGCGCGTTCTCGTGGGAGAACCGCCTCGAGAACGGCGTGTGGACGTACGCGCTCGAGGACGTCTGGACCGGCCTGCAGGCGGCGTACGCCGACCTCGTCGCCGACGCCGAGAGGCGCCACGGCGTCCGCCCCGTCTCGTTCGGCGGGATCGGCATCTCGGCGATGATGCACGGCTACATCGCCCTCGACGCCGACGGCGAGCAGCTGACTCCCTTCCGCACGTGGCGCAACACCAGCACGGGCGTCGCCGCGGCCGAGCTCACCGACCTGTTCGGCATGAACATTCCGCTGCGCTGGTCGATCGCGCACCTGCACCAGGCGGTCGTCGACGGCGAGGAGCACCTGCCCCGCCTCGACTTCGTCACGACGCTCGCCGGCTACGTGCACACCCGCCTGACCGGCCGCCGCGTGCTCGGCGTCGGCGACGCATCCGGCATGTTCCCGATCGACTCGGCGACGCGCGACTACGACGCGCGCATGCTCTCGGCCTACGACGGCCTCGCGGGCGACCGCCTGCCGGCGTCCGTCCGGTCGCTGCTGCCCGAGGTGCTCGTCGCCGGCGCGGACGCCGGCAGCCTCACCGCCGACGGCGCCGCGCTGCTCGACCCCACGGGCGAGCTGCGCCCCGGGGTCGCGCTGTGCCCGCCGGAGGGCGACGCGGGAACCGGCATGGTCGCGACCAACTCCGTCGCCCCGCGCACCGGCAACGTCTCGGCCGGCACGAGCATCTTCGCGATGGTCGTCCTCGAGCGCCCGCTCGAGGCGCTGCACCACGAGATCGACCTCGTCACCACCCCGGCGGGCGACGCCGTGGCCATGGTGCACTGCAACAACGGCGCGAGCGAGCTGGGCGAGTGGGTCGGCATGTTCCGCCGGTTCGCCGAGGCCGCGGGCATCGAACTCACGGCCGACCAGGTCTTCGAGACGCTGTTCCGCGAGGCGCTGAAGGGCGAGCCGGATGCCGGCGGCCTCGTCGCGTACAACCACCTCGCGGGCGAGCCCGTGGCCGGCCTGCAGGACGGCCGCCCCGTGTTCGCGCGCACCGCCGGCAGCGACTTCACGCTCGCGAACGCGATGCGCTCGCAGCTCTACGGCGTGTTCGGCACGCTCGCGCTCGGGATGTCGGTGCTCGAGGGGGAGGGCGTCGAGCTCGACCGCATGTTCGCGCACGGCGGCCTGTTCCGCACCGCGGGCGTCGCGCAGCGCTTCCTCGCCGGTGCGCTCGGCACCCCCGTCGCGGTCGGCGAGCTCGCCGGCGAGGGCGGCGCGTGGGGCATCGCGGTGCTGGCCGCGTTCACCGCGCGCGGCGCAGGCCGCTCGCTCGACGAGTACCTGAGCGACGAGGTCTTCGCCTCCTCGTCGACGACCACCACTGACCCGGAGCCCGACGACGTGGCCGGCTTCGCCTCCTACCTCGCCCGCTACCGGGCCGGCCTCGGCATCGTCGCTGCTGCGGCCGAAACGCTCTGACACGATTGGAACACCTGATGACCCGCACCCCGCTCACCACCTCGCTCGACGGCTACGAGGTCTGGTTCCTCACCGGTAGCCAGCACCTCTACGGCCCCGAGACGCTCGCGCAGGTCGCCGAGCAGTCGCAGTCGATCGCCGGCCAGCTCGAGGCGTCGTCCGACGTGCCGGTGAAGATCGTCTGGAAGCCCGTGCTGACGGGCTCGGAGGAGATCAAGCGCATCGCGCTCGAGGCCAACGCGGCCGACAACGTCATCGGTCTCGTCGCGTGGATGCACACGTTCAGCCCCGCCAAGATGTGGATCGCCGGCCTCGACGCGCTCCGCAAGCCGCTCGCGCACCTGCACACGCAGCTGAACGTCGAGCTGCCGTGGGCCGACATCGACTTCGACTTCATGAACCTGAACCAGGCAGCCCACGGCGACCGCGAGTTCGGCTACATCCAGACCCGCCTCGGCGTTCCCCGCAAGACGATCGTCGGCCACGCGGGCGACCCGCGCGTGCAGCGCGAGCTCGGCACCTGGCAGCGGGCGGCCGCAGGCTTCGCCGCGTCGCGCTCGATGAAGCTCGCCCGCTTCGGCGACAACATGCGCTTCGTCGCCGTGACCGAGGGCGACAAGACCGAGGCCGAGCTGCGCCTCGGCGTGCAGGTCAACACCTGGGGCGTCAACGAGCTCGCCGACGCGGTTGCCCAGGCGGGCGAGGCCGAGATCGACGCCCTCGTCGCCGAGTACGAGGAGCTCTACGAGGTCGTTCCCGAGCTGCGCCGCGGCGGCGAGCGCCACCAGTCGCTGCGCGACGGTGCGGCGATCGAGATCGGGCTTCGTTCGTTCCTCGAGGAGGGCGGCTTCGGCGCCTTCACCACCAGCTTCGAGGACCTCGGCGAGCTGAAGCAGCTGCCGGGTCTCGCGGTGCAGCGCCTCATGGCCGAGGGCTACGGCTTCGGCGCCGAGGGCGACTGGAAGACCGCCGTGCTCGTGCGCATCGCCAACGTGATGGGCGCCGGCCTCCCCGGCGGCGCGAGCCTCATGGAGGACTACACCTACGACATGACGCCGGGCGACGAGCTCATCCTCGGCGCCCACATGCTCGAAGTGTCGCCGTCGCTGACCACCGCCAAGCCGACCCTCGAGATCCACGAGCTCGGCATCGGCGGCAAGGACGACCCGGTCCGCCTGGTCTTCACGGCTGACCCCGGCCCTGCGATCGTCGTCGCGATGAGCGACATGCGCGACCGCTTCCGCCTGACGGCCAACGTCGTCGAGAACGTCGAGCCGCGCGCGGCGCTGCCGAACCTCCCCGTCGGCCGCGCCGTGTGGAAGCCCGCCCCCGATTTCCAGACGTCGGCCGCCGCGTGGCTCACGGCGGGTGCGGCGCACCACACCGTTATGTCGACCGCCGTCGGCCTCGAGGCCTTCCGCGACTTCGCCGAGATGGCGGAGGTGGAGCTGCTGGTCATCGACGAGGACACGAGCATCACCGAGTTCCAGAAGCAGGTGCGCTGGAACCAGGCGTACTACCGCCTGGCTCAGGGCCTCTGATGACGCCTCGCTCCGGCCAGCAGTACCGCATCGCGAGCAGCGGCTACGTCGCCGAGATCGCGAGCGTCGGCGCGAGCCTTCGCAGCCTCGCGTTCGAGGGGCGCGACCTCGTCGTGCCGTTCGACGCGGACGAGGTGCGGCCGAACTACCGCGGCACCACGCTCGCGCCGTGGCCGAACCGCGTCGTCGACGGCGCGTACTCGTTCGCGGGCGAGTCGCACCAGCTGGCGCTCACCGAGCCGGAGCGCGGGCAGGCGCTGCACGGCCTGCTGGCATGGGCCGACTTCGCGCCGGTCTTCGCCGACTCCGACAGGGTCGCGCTCGTCGCGGAGATCTCGCCGCAGGCGGGCTACCCGTTCCGCGTCGAGGTCACGAGCGAGTACCGCGTGGGGCCGGAGGGGCTGACCCAGACCGTGACGGCGCGCAACATCGGTGCGGATGCGGCACCGTGGGGCACGGGTCCCCACCCGTACCTGCGGGCGGGCGACGGCCGCGTCGACGACTGGTCGCTCGCTCTGCCGGCGGACGAGGTGCTCACGGTCACGCCCGAGCGGCTCAGCCCCGTGGCGCTCGAGCCGGTCACGGCGCACGCCGAGTGGGACTTCCGCGCGGAGCGCCCGATCGGCGACGTGTTCATCGACCACGCCTTCACCGGACTCTCGCGCACCGACGGCATCGCCGAGGTGCGGGTGACCTCGGCCGACGGCAGGGGCGTCGCCATCAGCTGGGACGAGGCGTGCCCGTGGGTGCAGGTGCACACCGCAGACACCCCGCCGGTCGAGGCGTCGCACCGCGTCGGCCTCGCGGTCGAGCCGATGACCTGCGCGCCCGACGCGTTCAACTCGGGCGAGGGCCTGATCGTGCTCGAGCCGGGCGACGAGTCGGGTGCCGGATGGACCATCCGGGCCCTCTGACGCCGGCTGATCCGTACGACGAAGCGGCGCCCCTCCCTGTCGGGAGGGGCCCCCCCCCGGGGGGGGCGGGCCGCCGCTCTGCATCATCCGGATCAGCCGCCGATGCGGGCGAACTGCGCCGTCAGCGCGTCCCAGTCCTCCTTCTCCGCCGAGGTCGACTCATCCGCCGAGTAGGGGTCGGTCGCAGCGTCCAGGACCGCCGGGTCCTGCGGGAGCGAGCCGATCGCCGACTGGCCGAACGTGCTGAGCAGCATCACGCCGATGCCGTTCTCCTCGACGGCCTCGCGGGTCGTGCCGAGCGCCGAGAACGGGATCTCCATCTCGTAGACCGTGTCCTGCGCGGTGTCGTGCGAGGTGCCGAGGAAGTCCACGTACTTCGACGTGTCCTCCAGGTCGGCCGGGACGAAGCCGCTGTAGCCGTTGGCGTTGATGCCGAGCAGCTCGTCGCCCGTGAAGCCGTCGCCGTAGTTGAACGAGATGCCGGCGTCGGCGAAGTCGGACACGTTCTCCGGCTCGTAGTCGAACGCGTCGTTCTCGTTGAGCGAGAACACGGCGGGCTCGCCGACGCCCTTCTTGCTCGAGAACAGCGCGAGGTGGTCGACCTCCTCGTTCTCGAACGTGGTGCGAAGGCCCCACACGCCCTTGTCGCTGCCGTCGATCAGTCCGTCGGTGCCGGAGGCGTTCACGTCGAACGCCAGACCCTGCGGGATGTCGCCGTTGTAGGGCTTGCCGTTGTCGCTGATCGGGTACCCCTGGGCGGGGTCGACGACGTCGGTGACGTTCGTGAACTGCCACATCAGGTACAGGTTCTCGTCGTCCCACGCGCTCGAGAGCGAGTAGGGGTCGTAGACCGGTCCCTCGTGGCTGCCGCGGAAGATGCGCGGGTCGTCATTGGCGACGCCCTGCGCGATCAGCATCTCCTTCGTCCACTCGGAGGCGTCGCCGTCGACCGTGATGGCCGCAGCGGCGCCGACGCCGCCGTCGGGGTTCATCTGGTAGTTGCCCTGCGAGTAGTCGGTGCCCACGGCGGTGCCTGGCACCTCCGGCTCCTCGGGCTCTTCCGGCTCCTCCGGATCCGTTCCCGGGTCCTCCGGGTCGGTGCCGGGGTCGGTGCCCTCGTCCTCGCACGGCGCGGAGGCGGAGACCTGTCCGGACGAGATCGCGACGGCCGAACCGCTGACGACGTAGTCCTTCGAGCCGTTGTTGTCCCACGAGCCTGAGCCGTTGTTGAACGCAAGAGTGGAGCCGGAGGCGCCGCCCTCGATCGTCAGCGAGCTCCAGCCCTCGCAGGCCGCCTCCATCTTCGTGCCGGGTGCGGCCGTCCACGCGCCCGTGCCCACGCGGTAGTGCGCGTACGGGTCGCTCCACGCGGCGTCCGCCTTGTAGTAGACGGTCAGGTCGCCGCTCGTCGGCGCGTCGTCCGGGCACGGGTCTGTGGTCGTCACCGCACCCGAGGCGACCGCCTGCACGCCCGACCCCAGCGCGTAGTCCTTCGAGCCGTTGCTGTCCCAGGTGCCTGAGCCGTTGTTGAACGCCGCGGTGATCCCGGTGGCGTCACCGAGGTCGATCGTCGCGCCGTACCAGCCGTCGCACGCCTCGGTCATCTTCTCGCCGGGGGCCGTGGTCCACGCGCCGCTGCCGACGCGGTAGTGCACGTAGTAGTCGCTCCACGAGCCGTTCGACTTGTAGAAGACCTGCGTCGTGTCCTCGCCGGGCTCGGGCTCAGGGTCGGGATCGGGGTCCGTGCCGGGGTCCTCGCCGCCGCCGGTCGACTTCACGGCGTCCGCGTGGATCGCGACGGCGCCGTTCGCCGGCACCTTCGCCGTGAACTTCCCGCCGGAGACCGTGACGGTCTCGCCCGACCAGGTGTCGCCGTCGCGCTTCGCCGAGATCACGTTGTAGTACTCGCCGTCGGGCAGGCCCGTCGAGAACGACTGCGTGAGCTCGCCGCCGCGGTTGATCGCGACGGTTCCCTTGTCGCCGCGGCTGAACGCGATGGCGCTGCCCGCGTCGTTCGACCACTGCTTCGTGACGGCGGTGCCGTACGTCGCGTTGCGGAAACCGACCATGTTCATGATCTGGTTCTCTGCGTGCTCGCAGGTCCACACCGATCCGGACCCGCAGGTCGGGTCGATGACCTCGCCCGACGACGTCTGCGGCGGGCCGGCGTCGAAGTCGCTGAACGAGTAGCCGGAGTGCACGGAGGGCGAGCCGTAGTTCCACGCCAGCGTGAAGACCTGGGCGAGGTCGTAGACGTCGCCGTTCTTGTAGCTGAGCGTCTCGCCGTTGCGCTCGGTGTCGTGGTTGTCGACGAAGACGCCGGCGTCGGCGCTGTCGAGGAAGCCGTCCCACGATTCGCCGATGCCCTTGCCCGAGATCAGCCAGTCGATCTTGCCCGCGCCGAAGGACTCCTTGAGCTTGCGCGCGTACGCGAACTCGTGGACGTCGCCGACGCCGAGGTACTCCTCGGGCTGCACGGGTTCGTTGGCTCGGATGACCTCCTGCACGATGTACAGGTCGTCCTTGTTCTTGACCTTCGACATGATGCCGTCCATGTCGGCGGCCGCGATGTGCTTCACCGCGTCGATGCGGAAGCCGGCGACGCCCATGTCGACCAGCCCGTTGAGGTAGTCGGCGATCTTCTGCTGCACGGCGTTCGAACCGGTGTCGAGGTCGGCCAGGTTCACGAGGTTGCAGTTCTGCACGTCGGCGCGGTCCTGGTAGTTCGAGATGTCCTTGCGGCACGAGTGGAAGTCGTTCTCGCCGTAGATGCCTGGGTAGTTGTAGTGCCCGTAGGAGCTGCCGGCCCACCCGGTGCCGCCGTCGGAGTCGCCGCTCATGTGGTTGATCACCGCGTCTGCGATGACCTTCACGCCTGCATCGCCGCAGGTGTCGATCATGTTCTGGTACTCGGCGGTCGTGCCGAGGCGCGACTCGAGCTTGTAGCTGACCGGCTGGTAATAGGTCCACCACTGACTGCCGGTGACGTGCTCCTGCGGGGGAGAGGTCTGCACGTAGCCGTAGCCGGCCGGCCCGAGCGTGTCGGTGCACTCGCGCGCGATCGCGTTCCACGTCCACGAGAACATCACCGCGATCGTGTCCTTGGGGCCGGGCGCTGCGGCCTCGGCCTTCTGCTGCGGCGTCACCGCCACGAGCAGGCCGGCGATCAGGAGGCCGACCGTGAGGGCTGCCCAGGAAAGCCGTCTGCGACGCGGGGGCGTTCGCACGAGGTCTGGGGACTGCACAAAACTGCTCATCCATGCTCCTTTGCCAATGAGGGGCGCCTGTGGCGCTGGCACTCAGGGTAGGGCGATGCTCAGGTGATTGCAAGCGTTTCCATAGAAGTGGCTGGATGAGCGAGGAAGGCAGGCAGTTTCTCGGAAGAACACTTGTTATATCGGTGAATCGGTGGCATGGAAGCGGTTGCAAGACGGACCCTGTTCGCGCGAGGGACGCTGTTGAGCGGGCGCGCCGAGCGCAGGCAGAAGCGCCGAGGGGAGGCAAATCCCGGTCGGATCTGCCTCCCCTCGGCGAAAGCGCCTCGTCTCGGCGCGGCCGCGCCCGGCTACCCGCAGCTGCGCGCCGCGTACGGCACGTCGGCGGAGAACTCGCCGTCGCCTGACTCAGCGGTCACGCGCACCTCGCCGGCGGCGAGGTCGGGCGTGCGGGTCGAGAACGACTTCGACACCGCCCTGCCCGCCGGCACCTCGAACGCGCGCTCGCCGAAGTCCGTGGTCGCCGTGACCTCGACCGCGGCGTCGCCGCCGTTCGCCGCGGTCACGACGAGCACGGCGGAACCCGCGACGCAGCGCGAGGCGACCGTCGGCTCGATGTCGAGCGAGCCGGCGCCGCGCCTCGGCAGTTCGACCGTGACGTACGCCTCGAGGTTGCCCGCCGCATCCTGCGTCTGCACGTGCACGTAGCGGGGCTCGTCGGTCAGCTGCACCGAGAACGGATCCTCGTAGGTCGCGAAGAAGTTGTTCTCCTCGCCCTCGGGGTTCTCATCCGGTCCGTCCGCCCACACCGTGCGCGTCACGCCGGATCCCGGTTCGGCGTCCGACGCGGTCAGCGTGATCCGCGCCGACGTCCCGTCGACGACCTCGTAGTCGACCTCGGTGACGGGGGCCCTCGTGTCGATCCGGATGTCGCGGGCGGCCTCGCCCGTCGCGCCGTCCGCGTCCGTCGCCCGTGCCGAGACCGTGACCTCGCCCTCGACGTCGACCGCGAACGGCTCGTCGTACGCGTGCCACGTCTCGCCGTCGAGGCTGTACTCGACGCTCTCGACCGCGCTGCCGGCGGCCTCGACGCTCACCGACGCCGTCGGGGCGGTCGTGTACCACCCGCTGCCCGGCGCGGCCGAGTCGAGCGAGAGCGACACCAGCGGTCCGTCCTGCGCGGCGGGCTCGACCACGAACACGGTCGCGATCGCGCCGTCCGGGTAGCCGTCGACGGTGCCGGCGACGTCGAAGAACGCGTCGGCCTCCGCGTAGGACGCCGCATCGATCGCCGCCCACTCGACGCCGACGCCGCTCGACGCGGTGCCGTCGGCGTACGCGGCGCGCACCGTGCGGGGGAGCACGGGCGCCGTGCCGGGCGTCGTCACGACCGAGGTGTAGTCGACCGAGGCGATCTCGTCCGAGAGCTCGTCGGCGACGTGGACGGTCGCGGTCACCTCCTGCCCGTCGTACCCTTCGGGGGAGCCCGCGACCTCGAACGATCCGGGCGCGGCGTACGCGGCGTCGTCGACCTCGGCCCATTCGACGGGCACGTAGGCGAGCGGGCCGTCCTGCTCGACGACCCACAGCTCGTCGGGCAGCGCGGGCTCCTCGCCCGTCGTCGTGCGCACCGCGATGCGTTCGGCGTCGATGAAGTCGCCCGGGTCCTCCGGCTCGGGCGGGGGAACGTCGGCGTTCTCGCCCCAGACCTCCCACTCGACGACGCTGGTCGCCTTGAGCTCGCCGTCGACGTCCGCCCGGTCGAGCGTCAGCCGCACGCCGGTCGTGGTGACCGCGTCGAACGACGCCTCGACCGCGGGCTGAGAGCTGACGGGGTCATCCGGATCGAGCACCGGAAGCGGATACTCGGCGTCGACCGCCGCCCATTCGCCCGCGTCGTCGAGGTACTCGATCTGCCATCCGGTCGGGAGCATCACGCCGGAGTCTCCCGTGAGATGGTTCTGCCACAGGCTCAGCGTCGTCCCGTCGACCGTGACCGGGGCGTCCCACGTGTACGACGCCCAGTCCTGCGCGGGGCCGGAGGGATCGCCCCACGTGCCCCACATCTGGCCGTAGTCGTCCGTCGGCCCCGTCTCGCCGTTGTTGAGCGCGGCTGCGGAGTTCCATCCGGTGACGTAGCTGACCTCGAGGGTCGGCGCGTTGTCCCCGGATGCCAGCGCGACGTTGAGCGGTTCGTCGGCCGCGACGGCCGGGGCGGCGATGCCGGCCGCCGCGACCGCGATGACCGCGGCGGCAGCGATCGCGCGCCCCGGTCGGGCGAGGAGTTCGGATGAGCGCATGTCAGGCCTTCCTGTCGATCGGGGCGCGCCCGGCGGCGAGCAGGATGCGCTGGCGGTTGCGCGAGGTGAGTCTGCCGTCTGCGACGTAGGCGGCGCTCGCGTCGGAGACGGCGGCGAGGAACGCCGCGCGGGAGTCGAACGGGGCCCCGGCCCAGATCTCGTCGAGCAGGGTGGTGCCCGATCGCGAGGGGTTCGCGACCCCCGAGCTCTGCCCCGCGAAGGTCACCCACGGCTCGTCGCGCTGGAAGTACATGTGGTACGCGACGTCGTTGCCGTTGTAGGCGGGCTCGTACGAGACCCCGCCGATCGAGAACCGGTTGCCGTCCCCGCGCTCCGCGCCTCGTGCGACGGCGCCCGAGAGATCGAGGCGATCGGCCAGCGACACCCTGAGGTAGTTCGTCGACGCGCTCGTCGCCGTCAGGACGACGGGGCCGTACATGAGCGCCTGGATGTCGGCGCGGTCGATCGTCGGCTCGGCGCGCAGCGCGAGGGGCAGGCGCACCTCGATCGTGTCGCCCGCAGCCCACGTGCGGTCGATCGAGGCGTAGGAGCCCGAGACGACCTCGCCGTCGATCGGCTCGCCGTTGACGGCGATCGTCGCGCCCCTCGTCCATCCGGGAACCCGCAGGCGGACGCGCAGCGGCGCGTCGGGCGCCTTCGCGATCGTCAGCGTCGACGTCTCGGCCTCGGGGTAGGAGCTCGCCTGCTCGAGTTCGAGGCCGGTCTCCTCCCACACCAGGGTCGACGCGATGTAGAGGTTGACGTACAGCTCCGTCTGGTCGGCCGAGCGGAAGTAGATGCTCTCCTGGTACTTCACGTGGCTCTCGAGCCCCGTGCCGCCGCAGCACGTGCCGATGTTGCCGTTTCCGTACTCCTTGCGGGCCCCCGGGTTGACGGGGAACATGTAGAGGTTCTCCGGCCCCGTCGTCGACTCGCGGTTGCGCCGCCCGCCCAGGATGTGGTTGAGCACGGTGCGCTCGGCGTAGTCCATGTAGGCGGGGTCGTGCTCGGTGAAGAACAGCTGGGATGCGACCTTCAGCATGTTGTACGCGGCGCACGACTCGGCGTTGCGCGGCCCGATGTCGCCCGCGACGGTCTTCGCCGGGCCCCACAGCTCGCCCTCTCCCGTGCCTCCGTGCGCGTACGAGCGGCCGGGCACGACCATGTCGAAGAAGCCCTTCGCCGCGTCGAGGTAGTGAGCGTTCCCCGTCTCGGCGGCGAGTTTGATGTAGCCGGGGAACTGCGGGATGTGCTGGTTGGCGTGCTTGCGGTCGAGGGTGTCCTCGCCCGCCGCGCACGCGTCGACCAGCGTGTGCAGCGTGAACAGCTCTGCCGCCTCGAGGAACTCGTCCTTGGCCGCGTCGCCCGAGCGCCAGTACAGCTCGACGAGCACCTCGTTCATGCCGCCGTACTCTCCGGCGATGTACGAGCCCCACATCGACGCGAGCTGCGACGGAGTGCACTTCGACAGCCGCGAGCGCACCCAGTGCCCGATGCCCTCGGCGAGCTCGAGCGCCTTCGTGCTGCCTGCGAGGGCGTGCGCGTCGAGCAGGCCGGCGAGGATCTTGTGCAGCGTGTAGTACGGCGCCCAGATCTCGCCGTAGGGCGCGAACTCCTCGAGCGCCGAGAACTGCCACTCGCCGTACGCCGAGAGGAAGCCCGGGTGCGAGTAGCGCGGCGCGCCGTCGTACTCCTGCGCCGCGAGGGCGTCTCGGCACTCGACGAGGCCGTCGACGAGCACCGAGACCTTGTCGAGCAGCGCGGCCTCGCCCGTCGAGGCGTACGCCATCGACAGCCCGCTGAGGAAGTGACCGCCGTAGTGGCCGCGCAGCAGGCCGCCGGCGCCCTGCGTGTTCTGGCCGCGCGTGTACTCGCGCGGGCCCCAGCGCTGCGCCTCGGCGGCGGGCCCGAACTCCTCCCAGCCGCCTGGCGGCGTCGCGCCCCTGGTGTCGAGGCCGGCGTTGCGCCGGTACACGGCGAGGATGCGGTCGACGGGGTAGGCGCGGTACAGCACGAGGTGCTGCTCGAACGCGCGGGTGAACACGCTCTCGCCGAGGCGCACGGCCGACAGCGGGAACGGCGTCACCGTCCACGACGACGGGTAGGCCGCGCTCGCCGCGGCGCGCACGGCCGAGGCGGAGTGCACGGCGCCCGCCGTGCGGAAGGCGGCGCCGGATGGTGCGGCGGCCGCTGACTGCGGTCGAGCGATCGCGGTGGCAGCGGCGGCGGCCGCTACGGCGGCGCCGCCGCGCAGCACTGTGCGGCGGGAGACGGCGGATGAGACGGGCATGCGGACTCCTTATCGAGGGGAAGCGGTGCGCTGAGACGAGGCGTTCTCGCCGAGACGAGGCGGAATCGCGGGGATTCGCCCTCGTCGCGGCGATTCGGCCTCGTCTCGGAACGAACCGGATGGGGGAGGGGAGGTGCGGGCCGCGCCGAGTCGGCGCGGCCCGCGGGGCATCACTCGCAGGCGAACGCCTCGAACGGTGCGGTGACGGTGTCGGTGAGGTCGCCGGATGAGGCGGTCACCTCGACCTCGCCGGCCGGCGTCTCGGCGAGACGGGTGCGGAAGGCCGCGCTCTTCGCCTTGCCCGAGGCGAGGTCGTCGAACGTCTTCTCGCCGTACTCGCCCGAGATCGCCGCGGTGACGGGGTCGTCGCCGACGTTCGTGACCTTCACGACCACGGTGCCGGTTCCGGCGACGCAGCGGTGAGCGACCTCGACCGAGATCAGCTCGACCTCGCCTGGTCCGCCCTCGCCCACGGAGACGTGCGCGACCGCGGCGGTCTGGCCGGGGTGATCGGTCTCGACGGTTCCGTCGACGTCGAACTCGCCCTCCTCCGCGTACTCCGACGGGTCGATCTCCGCCCACGTCACCGGGAGGTTCTCGCGGGATCCGTCGTTGTAGAGCACGCCGACGCTGGCGGGCAGCGCGGGTGCGGTTCCCGCCCTGGTCGTGACCGACACCTCGTCGACGACGTTGATCGTCACGGCGTCGGCCTCGCGCACCCAGACGTGTGCGACGGCGGTCTGCGAGGCTCCCGCGACGATGCCGCGCACCTCGAAGTCGCCCTCAGCGGCCACCTGGTCTTCGCTGACCGCCTCCCACGTCACGGCCGCGCTGCCGCGGCTGCCGTCGGAGTACGTCACGCCGATCGTGCCGGGCAGCTCGGGGACCTCGCCGATCCCCGTGCGGACGTCGAGTGCGTCGACCGCCTCCGGCGCCTCGGCGAGCACCTCCCATTCGGAGACGCCGACGGCCGAGTACGACGTGCCGGCCGCGTTGGGCGACGCCTGCATCACCGCGCGCACCGCCGTGGTGGTCACCGAGTCGAACGTGGTCGCGTTCGTGCCCTCGCGGGCGACGCCGTACTCCGACGGGTTCGCCGCATCGACCCACTCGCCGTCTCCGTCGAGGTACTGGATCTTCCACGAGTCGGGGACGGCCACGCCGTCGCCCGTACCCGCTGCCGAGTCCGTCCAGAACGTGATGTCCGACGCGTTGACGCGCACGGCCTCGTCCCAGGTGTACTGCAGCCACTGGCTCTTCGGGCGATCGCCCGACCAGGTGGCCCAGACCTTCGACTGGTCCCCGCCCGAGTTCACGCCGGAGCCGTCGTGCACGGCGCCGACGCTGTTCCATCCGGCCGTGAAGGACGCCGTCGGCGTCGCCGTGGTCGCGAGGTTCGCGCCCGCGCCGCCCGCCTCGGCGGTGAACACCACGTCGTCCGTCGACGTCTTCTCGCCGTCGGTCGCCGTCAGGCGCAGGCGGTACTGCCCGCTCTCGGTGAAGCGGACGGTCGTGTTCGGGCTGGTCTCGTCGGCGAAGATCGTGCTCGCGCCCTCGGGCGCCTCCTCGACCGACCAGGCGGCGGTGAGCTCGTCGCCCGCGCCGCCGTCGTCCTTGACGATGCCGGTGAGCTTCGCGCTGCCCGCGCCGATCGCGCCCGCCTTGGCGTAGGCGGTCACGCTCGGTGCGGCGTTCTCGGCGGCCTCGGCGGGCTCACCGGTTCGCAGCACCTGCAGCTCCTTCACGCCGGTGCGGAACCCGTCGGCGTGCGCCGCCGTGAGTCGGATGCGCGACGCGGTCACCTCGGCGAAGTGCGCCTCGTTGAGGTTGGCGCGGGGAGCGGCCGGCGACTTCGTCACGCTCGTGACGGGCTTCCACTCCGATCCGTCGAAGTACTCCACCGAGTACCGGGACGGCTCCGAGTAGCCCTGCACGGTCGTCGACGACGACGTGTCGTAGAAGTACGCCCGCACCGTGTCGACCGCCTGGGCCTCGCCCAGGTCGATCTCGATCGAGTCCGAGTCGTTCTTCGAGCCCTTCGTGCCCCAGAACGGCTCGTTCACGGTCGTGCCGTCGACCGCGGCCGAGGCCGGCAGTCCGTCGGCCTCGAAGGTCGCCGTAGCCTCCGCACCCTGCGCGAGGTTGGTCCCGTCGGCCGACGAGATGTCCTGACCGGCCTTCTGGAACAGGTCGACGACGCGCGAGTCGTCGCCGAACGTGACGGCCTGCGCCGTGCCGAGGCCGCTCGCCGCGGCCGTCGTGACCTGCGGGTCAGCGCCCGTGTTGACCGCGTCATCCGGGAACTCGACCTCGCCCGTCGCCGGGTCGTAGACCAGGTGGGCGAGCGAGTCGACCGTGAAGGCCAGCTCGCCGTCGATGAACGCCGAGTACCCCTCAGGCACGTCGTCGCCGTAGGGTCGCTCGCCGTCGCCCGGCTCGTCCCACGTGATCGTGAGGTCGCTGCCGTGGTAGGAGAGGTTGTTGGCCGTGAAGTACGGCCAGTCGATGTCGATCGGGTACAGCTCGATCTTGTCGTCGGTGCGCGGGCGCAGGCCCATCGCGTCCTCGATCATCGTGAAGTTCGTGGTGCCGAGGATGGTGTGGTGGATCCACGAGCGGTAGTCGATCGACTGCGGGTCGGCCGAGCCGTCCGCCCAGAACTCGTTCTGGTCGGGCAGGCGGTTGTCGCCGCCGTTCTGGTAGTGCGCCCAGGCGTTCCAGTAGAGCAGCTTCTTGTACCACTCGGCGTCGATCGCGTCGGTCGGGTAGTCGCGCAGCGCCGCCGCGATCATCCGGAACGTGACGGTCGAGTTGATGATCGAGAAGTTGTTCGTGCCCGGGTGACCGGCCTCCGCCGCGTCGGCCTTGTCGGCCTGGTTCGCGGTCGTGAACGGGAAGATCGGGTACTCGGCGTCGTCGGCGAAGAGGCGGAGGGCCTCGACGTAGTCGTCGTCGTAGTCGTCATCGCCCGGCTGGGGCATGAGGCCGACCGAGTACGGGTAGTAGTTGTTGATCTCCTTCCAGGGGATCAGCTCGCCCGTCTGCAGGTCGCGGTGCTTGATCAGCTTCTCGTCGGCGTCCCACAGGTTCTCGAGCACGCCCTGCTTGACCTTGTCGGCGACGCCGTGCATCTCGGTCGCCTTGTCGTCGTCGCCGAGCAGCTGGTACGCGGCGGCGGCGGCGTTCGCGCCGGCGTAGACGTAGGCCGACTCGGCCCGCTCGTTCGCGCGGCCGTAGTAGTCGAACGACACCGCGTCTGCGTCGTTGCCCGTCCAGGCGTTCCAGCTGATCTCCAGCAGGCCGTTGTCGTTCTTGTCGTAGTGCTCGAGCTGGCCCTTCGCGTCGCCCTCCGCGTAGCGCGCGAGGTTCTCGACGATGCCGTCTGGTCCGCCGTGCACCTGGTAGGACTCCCAGGCCGCCTCCGAGATGTACTGCGTGTGGCTGGTGTTCCAGTTGGCCGGGTCGCCCGGGTTGTCGAGGAACTCACCGCCCTTCGAGACCTCGCCGGCCGACACCCAGCCGCCGTACGAGTAGATCGGGTTGCGGAAGTACTTCAGATCGTCGATGAACATGCCGACGGTGAGGTCGATCGCGTTGTTGTAGCCGAGCGCGCCCTCGACGGCGGTCGGGAACTGGTACGCATTGCCGGGTGCGTTCGCGTCGAGGTAGTTGAAGCGCAGCAGCCACCACCGGTAGAACAGCGTCTTGTCGATGTTGTCCTCGGGCGTATCGAGGTAGGGCACGTTGTCGGCCCACCACTCGTTGTACGCCGTGACGTGGTCGGTGTACGCGTCTGCGGGGGAGGCGGCGGCGATCTCCTCGTACTCGGTGGTCGAGCCCTTGATCTCGTCGGTGACGAGTCCGAGCTGCACCTTGGTCGTCGTGCTGCCGCCCGCGGGGACCGACAGGGTCGTCTCCAGGCCGCCGTCTGCCGGCGCGAAGCCGTCTCCCGAGAAGCGGGGGCGGATGATCGTGATGTCGTTGAGCGCGTCGACCGTTCCGGTCAGCTCCTCGCCGTCGGCGACGGTCGCGTAGGGCGACGTCGCGCGCAGATCGACGTCGACGGCGCCGCCCGTCGAGCGCACCTCGAGCTCGGTGACCAGTACGTTCGCGTTCGTGATGAACTTCGTCTGCACGACCTCGACGCCCGAGTCGGCGTTCGCGTGCACGCTGCGCCAGTAGCTGGGGGTCTGCTTGCGCTTCGACGTGTCCTCGGCGAGCGAGATCTTCTCCCCGCCGACCGACGCGGTGATCGTATAGCCGTCACGGCCGTCGATCGACTCCCAGTAGGCGACCTGCCCGCCGAAGCCGAGCTTCGCCGGCTCGTGCACCTTCATGAACGCCGCGCGGCCGCGCGAGAACAGCCACTGGTTCTCGTCGCCGAAGCTGCCGGCGGTGCCGGTGCGGGCGAGCATCGTGTCGAACCAGAAGTCCTTCTCGGTGCTGGTGCCCGCTCCCGCAGCGACGTCGGCGTCGAAGATCGCCTGCAGCTGGTTGTCGACGGCGTACCCGGCCGAGGTCGCAGGCACCGGGGTGTCGCTGCCGCTGAACTCGGGGTACCCGATGTCGGTGTTCGCCGCGCTCGCCGGCGCGGCGGCGAGCATCGGCGCGAGCATGCAGGCCGTGCCGATGGCTGCGACGGTGCCGAGGCGCCGTCGCGGATTTCTCTTTGCTGACCAGACCACGTCGTCCGCTCTCCTTGTCCTGCCGGAACACCCGTTGAACCAGCACTCTTGTTCACGGTAACGAGGGGTGGTCGATCCCCGCAAGGGATTTCGAAAGTTTCGAATCGGCGACGGAGCAGGGACGGATGAGGCTTCCGCGCGCACGGAGGTGCGCGTGGAGACGCGCATGGACGCGACGGCCGGCGTCTCGATGCGGGCGTGCCCGCGCCGAGGCAAGGCAGAAGCGCCGAGACGAGGCGCGAACCGCGGGGTTCGTCCTCGTCTCGGCGATTGTGCCTCTTCTCGGCGCGGAGGGAAGGGCGGCGCGCTCAGCCCTCCCGGGGGATCCAGACGCGCATGGTCGACGGTCCTCGTTGAGCCCACTCGTGGTACGGAATCAGCGACGCCTCGACGCGGCGGGCGCCGCCCGCGCGCGGCTGCGCGCCGAACGGCCACGCCGCGTCATCCGGTTCGTGCAGCGTGAGCGTCGCGCCCACCCGGCCGTCGTCGTCGGCCAGCGGAGCGTCTGCGACGATGCGGGCATCGGCGACATCGGCGCCGCCCGGCAGATCGACCGACTCGAGGGCGAACACCTCGGGGCCTCGTTCGATCGCGACCGTGCCCCGGATCGCGTCGATGCGCGGGTCGGGGTGCGTCACCCGCGGCGCCAGGGGCAGGCGCAGCACCACGCGGTCGCCCGCGCGGAAGGCGCGGCGCACCTCCGCATAGCCCGGCGCCACAGCGGTCTCCGTCGGGGTGCCGCCCGCCGGCGCGATCGTCACCGTGGCCCCCTCCGCCCACGCCGGCACGCGCAGCGACAGCGTCCACTCGGCCGCCGGTGCCTCGTCGATCGTGACGACGATCTCGCCCTCGCGCGGATACGCGGTCGACACGGTGAGCGCGACGCCGCCGGCCGGGAGGGTGGTGCGAACGGTCGCCGGGGCGAACTGGTGCAGCTGCAGACCTTCGTCGTCGATCGTCGCGACGTACGACGCGAGGCTCGCGAGCGTGCGGGCGACGTTCGGAGGGCAGCACGACACCGAGAACCACGGCGCGCGCAGCGACGACTCGGCCCGCGGCACGACGACATCCGGATCGGCCGGTGCGCCCGGCGTGCGCTGGTGCAGCGTGTTCGAGTAGTAGAACGCCGTGCCGTCCTCCGAGGGCGACGTCGCGACCACGTTGTACAGCGTGCGCTCGATCAGGTCGGCGTACTCGGAGCCGCCGCGCGCGAGGAGCAGCCGCCAGGCGAACTGCACGGACGCGACCCCGGCGCACGTCTCGGAGTAGGCGCGGTCGCTCGGCAGCTCGAAGTCGGCGCCGAACGCCTCGTCCTGGTGATGGGCGCCCTGCCCTCCCGTGATGTAGGTGCGCCGCGCGATCGTCGTGCGCCACTGCTGCGCGAGCACGTCGAGGAGCTCGGTGTCGCCCGTCTCGACGGCGACGTCGGTCGCCCCGGACGACAGGTAGTTCGCGCGCACCGCGTGACCGCGCAGCGCGGCGGCCTCACGCACGGGAACGTCTTCCTGGAAGTACGACGACGAGAACTCGATCTCGGGGAGCGTGCCGGTGCCGCGGCGCTCGACGAACAGCCGCGCCTGCTCGATGTACGCGGGGTTCGCGGTGACGCGGCCGAGTTCGACCAGCGCCGTCTCGATCTCGGCGTGGCCGCACACCGACACGATGCCGCCGTCTCCGAACACCGCGCACACGAGGTCGGCCGCCCTCGTCGCGACGGCCAGCAGCCCGTCGTCCGAGCCCGGAGCGGTCCGCTCGCGCGCGACCGCCGCCTGGAACAGGTGGCCGAGGCAGTACAGCTCGTGCCCCCACTCGAGGTCGCTCCAGCGCGCCCCCTGGCCGTCTCGGCCGAACTTCGTATTGAGGTAGCCGTCGTCCTCCTGCGCGGCGGCCACGCGAGCGACCGTGCCGCGGAACGCCTGCTCGAGCGCGTCGTCGGGCTCCCTGCCGGTCTCCCACGCCAGCGCTTCGAGGTACTTGTACACCTCGGAGTCGGAGAACTCGCGCCCTCGCCTGCCGTCGGGCAGGCGCCCCTCGGCCGCGAGGTCGAAGTTCGCGAGCCAGCCCTCGCGCTCGAGCCAGTGAGCGATGTGGGCGAGGGTGCCGCGGCGGTTGACGGCCTGGCGGTCGCCCCAGAAGCCGCCAGTGATGACGACCTCGCCGAGGCCGAGCGGGCGCACCGCGCCGGTTGACGGCAGGGCGGGAGTGGCGATCGTCGGTGTGGTGGTGAGGGTCATGATCATCCCTTGAAGGCGCCGGACATGAAGCCCTGCACGTAGTGGCGTTGGAGGAGGAGGAACAGCAGGATGCACGGCAGCGCCAGCACGGTCACGCCGGCGAGCGTCGCGCCGTAGTCGATGACGCCCATCGTCTGCCCCCGGAGGTTGGCGACGGCCAGCGGCAGCGTCATCCGGTCGGTGTCGCTGATCAGGATCAGCGGGGCGATGAAGTCGTTCCACGCCGTGAGGAAGGCGAACAGGCCGACCGTGATCAGTCCGGGCTTCGTCGCGTGGATGAGCACGCGCCACAGCGCCGAGAAGCGCGTGCAGCCGTCGACCATCGCCGCCTCGTCGAGCTCGCGCGGGACCGACTCGAACGAGATGCGCATCATGAACGTCGCGAACGGCAGCTGGAACATGGTCAGCACGAGCGCGACGCCGACCGTGGTGTTGCCGAGGCCGATGGCGTTCAGGATGACGTAGAGCGGGATCAGGATGGTCGCGTAGGGCACCATCAGCACCGCCAGCGTCGTGAGGAACAGCGCGTTCTTGCCGGGGAAGCTGAAGCGGGCGAACGCGTAGCCGCCGAGGAACGAGATCAACAGCGTGAGCACGACGGTGAGGCCGGAGACCACGAACGAGTTCCAGAGGTAGGTCCAGATGCCCGCCTGGAACTCGGCGAGCGTCGCGTAGTTGCCGAAGCCCCATCCGTCGGTCTGGCTCGTGCCGGCGCGCGGCGCGAACGACGACACGAACGCCCAGATGATCGGGTAGAGGAACACCGCGGCCAGCGCGGCGGTGAGGATGCCGAAGGGCAGGGCGCGCAGGGCGCGGCCCCAGTCGAGCCGACGGCGCGGGGCGCGGCCGGCCGTGGTGATGACGCGGGTGGTCGAATGGGTGACGGCGGTCACGGGTCAGCTCTCCTCTTTGCCGCGCAGGAACCGCAGCTGGAACACGTTGATGAGCACGAGGGCCACGAGCACGACCACCGAGAGCGCGCCGGAGACGCCGAGGTCGTTCTGGCCCTGGAAGGCCATCGAGTACATGAGCTGCACGACGGTCATCGTGCTGTTGTCCGGTCCGCCCTTGGTGAGGATGTAGAACTGCTCGAACGCGAGCAGCGAACCCGTCACGCACATCACGATCGTCAGGGCGAAGGTCGAGCGCAGCAGGGGAACGGTCACGTGGATGAAGGTCTGCCAGCGGTTCGCGCCGTCGATGCGGGCCGCCTCGTAGACCTCGCCGGGGATCGCCTGGAGACCGACGAGCAGCAGCAGCATGTAGAACCCGGTGAAGCGCCACACGATGAGGAACACGGTCGCCCACAGCGCCCCGCCGGGTGAGCCGAGGATCGTGAAGTCGGCCGCCTGCATCCAGTCGGCGAGGGGGCCGGCCAGCGGCGAGTACAGCACGTAGAACAGCAGCGAGGCGGAGGCGAGGCCGAGGGCGCTCGGGATGAGGAAGGCCGTGCGCAGGAACGAGCGCCACCTCGACGACTGCTGCACGAGCATCGCGAGCCCGAGGCCGAGGCCGATCAGGATGACGGTCGCGACGACCGTGTAGAGCAGGGTGAAGCGCACCGCCTGCCAGATCAGTCGGTTGTCGAGGGCCGAGACGTAGTTGTCGGGGAAGTTCCAGCCGCGGAAGCCGGCGAACAGGGGCCAGTCGGCGAACGACATCAGAACGACGAGCACCAGGGGGATGATGAACAGCACGCCGACGAACAGCGCGGTCGGCGAGGCGTACAGCCATCCCTGGAGCGACTCCTTGCGCCGTGTGCGCCGCAGGCGGCTGCTGACGGGCGGGGCGTCGGTGGTCATGGGGAATTCCTTTGCATTCGGCGTCGAGCGGGAAGAGCGGTGCGCCCCGGCGCAGCGGTGCTGCCGGGGCGCACGCGAGGGGTCCTACTGCGAGAGGGTTTCGGTGATCAGCGCGTTGTCGTCGGCGAGGGAATCGCCGTCGCCGAGCACCGCGTTGCGCACCAGCGTGAGCCACGGGCTGCCCGCGGCGTTGAACGCCTGCTGGAAGTTGCCGGCGATCGGGGTCGAGCCCTCACCGGCGATCTCGTTGATCGTGACGAGGCGCGGATCCTTCGCCGCGAACTCGTTGTCGGCGAGGTCGGCGCGGGAGACGGCGTTGCCGCCGGCGGCGAGCACGTCGACCTGCGTCTCCTCCGACATCATCCAGGAGAGGAAGTTCCAGGCCTGCGGGGTGAGCTCGGAGTCCTTCGAGATGCCGACGGAGTCGCCGCCGACGAAGGTCGATGCGCCGCCGTCGACGCCGGGGAGCCCGGCGACGCCCGCCTCGAACTCCAGCGCGGGGAGAAGGGTCGCGGGGTACGGCATGATGCCGACCTTGCCCTCCTGGAAGCCGGCGACCCAGGTCGCGCCCGTCTCGTCCTCCGAGCCGGGGGCCAGAATGCCGTCGTCGGCGAGGCCCTTCCAGGTCTCGTAGATCTGCGATGCCGCGTCGCCGTCGAGCAGCGACTCGGTGCCGTCGGCGCTGATGACCTCGTCGCCCGAGGCCCAGATCGAGGGGAACCACGTGAACAGCAGGCAGCCGCCGCAGTTCAGACCGGTCGCCGTGCCGGAGACGCCGTCGAGGTCGAGGCCGTCGACCGCGCGTGCGATCTCGGCGAACTCGTCGATCGTCTCGGGCGCCTTCTCGGGGTCGAAGCCGGCCTGCTCGACGAGGTCCTTGTTCCACATCATGACCGACAGGTCGAGCACGAACGGCAGCGTGTACTCGGCGTCGTCGACGGTGCCGGCCTTCATGTGGCCCGGGTTGATCTGGTCGGCGTAGTCGAGGCCGTCGATCATGGGGGCGATGTCGGCGAACAGGCCCTGCTCCGCCCAGTTCGGGACGTAGACGACGTCTGCGGCGAACAGGTCGGGCAGGTCGCCAGAGCCCGCGGCCGCACCGACCTTGGCGACGTAGTCGTCGTTCGGCACGACGGTCAGCTCTACCTGGTTCTCGTGGCTCTCGTTGTAGGCGTCGACCAGCAGGTTGGCCTGCGCCTCGATCGGCGCGCGGGTCCACAGCGTCAGGGTCGAGCCGTCGTCGAGGCCCTCTGCGGGGATGTCGTCGGGCGAGACGGCGTCGCCGCCGCCGCCCGAACAGGCCGCGAGGCTGACGGCGACCGCGCCGACGGCGAGGAACGCGGCGGCGCGGCGGCCCACGTTCCGTGCAGGGGTGATCTTCATTGCTGGCTCCTCGTTGAGTCGAAGTCCCGTCGGGGGCTCTCGGGTGGTGCAAGGCACGGGTCGAAGTATTTCGAAACGCCTTTCGATCAGAGTAGGGCCTCTTTCCCACTGGGGTCAAGGGGGAGTCAAGAATTTGATTTCGATCTTCGCTAAGTGCCGCTTTCGGGGATGATCCGTGGCACTCTAGGGGGATGACGGACAAAGTCTCGAGGCGAGCGGCGACGCTCAGCGACGTCGCGGAGCGCGCCGGAGTGTCTCTGGCGACGGCATCGAAGGCGCTCAACGGCCGAAGCGACGTGGCGGCGCGCACGAGGGAGCGCGTGCTGGAGGCCGCCGAGAGCGTGGGGTTCACGCCCAACGCCGTGGCGCGCGGGCTGACCGCCGGCCGCACCGGAACGGTCGGGCTGCTCACGAGCGACCTCGAGGGCCGGTTCATGATCCCGATCCTGATGGGCGCGGAGGACGCCTTCGGCGCAGGCAAGATCGATGTCTTCCTGTGCGACGCGCGCGGCGACAGTGTGAGGGAGCAGCACCACCTGCGCGCCCTGCTGAGCCGCAGGGTCGACGGCATCATCGTCGTCGGCGACAGCACGGACGCCAGGGCGAGCCTCGGGCACGATCTGCCCGTTCCCGTCGTGTACGCGTACGCGCCGTCCGACGATCCGCGCGATCTGTCGCTCACGCCCGACAACGTCGCCGGCGGCCGGAAGGCCGTCGAGCACCTGCTGGCGTGCGGACGGACCCGCATCGCGCACATCGGCGGCGTGCCGACCTTCGCGGCGACGCGCGATCGCCTCGTCGGCGCGAAGCAGGCTCTGGACGCCGCGGGACTGGAACTGATGGGAACGCCGATGCTCTCGGCCTGGAGCGAGAAGTGGGGGAGGGCCGCGTCCGCCATGCTGTTCGAGCGGCACCCCGAGGTCGACGCCGTGTTCTGCGGCTCCGACCAGATCGCCAGGGGCGTGCTCGACACCGCGCGCGACCTCGGGCGAAGCGTGCCCGAGGACGTCGCCGTGATCGGCTACGACAACTGGTCGCTGCTCGCCGAGAACGCGCGCCCGGAGCTCAGCAGCGTCGACGCGAACCTGCAGGAGCTGGGGCGCACCGCGGCCCAGCGCATTTTCGACGCTCTCGACGGCGAGCCGGCGCCTGCCGGCGTCCACCGCCTTCCGGTCAGCACGATCATCCGCGGTTCGACGGTCGCGGCCAGGTAGGAGCCTCGCCCGTCGGCCGCCGCCGGCAGCGGAGCGCCCCCTCCCGACGGGAGGGGGCGCTCCTCGCTCACCGGACGTCAGTCGCAGGCGGCCGCCTGGTAGGCAGCTGTCGCGTCGGCATCGCCCGCCGTCGCGGTCACCGAGCCGGCGTCGATCGACGCCTCGCGGGTCGTGAACGCCTTCGACGCCGTCCTGCCGGCCGCGACCGAGACCTCGCGCTCGCCGAACGGCGTCGAGACCACGGCGTCGACGGGCGAGTCCGAACCGTTCGCGACGCTGGCGACGAGAACGACCTTGCCGGCGACGCACCTGGTCGTCGCCTCGACCGACAGCTCGTTCGCGCCGCGCTCGGCGCCGGCGACCTGCCACTCGCGGATGCCGATCGAGCCGGAGCCGTCGGCCTCCCCCCACGACTGTGCGACGATCCGCAGCGCCGACGTGGTGACGGGCTCGAACGACACGCGTGCGTAGCCGTCGCTGGTGCGCGGCGCCTCGGCGTCGTCATCCGTCGCGATCTCGCGCCACGAGTCCCCGTCGAGCGCCTGCAGCGACCAGCTGCGCGGCGGGATCATGCCGCCCGCGCCCTCGTCGGACGTGTCGCGGTACCACCACACGCCGATCTCGTCGGTCGTGACGTCGAAGCTCCACGTGAGCTGCGCCCACTGCTCGCCGACGCTGCTCCACGTTCCCCACGTGGCGCCCGTGTCGGCGGCTGCGTCGAAGAGCTCTCCTGTGCCGTCGTTCAGGCCGTCGACCGACTCCCACGACGACGTGAACGATGCGCTCGCCTTCGCGTAGGGGGCGAGGTTTCCCGAAAGCGCGGCGCCGTCGCCCGGCGGCACGGTGACGGCCTCGACGGCAGTGTTGCCCGCGACGTCGGTTGCGCGCACCACCACGCGGTGCGGCAGATCGTCGGAAACCTCGATCGCTCCGGACGGGGCGACGGGCTCCCAGTCGCCGTCGTCGAGGCGGTGCTCGAGCGCGCGCAGGCCGGAGCGGGCATCGGTCGCCGATGCCGCGATCGTGCGCGAGTCGGCGTCGAACGCCGCCGACAGCTCGGGGGCCTCCTGGTCGACGCGGACGGTCAGCGAGCGCACCTCGGAGGTGTTCCCCGTCGCGTCGGTCGCCGTCGCGGAGACGACCGTCTCGCCGTCCGATTCCACCCGCACGTCGAGCCAGCGGGCGTCGTCTGTGCGCTTCTCCTCGTCGCCGACCGATGCCGCAAGACTCAGGCGGTAGTCGGTCTCGTCGGTCCCGGTCACCCGGACGTCGACGGCGGACGAGTACCAGCCCTCGGTCTCGGTCGTTCCGCCCGACCCGGCGGGGATGAGCGCCGCCACGGGCGCCTCGTCGTCGTCGACGCTCGGCTCCTCCTGGCCGTCCGCCACGGTGACGACGGCCGAGATCTCGGCCGTCTGGCCGCGTGCGACGCCGGTCGCCGTGAACTCGCCCGCCTCGGCGTATGCCTCATCCGGAATGTCTCGCCAGCTGGCGGGCGCCCACAGCTCGCCCGCGTCGCTGTACGGCAGCCGCACCGCCTCGGGCAGCTCCGGCGCCTCGCCCACCTCGGTCGCGACCGACGGCCCCATCAGCTCGTCGGCCGCGACCGCGTAGACCTCCCACTCCGACACCGACACGGAGTGGTAGGCGGCTCCCTCCGCCCGGCCGTCGAACACGGCTCGGAGCGCGGGGGTCGTCACCGCGTCGAACGACACGTCGTGCCACTCGTTCGCCGCGGTCGGGTATTCGGCGCCCTCGACGGGGCGCCACGTGCCGTCCTCGTCGACGTACTCGATGTGCCACGACGCCGGCGGCCTGATCCAGTTCGAGTCCTGCTCGAACTCGATGCCTGCGCCGTCGACGCGCACCGGGGCGTCCCAGAGGTACATCGCCCAGTCGGTCTCGACGGTCGAGTCGGTGCCGCGGTAGTTGCCCCACTGGTCGGGCGGCAGCAGTGCGGTCTCGGCGCGGCCGTCGTTGAGCGCGCCGAGCGTCATCGGGGGCGACTCGGTGAAGGACGCTCTGGCCTCGGCCGTCGGCGCGATGTTGCGGTCGAGCGCGAACGCCGGGTCGTTCTCGAGCGTTGGCGTCACCGGAAGGATCTCGTCGCCCTGCCACTGCACCTCGTCGATCGCGACCGAGCGGCGGAAGTGGCCGCCGCCCTCCGAATCCTTGGTGTGATAGGTCAGGTACCACGCGCCGTCGAACTCGATCATCGACGGATGGACGGTCGTCGAAGACGTGCCGCCGAGGATGATGCTCTGGAACGTCCACGGGCCCGCGGGGTCGGAGGCGGTCGCGTAGGCGATGCACGCCTGGTAGTTCGACGGCGTGCAGTCGCTGCCGCCGCGCTTCCAGTCGTAGAGCATGTAGTAGGTGTCGCCTCGGTGGAACACCCACGGCGCCTCGTAGAAGTCGTCGAGCCCCTTCATCGTCGTGATCTCGCCGGCGAGGCCCGTCATCTCGGCGTCGAGCGGCACCATGCGGGCGACGCTCCACGAGCCCCAGTAGAGGTAGGCGGAGCCGTCGTCGTCGATCAGCACGTGCGGGTCGATGATCTCCTGCCCGGCGGAGGCGTCGCCGAACACATCGCGCCAGTCGACGAGCGGCTCGCCGATCGCGTCCGTCCACGGGCCGGTCGGCGCGTCGGAGACGGCGACCCCGATCGACATCCGGTTCGGCAGCGACGTGTCGGCGGCCTCGACGGGGGCGTACCAGTAGTACCGGCCGTCCGCGCCCTCCACGACCTGCCCGGCGTACGCGGCGTTGCCGGTCGCCCAGTCGAACACCTCGTCCGGGCGCATCGCGCCCTCGGTGAGCGTCCATTCGCCGCCCGAGACGTCGTCGGTGGCCAGCACGCCGTACTCGTGCATCTCGAACCCGGCCTGCTGCGGGGCCGCCTCGTCGTGGCCGCCGTAGATGTAGAGCTCGCCGTCCGAGACGAGGGGCGCCGCATCGGCGAGGTAGTACGACCCGTCGGCGATGATCGGGTTGCCGCCCGACGAGACCGTGCGGGTGACCGGCTCGTCGGCCGCGAGCGCGGCGCTCGAGACGCCCGTGAGGGCCAGGGCCGCGGCGCTCGCCGCTGCCAGCAGCAGTCCGGCGCGCGCGGCGCGGGTTCGGCGGTGGTGCATGGGGGAGCTCCGCTTCGTCGGGGAGAGGACGGCCATACTCAACCACGCCCCGCGCGCGCGTCGCAACCCTTTTCGAAATCTTTCGATCCGGATGAGATGTGCCGAGTGCAGGCAGAAGCGCCGAGGGGAGGCAGATTCGCGCAGAATCTGCCTCCCCTCGGCGAAAGCGCCTCGTCTCGGGACGGAGCGCGGCGCGCGCGGCTACCCGCAGCTCGCGGCGGCGTACGCCGCCGTCGCCTCGGCGCCGCCCGCCGTGACCGTCACCTCGCCCGCGTCGATCGACGCCTCGCGCGTCGTGAACGCCTTCGAGGTCGTCTTTTCGGCCGCGACCGAGACCTCGCGCTCGCCGAACGGCGTCGCGATCGCGGCGTCGACCGCGTCGGATGAGCCGTTCGCGACGCTCGCGACCAGCACGACCCTGCCGGCGACGCATCGCGTCGTCGCCTCGGCCGTCAGCGCCGCCGCGTCTCCGGTCACGGTCACCCGCGCCGTGACGGTGAGCGCCGTGGTGCTCAGCAGCTCCCGGTTCTCGGCGTCCCACTCGGTCGATCCGCCCTCGCCGACCCAGTCGTTGAGGTTCGCGCCGATCGAACGAACGGTGCCCGTCACCTCGGTCGTGCCGGATGAGGACGTGTCGAGCGCCGAGAGATCCCAGTCGATCGGGAGCTCGCCCGCGCCGTAGCCGTAGGCCAGGGTCACACCGGTCTCGCCCGGCAGCGCCGCGGCGACCTCGTCATCTGTCGCGCCCGCCGCGACCTCGACCTCGCCGAGGTCGGTCTCACCCGTCGAGACGGCGTCGGCGCCGCGCACCGCGTCGTACTGCGCCTTGGTCAGCGACACCACGCCGCCGTGCTTGGTGGCGGGCGCCATCGAGAACTCGGGGCTGTCGAGCACGGTCCATCCGGCCGAGAGGTCGTCGGTCTCCATGGGGCGGTAGCCGGTCGACGGGATCACGTCGACGTAGAGGTACCAGTGCGCGTCGTCGTGCCGCTTGAACACCGCCGGCCCCTCGACGCCGCCGGCGTTGCCGCCCGCCCACGACGCGCCGATCTTCGTCTGCACCGTCGTCCACTCGGCGCCGTCGAGCCACCACTGCGCGGCGGTCGTCGACTCCATGTAGATGCCCTTGCCCGTGCCGTTGTCCTTCGTGATGCGGTACGTCGTCCCCTCGTCCTGGATCAGCGTCGTGTCGATCACGTTCGCGCCCGAGTCGATGAGCGTGCCGCCGTACGAGTACGTGTCCTGCGTGAAGTCGGTCGTCGCGCCCCAGAGGATGCGGCTGTACGTGCTGCCGGTGTGCTCGGCGCTGTCGTAGACGTTCGACGACCAGTAGACGACGAACGCGCCCTCGCCCTGGCCGCTGTAGTCGGGGACCCAGGTGGCCTCGGGCGCCCATGCCATGCCGAGTTCGGCCGGCGCGCCGTCGCCCGCGGTCATCTCGATCTGGCGCAGGTCGCTCCAGGTGACGAGGTCCTTCGACTCCCACACGTTGAGCTTCGTGCTGCCCTTCGACGACCAGTGGCACCACTCGCTGCAGCTCGAAGAGCCCGAGTCTCCGCCGAACACGCGCAGGTCGGTCGCGATGATGTAATACGTCTCGTTCTCGGGGCTGTACGTGAGGTACGGGTCGCGCACGCCCGTCGTGCCGAGGTCGGACGCGAGGATGGGCTCGCCGCCGTTGAGCTGGTCCCACTGCTCCGGATCGTCGCCGCGCGAGACGTCGAGGTAGATCTTCTCGGCGTAGCCGTCGCTGTCCTCGACGAAGTGGACCATCATGTAGCCGAACGGCGTCTCGGCGCCGACCTCGGTCCTGATGGTCACGGGCACGTCGCGCGACACGCTCTGGCCGCGGACGGTCGCCGTGGCGGTCAGCGTCGTCGTGACGCTCTCGGCCTCCGGCTGCACCGCGGTCGCGGTCACGCCGTCGTCTGCGACGGTGATCGCTGCGTCGGACGACGACCAGCTGACCGTGCCGTCGTAGTCGGGCAGGCGCTTGACCGACTCGGTGAACGTGACGTCGGAGACGCCGTCGAGCACGCCCTGCGCCGCCTCGAGGATCTCCTCGGCGTGCCTGACCGCGTCGGTCTCGGAGACGCCGGCGACCTCGTCCGCCGTGAGCGCGCGGTCGTACACCCGGAACGTCGACACCTCGCCCTTGTAGAAGGGGTCGGGCCACGGCGAGCGGCCGATCGCGTTGAGCGACTGGTCCGAGACGTCGGCGGGCGTCAGCGCGGTCTCGGTCGTGCCGGCCAGCTCGCCGTCGATGTAGTAGCTCAGCGTTCCGGCGTCGCCGTCGAGCACCGACGTGAGCGAGTACCAGCGGTCGGCATCGAGCGAGGCGCTCGAGCGGGCATTCGCCTCGCCGCCCGCGCTCGAGGTCGTGATCGCGGTGCGAGGGGCATCGCGCACCGACGAGAAGAAGTACTCCGTCGTGTCCTCGCCTCCGATGTTCCAGAGGAAGTTGTAGCCGCTCTTCATCGACGCGTCGATCTTCGCCTCGACGGTGACGGTCGCCGAGTTCTCGCCGGCCAGCAGGTCGTCCGGCAGCTCGACCCAGGTGGCCGTCGTGCTCGCCTTGGCGCCGCCCGTGAAGGCGAGCGAGTCGCCCGTCCACTGCGCGTCCGTGCCGTTCACGACGGTTGCGCCGCCGACGGATCCGGATGCGTCGTTGGGAACGGACGTGCCGGATGAGCGGGCGAAGTCGTACGAGGCGATGAGGCCGTCGGTCGGCTCTGCCGCCGCCGCGGCCGGCAGCGCGCTGGCGAGTATCGCGCCGCCGGCGATCACGGCGACGACCGCGCTCGCGCGGCGCGCGCGGCGCCGATCTCGGTGCGTCGTGAGGGGTGTGATGGGGGACACTCCAGCTCCTTTGCTGATGGCGTATGCCGCGCGCGGCATGCCGGTCGGGGCGCACCACGAACGTCGGGGGGAGACCCCGCTGCCGGTGCGGACAGGTTTCCGGAACGGGGTTGTCGGTGGTGACTGTTCCCGGTAACATAACACCGCAGAGTCCCCCAGGGAAGACGTCGACCCGACGACGGAACGACACAGAGGCAAGGTCGCCCAGACGCGTGCACCACGCGGCGCAGGCACCCGAAACCTGCGTCGTCCGCGGGCCGGCACAGCAACGTCCGGGCGGTCGCATCGTGCGGCCGGTCGGTGCACACGCGGCGGCGCCGCCGCACACACGATCGGCTACGACGCCGAGGAATGGAGTCAACGATGATCCGCAGGAACGGGTCCTTCTACGCACGCACCGCCGTCGGCCTCGCCGGCGGTCTGCTGCTCGCCGGTCTCGGCAGCGCGGCGTTCGCCGCCGAGGTCGGGAACGACGGCGTCGACGTCAACGTCGAGATCGGCGAGAACCCCGCCGGCTCGCTCTCGCTGAGCGTCGCCGCCGACAGCACCTCGCTGACCGAGGTCGAGGGCGAAGCCGCGTCGGCCGACTACCGCGAGTTCACGGGTGCGCTGCCCGAGGTCACGGTCACCGACACCCGCACCGAGGCGCCCGAGGGCGTGTACTGGTACGTCACGGGCCAGGCGGGCGACTTCGTCGGCGCAGACGGCCAGGACGCCATCACCCCCGACCACCTGGGCTGGACGCCGGCGCTCGTCACCGACGGCAACGGCGAGGTCGCCGAGGGCCCCGAGGTCGAGAGCGTGCTCGACGACGCAGCCGCCCCGGGCCTCGAGGGCCAGGAGCTGCTCGAGCTCGCGATCGACTCGGGCGAGGCGCAGGCCGCCAACGGCGCGTGGACGGCAGACGCCGACCTCTCGCTGAAGACGCCGAACAACGTCGAGCCCGGCTCGTACAGCTCGACGCTGACGCTGTCCCTCTTCGAAGAAGCGTTCTGAGCCGCAGGCCGCCGGCCGGAGTGATCCCGGCCGGCGGCTGCTGCACCCGCAGTCCCCGCACCACACCGAAGAGAGCAGTGTTCCGGATGATCGACAGGCAGACCCGCGCTCGCCGCGGCACGATGCGCACCGCGTTCGCGTTCGTGCCTGTGCTCGCGCTGGCGGGCGTCGTGCTCGCCCCGCTGGCTGCGCAGGCCGCCGAAGGCGACGAGCCGGTCATCCGGTGGTCGGTCACCCCGGCCGACGAGAGCGGCAAGGACGACCGCTTCTCGATCCAGCACGAGCTCGACCCCGGCGAGAGCGTCACCGAGCGCATCGAGGTGACGAACCTCGGCGACGAGCAGGCGACGTTCCGCCTGTCGGCAGCCGACGGCTTCACGAACGCGAGCGGGCACTTCGACATGCTCGCGTCCGGCAAGGAGTCGGTCGACGCCGGCACCTGGATCGACATCGACGACGAGCTCACGCTCGATGCGGGCGAGAGCGCCGTCGTTCCGTTCGAGATCACCGTTCCCGAGCAGGCGGAGCCGGGCGACCACCCGGCGGGCGTTGCCGCATCGGTGATCAGCACCCAGTCGGCCGACGGGGGAGCGAGCGTCGGCGTCGAGAGCCGCGTCGGCGTCAAGGTGATCACGCGCGTGACGGGCGACCTGTCGCCCGCGATGACCGTCGACGGCGCGAGCGCGCACTACACGGGTTCGTGGAACCCGTTCAGCCCCGGCTCGGTCGCGGTGACGTTCACCCTGACCAACACGGGGAACACCAAGCTCTCGGCAGAGGGGACCGCCTCGGCCGGCACGGGCGAGGCCGCCTTCCCCGACGGGGAGTCGATCAGCGATCTGCTGCCAGGTGACACCAGAGAGGTCACGGTGACGATCGACGACACGTGGCCCACGTTCTTCGCGCCCGGCGAGATCGTGGTCACGCCCTCGGCCGAGGCGCTCGACGGCAGCGCGCCGGAGGTCGAGAGCGCGAGCGCCTCGTTCGGCGTGTGGGCGATGCCGTGGCCGCAGCTGCTGGCGCTCCTCGCGATCGCCCTGATCGTGTTCGCGATCGTCGGCAACAAGCGCCGCGGTCGGCGCCGCCTCGACACGATGCTCGCCGAGGCGCGAGCGGAGGGACGCCGCGACGCCGAGGGCACCGCGCAGATGCGCGCCGTGCGCCCCGGTCGGGCCGCCCTCGTCGCACTCGTCGCGGCGGCGCTCGCCGTGCTCGCGCCGTCGGCGGCGATGGCAGCCGACGAGGCGCCGGAGGACGGCGGCGTCGGCGTGCACGTCACGATCACCGATCGAGACGCGACCGACGCCGATTCCGACGCCGTCGACGCGGACTCGCCCGACGCCGACGCCCCGGATGCCGACGGCGCCGACACCGACTCGGATGCCGATACCGACTCCGATGCCGACACCGACGAGGACACCGATTCCTCCGACACCGCAGGCCAGGACGCCGACGCGTCCGACACCGACCAGGACTCCGACTCGTCCGACACGACAGCCCAGGCCGACACTGCCGACGCAGACGACTCCACCTCATCCGGTGACTCAGACGATCAGGGCGACGACCTCGCCGTGACCGGCATCGACCCGACGACCCTCCTCGCGATCGGCGTCGCAGCCGTCGCGGCGGGCGGCATCGGCATCGCCCTTGTGCGCCGACGAGCAACCCGCTGACGGCGCACGGACAGCACTTCTCCCATCCCTCCTCTCGAGGCGCTCGCGAAGCCGCGGGCGCCGGTCCCAGGGCGACGACGCCCTCGCACGCGGTGCGATGTCGTAGCCGCGACGAAAGGTTGACGAAGCATGACGACCCACAGACCCCGCTCCCGCGCGGCGATCGCGATGATCGCCGCCGGCGCGACCGCGGTCGCGCTCGGCGCCGCGGCCTCCCCGGCGATCGCCGAGGAGCCGGCCGGCCCCATCGCGTCGTACTCGTTCAACGGCGGCTCGTTCGCCGATCAGGTCGGCGACGCCGACCTGACGGAGGCCGGCAGCGCGGCCGTCGCCGCCGACGACGACCGAGGCGACGCGCTCTACCTCGACGGCTCGACCGGCGGCTACGCCGCGTTCCCCGAGGGCTTCTTCGACGGCCGCGACACCATGACGGTGTCGCTGGACGCGAAGAGCGAGCTGTCATCCGGAAACTTCTTCACGTTCGCGTTCGGCCAGGACGACCAGCAGTACTACTTCCTGCGCACCCGCGGCGGCGACGTGCGCAGCGCGATCACGACCGGCTCCTGGGGCGCCGAGTCGGCCGTGACCGGTTCGGTCGCCTCCGGTGCGTGGCACCACTACGACATCGTCTTCGACGGCGCGACCATGACGGTCTACGTCGACGGCGCGCAGCTCGGCACGAACACGGAGCTCTCGGCGACCGTCTCCGACCTCGGCACCGGCCTCGCCGGCTACCTCGGCAAGTCGTTCTACGGCGCCGACGGGGCGTTCAAGGGCTGGTTCGACGACGTCGAGGTGTACGACAGGGCGCTCACCGCCGGCGAGGTCATCGACAAGTCGGGCGCGAGCGACCAGCTCGTCGGCCTCGGGCTCGAGGACGAGAGCGTGCTGCAGGCACCGGCGATCGTCGACGGGGCATCGCACACGGGCACGTTCCTCGTCGAACGGGGCACCGACGTCACGGCGCTCACGCCGACGTTCGCGGCGGCCAGCACGGCGACGGTCTCGCCCGCGTCGGGCACGACCGTCGACATGACCGAACCCGTCGGCTACACGATCTCGGCCGACGACGGCTCGAGCACCGAGTGGACCCTGCGCGCCGAGGAGATGCGCAGCCCCGTACTCGACGGATACAACGCCGACCCGAACATCGCGGTGTTCGGCGACACGTACTACATGTACGTCACGAGCGACGGGCACGCCGGCTGGGGCGGCAAGACCTTCTTCGTGTGGAAGTCGAAGGACCTCGTCAACTGGACGCGCTCGGCGAAGCCCTTCCTCACGCTCGACGGCGAGAACGGCGACGTGCCGTGGGCCACGGGTAACGCGTGGGCTCCCACGATCATCGAGCGCGACGGCAAGTACTACTTCTACTTCAGCGGCCACAACGCCGAGCTGGACCGCAAGACCATCGGCGTCGCGGTGGCGGACAGCCCGGAGGGCCCCTTCACGGCCGAGCCGGAGGCGATGATCCTCAACAACGAGTCGGTCACGTCTGGACAGGCGATCGACCCCGCGGCGTTCGAGGATCCGGAGACCGGCGCCTTCTACCTCGCGTGGGGCAACGGCGGCGGCAACCCGATCATCGCCGAGCTCGGCGACGACATGGTGTCTCTCAAGGAGGGCACGCTCCGCAAGACGACGGGGCTGCAGGACTTCCGCGAGGGCGTGTTCCTGAACTACCGCGACGGCCTGTACCACCTGACCTACTCGATCGACGACACCGGCTCGGAGAACTACCGCGTCGGCTACGCCACCGCGACCAGCATGGACGGCCCGTGGACGTACCGCGGCGTGATCCTCGAGAAGGACCTCTCGCTCGGCATCAAGGGACCGGGTCACAACTCGATCATCAACGTGCCCGGCACCGACGAGTGGTACATCGCCTATCACCGCTTCGGCATCCCCGGCGGCGACGGGAACCACCGCGAGACCACGATCGATCGGCTGACGTTCGGCGAGGACGGCCTGATGCAGAAGGTCCCCCCGACCATCAGCAGCATCGACCCGCTCGAGGTCAGCGACGCCGACCGCGACGCGTTCGACCTCGAGGAGATCTCGCTCGGCGGCCTCGACGACGTGCGCGACCACCTGACGCTGCCCGAGACCGGCAGCGTGTACGGGGGCGACATCTCGTGGTCGGCGAGCCCGGAGGGGATCGTCTCGACCTCGGCGGACGGCGAGAAGGCTGCCGGCTATGTCACGCGGCCGGCGCACGGCGAGGGCGACGCGGTCGTGACGCTGACCGCGTCGATCGGCGGCGCCGAGCGCACGTTCGAGGCGACCGTGCGCGAGCTGCCGGAGGACGAGGACCCCTCGGCGTACCTGTTCGCGCACTTCACGAGCGGCAAGTCGCCCGACACGATCAACGAGCAGATGTACTTCGCCGCCAGCGAGGACGGCGCGACCTGGACCGATCTCAACGACGAGCAGCCCGTGCTCACGAGCGACGTCGGCGAGGAGGGCGTGCGCGATCCGTACCTGGTGCGCGCGCCGGGCGGCGACAAGTTCTACCTGATCGCCACCGACCTGTCGACGGCGACCTACGGCTGGCACTACACGCCCGACAACCCCGGCAGCACCGACATCGTCGTGTGGGAGTCGACCGACCTCGTCAACTGGTCGGAGCCGCGCCTGGCCGACGTCGCCTCGCGGATTCCGAACCCGGGCGCGGCCTGGGCTCCCGAGGCGATCTACGACCCGAGCCGCGGGGTGTACATGGTCTACTGGGCCACGATCTCGGGCGCTTCGTCCGATCATCCGCTCGGCAACGAGCTGGGCGACGGCATGAACATGTACTACGCCACCACCCGCGACTTCGTGACGTTCACCGAGCCGGTGAAGTGGATCGACCGCGATCACTCGATCATCGACACCACCATGATCGAGGTCGACGGCACGTTCTACCGCGCGTCGGGCGACGGCCAGATCACGATCGAGAAGAGCACGGACCCGTACGCGGTGACGGTGGCCGACTCGGCGCTCGAGAGCAACCCGGGCGGCTGGGAGAAGGTCAGCACGCTGTCCGAGATCTTCGGCACCGAGAACTACTCGGGCGCGAAGCTCGAGGGGCCGGAGTTCTTCGAGTACAACCCGGACGACTGGCAGACCGACGAATCGGGCGAGCCCGTGCCGACCTGGGGTGTGATGGCCGATCAGTACAGCAGCGGCAAGGGCTACCTGCCGTTCCGTTCGACCGATCTCGCCAGCACGAGCCCCGATGCCGACGGCGGAGCGTGGGCGGTCGGGAGCGACATCGACTTCGACAGCGTGCTCAAGCGCCACGGCACGATCCTTCCGGTGACGCAGACCGAGTACGCGCGGCTGATGTCGGTGTACGGCGACGCCCCCGCGATCGCCGTGACGGCGACGACCCGCTGCGTTGCGGGGAAGAGCGTCGTCGTCGCGAGCGCGACCAACGCGGGCGCCGATGCGGTCACCGCGACGATCGCGACCGATTACGGCACCCGCGAGGGCGTCGAGATCGCGGCGGGCGCCACCGTGTCGAAGACGTTCTCGACCCGCGCGGCCGAGGCCGAGGCGGGCACCGTGACCGTCTCGACCGAGGCCGGCGCCGTCACGGCGGAGTACGCCGCCGCCAGCTGCGGCTAGCGCCGCGGAGGAGGCGGGCGCACGCGTCCGCCTCCTCTCCTCCGACCCACCCCCGCCGCCGTGGAGACCCCCGGCGGTCCCGTCCTCACGAGAAAGCAGACACCCATCATGTCCGCACGATCACGACGCACGATCAGGGCGGCGGGGGTGACGACCGCCTGCGCGCTGATGACAGCCGCGCTGGTGCCGGTCGCCGCCTCATCCGCCTCCGCAGCCGAGCTGCCCGAGCCGCTCGCGCAGTTCGACTTCGACGCCGCACCGACCGGCGGCGCCTTCGCCTCGGGCGACGTCACGGCCGCCGTCAAGGGCACCGCGAGCCTCGTCGCCGGCCAGGAGGGCCAGGGCACGGCGGCGAAGCTCAGCAGCGCCTTCTGGCTGAACCTCACCGACGCCGCAGGGGCCTCGCCGCTGGCCGGCCTCGACGACGTCACCATCTCGTACGACTCGCTGCCCGCCGCGTCGGGCAACACGGGCTGGTCCGTGTTCGCCGCCGACTCGGCGACGACGCAGACCTACCAGAAGGAGCACTACCTGGGCTTCCTCGACAAGGCGGCCAGCCTCGCGGTCGAGCGCTACGACAACTCGGGCACGCGCGTGAGTGCGGGCAACCTCGCGGCGTCGGGGCTGGACGGGCAGTGGAAGCACGTCGACCTGGTGCTGAAGGGCGACAGCGCGAAGCTCTACGTCGACCAGCAGCTCGTCGACGCGAACGCCGAGGGACCCTCGCTCACCGAGATCCTCGGCGACGGGGGAGTGCTGCAGGTCGGCAAGGGCAACTGGGGCTCCGGCGAGTACTTCTCCGGTCTGCTCGACAACCTGACGATCTACGGCGAGGCGCTGACCTCCACCCAGCTGGGGCTCGCCGCCCCCGAGTCCGTCGCGGTCACGGGCGACGCCGTCTCCGACGGCGCCGTCGAGCTGTGGGCCGGCGAGACCGCCGCGCTGACCGCGACGGTCGCCCCGGATGCCGCTGAGCAGTCGGTGGCGTGGGCGAGCGGAGACGACGCGGTCGCGACCGTGTCGTCATCCGGCACCGTCACGGCCGTCTCCGCCGGCACGACGACAGTCACCGCGGCCGCAGACGGCGACCCCGCGGTCACCGGCGCCGTCGAGGTCACCGTCGTCGATCCGGATGACGAGGCGCGCGTGCAGCGCGACGCCGACGCCATCACGATCGAGAACGCCGACGACATGCGCGGCAGCTTCTCGCTGCCGTCCGTGGGCGCCGCGGGCAGCGACATCGGCTGGGAGATCACCGGCGGCGGAGCCGGCGCGACCCTGGGCGACGGCGTGAACGACTCCAGCGTCTCGGTCGACGTGCAGCGCCCCGCGGCGGGCGCCGAGGCCGAGACCGTCGAGCTGAGCGCGACGGTCTCGCAGGGCGACGCATCGATCGTGCGCGAGTTCGCCGTGCAGATCCAGCCGATGCCGGCCGACGAGGGCGACGACGAGGCCTACATCTGGGCGTTCTTCACCGGCGAGGGCGTCGGCGGCGAGAAGATCTCGCTCGCGGCCAGCAAGGGCAACGACGCGCTCGACTGGAACACGCTGAGCGACGGCGAGCCGCTGTTCACCTCGGAGCTGGGCGAGAAGGGCCTGCGCGACCCGTTCATCCTGCGCTCGCCCGACGGCGACACGTTCTACATGATCGCGACCGACCTGAAGATCGACGGCCGCGCCGGCGGCTTCACCGGCGCGCAGACGCACGGCTCGCTCGCCGTCGAGGTGTGGGAGTCGAACGACCTCGTCACCTGGTCGGACCAGCGACACATCACCGTCAGCACCGACTACGCGGGCAACACCTGGGCGCCCGAGGCGTACTGGGACGACGAGCTGCAGACCTACGTCATGTACTGGGCGTCGAACCTCTACGACACGACCGACGCATCTACCCGCACGACGCCGAGCTACAACCGGATGATGTACGCCACGACCGACGACTTCATCACCTTCTCGGAGCCGCAGGTCTGGATCGACGTCGACCGCCGAGGCCAGGCGGGCGCCGGTTCGATCGACGTCTCCGTCACCGAGTTCGAGGGCGACTACTACCGCGTCTACAAGGACGAGAACTCGATGACGCTCCGCCAGGAGGTCTCGAGCGACCTGCTCGCGACCGTCGAGGGCAGCTACCCCGGCACCGCGGGCGCCGACGACGAGTGGGTGCAGCTCGGCACCGAGATCGGCGGCGGCCAGCCCAACGGCTACGGCGGCACGTTCACCCACAGCGAGGGCCCCTCCCTGTTCCCGGCGAACGAGGGCGATGTCAACGGCTACCAGTACTACCTGTTCGCCGACCAGCCCGACTACCACGGCGGCCCGAACCACTACGTGCCGATGGCGACCGACGACATCACGGACGCCTCGGCGTGGGACGTCATCGGCGACGAGATGCCCGAGTCGCAGTTCCCGCAGAACGCCGACGGCGGCATGCCCCGCCACGGCACCGTGCTGCCCGTCACGCGCGAGCAGTACCAGGCCGTGCTCGAGGAGTACGCGCCCGGTATCGCGGTGGAGTCGGTCGACGCGATCGACGTCGCGACGACGGCGGGCACCGCGCCCGAGCTGCCGGCGACGGCGGCGCTGACGAAGGCCGACGGCTCGACCGAGGACGCCGAGGTCGTCTGGAACGAGATCGACGCGGCCGACTACGCGGCGGAGGGCACGTTCTCGGTGCGCGGAACCGCGCAGGACGACTCGCGCCAGCCGGTCGAGGCCACCGTCACGGTCGGCGTAGCAGCAACCGTGACCGTCGAGGCGGCGACCCGCTGCGTCGCCGGCAAGAACGTCGTCGTCGCGACGGTGACCAACGCGTCGGACGACGCCGTGTCGGTCGACATCTCGACCTCGTACGGCGAGCGCACCGGCGTCGCGGTCGCGGCGGGCAAGACGGTCAGCAAGACCTTCTCGACCCGCGAGGCCGACACCGCGGCCGGCACCGTCACGGTCACGGCAGACGGCACGGAGACCTCGGCCTCCTACGCCGCCGCCAGCTGCGGCTAGCGGCACCCCTCGTCCGCGGGCGGCGGCACCCCCACCGTCGCCGCCCGCGGCGCTTCCCCACCCATCCACCGAACTCCACCCCCATCGAACGGAGCTTCCCCATCATGACGAATCGAGAACCGCTCGGGCGCAGCGTCGCCCCGGTGCGGCCCAGCCCCTGGCGGCGCCGCGCGGCGCTCGGCACGGCCTCGGCCGTGGCCGCGGCGCTGCTGATCCCGCTCTCGCAGGCCGCCCAGGCCGCCGAGGACGACGACCCCGTCGTCGACTACGCGTTCACGCAGACCTCCGGCTCATCCGTCGCCGAGATCGGCGGGGGCGATGCGGCCACCGTGCGCAACGCGTCGGACGCGCAGTGGACCGGCAGCTCGCTCACCCTCACGGGCGGCGCGAAGACCAGCACGGGCAACTGGGTCGAGCTGCCGGACGACCTGCTCACGTCGGCGGCGTCCGCGACCATCACCACCGAGGTGAAGATCGACGCGTCGATGCGCAGCGCCTACAACTTCCTCTGGAACATCGGCGCCGATAACGACTCGACCCACTACTTCTTCGCCTCGGCGAAGGACGCCCCGCGCACCGCCATCACGACAGCCTCGAACGGCGGCGAGTCGAACGCCCCGTCGAGCCGCAACCTCGCGGCCGACCGCTGGTACTCGCTGACGACCGTGCTCGACGGCGAGGCGGGCACGCTGAGCTTCTTCATCGACGGCGAGCAGGTGGGACAGACCGCCACGAAGCTGAAGCCGTCGTCGATCACCGATCAGTCGCTCAGCACGATCGGCCGGTCGCCGTGGCCCGACGCGCTGTTCAAGGGCGAGGTGTCGGCGTTCCGCGTCTACGACCGCGCGCTCAGCGCCGATGAGGTCGCCTCGGCGAGCACGGCGGACGCCGCGCTCAACGACGACGAGATCCTCGCGCTCGCGCAGGGCCTGCTCGACGATCTCGACGCCCCGTCCGGAACCCTCGAGAGCGACTACGTCGCGCTGCCCACCGCGGGCGGAGAGGTGAGCTGGTCGAGCAGCGACGAAGCGGTCATCAGCACCGACGGCCGCGTCACGCAGCCGGAGCAGGGCGAGGAGCCCGTCTCGGTGACGCTGACCGCGACCGCCGACATCCGCGGCATCGCCGCGACGGCCGAATACGACGTGCAGGTCGCGCCGTCCTCCGCCAGCCCCGCGGAGCGCGCCGCGCAGGCGGCCGAGCGCTATGTCGTCCCGTCGGTGCTCGCCGACGGCGCCGCCCTCCCCGAGGCGCCGAGCGGCGTCACGGTCACGCCGGTCTCGGCGGACGGCGCGGTCCTCGAAGACGGAACCCTCCGCCTCGAGGGAGACGCCGCCAGCGATGCGACCGTCACGGTCGAGGTCGCGCGTGAGAGCGTGCCCGACGTCACGGTGGAGAAGACGTTCGACGTCTCGCTGCTCCCCGCCGACGCCTCGGCCTCGCTCGCCGCGTACCACCGCACGCCCACCAGCGAGCAGCAGGCGAACAACGCCGACGTCGCCTACAGCATGCACCTCGCGCTCGAGGACGAGGGGGAGTGGACGCCGCTGAACGAGAACTACGGCATCTTCTTCGCCAAGACGGCATCGGCGATGCCGGCGGCCGGCCCCAGCTCCAACCTCATCCGGAGCCTGAAGGACCCCGCCCTGTTCACCCTCGCCGACGGCTCGTACGGCATCGTCTCCACCCGCATCGCGCGCGGCGGCGGGGCCGACGGCACCCAGGCGAACTCGGTGCTCGTGGCGACCTCGTCCGATCTGCGCAGCTTCGACGAGATCGGCCTGCTCGAGCTCGACGAGGCGGGCGGCGTGAACCGGCCGGCAGCGGTCTACGACTCGGCTGCCGACGCGTACCGCGTCTCCTGGACGACCGACTCGGGCGCCGAGCGCCACCAGTCGTTCGGCGACATCGTCGCCGCGGTCTCCGACGAGGAGACGGGAACGTCGGCCAGCGGCCGCGTCACCGGCACGACCGCGGCGGCCGACACCGGCATCGAGAACATCTCGGGCGGCGTCGAGCTGACCGTGCCGCAGGCGACCGCCGACGGCATCGAGCAGCGCTTCGGGCGCATCGCGAACACGGGCTACGCCGACATCGCCGGCGTCGAGGTTGCGCAGGGCGGCGAGGTCTCGGACGACGAGCTCCCCGCGTCGGCCTCGCTCGAGTACTCCGACGGCTCGACCCGCGACCTGCCGCTGACCGACTGGGACCTGAGCGGCGTCGACACGACGACACCAGGCGCCTACGAGGCGACGGCGACCGTGAAGCGCGCCGAGTACCCGACGCCGTTCGCCGACGAGCGGGCCGACCCCTCGGCCTACAAGTACGACGTCAACGGCGAGACGCGCTACCTGATGGTCGCGACGAACGACCCGAACCTCGATAACGTCAACCAGCGGGGCGCGGCCTTCCTGCCGATGCGCTCGGCGTCGACGCTCGCCGGTCTCGCCGACGAGGCGGACCCCGAGGAGGTCCACCTGCTCGACCGCGGCGACCTCGACGCGGCGGGCAACGCGATGACCGGATGCTTCTGGGCGCCGGAGCTGCACGAGGTCGACGGCAGGCTGTCGATCCTGTTCATGCCCTGCTACAACAGCTCGCCGAACTACATGTCCGGCCGCGCGTCGATCATGCAGCTGAAGCAGGACGGCGAGGGCAACGACCTCGATCCGATGGTTCCGGTCAACTGGTCGGCTCCGCAGGAGGTCACCCGCGCCGACGGCAGCGACCTGAACGCGGTCAGCGGCATCTCGCTCGACATGACGTACTTCACCGACGCCGACGGCCAGGCCTACTACGCATGGCAGCAGGTCTGCGCCACGTGGATCGCGAAGGTCGACCCGACCGACCCGACCCGCACGACGACGGAGCCCGTCATGATCATCGAGCCGGAGTACGCGTGGGACAACGTGTGTGCCGAGGGCCCGAACGTTCAGGAGCGCGACGGCGAGCTGCTGCTCATCTACTCGGGATCGAGCGTCGGCAACACCTACACCACGGGTCTCGCGACCGCCGCGGCCGAGGGCACCGACCTCACCGACCCCGCGTCGTGGAGCAAGCTGAATTACCCGCTCCAGAAGTCGGGTCAGTACAACGGCGACTGGCAGCTCGGCACGGGTCACGGCATGTGGTCGGAGGACGAGGACGGCAACCTGATCTACGTCTTCCACGCCCGCACCGACCACGGCGGCACGGGGCGCGACATGTTCGTCCGCCGCGTGCACTTCGACGCCGAGGGCATCCCCGTGATGGACATGGAGCCGGATGAGGAGCTCGCCTCCCCGACGGTGTCGTTCACGGTGACGGTCACCGAGGCGACCGCCGCGCCGATCGAGGCGACGGCCGCGACGCGCTGCGTGGCGGGCAAGAACGTGGTCGTCGTGAAGACGACGAACACGGGAGACGAGGCGCTGTCGGTGTCGATCGAGACGCCGTTCGGCGAGCAGACCGATGTGTCCGTCGCTGCGGGCAAGAGCGTCTCGAAGACGTTCTCGACCCGCCAGGCGCAGATCGACGCGGGCGAGGCGACCGTCACGGCGGGCAGCACCGGGGTGACCGCCGCCTCCGCCGCGGCCAGCTGCGGCTGACCCCCTTCGGGGGCGGGGGCGCGGGCGCACCCGCGCCGCCGCCCCCGGCACCCGACCATCCCCATCAGGAAGAGATCATCATGACCATCCGTTCCACCGGCGCCCCTCGCTCGCAGCGAGGGCGCCGCGCGCTCGGCGCCGCCCTCGCGTGCGCCGTCGCGGTGCCGCTCGGCGGCATCGGCGCGAGCGCGGCCCAGGCGGCAGAGGCGCCTGCCCCGACCGCCCACTACGACATGTCGCACGAGGGCGACGTGCTCACCGACGTCTCGGGCAACGGCAACGACGCGACCCTCGTCGGCGCCACCGACGAGAGCTTCGTCGACGCCGCGGGAGACGCCGTCCTCCGCTTCGACGACGACGCGTACGCGTCGCTGCCCTCCGGGCCCATCACCGCGGCAGACAACGACTTCACCGTCGAGTTCACGGTCTCGGGCGCCGCGGCCCGCAACCACTTCGGCTGGGTGATCGGCGACGGCGTCGGCGCGTGGAACACCACGGCGCTCGGCAACCACATCTTCGTCAACCCGGTCAGCGCACAGTCGGGCTACAGCGATCAGGTGCTCTCGGGCATCCGGGTCAAGAGCGGCTCGAGCAACGGCGAAGTGCGCCTGCCGGCGGGCGGCGGCATCGGCGACGGCTTCGCGACCATCACGATGGTGGGGGAGGGCAACGCCCTCAGCCTCTACATCGACGGCGAGCAGGTCTCGACCGTCGAGCACGCGTACGCGCTCAGCGACATCGTGCCCTCGGGCGACGTGCTCGGCTACCTCGGCCGCTCGCTGTACAGCGGCGACCAGCTGCTCGAAGCCGACGTCACCGACGTGAAGCTGTGGGACGTCGCGCTCAGCGACGAGGAGCTCGCGGCCTCGCAGCCGACGGCCGAGCAGAAGCAGGCGTCGAACGAGGGCATGCTCGCCTACGACATCGAGAAGGCGATGCTCGGCGAGAACCCGAGCCTCGACAAGGTGACGCGCGCGCTGACCCTGCCCGCAGAGCTCGGTGGCGTCGGCCTCACGTGGGCGTCCTCCGACGAGCAGGTCGTGGCGCTCGACGGCACCGTCACCCGCTCGACCGACGGCGACCGCACCGCGACGCTCACGGCGACCACGGCCGCCGGGGCGGAGCTGACGTTCGACGTCACCGTGCTCGGCGCCTCGGTCTCGGCCGACCTCGATGCGATCGCGCTCGCCGCGACCGCGACCGAGAACCTGGCGCTGGTGACCACGGGCCCGGTCGACGGCTCGTCGATCACATGGACCTCATCCGACCCCGACCTCGTGACGGGGACCGATGCCGACTACGCCGACCCCGAGGTCGGCATGGCCGACCCGTACGAGGGCGGCGGCATCGTGACGCGGCCGGCGTACGGCGAGGGCGACGCGAGTGCGACCCTCACCGCGACCGCGACGCTGGGCGAGCAGACCGAGACGCGCACGTTCGAGGTGACGATCGCCGAGCACGCCCGCACGGCGCCCGATGCCGGCTACGCCTCGGCGTACTTCAAGTCGGACGGCGACGAGCGCATCTACGCCGCGGCGACCACCGAGAACGACTTCTTCACGTTCGAGGAGGTCAACGGCAGCGAGCCGGTCGTCGACAACTCCGCCGACACCACGGGTCACCGCGACCCGTACATCCTGCGCTCGCACGACGGCGACAAGTACTACATGATCGCCACCGACCTCTGCATCGGCTGCGGCACGAGCTGGGGAGACGCGCAGAGCGCCGGAAGCCTCAAGGTCAACGTGTGGGAGTCGACCGACATGGTCGACTGGGAGCGTACGAACGGCGAGAACACGGGCATCACGATCAACCAGCCGGAAGCCGGCATGACCTGGGCGCCCGAGGCGTACTGGGACGACGACCTGCAGTCGTACGTCGTCTTCTTCGCGTCGCGCCTGTACGACGACGTCTCGCACACCACGGGCCCCGGCTACGCGCGCATGTTCGCGGTCGTCACCCGCGACTTCGTGACCTTCTCGTCGCCGCCGGCGACGTGGCAGGACACGGGCTACGCGCGCATCGACTCGACCGTGACCAAGATCGGCGACTACTACTACCGGTTCACGAAGAACGAGGAGGGCGGCGCCGCCGGCGCGCTCGAGCGGGGCAAGGACATCTTCCTCGAGCGCTCGAGCGTGCTCACCGCGCCGACCACGGAGTCGAGCTGGAGCGCCGACCCCGACACCACGTGGCAGCTCACCGACACCGCGATGACCAACGCGATCACGGGCAACCACGGCGAGGGGCCCGAGGTCATCGCGCTCAACGAGGGCGACCCGAACAACACCACGGGCGACGGCTACGCGTTCCTCGTCGACAACTACAGCGCGGGCGGCTACCGCGCGTTCCTCACGACGGGCGACGAGATCGCGTCGAGCACGCAGAGCGACAGGCTCTCGCAGCGCGACGGCTGGGAGCCGATCACCGAGGGTCTGCCCGCCAGCCCCCGGCACGGCGCGTTCGTGAGCGCCCCGCAGCAGGTGCTCGACGCCATGCACTCGTGGAGCGAGATCGAGGCCGTTGCATCGTCGACCGCGCTGTCGGCCGACGGCCGAGCCGTCACCGCCGAGGTGACCGCGGCCGACGGCGGCGACGTCGCCGGCACGGTGACGTTCTCGGGCGCCGGATGGAGCGAGCAGGTCGCGCTCGACGGCGGGCGCGCGTCGGCGGAGGTGCCCGAGGGCGTCGCCGAGGTGAGCGCGTCGTACGACGGCTACCGCGACGGCCTGGTCGCCGCGTCCGACGCCGAGGCGGTCTCGGTGGGCGGCGCGCCGATCGAGGCGACGGCCGCGACGCGCTGCGTGGCGGGCAAGAACGTGGTCGTCGTGAAGACGACGAACACGGGTGACGAGGCCGTGTCGGTGTCGATCGAGACGTCGTTCGGCGAGCAGTCGGCCGTTTCGGTGGCGGCGGGCAAGAGCGTCTCGAAGACGTTCTCGACCCGCCAGGCGCAGATCGACGCGGGCGAGGCGACCGTCACTGCGGGCGAGACCGTCGTGACCGCGCCCTACGCCGCGGCCAGCTGCGGCTAGCGCTCCGCTCTCGGCACCCGAAGCGGTGCCGAGAGCAGGCGATATCGCCGAGATGAGGCGGGAACCGACGGATTCCGCCTCGTCTCGGCGATTCTGCCTCTTCCCGGCACGAGCGGGCGGCGTCCGACGACCGCCCGACCGGGCGATAATCTAGTTCGACGCGTCGACCGCGGGCAGCGGCGGCGCGAGAGGGGAACCCAGTGGCAGGCACGAGCGCAGAGAAGCCGAACATTCGGCAGGTCGCGCAGATCGCCGGCGTGTCCCACATGACGGTCTCGCGGGTCATGAACGACTACCCGCACATCAAGGAGGCCACGCGCCAGCGGGTGCTCGACGTCATCGCCGAGCTCGGCTACCGCCCGAACCAGGCGGCCCGCGCCCTGGCGACGCAGCGCAACCGCCGCATCGGCGTGCTCGTCGAGGGCGCCGTGTCGTACGGCCCGAGCAGCACGCTGCGCTCGGTCGAGTTCGCCGCGCGCAGCGCAGGATACGCCGTCAACTCGCTCGCGCTGCAGGACGGCGACGACTCGACCCCGCAGGACGCCGTCGAGACGCTCACCTCGCAGGGCATCGACGCGCTGTGCCTGGTGGCGCCGCGCTCGTCGTCGCTGGCGACGATCCGCAAGATCGCGATGAACGTGCCTGTCCTCGTCGTCAAGCCCGACAAGGATCCGACGTTCCTGACCATCTCGGTCGACCAGAAGCAGGGCACGACCCTCGCGGTCGACCACCTCGTCTCGCTCGGCCACCGCGACGTGCTGCACCTCGCCGGTCCGCTCGACTGGCTCGACGCCCGCGCCCGCGAGCGCGCCTTCCACGTGCGCGCGAAGGCCTGGGGCATCCGCGAGCGCCCGATCGTCGTGGGCGACTGGTCGGCCGACTTCGCCTACGACTACGCCATGGGGCTGCGCGAGCTGCCAGAGTACACCGCGGTCTTCGTCGGGAACGACGACATGGCGATCGGCCTGATGCACGGCTTCCACGACCGCGGCTTCTCCATCCCCGACGACATCAGCGTCGTCGGCTTCGACGACATCGCCCTGTCCGGTCACGTGTACCCGCCGCTGACGACCGTGCACCAGAACTTCGACGCGCTCGGCTCCTCGGTCGTCGACATGCTGAAGGCCGCGATCGAGGATCTCGAGATCCCCAAGGTCACCCGCATTCCCGCCGAGCTCGTGGTGCGCGAGTCGACCGGCGCTCCGAGGGGGACGGGGCGATGACAGCCGAACGGCCGCTCGTCGAGATGACGGGCATCACGGTCGAGTTCGCCGGGAACCGGGTGCTCGACGGGGTCGACCTCACGCTGCGCGCCGGCGAGGTCCACGCCGTGATGGGCGAGAACGGCGCGGGCAAGTCGACGCTCATCGGCGCGCTCACCGGCACCCACCCGATCGCGTCGGGCACGGTGCGCATCGACGGCGACGAGTGGTCGCCGTCGAACGTAGCGCAGGCGAGGGCGGCGGGCATCGCCACGGTGTTCCAGGAGGCGCACCTGCAGCAGCACCTCAGCGTCACCGAGAACATCACGCTCGGCAACGAGTCGCGCGGCGCGTTCGGGATCAGCCGCAGCCGTAACCGCGAGCGAGCGCTCGACGTGCTCGCCAAGCTCGGCCTCGACGACGTCGACCCCGACCGCAAGCTGTCGCTGCTCTCGCCGGCCGAGCGGCAGCTCGTCGCGGTCGCCCGCGCCCTCGTCCTCGAGCCGCGCGTGCTCATCCTGGACGAGCCGACGTCGAGCCTCGACGGCGCCGAGGCGCGCCGGCTCCTCGGGGTCGTGCGGCGCCTGCGCGACCGCGGCGTCGCCATTCTGTTCGTCTCGCACTTCCTCGAGCACGTCTTCGCCGTGAGCGACCGGATGACGGTGCTGCGCGAGGGGCGCGTGGTCGCCGAGTACGGTGCGGATGACATCGACCGCTCCGAGCTCGTCTCGGCCATGGTGGGCGGCAGGATCGAGGCGCTGCGGGCCCTGCGCTCCGAACGGCTCGCGCACCACTACGCCGAGTCGGGTGAGCCGTACTTCCGGGCGGACGCCCTCGGCAAGCGGGGCGTGTTCGACGCGACCGACCTCGAGCTCGCGGCCGGTGAGGTCGTGGGCTTCGCGGGGCTCCGAGGTTCTGGCCGTACCGAGTTCGCCCGGCTGCTCGCGGGCATCGAGCACGCGGACGGCGGCGAGATCTGGGTCGACGGCCAGCGGATCGACCTGCGAACGCCGAGCTCCGGCCTTCGCCGCGGCATTGCCATGACGAGCGAGAACGTCCGGTACGAGGGGCTGATCGCCGGGCTCAGCGGCCGCGCGAACATGATGCTCGCGCTGCAGGCCATGCGCGGCTGGACGCACCCCGTCTCGGTGGGGGAGCAGAACTCGATCATCGACACCTGGGCGGACGCGCTGCATCTCGCGAAGGCCGACCTCGAGCGCCCGACGGGCGAGCTCTCGGGCGGAACGCAGCAGAAGATCATGCTCGCCAGGCTGCTCGCGACGCGCCCCCACGTGCTGATCCTCGACGAGCCGACGCGCGGGATCGACATCGCCGCCAAGCTCGACATCCAGCAGCGCGTCGCGAAGCTGGCGGGCGAGGGCGTCGCGATCGTCTTCATCTCATCGCAGCTCGAGGAGGTCGTGCGCCTCAGCGACCGCATCGTCGTGCTGAAGGACCGCGAGAAGATCGGCGAGCTGAGCAACGGGCCGGGAGTCACCGTCGACACCGTGGTCGAGATGATCGCGGCCGACCTCGAAGGCGAGGGCGACGACCCCGACGACTGACTTCTCCTGCCGTGACCGAAATGTGTCCGACCGGTGTTGCCGTAACAAAATGTTCCCGGTAACATTGCCGGTACGACGCGCCAGCGTCTCTGCAATCAGCGAGGGGCCCACAGGAGGGTCCAGGTCACCGGATGCCCGATATCCGGTGTCTCAAGGAGGAGAACATGTTTGCACGCAAGCACATCATCCGCACGGCGGGTCTTGTCGCCGTGGCCGCGATGTCGGCCGGTCTGGTCGCCTGCTCCGGCGGCGACGACAGCGCCGACGGCGGTTCGGGCGACGGCGAGCTGACGAAGATCGGCTTCGTCGCGGTCGGCCCCGAGGGCGCGTGGCGCGAGGCCAACGAGACCAACATCCAGGACACGTTCACCGAGGAGGCCGGCTACGACCTGTCGTTCGCCCCCGCGGCGAACCTCGACCAGAAGTCGCAGATCGACAACTTCACGGCGTTCGTCGACGAGGGCGTCGACCTGATCCTGCTGTCGGCCACCGAGGCCACCGGCTGGGAGGACTCGCTGAACTACGCAGCCGAGGCCGAGATCCCCGTCGTGCTCCTCGACCGCGGCATCGAGCCCGACGACACGAGCCTGTACGTGACCCGCATCGCCCCCGACAACGTCGCGGTCTCGAGCTCGGTCGCCGAGTGGGCCGAGGGCCAGTTCGCCGACGGCGCCAAGTACTTCACCCTCGAGGGCCCCGCCGGCGTCTCAGTCGTGAACGAGCGCAACGAGGGCTTCGACGCCGTTCTCGGCGACAACGCCGACTTCGAGAAGGTCGGTTCGCAGACCGCCAACTGGTCGAAGGACGAGGCCAAGAGCGTCATCGAGACCGTGCTGAAGAGCAACAAGGACCTGCAGTTCATCTTCGCTCAGAACGACGAGATGGGCCTCGGCGCCGTCCAGGCGATCCAGGAGGCCGGCCTCACCCCCGGTGAGGACGTCAAGGTCGCCACGATCGACGGCACCAAGTCGGCGCTCGAGTCGCTGGCCGCCGGCGAGCTGTCGTTCGTCGCCGAGTACAACCCGCTGTTCGGCGAGGTCGCCCTCGACGTCGTCGAGAAGACGCTCGCGGGCGAAGAGGTCGAGCCGAGCATCGTCGTCGAGAGCGCGACCTTCGACTCGCCCGAGGCCGCCGAGACCGCGCTGCCCGACCGCAAGTTCTGATACCCACCCAGGAGCCCAGGCTCCTGACCAGCGGGGCGGGGGTCGCCCACACGACCCCCGCCCCGTCCCATCACCACGCGGCCACGCCGCAGCGAGACTTTGGAGACAGTGATGTCGGAACGACGGCCGATCATCGAGATGGAAGGCATCTCGATCTCGTTCCCGGGGGTGAAGGCACTCGACGACGTGAGCTTCCGGCTCTTCCCGGGCGAGGTGCACACCCTGATGGGCGAGAACGGGGCCGGCAAATCGACCCTGATCAAGGCGCTGACCGGCGTCTACAAGATCGACGAGGGCGAGATCCTCGTCGACGGCGAGCACCGCACGTTCGCGGGCACCGCCGACGCCCAGGCCGCGGGGATCTCCACGGTCTACCAGGAGGTCAACCTCTGCTCGAACCTCACCATCGGTGAGAACGTGATGCTCGGCAACGAGATCAAGGGCGCCCTCGGCATCAACTGGCGCGCCACCCACCGCGCCGCCCACGAGGTGCTCGTCAAGCTCGGCCTCGGCGCCCTCAACACGAAGCAGCCCCTGTCGACGCTGCCGCTGGCCATCCAGCAGCTCGTCGCGATCAGCCGTTCGATGGTCGACGAGTGCAAGGTGCTCATCCTCGACGAGCCCACGTCCAGCCTCGACGCCCTCGAGGTCGAGCAGCTCTTCGGCGTGATCCGCCAGCTGCGCGACGAGGGCGTGGCCATCCTCTTCGTCTCGCACTTCCTCGAGCAGGTCTACGCGATCAGCGACCGGATGACGGTGCTGCGCAACGGCAAGTACGTCGGCGAGCACCTGACGAAGGACCTGCCGCGCGCCGAGCTGATCTCGGAGATGATCGGCAAGGACGTCGCGTCGCTGAACCGCGCCGAGGCCGGCGAGGTCCGCCAGGTGCGCACCGGTTCGGTTCCCGTGTACGAGGCGACCGACCTCAGCCGCAAGGGCGCCCTCGAGTCGCTCGACCTCGAGCTGCGCAAGGGCGAGGTCGTCGGCCTCGCCGGTCTGCTCGGCTCCGGACGCACCGAGCTCGCGCGCCTCATCTACGGCGCCGACCGCAACGACACGGGCACGATCAACCTGCACGGCGTGAAGACCGAGATCAAGAACCCGTCGAAGGCGCTCGCCAAGCGCATCGCCTTCTCGAGCGAGAACCGCCGCGACGAGGGCATCATCCGCGACCTGAGCGTGCGCGAGAACATGATCCTCGCCGTCCAGGCCAAGCGCGGCTGGGCCCGCCCGCTCTCGCGGCGCGAGCAGAACGAGATCGTCGAGAAGTACATCACCGCGCTCGGTGTGCGGCCCGCCGACCCTGAGCGGCCCATCCGGTTGCTCTCCGGCGGCAACCAGCAGAAGGTGCTGCTCGGCCGCTGGCTCGCCACGAACCCCGAGATCCTCATCCTCGACGAGCCCACCCGCGGCATCGACATCGGCGCCAAGGCCGAGATCCTCGCCTACGTGTCGAGCCTGGCCGACGAGGGCCTGTCCGTCGTGTTCATCTCGTCCGAGCTCGAGGAGGTCGTCCGCCAGAGCGACCGCATCGTCGTGCTGAAGGACCACCGTAAGATCGCTGAGATCGACGGCGGCCCCGAGGTCTCCACCGAGAACATCATCACCATCATCGCCGAGGACAACGCGGGCATTGAGAGCGTGGACCAGCTGGTCCGCGAGGAGGTTGCATCATGAGCGAGACGGCTCGAAGCCCGCTCGACGTGCTGAAGAGCATCGTCAAGCGGCAGTACTTCTGGGGCATCGTCGCGATCGTGCTCCTCCTGGTGATCAACGTCATCAAGGACCCCGGCTACCTGGCGATCTCGATCGGCGGCAACGGCAACCTCGTCGGCAACCTGATCGACATCCTGCGCGCCGCGGCTCCCGTGATGATGATCGCGGTCGGCATGTGCCTCGTCATCGCCACCAAGGGCATCGACCTCTCGGTCGGCTCGGTGATGGCGGTCGGCGGCGCGGTGGCCATGGAGTTCCTGCACTCGGCGCCCAACACTGCGGGCAGCGCGTTCGCCGCGCTCGGCCTCGTCATCGTCGTGACGGCGCTCCTCGGCGCGATCAACGGCCTGCTCGTCTCGGTCGTCGGCCTGCAGCCCTTCATCAGCACGCTGGTGCTGATGATGGCGGGCCGCGGCCTCGCCAAGGTCATCACGGGCGGCCAGAACACGGCGGCGTCGAACGACCTGTTCAGCTGGCTCGCCAACGGCTACGTGCTCGGCCTCCCGGTCGTGTTCCTGCTCGCGCTGATCATCGTCGTCGCGGTCGGACTGATCGTCCGCCGCAGCGCCCTCGGCCTCATGATCGAGGCGGTCGGCATGGACTCGAAGGCCGCGCGCCTCGCGGGCATCAACCGTCGCGCGCTGCTGTTCACGGTCTACATCCTCGGCGGCGTGCTCGCCGGTATCGCCGGCATCTTCGCCACGGCGAGCGTGATGACGGTCGACGTCTCGCGCACCGGGTACCTGCTCGAGCTCGACGCGATCCTCGCGGTCGTCATCGGCGGAACGTCGCTCATGGGCGGCAAGTTCAACATCACCGGTGCCACGATCGGCGCGATCCTGATCGCCACCCTCGACAAGACCGTCGTCTTCCTCGGCGTCTCGTCAGCGGCCACCCCGGCCTTCAAGGCCATCGTCATCGTCGCCCTGTGCCTGCTCCAGTCGGAGCGCGTGCGCAGCGCATTCCGTCAGCGCCGCGCGAAGAAGCCCGCGCGGGCCGAGCGAGAGGTCGTCGCAGCATGAGCGCTCTCCTGACCACCGTGTCGCCCACGTCGCCGCAGCAGCCCTCGGGCATCCGCGGCCTCATGAAGCGCCTGTCGCACCACCTCGACACGCTGCCCACCGCGGCCAGCGTCGTGATCTTCCTCGGCATGCTGATCTTCGGCGAGATCGCCTACGGCGGCATCCTGCAGGCCAACACCCTGTCGAACCTGCTGATCAACAACTCGCACCTGATCGTGCTGGCGGTCGGCCTGACGTTCGTGATCATCACGGGCGGCATCGACCTCTCGGTCGGCGCCGTGATCGCCTTCAGCAGCGTCGCCGGTGTGATGCTGATGAACGCCGGTTGGAACCCGTGGCTCGCGATGCTGCTGATGATCCTGATCGGCACGGCGTTCGGCACCGTCTCCGGTGTCCTGATCCAGTACTTCAACGTGCAGCCGTTCATCGCGACGCTCGCGATGATGTTCCTGGGCCGCGGCCTCGCCTCGATCCTCAGCACGGTGCCCGTTCGCCTGCCGGAGGGTTCGCAGTTCTCGGTGCTGTCGACGAAGCTCCGCATCATCGACGGCCCCAAGGTCAACGACCTCGTCGTGACGCCGGCCGTGATCATCGCCCTGCTCGTCGTCGTGATCGCGTTCTTCATCCTGCACCGCACCCGCACGGGTCGCACGGTGTACGCGATCGGCGGCTCCGAGCAGTCGGCTGCGCTCATGGGCCTGCCGGTGGCGCGCACCAAGATGTGGGTCTACGTCATCAGCGGCACGCTCTCGGGCCTCGCGGCCGTGCTCTACACGTCGCGCCTCGGCAGCGCACAGAACATCACGGGCCTCGGCTGGGAGCTCGACGCGATCGCCGCTGCCGTGATCGGCGGCACGCTTCTCACCGGAGGCGCCGGCTTCGTGCTCGGCTCGGTGGTCGGCGCCCTGGTGCTCGGCCTGATGAACGTGCTGATCACGCGCGACGGCGGCATCCCGCCCGAGGCGACGACGATCATCACCGGCGGCATCCTGCTCGTGTTCGTCCTGCTGCAGCGGGCGGTGCTCGCGAAACAAGACGAATAGACGAAAGGGCGCCCCGTTCGCGGGGCGCCCTTTTCTTATCCCCCATCAGAGACCACAGGGCGAAGAAGCCCGGATGAGAGACCACGAAACATGCGATGGAGCAGTTTTCGCACAGTGACCAGCGGCGTCGTCGCCGCCGCGCTGCTGACGGCGGGCGTCGTGCCGGCCGCGGCGGCCGAGACCGACTTCGCCGAGCACCGGGTCGTCGACCTGCGCTTCGACGGCGATCTGACCGACGCGGCGGGAACCCTGACCGACGTGTCGATGCAGAAGGGGAAGGCCGCCTACGCCGAGGGCCTCGACGGCGGACAGGCGTTCTCGTTCGACGGGGCGAGCGCGATCAGGCTCGGCACCGACGCGGCGCTGCAGCCCGAGGACCTCACGGTGTCGTTCTGGTTCAATCCGAGCGCCTCGATGACGGCGGAGCAGGTGTTCGCCTGGAGCAAGGACGCCTACAACTCCGACGGCTGGTACCTCACCAGCGAGGGCGACTCGACGCCGCTCGCGCTCTCGATCGGCCCGGCGACCGGTCAGCCGTACAAGGTCGCGGTGAACGCCGACCGCGACGAGTTCTTCCCCGCGGGGGAGTGGACCCACATCGCGGCGACCTACGACAGCGCCTCGAAGGACGTGGCCTTCTACCGAAACGGCGTCCGCCAGGAGGCGACCATCGCCTCCGCCGTCACGGGGACGGCGACGGGCGTGCTCGGCTCCGAGTCGACGACCGTCAAGACGCTCGGCTACAACGGCCCGCGCTACGACGGCTCTCACCTCGCCGGCCTGCTCGACGACTACGCGATCTACGACGCGGCGGCGACGATCGACGACGTCGTCGCGCTGACGCAGGAGCACGACGCCGGGTTCGACCCCGTCGCGGTCGCCCAGGGCGACCTCGACGCGCTCGCGGTGCGGTCCGAGGCGTCCACCGACTTCGACGTGCCGGTGGTCGGCGCCCACGGCTCTTCGCTCACGTGGGAGTCGTCCGACCCCGCCGTCATCGCGATCGCCGACGGGCACGCCGACGTCACCGCGCCGGAGTCGGGCTCCGTCGATGTCACGCTCACGGCGACCGCCGCGTACGGCAGCTCGGCGAGCGTCGAGCGCGAGTTCGCCGTGACGGTCTCGCCGCTCGCGGCGCTCGACACCGACTACCTCGCCGAGGCGGGGCTCGAGAACGTCTCGCTCAGCGACGAGTACCTCGACAACGGCAACCAGAAGACGATCGACTACCTGCTCAAGCTCGACTCCGAGAAGTTCCTCTACTCGTTCTACAAGACCGCGGGGCTCGCCCCGACGACCTCGTCGGGCTACGGCGGCTGGGAGCGCGACAGCGGCACCCGGTTCCAGGGGCACTTCTTCGGCCACTACATCTCGTCGCTGTCGCAGGCGTACGCCACGACGGACGACGACGCGGAGCGCGCCGCGCTGCTCACGGAGCTGACCGAGGCCGTGAACGGCCTCAAGACCGCGCAGACGGCGTACGCCGAGGCGCACCCGAGCGAGGCGGGCTACGTCGCGCCGTTCGCGACGAGCGTGCTGCCGAGCGGCGGCAGCGGGCTGCTCGTGCCGTTCTACAACCTGCACAAGGTGGAGGCCGGCCTGCTCGACGCCTACAAGTACGCCCCGGACGACGTGGCCGCGACCGCGCTCGAGGTCGCCTCGGGCTTCGGGGACTGGATCGAGTCGTACGCGTCGGGTCTGTCGAACCCCTCGAGCATCCTGAACACCGAGTACGGCGGCATGAACGAGGCGCTGTACGAGCTGTTCTCGATCACGAAGGATCCGGTGCACAAGCGCGCGGCCGAGTACTTCGACGAGGTGACGCTGTTCCGCCAGCTCGCCGCCGGCCAGGACGTCCTGAACGGCAAGCACGCCAACACGACCATCCCCAAGCTGGTCGGCGCGCTCAAGCGCTACACGGTGTTCACGAGCGACCCCGAGCTGTACGCCATGCTCAGCGACACTGAGAAGGGCGAGCTCGAGATGTACCGCACGGCCGCCGAGAGCTTCTGGCAGATCGTGGTCGACGACCACACGTACGCCAACGGCGGCAACAGCCAGTCGGAGCACTTCCACGGCGCCGACAGCCTGTACGAGTACGCCAACAACGGCGTGACGAGCGGCTACGGCGAGAACTCGACCGCCGAGGGCTGCAACGAGTACAACATGCTCAAGCTCAGCCAGGCGCTGTTCGAGGTGACGCACGACGTGAAGTACGCCGACTACTACGAGCACGCGCTCATCAACTCGGTGCTCGCGTCGCAGAACCCCGAGACCGGCATGGTGACATACTTCCAGCCGCAGACCGCCGGCTACGCGAAGGTGTTCGGCACCGAGTTCGACCAGTTCTGGTGCGACCACGGCACGGGCATCGAGAGCTTCACGAAGCTGAACGACGCGATCTACTTCCTCGACGACGACGCGGTCTATGTGAATCAGTTCCGCTCGTCCGAGCTGCGCGACGACGACCACAACCTGCGCATCACGCAGACGGCCGACGTGCCGCGCGACGACACGCTGACGCTCTCCGTCGCGGCGCTCGACGGCGGCGCGGTCGCCGAAGGCACGTCGCTGAAGCTGCGCGTGCCCGAGTGGGTCGCCGGCGCCCCGAGCCTCGCGGTGAACGGGCAGGCGGTCGACGTCGCCCCGCTCACCGCGGACGGGTACATCTCGGTCGAGGTCGCGGCGGGCGACGAGCTCGCCTACACGGTGCCGGCCGAGGTGCGCGTCGACGACGGCACCGAGAACGGCAACTGGGTGGCGTTCGCCTACGGGCCGGTGCTGCTCGCTGCCGAGATCGGACACGACGACGTGGAGGCGTCGTACACCGCCGGCGTGCTGGTCGAGATGAGCGTCGCCGATCCGTCGCTGACCGGCAACGTGATCGTCGACGACGCCGCGGCGTGGAAGGCCGACATCGCCGATCACCTCGTGCGCGTCGACGACGGCGAGAACCGCAACGGCATCGACACGATGAGGTTCGAGCTGAACGGCGTCGACGAGCAGGCGGCCGAGTGGACGTTCGAGCCGTACTACAGCCTGTACGGCGCGCGCTACGCGACCTACGTCACGCTGGTCGAGCCCGACTCGGCCGAGGCGCAGCAGCTGATCCTGCAGCAGAAGCAGCAGCTGCGCACCGAGGAGACGACGATCGACGCGCTGACGTCGTTCGACAACAACAACTCGGAGGCGGACAAGAACTACGAGTACGCACAGTCGAGCGTCGGCACGTACCGCGGCGAGTCGTTCCGCCACGCGGAGCCGAAGTCCGGCGCGTACTTCCAGTACGACATGATCGTCGATCCGGCGCTCGAGACGAACTACCTCGGCGTCCGCTACTACGGCGGAGACGACGGGCGCACGTTCGACGTATACGTCAACGACGTGCTGCTCACGCACGAGGAGATCACGGACGAGCACGGCGCGACCGACTGGTACGTGCAGTACGACGAGATCCCGGATGAGGTGCTCGCGGGCATCGACGCGGCCGACAGCTACAAGCGCAACCAGAACGGCGAGTACGTGCTCGACGGCGACGGCGAGAAGATCCCCGTCGTGACGGTGCGCTTCCAGAGCAACGGCACGAGCTACGTCGGCGGCGTCTTCGGCCTCTACACCGCGTCGAGCGACGCATACGGCACCGACGCGGAGCTGTCGGCGCTGTCGTTCGACGAGGGCGAGCTCTCGCCGGCGCTGGTCGAAGGCACGCACGAGTACGCGGTGCACGTTCCGGCCGATGCCGAGACGGCGACGATGCACGCGTCGCCCGCCGCGGCGAGCGGGCTCGTCTACGTCGACGACGTGCTCATCGACGACACCGCGGCGCGCTCGGTGCCGCTGACGGGCGACGAGACCACCGTGGTGCTGCGGGCCGTGGCACAGGACCACGAGACGTCGGTCGACTACACGGTGACGATCGTGCGGGGCGGCGAGAGCGCGCCCGGCGTCGAGGTCGCCGCCGTCGGCCGGTGCGTCGTCGGGAAGGTGCAGCTCGCCGTGAGCGTGCGCAACGTCACGGACGAACCCATCGACGCGACGATCGAGACGCCGTACGGCACCCGCGAGGTCACCGGCGTCCAGCCGGGCAAGCAGGTCAGCAAGGCGTTCGCGACGCGCGCCGCGTCGATCGACGGCGCGGAGGCGACGGTCACGACGCCCGGCGGCTCAGCGGCTGCGCAGTACGCGGCGGTCGACTGCGGGTAGCGTTCACAGGGTGCGCCGCGTCGATCGGACGCGGCGCACCCGCTGCGCGAGAGGACCACCATGGCGGAACGCAACTGGGCCGGCAACCTGACCTATCGGGCGGCGCGCGTCGCGCACCCCGAATCGATCGACGAGCTGCGCTCTGCGATGGCGGCAGGGCCCATCCGGATGCTCGGATCGCGGCACAGCTTCAACGGCATCGCCGACACCGACGGCGTGCTCGTCGCGCTCGATCGGATGCCGAGGGTGATCGAGATCGCCCCGGCGCGCGACAGCGTGCGCGTCTCGGGCGGGCTGCGCTACGGCGACCTCGCGCCCGTGCTCGAGCAGGCGGGGGTGCAGCTGGAGAACCTCGCGTCTCTTCCGCACATCTCAGTGGCCGGCGCGGTGGCCACCGGCACGCACGGGTCGGGCGACGGCATCGGCACGCTTGCCGGTGCCGTCCGGGCCGTGACGATCGTGACGCCGGCGGGGGACATCCGCCGGCTCGCCAGGGGAGACGAGGGCTTCGACGGCGCCGTCGTCGGCCTCGGCGCGCTCGGCGCCGTCGTCGACCTGACCCTCGACGTCGGGCCGGCCGCCCCGTACGCCCAGCGCGTGTACGAGGCGCCGGCGTGGGACGCGGTGCTCGCCGACCTCGGCGCCGTCACGGGTGCGGGCACGAGCGTGAGCATCTTCACGACATGGGCGCGCACCGACGCGGCCGACCAGATCTGGGTCAAGCAGCGAGGCGCCGGCGACGCGAGGCTCGACGCGGCGATGGCGCGCGTCGGCGCCGTGCCGGCGGTCACGAAGCGGCATCCGATCATCGGCGTCGGAGCCGAGGCCGCCACCGAGCAGTTCGGTGCGCCCGGCCCCTGGTACGAGCGTCTTCCGCACTTCCAGCTCGCGTTCGCGCCGTCCGCCGGCGCCGAGATCCAGAGCGAGTACCTCGTGCCGCGCACCGACGCCGTCTCGGCGATCGAGGCCGTCCGCTCGCTGGCCGGCGAGATCGCGCCGCACCTGCTGGTCAACGAGATCCGCACCATGCGGGCCGACGACCTGTGGCTGAGTCCCGCGCAGGGCGCGGACACCGTCGGGCTGCACTTCACCTGGAAGCCCGACGCCGAGGCGCTGGCCCGTGTGCTCCCGACGCTCGAGGCGGCGCTTCCCGCATCGGCCCGGCCTCACTGGGGAAAGGTCTCGACGCTGGCTGCCGACGAGGTCCGAGCACGCTTCCCCCGCTGGGCCGACTTCGCCGCGCTCGCGGCCGACTTCGATCCGGAGCGCCGGCTGGTGAACGACCACCTCGCGGCCCTCGGGCTCTGATCGGCGCGCATCGCGCGCTGCCCCCCGCTCCATTCCGAACGCGCATCGGACGATGCCCCGCCGAGCGGCAGATCCGATTCGGGAGTGCCGCCGCGCGGTAGTACGCTGAGAGACGTCGAGTTATCTCGACGTCGAGACGTCTTCCACGCCTCTGCACCCGTCGCCGACCTAAGGAAAAGCAACGTGGATCTCTACGAGTACCAGGCTCGAGACCTTTTCGAGAAGTACGAGGTGCCGGTGCTCGCCGGCATCGTCGCTGACACCCCCGAGGAGGTGAAGGCAGCGGCAGAGAAGCTCGGCGGAGTGGTCGTGGTCAAGGCTCAGGTCAAGACAGGCGGTCGCGGTAAGGCGGGCGGCGTCAAGGTCGCCAAGAACCCCGACGAGGCGTACGAGGCGGCGAAGGCGATCCTCGGCCTCGACATCAAGGGCCACATCGTCAAGCGCGTCATGGTCGCGGCCGGAGCCGACATCGCCGAGGAGTTCTACTTCTCGGTGCTCCTCGACCGCGCCAACCGCTCCTACCTCTCGCTGTGCAGCGTCGAGGGCGGCATGGAGATCGAGCAGCTCGCCGTCGAGAAGCCCGAGGCCCTCGCCCGCGTCGAGGTCGACCCGATCGCCGGCATCGACAAGGCCAAGGCCGTCGAGATCGCCAAGGCCGCGAACTTCCCCGACGAGCTCGTCGAGAAGGTCGCCGACGTCTTCGTCAAGCTCTTCGACGTGTACAAGGGCGAGGACGCCACGCTCGTCGAGGTGAACCCGCTCGTGCGCACCTCCGCCGGCGACATCATCGCGCTCGACGGCAAGGTCTCGCTCGACGAGAACGGCTCGGAGGTCCGTCACCCCGAGCACGAGGAGCTCGAGGACAAGAGCGCGGCAGACCCGCTCGAGGCCAAGGCCAAGGCCGCGGGCCTGAACTACGTCAAGCTCGACGGCCAGGTCGGCATCATCGGCAACGGCGCTGGCCTCGTCATGTCGACGCTCGACGTCACGGCGTACGCGGGCGAGAACCACGGCGGCGTGAAGCCGGCGAACTTCCTCGACATCGGCGGCGGCGCGAACGCTCAGGTCATGGCCAGCGGCCTCGACGTCATCCTCGGCGACGAGCAGGTCAAGAGCGTCTTCGTCAACGTCTTCGGCGGCATCACCAGCTGCGTCGCCGTGGCTGAGGGCATCGTCAAGGCTCTCGAGATCCTCGGCGACGCGGCCACCAAGCCGCTCGTCGTGCGCCTCGACGGCAACCAGGTCGACGAGGGCCGCGCGATCCTCGCCGAGGCGAACCACCCGCTGGTCACCCTGGCGGCCGGCATGGACGAGGGCGCCGACAAGGCCGCCGAGCTCGCGAACGCCTGAGACGAAGAGACGGAATAAGGACAAAGAGATGTCGATCTACCTGAACAAGGATTCCAAGGTCATCGTCCAGGGCATCACGGGCGGCGAGGGCACCAAGCACACCGCGCTGATGCTCAAGGCGGGCACCAACATCGTCGGCGGCGTCAACGCGCGCAAGGCCGGCACCACCGTGACCCACGAGAAGCCGCACGAGGGCGAGGTGGAGCTGCCCGTGTTCGGCGGCGTCGCCGAGGCCATCGAGAAGACCGGCGCAGACGTGTCGGTCGCGTTCGTGCCGCCGCGCTTCGCGAAGGACGCGATGATCGAGGCCATCGACGCCGAGATCCCGCTGCTCGTCGTGATCACCGAGGGCATCCCCGTCGGCGACAGCGCCGAGGCGTGGGCCTACGCCAAGAGCAAGGGCAACAAGACCCGCATTATCGGGCCGAACTGCCCCGGCATCATCACGCCCGGTGAGGCGCTCGCCGGCATCACCCCCGCGAACATCACCGACGCCGGTCCGATCGGCCTCGTGTCGAAGTCGGGAACGCTGACCTACCAGATGATGTTCGAGCTGCGCGACTACGGCTTCTCGACCGCCATCGGCATCGGCGGCGACCCGGTCATCGGCACCACGCACATCGATGCGCTCGCCGCGTTCGAGGCAGACCCCGACACCAAGGCCATCGTCATGATCGGCGAGATCGGCGGCGACGCCGAGGAGCGCGCGGCCGAGTACATCAAGGCCAACGTCACCAAGCCGGTCGTCGGCTACGTCGCGGGCTTCACTGCTCCCGAGGGCAAGACCATGGGCCATGCCGGCGCCATCGTCTCGGGCTCGGCAGGCACCGCGCAGGCGAAGAAGGAGGCCCTCGAGGCCGCGGGCGTCAAGGTCGGCAAGACGCCGAGCGAGACCGCAGAGCTGATGCGAGAGATCATGAAGGGCCTGTAACCAGGCGCTCGCGACGAGACCCCCGGAGCCGCGGCCCCGGGGGTCTCGTCGTTGTCGGGCACCGGAAGATCTCCGCATCTCCCCAGTAATTCCTCTGCAGGCTGACGCGGAGTTGCTGGGGAAATGAGGAGTCGATGGGCACCTCTGCTCGCACGTCGCGTCGTCCCCCATCGATATGCTGACGGCAGATCGAGCGAGGGGGAAGCATGACCGTTCCGATACCAGGGGGCACCGGCCGCCCGAGTCTGCTGCGCCAGGTGCTGCTCCGGGTGGTGGCCGTCGTGCTCACCTCCGTCTACTCGGTGTACCGCGTCCATCCGGCCCTCTGGCGCGTCGCCGCCCGCAACTACCGGCCGTTCCTCGGCCGGTTCGCGCGCCTGCACGCGTGGATGATGTGCCAGTACGCGTTCCTCGACGTCCCCGCGTACCGCGACTACCAGGTGAGGACGGGGTTCCGCTTCCGCTGGTGGCAGCTCGACCGCTACACGCCGACCGACAAGAAGAACTACGTCGCGGCGTACACCGAGCAGCAGCGCTGCTGGGGAGGGCGCATCGAGATCGCCGGCACCGTGATCGACGAGTCGAGCGGTTCGAGCGGCACGCCCTTCAACTGGATGCGGTCGAGGCGCGAGCTCGGCACCGTGCACCGCAACGTCGCCGGCTACGTGACGAGCCTGTTCGGCACGAAGCGGCTGTTCTGCATCAACGCCTTCTCGATGGGCGCGTGGGCGACCGGCACCAATACGGGCATCGCGATGGCGCGCATCGCGATGGTGAAGAACACGGGCCCCGACATCGACAAGATCGTCGACACGATGCGCCACTTCGGCCCCCGCTACACCTACATGGTCACGGCCTACCCGCCGTTCCTCAAGCATCTGCGGGATCGCCTCGACGCCGAGGGATGGGACTGGGACCGCTGGAACATCAACGGGTTCGTCGGCGGCGAGGCGCTCACCGAGGGGCTGCGCGACTACCTGCAGGAGCGCTTCGACCGCGTCTACTCCGGCTACGGTGCGAGCGACCTCACGATCGGCATGGGCGGCGAGAGCGACCTGTCGGTGTGGCTGCGCCGGGCGCTGCTCGAGCACGACGGGCTCCGCGGGGCGGTGCTGGGCGACGCCGAGACCCGCTCGCCGATGATCTTCCAGTACAACCCGCTCGACACCTACCTCGAGATCGTCGACGGGTCGCTCGTGACGACGCTGAACTCGACCGCGATCATGGCCCCGCGGCTGCGCTACGACATCGGCGACGAGGCGGCGATCCTCTCGTTCCCCGAGATGCGGCGCATCGTGGCGCGGTACCCGAAGCTGCTGGCCCAGTTCGACCGGGCCCACGCCACGCAGCGGCTGTCGCTGCCGTTCCTGCTGCTGTACGGGCGCAAGGATTCGACGGTCTCGTACATGGGCGCCAACATCTACCCGCTCGACGTCGAGAACGGCCTCTACGCGGGAAACCCGCACGCGTCGTCGATCCAGTCGTTCAAGCTCGGCCTCGTCGAGATCGGCGGCCACGAGCAGCGTCCGGTCATCCACCTCCAGCTGCGCGACGGCGCGAGCCTCGATCAGGCGCAGCGCGCCGAGCTCACCGAGGCGGCAGCCGAGGGCGTGCTGAACCACCTCGCCTCGGTCTCGCGCGACATCGCGCAGTCCTTCGAGGAGGATGCGACGGCCCGCGACATCCGCATCGAGCTGCACGAGTACGGCACCGGGCCGTTCGCGGGCGGCGAGAAGAAGATCAAGAACGTCTATCTGACGGGCGCCTGAGCATGCGCACAGACGACTTCGCGCTCGCCCCGCCGCACGCGCGCTACGAGGGCATGGTGCTCGCCCCCGCCTCGGCGAAGCGCGCCGCGCGCCGCGACCGGCCGGGGCAGGCGTACGCGATGCGCGACGGCTCGCGACGGCTCCGGATGACGATGTTCGGCTCGCTCGACGACGCGCGCGGCTACGCGCGCCGCACGCCGGGCGCCGTGCTGTGGGCCGCCTCGCCCCACGGCTACGCCAACGGCACGTACTCCGACGAGGGGCGGCTGGGCTCGATCGAGCACTTCACGCCGACCTCGGCCGAACGTGCGTCCGGCAAGCGCCCGCCGCCCGTCGAACGGCCGGCCGGGGTCGTCCCGCGCCCCGGTCGAGCCCAGCGCGCGGCCGATCGCCGCAGCGCGGACGATCGGCCTGGTCCCATGGAGGCCGGCGCGCTGTTCTACGGGCAGACCCGCTATACGTCTCCGCTCTCGTGGCTCGCGTTCTCGCGGCGCTGGACGCGCCTCGTCGCCCGCATGAGCCGCATGCGCGGCCATCGGGGGCACCGCGTCTACTGGTCATGGCCGTTCTCGCTCGGCACGATCGCGTTCTTCGACGGCACCGATTCGCTGCTGGCGATGTCGCGCGGACCGGAGCACCGCGAGCTCATGGTCTGGCTCACCGCGAGCAGCCGCTGGGCGACCGCGGGGTTCATCCGGTTCTACGAACCCGTGCCGATCGACGCGCAGGCACCGGATGACGGCGGCGGGCCGGATGGGCGGGGCGCGTCGGCATCGGTCGCCGCGGCGACGTCCTCCATGACCGTGGCGCCGGTCGCCTCGCGCGCCGACTTCCGCGACTTCGTGCGGCAGCCGGCGCGCTCGCGCCGCGACGTCGAGCGCGCCCTCGACGTGCCGCTGCTGAGGTCGACGCTCTCGTCGTGGCGGAAGGGGAGCTCGCCGCACCCCGAGCCGATCGAGCTGCTGCTGGTGCGCGACGCCTCGGGCCGCGCGGTCGCCCGCACCACGGCGCACACCGACAGGCGCCTCGACGACAAGCTCGCCACCCGCGCGCTGCTGTTCGGCGCGACCGACCTCGGCAGGGACGAGCGGACGGGGCGCGAGGCGCTCGCGGCGCTGCTGCCCGCCCTCGAGGAGCGGGCGAGGGCCGTGGGCGCTCGCGAGCTCATCGGCCCGGTGTCGCTCCTGCCGAACCAGGCGGGCGGCGTGATCACGAGCGGCTTCGACGAGCGGGGCTTCGTCGACTCGGCCTGGAACCCCGCGTGGGTGCCCGGCGTGTACGAGGCGGCCGGCTTCGCCCCCTGGAACGAGTCGGACACCTGGATCGTCGACGTCGCGGGCAACGGCGACCCCGCGCCGCCGAGCGCGGCCGAGCTCGCCGCCGCCGGCGTCTCGATCGAGCACGGCTCCCGTCGCGACATGGCGCGCCTCGTGCCCGAGTTGCGTGCTCTCGTGAACACCTCGTTCGCGCAGCTGCCGTACTACACGCAGATCACGGCGGACGAGATGGCGGCGGCGACCGACGGCCTCGCGCAGCTGCTCGACGAGCGCCTGCTGCTGCTCGCCCGCGACGCGGACGGTCGTGCCGTCGCGTTCGTGCTGGTCATCCCCGACATCACCGAGGAGCTGCAGCGCTCGGGCGGCGGGCTGGGGCCCGGCACCCTCATCCGGCTGCTGGCGCGGCGCGACCGCATGCGGGAGGCGATCCTGGTGATCCAGGGGGCGCACCCCGACGTGCAGGGGCGCGGGATCACCACGCTGCTCAGCCGCCAGCTTCAGCACGCGCTGCGCGAGGGCGGCTACCGCACCCTTCGTTCGACCTACGTCGGGCGCGACAACCCCGCGTCCGCCCGCCAGTTCTCGCGCTTCGGCGGACGCGAGCTGCACGGATACACGTTCTACCGCAGGCCGGTGGGGCAGTGACGGCGCCGGATGACGCGGTCGCGCGCATCGTCAGGGTCGCGTCGCGCGCGCCGAGCGCCCACAACGCCCAGCCGTGGCGCATCGCGCGCGACGGCGCGGCGCTCGCGGTCGGGCTCGACGGCGAGCGCCTGCTGACGGTCGGTGATCCGACGGGGCGGGACGCCCTGCTGGGGCTCGGCTGCTGGCTCGAGGCCGCGGCCGTCGCGGCGTCGGGCGAGGGGTTCGGCTTCGAGACGGCGTTCGACGACGCGGCGCTCGCCGCGTTCTCGGCCGACCCGACCGCGGCCCCCGCCGGTGCGCTCGTGCGGGCGACGCTGACCGAGTCCTCAGCCGGTCAGCCCGCCGGCTTCACCGCCGACGACGTGCGCGCCCGCGCCGTTCATCGCGGCGCACTCGCGCCGATCACGGACGACGGCGGCATGAGCGCGGCGCTGGGGGAGGACTGGCTGCGCATCGAGCGGGTCAACCCCGCTCGGTCCGCGGCGCTCGTCGCCCTGGGCGATGCGGGCTCGCTCGGCCGGAGAGCCGTAGCTCGCGAGGCCGTCGACTGGCTGCGCTTCACCCCGAGGGACCCCGGTTTCCGGCGCGACGGACTCACGGCGCCCACCCTGCTCATCCCGAGCGCGGCCGCGGCGCTCGCCGAGGCGCTCAAGGCGATGCGCGCCGGCCGGGCGGTGCTCGAGGCCGGGCTCGCCGCCGCGTCGCGCCTCGCCCCGCTCGGAGCGCGGTTCGCCCGCCGCGGCCCCGGACTGTTCGTGCTGGTCGCCGACGGGCGCGCGCTCGCCGCGGACGGCTCATCCGGCGCCGCAGGCATCGCCGGCAGTCCCGGCCTGCCGGCAGGGCTGCCGCCGCGCGAGGTCATCGCCGCGGGCCGCGCGCTGCTGCGCGCGTGGCTGGCCGCGCACCGGGCGGCCGTCTCGGTCGCGCCGGCGTCGCAGGTCGTCGATGCGCCGCGCGCGCACGCCGAACTGCGCCGCGCGCTGGGCCTCCGCGCCCCCGAGACGGTCCTCGCCGTCTTCGCCGCCGGCACGCCGACGGGTCCCACGCCGCGCGCACCGCGGCTGCCCGTCTGAGCGCCGGCGGTTCACCCCGGCGTCACCCGCACGGTGCTCCGCATTCACGCGGCGTTCGTAGCGTGGGCGCATGGACGACGCCGCAGCCATCGCCGCCGAGATCGAGAGCGACCTGCGCGGGCTCGAGGCGGGCGAGCGCCTGCCGAGCGAGCACGCACTGATGCGGCGGTTCGACGCGTCGCGCAGCGTCGTCAGGCGGGCCATCGACCGGCTGGAGCGGCGCTACCTCGTGCGCCGCTCGCAGGGTGCGGGCATGTTCGTGAACCGGCGCATCGACTACGTCATCTCGTCGCGCAACACCCCGTCGCTCCACTCGACGATCGAGAAGGCCGGTGCGACCGCTCGTACGTTCGTGATCGACGCGGAGACGCGGCTGGCGCCCGAGCACATCGCCGCGCACCTGCGGCTCGATGCCGGCGCGGCTCTCACGCGCCTCGTGCGCGTCGGCTACATCGACGACGAGCCGGCGACCTACGCCGAGGAGTGGCTCGCGCCGGGTGTGATCGAGTTCGTCGAGGTGGGCCTTCGCGCCGTCGAATCGCTCACCGAGGCGCTGCGGGGCGCACGGCGCGACCCGGTCAGGGCGTGGTCGCGCGTGGCGACCGACTTCGCGCCCGCCGACGTCGAGCGGCGCCTCGATCTGCGGGGCGACGGCCCGCTGTGGCGCATCGAGACCGTGACGACGGACGGCATCGGCGGCGATGCGCTGCTCTACAGCAGGGCGTGGCAGCGCCCCGATCGGCTGCGGGTGGTGGTCGACTTCGAGGCGACGCGGGGCGGGTGACGCTTGTCGCACAAGCTGCGAGAGAGTTCACGCCGGGGCCGCGCCGCGTTGACGCGCCCGTGACGCGCGCTCCAGCAGCGCCGCCGAACCTGGATACCGCCCGAGTCGCGCGATCGCACGACCACGCACCAACCCAGGACGGTACTCACATGCTCTCTTCCCGCTTCGCCCGCACGGCTGTCGCCATCGCGTCGGTCGCCGTCGGCATCGTCGCGCTCGCCGGCTGCTCGTCGTCCGGCGACTCCGCGAACGCCGACGTCCCCTCGGACTGGCCGGACAAGCTGACGTTCGCGCAGATCCCCTCGGAGTCGTCGGTCGGCATCGCCGAGTCGAACGAGTTCGTGCTCGCGGGGCTCGAGAAGGAGCTCGGCATCCCGGTCGAGATCCAGGAGGCGACCAGCTACGCCGCCGTCATCGAGGCGCTGCGCGCCGGTCAGGTCGACATCGGGGCGATGGGCCCGTTCTCGTACGTGGTCGCCGCCGACAGCGACGCGGGCATCATCCCCGCCGGCGCCCTGGCGGACTCGGCCGATGAGGCCGCGAGCTACCAGTCGTACGGCATCGTCCCCGCCGATAGCGACATCACCTCGCTCGCCGACTTCAAGGGCAAGAAGGTCTGCTTCGTCGACCCGACGTCGACTTCCGGCTACCTGTTCCCTTCGGCCGGTCTGCTCGAAGAGGGCATCGACCCCGAGAAGGACGTCGAGGCGGTCTTCGCCGGCGGCCACGACGCCTCCGCCCTCTCAGTGGCGGACGGCACGTGCGACGCCGGGTTCGCGTTCGACACGATGGTCGACGTGCAGCTCGTCGAGGGCGGCCAGCTCGAGGAGGGCGCGCTCAAGACGATCTGGAAGTCGGAGGACATCCCGAACTCGCCGGTCGTCGTGAGCACCCAGCTCCCGCAGGACCTGCAGGACAAGCTCGTCCAGACGTTCCAGACGAAGATCAACAAGCCCGCGCTCGTCGAGAGCGGCGTCTGCGCCAGCGAGGAGGAGTGCGTGCTCCCCGAGGAGAGCGAGTACGGCTACATCGGCGTCGACGACGAGCTCTACGACGGCATCCGCGCCGTCTGCGACGTGACCAAGTCGGAGTCCTGCGTCGCCTGACGCATCGAGGCGGGCGGGGTGCCTGAGCGCCCCGCCCGCCTCTGCCGTAACCGCGAAGAACGACGACGACGAACGAGAGGCGAATGATGGCGAACGTGGCGGAGCTGCGACGGGTCGAGACGGCGGGCATCCCGGCCCTGCGACCGGATGAGGCGGACGAGGCCGTGCGGATGACGTCGGTGACCAAGCAGTTCGGGCAGGTCACCGCGCTCGACGACGTGACCGTCGACTTCACCCCTGGCCAGGTGAACGTGCTGCTCGGGCTTTCCGGTTCCGGGAAGTCGACCCTGCTCCGCCACATCAACGGGCTCCAGACGCCGACGTCCGGAGAGGTCCACACGCTCGGCGTTCCCGTCCATCGTGCGAAGCAGCGGGAGCTGCGCGACCTGCGCTCGCGCGTCGGCATGATCTTCCAGCACTTCCATCTCGTGGGATCGATGTCGGTGCTCGAGAACGTCTGCACCGGGCGCCTCGGCGCGCTGCGCGGACCCCGGATCGGGCTGTTCAGCTACCCCCGCAGCGTCAAGGAGCAGGCGATGGGGCACCTGGCCAGGGTCGGGCTCGCCGACAAGGCCTTCCAGCGCGCCGACACGCTCTCGGGCGGCCAGCAGCAGCGCGTCGCGATCGCGCGGGCCCTGATCCAGGAGCCCGTGGTCCTGCTCGCCGACGAGCCGGTCGCCTCACTCGACCCGAAGTCGTCCGCCGGCGTGATGGAGCTCCTCAAGGAGATCTCGTCGTCGCTCGACCTCACCGTCATCTGCAGCCTCCACCAGGTGGAGCTCGCCATGGACTTCGGCGACCGCATCACCGGTCTGCAGTCGGGGCGCGTCGTGCTCGACCGCGCCGTCTCGCGCCTCACCCGCGACGACGTGTTCGAGGTCTACGAGGCGGTCTCCGTGCCGCACGCGGTCGAGGCGACGGCCTGAGCGTGGCGACGCTGATCGCCGTCGACCGGACGGAGAGCCGCACCGCCGGCCTCCCCGTGCCGAGGGCGCCGCGCCCGCGCGCGCGGACCCTCGCCGTCTGGGTCGTCATGCTGGGGCTCCTGGTCGCGAGCGTCTGGTCGTTCGCCGACCTCGGCATCGACGTCACGTCCCTCGTGACGGGCTTCGAGAACGCGGCGGACTTCGTCTCGCGGATGTTCCCCCTGGACTTCCCGCCGCTGGCCGAGCTCGTGCCTCTCACGCTGCAGACGCTCGCGATCGTCACGGTCGCCACGGTGCTGTCGATCGTGCTGAGCCTGCCGATCGCCCTGCTGGCCGCGTCGAGCACGAGCCCCAATCGCGCCGCGGGTGCGGGCGCGCGCGTGCTCATCGTCGTGCTGCGCGCCGTGCCCGACCTGGTGCTCGCCATCGTCTTCTTCCGCCTGTTCGGCCTCGGGGCCGTGCCGGGCATCCTGGCCATGGGCCTTCATTCCGTCGGCATGGTCGGCAAGCTCTACGCCGACGCGATCGAGGAGCTCGACAAGGGCCCGGTCGAGGCGCTGCGCGCCGCCGGCGCCTCGCGCGCCCAGCAGATCTGGTCGGGCGTGCTGCCGCGGCTGATGCCGCAGATCATCGCGACGGGCCTCCACCGCTTCGACATCAACCTCCGCACGTCGGTCATCCTCGGCTACGTCGGCGTCGACGGCATCGGACGGGCCATGGCCGACTCGCTGAACACGCTGAACTACGACCGCGGCGTCGCGCTGGCGCTCATCATCCTGGCGCTCTGCCTGATCGTCGAGATGATCTCCGGGTCGATCCGCGCCGCGCTCCTCGGCCGCACCGGCACCCGCCGCGGGCTGCGCGGCCTCCTCGACCGCGCGAGCGGCGGCTGGCTCGTGAAGCCCGTTTCGGCGATGGAGGAGCAGCGCCTCGCGAACGGGCGCGTCCGCGTCGCGCCGCAGTGGGACGGCGACCGCATCGGCCGCTTCCTCGGCATCACCCTGACGGGGCTGATCGTGGCGCTCGCGATCGCCGGCAGCCGCATCGACCCGGCCGCGCTCGCCGCGGGCATCGTCGACATCCCCCGCACGGTCGCGCTGTTCTTCCCGCCGGACGCCGGCGGCATGTTCGACACGCTGATCGAGTCGCTGCTCGTCACGGTGCAGATCGGCCTCGCCGCGACGCTCGTCGGCGTCGTGCTCGCGGTGCCGATCGGCTCGCTCGCCGCCCGCAACGTCGCCCCGAATCGCGGCGTCGCGATGACCTTCCGCACGATCATCGTCGTCATCCGCGCGTTCCCCGAGCTGATCCTCGCGATCATCTTCATCGTGATGATGGGGCTCGGCCCCGTTCCCGGCGTGCTGGCGCTCGGGATCGGCTCGGTCGGCCTGCTCGGCAAGCTCGTCGCCGACTCGATCGAGGAGACGGACGTGCGGGTCCAGGACGCGGTGCGCGCCGGCGGCGCGACGCTCGGCCAGGTGTACGCCGCGGCCACGGTGCGGCAGGCGCTGCCCTCGTTCGTCGCGCACATCCTGTATCAGCTCGACGTCAACGTGCGCTCGGCGACGCTGCTCGGCATCGTGGGCGCCGGCGGCATCGGCTACTACCTCCTCGAGGCGAACCGCGTGCTGCAGTTCCAGACGGTCACGGTGATCATCCTGCTGATCCTCGCCGTGGTGCTCGCGCTCGAGGCGCTCTCCGGCTGGGTGCGCAGGATCGTCATCTGACGCCCCTCCGCGGATCGCCCCGCCCCCCCTGACAGGGCGGCGGGGCGATCCGCGCTCCCGGTGCGCGCGATCCGCGACAAGCCACGCGCGGTTTACCTGCGCGTTCACCCGCGCGTCACGATCAGGGCGCGGACGGGTCATCGCGCGGCGCGAGGGTAGGGGCATGCAGACAACGACACGAACGCCGGACGAACGCCGCCGCACCGCGCGCGTGCTCGCCGGCGCGAGCGAGGCGCGCCTCGCCGAGCTGTGGCGCACGTGGGAGGACCGCCCGCGGGTCGACTACGTGCGCGCCCCCGAGGCGGGCCTCGTCATGGTCCAGGCACGGACGGGCGGCACGGGAGACCGGTTCAACCTCGGCGAGGCCACCGTGACCCGCGCCACCGTCGCCGTCACGCACGAAGGCGGCGAGGGCGTGCTCGGCACGGCGCACGTGCTCGGCAGCCACCCCGAGCACGCGGCGCTCGCCGCGATCTTCGACGGCCTGCTCGCCTCCCCGGCCCGTGACCGCGTGCTGGAGAGCGTGATCGCCCCGCTCGAGGCCGAGCAGGTCGCGCGCGACGCCGCCGACCGCCGCGACGCGCGCTCGACCGTGGTCGACTTCTTCACGGTCGCCCGCGAGAACGACGGCTTCGGCCCTGAGGACGACGAGGACGACGAATGAGCACCGCGATCCTGGCTCCCGGGTTCGCCGACCCCGTGCGCGATGCGCAGCGGGTGTTCCGCGCGGCCCTCGGCGCGCTCTCGCGCCCGACCCTGCCGCACGACGTCGACGCGCTCGAGTCGGCCCCCGCGCCGCTCGGCCGCGTCGCGGCCGCACTGCTGCTGGCCCTCGCCGACGCCCAGGCGCCCGTCTGGCTCGACGACGCGCTGCGGCGAGGCGACGAGGTCTCGTCGTGGCTGGCGTTCCACACGGGCGCGCCGATCGTCGACGACCCGCGCGCGGCCGCATTCGTCGTCGCCTCCACGCCGTCGGCGATGCCGGCGCTCGGCGACCTCGACGCGGGCACCGACGAGGAGCCCCACTGCTCCGCCACCGTGATCATCGACGCGGGCAGCGCGCCGGGCACGGGCGCGTTCGTCGCCTCCGGTCCTGGTGTGAACGGCTCTGTCGCATGGGACGGCGCCGGCCTTCCCGCCGGGTTCCTCGCCGAGTGGAAGGCGAACACCGCGCTGTACCCGCGCGGCGTCGACATGCTGATCGCCGGAGACGACTCCGTCCGCGCCCTGACGCGCACGACCGTCCTCGAACCGGCCGCACCGAACGGAGAGAGCTGATGTACGTCGCCGTGAAGGGAGGCGAGCAGGCGATCGCCAACGCCCACGCGCTGCTCGCCAAGCGGGGAGCGGGCGACGGCGAGCGCATCGAGGGCGCGCAGGTGCGCGACCAGCTGGGCGTGCTCGTCTCGCGGGTCATGGCGGAGGGGTCGCTCTACGATCCGGACCTCGCCGCGAAGGCGATCCTGCAGGCGCAGGGCGACGCGCTCGAGGCGATCACGCTGCTGCGCTCGTACCGCACGACGCTGCCGCGCTTCGGCACGACCGAACCGCTCGACACGCAGTCGCTGCCGTCGGAGCGCCGCGTATCGGCGACGTTCAAGGACATCCCGGGCGGCCAGCAGCTCGGTGCGACGTTCGACTACACGCATCGCCTGCTCGCCGACTCCCTCGAGACTCCCGAGGTCCCCGAGCCGACGTCGGCCGCCGAAGAGCCCATGCCGCGGGTGACCGACCTGCTCGGCCACGGGGCGCTCATCGAGCCAGACCACCCGGACGACTGGACCGATCCGGATCCTGCCGACCTGACGCGCGAGCCGACCACGTTCCCGATGACGAGGGCCGAGCGCCTGCAGGCCCTCAGCCGCGGCGACGAGGGCTTCCTGCTCTCGCTCGGCTACTCCACCCAGCGCGGCTTCGGCGCGACCCACCCGTTCGTCGGCGAGGTGCGCGTCGGCGAGGTCGAGGTGCTCTTCGACGCCCCCGAGATCGGCCACGACGTGCCGATCGGCCGCATCGAGGTCACCGAGTGCCAGATGGTGAACCAGTTCGTCGGCTCCGCCGACGCGCCGCCGCAGTTCACGCGCGGCTACGGGCTCGTCTTCGGCCGGGCGGAGCGCAAGGCGATGTCGATGTCGCTCGTCGACCGGGCGCTGCGCAAGGACGAGTTCGGCGAGCGCGAGGTCTCGCCGGCGCAGGACGAGGAGTTCGTGATCTCGCACGCCGACAACGTGCAGGCGACCGGCTTCGTCGAGCACCTGAAGCTGCCGCACTACGTCGACTTCCAGGCGGAGCTCGTGCTCATCCGCCAGCTGAACGAGGACTTCCGCGAGCGCGCCGGCGCCGCGGAGAAGGAGGTCGCGCTGTGAGCGGCGAACCGCGCATCGTCTACAACGAGGGCTACCTCGACGAGCAGACCAAGAGGGTGGTGCGCCGCGCGCTGCTGAAGGCCGTCGCCGTGCCGGGGTTCCAGGTGCCGTTCGCCTCGCGCGAGGTGCCCATGCCCCGCGGATGGGGAACGGGAGGCGTGCAGGTCACGGCCAGCGTGATCGGGCCGGACGACGTGCTCAAGGTGATCGACCAGGGCGCGGACGACACGACGAACGCCGTGTCCATCCGACAGTTCTTCGAGCGGGTCGCGGGCTCGCGCACGACGACCTCCACGGCCGAGTCGACCATCATCCAGACCCGCCACCGCATCCCCGAGACCCCGCTGGTCGAGGGGCAGGTGATCGTCTACCAGGTGCCGATGCCCGAGCCGCTGCGGTTCCTCGAGCCGCGCGAGACCGAGACGCGCCGCCTGCACGCGCTCGAGGAGTACGGCCTGATGTACGTCAAGCTCTACGAGGACATCGCCCGCTACGGCCACATCGCCAAGACGTACGACTACCCCGTGCTGGTGGGAGGGCGCTACGTCATGTCGCCGTCGCCCACGCCCAGCTTCGACAACCCGAAGATGCATCAGAGCCCCGCGCTGCAGCTGTTCGGCGCCGGCAGGGAGAAGCGCATCTACGCGGTTCCGCCCTACACCGACGTCGTCTCGCTCGGCTTCGAGGACTACCCGTTCGAGCCGCAGAGGTTCGATGCGCCGTGCGCGATCTGCGGATCGACGGGCGTCTACCTCGACGAGGTCATCACCGACGACAGGGGCGGCGCGATGTTCGTCTGCAGCGACACCGATCACTGCGAGCGCACCGCCGCGGCCCAGGAGGCACGAGCATGACCGAGATCTCACCGCTCTTGAGCGTCACGGGTGCCGGCCACCGCTACGGCGACCGGTTCGGCTGCCGCGAGGTGTCGTTCGACCTCTGGCCGGGCGAGGTACTCGCGGTCGTCGGCGAATCGGGATCGGGCAAGTCGACGCTGCTCGGCATGCTCTCGCAGCGCCTGTCGGTCGACGAGGGCTCCATCCGCTACCGCCGGGACGGCGAGCTGCGCGAGCTCTCCGCGCTGTCGGAGCGCGAGGTGCGCCAGCTGTGGCGCACCGAGTGGGGCTTCGTCCACCAGAACGCCGCCGACGGACTCCGGATGCACGTCTCGGCCGGCGGCAACGTCGGCGAGCCGCTGATGGCCAACGGCCTTCGGCACTACGGCGCCATCCGCGAGCAGGCGAGAGACTGGCTCGAGCGGGTCGAGATCGCGGGCGAGCGGATGGACGACACCCCGGCGACGTTCTCCGGCGGCATGCGCCAGCGCGTGCAGATCGCGCGCAACCTGGTGTGCGGTCCTCGCCTGGTGTTCATGGACGAGCCGACCAGCGGTCTCGACGTGTCGGTCCAGGCGCGCCTGCTCGACCTCATCCGCACCTTGGTCGCCGACCTCGGCCTCGCGGTGATCATCGTCACGCACGACCTCGCCGTGGCCCGCCTGATCTCGCACCGGACCCTCGTGATGAAGGACGGCGCCGTGATCGAGCAGGGCCTCACCGACCGCGTGCTCGACGACCCGCAGGCCGCCTACACCCAGTTGCTCGTCTCCTCGATTCTGCAAGGCTGATCATGACAGAACAGATGTCTCCGGACGCCGTGCTCTCGGTGTGCGGCGTGACCAAGTCGTTCACGCTCCACCTGCAGCAGGCGCAGGTGCTCCCCGTCCTCACCGGCGTCTCCTTCGACGTCGATCGCGGCTCGTGCGTCGTGCTCGGCGGCGAGTCGGGCGCGGGCAAGAGCACGATCATGAAGATGGTGTTCGGCAGCTACGGCGCAGACACCGGCAGCATGCTGCTGCGCCACCGCGGCGGCGTGCTCGACCTCGCGACCGCGCAGCCGCGGAGCGTTCTCGAGGTGCGCCGCGAGACGATCGGCTACGTCAGCCAGTTCCTGCGGGCCGTTCCCCGCGTCGCGGCGCTCGACGTCGTCGCCGAGCCGCTCGTGGAGCGGGGCGTCGATCGGGGCGCCGCCCGCGAGCGGGCGGGCGAGCTGCTCGCCAGGCTCAGCATTCCCGAGCGCTTGTGGCAGCTGCCGCCCGCGACCTTCTCGGGCGGCGAGCAGCAGCGCGTGAACATCGCGCGGGGCTTCGCGGCCGAGCGGCCGCTGATGCTGCTCGACGAGCCGACGGCCTCGCTCGACGCGCGCAACCGCGGCGTCGTTATCGAGATGATCCGCGAGCGCCTCGCCGCGGGCGCCGGCATGCTCGGCATCTTCCACGACGCCGACGTCCGCGACGAGCTCGCCGACCGCACGGTCGACGTGCGCGAATTCTCGCCGGCGCGCGAGGCGGTCGGCGCGTGACGCGCTACGCGGTCTACGGCATCCCCGGCATCGACCCGGCCGCCCCGCGGGTCGCGGCGCGGCTGCGCGCGCGGGTCGACGCCTGGTACGCCGAGCATCCGGCGATCACCGCCGACCCGCGCAGGTACGGCTTTCACTGCACGCTGAAGGCGCCGTTCCGGCTGGCGGACGGCGTCGCGGAGAGCGACCTCGACGACGCCGTCTCCTCGCTCGCCGCCTCGCGCCCACCGGTCGTGCTCGAGGCGGTGCGGCCTGCGGCGATCGGCCGGTTCCGCGCGCTGATCGCGACGGGCGACGAGACGGCGTCCGACGCTCTCGCCGCCGTCGTCGTCGAAGAGCTCGACCCGCTGCGCGCCCCGCTGACCGAGGCGGAGACCGCGCGCCGCAGGCCGGATCGCCTCAGCCCCCGCCAGCGCGAGCTGCTCGCGCGCTACGGCTACCCCTACGTGTTCGACGAGTTCCGGCTGCACATGACGCTGACCGACTCGATCGGCGAGGCGAGCGGCGTTCGCGTGCTCGAGGGCGGGGGACAGCGAGCCGCCGGGCTGACGCCCGAGTCGGGGGAGCGCGCGATCGACGCGGCGATCTCGGCCCACTTCGCCGACGTCGCCGGCCGCGACATCGCCCTGACCGCGCTCGCGGTGTGCGTCGAGCGCGAGCCGGGCGCTCCCTTCGCCGTGCGCAGCGTGCACGCCCTCGGCGCCGCGGGCGCCGCCGACCCCTCAGACCCGACCACCGAATCCGAAGGCGCCATCGCATGACCGAAGAACTCATCCTCCGCAACGCGAACATCGTGCTCGACGACGACATCGTGCACGGCTCGATCCGGATCGCCGACGGCGCGATCGCCGAGGTCGCGGCCGACGGCGTCGGCGCGGTCGGAGACGACATGGGCGGCGATTTCGTGCTGCCCGGTCTCGTCGAGCTGCACACCGACCAGATCGAGGGGCACCTCCAGCCGAGGCCCGGCCGGTTCTGGGACGCCGTGCCCGCCGTGATCGCGCACGACGCGCAGATGACGACGTCCGGCGTGACGACGGTGCTCGACGCCCTGCGAATCGGTGAGGGGCCCGGTGAGACCAAGCTGTCGCGCCACGCGGGCGCTCTGCTGCGCGCGATCGAGGACGCCAACGCGGCCGGCCTGCTGCGCGCCGACCACCTCGTGCACCTGCGCTGCGAGGTGGCGACGCACGACGTCGTCGAGGTGTTCGAGCGGCTCGGGACGAACGACCTCGTGCGGCTCGTCTCGCTCATGGACCACACGCCCGGCCAGCGGCAGTACGCGAACGTCGAGGCGTTCCGCACGTACATGGTCGGCAAGCACCACTTCAGCGACGCCCAGTTCGACGCGCACGTCGCCGAGCTCCACGAGCGCTCGGCGCGCTACTCCGACGCGCACCGGGCGCAGATGGCGGAGCGGGCGAGCGCGCGAGGGCTCACCCTCGCGGCCCACGACGACGCGACGCAGGCGCACGTCGACGAGTCGAGCGGCCTCGGCGTGCGCATCTCGGAGTTCCCGACGACGATCGAGGCGGCCCGCGCGGCGCGCGAGGCCGGTCAGCTCGTCGTGATGGGTGCGCCCAACATCGTGCGCGGCGGTTCGCACTCGGGCAACGTCTCGGCGCTCGACCTGGTGCGCGACGGCTCGCTCGACATCCTCTCGAGCGACTACGTGCCGGCGAGCCTGCTGCAGGCCGTGTTCGCGCTGGTGGCGCGCGCCGAGCTGACGCTGCCGGAGGCGGTGCGGCTCGTGTCGGCCAACCCGGCCGGGGCCATCGGGCTCGACGACCGCGGCGCGATCGCCGTCGGCCGCCGCGCCGACCTCGTGCGCGTGCGGGTGCACGACCTCGACGACGAGACGCAGCTGCTGCCCGTCGTGCCGACCGTGCGGTCGGTGTGGCGAGAGGGCGAACGGGTCGCATGAGCGGCGGCTTCGTCGCGGTGGTCGGCCCGAGCGGCGCCGGCAAGGATGCGGTGATCGCGCATGCCAGCGCCGCGACGGCCGGCGACGGTGTGCTGTTCCCCCGTCGGGTGATCACCCGGCCGGCCGGGCCTGGAGAGGACCACGAGCCCTCGAGCGAGGCGTCGTTCGAGCGCCGCAGGGACGCGGGCGAGTTCGCCCTGTGGTGGCGCGCCCACGGGCTGAGCTACGGCATCCCCGCGGAGGTCGCCGACGAGGTCGCCGCCGGTCGCACGGTCGTGGCGAACGTCTCGCGTGTGGTGCTCGAGGGCCTCGGCGAGCGGTTCGGGAGCGTCAGGACCGTGCGGGTGAGCGTGCCGGACGAGGTGCGCCGCCAGCGCATCCGCGCGCGGGGGCGGGAGAACGACGCCGACGCCCAGGCCAGGCTGGCGAGGGCAGACCCCGCACCGGGCTTCGCTTACGACCTCGACATCGTCAACGACGGCACCGTCGAGCAGGCGGGGGAGCAGCTGGTCGAGCTGATCGACTCGCTCCGCTGACATCGGCCCATCACGCTGCCCTACCGCGTCGGCGGCCGTGCACAACGACGGCAATCGGCGGCGCCGACGAACGGGCGACCGCGCATTCGTGCGCAACGGCCGTGCCGTCGGTGCACGGCGCCGGCGGATTGCCGTACTTGTGCTCGGTAGCCGCGGTTCACAGCACTTCCCAACCGCGGCCCGGCGCGCGCGGCCGGACGGGGAGGGCGCGGCATCGTAGAGTCGAAACGCACTATGAATCGCCTCCTCGTCGCCCTGCTCGCCGCCGTCGATGCCGCCGTCGCCGCGGTCGTCGGCCTCGGCGTCGTTCTCGTTCCCCTCGTGCTCGCGTGGTTCACGGCGTTCGCCGGCGCCGAATGGGTCGACCTGTGGCCGACCGCGGCTCGCGTCTGGCAGCTCGGCAACCTCGTGCCGCTGCACATCTCGCTCGACGAGGTGTTCGCGGCCGACACGGGGGTCGCCTCGGATGCGACCTCGTTCGTCGTCTCGCTCGCCCCCCTCGCATTCGCCGCGTTCGTCCTGCTGTTCGCCGCCGGATCCGGCCGCCGCGCCGCGCGCGCGGGCGACTGGATCACGGGCGTCGCGACGGGAGCGGCGACCACCGCGGTCATCGCGGTCGTCGTGCAGCTGACCTCGGCCACGCCGGTCGCCGAGGTCTCGGCCTGGCAGGCCGTGCTCTTCCCCACCGCGCTCTACCTCGCCGGCTCGCTCGCCGCCGCGGTCGCGACCGCGTGGTCGGAGGGGGACGACGGGCCGATCGACCTGCTCCACAACCGCGTCGACGAGCTGCCGCCCGAGTGGCGGGCCCTGCCGGGTCTCGCCGTCCGCGGCGCGGCCGTCGCCCTCGTCGGCCTCGTCGCCGTCGGCGGTCTCGCGATCGTCGCCGCGCTCGTCACGGGCGGCGGGCAGATGATCGCGCTGTTCCAGACCGCGCAGGTCGACGCGCTCGGCGCCACGGGCCTCACGCTCGCGCACCTCGCGTACCTGCCGACGCTGCTCGTGTGGGCGATCGCGTGGGTCTCGGGTCCGGGCTTCGCGGTCGGCACCGGAACGGTCGTGAGTCCGTCGACCGTCGATCTCGGCGTCGTGCCCGGCCTGCCGCTGTTCGGCCTGCTGCCGCAGCAGGGGGCTCCGATGCTCCTGCTCGTCGTGCTGCTGCCCGTCGCGATCGGTGCGCTCTCAGGGCTCGCCGTGCGCATCCGGCTGACGGCCGAGTGGCGCGCCGAGGGCTTCGGCGACGACGAGGCAGAGCCGTGGGCGCCCCGCCTGGCGCTCGCCGGCGGCGTCGCCGCGCTCACCGCGGGCGCCGTCGCGCTGCTGGCCGTGATGTCATCCGGATCGATCGGGCCGGGTTCGATGGCCGACCTCGGCCCGCACGCCGGCTGGCTGGCGCTCTTCGCCGGCGCCGAGGTGCTCGTCGGCGCTGCCCTGATGCTGTTCGCCCCGCGCCGCCGCGGCTGGTCAGAGGTCTGAGCACCCCGCCCGCGCTATCGTCGAGACGAACGCCGTTGAGAGGAACACCGTGAGCAGCACACCAGACCAGCCCCTGCGGGCACTCGTCACCGGAGCCTCCAGCGGCATCGGCGCAGCCTCCGTGCGGCGCCTGACCGCCGAGGGGTGGCAGGTCGTCGCCTCGGCCCGCCGGGCAGACCGCCTCGCCGCGCTCGCCGAGGAGACCGGCTGCGACACGTTCGTCGCCGACCAGCTGAACCCCGACGACATCGCGGCGCTCGCCGCGCACGTGACCGCGGGCGGACCGCTCAACGCGCTCGTCAACAACGCGGGCAACGCATTCGGGCTCGAGCCGGTGGAGACGGGCGACATCGACAACTGGGTGAAGATGTACGAGCTCAACGTGCTCGGCACGCTGCGGATCACACAGGCGCTGCTGCCGGCCCTGCGCGACTCGGGCAGGGGCGACATCGTCACGATCACGTCCACCGCGGCACACGGGGCGTATCCGGGCGGCGCGGGCTACACGGCCAGCAAGCGCGCCGAGCGCGAGATCGTGAACACGCTGCGCCTCGAGCTGGCGGGGGAGCCGATCCGCGTCATCGAGATCGCCCCGGGCGCCGTCGAGACCGACTTCTCGCTCGTGCGCTTCGACGGCGATGCCGAGCGCGCCGCATCGGTGTACGCCGGCTACGAGCCGCTCGTGGCAGACGACATCGCCGACGCCGTGGCCTTCTCGCTCACCAGGCCCCACCACGTCAACATCGACACCATGATCATCCGGCCCCGCGCCCAGGTGTCGAACACGCAGACCGCGCGCCGCCCCTGACCGGCGCCGCCGGAACGTCGAAGGCCCCCCGCGATGATCGCGGGGGGCTTCTCCATCCGGTGCGGTTACGCCGTGTGTGCGGACACGACGCTCCGGATGGGGGAGTAGAGCGGGTGCGTCCGCTCCAGTCCTGTCACCTCAGCGGTGAACTCATCAGCGTCGAGCGAGCGCAGCTTCTCGTGCAGCTCGACCGACTGCGGGTCCTCCGGCACGTCGAACGCGAGGGCGGCGTCGATCGCCGCGACCAGCGCGTCGGTCGACAGCCCGCGTTCGGCCGCCTCGGCGGCCGGGCCGACGAACCGCTCGTGCCGCGAGAGCTTGCGGAGCGGCTGGCGGCCGACGCGCGTCACGGTGTCGGGCAGTGCGGGGTTGCGGAAGCGCTGCAGGATCGTGGCGCGGTACTCGGCGAGGTCCTCGGCCGCGAAGCCGTGCTTCGCCTCGAGCACGGCGCTCGTCTCGGCGATCGCCGCTGCCACCTTCTCGGCCACGTCGGCGTCGGCGAGGGCGTCGGCGATGCGCTCGATGCCCGCGCGGGCACCGTGGTAGGCGGCCGCCGCGTGACCGGTGTTCACCGTGAACAGCTTGCGCTCGATGTAGGGGGCGAGGTCGTCGACGAAGTGCGCGCCGGGGATCGTCGGGCGGTGCTCGCCGAACGGACCCTGCTCGATCGCCCACTCGAAGAACGGCTCGACCGTCACGTCGATACCGGCGCCCTCGGGCTGGCCCGGCACGATGCGGTCGACGGCGGTGTTGGCGAACACCGCGCGCCCCGACAGCTCGGCCCAGTCGTCTCCCGCCAGTTCGGCGATGTGCTCGCGCAGCTGGTCGGTCGCGCCGATCGCGTTCTCGCACGCCATGACCTGCACGGGCGCGGCGTCCGCCGAGCGCAGTCGGAGCCCCGCGAGCACGTGCGGCGCGATGAAGCGGAGCACCGTCGGCCCGACGGCGCACGTCACGACGTTCGCGGTCGACACCTGTGCCGCGACGTCGTCGGGCTGCTCAGCGCTGTTGATCGCGCGGAAGCCGGTCACGACCACGTCGCGCCCGCCCTCGCCGACCTCGTGCACCGTGTACCGGTCGACGGCGTTGATCGCGTCCACGAGGGCGCCCGCGACGTCGGAGAAGACGATCTCGTACCCGCCCTCCGACAGCAGCATGCCGACGAAGCCGCGGCCGATGTTGCCCGCACCGAAATGAACTGCCTTCTTCGTCATGCTCAGCCGATCTCGCTCGCGAGCAGCTCGTAGAGCTCCTCTGCCGTCTGCGCGGCGTTCAGCCGCGCCACCTGCTCCTCGTCGGCGAACTGCGTCGCCACGCTCGCGAGGATCTCGAGGTGCGCGCCGCCCTTGCCGGCGATGCCGATCACGAACGTCGCGGTGTCGCCGTCTCCCCAGTCGACGCCGCCGTCGTAGCGCAGCACGGCGAGGGCAGAGCCGAGCACCGCCTCCTTCGCCTGGTCGGTGCCGTGGGGGATGGCGAGGCCGTTGCCCATGAACGTCGACACCGTGGCCTCGCGGTCCTTCATGGCCTGCAGGTAGTCGCCCGTGACGGCGCCTGCGGCCTCGAGGATCGATGCGGCCTCGGCGAGCGCCTCGTCGCGGGTGACGGATCCGTCGTGGATGCGCACGTTGCCGGGAACGAGCACGCTGGTTCCCTTCGGCTCCGCTCCCGCCGGCTCGGCAGCTGTCGCCGCCGGCGCCGCCGCGGCGGCGGGAGCCGCGTCGGCCGCCTCATCCGGTGCGTCGGCGCCCTCGCGCTGCTCACGCACCATCTCGACGACCTCGTCGTACTCGGGCGCATCGAGGAATCCGCCGACCGACACGTGCACGGCGTCCGGCTCCCTCTGCTTCGCGCGGTCGGTGAGCTGCGCCTGCGTGACCACCAGGTCGGCCGAGCCGTCGAGGGCGTTGATCGCCTTGTTGGTGACGCTGATGTCGCCGAGGCCCGCGGCCTTGAACTTCTTGCGGAGCACGCTGGCGCCCATGGCAGACGATCCCATGCCGGCGTCGCACGCGAACACGACGCGCTCGATGGTGCGGGTCGCCGTCGCGGTCGTCCCGGCGAGCAGGCCGGACAGCGCGCCGGACTCCTTGCCCTTGTTCGCCTGCGTCTGGCGAACGGCCTGGGCGAACTTGTCGCCGGCCTCGAGGTCGCGGCGCCGGCTGGCGCGCAGGATGATCGCGGCGACCACGAACGTCACGATCGCCGAGATCAGCACGGCGGCGCCGATGCCCAGCATGTCGCTCGGGGGCGACTGCAGCATCACCGCGATGATCGACCCGGGTGCGGCTGGTGCGCGCAGGCCGGTGCCGAAGATCGCGTTGGTCGCGACTCCCGACATGCCGCCGGCGATGACGGCGATCAGCAGCGACGGCTTCATCAGCACGTAGGGGAAGTAGACCTCGTGGATGCCGCCGAAGAAGTGGATGATCGCCGCACCGGGCGCCGAGCCGCGGGCCGCGCCGACGCCGAAGATCGAGAAGGCCACCAGCAGGCCGAGGCCGACGCCGGGGTTCGCCTCGAGCAGGAACAGGATGGACTTGCCCGACTGCTCCGCCTCGCCGACGCCGAGCGGCGTGAGCACGCCGTGGTTGATCGCGTTGTTGAGGAAGAAGACCTTCGCCGGCTCGATCAGGATGCTCGTCAGCGGCAGCAGGCTGTGCGCGATGAGGAACTCGACCGCGGCCGACAGCACGCCCGTCAGCCAGTTGACCACCGGCGCGAGCAGGTAGAACGAGAAGATCGCGGCGGCGAAGCCGAAGATGCCGGCCGAGAACATGTTCACGAGCATCTCGAAGCCGGCGGGGATCTTGCCCTCCCACAGCGCGTCGAGCTTCTTCATCACCCACGCGGCCAGCGGACCCATGATCATGGCGCCGAGGAACATGTGGATGAGCGGCAGCCCGCCGTCGCCCTCGGCGTTGGCGAGGCCGACCAGCAGGTCGCTTCCGGCGATCGCACCCATCGTGGCCACGGCGCCGACCACGCCGCCTCGCTTGTCGTAGATCGCGTGACCGCCCGTGTAGGCGATCAGCAGCGGCAGCAGGTAGTGAATGGTGGGGTCGACGAGGCTCGCGAGCGCCTCGTTCGGCCACCAGCCCACCGGGATGAAGAAGGCCGTCAGCAGACCCCACGCGACGAGCGCGGGGATGTTGGGCATGACCATGCCCGACATGAACGAGCCGACCTTCTGGACGACGACGCGCAGGCCCCCAGGAGCCTTCGCCTCAGCAGTCTGTGACGACATGTGCTTCTTCTTCCGTTGTGATCAGGCCGCGGCGCGCGCCGCGGCCTTCGCGCCGTCGGCGTTCGAGGCGGTGATGGCCGCCTCGGCGATGCGCCTGGCGTCTTCGATGGTGTGCTGGCGCAGCTCGGCGCGCACGTCGGCGAGCGCCGCTGGCGACATCGAGAGCGACGTCACCCCGAGCCCGACGAGCACGACGGCCAGCAGCGGGTCGGCCGCGGCCTCGCCGCACACGCCGACGGGCTTGCCGTTGGTCGCACCGCCGTCCGCCACCATCCGGATGAGGCGGAGGGCAGCGGGGTGCCATGGGCTCTGCAGATGGGCGACGGAGCCGAGCAGCCGGTCGGCCGCCATCGTGTACTGCACGAGGTCGTTCGTGCCGATCGATGCGAAGTCGGCCGTGCGCAGGATGTCCTCGGCCAGCAGTGCGCTCGAGGGCACCTCGACCATGACGCCGGCCGTCTTGAGGCCGAGCTCCTTGGCGAGCGACACGAAGTACTCGGTCTCGTCGACCGTCGCGATCATCGGCGCCATGACCCACAGGTCGGCATCGGTGGCCGCGTCGGCCGCCGCGAGGGCGTTCAGCTGGTCGCGCAGCACGTTCTCGCGGTGGGCGAGCGCGCGGATGCCGCGGCGGCCGAGGGCGGGGTTCTCTTCGTCCGCATCGGTCAGGAAGGAGAGCGGCTTGTCGGCGCCCGCGTCGAGCGCGCGCACCACCACCTTCTTCCCGGCGAACGCATCGAGCAGCCTGCGATAGCTCTCGGTCTGGCTCTCGACCGACGGTGCTTCGTCGGCCGAGAGGAACAGGAACTCGGTGCGGAAGAGACCGACGCCCTCGGCGCCGAGCTCGATGGCCTCGGCCGCGCCGTCGGGCGAGCCGAGGTTGGCCAGCAGAGGCACCGCGGTGCCGTCTGCCAGGGCGCCGGGGGTGATGGGCGCGTGTGCTGCGGCGAGGCGCGCGGCCGCGCGCTCCTCGGCGTCGGCGACCTGCTCGTCGGTCGGGTCGGAGATGACGAGGTCGTTCGCGGCGTCGACGACGACCGTCTGGTCGTCGGCGAACTCGGCGTCGCCCGTGCCCACCACGGCGACGATGCCCTTCTCGCGCGCCAGGATGGCGGTGTGCGAGGTCGGGCCGCCGTCGGTGGTGACCACGGCGAGCACCTGGTCGAGATCGAGCAGAGCGGTGTCGGCCGGTGCGAGGTCCTTGGCGACGAGCACGAACGGGTGCCCGGGCTCCGGCACGCCGGGAGCGGAGACGCCCCTGATGTGCGCGATCACTCGCTGCGCCACGTCGGCGAGGTCGGCGGCGCGCTCGCCGAGGTAGCCCCCCAGCTCGACGAGCTGCTCGGCGAACTCGGCGAAGGCCGTGTGCACGGCGTACTCGCCCGTCGCCCCCGCGTCGACCTTCGCCTCGACGGCCTCGGCCAGCGTCGGGTCCTCCGCCATCATGGCCTGGGCCTCGAGCACGTCCTGCGCCGCGCCGCCCGCGCGCTCCCCGCGCGCGTTCAGCTCTGCGGCGACCGCGGCGACGGCGTCGGCGATGAGCGCCTTCTCCTCCGCCGGGGTGCGCGTCGACGGCTCGGCCGTCGGCGCGGCGAGCGGCTCCGCCATCCGGGCCACCGGCCCGTGGGCGATGCCCCCGCCGACCCCGACTCCGCTGATCTCGACCATGCCGATCACTCGCTGTCGGTCGTGAGCATCTCGGCGAGGCGGTCCGCCGTCTCGTCCGCGCCTTCGCCCTCGACGTTCAGGGTGACCTCGTCGCCCTGGTTGGCGCCGAGCGCGATCACGCCGAGGATGCTGGCGGCGTTCGACGGCTTGCCGTCGCCCTTGGCGATCGTGACGGCCAGGCCGGAGTTCTTCGCGGCCTCTGCGAACAGCTTCGCGGGGCGGGCGTGCAGCCCGTGCGATGCGGCGATGGTGACGGTGCGAGTGGCCATGGTGGCGTCCTTTCGGTTGGGGTTCTCCGGTCCGTGCGGGAGCAGGGGCCGGATGAGCGAGAGGGCACGGGTGCCGTCCCGATCGGAGGCGATGTCGTGGGGAAGGATGAACGAGGACGCGTCGCCGACCGCGCGGCGCGCCGCGGCGCCGAGGTGCGAGCCGATCAGCACGGCGTCCGCACCGTCGACGAGGATCGGCAGATCGGGCAGGGCGGCGGGCGTCGCCTCGAGGGCGATCCCCTCGGCCTTCGCCGCGCGCTCCAGGCGCGATGCGACGAAGGTGCTGGAGGCACCGGCGCCGCACACCACGATGATCTTCATCGACCCACACTTCCTTCTTTCGACCCATCCTGGCGCTGGCCGTCCGTTCAGGCAATGGTCAGCCTTTTCCGCACCTCCGGAAATCGGGTTCGCATGGTTGACTGGGGTGTCATGACGGCGGAACGGCAGCGACGAGTGCTCGATGTGCTCCTGCACCGCGACGGCTGGGTCACCGCCGGAGACATCGCCGAGCGCCTCGGCGTCACGCCGCGCAGCATCCGCTCGTACGTCACGGCCGTCAACCGCGCCGTGCCTGACGCGATCGCGTCGGGACCGAGCGGGTATCGGGCGCAGCCGGCCGCCGCGGTCGCCCGCGACCTGCTGAACGACCGCGACGCCGGGGGCACCCCTCGCGAGCGGATGCGCTCGATCATCCGGATGCTGATGACCGTCGACGACGGCGTCGACGTGTACGAGGCGGCGACCGCGCTGCACGTCAGCGACGCGACGATCGAAGCGGACGTCCGCCGCGTGCGCGCCCTGCTCGACGACGGCGAACTTGCGCTTCGGCGGGACGACGGCTACATCGTGCTCGTGGGAACGGAACGAAGCAGGCGGCGTCTCCTGGCGCGGCTCATGCTCGAGTCGCTCGACGGGCGGGCCTTCGACATGGAGGCGCTGCGACGAGCGGCCGAGGGCATGGGCATGCCTGCCCCGGGCGTCGGCGACTTCCGGCGCGACCTCGTCGAGCGACTGGCCGACCTGGGCTTCGAGGTGAACGAGCTGGCGGTGGCGGAAGTGGTCGCACGCGTCGTGATCGCGGTGGCGCGCGGCGCCGACGACCACCCGCTTCCCGAGCCTTCCGACGACGGCGGACCGGATCGGCGCAGGGTCGGCGAGGTGCTCGACGAGCTCTCGCGCAGGCACCTCGGCGCGGCGCTCGACGCGGCGGACCGCAGGCACCTCGCCGGCGTCGTCCTGGTCTCGCTCGTCGATGCGGGCGAGACCGGAAGAGGGCCGTCCCCTCGCGTGCTCGCCGCGGTGCGCGAGGCACTCGGGCGCGCGGCGGAGGCCTACAGCGCTCCGCTCGACGACGACGAGTTCATCGCGGCCTTCGCCGTGCACGCGCAGAACGTGGTGCGCAGGGCCCGCGAGCGGGTCGGGGCGCGCAACCCCATGACGCGCTCCGTCAAGCACGCTTCGCCCCTGGTGTTCGAGATCGCCGTCTCGGTCGCGAGCGACCTGGCCGACGCGCTGGGAGTTCCCATCCCCGACGACGAGATCGCCGACATCGCGATGCGCATCGGCAGCGTGCTCGGCACGGATCAGGAGGGGCCGGAGCCCCTCACCGCGGTGCTCGTGTGCCCTGGTTTCGACGGCCTCCGCCAGCGCCTGCGCGCCGAGCTCGAACGGGCGCTCGGCCACGACATCCGGATCACGGGCGTCGAGACCGGCTACGAACCGGACTGGGCGGGCCTCGACGCCGACCTGGTGCTCACGACGATCGACGCCCCGGCGGGCCTCGGCGAGCGGGCCGTGCGCGTCGCGCCGTTCCTCACGACGCGCGACATCGCCAGGGCGTCTGAGGCCGTGCGGCGCGTTCATCGGCAGCGCGAGCTGCGAGGCCTGCGCGCCGACATGGGGAGATGGTTCGTCCCGGGCGCGTTCGTCCGCAACGCCGAACCCACCGACCCCGAGCAGATCATCCGGATGCTGGGGGCGACGCTCGAAGCGGAGGGCGTGATCGACGCGGGCTACATCGACAGCGCGATCGAGCGCGAGCGGCGCTCGCCGACGGCCTTCACCGAGTCCCTCGCGGTGCCGCACGCGATGACCATGACGGCGACGCGCACGGCGATCGCGGTCGCGGTCAACGAGCGGGCGATCGACTGGGGAGGGGAGCGGGTGCACGTGGTGGCGCTGGTCGCCTTCGGCGAGGAGGACCGCGCCGCCTTCCAGACGGTGTTCGCGCAGTTCGTCGACGTGTTCGCCGACGCGGACAACGTCGCCCGCATCGTGCGGCGCTCGATCGACCTCGAATCGTTCGTCGGGGAGCTCTCCCTTCTGTCGGGCGCAACCGTGTGAGAGCGGCCGCGGCGCACCACTACACTGAGAGGGTGTTCTCGGTCGTCGTGCTGATCTCGGGCAGCGGATCCAATCTTCGCGCTCTGCTCGAGGCCGCAGGCGAACCCGGATACCCGGCGCGCATCGTCGCCGTCGGCGCCGATCGAGACGCCGACGGGCTCGCGCACGCGACCGACTTCGGCATCCCGAGCTTCGATGTGCCCTACGCGTCCTTCGACTCGCGCGAGGCATGGGGCGAGGAGCTCGCGGCGCAGCTGCGCACCTGGCAGCCCGACCTCGTCGTGCTCAGCGGCCTGATGCGTCTGCTGCCGGCCGCCGTCGTCGACGAGTTCGGCCCCCGCATCATCAATACGCACCCGGCCTACCTGCCCGAGTTCCCCGGCGCCCACGGCGTGCGCGACGCACTCGCCTCCGGCGCCTCGCAGACCGGAGCCAGCGTGATCGTCGTCGACAACGGCGTCGACACGGGCCCGATCCTCGCGCAGGAGCGCGTGGCGATCGAGCAGGGCGACACCGAGGCCGCGCTGCACGAACGCATCAAGCCCGTCGAGCGCCGACTCCTGATCGACGCGGTGCGCCGCATCGCGACGGGCGAACTCGACCTGACCCCTACCGCCTGACGAAGGAGTTCCCTATGGCCGGTCCCCGCCACGACGCTTCCCTGTACCGCGAGCGCGACGTCGTTCCCATCCGGCGCGCGCTGATCTCGGTCAGCGACAAGTCCGGCATCACCGAGCTCGCCGCGGCGCTCGCCGCTGCCGGGGTCGAGATCGTCTCCACGGGTTCGACTGGTCAGACCATCCGCGACGCCGGCTTCGACGTCACCGACGTCGCCGACGTCACCGGCTCGCCCGAGATGCTCGACGGCCGCGTCAAGACGCTGCACCCGAGCGTGCACGGCGGCCTGCTGGCAGACCTCCGCCTCGAGCACCACGAGCAGGAGCTCGGCGAGCTGGGCATCGCCCCGTTCGAGCTCGTGGTCGTGAACCTGTACCCGTTCGTCGAGACGGTCGCCTCCGGCGCCCCCGCGAACGACATCGTCGAGCAGATCGACATCGGCGGCCCCGCGATGGTGCGCGCGTCGGCGAAGAACCACGCGAACATCGCGATCGTCGTGAGCCCCGAGTCGTACCCCGCGATCATCGCGGCCGTCTCGGGCGGGGGCACCACGCTCAAGGACCGCCGCGAGCTCGCGGCGCGCGCGTTCGCGCACACCGCGGCGTACGACACCGCGGTCGCCCAGTGGTTCACCGAGGGCACGCTCGCCGGCGCCGATCAGGAGCTGCCGAGCCAGCTGACCATCCAGGCCGAGAAGATCACCGACCTGCGCTACGGCGAGAACTCGCACCAGCGCGCCGCGATCTACACTCGCGTCGGCGGCCACGGCATCGCCCAGGCCGTGCAGCACCAGGGCAAGGAGATGTCGTACAACAACTACGTCGACGCCGACGCCGCCCTCCGTGCCGCGTACGACATGCGGATGCCGGCCGTCGCCATCATGAAGCACGCCAACCCGTGCGGCATCGCCGTGGGCGAGAGCAAGGCCATCGACCAGATCGCCTCCGCCCACCTGCGCGCCCACGAGTGCGACCCGCTGTCGGCGTTCGGCGGCGTGATCGCTGCCAACCGCCCCGTCACGCTCAAGATGGCCGAGAACCTGCGCGACATCTTCACCGAGGTCATCGTCGCTCCGGCCTTCGAGCCGGAGGCGCTGTCGGTCTTCAAGGAGAAGAAGAACCTGCGCGTGCTCCAGCTGCCCGAGGACTGGACCCAGGAGCGCATGGACGTCCGTCTGGTCTCGGGCGGCCTCCTGCTGCAGGACGCCGACCGCTTCGACGACGACATCGACTCGATCGCCGAGGGCTGGGAGCTCGTCGCCGGCGAGCGGCCGGAGGGCATCAGCTCGACCGAGCTCGTGTTCGCCTGGAAGGCGTGCCGCGCAGTGAAGTCGAACGCCATCGTGCTCGCCGACAAGCTCGCGACCGTCGGCATCGGCATGGGCCAGGTCAACCGCGTCGACTCGTGCAAGCTGGCCATCGAGCGCGCGGGGTCGCGCGCGGCCGGCTCCATCGCGGCGTCCGACGCGTTCTTCCCCTTCAGCGACGGTCCGGAGGTGCTGATGAACGCCGGCGTCAAGGTCATCATCCAGCCGGGCGGATCGGTGCGCGACGAGGAGACCATCGCCCTCGCCAACGAGCGGGGCGTGGCGATGTACTTCACCGGAGAGCGCCACTTCTTCCACTGAGCGGGTACCGGGCCGCGCTCCGCGGCCCGGTAAACTGTTCATCATTGCCCCCGTAGCTCAGGGGATAGAGCACCGCTCTCCTAAAGCGGGTGTCGATGGTTCGAATCCATTCGGGGGCACACAGACAGGGTCGGCGGAGCGCACGCGCTCCCGCTGACACGCGTCCCAATTTCAGTTAACCTGAAACCAGCGCCCGCGACGAGGCGGCGCGGAACGGAGCGCACCGTGAGCGAGCCCCTCTACCCCGGCGACCTGCTCGACCATGCGGCCGCCCTGACCGGGTCCGAGCGCGCGAAGCTACTCGAGCTGCGGGAGTTCCTCGACGCGCAGGTCAGGCCGGTGCTTCCCGAGCGGTGGGAGCGCGGGGAATCGCTCACCGACTTCCGCGCGGGGCTCGCGGCCCTCCGCCTGCTCGACGACCCGGAGCTCGCCGGCGCCGACGGCGAGCCGCGACCGCTGCACCGCGGCTTCGTCACGCTCGAGCTGTCGCGGCTCGACCTCGCGGCGTCGATCACGTACGGCGGCCAGGCCAACATGTTCAGGGCCCTCGTGCGCGAGGGAGGCAGCGACGAGCAGATCGCGGCGTGGGACGCGGGCATCCTCGACTTCAGCTTCACCGGATGCTTCGCACTCAGCGAGCCCGAGCACGGCTCGGACGTCGCCGGCGGCCTGTCGACCGTCGCCCGCAGGGAGGGCGACGGCTGGGTGCTCGACGGCGCCAAGCGCTGGATCGGCAACGCCACGGCGTCGGACAACGTCGTCGTCGTCGCTCGGGAGCACGACTCCCGGCGCGTGCTGGCCTTCGTCGTGCCGTCGGACAGCCCGGGCGTGACCCGGACCGTCATCGCGCACAAGGCGGCGGCGCGCATGGTGCACAACGCCGACATCGTCCTCGACGGCGTCGCGGTCGCCGAGGAGCGCCGCCTGCCGAGGATCGAATCGTTCGCCGACATCGGGCGGGCGCTGCGGGGCCTGCGCTCCGACATCGCCTGGACCGCCGCGGGCATGCAGATCGGGGCGTACGAGGCCGCGCTGCGCTACGCGGGGGAGCGCGAGCAGTTCGGCCGCCCGATCGCGGGGTTCCAGCTCATCCAGGACAAGCTGGCGCGGATGGCGGGGAACATCACCCAGACGCTGGCGCTCGCGGTGCGGATCACCGAGCACCCGATGGCGGATGACGCGGCTCCTGCCCTCGTCAAGCTCATCGCCGCCGACCGGCTGCGCGAGACGGTGGCGCTCGCGCGCGAGACCATGGGAGGCAACGGCATCCTGCTCGACAACGACGCCGTCCGGTTCTTCGCCGATGCCGAGGCCGTGTACACCTTCGAGGGAACGCGCGAGATGAACACGCTCATCGTCGGCCGCGCGCTCACGGGGCTCAGCGCGTTCACCCGGTAGCCGCGGCGTAACAAAGGGGGAGCGCGGCCGAGGGCGTGACGGCGCCGCGATAGCGTCGGAGCATGGATCACGTCGTCGCCCGTCCCGAGACGCTGTACGTCGGCACGCCGGCCTACCTGATCGTCACCGAGAACCCAGACGGCACCCCGAATCTCGCTCCCGCGTCGTCGTACTGGGCGCTCGGGAGCATGCTCGTGCTGGGGCTCGAGGACGCCGGCCAGACCGCGCGCAACCTGCTCGAGCGCCCCGACATCACCGTCAGCTTCCCGTCTGGTGACCTCTGGAGGGCCGTGCTGCGCCTCGACGGCACGACCGGGCGGGACCCCGTGCCGGAGGACAAGAGCCGCCGCTACCGGTACGAGGCCGACAAGTTCGCGGTCGCGGGCCTCACGCCGCAGGACTCGGAGGTCGTCGCCGTCCCGCGCGTCGCCGAGTGCCGCCTGCAGTTCGAGGCGCGCGTCCGCCGCACGACGCCCGGGCTCGACGGCAGCTACTACATGGTCGAGGCGGAGGTGCTGCGCGTGCACGCCGACCCGGCCATCCTGAAGCCGGGCACCGACCTGCCGGACCCTCGCCTGTGGAGCCCGCTCGTTTACCAGTTCCGGCACTTCTTCGAGACAGGAGCCGAGCTCGGCTGGCTGCCGAAGAGCCCGACCGCCGACGCCCCGCCGCCCGCCTGACCAGGTCATCCGGAACGCCGAACGGCGCCCGTCCTCCGTGGGGAGGGCGGGCGCCGTTCGGGTGAGGAATCAGCCGAGGGTGTCGACCGTGTCGTAGCCCTTGCCGTTGTACTTCTGCACGACGAGGCTCGAGACGGCCGGCTGGCCGTCCTCCGTCGTGTCGACGGCGGTGCCGTCGAGCATCAGCGGCGCCTGGAAGTCGCTGATCGAGCGCAGCGCCTCCATGAACGACGCGCGCGTCGGCTCCTCCATGTTCTGGAACGCCTGGTCGAGCGTCGCGCCGACCATGTAGCTCCACATGCAGTGGGGGAAGTCGGGCGACGTGGTGTAGTCGCCCGAGTACGACTCGAGCGAGGCCAGGAACGTCTGGACGTCCTCGTCCTCGGCGTATGCCGGCGACTGCGGGGCCTTGGCGAACGACACCGAGTAGAAGCCGTCGTCGACGGCGGCCTTGGCGGGGTCGAGGATCGCCGAGGGGCTCGACGTGTTCGAGGGCAGGAACCAGCTGGGCGACCAGCCGAGCTCGCGCGTCTTCTCGATCGACGAGATCACGAGCGGGGTGATCGACATCGCGTTGAAGAAGATGTCGGCGTCGGTGTCGGCGAGCTCGGTCAGCTGCGAGTCGACCGACGTGTCGGTGGCCTCGTAGGTGAGCTCTTCGACGATCTCGATGCCCGAGCCCTCGACGGCCGACTTGAAGCCCTCGACGTAGCCCTCGCCGTAGTCGTCGTTCTGCGACAGCACGGCGACCGTGAGGTCCTCGCCCGAGTCGACGAGCAGCTGGCCGAAGGCCTCGCCCTCGTTCATGTAGGTCGGAACGAAGCCGAGCTGCCAGGGGCTCTCGGTCTGGTCGGAGAAGATCGGGTCGCCGGTCTGCACCAGCACCTGGGGGACCTCGTCGTCGATCGCGGCCTCGCGGTACGCCGAGTTGGTCGGCGTGCCGAGGCCCGAGGTGAACGCGAACACGTCGTTCTCGTTCTGCTGGAAGTTCTGCAGCGCCTTCTGCGGGTCGTACGCGTCGTCCCAGGCCTCGACCTCGATCTTGCGCGTCTTGCCGTCGCCGAACTCGATGCCACCCTCGTCGTTGCGCTCGCCCATATAGGCCACGAGGCCCGCGACGGTGCAGTTGCCGGGGCCGGCGGTGGCGCCGGACAGCGGGGTCGTGACGCCGAGCGTGAGCGTGTCGTCGGTGATGCCGGGGCTGGCCGCGTCGCCGCCCTCACTGCCGCCGCCTCGACCGCAGCCGGTCAGGACGAGGGCAAGCGCCGAGCCGACGGCGACCATGCCGAGGGCCTTCGACTTCTTGCTGTTCAGATTCATTGCTGAACCTCTCTATCTGTGTGTGGTGGGAAGGGATGCTCTTCGCCCGCGGCGTCATCGGGGGCCTGCGCCCTGGCGCGGCCCTTGCGGAACAGGCGCCGGATGCGGTGGGGGATGCTCGCGAGCCCGCCGGGGAGCAGGATCAGCACGACGAGCAGCACGATGCCTTGGATGAGCGCGGTCAGCGTCGGAGCGATGTCGTTGGTGATGCTCGGGACGAACACGTAGTAGATGCCGCCGAGGAGCGAGCCGAGGATGCTCGCCGCGCCGCCGACGACCATCGACGCCAGCAGGTTGATCGAGTGGTGGAACGCGAGCGTCTCGGGGCTCGTGTACTGGATCACGACCATGTAGAGGAACCCGGCGACGCCGCCGATGAGGGCCGCGATCGTGAACGCCATCACCTTGTAGCGATAGGGCGAGATGCCCATCGACTTCGCGACGTTCTCGTTCTCCTTGACGATCGCGAGAGCGCGGCCGAACTTGCCCCTCGTCAGGTTCCAGACCAGCAGGAAGCAGATACCGGCGATCAGCAGCACCGTGTAGTACTGCCACTGGTCGTTGGCGAGCCCCGACCAGTCGGGCGCGCTCGAGAAGCGCGCCGACGTGCCCTGAGACCCGCCGGTGACCTCGCCGAGGCGCTTGGCGAGCGGAACGCCGATGACCGGCAGTGCGATCGTGACCATCGCGATCGCGAGGCCGCCGAGGCGGGCCGCCGCGAAAGCGACGATGAGCCCAGCGAGCCCCGGCAGCACCACGGCGGCGACGAACGTCAGGACGAGCGGCCAGTCGTGGTTCACTCCGTAGGCGGTCGCGTACGCGCCGAAGCCGACGAAGAAGATCTGCCCGAGCGAGACCTGGCCCGTGTAGCCCATCACGACGTTCAGGCCGAGCACGGCCGTTGCGAACACGCCGACGCGGGCGAGCTGCTGGTTCACCTCGACCTGCAGGATGAGCGGCGCCACGAGCAGGGCGATCACGACGGCCGCCACGAGCGCGTACTGCCACCACGGGCGCCGTTCGGGGCCGCGCACGGTCAGGGGAGCGGTGAGGTCGGGGACCTGAGTATTCGTTGCCATCTCGGCGTCACACCCTCACAACGGTCTTCTTGCCGAACAGGCCCTGCGGCCTGACGAGCAGCACGATGAACAGAAGCACGAACGGCACCGCGATCTTGAGATCGTGGCCGACGAACGGCAGGTAGACGGCCGCGAGGTTCTCGAGCACGCCGATCAGCAGGGCCGCGACCACCACGCCGAACGGGCTGGTGAGCCCACCCAGGATGACGGCGGCGAGCGCGTAGACCAGCACCGTGTCGAACATGCCGGGCGTGAGCGACAGGCGAGGCGCGACGAGCGCGCCGGCGATCGCGCCGAGCGCGGCGGCGAGGCCCCATCCGATCATCAGGTGCCGTCCGACGGGAATGCCGCTGAGGGCCGCAGACGCTGGGTTGTCGGCGACCGCGCGCAGGGCGAGGCCGAGCCTGGTGCCGCGGAAGAGCAGCTGGATGAGGCCCATCACGACGAGGATCACGAGGAAGGTGCCGAGCGAGCGCCAGCTGATCGTCGCGCCGAGGAACGAGAACGACGACTCGGGGAACAGCCACGGCAGCCGCAGGTTGTTGTACGACCAGATCCACCCGCAGATGCCCGTGATGAGGGTCAGCAGACCCACCGTCACGACGATCGCGGTGTCGGGATCGCCCTTCTCGAAGCGCCGGATGAGGGTCAGCTCGAGCAGGGCGCCCAGGATGAAGGCGGCGATCACGGCGAGGATGATGCCGACGATGAGCGGCATTCCCATGCCGACGAAGGCATACACGAAGTAGGCGGAGAGCACGGCCATGCCGCCCTGGGCGAAGTTGACCATGCCGGTCGACTGGTTCACGAGCACGATGGCGAGGCCGAGGGCCGCGTAGATCGCGCCGGTGCTGAGACCGTCGACGAAGAGTTGGATGAAGGTTCCCATGTCAGCCTCCGAGGTACGCCTTCCTGATCTCGTCGCGGCCGCGCAGCTCAGTCGAGGTACCGCTCAGCACGCTGCGCCCGGTCTCGAGCACCGTCGCCTGCTCGACGATGCGGAACGCGAGGTTGGCGTTCTGCTCGACGACGAGCATGGCGATGCCCGACTGCTCGCGCAGCCGCTGGATCGAGTCGTACACGTCCTTCGACGTCGAAGGCGCGAGACCCAGCGACGGCTCGTCGAGCACGAGGAGGCGCGGCTTCGCCATGAACGCCCGCGCGATCGCGAGCATCTGCTGCTCGCCGCCCGACATGGTGGAGGCGTTCTGCGAGATGCGCCTGGCGAGGTTCGGGAACATCTCGAGCATGAACTCGATGTCGCCGTCGACGCTCTTGCGGTCCTTGCGGAGGTACGCGCCGACCTGCAGGTTCTCCCGCACCGAGAGGTTCGGGAGTGTGCCGCGCCCCTCAGGGACGTGCGCGATTCCGAGGGAAGCGACCCTGTCGGGCCCCGCGTGGGTGATGTCGGTGCCGTCGAAGACGATCCGGCCGCCGACGTTCACGGTGCCGCTGATCGCTCGGAGCGTGGTGGTCTTGCCGGCGCCGTTCGCGCCGAGGATGCCGACGGCCCCGCCCTCGGGCACGTCGAGCGAGACGCCCTCGAGCACCTGCACCTTGCCGTACGACGCCGTGACATCGGTGAGCTCAAGCAGCGGCATCCTCGTCCTCCGTTCCGATGTACGCCTCGATGACGCGAGGGTCGGCCTGCGCCTCGGCGGCCGTGCCCTCCATGAGCTTCTTGCCGTAGTTGAGCACGACGACGCGGTCGGTCAGCGCCGAGATCAGCCCCATGTTGTGCTCGACGATCACGACGGTCATGGCGCCGGTGCGCGTGAGCTGCCGCACGGTCGCCATCAGCTGCTCGACCTCGGCGTGAGAGAGTCCGGCCGCCGGCTCGTCGAGCAGCAGCAGCGACGGGTGCGACATGCGCGCGCGGCACAGCTCGATTGCCTTGTGGAGGCCGTGCGAGAGCTCGTCCGCGCGGGCGGACGCAGCCCAACCGAGCCCTGCTTCCTCGAGCATCGTCATGGCCTCGTCGCGCACCTCGCGCTCGCGCCGCCCCGTCGGCGGCAGGCGCAGCGCCCAGTTGACCGGCCCGCCCGGCAGGCGGGTGTGCCCTCCGAGCATCACGTTCTCGAGCACCGTGTGGTGCAGCTGCAGCGCCGGGTGCTGGAACGTGCGGGCGAGGCCCTTCTTGTTCAGCGTCGAGGGAGCGGATCCCGCGACCTCCTCGCCGTCGATCCGGATGGATCCGGACGACGGGCGGTAGTGCCCGCTGATGCAGTTGAACAGCGAGGTCTTCCCCGCGCCGTTCGGCCCGACGAGGCCGAGCACCTGGCCGGGTTCGACGTCGAAGCCGACGTCGGTGAGCACCGTCACCCCGCCGAAGCGGAGGTTGACGTCTGCAAGGGTCAATCGAGCGGCCATCGCTGATGAATCTCCTGTCGCGGCAGTGCGAACCTGTCTGTCGGCACGGGCGGGTTCGGGCCCCGATCATGCCTCCCGTTGAACGCTACCCGTTCTCGGCCAAAAGTGTTAACAATCTTGGTGTCAAAACCATAACACCAGCCGTCCACCTCGTGCGACGGCTCCGGACCTGTCTTGATCAGGCGCGCGGCGTCGCCTTCACGGGCATCGCGTCCCAACCGCGCAGCGTGTTGTTGAGGTGGAGCGTCGGCTCTGCCGCGAGCTCGATGCCGTCGAGGCGGTCGAGCAGCGCATCGAGCAGCACGGTCGACTCCATCCTGGCCACGTGCTGGCCGACGCACTGGTGCAGTCCCATGCCGAAGGCGACGTGGCCAGACGGGTCGCGCGAGAGGTCGAACCGGTCGGGGTCCGGCCAGCGCCGCGGGTCGCGGTTGGCGGCGCCGAGCAGCATGATGACCTTCTCGCCCTGCGGGAGCGTGACGCCCTCGGCGATCTCGGTGTCCTGCGTCGTCGTGCGGAAGAACGCCTGCACGGGGGAGAGCAGGCGGGCGGCCTCCTCGAACGCGCGCGGGAGAAGGCTGCGGTCGTCCTGCAGCACGCGCCACTGGTCGGGGTGGGCCGCGAGGGCGTGCACGACGGCGGCGATGCCGGTGACGGTCGTGTCCACGCCTGCGGTCAGCAGCGAACGCACGATCATCGGCGCCTGCTCCGGGGTGATCTCGCCGCGGTCGGCCGCCTCCCAGATCTGCGCGCCGAAGCCGCCGGGCGTGAGGTTCTCGCGGAGGCACTGCTCGCCGATCCACGCCATCACCGGCCCCATGTGCGGCTGCGCATCGGTGACGAGCCTGTTCTGCGGGCCGAACGCGTTGAACGCGAAGTCGCCGTACGGCAGCAGGTTCTCGCGACCCGTCTTACCGATCCCGACCGCGTCGGGGAAGACGCGGAGCGGGAACACCTGCGCGAGCTCGGTGACGGCATCGAACGCCGTGCCCCTGGCGAGCACCTCGTCGACCAGCTCGATGGCATCGGCCTGCCAATCCGACTGCATGGCGCGCAGGCGCCGCGGCGAGAGGATGCGCTCGCACACGGCGCGGGGTGCGTCGTGACGCGGCGGGTCCGCCTCGAGCAGCAGGCTCGGCGCCCGCCACGGCTTCTCCTTGAGGAAGTTCGCGAGGCCGACGCCGGCGGCCGACTGCAGCGACTGCCAGTCGGTGAGCGCGCGGTGCACTTCGGCGAAGCGCGCCATGGCGTAGACGTCGTAGCGCTCGAGATAGACGACGGGGCCGAGCTCGCGCAGCTCGTGCTGGAACGGCAGCGGGTCGGAGAGGTAGGCGTCGTCGAAGGGGTCGATGTCGCTGACGGGAACGTCGACGAGCGGGGCAGCGGCGGCGGTGGGGGCGGTGCTGGTCATGATGCGTCTCCGGATGAGGGGGTCAGATGTCGAGGACGAGGCGGTCGCCGAGGCAGCGCGAGACGCAGGGGAAGATGATCTTCCCCTCCTCGCGCTCCGCGTCGTCGAGCAGGGCGTCTCGGTGGTCGGGGGTGCCGTCGATCACGTCGGTCTCGCACGTGCCGCACAGGCCCTGCCCGCACGACGTGATCAGGTCGATGCCGGCGCGCCGCAGCGACTCGGCGATCGTCTCGCCCGCCTCGACGCGGGTCGCGCGGCCCGAGCGGCGCGCCTCGACCTCGAAGGGGCGCGAGACGGCGTCGGGCGAGAGCTTCGCGGTGAACCGCTCGGTGAGGGCGGCATGGCCGCCGTCGGGCGTCTGCCACGCCTCGACCGTGTCGAGCAGCCGCTCCGGACCGCAGGCCCATGCGCGTACGCCCGCGTCGCTCGGCCGCCACGCGTCGAGGTCGCAGCGGCCGATCGTGCTCGCGTCGTGCACGGTGACGCTCGGGTGCTCGGCCCAGCGGCCGAGGTCGATCGCGGCGCCCGCGCCGCGCACGAGGTAGAGCAGGCGCCACGGCACCTCGAGCATCTCGGCCTGCGCCATCATCGGCAGCAGGGGCGTGATGCCGATCCCGCCGGCGACGAACAGATATTCGGCCGCCGGGGCGAGCCGGAAGTTGTTGCGGGGGCCGCCGAAGCCCACGGTGTCGCCGACGCGGAGGTCGTCGTGGATGTACGCGGAGCCCCCTCGGCCGTCCTGCTCCCGCTTGACGGCGACGCGGTAGCGGTGAGCGTCCCAGCGGTCGCCGCAGAGCGAGTACTGCCGCCGCTTTCCGCCGGGGAGCTCGATGTCGATGTGCGCGCCGGGCGCCCAGTTCGGCAGGCGGGAGCCGTCGGGCCTGGCGAGATCGAGGGCCACGATGTCGTCGGCGAGCGGCGTCTTCGCCTCGACGCGCAGGATCGTCGTGTCGAGCACGGGCTCGTGCGCCGGGGGTGCGTCCATCAGCATCGTCATCGCGGCCTCCTCGCCGTCTCCCCGGTCAGCGGCGACCGGTGAGACGAGCGTAGGAAGCGCGGGACCCCGAGTGGTACTCGGATTCCGTTGATGCGAATTCTGGAGTACTCTCGGCGCAACGAGGAGGGGCGATGGCGCACAGATCGGCGGGGCGGTCGACGCTCGCGCGGCACCTCGCGGTGCTCGATGCGTTCGACGCGCTGCACCCGTTCCTCACCCTGGGCGAGATCGCGGCTGCCGCCGACTTCGCGCCGTCGACCGCGCACCGGCTCGTCGGGGAGCTGGTGGCACAGGGCCTCCTCGAGCGCGGCCCTGACCGGACGTACCGACTCGGCGTGCGGCTGTGGGAGTACGCCTCGCGCACGCCGGGCGCTGTCGGGCTGCGCGAGGTGGCGCGCCCCTGGTGCGAGGCGGTGCATCGGCGCGTGCGGCAGCACACGCAGCTCGGCATCCTGCAGGGGACGGACGTGCTCTACATCGAGCGGCTGTCGAACCCCGACGCCGTCATCAACGCGACGCTCGTGGGCGGCCGCCTGCCCGCTCACGCCTCGGCATCCGGCCTCGTCATGCTCGCGCACGCCGATCCGTCCGTGGTCGACGCGGCCTGCGCCCGTCCCCTGCGGCGCTACACCGACGCGACCATCGGCACGCCGGAGGAGCTGCGGGCCGCGCTCGCCGCCATCCGCGCAGACGGGTTCGTCTCGACCGACGGGCACATCCACGCCGAGGCGCGCAGCATCGCCGTCCCCGTGCGGGGGCCGGCCGGGCGGGTGATCGCGGCGATCGCCGTGGTGGTGCCCAACGACGCGGCCGCGCCCCGCCCCGTCGCCGATCTGCTCGCGGCCGCGGCGGTCGGCATCTCGCGCGACCTGGTGAGGGCTGCGGGGGAGCGGGGCGAGATCGCGCCGGAGACGCTCGGCCTCTCGCAGCGCTCGCTTGAGTTCATCTCGGAGCTCGAGGCCGAGCGCCGCACCGGCGGGAGATAGCGCGATCCCGGATGCCGTGGCGCATCCGGGATCGCGGTCCTCGCGGGGCCGACCCTCAGCCGCGGTAGTTCTCGCGCGCGAAGCGCGAGAACGGGGCGGGCTCGACCGTGGCGCGGATCGTCACCTGGCGGTGCCGCTCGACGGCCGGCTTGGCCGACACGGGGTCCTCGCCCCACACGACGCTCACCTGGGTGCCGGGTTCGGCGTGCGCCGCGTCGATGCTCGCGAGCGACACGAAGGCCTGCTCGTTCGTGATGTAGCCGGCGTCGTGCGAGATGCCGACGTCCGCACCGTCGCGCAGCACGCGGTCGACCTGGTAGAGCCCGTAGCGCGCCTTCGGGAAGTCGATGTACTTCGCCGGGGTCCCCTCCTCGATCATGGAGCGCTGCGCGTCCGCCACGTCGTCGGCGTTCCACAGCAGCGTGACCTTGCGCCGCGCGGGGCTCTCGGCGATCTTCTCGAGCGCCTCGCGCCCGATGAAGTCGTGCGTGAACGAGACGCTGCGCGCGTAGCCGAGGTCGTACGGCGTGACGTAGTAGTCCTCGATGTCATCGGATGCGAGGCTGCCGGCGAGCGAGCCTGCAGCGCGGGCAGGCAGCCAGTCCTGGTACTCGCCGGTCTGCGCGCCCGTGAAGATCGCCGGAACGGGGGAGGGCACCCACGCCGATTCGAGGTTCGCCGAAGAGTAGGCCTTCGACCCCACGCGCACCAGATCGAACTCGCCGCCGACGGCGAGGATCGCCTCGAGCACATCCGACCCCTCCGCCCACGGGCCGAACAGCTCGAAGCCCGGCTGGCCTGCCATGCCGTGGCGCAGCGAGCGGACGCGGTGGCCCGCGATCTCGAAGTCGGCCATGTGGAAGAACTTGGTCTCGGGAACGGGAGCGCCCGTGACCTTCTCCATCAGCGCGAGCGCGCGCGGGCCCTGCAGCTCGTAGCGGTAGAGCTTCGGGTCGCCCTCGCGCACGATCGAGTTGCCGTCGCGCTCGAACGAGACGTCGTAGCCGCCGGTCTCACCGTGGAACTGCACCCAGTCGATGACCATCGGGTGTCCGACGAGGTCGAAGCTGTCCTCCTCGAGGCGGAACAGGATGGCATCGCCGATCAGGAAGCCCTCGTGGTTGACCGCGATGAACTGGTTCGCCCGACCGACCGAGAACTTCGCGAAGCTGTTCACGCCGACGTACGACAGCAGCTTGAGGGCGTCCGGCCCCGAGATGAACAGGTCGGTCATGTGGTGCGACTGGTCGAGCAGGGCGACGCTCTCGCGCCACGAGCGCTGCTCCGAGCGCCAGTTGCTGAACTCGGCGCGCACGGGGAAGACCGTCGGCGCCGCCTGCGCGTTGCGCAGCAGGTTGACGGCGCCCCCGGCTTCGGCGATGGCTTCGGCGAGTGACTGGGTCATGGGAACTCCTTCGTTCGTCCGGCGGGCCGAGCGAAGCGCCCGCCGCCGTGTGTGGTTCCCACGCTAATCGCCACTGCTCATCCGAAGCAGTGTTTCGGATGAGCAGTGCTTATCGGTGATCTCGCCGTGCTGATGCGCGGCGGCGCGGCTCAGCCCGCCGCGTAGGTCAGCGCGTTCTTGTAGTCGCTCACGGGGATGACGCCCGCGGCCTTCGGCTCGATCGAGACCCGCACGCGCAGGCGCTGGCGCACCTCCTCCGCCGCGGCATCGAGCACGGAGCGTGCGCGCTCGGCCGACGAGTCGGCGCGGAGCTCGACCTCGAGCGGGATCGGGTCGTCGAAGCGCACCTGGTCCGCGGTGTCCTTGCGGATGCGCATGGTCCCGGTGAGGTGGGCGCTCGCGGTGTCGAGCACGATCTCGCGGATCGCCGAGGGGTAGACGTTCATCGCCTTGAAGATCAGCATGTCGTCCGTGCGGCCCACGCACCGGACGGTCGGCGCGGAGCGCCCGCACGCGCAGCTCACGGTCTGCACCTGCATCTGGTCGCGCGAGCGGAACCGGAGCACGGGGCTCGCCTCGCGGGCGAGCGTCGTATAGACCGCCTCGCCGGTCGCCCCGGGCTCCCACGGGATGTGCGCGCCGGTGGCCGGATCGATCAGCTCGACGAACACGTCGGGCGCGGCAGTGAAGTGCATGCCGTTGCCCTCCTCGCACTCGGCCCAGAGGGCGGGGAGCACGTCGCCGAGGCCCATGAACTCGCTCACGCGGGTCGCGCCCCACGCGTCGAGGATGCCCTGGCGGATGTGCGGAACGCCGAGACCCGGCTCGCCGCCCGCGATGACGGTGTGCACGTCGAGCGACGGTGCGGGTACGCCCAGCTCGTCGGCGCAGCGGCCGGCGAAGTACGCCGCGAACGAAGCGGTCGCCACCAGCACATTCGCACGGGTTCGCTGCATCGCCACGGCCATCCGCGGCACGGTCTGCCCGCCGATCCAGGCGAGCGCCCCTCCCGCCTCGCGGATGCCGTCGGCGTAGGGCAGCCCGCCGGCCACGATCGCCATGCCCGTCGTGTGCGCCACGCGGGTGCCGGGGTGCACACCGGCGGTGCGGTAGGCGTTGCCGATGCACCGGCGCCAGCTGGCGAGGTCGTTCTCCGTGAGCCCGAAGAAGACCGGGGTGCCCGTCGTACCAGACGAACTGGTGATCTGGCGGAGGTCGCGGGTGTCCGCCACCTGCAGTGCGCCGATCGGCTCGTCCGTGGTGGTCTCGGCCTGCGCGCCGCGCAGATCGGCCTTGGTCGTGAACGGCAGCTCGTGCAGCTCGCTCTCGACGCCGACCCCGTCAGGCGCGCCCGCGAGCTTGTCGCGCCACGCGGGTGCCGTGCGCAGGCGCCGCAGCAGCGGTGCGAAGTCGGCGAGCTGCTGCTCGCGCAGTCGCTCCCACGGCAGGGTGTCGGTGTCTGGCCGGAACAGCGCGGTCGTCATGTCGTCTCGCTTCTCTCGCACGGGCGGTGGGTTCACTATCGCCGTGGGGCCGCGGGGCCGCGCCGCCCGTTCCGCGGGGCAGAAGCCGGATGAGAGGGGACGGTGAGCCCAGACGCCGCGGCCGCCTCGCCCAGGCGGGCGAGGCGGCCGGCGGGGCGCGGCTATGCGGCGAGCTCGGCCTTGAGCCTCGTCATGTCGATCTTGCCGCTCGGGCTTCGTTCGAGCGACGGACGGATGTCGATCACGCGCGGCTTCTTGTAGCCGGCGATCAGCGTGTCGCAGTGGGCGCGCAGCTCGTCGGAGGTGAGCTGCGCGTTCGCCGACGCGACGACGGCGGTGACCGCCTCGCCGAAGCGCTCATCCGGCATGCCGAACACGACGGCGTCCGCGACGTCCGGGTGCGAGAGCAGCGCCTCCTCGACCTCGGCGGGGAACACCTTCTCCCCTCCGGTGTTCACGACGGCGGCGCCGCGCCCGAGCAGGTCGATCGTGCCGTCCGCCGCGATCTGGACCATGTCGCCCGCGACGACGTGCCTCGCCCCGCCGATGAGCTTGAACGTGTCGGCCGTCTTGGCCGCGTCGCCGTGGTAGCGCTTCGGCAGGGTGCCGCGGAACGCCAGCACGCCGCGCGCACCCGGTGTCTCCTGCACCTCGCGGTCGCCGTCGTCGAGCACGACGGCACCGGGGAAGAGCCGAAGCCTCGCCGGCAGGTCGTCCGCGCTGCTCGAGACGGCGACGGCGTACGGACCGCCCTCGGTCGAGGCGAGCAGGTCGGTGATCGTCAGGCCGCCGAGCGCGTGCAGCCTCGCTTTGACGGCGTCGCTGAAGCGCATGCCGCTGCTGAGCGCCGAGGTCACCGAGTCGAGCCGCTCGCCCGAGCGCTCCACGGCATCGGCGAGCGGTGCGGCGATCGCATCGCCCGCAACGATCAGCCGCGTGACGGCGCGGCTGCGGATGAGCGAGACCGCGGCATCCGCGTCGAGCCGCGACGACGGCAGCAGCACGATCGTGCCGCCGAGGACGAGCGTGTTCATCGACGTGAACAGGGCGGTGCCGTGCATCAGCGGCGCCAGCGGCATCGTGATCGGCACGGGAGTGTCCGGGTCGCGCGCGATGTCGAGGATGCCGTCGAGCGACGTCGGATTCTCGCGCCCGATCGTCCCGAAGATCGAGTACATCTGCACGTCGAGGAGATCGGCGACGCCCCACACCACGGCCTTCGGCCTGCCGGTCGTGCCTCCCGTGTAGAGGAAGAGCTCGGCGTCGGCCGGGGCGTGCTCCGGCAGCGCCGGCTCGTACTCCTCGATCGCCGCGAACGGCAGCTCGCGGTCGCGCGCCGCGCCCGCCCTCTCGTCGTCGTCGATGCGCAGCCACAGCCGGATGTCGCCGTCCGGCAGCCGGTCGACGACGGGGGCGAGCGACGCGGCGAACACGACGGCCACGGCGCCCGAGTCGGCGATGAGGTCGCCGAGCTCGCGCTCGCGGTACCGGAAGTTGACGGGCACCGGCGTGATGCCCGTCGCGTACGCGGCGAAGAGCACGACGATGTGCTCCGGCCGGTTGTGCGAGAAGATCAGCACGCGCTCGCCCGGCCGGATGCCGTGCGCGCTCAGCAGCGCGGCCAGCCTCCCCGCGCCGTCGAGCAGGTCGCGGTAGCTGAGTTCGTTCCCGTCGTGCACCACGGCGGGGCGGTCGGCGAACTCCTCGGCGACCGCCCGCCAGATCTCGGCGTAGTTCAGCAGCATGCCGCGTCCTATTGCGGACCGGAGATCTGCGCGTTCTCGGCGAACTGGCCGCGCCAGGTCTCGTCGATCGCGTCGGGAGTCCAGCCGCCGTCGTGATAGGCGGTGTCGAGCGCGGTGGGGTGCGCGTAGAGCGTGAGGCGGTCGCCTCCGATGCCGATCGCCTGACCGGTGACGTCGGCGGACGCCTCGGATGCGAGCCACACGATCAGCGGGGCCACGTCCTCCGGCGAGCCGAGCGCGTGGTCGTGGCGGAACTCGTGCGGGATCTCCTCGCCCGCGACGAAGCGCTCGTACAGCTCGGTGTATGCGGGGATCGTCGCCGTCATGGGGCTGAGCGCCGTCGGCACCACGGCATTGGCCGTGATGCCGGCGCGGGCCAGCTCGAGCGACCAGGTGCGCGCCATCGCGACGAGCCCGGCCTTGACAGCCGCGTAGTTCGTCTGGCCGAAGCTGCCGAACTGACCGGCGGGCGAGCCGATCAGCACGATGCGGCCGCCCTCTCCCTGCTCCTTCATCGCGACGGCCGCGGCGCGGCCGCAGGTGAAGCTGCCGCGCAGGTGGGTGTCGACGACGAGGTCGAAGTCGTCGTCCCCCATCTTCCACAGCACGCGGTCGCGCAGGACGCCGGCGTTCGCGATCAGGGCGTCGAGCCTGCCGTACGAGTCGACCGCCGCGGCGACGAGCGCGTCCGCGGTCTCGGCGGGACCGACGGGGGCGACGACGGCGGTCGCGCGCCCTCCCGCCTCCTCGATCTCGGCGACCACGGCGTTCGCCGACTCGGCGTCGACGTCGTTCACGACGACCGCCGCGCCTGCTGCCGCCAGCGCGATCGCGTAGGCGCGGCCGAGGCTGCGCCCCGCGCCGGTGACGATCGCGACCCGTCCGTCCAGCGTGACGGCGCTCACAGGAAGTACCTCAGCACGAGCTCGGCGGCGCAGACGGGCTTCGTGCCGCCCTCGATCTCCCACACCAGCGAGGCGACCAGCTGGTAGCCGCCCGCGACCTCGTCCACGCTCGCGACCTCGCCTCTCACCCTGATGCGCGATCCGGTCGGTACGGGCGCGGGGAAGCGCAGACGGTTCAGGCCGTAGTTCACGCCCATCGACTGCCCGGTGACGCGGAAGATCTCGGCCATCATCGGCACGACGAGCGACAGCGTGAACAGGCCGTGGGCGATCGTGGTGCCGTAGGGCGTCGCCGCCGCCGCCTCGGGGTCGACGTGGATCGGGTTGTGGTCGCCCGTGAGGTCGGCGAACGCGGTGACCTCCGCCTGGGTGACCTCGCGCCATCCGGAGGGGCCGAACGAGCGGCCGACGATGCTCGGCAGGTCGGTGACGGTCGTCGCGAGTACCGCCGAGGCGGTGGGGGAATCTGTCATGTGGGCCTCCTGCGGCCAGTGCGGCGCTGCCTTGCGCCGCTATCGACATCGGTGATGGTTTTCAGTAAAACTGAAACTGAGCGTCACGATAGCCGACTCTCAGGCGGATGTCACGGCATATTCGACGGGGCGGACGGCGGGTGGTGCGGGCACGTGCGGGCTGCCGCGAGAGGATGAGCCTCGCGCGATACGAGGGAGAAGCGATGAGTCAGAGCGACGCGGTCGTCGAGCAGATCGACGACTTCCGGGGGTTCACCTACATCATCAAGCAGGTGGAGCTCGCGCTCCGTCCGCCGTTCAACGCCGTCTGCCAGGAGGCGGGGCTCACGATGGCTCAGGCCACGGCGCTCTCGGTGCTGCAGCGCTGGCCGGGCGTCACCAGCTCGGAGCTCGCGCGGCGCTCGTTCGTGAAGGCCCAGACGATGGCGGCGAACGTCGACCCGCTGCTCGAGGCCGGTCTGGTGCGCCGGGAGACCGACCCGTCGCACGCGCGGCGGCAGCTGCTGTTCCTCACCGACGACGGGGTCGCGCTGGTCGAGCGCCTGCTCCCCGGTGTCGCGACCCTGGAGCGCGGCATGGTCGACGGCCTCTCGCGCGAGGAGCGGGACCAGCTGCTCGACCTGCTCCGGCGGTGCAGGCGCAACCTGCAGTAGTGGCCGGAAGCGAAGTCGCCATTGACACGCGCGATGCGGGGTGCTTAGGTACCGAGTGTCAGGTTGCCTGAAACACACCCGCTGCCGCGGGGGTGGATCGGGCCAAGGGCAGTGAGCGAAGGAGCTGCACATGCCGGTAGATGATCCCCTGCTCCGCGTCAGCGGAGTCGACCTCTCGTTCGGAGGTCTTCGCGTGCTCACCGATGTCGCCCTGGAGGTGTTCCCCGGAACCATCCACGGGCTGCTCGGGCCGAACGGCGCGGGCAAGACGTCGCTGTTCAACTGCATCAGCGGGCTGTACCGCCCGCAGCGGGGCACGATCGAGCTCGAGGGAGACGATCTGCTGACCCACGCGGCCCATGAGCTGTCGGGGCTCGGGGTCTCGCGGACGTTCCAGCACCCGACGCTCGACCCGCACCTCTCGGTGCTCGAGAACGTGATGGTCGGTGCGCAGAGCGCCATGGCGGGGTCGTACCTCACGAGCGCGCTGCGGCTTCCCGCCGTTCGCCGCGACGAGAAGCGGGTGCGCGCGCAGGCGACGGAGCTGCTGGCGTGGGTCGGGCTCGCCGACCGCGCCGACGCGTCTCCCGGTTCGCTGCCGTACGGCAACCAGAAGCTCGTCGAGCTGGCCCGCGCGGTCGTCTCACGGCCGAAGCTGCTGCTGCTCGACGAGCCAGCCGGAGGACTCGCCCACCACGAGATCGACGAGCTCGCTCGCCGCATCAGGGAGCTGCGGGAGCAGTGGGGCATGACCATCCTGCTGGTCGAGCACCACCTCGGCTTCGTCGGCGACATCACCGACATGGTCGACATCCTGGTCGAGGGCCACAACATCATCACCGCGCCGGCCGCCGAGGCGCAGCGCGATCCCGCGGTGATCCAGGCGTACTTGGGGCAGGCCGTATGACACTCCTCGAACTCACCGACGTGCACGCGTCGTACGCCGGGGGCAACCGCGTGCTCCACGGCGTCTCGCTGTCCGTCGACAACGGGTCGATGACCGCGCTGCTCGGCGCCAACGGCGCCGGCAAGACGACGACGCTGCGCGCGATCTGCGGCACGGCGGGCAGACGGGGCGCGATCCGCTTCGACGGGCACGACCTCACGCGCCTGCGCGTCGACCGCATCGCCCGCATGGGCATCGCGCACGTGCCGCAGGGGCGGGGAACCCTCACGGGGCTGACCGTGCGGGAGAACCTCGAGGCGGGAGCCGTGCTCCGCCGCGACCGCGCGCAGGTGCGGCGCGACCTCGACACCTACCTGCAGCTGTTCCCCCGCCTCGCCGAGCGCAGCAAACAGAAGGGCGGCGGGCTCTCGGGCGGCGAGCAGCAGATGCTGGCGATCGCCCGCGCGCTGATGGGCGCGCCCCGCCTGCTGCTGCTCGACGAGCCGTCGCTCGGGCTCGCCCCGAAGGTGACGAGCGAGGTGTTCGAGACGATCGCCTCGCTGCGGGAGGAGACCTCGGTGGCGATGCTCGTCGTCGAGCAGAACCCGGCGCTCGTGCTCGAACTGGCCGACGACGTCGTCGTCCTGGAGAACGGCCGCGTTGCGGCGTCCGGAACCCCGGAGGAGCTCTCGGCGCAGGACTCCATCCGGCGCGCGTACCTCGGAGGAGGCTCATGACCGCCGTGCTGCAGCAGGTGATGGACGGGCTGGCGACCGGCTCGATCTACGCCGCCCTCGCCCTCGCGCTCGTGCTCGTGCACCAGTCGACCGGCGTCGTGAACTTCGCGCAGGGAGCGATGGGCACCGTCGGCGCATACCTGGCCTGGACGCTGTGGGCCGTCGGCCTGCCGATCGGCGCCGCCGTCGTCATCGCCGTCGTGGTCTCGATCCCGTTCGGCGCCGTGACCGAGAGGTTCGTCATCCGGCGCCTCTACGACAAGCACGCGCTGACGATCATCGTCCTGACGGTCGGCATGCTGATCGCCTTCACGGGCATCGTCAGCCTGATCTGGGGCCACGGCGCCAAGCAGTTCCCGACGATGTTCCCCGAGGGCGTCGTGCGCCTCGGGGGAGTGGCGATCACGTACGAGAGCATCGGCAACCTCGCGATCCTCGCGGTCGTCGTGGTGGCGATGCAGTTCGTCTTCCTCCGCACGCGCTTCGGGCTGATGATGCGCGCCGTCGCGGACAACCGCGCATCGAGCGGACTGCTCGGCATCCCGACGGGACGCCTGCTGATGATCGGATGGGGAATGGCGGCCGCCTTCGGCACGCTGGCCGCGTGCCTCATCGCCCCTCGCGTGTTCCTCAGCCCCACGATGATGGACACGGTGCTGATCTACGCGCTGTCGGCGGCGATCCTCGGCGGGCTGAACAGCCCGATGGGCGCGGTCGTCGCGGCGCTCGCGATCGGCGTGGTCGAGAACCTCGCCGCCACGTACGTGCCGATCGTCGGCACCGACCTCAAGATCATCGTCCCGCTGCTGCTGATGGCGATCATCCTCGTGTTCCGGCCGCAGGGCCTGTTCGGTGCGAAGGAGCTGGTGCGGGTATGAGCAGGGCGATCCTGATCGGCAAGTGGGGCATCGGCGCGGTCGTCGCCGTCCTGCTGGTGATGTTCCCGCTGAGCTCCTCGCCGTACGCGAACCTGCAGCTCGCGCTCGCCGCGGCCTACGCGGTGGCGCTGCTGGGGCTGAGCATCATCACGGGCCACGCGGGGCAGATCTCGCTCGCGCAGGCGGCCTTCTTCGGCATCGGCGCGTACACCTCGGCGATCTTCGCGAATATGGGCGTGCCCGCGGTGCTGACGTTCGTGCTCGCCTGCGCCGTCCCCGGCCTGCTCGGGTTCGTCATCGCGCTGCCGGTGGTGAAGCTGCGCGGGCATTCGCTGGCGCTCATCACGCTCGCGGTCTCGCTGATCGCCGTGCCGCTGGCCATCCGGATGAAGGACCTCACGGGCGGCACGCAGGGCCTGCGCGCCTCGCTCGGCGAGGCGCCGGCGTGGAGCGGCCTCGACCGCGACCAGTGGGGGTTCTACGTCACGATGGCCGTCGCGGCCGTGCTGTTCCTCGTGGCGAGGAACCTGGTGGCGGGCAAGATGGGTCGAGCCCTCGCGCTCGTGCGCACCAACGAGGTCGTCGGCGCCGCCATGGGCGTGCCGGTGCGGCGCTACAAGATCCTGGCGTTCGCGATCTCCGCGGCGTTCGGCGGCGCGGGCGGATTCCTGTTCGCCTACAACTCGCAGTACGTCTCGCCCGACACGCTCGGGTTCCTGCTCGGCATCACGCTGCTCGCCTCGCTCGTGATCGGCGGCATGCGCAGCCTGCTCGGTCCGATCATCGGCGCGCTCTTCTACGTCTACGTCCCGACCGTCGCCGGTTCGGTGAGCCCCGAGCAGTCGGCGCTCATCTACGGCGTCGTCCTGGTACTGGTCGTGCTGTTCCTCCCCGGCGGCGTTGCCGGGGCCCTGCGCGATCTCGTGCGCCTGGTGCTCCGCACCGCGCGCCGGCGGCGCGACGACTCCGGGTCATCCGGAGCGACGGCGGCCGCACCCCTTCCCTCCAAGTAGTTCCTTCCCTCACCAACGGAGCACATCATGAAGCATTCGATCGGTCGGATCATCGCGGCGACCGCCGCGCTCGGCCTCGCCGCCGCGGCACTGTCCGCGTGCGGCGGACGGGCGGACGACACGGGCGGAGGCTCGGACGGCGACGTCCAGGCGTCGCCCGGCATCACGGACGACACCATCACCATCGGCTCGAGCCTGCCGCTGTCCGGCCCGCTCTCGCGCAACGGCGAGACGCAGCTCGCATCGATGCAGGCCTACGTCGACGCGCTCAACGCCGACGGCGGCGTGACGATGGGCGACGGCAAGACCCGCGAGATCGAGTTCGTCTACTACGACGACGCCTACGACCCCTCGCGGCTCGTGCAGAACTTCCAGCGCCTGGTGAACCAGGACGAGGTGTTCGCGACCTACGGCATGTTCGGCACGGCGTCGAACCTCGCCGTGATGCCGCTGGCCACCGAGCTGAAGGTGCCGCAGGTGTTCCTCGGCACGGGCGCCGCGGCGTTCAGCGAGGACCGCGAGGCGAACCCGTACACGCTCGGCTGGTGGCCGACCTACCAGAACGAGGCGGCGACGTTCGGCAAGTACCTCGTGTCGCTCGACAAGCCGATGACGGTGGCGTTCCTGGCGCAGAACGACGACCAGGGAGAGGCGTACCTCGAGGGGCTCACGTCGGCGATCGAGGGCTCGCAGGTCGAGCTGGTCAAGCAGGCGTCGTACAGCCCGACCGACACGGTCTACGACAGCCAGGTGTCGTCGCTGGCCGCGACCGAGGCCGACGCGCTCTTCTCCGGCGTCAACGTGCCGTCGGCGCAGACCGCGGTGCTCGAGAAGCTGGGCGAGCTGCAGTGGTCGCCGATCACGTACCTGCCGATCGTGTCGGCGGCGCCGACCGTGGTCACCGACGCGGGCGCGGGCGACTACCTCCCTGAGCTGTACTCCGGCGCGTTCACGAAGTGGGCGTGCTCGGCCGACGACGAGGGAGACGACGACGTCAAGGCCTACCTCGCGGCGATGGAGGAGTACTCGCCCGACGTCGAGCCCTGCTACATCAACACGATCTTCGGATGGGCGATGGCCGACACGCTCGTGAAGACACTCGAGGCGACGGAGCAGCCGACCCGCGAGGCGTTCATGGAGGCGATCGCCGGTCTCAAGACCGACGAGATCGCGCTGATCCACGATGACCTGACCTTCGACGGCGGCAACCTCGGCAGCCCGCCGATCGCCGATCTGGCCGTGCGCCAGTGGCAGGGCGACGACTGGGTCACGGCGGATCTCGACTGAGGGAAGAAGAACGATGACACGGATCGACCTGCCGCTGCTCACCACGAAGCTGTGGATCGGAGGGGAGTGGCGCGACGCCGTCGACGGCGGCCGGATGGATGTGATCGATCCGGCGACAGGACAAGTGGCGACCACCGTGGCGTCCGGCTCCGCCGCCGACATCGACCTGGCGGTGCGCGCGGCGAGGGCGGCGTTCGACGGCACCGGATGGCGCGACCTGCCGGTGCGCGAGCGGGCCAGGGTGCTCGGCCGCATCGCCGCCGGGATGCGCGACCGCGCGGACGACCTCGCTGCGGCCGAGAGCATCGACGTCGGCAAGCCGATCTCGCTCGCTCGCGCCGTCGACGTGAACAACACCGCCGACTCGTTCGAGTACTTCGCCTCGCTAGCGTCGCAGCTCGACGGGGCGGCGCGGGAGGTGATGGCTCCGGCCTTCGCCTTCACCCGTACGGAGCCTCGCGGCGTCGTCGGTGCGATCACGCCGTTCAACTTCCCGATCATCCTGACCAGCTCGAAGCTCGCCCCCGCCCTGCTCGCGGGGAACACGGTCGTGCACAAGCCGGCGCCGACGACGCCGCTGAGCGCGCTGCTGTTCGCCGAGATCCTGCGCGATGCGGGCGTGCCCGACGGGGTGTACAACGTGGTGACGGGCGAGAGCCCCGAGCTCGGCGATGCGCTCGTGCGCCACGACGGGGTTGACATGATCGCGTTCACCGGATCGACCACGGTCGGACGGCTGGTGGCGCGCAACGCGGGCGAGAACCTGAAGCCCGTGGTCGCCGAGCTCGGCGGGAACGCGGCGAACATCGTGTTCGCCGATGCCGATCTCGACGTCGCGATCGACGCGGCGATCAACGGCTTCGTGTTCAACACCGGCCAGTTCTGCATGGCGGGGCCCCGCCTGCTCGTCGAGCGGCCGCTGCACGACACCGTCGTCGGCATCCTGCGCGACGCGGTGGGCAAGGTGCCGCTGGGGCGTCCGAGCGACCCCGGCACGGTGATCGGCCCGCTCGCGAGCGCAGACCAGCTGGCGCGCGTCGAGCGGATGGTCGCCGACGCGGTCGCCGCGGGAGGGGAGATCGTCGCGGGCGGCGAGCGGATCGACCTCGACGGCGGCTACTACTACCCGCCGACGATCATCACCGGGCTCGACCAGGACGCGCTCGCCGTGCGCGAGGAGGTGTTCGGACCGGTCCTCACCGTGCAGGCGTTCGACACGGAGGAGGAGGCGATCGCGCTCGCGAACGGCACAGACTACGGCCTCGCCGCCGGCATCCAGACCCGTGACTACGCGCGCGCCCACCGGATCGCCGCGCGCCTGGAGGCGGGCATCGTCTGGGTCAACGGATGGTCGCTGCTCGATGCATCGATGCCGTTCGGCGGCGTGCGCAACTCGGGCTGGGGGAGGGAGAACGGCCCGGAGTCCCTCGCGTCGTACACCAGGACGAAGTCGGTGGTCATCGGCCTCGGCGGCTGACGGACGCGAGCCCCGGCCCGACCGGATGACGCGACGAGGCCCCGGATCCGATATCGGATCCGGGGCCTCGCGTCACAGGGGACGGGGGATCAGGGCCGTGCGGGGCCCTGATCCCCGAGGGATCAGAGCTTGCCGGTCGAGCGCCAGCCGCCCTGGTAGGTCTCGCGGGCCACCGTCGCGTACGGCACGGGGCTCACGATCGCGCGCACCTTGAGCTGCTGGTGCGGCTCGACGGTCGTCTTTTCGGTGCCGCCGTTCGGCTCGCCCCAGACGACCGTGACCTCCGCGCCCTCGGGCACGTCGCGGTCGACGGTCGCGAGCGAGAGGCCGCGCTTCTCGTTCGCGGTGACGCCCGTGAACAGCGACAGACCGATGTCCGTGCCGTCCGCGTCCTGCACCGCGTCGAAGTTGCTCGAACCGTAGTTCGCGTTCGGCAGGTCGAAGAACTGGTATCCGTCGCCGTCGCGGTCGAGCACGGTCGTGAGCGCCTTAGAGAGGTCCTCGTCGTTCCACGCCAGCGTCACCTTGCGGCGCTGGGCGTCGGGGTCGACCTTCTCGAGCGCGTCGCGGCCGATGAAGTCGTGGTCGAACTTCACGAACGAGCCGTAGCCGAGCTCCCACGGGTTCAGGTAGTAGTCCTCGATGTTCTCGCTCACGAACGATCCGGCGATCGCGTTGATCGCCTCGTAGCTGTTCGCCGGCAGCCACTCGCGGTAGGCGCGCTCGGCCTCGCTCGAGTAGATCGCGGGGAGCGGCGAGGGGATCCAGCCCGACTCGAGGGTGTTCGACGAGTAGGCGCGCGAGCCGCAGGGCTCGATGCCGAACTCGGCGCCGGCCTCGAGGATGGCGTTGCGGATGGTCTCGTGCTGCTCGTAGGGGCCCCACAGCTCCAGACCGGGGGCGCCGGCCATGCCGTGGCGCAGCGTGCGCACCTGGGCGCCGGCGATGGGCAGGTAGCCCATGTGGAAGAACTTGACCTTCTCGAGGGGACCGCCGTTGAGCTTCTCGATGATGCTCCACGCGGCGGGGCCCTGGATCTGGAAGCGGTAGTACTCGCGGGTCACGGCGTGGCCGTAGGGGCGCGAGGGGGAGCGGTCGTCGTAGCGCCACTCGACGTCGTACCCGCCGGTCTCCGCGTGGAACTGCAGCCAGTTCGCACCGGGGGCGCGGCCCACGTAGACGTACTCGCCCTCCTCCTCGTGGAAGAGGATGCCGTCGCCGATCACGCCGCCGTTCGAGGCCGTCGGCACGAACTGCTTCGCGGTGTTGACGGGGAAGTTCGCGAAGCTGTTGATGCCGGTGTCGCTCAGCAGCTTGAGCGCGTCAGGCCCCTTCACGAAGAAGTTCACCATGTGGTGGGTCTGGTCGTAGAGCACGGCGGCGTTGCGCCACGCCTTCTGCTCCCGGCGCCAGTTCGAGAACTCGGTCGGCACGACCGGATAGATGTACGTGCCGAGCTTCGAGTTGCGCAGCAGCTCGACCGTGCTGCCCGACTGGTCGAGCAGTTCCTGCAGATTCTTCGCCATGGGTGCTCCTTTGCGGCGGTGACGTCGTTGTCGGATCGTGGGTCGGATGACGGCGAGCGTCGTCCGGTGCGTCCTCTTCACGAAAGTACGGGATCCGGATACATATGTCCATAGGTATTTTTGAGAAGGATCTCGGCGCCAGGATTGTAGACAAAATCTTGACCATTCGATCCGATGGTGCTTGACTTGGCAGGCGCGCGCCCCAGATCGCCGCGCGGAATGGAGCCTTCGCATGGCCGAGCAGACCCCTTCGCTCCTCGTCGTGAGCGCGCACGCCGGTGACTTCGTGTGGCGCGCGGGCGGGGCGATCGCCGCCGCGACGATGCGCGGCGAGAAGGCCACCGTCGTCTGCGTCTCGTACGGCGAACGAGGCGAGTCGGCCAGCCAGTGGCTGGCGGGCAAGTCCCTCGACGAGATCAAGGCGATCCGCCGCGGCGAGGCCGAGGCGGCCGCCGCCGCGCTCGGCGCCGACATCGTGTTCCTCGACCGGGGCGACTACCCGCTGGTCGAGTCGCAGGAGACCGTCGCGCAGCTGGTCGACGTGTTCCGCCGCACCCAGCCGACCGTCGTGCTGACCCATCCGCTCGTCGACCCGTACAACGGCGACCACCCGGCGGCCGCGCGCATGGCGCTGCAGGCGCGAGTGCTGGCGCAGGCCATCGGCGTCGCGAACTCCGACGGCACGTACCCCGAGCGCGGCGACATCATCGGGGCTCCCCCCGTGTTCTTCTTCGAACCGCACCAGCCCGAGCAGTGCGACTTCAAACCCAACGTGCTGCTCGACATCACCGACGCGTTCCCGAGCAAGCGCGCCGCCATGGAGTGCCTGCCGGCGCAGAAGCACATGTGGTCGTACTACACCGACCTCGCCGTGCGCCGCGGCGTGCAGGTCAAGCGCAACGCAGGCCCGAACCTCGGCCTGCCGCACGAGACGATGGGCGAGGCGTACGTCCGCTACTACCCCGAGGTCACGGGGGAGCTGAAGTGACCTCGCCCCTCGGCGTCATCGTCACCGACATCGCCCGTGCGGACGCAGGCGTCGTCGACCGTCTCGCAGCGCACGGCGTCGCGACCGTGCACGAGGCGCAGGGGAGGGTCGGGCTCGTCGGGCCGGGCATCCGGCCGGTCCAGCAGGGCACCCGCGTCGGCGGCACGGCCGTGACGGTGCTGAGCTGGCCGGGGGACAACCTCATGATCCACGCCGCGATCGAGCAGTGCCTGCCCGGTGATCTGCTCGTGGTCGCCACGTCGTCGCCGTCGACCGACGGCGCGTTCGGCGACCTGTTCGCAACCGCGCTGAAGGCCCGCGGGGTGCGCGGCCTCGTGACCGAGACCGGCGTGCGCGACATCGCCGACCTGCGCGAGATGGGCTTCCCCGTCTGGTCGAACGGCGTGCACTCGCAGGGCACAGTGAAGGCCACGGCAGGGTCGGTGAACGTGCCCGTCACGGTCGCCGGCCAGCTCATCCGACCGGGCGACGTCGTGATCGCCGACGACGACGGCGTCGTGTGCGTCGCGCGCGAGCGCGCCGCCGAGGCGCTGGCGGGGGCGGACGCCCGCGTCTCCAAGGAAGAGGCCGACCGCGCCGCCTACGCGTCGGGCGCCGAGCTCAGCCTCGACCGCAAGGGTCTGCGCCCGCTGCTCGAGCAGCTGGGCGTGCGCTACGTCGCCCAGTCCGAGGCGAGCGATGCATAACGCAGTCGATTCTCGCGGCGTCGCCGGCCGAACCCGCGCCATTCCGCCGATCGCCCCGGCGGACGGCGCAGATCGACTGCGCTGTGCGCGGGGAGCGCGGTCGTGACCGGCGTCCCGTGCATGCAGATGCGCGGCGGCACGTCGAAGGGCGCGTACTTCCTCGCATCCGACCTGCCCGCTGACACCGCGGAGCGCGACGACCTGCTGCTGCGCATCATGGGAACGCCCGATCCCCGCCAGATCGACGGCATCGGCGGCGCTCATCCGCTCACGTCGAAGGTCGCGATCGTCTCGCCGAGCGCGGGAGGCGACACCGACGTCGACTACCTCTTCCTGCAGCTCGGCGTCGACGAGCCGATCGTCAGCGACAAGCAGAACTGCGGCAACATCATCGCGGGCGTCGGGCCGTTCGCCCTCGAGCGCGGGCTGGTCCCAGGCGCCGAGGGGTCGACCAGTGTGCGCATCCGGATGCTCAACACCGGCAGCACCGCCACCGCGACCTTCCGCACGCGAACGGGCGCCGCGGGCGCGATCGAGGTCGACTACGACGGCGACCAGGCGATCGACGGCGTGCCCGGAACGGCGGGGGCCATCGCCCTCGACTTCGAGGGGACTGCAGGCTCGACGGCCGGTGCGCTGTTCCCGACCGGCGCGGTGCGCGACGAGGTCGACGGCGTCAGCATCACCTGCGTCGACAACGGCATGCCGTCGGTTCTCGTGCGCGCGGCCGATCTCGGCATCGATCCTGCGGCATTGCCGGGCGAGCTCGAACAGGACGCCGCCCTCGCCGAGCGCCTCGAGCGCCTGCGGCTGGCCGCGGCCGAGCGGATGGGGCTGGGCGACATCGTCTCGGCCACGATTCCGAAGATGGTCGCGATCTCCGCGCCGACCGCCGGCGGGGCAATCGCCACCCGCACGTTCCTGCCGCAGGGCGGCGCCGGTTTCCGCGTGCACACATCGGTCGGCGTGCTGGGCGCGCTGACCGCGGCAGCCGGTGCCGCGGCGCCCGGGTCGGTGGGCGACGGAGTCGTCGTCGCGCCTCCGGAGGGCGAGCCGTTTACGATCGAGCATCCGTCCGGCGGATTCGCCGTTGACGTGGCGCTCGAAGAGCGCAACGGTGAGCTGAGCGTCACCCGCTCGGTCGCCATCCGCACCGCGCGGAAGCTGTTCGAGGGAACCGTGTTCCCCCGCCCGCGCACATGACCATCCGGTCCGGTTCGTCCGGCGCCGCATCCACCCGTCAGAGAGGACAACGATGACTGACTACACCTCGTTCGACGTGGCGCACCTCGCCAACGTCGAGCTGTTCACCCCCAAGTTCGACGAGAGCCTGGTGTTCTTCCGCGATCTGCTCGCGATGCGCGTCGTCGCGGAGGAGGGCGACTCGGTCTACCTGCGCACGTGGGACGAGTACGAGCTGTACACGATCAAGCTCACCGCGAAGAAGGATGCGGCGGGCGTCGGCCGCACCTCGGTGCGCGCCTCCAGCCAGGAGGCGCTCGAGCGCCGCGTCGCCGCCATCGAGGCGACGGGGCTCGGCCGAGGCTGGGCCGACGGCGAGGTCGGCACGGGGCCGACGTACCTGTTCAACGACCCGGACGGGCACGACTTCGGCATCTACTACGAGACGGAGCGGTATGTCGCGGGCGACGATGATCGCCCGTCGCTGAAGAACCAGGCGTCGAAGTTCCCGGGCTGCGGCGTGAACGCCCGCCGCCTCGACCACATCAACTACCTGGGCAAGGACGTCGAGGCCAACGGCGAGTTCATGGCGACGGCGCTCGGCATGCGCGAGAGCGAGCGCATCCGCAACGACGACGGCAAGTTCGCCGCCTGGTGGTTCCACTTCGCGCAGAAGTCGTACGACATCGTCTACAGCGACGACTGGACCAAGCACGGCAACCGCCTCCACCACATCGCCTTCGCGCCCGACACCCGCGAGGACATCCTGAAGGCCGCCGACATCTTCCTCGAGAACGGCATCCACATCGAGTCGGGCCCCCACAAGCACGCGATCAACCAGACGTTCTTCCTGTACGTCTGGGAGCCGGGCGGAAACCGCATCGAGTTCGCGAACGCGGGTGCGCGCCTGCTGCTCGACCCCGACCAGCCGGTCGTCGAGTGGAGCCAGGAGGAGCGCAAGAAGGGCCAGGCGTGGGGCATGAAGACGATCGAGTCGTTCCACACGCACGGTACGCCCATCGTGTAATCCCCTCCCCGGATGACGACACAGGGCCCCGCGGCCGACCGCCGCGGGGCCCTGTGTCGTCGGCGGGCTACTCGCCGTCGTCGACCTTCGCGGCCGGCTTGATCGCGAGGGTGGCGATCGCGCCGACGATCAGGATCCCGACGACGACCAGCATCGCCCGCTGGAGGCCGATGTGCTCGCCGATGAAGCCGAGCAGGGGCGGGCCGACGAGGAACGCGAGGTAGCCGCTCGTCGCGACCGCGCTCACGCGCTCGGCCGGGCGGTCGTCGCTGTCGCCGGCGGCCGAGATCGCGACGGGGAAGCCGAGTGACGCGCCGAGCCCCCAGAGCACGACCGCCGAGCAGGCGAGCACGAGGTTCGGAGCGAACGAGACGACCAGGATGCCGACGATCGCCAGGACGGCGCTGACGCGCAGCACGAGGCCGCGGCCGAACCGGTCGACGACGATGCCGCCGACGAACCGACCGACGGTCATCATCGCGGCGAACGCGGCGAAGACGAATGAGCTCAGGGCCTCCGACATGCCGTGCCCGTCGACCATCAGCAGCGGGAGCCAGTCGTTCGCCGAACCCTCGGCGAACGCCATCGCGAGCACGACGACGCCGATCGCGAGCACGAGGGGGTCGCGCCATACGCTCGGCCCCTTGCGGGCGGCACGCTGCGCGGCTGCGGCCGGATCGTGATCCGTGCGCCCGATGCCGGCGGTGAGGCCGGGCGCTCCCCACACCAGCAGTCCGACGAGCACGGCCGCGACGATGAGCAGGTGCCAGATCACGGGGAAGTCGATCGCCGTCATCCCGATGCCGGCGAGCGCGCCGATGACGGTACCCAGGCTGAAGCAGCCGTGCAGGTAGGGGAGCACGATCCGGCCGGTGATCCGCTCGATGTCGGCAGCGTCGACGTTCAGGGCGATCTCGCCGAGGCCGCCGCCGAGCCCGAACAGCAGCAGGCCGGCGAAGACGCCCAACGCGGCGGGGACGGCCGTCGACGTGCCGGCCACGGCGACGCCCGAGATCACGAGCACCGTTCCGGTGAGGGCGATGGGGCGCGCGCCGAACCGGGCGACGAGCGGGCCGGACGAGAGCACGCCGATCATCGAGCCGATAGAGAGGCCGAACAGGATCAGCCCCATCTGCGCGGTCGACGCGTCGACGGCGTCCCGGATCGCCGGCGTGCGCGTCACCCACGACGCCAGACCGAGACCGACGACGAGGATGAGCGCGAACAGCGACGCACGGCGCCTGCGCACGGCCTGATCGAGCGGTGCCAGTGCGGCCGGAGCGGTCATCGGGGAATCTCCTCATCGGTGCGGGTGATGCGGCGCACGGCCCGGACGGCCAGGCGCTCGTTGTCGGTGCGGGTGTCGAGCGCCGCGTGGATCGAGAGGCCCTCGATGACGGCGTCGACGAGGCGCGCGGTGACGGGGTCGAAGTGCCGCTCGAGGCTCGCGCGGCTTCGCCCCATCCAGGCGTTCGTGAGCTCGCGGTACGACGGTTCGCGTGCGGCGAGCGTGTACAGCTCGTGCGTGATCACCAGGTCGCGCTGGCTCGAGAACACGTCGCTCTCGATGATGGCGACCACCGCCTCGATCGCCTCGTCCTCGGTGCGCGCGGCGCTCATCCGAGCGTCGAAGCGAGAGGCGAAGGCGGCGATGAAGCGCGAGAACGCCTCGCGCAGCAGTCCATCGAGCCCCGTGAAGTGGTAGGTCATCGACCCGAGCGGCACGTCGGCCGCCTGCGCGATCCTGCGGTGCGATGCGCCTGCGACGCCGTGCTCGGCGATCACATCGAGGCACACGTCGATGATGCGATCGCGGCGCTGGGGGTCGTGCCGGCGCCTCGCCCGATCGGCAGCCACGGTCACAGCTCGCGCACGACGCGCGCCGGCGAGCCGACGGCGACGACGTTCGCCGGGATGTCGCGCGTGACGACGGAGCCGGCGCCGATCACCGAGTTCTCGCCGATCGTCACGCCGGGGCAGACGATCACGCCGCCGCCAAGCCACACGTTGTCGCCGATCGTGATCGGCTGCGCCGCCTCGAACTTCGCCCGCCGCGGTTCGGGGTCGAGCGGGTGAGTCGGCGTCAGCAGCTGCACGTTCGGGCCGATCTGGCAGTCGGCGCCGATGCGGATGTCGACGACGTCGAGCGCCGTCAGATGGAAGTTCACGAAGGTGCGGGGACCGATCGAGATGTTCGATCCGTAGTCGACGTACAGCGGCGGACGCACGACGACGTCGTCCCCGACCTCGCCGAGCAGCTCCCGCAGCGTGGCCGCGGCCGCCTCTTCTCCGGCGACGGACTCGCGGTGGTACCGGTCGGCGAGGACCATCGCGCGCCGCATGGCGGTCTCGAGCTCGGGATCGTCGGCGATGTAGAGGTCGCCCGCCGCCATGCGCTCTCGCTGCGTTCGGGTGTCGGTGTCGCGGGGCGTCATGTGTACGATCGTACGCTACGCCCCGCCCCTACCGCGCGCGCAGCATCGCCCCGTCGAAAAACTCGGCGATCTCATCCGTCGCGCCGAGCGGCAGCACGGCCGCGACGTACTGATCCGGGCGCACGATCACGGCGGCGCCGCGCGCGCGGTCGATGCCGCGCATCGCGTAGACGTCGTGATCCGAGGCCGGGACGAACGCCTTGTGGTGGTCGACCAGGCCGAAGCGGCCGGTGCGCGGCGACAGCAGCGGCGGCACGTTCGACATGTCGGCGTCCGGCAGCGCTCGCTGAAGCACCCCGCGCACATCGACCACGGCGTCGGCGTCGAGCCCCGCGCCGAAGCGCCCGACGGGGGACGCGTCGTCGTTCTCCCACCAGTCGCATGCCACGGTGAACGCGGCCTCGTCCGCGCCGGAGAAGAGGTACACCCGCCAGCGGCCGTCCGCGACGTGGCAGTGGCCGAGCTGCATCGGCTTGCCGTCGCCGACGCGCACGACGGGCACCGAGTGGAACCGCTGTCCCACGGGGAGGCCGCTCGCGAGGTCCTGGTGCGCGTCTCCGCTCGTGAGCGGTGACAGCTCGGGGGAGTACCGTGTCGCGACGCCCGCCGTGTAGCGGCCCTGCCTGCGGAAGTACGCGGCGAGCTCCTCGGGGCTCGTGCCGCCTCGCTCCGGATGGGCGGGGTCGGCCGCGGGCGCCGCCAGCATCGCAGACCACTCCTTGTCGAAGTCGATCAGCTCCTGCGCGATCGGGCGCCGCTCGGCGTCGTAGGTGCGCAGCAGCTCCTCGTCCGCGCGCCCCTCGAGCACGGCGCCCAGCTTCCAGCCGAGGTTGAAGCCGTCCTGCATCGACACGTTCATGCCCTGGCCGGCCTTCGCCGAGTGCGTGTGGCACGCGTCGCCCGCGATGAACACGCGGGGACCGGCGACCGCGGGGCGCCCGACGGCGTCGTCAAAGCCGTCGGCGATGCGCTGCGCGACCTCGTACACGCTGAACCACACGACCTCGGCCGCCTCGATCGAGTGCGGACGGATGATGCGCCGAGCGACGCCCAGCACGTCGTCGACCGACATGCCGCGGATGTCGTCGCGGTTCTCGTCGGTGACGGTGCCGAGGTCGACGTAGAGCCGCAGCAGGTTGCCGCCCTCTCGGGGGATCGTGAGCAGAGAGCCGGCGCCGGCCGACTGGATCATGTTCTTGAAGCGGAAGTCGGGGAAGTCGCTCACCGGCAGGATGTCCATGACGCCCCATGCATGGTTCGCTCGGTCGCCGGACAGGTGCCTGTCGATCGACGCGCGCACGCCGCTGCGGGCGCCGTCGCCGCCGACGACGTAGCGGGCGCGCACCGTGCGCTCCTCGCCGGAGTCGGTGCCGCGCAGGGTCACCTCGACGGGGTGCGAATGCGCATCGTCGCGCGAGAGCGACACGAACTCCCAGCCGTGGTCGACCTCGAGCCGCGAGGGGGAGGCGGCCATCGCGCCGCGGAGGTAGTCGTGCAGGCGCGCCTGGTTCAGGATGATGTGGGGCATCTCGCTGAGGTCGTCCGCGACGTCCTGCACCCGCTCGGCGCGGATGATGCGGGAGCGGTCGTCGGGGTCGGGCCGCCAGAAGTGCACCTCGGTGACCCACGCGCCCTCGTCGATCATGGGGCGCGCGATGCCGAAGGCCTGGAACATCTCGAGCGTGCGGCACGCGACGCCGTCGGCCTGGCCGAGCTGGAGCGGCTCGGTGCGACGCTCGACGACCGCAGTCGTGATCGACGGGAACTGCGCCAGCTGGGCCGCGGTGACGAGACCCGCCGGGCCCGATCCGACGACGAGCACGTCGACCTCGTCGGGCAGCCCGTCGCGCTCGGGAGCGGCCGCGGGCCTGGTCGACGGGGGACCGGGGTAGAAACCGTCGCGGTAGAACTCCATGGTGGGCTCCTGGGTCTCGGGATGCCCGCGCCTTCGCGGACATCGAACGTGTGTCGCCCCTACTCTGCGGGAGAAACCCGGATAATCACGATACTGTTCCGTAATGCAGAACTCGTATCGTGACGGAGTCGTCAAGCGCCCCGCCTACGCGGTGGGCAGTGTCGACTCCGCGCTGCAGCTGCTCGACCTGCTGATCGACGACGCCGAGCTGACGGTGAGCGGTTCGGCCGACGTGCTGCACGTCGCGCGCTCGACCGCGCATCGGCTGCTGTCGACGCTCGTGTACCGCGGATTCGCCGAGCGGACGGGCGAGCGCACCTACGTGCTCGGGCCAGCGCTGCGCCGGGAGGACGGTGCAACGGGGAATCGCGCGCTGGTGGCACGCGTGCGCCCGGCGCTGCAGGCTCTCGCGGCGCGGACGGGGGAGACGGCGACCTTCGTCGAGTGGCGCGGTCTCGACGCGCGCTTCCTCTTCTCCGCCGAGGGAACGCGCCGCGTGCGCGTCAGCGGGAGAGCGGGCACCGTGCTGCCGGCGCACCTGACGTCGGCGACCAAGCCGTGCCTGGCGGAACTGCCGTGGCCGGACGTGCACGCGCTGCTGACCTCGCGAGCGGCGCGCGAACGGGGCGGTGCACCCGGTCCGGATGAGCTGGCGGCGCTGCGGGAGGAGCTCGCCGAGATCGCGCGCACGGGGCTGGCGAGCAACGTCGGCGCGACGGAGCCCGACGTCGCCGCGCGCGGCATCGGCGTCCGGGGCCCTGACGGCCTGTGCCGGTTCGGCATCTCGCTGTCCGCGCCGATCACCCGCGCCGGCGAGCTGTCGGCGCCCGAGGCGGCGGCGGCCCTGCGAGCCGCATCGGCCGCGGTTGGAGTGCTGCTGCCGGCAGTGCCGTAGCGGTCGCCCGGCGCGGTTCCGGTTGTTACGCGGCGGCGGCCTCCCGGTCGAGCAGGGACCGCTTGATGTCGACGCCCCAGGCGAATCCGCCCATGGATCCGTCGGAGCGCAGCACGCGGTGGCACGGGACGAACAGCGCCGCGGCATTGCGCGCGCAGACCGACGCCGCGGCGCGCACCGCGGACGGCTGCGAGAACGCGGCGGCGAACTGCGCGTACGTCAGCGGTGCACCCGGCGCGATCTCGCGCAGCGCCGCCCATCCGGCGAGCTGACCGTCCGTGCCGGTCTGGCGCACCGAGACCGCATCGATCGCGCGGACGTCGCCGTCGTAGTAGGCGCGCACCGCGTCGGCCGCGTCGTCCGTCCCTCCGCTGCGCACGGCGGCGGCGCGGTCGGCCGGGCGCAGCCGCGCGACGAGCGCCTCCGCGTCTGCGGTCCATCCGGAGGCGACGACCGCGCCCCGCTCATCGGCCAGGAGCGAGAACGGGCCGTCGGGCGTGCGGACGGTCTCGAACACGACGACGTCGAGTGTGCCTGGTGCGGAAGCGGTGCTCATGCACTCAGCCTGTCACAGCGGCCAGCGACCGACCAGAGCCGGCTGCTCGCCCCTGTCGAAGAGGAGCGGCGACGGAGTCTCGTTGGGGGAGGGGGATACGAGACCCCGCCGCCGGTATGAGCCAGGACGCGCGGACGCGACCTGGAGATTCGGGGTGTGCTGCCGGGCGATTTACAGGCGGATCTCGGCAACCACTTCACCGTACTCGGTCTCGCCGACGGGGGCGAAACCGACACGGTGGAAGAAGACCTCAGGCCCGCCCTCGCCCGCTTCGTAGATGACGTTCACGTGGTCGAAGCCGCGGTCGCGCGCCTCGGAGAGCAGCGATTCGACGGCGAAGCGCCCGACGCCGCGGAGCTGGTCGCTCGCGTCGACGTTGATGCGCCACAGCACCGAATCGAGGTAGTCGGCCGTGGTGGTGTCGCCGCCGAAGCTCGCGCTGATGAAGCCGACGACGCCCTCCTCGGCGTCGATGACGACGCGCTGCCAGGTCGACGTCGGGTCGAGCACCGTCGCGGCGATGCCGTACGAGACGGGGGCGAGGAACTGCTCCTGGCCGGGCTTCAGCGAGAGGTTGTTGACCGCGACGATCGTCGCGGCCGACAGTTCAACAAGGCGCAGTTCCGTCATGCTCTCAGGTTAGGACATCCGAAGCCCAATAAGAAAGGGCCGCCCGTAACGAACTCTTGTGCGTTTCGGGCGGCCCTCGCAGACCGGGGTGATGCGGGTCAGGCGTGCACCCACACGTCGGTGCCGACCGGCGTCCAGTTGAAAAGCCACTCGGCGTCGCCGACGCGCATGTTCACGCAGCCGTGGCTCATCGGCCTGATGCCGAACTCGTTGTGCCAGTAGGCCCCGTGGAAGCCCTCCGACCCGTTGAAGTACATGACGTACGGCACGTTCGGCGTGTAGTAGTACGGCGCCTTCGTGGTGTCTTCGTTGCCCATGTTCTGCGACGCGAGCTTGACGTAGGTCTTGAAGTGACCCGGGTCTGTCTCGCTGCCGGCCTTGCCCGGCGAGACGTCGAACGTCTTGACGACCTTGTCGTTCTCGTAGGCGTACGCCTTCAGCGCGGTCGTGTCGACCTCGAGGCGGCGCTCCTTCTTGGTGATGTTCGCGGCGACGACCTCGGTGTCGAGCTTGTAGGTGTTGGTGCCGGATTCGAGAGCGGATGCGAACGCCGCGGCCACGCCGTCGGTCGTCTTCAGCTTCCAGCCGTCCTGGCCGTCGCCGCCCTCGAGCACGTTGCCGTCGGTGTCGACGATCTGCGTGGCGTCCTGCGCGTCGCGGTCGACCTCTGAGGGGAGCTTGTCGACGGCCTTCTGGATCGCGGCCTCGTCCGCGGTGACGGCGAAGCCGCCGTCGCCGTCGGGGGCGACGTCGAGCCAGGCGGCCAGCTGCTTCGCACTGACCTTGACCGCGAGCGTGTCGTCGACGTAGAAGCCGGCGTTCTTCGCGAGCTTGTTGAGCGAGGCCGCCTGCTTCTCTGCGGCCTCGGTGCTCGTGGTCGCGGCGATCTCGACCGACTCGGCCGCGACGGCGATGCCGCCCTCTCCCTCGACCAGCGCGGTGCTGAGGTCGGTGGCGAGCGCGTCGAGGTCGGGGCCCGATCCCGGCGTCGCGGCGACCGCGGCGAACGCGCCGTCGTCGTACGACACCGATGCGTCGACCGGCTCGACGAACAGGTCGGCGTTGGCCTCCTGCAGCGCGGTGATCGCCTTATCGCGGTCGATCGTCACCGTGGGGGCGTACGGGTCGGAGGGGTTCCAGTCGGAGATCTTCCACAGCGGGTGATCCTCGAACGCCTTGGCCGCGGCCTCCTGCGCGTCGACCGTCGCTCCGAGCTCGGCGCCCGTGATCTCGGCGCCGCCGATCTCGATCGTGGCGTTCGCGACGCGCTCCTCGATGGCCTGCGCCGCGGTGCCGGCGGTGTGGAAGCCGACCGGGGTGCCTGCCACGGCGACGCCGGGAGCGATCAGCACCATCGACGCGGCGATGGCGCCGGCGACGATCAGGCCTCCGGGAATGCCGATGCCCAGCCAGAGGCCGGTGCGACGCTTGCGCCGCGGCGTGCTCTCGGCCGTCTCGTCGGTGATCTCGACGGGATCGATCGGTGCGGTAGCGCCGTCAGTCATGGAATGAACCCCCTGGTCCGCAGTACGAGGAATGAGGGCGGACCTCTCCTCATAATAATTTGGCCGGATGGGGGATATCCCGGAGAGTCATCACAATGAGGAAACGATCCTGCGGTAGATCGCGTGCGCGCGCAGCGGCGAAGAATCGCGCGAATGCCGGATCTCCCCACTGGTCTAGACCACGGTGTGCAGGGATGCGAGGATGGAGGGACATCCCGATGAGTGAGGAGCGCTGGACATGGCAGAGGTAGCGATCGTTCCGGATAAGGCGGCGGCGGGCGCGCTGGTGGCGAAGGAGATCGCGGCGCTGGTGAGGCGAACGCCGACCGCCGTGCTCGGCCTGGCGACGGGCTCGACGCCGCTGCCGGTGTACCGGGCGCTGCACGACGAGCTGGCCGGGATCGACGTGTCTCGAGTGCGCGGCTTCGCGCTCGACGAGTACGTCGGGCTCCCGGCGGATCACCCCGAGAGCTACCGCTCGGTGATCGCGCGCGAGGTCGTCGAGCCGCTCGGACTCGATCCGGCCCTGGTGCGCGTTCCGGACGGAGCGGCCGCCGACGTCGAGGCCGCCGCGGTCGAGTACGACAGGGCGATCGCCGAGGCCGGCGGCGTCGACGTGCAGCTTTTGGGCATCGGCACCGACGGGCACATCGGGTTCAACGAACCCGGCTCGTCGTTCGCCTCGCGCACGAGAGTGAAGACGCTGACGCGCCAGACGCGCGAGGACAACGCGCGCTTCTTCGACGACGAGGCCGATGTGCCGATGCACTGCGTCACGCAGGGGCTCGGCACGATCCTCGAGGCCCGCCACCTGGTGCTGCTCGCATTCGGCGAGGGCAAGGCCGAGGCCGTGGCCGGCGCGGTCGAGGGGCCGCTCACCGCCTCGCTGCCCGGCTCGGCGATCCAGCTCCACCCGCACGTCACCGTCGTGGTCGACGAGGCGGCGGCGTCGCGGCTGGCGTACGCCGACTACTACCGCTACACCTACGACAACAAGCCGGCATGGCAGGGGCTGTGAACCCGCACCGCTGACACGAGTCGGGCCCCGGCGAATGCCGGGGCCCGATGCGTCAGTGCTGCGACTCAGGCAGCTCGCTGAGTTCGACCTGGGGGTGGTGCACCGACATCTTGTCGATCCACGCCAGCGCGAGCGCCGAGACGATGAACGCCATGTGGATGACGACCTGCCAGAACACGCCCTCCGACGTGTAGTCCTCGCCCGTGACGGTCTCGCCCGAGCTCGAGCCGATGTCGCCGACCTCGATGAAGGTGCGCAGCAGGTGGATCGACGAGATGCTGATGATCGAGATCGCCAGCTTGACCTTGAGCACGTTCGCGTTGACGTGGTTGAGCCAGTCGGGCTGGTCGGGGTGGTTGTTGATCTTGAGGCGCGAGACGAAGATCTCGTACCCGCCCATGATCACCATGATCAGCAGGTTCGCGATCATGACCACGTCGATGAGGCCGAGGACCGCCAGCATGATTGTCGACTCGTTCAGGTGCGCGATGTCGTGGATCACCGTCTCGATCAGGTGCCACAGGTCGACCATGAACACGACCACGTACACGACCTGGGCGATGATCAACCCCACGTAGAGCGGCGCTTGGAGCCAGCGGCTGGCGAAGATCAGGTACCCCAGCGCGGGGCGGCGGGTGGTCGGCGTGGGCGTCGTGGTCATCACGGCCTTTCTCGTCGGGTGGACCGATCCTAACGGCCGCTCCCCGGGGGTCCGCCATGGGGAGAACTGCTCGCACCCCGGCGCGCTACGGCTTCGGCTCGCCGATCTCGGGCGACGCGAAGGAGCCGATTCCGGCGTCGCTCCAGGCGGGAGCGAGCGCCGCCGCCCGGCGCCGGAACGACTCCCAGTCGCGCTGCGCGCTGCCGAGCGGTCCCGACCACGCGGCCTCCGCCGCGGCGCCGATGCGAGGGAACGCCATCTCGTCGAGCGTCGCGGCATCCGGGATCGTCTCGGTCCAGACGCACGCCTCGACGCCGGCGATCGCCTCATCCGGAAGCCCCGGCACCACGTCCGACGGCTCCCACTCGTACGAGCGGCGCACGCTCGTCGGCCCGTTCGCCCAGACCAGGCCGGCGCGCGTCGCCTCGTCGTACTTCATGTCGAGGTACACGGCATCGGCGGGGGAGAGGATGACGCGGCCGCCGCGTTCGACGAGCGCCAGGGTGCGGCTGACGTGGTCGGGATCGGGGTCGAGGAACCCCCAGAACTGGCCGATCGTGCCCGGTGCGGTGTCGGCGGCGCCCGCCTCGTGCCACGCGATCGGCGTCTTGCCCGACGCGGCGACGATGCGGCTGATGCGTCCGACCAGGTCGGCGTAGTCGGCGTCGCTCGTGCCGAGGGCCTCGTCGCCGCCGAAGTGCAGGTACGGTCCGGGAGTGAGCGCGGCCAGCTCGCCGAAGACCTCCTCGAGGAACGCGTCGAGACCCGCGGCATCGGCGCGCAGCGACGAGAAGCCGACGGCGAGCCCCGTGTAGGCCTCGCCGCGCGTCGGCGTTCCGCCGCCGTGGTCGCGCACGACCTCCATGATGTGGTCGCTCAGCACCGGGTCGGCGCTGAGCTCCGGATGGCTGAGGCCGAGCGCGTGCGTGTGGCCAGGCACGTCGATCTCGGGGATCACCGTGATGTGGCGCGCCGCCGCGTACTCGACGATGCGGCGGTAGTCGTCGCGCGAGTAGTGCCCGCCTCCCGTTCCGCCGACCTGCGAGCCGGAGCCCTCGCGCACCAGCTCCGGATGGGAGGCGAGCTCGAGCCGCCAGCCCTGGTCGTCGGTGAGATGGAGGTGCAGCGCGTTGAGCTTGAGCGACGCGGCGCGGTCGATCAGGCCCTCGACGGTCGTCACCGGATGGAAGCTGCGGGCGACGTCGAGCATGACCCCGCGGTGGGCGAAGCGCGGCTCGTCTCGGATCTCGACGGCGGGAACGATCCAGCCGTCGTCCGTCGGGGTGAGCAGCTGTGCGAGCGTCTGCTCCGCGTAGAAGGCGCCCGCCGTCGTGGCGGACGCGATCACGACGCCCGACTCGTCGGCGCGCAGGTAGTAGCCCTCCGGGCCGAACCCGTCGGGGTCGCCCGCGCCGCCGAGCGCGCGGGCGACGTGCATCGCGTCGGCGAGGACGCGGCCGAGAGCCTCGCCCCGCGTGCCGGTTCCGGCGCGGTGGGGGAGGGCAGGCAGGTCGGCGGCGGACGACGGCCACGGGATGAGAGACAGGGGCATGGGACGGCACCGTAGCACCGGACGAGCGGTCGGCGCGAGAGGGATCACGAATTTGTAAAGGATCCGTACAAACTTCGCCGAAAGGCTTGCGCTCCCGAAGTTTGTAAGGTCTGCTTACAAACATGACGACACTCGCCCAGCCCGCCGAGCGCCCGCAGGGCCGCCGCGCCAGGGTGCACCCCGACGGGGTGCGCGCCCACCACAGGGCGCTCGTGCTGGCGACCCTGTTCCACGGCGGCGCCATGAGCCGCGCCGATCTGGCGCGCGAGACCGGACTGACCCGGGTGACCACCTCCGACCTCGTCGGGGAGCTCATCTCGGGCGGACTCGTCGTCGAGCAGGGTACGAGGCCGGGCGCCAGGCCGGGAAAGCCGGCCGTGCTGGTCGACCTCGACCGCGCGGCCCTGCAGGTCGTCGCCATCGACCTCTCCGACAGTCACGAGGTGCGCGGCGCCGTCATCGACATCGCGGGCACCGCGACCGAGCGCCGCGCGCTGCCTCGTCCGGCCGACGGAGACGGGCGCGCGGCGCTCGACGTCGTCGAGCGGCTCGCGCGCGATCTGCTCGATGCGGCGTCCGGCCGCGTCCTCGGCGTGGGCGTCGGCAGCCCCGGCATCGTCTCGGCCGGCGGCGTCGTCGTCGCCGCGCCCAACATGGGCTGGCGCGATGCCGCCGTGCAGGCCGAGCTGCGCGAGCGCCTCGGTGTTCCCGTCTACGTCAGCAATGACGCCGACGTCGCCGCGCTGGCCGAGCGAACGCTCGGCGGCGCAGGCGCCGACTTCCTGCTCGTCAAGGTCGGCCGAGGCGTCGGCGCCGGCGTGGTCATCGGCGGCGAGCTCGCCCGCGGCAGCCGATCCGCCACCGGCGAGCTCGGCCACGTCACGGTCGGCACCGACGGCGGCCCCCGCTGCGGCTGCGGCCGCGACGGCTGCCTCGAGGCCTGGCTGTCGGTGACAGCGATGGAGGCGCGCATCGCCGCGGGCGATGCCCCTGACCTCGTGCACCGCGAGGCGGGCGAGCGCCTCGGCATCGCGCTCGCACCCGTCGTCGGCGTGCTCGACCTCGCCGAGATCGTGCTCTCCGGCCCCTCCGATCACCTCGACGGCGCGGTCACCGACACCGCCGTCGCGACGCTGCGGGAGCGCACGTTCCTGCACGACGACGTGCGCGTTCGCATGTCGTCCCACGCCGAGGACGTCGTGCTGCGCGGGGCGATCGTGCTCGTGCTGCACGGCGAGCTCGGCGTCTCCTGATCCTCCGTCCCACTCACCGATCACAACCGAACACCCCCCCCAGCCGAGGGCGACGCAGCCCCGCAGAAGACCGCGCGATGACGCTGCGGTCGGAAGGAACGAACACATGTTGAAGAAGGCACTGCCTGCCCTGGCCCTGATCGGGGCCGCATCGATCGCGCTCGCCGGATGCTCGGGCGGCGGCTCGGGCGACGGCGACGCCGCGCCGGCCGACAGCGGCGAGCTGACGGTCTGGGTCGTCGGCACCGACACCCCGACCGAGGCGCGCGACCTGCTCAAGAGCACCTTCGAGGAGCAGAACGACGGCTGGACGCTCAACGTCGAGGAGAAGACCTGGGCCGACGTCTCCGAGACGTACGTCGCCGCGCTGCAGTCGAACGACACCCCCGATGTCGTCGAGGTCGGCAACACCCAGGCCATCGGCTTCATCGACCAGGGACTGTTCAGCGACATCAGCGACATCCGGGGCGACCTCGGCGATCTGAACCCCGGCCTCGAGGAGTCGGGCACCTACGACGACGCGTTCTACGCCGCGCCGTACTACGCCGGCGGCCGGGTCGTGTTCTACTCGCCAGACATCGTCGATCCGGACGACCTGCCTGAGACGCTCGACGAGTACGTCGAGATGGGAATCGGCTACAAGACCGACACCGTCAGCGGCATCTACGCGCCGGGGCGCGACTGGTACAACATGCTCCCGTACGTCTGGTCGGCCGGCGGCGAGATCGCCGTGCAGGACGGCGACGCGTGGGACGCCCAGTTCTCGAGCCCCGAATCGCAGGAGGGCCTGAAGCTGCTGCAGAAGGTCTACTCCGAGGCGACGAACGCCCCGGCCGACGCGCTCGAGACCGACCCCCAGGTGCCGTTCTGCGCCGGTGAGGTCGCGTTCCTCTCGGCCCCCGCATGGGTGACGGGCTCGATCACGGCGGCGGCCGACGCCGATGTGCCCGGATGCCCCGACACCTACGGCAAGGACCTGCGCGCGTTCCCGCTGCCGGGCACCACGGCGGGGGAGCCTGCCCCGATCTTCGCCGGCGGATCGAACGTGGGCGTCGCCGCCCTCAGCGAGAACCAGGCCATGGCCAAGGAGGCCGTGAAGATCATGCTGTCGAAGGACTACCAGGACGTCCTGGCCGGTGCCGGGCTGACACCCGGGCTGCTCGAATCGAACGCGGCGCTGCCCGACACCGATGTCGCTCAGTCGCAGGCCGCGGCGCTCGCCGTCTCGAAGAGCGTGCCGACCACGCCGAAGTGGCAGGAGGTCGAGGCGAGCCTCGTCATCCAGGACTCGCTCGTGCGCATCGCCCAGGGCGAGGACACGGCGGCCGTCGCCGAAGACCTCGACGCGAAGATCGAGAGCATCCTGAACGGCTGACCGCCCCCTCATCCGGCCCCGCCGCCTCTCGCGCGCGCGGGGCCGGATGACTCCCTCCGTACGAAAGGAGCGCTCATGACCGCGATCGCTTCATCCGCGCCCCTCACCAGCGACGAGCGCGCCCGCCGCCGCCAGCGCCGCCGCAGCCGCGCCGCGTGGTCGCTGCTGCTGCCATCGATCGTCCTCATCATGCTGATGACGGGCTACCCGGCGATCACGATGCTGTGGCAGTCGTTCACCGACTACCAGGTGCGCAACAAGATCCAGGGGACGGCCCCGAACTGGGTGTGGTTCGACAACTTCGCCGCGATCGTCACGGCGAGCGACTTCCCCGTGGTGCTGGCCCGTACGGTCGGCATCATGGTGCTGACGACCGCGCTGATCATGGTGGGCGGCGTGCTGATCGCCGTGCTGATGACCAAGCTGAGCCGCGGCATGCGCCTGCTCGTCTCGGTCGGCCTGCTGCTGGCGTGGGCGATCCCGCCGCTGACCGCCACCGTCGTGTGGGGCTTCATCTTCGACACGCAGTACGGCCTCGTCAACTGGCTGCTCAACGCGGTGACGGGTACCAACGACTTCCACAACCATTCGTGGCTGCTGAACCCGCTGACGTTCGTGCTGGTGCTGACGATCATCGTGGTGTGGGGAGCGATCCCGTTCGTCGCGTTCACGGCGTACGCCGGGCTCGGCCAGGTGCCGCGCGAGACGATCGAGGCGGCCGAGATCGACGGCGCGGGCGGCTGGCGCCGGTTCTGGAGCGTGATCTTCCCCGCCGTCCGCCCGGTGCTCGGCGGCGTGCTGATCCTGCAGATCATCTGGAACATGAAGCTGTTCACGCAGGTGTACGCGCTGCAGAGCCGCGGCGGCATCGCGGCCGACACCAACGTTCTCCCCGTGTACCTGTTCCGGCAGGGCATCGGCGAGTTCGGCGAGACCAGCGCCATCGGGCTGCTGATCGTCATCATCATGCTCGCGCTGAGCTGGTTCAACATCCGACAGCTGCTCAAGGAGGACGACGCATGAGCGCCGTGACCGCCGACCGACCCGCCGCGGACGCGACGCGCGCCGTCGTGATACCCGAGCGCACCGGCCGCGGCCGCCGGGCTCCCCGCGAGCCCGAGACGGCGAGGGTGCGCAGGCGCAGCCACCGCGTCGTGCTCAACGTCGTCGCCGTGATCGTGTTCGTCTTCTCGGTGTTCCCGCTGTACTGGATGGTGAACCTGTCGTTCACGCCGGGCAACGAGATCATCAGCCGAGACCCGTCCCTCGTGCCGAAGTCGCCGACGCTGATCAACTACATCACGGCGTGGAGCCGCGCGGCGGCCCCCGGGCAGACCGACTTCCCCCACGCGCTCGGGATGAGCCTGATCGTCGTGGCGATCGTCATCGTGGCGGCGCTGACGGTCGCGTTCCTCGCCTCGATCGCGCTGGCGCGGTTCCGCTTCCGCGGGCGGCACGCGTTCGTCGTCGGCATCCTCGTGGTGCAGATGATCCCCGGTGAGGCCATGATGTTCACGGTCTACAACCTCATCGACGACATGCGTCTGATGAACTCCGTGATCGGTCTGTCGCTCGTGCACACCGCGGCCGTCGTGCCGTTTACGATCTGGGTGCTGCGCGGCTTCGTGGCCGGGGTGCCCGCCGAGCTCGAGGAGGCGGCGCAGATCGACGGATGCTCGAAAGCGCAGGCGTTCTGGAAGGTCACCTTCCCGCTGCTCGCGCCCGGTCTCGTCTCCACCGGCATCTTCGCCTTCATGCAGTCGTGGAACGAGTTCACGATGGCGCTGCTGCTGATGAAGGACAAGGGCCTGACGCTGCCGCCGTGGCTGAACTCGTTCCAGTCGGCGACGGAGGCGACCAACTACGGCGCGGTCATGGCGGCGTCGACGCTGATCTGCATCCCCGTCGTCATCTTCTTCCTGATCGTTCAGGGCCGGATGACCGGCGGCCTCGTCTCGGGAGCGGTGAAGGGGTGACCGGTGCGGAGCGCGCGGTTCCGGAGCGCTCGGGCGCCGTGCGCGTCGGCGTCGACGTCGGCGGGACGACCGTGATCGCCGTCGGCCTCGATGCAGCGGGTGTCGTCGTCGCCGAGGCCGAGCGCGCGACCGAGCGCGGCGACCGGGGCGTGGTCGGATCGATCGCCGGCGCCGTGGCCGCGCTGGGGGCGGGCGACAGCGTCGCGTCGATCGGCGTCGGGGTGCCGGGACGGGTCGACGGGGGTCGCGTGCGCGGCGCCGTGAACCTGGGCGTCGCCGACCTCGACCTGCGGGCGGCCGTCGCGGCGAAGTTCGCGGTGCCCGTGCGCGTCGAGAACGACGTCAATGCCGCGGCGCGCGGGGCGTTCGCCGGCGCCGCAGGTGTGCGCGCGTACCTCAACCTGGGCACGGGCGTCGCCGCCGGCCTCGTGATCGACGGCCGCGTAGTCGCCGGGGCGACAGGGACGGCCGGTGAGATCGGCCACCTCTCCGTCGACCCCGCCGGCCCGGAGTGCGCGTGCGGCCAGCGCGGCTGCATCGAGGCCTTCACCGGCGGCGCGGCCGTCGAGCGGGCCTGGCGCAGCGGCCGCGGTGCGGTCTCGGCCGACGCCACGGCGCTGGTCGGCGCCGCGGCGGGCGGCACGGGCGAGCGTCCGCCCGGCGCCGTCCTCGGCGCGCCAGGACGCGCCGGCGAGGCGGCGGGCGCTCATCCGGTGCCGCCGGCGCTCGCCGCGTTCGATGCGGCCGACGCGGGTGATCCACGGGGCGCCCTGGTCGTCGACCGGGTCGCGAACGGCACGGCCGCGGCCGTTCGCGCGCTCGCGCTGTCGTTCGATCCGGAGAGCATCGCGATCGGCGGCGGGCTCTCGCGGCTGGGCGATCGCCTCGCCGGTCGCGTCGCCTCGCGCCTGCGCCGCGATGCTGCGGGGTCTCCGTTCCTCGCATCGCTGCGCCTCGACGAGCGGTTCGAGATCGTCGACCCTGCGCGCCCGGCGGGCGCGATCGGCGCGGCGCTCTCCGCCTGAGCCTCCGGGGCGCGAGTTCGAGTGCCTAACTGCTCGAATCGCGGGTCTTTCGAGCAGTTAGGCACTCAGACTTCTGGATGTCCCCCGAGCGAGGGGCGGGAAGTCAGACGAAGACCTTGCCGGGGTTGAGGATGCCCTGGGGGTCGAACGCCGCGGCGATGCGGCGCTGCAGGTCGAGCTGCGTCTCGCCGAGCTCCTCGCCGAGCCAGCGCGCCTTCAGCACGCCGATGCCGTGCTCGCCCGTGAGGGTTCCGCCGAGGCGCAGGGCGGAGCGGAACAGGTCGTCCGCGGCGACCCAGATGTGCTCGGGGACCTGGTCGCCCTCGTACACGAACGACGGATGGAGGTTGCCGTCGCCGGCGTGCGCCATGGTCGGGATGCGCACGCCGTGCTCGCGCTCGACGCGTGCGATCTCGTCGAACATCGCGGCCAACCGCGTGCGGGGGACCGAGACGTCCTCGATCAGATGCGTGCCGAAGTCGGCGATGATCGCGGGGTTCGCCGCGCGCCGCAGGGCCAGCAGGCGCTCGCCCTCCTCGCGGTCGTGCGTGATCACGACCGAGCCGCCCGCGGTGCGCAGCACGTCGGCGATGCCGTCGGCCTCCGTGCGCGCCGAGGCGCCGTCGGTCTGCACGAGCAGCTGCGAGGCGCCGACCGCCGGGGCGTCGTAGCCCAGGTGGCGATGAACGGAGTCGAGGGTGGTGGCGTCCATCAGCTCCATGACCGACGGCTGGATGCCGCTGGCGGTGACCGCGGCGGACGCAGCGGCGGCGTCGCGCACGCTGGCGAACGTCGCCGATACGGTGCAGACGTCGCCGACGACGAGCGGGCGAAGCTTCAGGGTGGCGCCGACGACGACGCCCAGCCGGCCCTCCGAGCCGATCATCAGCGAAACCAGGTCGAGACCGGTCACGCCCTTGACGCTGCGGTGCCCCATCCGGATCAGCGAACCGTCGGCGAGCACGACGTCGAGCGCGAGCACGGAGTCGCGGACCACGCCGTACTTCGCGCAGAGCAGGCCGCCGGCGCCGGTGGCGATGTTGCCGCCGACGGTCGAGATGTCGCGGCTGGCGGGATCTGGCGCCCACCACAGGCCGTGCGGGACGAGCGCCGCGTTCAGCTCGGCGTTGAGGATGCCGGGTTCGACGACGGCGAGGCGGTCGTCGGGCGAGACCTCGAGCACGCGCGTCATGCGACGGGTCGAGAGGGCGATCTCGCCGCGCCCGGCGTTCGCGCCGCCGGCGAGCCCGGTGCGCGCTCCCTGCGTCACGACCGGGGTGCCCGTCTCGCTCGCGATGCGGAGCACCGCCTGCACGTCCTCGACCGACTCGGCGTGCACGACCGCGAGCGGGGCGCCATCGGCGACGTGGCCGGAGCGGTCGGCGCGGGATGCCTCGAGGACCGAGGGGGAGACGTCGACGCGGCCGCCCAGTGCGGCGGTGAGTCGGGAGACGATGTCGGTCATCGCAGCGAACGCAGCCGGTGGGTGAGGCCGACGGCCACGGCGACGACGGCGAATCCGAGCCCGAACCAGACGTAGCCGAGGTTCCACAGGGCGATGGTGGCGGCGAGGAAGACGAACAGCTCCACGACGATGCGGATGAAGGGGTGAACCCTGAACACGGCCTTCGGCGAGACGAAGAACGCCCACAGCAGGATCGCGGCGAGGGGCGCGGCGACGCCGGCGACGATATTGACCCAGAACGGCCAGGCGACGAAGCCCCACACGGCGAGCGCGGCGAAGGCGGCCAGCTCGGAGGCGAATCGCAGGACGTCGAGAAGAGTGATGTGCCGCAGGGGCTGCTCGGAAGCGGTGTTCGCCATGCAGCCAGTCTACGAGCGGCGCTCTGGGCGCGTGGTGGGGGAGGAGCGCCCAACGAAAAATCTGGGACCGCCTTGACGGACGGTCCCAGATTTTTTGGCGGAGGATGGGGGATTTGAACCCCCGAGGGCGTTAACCCAACACGCGTTCCAAGCGTGCGCCATAGGCCGCTAGGCGAATCCTCCTCAGCCCACGAATGGGCCGCGGGCAAGTCTACCCGGCGTCGCGCACCGGCGCGAACCGGCGGGTGTGTCCGAGCCGACACGCGATTCGGACGGCGGGGGAGCGTCGGTTAGACTTGCTGTCGGCTCTCCGCGTGACGACACCCAGGCCAACTCCCCCAGGACGGAAACGTAGCAAGGGTAACCGGGCTCTGTCGGGTGCGCGGAGAGTCTTTTCGTTCCCTGCGCGCGAGCTCAGCCCGCCGCGCGGCGCACGAGCTCGCGGATGCGCTCCTCGGCCTTCGCGGTCATCTCGATCACCGCGTACGACACCGCCCACATTTCGCCGTCGTCGAGCGCGGCGGTCTCGTCGAACGAGACGGTGCCGTAGCGGGTTTCGAACTTCGAGGCAGGCTGGTAGAACACCACGACCTTGCCGTCGCGCGCGTAGGCGGGGAAGCCGTAGAACGTCTTGGGGGCGAGGTCGGGAGCCTCCTCGCTGACGATCGCGTGCAGCTTGGTCGCGACGTCGCTGTCGACGCCCTCGAGCCCGTCGATCGCGTCGACGCACGCCTCGAGCTCGCGCGCCAGCTTCGCGGCGCCCTTCAGTCCCTTGGTCGAGCGCAGCTCCTCCGCCCGCTGCTTCATCGCGGCGCGCTCGTCGTCGCTGAATCCGCTCTTCGTCTCGCTCATCTCGCGTCTCCCGTGCTCGGCGCGGTGCGCATCACCGCGGTCATGTGCACACGCTATCCGGATGAGCGGGGCACGCGCTTCTTCATTCCTGATCGGTCGCGCTCATCGCCTGTCCCGCCGGAACACAGGTCATTCCGGTTCCGGCCGAGTTCCGTCTGCGTGTCGCGCGGGAGATCCTTCGGTCGTGGGTGTGGATAGGTGCATGACGACGACGCCAGCCCCATCCGGATCTGCCGAAGCTCCGCGCGCGGTCGTGTGCGGGCCCGCCTCGTGGAATCACCTGATCGAGCTCGACCGGCTGCCGGAGCCCGAGCCCCACATGCAGTTCGCCGAGCGCTCGTGGCACACGATCGGCGGCACGTCGGCCGGCAAGGTGCTGCACCTGGCATCCCTCGGCATCGCGACTGAGCTGCGCGCCTCCCTCGCCGACGACGAGGACGGCGCGCGCATCGCACGGCTGCTGGGTACGGCCGGCGTCGACGTACGTCGCGTGCGGAGCGAGCGGACGGAGCGGCACATCAACCTGATGTCGGGAGACGGGCGCGTCTCGCTCTACGTCTCGAGTCCGTCGACCCCGTCGCCCGCCGACGTCTCGGCCGCGGCGGATGCCCTCGCCGAGGCGGACGCCGGTGTGATCGACCTGAGCGAGCTGGGGCTTGCGGTGCTCGACGAACTGCGCCGGCGGGAGGCGACTCACCCGCCGCTGTGGGTCGACCTGCACGACTACGACGGAGCGTCGGCGTTCCACGAGCCGTTCCTGCGCGCGGCCGACGTGGTACTGATGAACGCCGACGCCGTCGACGATGCGTGGGCGCTGCTCGCGTCGTGCACGGCGCGGGGCCCGCGCCTCGCGGTCTGCACTCTCGGGGCGCGCGGCGCGATCGGGCTCGATGCGGAGGGGAACCGCTACGAGGTCGCCGCGGTGCCTGCCGACGTCGTCGACACGAACGGCGCCGGCGACGCGTTCGCCGCCGGCCTGCTCGCGGCGACGCTGCGCGGCGAGGGCATCGAAGCCGCGCTGTCGGCGGCCGCGGCCCAGGCGCGCGTCGCGATCGAGGGGCGGCATCTCCATCCGGCCGTCTGCGACGACTGACGATCGGCGCCGTACGCTGGGGGCATGGCGTACGACGCGGAGCTGGCCGACAGGGTCAGGGCGATGCTCGGGGCGATGGCGCCCGTCGAGGAGAAGCGGATGATGGGCTCGCTGGCGTTCATGGTCGACGGGCACATGGCGGCAGGCGTCTCGGGTGACGAGGTGTTCTTCCCCGTCGGCGGGGGAGAGGCGCTCGACGTCGCACTCCAGCGCGGCGCCCACCGGCTGCGGCTGCGCAGCGGCAGGAACGTACCGTTCGCGGCGCTGACCTCACCGGACGACGAGGTGCTCGATGCCTGGCTCGCCGAGGCCGTCGAACGAGCGCAGTCGCGCTGATCGCGGCCGGAATCGCATTTCGCGCGCGTAAATCTCGGGCGTTCGCCTGCGCTCCTGAGCATCGGTGCTTTAGCGTGGAAGGGTGACCGAGAGCCTTCCCGACCTGTCGGCCAGTGCCGGCGTTCTCTTCGACCTCGACGGCGTCATCACGCCGACCGCCGAGGTGCACCAGCGCGCCTGGCGCACGCTGTTCGACGAACTGTTCGCGCAGCGGGGCATCGCGCCGGCCTATACGGATGCCGACTACTTCTCGCATCTCGACGGCAAGCAGCGCTACGACGGCGTCGCGGCGCTGCTGCGCAGCCGCGGCGTCGAGCTGCCGTGGGGATCACCGGATGACCCCGCCGATGCTGACACCGTGTGCGGCGTCGGCAACCGCAAGAACATCGTGTTCGCCCGGCTGCTCGCCGACGAGGGCATCGCGCCCTACCCAGGCACGCTGTCGCTGCTCGACGCCCTCGGCGAGCTGCCCGTCGCCGTCGTCTCGAGCTCGAAGAACGCCGAGTCGGTCCTCGCAGCCGCCGGCCTGCGCGAGCGCTTCCCCGTCGTGATGGACGGGGTCGTCGCCGAGCGCGAGCACCTGCCGTCGAAGCCGGCGCCTGACGTGTTCGCCGCAGGCGCCCGGATGCTCGGGGTCGACCCCGCTCGTTCGGTCGCGGTGGAGGACGCCACGAGCGGCGTCGCCTCCGCGGCATCCGCCGGTTACGGCCTCGTCGTCGGCGTCGACCGCGGTGCGGGCCGCGCCGCGCTCGCCGCGGCGGGTGCGCACGTCGTCGTCAGCGACCTCGCCGAGTTCGTCCCGTTCATCGGCGGCGCGGCGGCGCCGTCCGCGTCGGCATCATCCGAAACCCCGTCGAACAGCACAGGAGCACGCGCATGATCGATCGCGAACGTTTCCCCGTCGACCCGTGGCGTCTGGTCGAGGCGCGGTTCGATGCGGCCGATGCGAGCCTCACGGAGACGCTGTTCGCGGTCGGCAACGGATACGTCGGGCTGCGGGGCAACCATCCGGAGGGGCGCCTCGGCGCGGAGCACGGCACCTTCGTCAACGGGTTCCACGAGACGTGGTCGATCCAGCACGCCGAGCTGGCGTTCGGCTTCGCGAAGGTCGGGCAGACGATCGTCAACGTGCCCGACGCGAAGGTGATGCGCGTCTACGTCGACGACGAGCCGCTCGAGATCGACGTCGACGACGTCCGCGAGTACGAGCAGTCGGTCGACTTCCGCGACGGCGCGTACCGGAGGCGCATCCGGTGGGTGACGCCGTCGGGCAAGGACGTGCTCATGGAGACCGAGCGCATCGTGTCGTTCGAGGAGCGGCACCTGGTGCAGCAGCGGATGACGGTGACGGTGCTCAACGCCGACGCGCCGGTGACGATCAGCAGTCAGGTGATCAACCGGCAGGACGGCCAGGGGGTCTATGGCGGCAGCGCACCGGTGCCCGGCCCAGAGAGCACCGACTTCGACCCCCGGAAGTCGAACGGGTTCAGCGAGCGCGTGCTCCAGCCGCAGGAGTACTGGATCGACGGCCAGCGCACCGCGCTGTCGTACCGCGTCGCGAACTCGGGAATGACGATCGGCGTCGTCGCCGACCATCTGATCGACACCGAGAACGAGTACGAGCAGCGCGGACTCGTCGAGCCCGACATCGCGAAGTGCGTGCACAGGGTGCAGGCGAGGGCGGGCGTGCCGATCACGGTGACCAAGTTCACGGCGTACCACACGTCGCGCAGCGTGCCGGCGCGCGAGCTGGTCGACCGCTGCCGCCGCACGGTCGATCGCGCCATGTCGGTCGGCGCCGATGCGAACCTCGCCGCGCAGAAGGCGTACCTCGACGAGTTCTGGAAGCGCTCAGACGTGCGCATCGGCGGCCACGATGATCTGCAGCAGGCCGCGCGCTGGTGCCTCTTCCAGCTGGCGCAGGCCGCAGCTCGCGCCGATGGGGCCGGTGTGCCGGCGAAGGGCCTCACGGGCTCCGGCTACAACGGGCATTACTTCTGGGACACCGAGGTGTATGTGCTGCCGTTCCTCACTTACACGTCGCCGACGTGGGCGCGCAACGCGCTGCGCATGCGCACGCAGATGCTGCCCGCAGGGCGCCGCAGGGCGCACGAGCTGAACGAGGCCGGTGCGCTGTTCCCGTGGCGCACGATCAACGGCGAGGAGGCGTCGGCCTACTATGCCGCGGGCACGGCGCAGTACCACATCAACGCCGACGTGGCCTTCGCCCTGGCGAAGTACGTGAGGGCGACGGGCGACATCGACTTCATGCTCCGCGAGGGCGGCGACGTGCTCGTCGAGACCGCGCGCATGTGGGCGACGCTCGGCTTCTGGCGCAGCAATGACGGCAACAAGAGCTTCCACATCCACGGCGTCACGGGGCCGGATGAGTACACGACCGTCGTGAACGACAATCTGTTCACCAACGTGATGGCGCGGTTCAACCTGCGCGCCGCCGCCCGCGTGGTCGATGAGATGGCCGAAGCCGAGCCGGACGCGTTCCGCGCGCTCGCCGACCGGGTCGACCTCGATCCGGGCGAGAGCGAAGCGTGGCGACGGGCGGCAGACGCGCTCGCGATCCCGTTCGACGAGGGGCTCGGCATCCACCCGCAGGACTCGCTGTTCCTGCACAAGGAGGTCTGGGACCTCGAGAACACGCCGGATGAGCAGCGGCCGCTGCTGCTGCACTTCCATCCGCTGGTCATCTATCGCTTCCAGGTGCTCAAGCAGGCCGACGTCGTGCTGGCGCTGTTCCTGCAGGGAAACCACTTCACGCCGGAGCAGAAGCGCGCCGACTTCGACTACTACGACCCGCTGACCACGGGCGACTCGACGCTGTCGGCCGTCGTGCAGTCGGTGCTGGCGGCCGAGGTCGGGTACCGCGATCTCGCCTACGAGTACTTCCAGCACGCGCTGTTCGTCGATCTCGCGGATCTGCATTCGAACGCCTCGGACGGTGTGCACGTCGCGTCCGCCGGCGGCGTCTGGACGACGCTGGTCAACGGCTTCGGCGGCATGCGCGACCACGGCGGGGAGCTGTCGTTCGATCCGCGGCTGCCCGACGGCTGGCCGGAGCTCGAGTTCCCGCTGCGCTGGTGGGGGTCGCAGATCAGGGTGACGGTGCGCCCCGATTCGCTGACGGTCGTGCTCGAGGAGGGCGACCCCGTGCCGTTCGAGGTGCGGGGTGAGACCTTCGTCGCCGGCGCCGACGGCGACGTCGTCGTGCCGCTCGACGGGCAGGGGCCCGATCTGCCCGGCCGGCCGTCGCTGCGCGACATCGCCGAGCTGCACCGCGCGGACGGCACGCAGCTCGCGCCGACGCTCCCGCCACACCTGGAGTCGGCGGTGCCGGTCGTCACCAGCGCGATCCCGATCATCGATCCGTCGTCGGGGAGGCCCGCGGCGTGACGGTCGCGTTCGGGAACCGTCTTCGTTGAAATCAGCGAGGATCTTATCCATACCAACCCTTCTCTTTCGAATATCATTACGATAGAATGGGGGTATGACATCCTTCGCCGACGCAGAGACGATCAGGGGCCTTGACGCCTCCGAGATCGCTCGGGCGAGGGTTCTGATCTCATCGATCCAGCGCGGTCAGAGGGTGATCGCTCGTGCGGAGGGCGCGATCGCCGACGCGCTGGCCGAGCTCGCCGAGATCGCGCACGCGCAGGGCGAGCGGTCGGGCGGGTCGAACGGTCCCGAGTACGCGCGTCGGTCCATGGCGGCCGAGGTCGCGGCGGCGACGCGGGTGCATCCGTCATCTGCGCGGGCGCGCATGAACGACGCCGAGGTGCTGGTGCACGACTTCCCATCGACGCATGCGGCCCTGTCAGATGGTGAGATCTCCGCGCGTCACGCCAAGGTCATCGCCGACGCGGGTCTGGGGCTCGAGTGCGATCAGCGCGCACGGCTCGACGAGCACGCGCACCTGCTGGCGCGCACGCGCACTCCGGGTGAGATGGGCAGGATCGCGCGAGTGCAGGCCGGCAAGCTGGCGCCTCGCACGGCGGCGCAGCGCCACCTCGACGCGCGCGAGGAGCGTGCGGTGACCGTGGCCGATCTCGAAGACGGTATGAGCCGACTGGTGTATCTCGGCCCGTCGTTCCACGTGCACGCGGTGCACGACCGCCTGACCCGATTGGCTCGCGTCGTCGGCGACGAGCGCCGCACCGCGCGGGCCTCGTACCGCGAGGCACACGGCGGAAAGCAGCCGGAGGGCGGATGGGACGCGCTCGTCACAGGTGTCGACGGCACGAGTCCGGCCGACGCCGCGCGTGCGAGCGACGGACGCTCGCTGGCGCAGCTGCGAGCCGACCTCCTCGCCGACCTGCTCCTCTCCGCCGAGCCGACGGGGCACGAGCTGCACGCCGGCGACGCATCAGGGAGCCTCCGCAACGTGCAGGCGCAGGTGCAGATCCTTATTCCCGCCCGCCTCGTCACCGATGCCGCGGCCGGCGTCTTCGATGCGGGCACGGCCGCGGGCGATGCGGATGTCACGGTCGCCGCCGACGCGGCGCTGGCGACGGCGGCCGCGGCGACCGGATGGGATCGGATCTTCGCGTCTCCGATCACGGGCGACATCCTCGCGGTCGACGGGTATCGACCGACGGCGAGTCAGCGGCGCCGACTCACCGCGCGGGATCGGGTGTGTCGGCATCCGGGGTGCACTGTGCCTGCACGCGACTGCGACGTCGATCACACGCACGACTTCGCGCGCGGCGGCAAGACGACCGTCGACAACCTCGAGTGCCTGTGCGAGGCGCATCACGTGATGAAGCATCAGTCCGGATGGCGCATTCGTCAGCTGTGCGGCGGGGTCGTCGAGTGGACGAGCCCGACCGGTGAGGTGTACACCGACGAGCCGCCGAGCCGGGTCGTGTTCCGCGATCTCGATGGAGCGCTCGCCGACACCTCGGCCGAGGAACGGGGAACGACTGCGTCCGGTGCCGGGGCCGTCGAACCGGTGGTCGGGTCTGCCGGGCAGACGATGGGATTCGCGGGGAAGCCAAATGCCGGGGGCATGACCGGGCAGACGGAGCTCGCCGTCTCCGAGAACGGGTGGTGCGACGCCGGCAGCGAGGCCGCGCCGTTCGACCGCTCCGATGACGAGCGGGCGGCCTCGTCGGCGTTCCTCGCCGCCCGCGCGAACGGCACGGTCCCGGCGGGCGCTCGGTTCCTCCGGCACGATGCGACCGCGCCGGCAGGATACGTCTACGAGATCGTTCCCGAGCGCACTGCCGCAGAAACAGAGTCGCCCGCGACGGGCGAGCAGGAAGAGCAGTGCGAGCCGCTGGCGCCGCTCGAATGGCTCGCGAAGTTCAACCGCGAGTGGGATTCGATCGACAACCTCCACAGCATCGCGACGCTCATGTTCGAGCACGTCATGATCACTACGCCGCCGGCCCGCACGGCAGACGGCGTCTACCTCGCGGGTCCGCTGTCCGCCCGCATCCGCACTGACGTCTACGGAGGCGCGGCGCTGCGCGTCGAGATCGATGCCGACGCCGGCGAGACGACGTTCGTGGTCGGCGACGCCGTCACACCAGTGCGGGTCTCGGATGCCGCGACGACAGTACCCGTTCCCGCATGACGCTCGGCGTCGGCGCCCCCGGCGCCGCGCACGCGCAGCCGACCGTCGCGATGTCGGCGGCACCGCTTAGGCTGGGTGGGTGACGACCGCTCTCTACCGCAGATACCGCCCCGAGAACTTCGGCGAGATGATCGGCCAGGCCCAGGTGACCGATCCGCTGATGACGGCCCTGCGCGGCGATCGCATCGGCCACGCCTACCTGTTCTCCGGCCCGCGCGGGTGCGGCAAGACGACGTCGGCGCGCATCCTGGCGCGTTGTCTGAACTGCGCTGAGGGTCCGACCGACACCCCGTGCGGCGTGTGCGAGAGCTGTGTCGAGCTGTCGCGCGCGGGCGGCGGCTCGCTCGACGTCATCGAGATCGACGCCGCGAGCCACAACGGCGTCGACGACGCCCGCGATCTGCGCGAGCGCGCGGTGTTCGCCCCCACGCGCGACCGGTACAAGATCTTCATCCTCGACGAGGCGCACATGGTGACGCCGCAGGGCTTCAACGCGCTGCTGAAGCTCGTCGAAGAGCCGCCGGCCCACGTCAAGTTCATCTTCGCGACGACCGAGCCCGACAAGGTGATCGGCACCATCCGGTCGCGCACGCACCACTATCCGTTCCGGCTGGTGCCGCCCGCCGCGATGCTCGAGTACGTCGAGTCGCTGTGCGCGCAGGAGAGCATCTCGCCGGAGGCCGGAGTGCTGCCGCTCGTGGTGCGCGCGGGCGGCGGCTCGCCGCGCGACACGCTCTCGATCCTCGATCAGCTCATCGCCGGGTCCGACGGGCCGACCGTGAGCTACGAGCGCGCCGTGGCGCTGCTCGGCTACACCCACGGCGAGCTGCTCGACGGCGTCGTCGAAGCGCTGTCTTCCGGCGACGGCGGCGCGGCGTTCTCGGCGGTCGACCGCGTCGTGCAGACGGGGCAGGACCCCCGCCGATTCGTCGACGACCTGCTCGAGCGCCTGCGCGACCTCATCATCATCGCCGCGACGGGGGAGCAGGCCGCCGCGGTGCTGCGCGGCACCCCGGCAGACGAGCTCGCCCGCATGACCGCGCAGGCCGGTGCGTTCGGCGCCGACCGGCTGTCGCGCACGGCCGACATCGTGAGCGCGACCCTCGACGAGATGGGCGGCGCGACCTCGCCGCGCCTGCAGCTCGAGCTGATGATCGCACGCGTGCTCACCGCGCTCAGCGGCCGGGCAGCGAGCGCACCGGCTCCCGAAGAGACGCGCGGCGCCGCGGCCGCGCGGCCGGCGGCGGCGAGTACGACGGGATCGAGTTCGACGGCGCCTGCAGAGCAGTCCGCGGGTGCTGCAGTCGCACCGGCGAGCCCGACCGCGGCTCCTGCAGCGAGCCCCGCGGCTGCTCCTGCCGCGAGTCCAGGGGCAGCGCCTACGGCGGCGCAGCAGACGGCCGCCCCCGGGGCCGATCGCGCGGCCGCTGCGGTTGCGAGCCCGACGGCGGTTCCCGCTGCGGACGCCGCAGATGCTCCCGTCGCGAGCCCGACGGCGTCCTCGGCGCAGCCGGACGCCGCTCCCGCGGATTCGGCGGCGCCTCAGTCGGCGAGCCCCGTGACCGGGCCAGACGCAACTTCCGTCGCAGGCACCGCGGCATCGCCGACCGCACCGGCCGCCGAGGCGCACGAGATGACCCCGCAGACCGGCGTCGACCCGACGCGCGACGAGGTGCCGGCCGCCGGATGGGCCGTGACGGCCCCCGGTACGGCGCGCCCGAGCGGTGCCGACCCGTCGAAGCCCTCCGCTGATCAGGCGGCGTCTGACGACAGCGGGTCGTCGAGCGTCGCCGCGCCGTCATCGGGACCGGCGGCATCGGCCGATGGTGCGCGGTCCGCCGATCCGATCTCGGCGGCCGCGTCCGCGTCGAGCGCGACCTCGCAGGCAGCCGGCGGCTCCTCGCCGTCCGACGGCGGCTCCGCGCGGTCGGCCGGCACGACCCCAGCCGCGGCGCCGGCCGCACCCGCATCGGCGGCGACGCCCGCGGGTCCGCTCTCGCTCGCCGCACTGCGCGAGGCGTGGGGCGGCATCGTCACGCGCCTGCGCACCAGCGCGCCCGACAGCGCGCGCCTGATCGCCGAGTCTCGCCCCGCCGAGGTGCGACCGGGTGACGTCGTGATGATGTCGTTCCCGAGCGAGCGGCACATGTCGGCCTTCCGCGGGGCGCCGGCGAACGATCTGCGCGCGGCGATCTCCGAGTCGCTCGGCGTGCAGGTGAAGTACCTGGCGCGCGTCGATCCGCCGGCCGACCACGCGCAGGGCGACGTGCCGCCGCCGCCCGACGACGACCCCGAGCCGGGCTCGTACGACGACGCGTACGCCCACGACGGCGGCGCGAACCGCTCAGCCCCGGCACGCGGGCGGATGGACTCGTCCGACTCGCGAGGCGGTGGGCCGATCGGTGCAGCGGCACAGGCTCCCGCGCGCGGCGCTGAGCCGGCCGGTGCCGGTGGGCAGTCCTCCTCGCGTCAGCAGGCGCCGCGTTCGCCGCAGGGCCAGCAGGCTCAGCAGGGGCAGAGTCGACAGACCCAGAGCGCACCGCACGGCGGCAGCGCGCAGCGGTCTTCCGCTGCGACTTCCGCCGCACCCGTGACCGAGTGGGCGGTCGCGGCGATCCCCGGATCCGCCGCTCCCGGTGACGGCGCCGACGAGCAGTCCGCGGTCGCGACGGAGGCGGCGTCTGCGGGTGCCCGCGCAACGCAGACCGGCACCGTCGGCGCGCCTTCCGCACAGCCAGCATCCGGCGGCGCATCCGCCGAGGCGCGCGCTGCGCACGCGGCCTCCGGCGCCCCGACCGCCGCGCAGGCGGGCCTCACTGACCCCGCTGCCGCACCCGCGGAGCCCGAACTCGTTGCTCCGCCCGAGGAGATCGCGTCCGACTGGGGCGTCAACCTGTCGTCGGGCGAGGAAGCGGACGACGCGGCCGCTGCCCGGCCGTCGCTCGCATCGGTGCCAGGCCTCGTGTCGGCATCGGCGATCAGTGCCCCGCCGCAGAAGCCCGAGTCGCAGGGCCAGTCCGCCGACGCGCCGGACGGATCGGCCGACGACAGCGATCCCGAAGCCCCGGACGAGCAGCCGGATCGCTCTGCACCGACCGGGAACGAGGCATCCGCGGCTCCTGCGGCGCCGGCGGCGCCCCAGCGGGACGCCTCGACTGAGAGTCCGGTGTCCGCTGCATCGATCGCGGCTCCGGCGGCCCAGGCCCCGGCCGCGCCGCGGCAGCCCGCCGCGCCCGTCGCCGCGCCGGCAGTACCCGCCGCACCAGGTGCGTTCATCCCGGCGGACCCGGACCCCGAGCCCGAGCCGCCCGAGCCCGAGGACTACGCACCGTACGAGCCCGAGCCGCCGCGCGGCCCCACGGTGCAGCGCCGCCAGGTGAACGTGCCGGACGGCGTCGAGCGCCGCGGAGAGGCCGTGGTGCGCCAGCTCCTCGGTGCGACGTTCCTCCACGAGGAGCCGTACGAATCGAACACCCGCTTCTCGTGACCCGCCCCGCCCGCTCCGCGCGCGCCTCCGCCCGCCCGCTCGGGCGCCCATCCGGCCACCGATCTCAAGGACACACATGTACGACGGCATCGTTCAGGAGCTGATCGACGAGCTCGGCCGCCTGCCCGGCGTCGGGCCGAAGTCGGCGCAGCGCATCGCGTTCCACATCCTGCAGACGCCGAGCTTCGACGTCTCCCGCCTCTCCGAGCTGCTGCGCGACGTGCGAGAGCGGGTGCGGTTCTGCGACATCTGCGGCAACGTGTCCGAGCAGGAGCGCTGCACCATCTGCCGCGATCCCCGCCGCGATCCCGAAGTGATCTGCGTCGTCGAAGACGCGAAGGACGTCTCTGTCATCGAGCGCACCCGCGAGTTCAAGGGCCGCTACCACGTGCTCGGCGGCGCGATCAGCCCCATCGCGGGCGTCGGTCCGGATGATCTGCGCATCCCGCAGCTCATGCAGCGCCTCGCCGACGGCACGGTGAAGGAGGTCATCCTCGCGACCAACCCCAACCTCGAGGGCGAGGCGACGGCCGCCTACCTCAGCCGGCTGCTGACCGTCATGGAGATCACGGTCAGTCGGCTCGCATCCGGCCTGCCCGTCGGCGGCGACCTCGAGTACGCCGACGAGGTCACCCTCGGCCGCGCCTTCGAGGGCAGGCGCAAGCTGTAGCCCGCTCCCGGAATTTTCCGGATGGGCGGCGCCCGAATACGATGGAGGCGCACGAACGCCGTGCGCAGACCCCGGAGGAGTTACGTGGCGCTGATCGTCCAGAAGTTCGGCGGATCATCCGTCGCCGACGCCGAGAGCATCAAGCGCGTCGCGAAGCGCATCGTCGACACCCGCCGCGCCGGCAACGACGTCGTCGTCGCCGTGAGCGCGATGGGCGACACAACCGACGAGCTGCTCGACCTCGCGAATGCGGTCGCACCGATCCCCGCGCCGCGCGAGCTCGACATGCTGCTCTCGAGCGGCGAGCGCATCTCGATGGCGCTGCTGGCGATGGCGATCCACTCGATGGGCTTCGAGGCCCGCTCGTTCACGGGCAGCCAGGCCGGCATGATCACGACCCCGGACCACGGCTCGGCGCGCATCGTCGACGTCACGCCCGTGCGGCTGCGCGAGGCGCTCGACGAGGGCGCGATCGTGATCGTCGCCGGATTCCAGGGCTTCAACCGCGATACCAAGGACATCACGACCCTCGGTCGCGGCGGCTCGGACACCACGGCCGTCGCCCTCGCCGCGGCGCTGGGTGCAGACGTCTGCGAGATCTACAGCGACGTCGACGGCATCTTCACCGCCGACCCGCGCCTCGTGCCGAACGCGCGCAAGCTCGACACGGTTACGAGCGAGGAGATGCTCGAGCTCGCGGCCAACGGCGCCAAGGTGCTGTACATCAGGGCCGTCGAGTACGCGCGCCGCCACAGCGTGCTCATCCATGCCCGTTCCACGTTCACGTCAAACGAGGGCACGTACGTGCTGGGCGAGGGGATGGAAGACCCCCGCGCCGCAAGAGGAGAGAAGATGTCCGACGAGATCGGCAACGAAGAGCCCCTGGTCGCGGGCGTCGCGACCGACCGCAGCCAGGCCAAGGTCACGGTCATCGGCGTTCCCGATGTGCCCGGTTCCGCCGCCGAGATCTTCGCGCTGGTCGCGAAGACGGGCGCCAACATCGACATGATCGTGCAGAACGTGCAGTCGGCGCAGGCCGGTCGCACCGACATCTCGTTCACGCTGCCGCGCCCCGATGCCAACGAGGTCGTGCGCCGACTCACCGAGGACAAGGAGAAGCTCGGCTACGAGAACCTCGTCTTCGACGACCAGATCGGCAAGCTCTCGGTCGTCGGCGCTGGGATGCGCACGACGAGCGGCGTCTCGCAGGTGCTGTTCGACGCGCTGCGCACCGCCAGCATCAACATCGCGATGATCTCGACCAGTGAGATCCGCATCTCGGTGATCGTCGCCGCAGAGGACCTCGACGAGGCCGCGCGCGCCGTGCACACGGCGTACGGCCTCGACAGCGAGATCGAGGCGACGGTCTACGCCGGCACCGGCCGCTGACCCACCGCTGATCCACCGCGACGAAGCGCCCGCCGCGAGGCGGGCGCTTCGTCGTCCTCCCTCCCGCGTCATCCGGCGTTCCGAGCTGAGAGCATGGTGAAGTATGTCTGATCCCTCCCGCGCGACACCGCGCGGCGCCGTGTGGGCCGCGCCCGGTATGCGCCCCCTGCTGACGATGACGGCGCTGGGGTTCGCCGGCGTCTCGGCGCTGCTTCCGGCCGCGCCGCTGTGGGCCCGTCACATCGGTGCGGACGAGGGCGGCGCCGGTCTGGTCAACGCCGTGCTGATGCTCGCGACCGTGGCGTTCCAGACGATGGTGCCGTGGGCGCTGCGCACCGCGGGCTGGCGCGTCACGCTCGCGATCGGGCTCGTGCTGCTCGGTCTGCCTTCGGCGTTCTTCGCTCTCGCCACGACGCTGCCCGCCGTGCTCGCGCTCTCCGCCGTCCGCGGGGCGGGATTCGCCGTGCTCACCGTGTGCGGCGCCAGCGCGGTCGCGCACCTCGTCGCGCCGTCGCACCGCGGCCGCGCGATCGGGGCGTACGGGCTCTCGATCGCGCTGCCGCAGGTGGTGCTCGTTCCGGTGGCTCCTCTGGTCGCCGAGCAGCTCGGGTTCGGCATCGTGTTCGCCTTCGGCGCGCTGCCCGTGCTCGCCGTGCCGTTCGCGATGGCGCTCGGCGCGCGCATCGACGGGCGGGTGCCGGATGCCGCGGAGCCGTCGTCATCGCCCACCGGCCGCGCCGTGCTCGCCCTGCTCGTTCCGGCGATCGTGCTGCTGGCCGTGACGACGCCGGGCGGCGCTCTGGTCACCTTCGCACCGCAGCTTCCGTTCGACGCGGTGATCACGACGCTGGGGCTGCTGGCGCTGACGGGGATCGCCGCGTTCTGCCGCTGGCTGGCCGGCGGCCTCGCCGACCGCTACGGGCCCCACAGGTTCGTGTGGCCGCTTCTGGTGCTGTGCGCCGCGGCGCTCGCGCTGGTCTCGTGGGCGATCGCGTCGGGCTCGCCGGCCGCACTGATCGTCGGCATGCTCGGGGTCGGCATCGCATACGGAGCGCTGCAGAACCTTACGCTCGTCATCTCGTTCTCGGTCGTGCCCTCCCGGATGCGCGACACCGCGAGCACGGTCTGGAACATCGGATTCGATGCGGGGACGGGGCTCGGGTCGCTCGCTGTCGGCTTCATCGCCGCCGGCACGAGCTTCGGGGTCGCCTTCCTCATCACGGCTGCCCTCGCGCTCGTCGTGGCGGCGATCACCGCGGCGCGTCTCGTGGCCGCCACGGCCAGGGCCAGACGGGCGCCGGGGGAGTAGCGATGCCCAGCGGTTGCCCAGCCGCGCCTGCAAAACTGTACCGACTGGTCGGTTTAGTTCTAGTGGAGTCCTCATGTCGCCCATCCGGCGCAACCTCAGCCTCGCCGTGCTCTCGGCGGCCGTGCTGCTGATCGCGATCGATTCGACGGTGCTGTCGCTGGCGATCCCGGCGCTCGCGCGCGATCTCGAGCCGACCGCCGATCAGGTGCTGTGGATCGGCGACATCTACTCGTTCGCGATCGCCGGACTGCTCGTCACGATGGGAAGCGTCGCCGACCGCATCGGGCGCAAGCGGCTGCTGCTCATCGGCGCCGCGGCGTTCGGCCTCGCCTCGGTCCTCGCCGCATTCGCGCCGACCGCCGAGGTGCTCATCGCGGCTCGACTGCTGCTCGGCGTCGCGGGGTCGACCCTGATGCCGTCGACCCTCTCGCTCATCCGGAACATCTTCACCGTCGATCGCGAGCGCACGCGCGCGATCGCGATCTGGTCGGCCGCCGCGTCCGCCGGCATCGCGCTCGGCCCCGTGGTCGGCGGCTTCCTGCTCGAGCACTTCTGGTGGGGCAGCGTGTTCCTCATCAACGTGCCGATCATGATCGTGCTGCTGGCCGTGGGGGCGTGGGTGCTGCCGGAGTCGCGCGATCCGCATCCGCAGCCCATCGACCTGCTCTCGAGCCTGCTGTCGTTCGTCGCGATCGTGCCGATCGTCTACGCGATCAAGCAGCTCGCCGGGGGAGAGGCGGGCATCGCGGCGATCGTCGCGACGGTCGTCGGTCTCGCCGCCGGATGGGCGTTCGTCCGCCGCCAGCGCCGCCTCGCGAACCCGCTGATCGATGTCACCCTGTTCCAGAACGCGTCGTTCAGCGGCGCCGTCATCGTGAACTTCGTCTCCGTGTTCGCGCTCAGCGGCGTGCTGTTCTTCTTCTCGCAGTACCTGCAGCTCGCGCGGGGCCTCGGCACGCTGGCCGCGGGGCTGTCGGAGCTGCCGGCCGCAGCGGCGTCGCTGCTCGCGGTGTTCGCGGTGGGGATACTCCTCGGCAGGCTGGGGCGAGGAAGGGCGATCGCCCTGGCGCTGGCGATCAGCGCCGTCGGACTCGCGGCCGCCGGCATCCTGCTCGACGCCGTGCACCTCAGCTTCGTGCTCGCCGCGCTCGTCCCGCTCGGGTTCGGCATCGGCGTCAGCCAGACGCTCAGCGTGGACGCGGTCGTGTCGGCGGCGCCTCCCGAGAAGTCGGGGGCTGCGTCGTCGATCTCCGAGACCGCGTACGAGCTCGGAGCGGCCATGGGCATCGCGCTGCTCGGCTCGATCATGACGGCGGTCTACCGCTTCGCGCTTCCTGACGGCGCATCGGCGACCGTGCACGACTCCCTGGCATCGGCGTCGACCGAGCTCGCCGCCGGTTCGCCGATGCTGGCCGCGGCGCAGGAGTCGTTCGTCGTGGCGATGCAGTCGACCGCGATCATCGCGGCCGTCGTTCTGGCCGCAGGCGCCGTGGTGGCATACGCTCTGATTCCGAGCGACCGCACCGCCGAGGTCGAGGCCTGACGGAAGGGGCGATCGTGGGACGAACGGCAGGGCGGAGCCCCGAGGAGACCAGGCAGGGCATCCTCGACGCCGCGACGGCGCTGATCGCGCGCCGCGGCATCAGCGTCTCGCTGACGGAGATCGCGAGGGCGGCCGGCGTCTCGAAGGGCGGGCTGATCTACCACTTCCCGAGCAAGGAGGTGCTGGTGCACGCGGGTGCGCTCGCGCTGTTCGAGCGGTTCCGTTCGGCGGTGGAGGGCGCGGCGGCCGACGAGCCGGCGGATGAGCCGGGCAGGCTCGCCCGCGCGTACATCCGCGTCAGCTTCGCCGACGCATCGGGCTCGGGCGACGACCTGCGCGAGCTGATCGCGGTCGCGGCGCAGCTGATGGCCGACGACACGGTGCGCGATCTGGCCGACGCGGACGGCGCCCGCTGGCGCGCGGACCTGGCGGCCGACGGGCTCCCTCCCGCGGTCGTGCGGATGATCGTGGCCGCGACGGACGGAGTCAGCAGCGCGCCGCTGTGGGGGCAGATCCTCCAGGCGGACGACCGGGACGCGCTCGAGCGCGAGCTCGTCGCCATGACGCGCGTGGCGCAGCCGCCAGCGAGCGGCGCCTCGGTAGGGCGCTCGGCCGACGGCGCGGGCGGCGCGGCGCGCCGGTAGACTCGAGGCGATCGCGCTCGTCGCGCGACGACCCGCAACCCCGAGGGAGTTTCATGGCACGCATTGCAGAGCACGGAGTCTCCATCGCCGTCGTCGGCGCCACCGGTCAGGTCGGCGGCAAGATGCTCGAGATTCTGGCGCAGCGTGAGTTCCCGATCGGCGAGCTGCGCCTGTTCGCCTCGCCGCGCTCGGCAGGCAAGCAGATCGACTACCGCGGCACGGCCATCACGGTCGAGGACATCAACTCCACCGAGCTCGACGGCATCGACATCGCGCTGTTCTCCGCGGGCGGCGGCCCGTCGAAGGAGCACGCGCCGCGCTTCGCGGCCGCCGGCGCCACCGTCGTCGACAACTCCAGCGCGTGGCGCATGGACCCCGACGTGCCGCTGATCGTCAGCGAGGTCAACCCCCACGCCGTCGCCGAGGTGCGTAAGGGCATCATCGCCAACCCCAACTGCACCACGATGGCCGCGATGCCGGTGCTGAAGGTGCTCGACGGCGAGGCCGGGCTCGAGCGCCTGATCGTCTCGACCTACCAGGCCGTGTCGGGCTCCGGCCTCGGCGGCGTGCAGGAGCTGCTGACGCAGGCGGAGGCGGCGATCGCCCAGGGCACCGCGGCGCAGCTCACCCACGACGGCTCGGCCGTCGCGTTCCCCGCGCCCGAGAAGTACGTCGCGCCGATCGCGTTCGACGTGGTCTCGCTGGCCGGCAACGTCGTCGACGACGGCTCGAACGAGACCGACGAGGAGCAGAAGCTGCGCAACGAGAGCCGCAAGATCCTCGAGCTGCCCGAGCTGCGCGTCGCCGGCACCTGCGTGCGCGTTCCGGTGTTCACCGGTCACTCGCTCAGCATCAACGCCGAGTTCCGCGACGACATCACGCCCGACCGCGCCCGCGAGATCCTCACCTCGGCGCCCGGCGTCGTGCTCGACGAGGTGCCAACGCCGCAGAAGGCGGCTGGTAACGACCCCAGCTACGTCGGCCGCATCCGCCAGGACGCCTCGGCCCCCGGCAGCAAGGGCCTCGTGCTGTTCATCTCGAACGACAACCTGCGCAAGGGCGCGGCGCTGAACACGATTCAGATCGCCGAGCTGCTGGCCGAGAAGGCGCTCGCGGTCGCCTGATCCCCGCTCATCCGCACGACGAAGGCCCGGCCGCATCGGCCGGGCCTTCGTCGTGCGCCCTGCGCGGTTGCCGCATCCGAAACATCCGCCGTTCTTCATACGGCTGGCGTGGAGGATCGACGCGCCGCGAGATTTAGGATGGAGGCGTGAGCGAAACTGTTGATGTCGTGCTGATTGGTGGCGGCGTCATGTCGGCCACCCTGGGCACCCTCCTGAAGGAACTGCAGCCCGACTGGAAGATCGTGGCGTTCGAGCGCCTCGGCGACGTCGCGCAAGAGAGCTCGAACCCGTGGAACAATGCGGGCACGGGCCACGCGGCGCTGTGCGAGCTGAACTACATGCCGGACGCCGCCGACCCGTCGAAGGCCGTCGGCATCAACGAGCAGTTCCAGGTCAGCCGCCAGATGTGGGTGTCGCTGATCGAGCGGGGCATCCTCTCCGGCCCCGAGACCTTCATCAGCTCCGCCCCGCACATGACCTTCGTGCGCGGCCAGAAGGATGTCGACTACCTGCGCCATCGCTACGAGACGCTCAAGCAGCAGCCGCTGTTCGCCGGCATCGAGTACAGCGAGGACTCGCGCGTCATCAACCAGTGGGCGCCCCTTCTCATGCAGAAGCGCCGCGCGGGCGAGCCGTTCGCGGCGACCCGCATCCCCGCGGGAACCGACGTCGACTTCGGCGCCGTCACCCACCAGCTCTTCGACCACCTGACCGCGAGCGGCGCCGAGCTGCGCCTCAACCACGAGGTGAAGAAGCTCAAGCGCCGCTCCGACGGCAGCTGGAACATCCGCTACCGCAGCGCCACGGGCAGGACGCCGGGCGAGCTCAACGCGAAGTTCGTCTTCGTGGGTGCGGGCGGATGGGCGATCAAGCTGCTGCAGTCGGCGAAGATCCCCGAGATCAAGGGCTACGGCGTCTTCCCGATCGGCGGGCAGTTCCTCAAGACGTCGAACCCCAAGCTCGTCGCGAAGCACCGCGCCAAGGTGTACTCGCAGGCGGCCGTCGGCGCCCCGCCGATGTCGGTGCCGCACCTCGACGCGCGCGTGGTCGACGGCGAGGGGTCCCTGATGTTCGGGCCGTTCGCGACGTTCAGCCCCAAGTTCCTCAAGCAGGGCAAGATGCTCGACATCGTGCAGCAGGTGCGCTGGAGCAACCTCGGTTCGATGCTCAAGGTCGGCGCCACCAACCTCGACCTCGTCAAGTACCTCGTCAGCGAGCTGATGAAGTCGCGCTCCAAGAAGCTCGACGGCCTGCGCGAGTTCATGCCGACCGCGCAGAACGACGACTGGGAGCTCATCCAGGCCGGTCAGCGCGCCCAGGTGATGAAGGGCGGCAAGCTGCAGTTCGGCACCGAGGTGGTCTCCTCGGCCGACGGCTCGATCGCCGGTCTGCTCGGGGCATCGCCCGGCGCCTCTACGGCGGTGCCGATCATGCTCGGCCTGCTCGAGAAGTGCTTCCCGAACGAGTTCCCGGCGTGGAAGCCCGCCCTCGCCGAGCTCGTGCCGACGCTCGGGACGACGCTCAACGACGACCCCGAGCTCACCGAGAAGACCGTCTCCGCGACCGCGGAGAAGCTCGGCATCAACCGCTGAGCCGCGCCGAACGAGGAATGCCCGCCGGATACCGGCGGGCATTCCTCGTTCGGCGGCTCTGACCGGCTTACTCCTCGCGCAGCCGGGGGAGCGGCTGAGTCTCGATCGCCGCATGCTCGGCCATCGTGCGGCGCTCGACGAGCGGGAACGACACCCGGAATGTCGCGCCGCCTCCCGGCGTCTCGGTGACCGCCACCGTGCCGTGGTGCGCCTCGACGATCGACGACACGATCGAGAGGCCGAGTCCGCTGCCGCCGGTCTCGCGCGCCCTCGACGTGTCGGCGCGCCAGAAGCGCTGGAAGATCTGGCCGCGGATCGACTCGGGGATGCCGTCGCCGTGGTCGACGACGGCGATCCAGCCCATGTCGGCGACCGCGTCGATGCCGACCTCGAGCTCGATGGGGGTGCCGTCCGGGCTGTACCGGCGGGCGTTGCCGAGCAGGTTCGCCACGACCTGCCTCACCTTGTGCTCCTCGCCGAGCACCAGGGGCGGCAGCCCGGAGTAGTCGGTGAACTCGGGGTCGCCGATCGTGATGCGCGGCACCGGTCGGGTCTCGCCGTTGAGCTCCTCGTCACTGGGCGCCGACGTCTTCGGGCGGCGGCGCAGGATGCTGATGGCCGAGGTCGTCGCCCGCTCGATGGCGGACGGGCCGCGGCGCTTGCCCCGCTCGGCCGCGTCGGGCGTCGGAGGGCTCTCCTGGCGCGCGAAGCTGCCGGTGAAGGCGTGCAGCGTGCGGTCGACGACCGTGACCTTCCTCGCGCTGTCGGCGGCGCGGGCGTCCATGGCGGCGTCGCCCGCGATTTTGCGCAGGTCGATCGGGGCGATCTCGAGGGCGCGCTTCTCGTCGAGGCGGGCGAGGGCGAGGAGGTCCTCGACCAGCGCGCCCATCCGGATGGCCTCCTTCTCGATGCGCTCCATGGTGCGGCCCATGTCCTCGGGCTTGATCGCACCCATCCGGTACAGCTCGGCGTAGCCGCGGACGCTCACGAGCGGGGTGCGCAGCTCGTGGCTGGCGTCGCCGATGAAGCGCCGCATCTGGCGCACTGTCGCGTCGCGCTGCTCGATCGAGCGGTCGAGGCGGTCGAGCATCGTGTTGATTGCGATCGAGAGGCGCCCGATCTCGGTGCGCGGCTCGGTGTCGGGCAGGCGCTGGCCGTAGTCGCCACCGGCGATGGCCATCGCCGTGTCCTCGACCTGGCCGAACCGGCGGAACGTCAGCGTCACCAGCCAGCGCGTGAGGAAGGCGCCGGCAACGACCGTCATGATCGCGACGAACGTGAACACGACGAAGTAGAGCCGCACGACGCTCAGCGTCTCGGATTCGGGGATCGCGACGATCTGGCTGTACAGCGAGTTGGTGCCCTCGAGCTCGACGACCGCTGCCGACGCGCGGAAGCGCCCGCCGGCGCTCGACTCGATCGCGAACACGCGCGATTCGAGGGTCTTGGCCTCGTCGGGCGTGAAATCTTCGGCGAACAGCGGCTCCTCGCCGTCGTCGCTCAGCCCGCCGGCCGAGCCGATGAACTCGCCGTCGGGCCCGTACAGACCGACGAAGTAGCTGGTGTCGAGGTTGTCGTCGTTCTGGCGCACCTCGACGGCGCCGTCCTCGTTCTGGGAGACCTCGAGGAGGCGGGTCGCGACGTCCTCCGACTGCACCAGCTGCGTCACCGTGCCGTCGACGTTGTTCAGCAGCGTGCTGTACAGCACGAACGACGTGCCGACGCCCGCGATGAACAGACCCATCGCCAGCACGCCGACGGTGACGCCGGTGACCTTCGCCCTGAGGCTGATGCGCCGCCACCATCCGGTGACGACGTCCTGCTTGTCGGCCAGGGCCGTTACACCGCCTTATCGACCTTCAGCATGTAGCCGAAGCCGCGCTTGGTCTGGATCAGCGGCTCGGACGACTGGGGGTCGATCTTGCGGCGGAGGTACGAGATGTAGCTCTCGACGATGCCGGCGTCGCCGTTGAAGTCGTACTCCCAGACGTGGTCGAGGATCTGCGCCTTCGACAGCACGCGGTTGGGGTTGAGCATCAGGTAGCGCAGCAGCTTGAACTCGGTGGGGCTGAGCTCGATGTGGGTGTCGCCGACGTAGACGTCGTGCGTGTCCTGATCCATGGTCAGCTCGCCGGCGCGGATGACCTGCTCCTCCTCCTCGTTCTGCATCGTGCGGCGCAGGATCGCCTGGATGCGCGCGACGATCTCGTCGAGGCTGAAGGGCTTCGTGACGTAGTCGTCGCCCCCGGCGTTGAGGCCCTTGATCTTGTCCTCGGTGTCGTCCTTCGCCGTGAGGAACAGGATCGGCGCCGTGTAGCCCGCGTCACGCAGGCGCTTGGTGACGCTGAACCCGTTCATGTCGGGGAGCATCACATCGAGCACGATCAGGTCGGGCTCCTCCTCGAGCACGGCCGAGATCGTCTGCGCGCCGTTGATGACGGTGCGCACCTGGAACCCAGCGAACTGGAGGCTCTGCGAGAGCAGGTCGCGGATGTTCGGCTCGTCGTCCACTACCAGAATGCGTGCTGCTGTCATGGCCCCATTATGTCGGTGTTGCTGATGATCGCGCTGGAAAACGCGGGACTACGGGGGATTTCCCCTGGTGGCGAACGCGGTGCGGCCATCCGGATACGCCGGTGAGCGCCGGTGAGCTGCCGGTGCGCGGGGCCGGTGGCAGTGGTCCGGTCAGCGCGCCGGCGCGAGCGCGGTGGGGTCGCGCAGCAGCGACGAGAATGCCAGCTCCGCCGGTGCGAGCTGCATGAGGCGCGAGCGCATGCGCGCCCGCTCGAGGCGCACCGCCCGGCCGTCGGCGCCGACCGGGTCGACCCTGACGGCGTCGGACAGGCGCTCGCGGCTGGTCGCGAGCAGCACGCCGAGGTAGCCGGACAGGACGACGGCCTCGGGGGCGAACGCGTTGACGAAGTTCGTGAGCGCACGGGAGAGCAGGTCGACCTGGCGCTGGAGCTCGGCCATCACCGCGGGGTCGCGGGCGACGCCCAGCTCGATGTCGATCTCGTCCTCGTCGAGCTTGCGGCGGCCGAGCAACTCGAGCAGCCGCCGCGGGTTCACCTCGGCCCCCAGGCATCCCCGGCGCCCGCACGCGCACTTGGCTCCGCCCGGTTCGATGACCGTGTGGCCGAGCTCGCCGGCGAAGCCCGATGTGCCCCGCAGCAGCGTGCCATCGAAGATGAGGCCGCCGCCGATGCCGTGCAGCGAGCCCGTGAGGTACAGCATGTTCTCGGTGCCGCGGCCGACGCCGAACCGGGCCTCCGCCATGGCGCCGACGCTGGCGTCGTTGCCCGCCGTGACGCGCACCCCGATCGCGTGCTCGAGCCTGGTCGAGATGGCCTCGCGCTTCCAGCCGAGAGAGGGCGCGAACAGCACGGTCCCGGTCTCGTCTACGAGGCCGGGCACGGCGAGCCCCGCGCCGACCAGCCGGTAGTGCCTGTCGATGTCGGCGCGCATGCCGTCGACGAGCGACGCGGCGATCTGCGCGAACTTGCGCGGGCTGGGCGGGCTCGCCAGGTCGTGGCGCAGCTGCGAGTGCACGGCGCCGCCGAGGCCGACGAGCGCCACCGACACCGCATCCGGCTCCGGACGGATGCTGAGCGCGACGACGGCGTCGTCTGCTCCGACGCCGAGCGAAGGTCGCCCGACGCGTCCGGTCGGCGCCGTCTCCGTCTCGCGCACGAGCCCGAGCTCGAGCAGCTCGGTCACCAGCGCGGTCACGGTCGAGCGGTTCAGCCCGGTCGCCGCGCCGATGTGCGAGCGCGACTGCGCGCCCTCGACGTGCACGAGGCGCAGCACGGTCGAGAGGTTCTGCTGGCGCACCTCCTCGTTCGTCGTGCGCGCGCCCGTGGTGCGAGGCGGCGGACCGGTCCAGGGGTTCGCCGGTTCACCGGCCGCGCCGTCCAAGGCCGTCATCGGTGCCCGTCCTGCGCGGTCATCATGTGACGCATCAGCAGCTCCTGCGTCGCGTCGGCCCGCTCCACCTCGGCGGTGATGCGGCCCTGCGAGATCGTGTAGGTGCGATCGCACAGCCCGATGATCTCCGGCAGCTCGCTCGAGATCACGATCACGGCCTTGCCCTGCGCCGCCAGGCCGTTGATGATGCCGTAGATCTCATACTTCGCACCCACGTCGATGCCGCGTGTCGGCTCGTCGAGGATGAGGACGTCCGGCGTCGTGAACATCCACTTCGACAGCACGACCTTCTGCTGGTTGCCGCCGGAGAGGCTGCCGGTGACGGCCGAGACGTTCCGCGCCTTGATGTTGAGCTTGTAGCGGTAGGCGTCGGCGACCTTGTGCTCGCGGAACCGGTCGACGAGCCCGAGGCGCGCGAGCCTGCCGAGCGCGGCCGATGACACGTTCGCCTGGATGTCACCGATGAGGTTCAGACCGTACGTCTTGCGGTCCTCTGTGGCGTAGGCGATCCCGTGCCGGATGGCGCGGTCGACCGTGCGCAGATCGACCGGCTCTCCCCGCATATATGCCGTGCCGGACATATAGGTGCCGTACGAGCGGCCGAAGATGCTCATCGCGAGTTCGGTGCGCCCCGCTCCCATCAGGCCGGCGAAGCCGACGATCTCGCCCTCGCGCACGTGGAAGCTGGCGTCGTCGACGACCATCCGGCCGGGGTCGCCCGGGTAGTGGACGCTCCAGTTCTCGATGCGGAACAGCTCGCCGCCGATGTCGGGCTCGCGCGGGGGGAAGAGGCTGTCGAGCTCGCGGCCGACCATCGCCCTGATGAGGTGGTCCTCGTCGGTGTCGGAGTCGTCGCGGCTCATCGTCTCGATCGTCTGCCCGTCGCGGATGACGGTGATGCGGTCGGCGATCGAGAGCACCTCTCGCAGCTTGTGCGAGATGATGATGCAGGTGATGCCCTGGTCGCGGAACTGATCGATCAGCTCGAGCAGGCGGTCGGAGTCCGTGTCGTTGAGCGCGGCGGTCGGTTCGTCGAGGATGAGCACCCTGACGTCCTTCGAGAGGGCCTTCGCGATCTCGATGAGCTGCTGCTTGCCGACGCCGAGCTCCCTCACGCGGGTGGCGGGGTTCTCCTCGAGGCCGACCCTCGCCATGAGCGCCATCGCGCGGGTGTTGGTCTCGCGCCAGTCGATGAGACCCCGGTGCGTGACCTCGTTGCCGAGGAAGATGTTCTCGGCCACCGAGAGCTCGGGGATCAGTGCGAGCTCCTGGTGGATGATGACGACGCCTTCGGCCTCGCTGTCGTTGATCGACCGGAAGGCGACGTCGCGTCCGGCCAGCTCGATGCGACCGTCGAAGGAGTCGGCGGGGTAGACGCCGGAGAGCACCTTCATGAGGGTCGACTTGCCCGCGCCGTTCTCGCCGCAGATCGCGTGCACCTCACCGGGAAGCACGTCGATGGAGACGTCTTTCAGCGCGGTGACGCCGTGGAATCGCTTCGTGATCCCCGACATGCGCAGGATGGGCTCTGACATGTGGGGCGGGGTGCGTTCCTCTCTGAATCGCGGGGTCTCTGCTCGCGCGCGCGGGCCGTTCGGCCGGCGGCGCTGACGCCAATATACGTTACCTGAACGTAATTTGTCCATAGGCCCATCAATATGTAACGTGGCCTCAGCGAACCGGCCCGACGGGCCCTCCGCCTCCCACAATCGTCGTGGGAGCGGCCCCGCCGCCGCCCCGAAAACGGGCACCGATCGCGAGCACCACCCGAAGCGCTCCCGCACCGTGCGGGGGAGCATCTCCTTTCGACGAAGAGAGACGAAGCAATGAAGCGAACTGGTATGCGCATGCTCGGCATCGCGGGCGCCCTCGCCCTGGGAGTCGGCCTCGCCGGCTGCTCCGGCGGCAGCGGTGACGACGCGTCGAGCGACGGCGGCGACGCCGCGGCCAAGGACATCACCGTCGGCGTCGCGATGCCGACCGAGACCTCGGAGCGCTGGATCGCAGACGGCGACGCCGTGAAGTCGCAGCTGGAGGACGCGGGCTACACCGTCGACCTGCAGTTCGCCAACGACGACATCCCGCGCCAGCAGCAGCAGCTCGACCAGATGATCACCAACGGCGCCGACATCCTGATCGTCGCCTCGATCGACGGCACCGCCCTCGCCACGCAGCTCGAGAACGCCGCGGGCAAGGGCATCCCGGTCATCGCGTACGACCGCCTGATCAACGGCACGGAGGACGTCGACTTCTACGTCACGTTCGACAACTACACGGTCGGCGTGCAGCAGGCGCAGTCGCTGCTGCGCGGCCTCGGCTACCTCGACGAGAACTACGAGGAGACCGGCCTCGACGAGAAGAAGACCATCGAGGTGTTCGCCGGCTCGCCCGACGACAACAACGCCACGTTCTTCTACGACGGCGCGATGGACACCCTGAAGCCCTTCCTCGACGACGGCCGCGTGACCATCGGCTCCGGCCAGGACGACTTCGACACCGTCTCGACGCTTCGCTGGGATCAGGCCACCGCCCAGAAGCGCATGGAAGACCTCATCACCAGCAACTACGACGGCGGCTCGAAGGCCCTCGACGGCGTGCTCTCGCCGTACGACGGCATCTCGCGCGGCATCCTGACGGCGCTGTCGAACGCGGGCTACGGCTCGACGATCGAGGAGGGCCTGCCGGTCGTCTCGGGTCAGGACGCGGAGATCGCGTCGGTCAAGCTGATCAACGACGGCGTGCAGTACGCCACGATCTTCAAGGACACCCGCAAGCTCGCGTCGCAGGCCGTCGAGGCCGCGTCGGCGTACGCCGAGGGCGAGGAGCCCGAGGCGAACGACACCGAGACCTACGACAACGGCGTGAAGGTCGTTCCCTCGTTCCTGCTCGAGTCCGACATCGTCACCGCCGATGACATCCAGTCGCTCCTGATCGACTCGGAGTACTGGACCGAGGACGAGGTCGCCAGCGGCGTCGCCGAGTAATACGGCGCCCATCCGCACGTTCGCCGGGCCGCTGCACGCGGCGGCCCGGCGAACGCGCGCTTCGACATCGCACGGCGATATGAACGACAGGAGCAAGGATGTCTGACGCGATCCTCGAGATGCGCAACATCACCAAGAACTTCCCCGGCGTCAAGGTGCTCAAAGAGGTCAGCCTGGACGTCGCGCGCGGCGAGATCCACGCGATCTGCGGCGAGAACGGCGCGGGCAAGTCGACCCTCATGAAGGTGCTCTCGGGCGTGTACCCGCACGGCAGCTTCGACGGCGAGATCGTCTTCGACGGCGTCTCGCAGCGCTTCAGCGCGATCAAGGACTCCGAGCGCGCCGGCATCGTCATCATCCACCAGGAGCTGGCGCTCGTCCCTGCGCTCTCGATCGCGGAGAACATCTTCCTCGGCAACGAGACGACCCGCCGCGGACTCATCGACTGGCACGACGCCAACTCGCGCGCCGCAGCCCTCCTCACCCGAGTCGGCCTCGACGAGAACCCGACCACCCCGGTCGGCCAGCTCGGCGTCGGCAAGCAGCAGCTCGTCGAGATCGCGAAGGCGCTCACGAAGGACGTCAAGCTGCTCATCCTCGACGAGCCGACGGCCGCGCTCAACGACAACGACTCGGAGCACCTGCTCGGGCTGCTGCGCGACCTGCGCGATCAGGGCATCACCTGCATCATCATCAGCCACAAGCTGGGCGAGATCGTCGACATCGCCGATTCGACCACGATCATCCGCGACGGCGAGACGATCGAGACGATCGACATGCACGGCGATGACGCGACCCAGGATCGCATCATCAGGGGCATGGTCGGCCGCTCCCTCGAGAGCCGGTTCCCCGACCGCACACCCGACATCGGCGAGGAGCTGTTCCGGATCGAGCACTGGTCGGTCTCGCACCCGACCCAGGCGGGTCGCGTCATCGTCGACGACGCGTCGATCTCGGTGCGCGCCGGCGAGATCGTCGGGATCGCCGGCCTCATGGGCGCGGGCCGCACCGAGTTCATGATGAGCGTCTTCGGCCGCACGTACGGCCGTGACGCCTCCGGCAAGGTCTTCCTGCGCGGCAAGGAGATCTCGACGCGCACCGTCAAGGAGGCGATCGCCAACAAGATCGCCTACGTGTCGGAGGACCGCAAGCAGTACGGCCTCAACCTCATCAGCGACATCAAGACGAACGTCTCGTCGTCCGCCCTCGGCAAGCTCGCGACGGCGTCGATCTTCGTCGACAGCAACGAGGAGATTCGGATCGCGGAGCAGTACCGCCGCGAGCTGAACATCAAGTCTCCGACGGTCGCGCAGGTGGTCGGCAACCTCTCGGGCGGCAACCAGCAGAAGGTCGTGCTGTCGAAGTGGCTCTACACCGACCCCGAGGTGCTGATCCTCGACGAGCCGACCCGCGGCATCGACGTCGGGGCGAAGTACGAGATCTACGAGATCATCGGCGCGCTCGCCGCATCGGGCAAGGCCGTCATCGTGGTCTCGAGCGAGCTGCCGGAGCTGCTCGGCCTGTCGGACCGCATCTACACGCTCGCCTACGGGCACATCACGGGCCAGCTTCCCGCCGCTGAGGCGACGCAGGAGAAGCTCATGGGCCTCATGACAATCGAAAACTCGTCACAGAAGGAGGCCGCGGCATGAGCAATGTGTTCACCGAGGTCAAGGAACTGCTCACCCAGAACCTGCGCACGTCGGGCATCTACATCGCGTTCGTCGCGATCATCGTCATCTTCACGATCACCACGGGCGGCACGCTGCTGAGCCCCGAGAACGTGACCAACATCGTGCTGCAGAACGCGCACATCCTGATCATGGCGCTCGGCATGATCCTGGTGATCGTGGGCGGCCACATCGACCTGTCGGTCGGTTCGGTGCTCGCGTTCGCGTCCGCGGTGTCCGCAGTCCTGGTCATCCGGATGGGGATGCCCTGGTGGGTCGGCGTGATCGCGGCCATCATCATCGGCATCCTGGTCGGCGCATGGCAGGGCTTCTGGGTGGCGTACGTCGGCATCCCGGCGTTCATCGTCACGCTGGCCGGCATGCTGCTGTTCCGCGGTCTCACCTGGCTCGTGCTCGACAACGTGTCGCTCTCGCCGTTCCCGCGCGAGTACCGAGAAGTCGCGAGCGGCTTCCTCGACGGGGTCTTCGGATCGATCACGATCGGTCAGGGCGAGGGCCTCAAGGCCGTGCCGCAGACGATCGACATCTTCACGCTGCTGATCGGCGTCATCGCGGTCGTCGGCCTGATCGTCACCTCGTGGCGCAGCCGCCGCACCCGCATCGGCTACAACCAGCAGGTCGAGTCGATGACGCTGTTCATCACGAAGATCGTCGCCGTCTCGGCGGTGCTGCTGGCGTTCGCCTGGGCGCTCGCGTACAACCGCGGCTTCCCGATCGTGCTGATCGTCGTCGCCGTGCTGATCCTCGTCTATCAGGTCGTCACCAACCGCACGGTGTTCGGGCGCCACGTCTACTCGGTGGGCGGCAACCTGCCGGCCGCGCGCCTGTCGGGCGTGAACGTGCGCAGCGTGAACTTCTGGATCATGGTCAACATGGGCTTCCTGACCGGCATCGCCGCCGCGGTGTTCTCGTCGCGCTCCAACGGCGCGCAGCCGGGCATGGGCAACATGTTCGAGCTCGACGTGATCGCGGCCTGCTTCATCGGCGGCGCCTCGACCATGGGCGGCGTCGGCCGCGTGGGCGGCGCCCTCGTCGGCGGTCTCGTCATGGCCGTGATGACCAACGGCATGCAGCTGATGGGTGTGCCGCAGTCGATGCAGCAGATCATCAAGGGTCTCGTGCTGCTGCTGGCCGTCGCGTTCGACATCTACAACAAGCGCCGCGCGGGCAACGTGCGCTGAGCATCACCCGCAACGGCCTCGGCCCCCGCTCCCTGTGGAGCGGGGGCCGAGGCCGTTCGTGCGCGCGGTGCGCGGCGCAGGCTCAAGCGTCGAGCGCGTCGGCGTCGAGGATCGTGTAGCTGTAGCCCTGCTCGGCGAGGAAGCGCTGGCGGTTCTGCGCGAAGTCCTGGTCGACCGTGTCGCGGGCGATCAGGGTGTAGAAGCTCGCCGTCTGGCCGTCCTGCTTGGGGCGCAGCAGGCGCCCGAGGCGCTGCGCCTCCTCCTGGCGCGAGCCGAACGAACCGGACACCTGGATCGCGACCGAGGCATCGGGGAGGTCGACCGAGAAGTTCGCGACCTTCGAGACGACCAGCACGGGGATCTCGGCGTCGCGGAACGCCTGGAACAGCCGCTCGCGCTCGTCGACCGGCGTCGCGCCCGTGATCTGGGGCGCGTCCAGCTGATCGGAGAGCTCCTGCAGCTGGTCGAGGTACTGGCCGATCACCAGCACCTGCTCGCCCTGATGCTTCCGGATGATGCGGCGGGCCACGTCGATCTTGGCCGGGGCCGTCGCCGCGAGGCGGTAGCGCTCGTCGTCGGCGCTCGCCGCGTACTCGAGGCGCTCGTCGTCCGGCAGGTCGACGCGCACCTCGTAGCAGGCGGCGGGGGCGATGAACCCCTGCGCCTCGATCTCGCGCCACGGGGCGTCGAACCGCTTGGGGCCGATGAGGCTGAACACGTCGCCCTCGCGGCCGTCCTCGCGGACGAGGGTGGCGGTGAGCCCGAGACGGCGGCGCGCCTGCAGGTCGGCGGTGAGCTTGAACACCGGGGCGGGCAGCAGGTGCACCTCGTCGTAGACGATGAGGCCCCAGTCGAGGGCGTCGAGCACGCCGAGGTGGGCGTACTGGCCCTTCCGCTTCGAGGTGAGGATCTGGTACGTCGCGATCGTGACGGGCTTGATCTCCTTGACCTGACCCGAGTACTCACCGATCTCCTCCTCGGTGAGCGACGTGCGCCGCAGCAGCTCGTCTCGCCACTGCCTCGCCGAGACGGCGTTCGTCACGAGGATCAGCGTCGTCGTCTTGGTCTCGGCCATCGCCCCTGCGCCCACGAGCGTCTTGCCGGCCCCGCAGGGCAGCACGATGACGCCGGAGCCGTCGGCCGAGAACGTGTCGACCGCCTGGCGCTGGTACGGCCTGAGGTGCCACTCGGTCTCGTCGAGCGCGATCTCGTGCGGGGTGCCGGGCGTGTAGCCGGCGAGGTCCTCGGCCGGCCAGCCGATCTTGAGGAGCTCCTGCTTGATCTGGCCTCGTGCCCACGCGTCGATGACGAACACGTCCGGCGAGGGGTGCGCGATCAGCAGCGGCTGCACCCTCTTGTTGCGCGACACCTCGGAGAGCACGGCGCGGTCGGTGGAGCGCAGGATGAGCTCGCCCTCGTCGCCCCGCTCGATCGTGAGGCGGCCGTAGCGGTTCACGGTCTCGCGGATGTCGGTCGACACCGAGGGGGGCACGGGGAAGCGCGTCCACCTGTCGAGCGTCGCGAGCATGTCGTCGGCCGTATGGCCGGCGGCGCGCGCGTTCCACAGCCCGAGGCGCGTGACGCGGTAGGTGTGGATGTGCTCGGGCGCGCGCTCGAGCTCGGCGAACACCGCCAGCTCGTGGCGCGCCGACTCGGCGTCGGGGTGCGCGACCTCGAGCAGAACGGTGCGGTCGCTTTGGACGATCAGGGGGCCATCAGCCATAGCAGACCAGTTTACGCCGGTGTCGGACGGGGTGGGTGCGCCGCTGCGCGTTGACGCGGCGGGGCCGGTACCCCTATGCTCCTGTCGTAGCCCGAATGTTAACGCAAACACTCAAGGGATCGACAATGACGTCTCGACACCGTTTCCTCGCCGCCGGCGCGACCGCGACGCTCGCCGTCGGCATGCTCGCCGCCGTCTCGGCGCCCGCATCCGCCGCCGCAGAGAAGCTGACGATCGCGCCGAATCCGGCGTACGCATCCGAACCGTTCGAGGGGTGGGGAACGAGCCTCGTCTGGTTCGCGAACGCCACGGGCGGCTACCCGGAGGAGGTCCGCGCCGATCTCGCCGAGAAGGTCTTCGGCGAGGACGGGCTGAACCTCAACATCGCCCGCTACAACATCGGCGGAGGCAACGCGACCGACGTGCCGAGCTACCTGCGCCCCGGAGGCGCGGTGCCCGGCTGGTGGAACGCCGACCTCGATGCGGCCGACGACGAAGGGGAGATCACCTCGACGTACGCCGACCGCGAGCGCTACGCCGCGGTCTGGGACGGCGACGACCAGGGCAGCTACGACTTCGGCGCCGATGCCTCGCAGCGCTGGTGGATCGACGCGATCAAGGACGACGTGACCCGCTGGGAGGCGTTCAGCAACTCGCCGCCGTACTTCCTGACCGAGAGCGGCTTCGTCTCGGGCGGCATCGGCGACGGCAACGCGGAGCAGCTGGCGGAGGAGGACATGGCCGCGTTCGCCGACTACCTCGTCACGGTGACGGAGGAGCTCGAGGACGCGCACGGCATCGCGTTCGACTCGGTCGAGCCGTTCAACGAGCCCAACACGAACTACTGGTCGACGCGCCTCGGCGACGACGGCTGGCCGACGACGGCGAGCCGCCAGGAGGGCGCGCACATCGGGGCGGAGCGCCAGGATGCGATGATCCGGGTGCTCGCCGACCGCCTCGCCGAGGACGGCACGACCACCGAGGCCGAGATCTCGGCGATGGATGAGACCAACCCATCGAGGTTCGTCACGAACTGGAACACCTGGAGCGACGCGTCGAAGGGGGAGGTCGGGCGCCTCAACGTGCACACGTACGGCACGGGCGACCGGCTGGTCGCCCGCGACATCGCCAAGAGCTCCGACAAGCCTCTCTGGATGAGCGAGGTCGGGGGCGACTGGGACGGCACCGGGTTCAACCTCACGAACATCGACAACGGCCTGGGCATCGCCGATCGCGTGATCGACGACCTGCGCGAGCTCGAGCCGGAGGCCTGGGTGCTGTGGCAGCCGGTCGAGGACCTCTACAACATGGAGAAGGTCGAGAAGCTCAACTGGGGCTCGGTGTTCATCGACTTCGACTGCAACGCCGACGGCGACTCCGAGCGGCGCCTGGCCGACGGCGACGCCGACCCGTCGTGCAAGGTGCTCACGAACGCGAAGTACAACACGCTGCGCAACTTCACGCACTACATCGAGCCGGGTGACGCGCTGATCCCGAGCGGCGACGACCAGACCACGGCGGCCGTCGCCGCGGAGGGCGACGAGCTCACCCTGGTGCACGCGAACCCCGGCACGACCGACCGCGAGATCACGATCGACCTCTCGGGCTTCGGCGAGATCGCGCAGGGCGCGACCGTCACCCCGATCGTCACGACCGAGTCGCCCTCATCCGACCCCGAGCAGAACGCGCTCGTCGAGGGCGCGCCGATCGCGGTCGACGCCGCGACGCGCACCGCCGCCGTCACGGTTCCGGCGGAGTCGGTCTCGACCCTCGTCGTCGACGGCGTCTCGGGAACGGCGGACGACGCGGCCGCGCTCAGCGACGGCGAGACGACGCGCCTCATCGGTGCGCAGAGCGGGAAGGCCCTCACCGCCGACGGCGACGCGCTCGTGATCGATGCGGATGAGGAGACCGACGACCAGCGCTGGACCGTTCGCTCGATCTCGGGCGAGGGCACGAATCGCCACACGTTCTCGCTGCAGGCGGCGGACGGGCGCTACCTCTCGGCGGCAGACGGCGCCGCGAGCCTGGTGGGAGCGAGCGCGGACGACGCGGCGGTCGACCCGGCGCTGCAGTGGATCTCGTCGACGACCGACGGTGCCCGCTTCTCCCTGCTGAGCGTCGAGGCCGAGCGGGTGCTCGACGTGTCGGGCCAGGGGACGAGCGACGGCACGGGCGTCGGCCTCTGGACGTCGAACAACGGCGGAAACCAGCTCTGGACGCTCGAGGCGGCGTCGGATGCTCCGGCCTTCGCCGTCGAGACCGGCAGCCGCTGCGTCGCGGGCACCGCCTACCTCACGGTGCGCGTCGAGAACACCGGCGATGAGACGGCCGACGTCTCTGTGGCGACGCCGCACGGCGACAAGGCGTTCGCCGGTGTCGATCCTGGGGTGCGCCGCTCGGCGGCGTTCAGCGGCCGTTCGGCCTCGTTCGAGGCCGGCACGGCCGAGGTCGCCGCGACGACGGCATCCGGCTCGGTCTCCGCGGTGAGTGCGCCGTACGACGCGGCCAGCTGCGGCTGAGCTGCGCGCGCCGTGAGGGCGGGGCGGGCCGGATCATCCGGCCCCCTCCGTGCTACGCCCGGCGAGCCGCGGTGATCGAGCGGATCGGCAGGGTGCGCTCGACGTCGGCGCCCCTGTCGAGGCCGCGCAGGCGCCCGCCGCCCAGCCCCGTGGCCTCCAGCGTGAGGTCGCGGGTCGAGCCGTCGGGCATCGCGACCGAGACCACGAGCGTCGCCTTGGTCTTGACGGCTGCGGCGAGCTCGCGCTCGAGCCAGGCGCCGGCAGCGTCTCCCTGCTCCGATTCGCGCAGCCGGGCGATGAGCGCGGCGTAGCGGTCTGCCGCGGGCTCCGACTCGGGCGCGAGCCTGTCGCGGCCGAGCGCGAGCGTCGTCCCCGACTCGTCGACAGCGATCACGGGATAGCGCGCGTCGCTCAGCGCCCAGTACACGGCGCGATGATCGGCGCGGGAGCGCAGGCGGTCGCCGTCGGAGATGAGGCCGAGGGGGCGCAGCGCCTGGTCGACCGCGATGGTCTCGAGGATGTGGGCGTCAGCGCTCTCGACCACCGTGTGGCCGCTGCCCGGGTCGATGCCCACGCGAACGAGCCCGTGCCGCGCCGCGGTGCGCTCGAGCAGGTACGCCAGCGGCTGGGGGACGCCCGTGAGCGAGAGCGCCTCGAGGAAGCTCCGGATGGACGCCTCGGTCTCGCCGGCCGAGAGCGAAGCAGACAGCGTCGCCTCCGTGAAGCGGTACGTCGACGCCTGCGCGTGCGACTCGCGCACGGCCATCGAGCGCAGGCGCATGTCGAGCGGCGGAGCGAGCGTGCCGGGCGAGATCGCGGTGAGGTCGTTCTGCAGGAACACGCGGTCGACTTCGCCGGGCAGCAGGGCGGCCAGCGCGGTCGGATCGGCGCTGCGGCCCTCGCGCAGGGCGACCGCCCAGGGCGTCTCGCCGCCGTCGGCCGAGAGCCCGGCGAGCTCCCACAGGGCGCTCCACCGCGCGGCCTCATCCGGCCATGCCGCGGACAGCGGGTAGGCGCCCGACCACAGCGCAGGGTCGATCCAACCGCCCTCCCGCGTGCGCAGTGCGTCGGGCATGGCGTCGCGCAGACCCTCGACGAGGCGCGCCCAGCGGTCGGTCGTCGCGGCGCTCACCCACTCGGAGCCCGCGCTCGTCACGAGCCAGCGGCGGTCGTCGCCTCGGAGCAGGCCGGCGGAGGCCGCGGCGGACGCGACGAGGTCGGCCGTGTCGCCGTCTCGCACGACGTCGTCGGCCGCGAGCCGGCGGCGCTCTCCCGCCGCGAGCCTGTCGCCGACGCGGGCGAGGGGAGTGCGAAGGCACTCCACCAGCAGGTCGGCCATGATCGACATACTCGTGAACGCGCGCTCGGCGGCGTGCGCCGCCGCGTCGTCGGAGGCCGGGCGGGGCGTCGAGTCGGGCGTGCGGGTCTGGGGCGCGGTCACCGCGGCGCACGCCTGCGGGTAGGGAGCGCCGTCGGCGTCGGTGAGGCCGAGCCGTGAGGGCCCGGTGCCGTCGGCGAGATCGCACAGCGCGTCGCGGGGGAGCGCGGCGACGGCAGCGGCGACGGAGTCGGGGCTCAGCAGCGCGTCCGCGGCGTCGAACCAGTCGTGCCAGGAGGCGCCGGCCGACACTCCGCGCGCCGCGAGCAGCGCCGCGATCTCTCGGTCGTCCGCGTCACGAAGCCGTTCCGCGAGGGAGCGGACCTGGCCTTGCGCGCTGTCGACCACGGGCGTCAGGAGCGTTTCGCCGCTCGCGACTTCCTGATCATCGTCATGATGATGAGCGTCAGCATCAGGAGGAAGCCGACCGGAAGTCCGATCATCGGGAACCACGACACGACCGGCCAGGCGCCCTCGCCGAACTGCGCGGCGGTCACCCCCGATGCGTTCGCGATGAGGATGACGAAGAAGCAGATCACCGAGATGACGATGATCGAGAGCGACGCGAAGGTCAGGAACCGGTCGATCACGCGGACCTCGGGTTCGGGCGCTGGCGCTGGCTGCTTCTGAGTCATCCGGACAAGTCTACGCCCGGCCGCGGCATGGGTAGGCTGGTCGAGGGGCTCGCGCCCCGCTTTCTTCGACGGCTTCGCACGCCGCAGACTCGCTACGACAAGAGGTGTCCCATGCCCACCGGCAAGGTCAGGTTCTACGACGAGGAGAAGGGCTTCGGCTTCATCTCCTCCGAAGACGGTCAGGATGTCTTCCTGCACGTCTCGGCGCTCCCGCAGGGGGAGGAGCCGCCCAAGGCGGGCGCGCGCGTCGAGTTCGGCATGGCGGACGGCCGCAAGGGACCTCAGGCGCTGTCGGTTCGCTACCTCGAGAGCCCGCCGAGCAGGGTCAAGCCGTCGCGCGCATCGCGCAAGCCGGCGGGCGAGATGGCCGTGATCATCGAAGACGTCGTGAAGCTCCTCGACGGTGTCGGCGAAGAGCTGCGCCGCGGCCATTACCCCTCGAATGCGCACGCACGCAAGGCCGCTGCGGTGCTGCGCAAGGTTGCGGATGAGATCGATGTCTGACGAGCAGAACAGCACCCCCGAGCAGCCAGAGCTGCCGAACCAGGACGAGGCAGGAGAAACCCGAGCACCCGAGGCCGACGTGTCGGAAACCCCGGAAGCTATCGCTGCGGAGCCCGCCCCGCTGCCGGAGCCGGACGTACGGCTGCTGGCTGCTCACGACCTGGCCGTCGCGGCGCTGCGGGAGATCACGGCGCCGTCGTCGATCGGCGAGCCCGCCGGGCACTCGGTCGAGCCGGACGGCGTCGTCTCGCTGCGCTTCGCGAACACCCTGCTGGGCTACCCCGGCTGGTTCTGGACGGTATCGCTCGCCGTCGTCGACGACGCGGAGCCGACCGTGCTCGAGGCCGAGCTGCTGCCAGGAGGCGACGCCCTGCTCGCCCCGGAGTGGGTGCCGTGGTCGGTGCGCCTGAAGGAGTACCAGGAGCAGCAGCGCGCCGCGGCCGCCGAGGCGAAGGCCGCGGCCGAAGCGGCCAGGGCCGCGCGCGCCGCAGCGGGCGAGGACGAAGAGGAGGAGCCGGATCCCGACACGAGCTTCGACGAGTTCGACTCGGTCGAGCTGGGGCTCGCCCTCGACGGCATCGGAGTCGGCGGCGACGCCGGCGACGAAGACGGCCAGCCGGATGACGAGGACGACGCGGAGGACGAGAGCGACGACTTCTCGGAGGACGGATCGTCGTATCTGCACGCGGGCGACGTCGACGGCGTCGACATCGACGAGCTCGACGGCGCGGCGGACGACGGATCGGACGAGGACGATGCCGACGAGGACGACGCCGACGAGGACGATGCCGACGAGGACGACGACGCCGGTGAGGACGACGCCGACGAGTCGGACGAGGGTTCCGGCGAGGACGAGGGCGCGGCACCGGCCGAGCGCTGAGCGTCAGACACAGCGAAGCGGGCCCGTCGAGATCCGATCTCGACGGGCCCGCTTCGCTGTGAGCAGTGCGGGGCGGAGCCTGCGGCTCAGCCCTGGTTCTCGAGGACGAAGTCGATCGAGCGGATGAGCTGACGCACGTCATCCGGCTCGATCGAGACGAACGTCGCGACGCGCAGCTGGTTGCGGCCGAGCTTGCGGTACGGCTCGGTGTCGACGATGCCGTTGGCACGCAGCGTCTTGGCGATCGCCGCGGCGTCGACGCCCTCGGCGAAGTCGATCGTCGCGACGACGGGGGAGCGGTGCTCGGGGTTCGACACGAACGGGGTCGCGACCTCGCTCGCCTCCGCCCAGTCGTACAGTGCGCCGGACGACTCGCGGGTGCGCGCGTCGGCCCAAGCGAGGCCGCCGTTGCCGTTGATCCACGCGAGCTGGCTGTCGAGCAGGTGCAGCGTCGTGATCGCCGGCGTGTTGTACGTCTGCTCCTTGCGCGAGTTGTCGATCGCGGTGACGAGGTTCAGCGACTCGGGGATGTAGCGGCCGCTCGCGGCGATGCGCTCGGCGCGGGCGATCGCTGCGGGCGACAGGACGGCGATCCACAGGCCGCCGTCCGAGCCGAGGTTCTTCTGCGGGGCGAAGTAGTAGACGTCGGTCTGCGAGATGTCGAGGTCGATGCCGCCGGCGGCGCTGGTCGCATCGATCACGGTGAGCGCGCCCTCGTCGCCCTGCACGCGGGTGACGGGGGCGTAGGCGCCCGTCGAGGTCTCGTTGTGCGGCCACGCGTAGAGGTCGATGCCGGCCGCGGCCTCCGGCAGTGCGATCGTGCCAGGTTCGGCCTTGCGGACGTCGGGCGCGTCGAGCCACGGCGCTGCCGACGCCGTCGCGAACTTGCCGCCGAACTCGCCGAACGTGAGGTTCTGGCTGCGCTTCTCGATCAGGCCGAACGCTGCGGCGTCCCAGAACGCGGTCGAGCCGCCGTTGCCGAGCACGACCTCGTAGCCCTCCGGCAGTCGGAACAGCTCGGCGATGTGCGCGCGCACGCTGCCGACGAGGTTCTTGACGGGGGCCTGGCGGTGGGAGGTGCCGAGCAGCGAGCCTCCCACGGCGGCGAGGGCGGCGACCTGCTCGTCGCGCACCTTCGATGGGCCGCACCCGAAGCGGCCGTCGGCTGGCAGGAGTTCGGAGGGGATCGTGAGCGTCATGCACCAATCGTATGACCGAGCGCCGCGCGCGATGACACAGGATGTCACCCGACGTCACCCGACGTCACCCGGCGTCACCCGGCGTCACCCGGCGTCGCACCGGCGACCCGCGGCGCGCTCGTGCGCGCCGCGGGCGGTAGGCTTGCCTTAGTTGTACTTACGGAGGCCTTGATGACCGATCTGATCGACACCACCGAGATGTACCTGCGCACCATCCTCGAGCTCGAGGAGGAGAACATCATCCCTCTGCGCGCGCGCATCTCCGAGCGCCTGGGGCACTCGGGCCCCACGGTCTCGCAGACGATCGGGCGCATGGAGCGCGACGGGCTCGTGCACGTCGGCGACGACCGCAGGCTCGAGCTGAGCGAGACGGGCCGCCGCAAGGCCGTCGACGTGATGCGTAAGCACCGTCTCGCCGAGCGCCTGCTCTCCGACGTCATCGGCCTCGACTGGGCGTTCGTGCACGAAGAGGCATGCCGCTGGGAGCACGTGATGAGCGAGCAGGTCGAGCGCCGCCTGATCGAGCTGCTCGGCCACCCCGTCGAGTCGCCGTACGGCAACCCCATTCCCGGCCTCACCGAGATCGGCGGCGACGCGAGCGGCCAGTTCGACGAGGGCGTGATCGGCGTGGTCAAGGCGCTCGAGAACGCCGGCGGCTCCGTCACCGGCACCGTGCGCCGCCTGGCCGAGCCTGCGCAGGTCGACCCGGAGCTCCTCGAGCAGCTGCGCGGCGCCGGTGTCATGCCGGGTGCCGCTGGCACCTTCCGCTACAACGAGGGCTACGTGCTCGTCGAGATGGACGGCAACGCCGACGCGCTCGAGCTGCCGGTCGAGATCGCCACCCACGTGTTCCTCGTCGACGCCGCCTGATCCGCGGATTTCCGGCCTTCGCTCCGGCGGTCGCCGGCCCTCTGCCCGGGCAGTCAGCTGGGAGGTCGGGCGGATTCGTGATCTCGTCGTGACAATTTCGTTATCTTCGCGTACCGTAGAACATGTCGATGGGGTAATCCCCCGTCACCCGTGAGCAAGCGCCTCCCCGGCTCGTCCTTCTCGCGGACCACACTGCCCCCGAAACAGTGCTGACGAGCCAGGTCCCCGCGCGGACCGGGGGCGGTGGAGGAAACGCTTTTGAGCAACACCGATTCGTCCGACGGCACACCCGAAGCCGGCGACCTCGAGACCCGTACGAACGGCGCTGCGATGATCTCCCGTCGTGATCTGCGCCGTGCAGAGCGCGAGTTCAAGGCCGGCGCGCGCAGCTCGGCCAAGGTGCGCCCCGTTCGTTCGCTCGCCACGATCGGCGCCGTGCTCGCCCTGCTGGCCGGCGTGGCGATCCCCGCGTACGCCGCCACGACCAGCGGCACCGCCGAGGCCTCCGACGAGGTGTCGGCTCAGGACCTCGCCGAGCAGAACTCGCAGTCGCTCGCCGTCGGCGCCGATGTGAAGGCCGCCGACCCGACCGTCTCGAAGTACTCGGCGACCACGCCGGAGGAGATCGAGGAGCAGAAGGCCAAGGAGGAGGCCGCGGCGCGCGCCAAGGCCGCCGCCGCTGCCGCCGCAGCCTCGAGCGACAGCAGCAGCGACAGCAGCTCCGCCAGCCTCGACCTCGGCGGCGACGTCACGGCGGTCGAGGGCGCGGCCATCCCGCTGCCCGCCGGCTCGTACTACATCAGCCGCACGGTCGGCAACGGCCACGCGGGCGCCGACATGGTCGCCCCGGCCGGCACCCCGATCTACGCCGCGAAGAGCGGAACGGTCGTCGTCTCGAGCGAGGGCTACTTCGGCTACGGCGTCGCCGTGAAGATCCAGCACCCCGACGGCACCCAGACGCTCTACGGCCACATGACCTACGGCTCGCGCCAGGTCGTCAGCGGCCAGCAGGTCTCGGCCGGACAGGTGATCGGCGCCGTCGGCAACACCGGTCACTCGTACGGTGCGCACCTGCACTTCGAGTACCACGTGGGCGGCACGACCGTCGACCCCGTGCCGGCGTTCGGCCTCTGAGCCGCCCGCACAGCACCGCTTCGAACGGCGCCCGTCCCCCTCGAGGGACGGGCGCCGTTTCGCATGCGCGCCTCGCGCCGTTCATCTGCGTGTTGCCGCCCGGGCGTGTCGCGTGCGCTAACCTGTTCGCAGTTGCCGCTTCGCACGGAAGGGAGATGTCGTGAGCCGCGTACCCCGCATCCGCACCATGGATGCTCTCGGTCGTTACGTCTTACGGCATCGTGTGCACACGAGGCGCGGAGTAACCGCGCATGCAGGGCGCTGTCTGTGATGCAGCGCCCTTTTTCGTCCCCGCACACCCGCCCGCGCCCCGCGGCGGCGATGGTTCGAGAGCCCGGAAGCCGTCCGGGACCCATCGAAGGGACAACGCATGCGCACTCTGGTACTCAACGCCGGCTATGAGCCGCTGGCGGTCGTGTCGTTCAAGCGGGCCCTGGTGCTCGTGATGAACGACAAGGCGAATGTGATCGAACGGATCGACGACGATCCGGTGTGGGGGGCGAACACGGTCTTCGACCGTCCCGCGGTGATCATCCTGAACAGATACGTGCGCGTGCCGCAGTCGCGGCGCGTCCCCGTGACGCGGAGGGGCGTGCTGCGCCGCGACGCCAACCGCTGCGCCTACTGCGGCAGATCGGCCTCCACGATCGATCACGTCATGCCGCGCTCGCGCGGAGGACAGGACACCTGGACGAACCTGGTCGCGTGCTGCCTTCGCTGCAACAACGTCAAGAGCGACCGCACTCCGCAGGAGATGGGCTGGGATCTGCTCTTCGCCCCTGCCGCGCCTCGCGGCGGATCGTGGACCGTGCGCGGCACGGAGCGCGGCGACCCGCGCTGGGAGCCGTACCTCGCGCTGGCCGCCTGAGCGCCGCGCGGCGCTCTGTCACCTCGGCCCGTTAGCCTGGGCCGATGCGTGACATGAGGCGGGTTCTGATCGGTGCGGGCGTCACGGCGGCGGCCGCGGTGCTGCTGGGGTGCGCTCCGTCGGAGCAGGGATCCCCGACCCCGGAGCCGAGCAGCTCGAGCGCGTCGGCCGAGCCGACGTCGACCCCCAGCCCGACGCCGACGCAGACGGAGGCCGAGGCCGCCGTCGAGGCGATGTCGGTGCGCGAGCGCGCCGCGAGCGTGGTGATGGGCACGATCGCGACGACCGATGCCGACGAGCTCGCGTCGTACATGGCGGAGGGCTACGGCGGCTTCATCCTGATGGGCGACAACGTCTCGGGCGGCAACGACGAGCTGACGGCCGTCACCGACGCGCTGATCGTCGACCCCGAGGTGCCGCCGCTCATCGCGATCGACCAGGAGGGCGGCGTCGTCTCGCGCCTGTCGTGGGACGACGCGGCAACCGCCCAGACGCTGCAGACCGCGCCGGTCGACGATGCGCGCGCGGCGTTCCAGCGCCGAGGGGAGCTCGTCGCCGCGGCGGGGGCGAACGTCAACTTCGGCATCGTGGCAGACGTGCCGCTCGACGCGTCGTCGTTCATCGCGCCGCGAGCGCTCGGCACCGACGCGGCATCGGTGTCCGAGCGGGTCGCGGCGGCGGTCGAGGGGGAGTCCGGCCAGGTCTACTCGACGCTGAAGCATTTCCCTGGCCACGGTGCGGCGCCCGGCGACTCGCACAGCTCGATCCCGTCGACCGATCTCGGCTACGACGCGTGGCTCGAGGCCGATGCGCGGCCGTTCGCCGCGGGCATCGACGCGGGCGCAGAGCTGCTGATGTTCGGCCACCTCGACTACACGGCGGTCGACGACGAGCCGGCGTCGCTGTCGGCGCGCTGGCACGAGATCGCGCGGGAAGAGCTCGGCTTCGACGGCGTGATGATCACGGACGACCTCGGCATGCTCGCCTCGTCGGGGGACGCCGCCTACGCCGACCCGGTCGCGAACGCCGTCGACGCGATCGCCGCGGGCAACGACATGGTCCTGATGATCGCCACCTCGACGCGCTCGACCGCCGGCGAGATGGCCGACGGCATCGCGGCGGCGGTCGCGGACGGCACGATCCCCGAGGAGCGCCTGGCGGACGCGGCGGAGCGGGTCATGCAGTTGCGGCTCGACGCCGCGGCGTAGCGGATGCCGGTCGTCCGGCCGCGCGACGACGAAGGCCCCGGTGCGCGCTCGCGAGCGCGCACCGGGGCCTGTCAGCGGTGGATCAGAGCGATTCCATGTCGACGTCGCGAGTCTCGCGGCTGAGGAACAGCGCGAGCAGCGTCAGCAGGCTGGCCGCCGACATGTAGATGCCGACGAGCCACGGGTTTCCGTTGCCGATGTCCCACAGCCAGATCGCGATCAGCGGGGCGACGGAAGCGCCGAGGATCGACGAGACGTTGTACGCCACGGCCGAGCCGGTGTAGCGAACGCTGGTCGGGAACAGTTCTGGCAGCAGGGCGCCCATGGGGCCGAACGTCATGCCCATCAGCGTGAATCCGAAGATCAGGAACGTCTGCACGAGCGCGCCCGTGAACTCGGGGTGCTCCTGCGGAAGCAGGAAGGCCGAGAAGACGAGTCCGAGCAGGATGATGCCGATCGTCACCCAGATGAGCAGCTTGCGCCGCCCTATCGCATCGGCGAGGGGGCCGGAGACGAGGGTGAAGACGCCGAAGAACACCACTCCGAAGATCTGCATCAGCACGAAGTCGGTGCGGGCGAACCCGAGGCCGGGCACCTCCCCGTCGGCCGGTGCCGTGCCGTACGACAGCGTGAAGTTCGTCATCAGGTAGAACAGCACGTAGGTCGCCAGCATGATGAACGTGCCGAGGATCAGCTGCCACCAGTACTTCCGGAACACGTGGCCGAGCGGCGCCTTCTTGATCTCGCCCTTCTTCTCGGCGCGCTGGAACGCGTCGGACTCGACGAGCTTGAGGCGCACCCAGAGGCCGATGATCACCATGACGGCCGAGAACAGGAACGGCACGCGCCAGCCCCAGGTGAGGAACGCGTGGTCGACGTCGGCTGCGTCGCCCGGCAGGGCGAGGTTGAGGACGAGGAAGAGGACGTTGGCGATGATGAAGCCGATGGGCGCGCCCAGCTGGGGGAACGTGCCGTAGAGGGCGCGCTTGCCCTCTGGCGCGTTCTCCGTGGCCACGAGTGCCGCGCCCGACCACTCGCCGCCGAGCGCGAAGCCCTGCGCGAGGCGCAGCACGAGCAGCAGCAGCGCGGCCCACCACCCGATGGAGTCGTACGTCGGCAGCACGCCGATGAGGAACGTCGCGATGCCCATCGTGAGCAGCGACGCGACCAGCGTCGACTTGCGCCCGCGGCGGTCGCCGAAGTGTCCGTAGAACATCGCGCCGATGGGGCGGGCGATCATCGCGGCGCCGAACACGGCGAACGACGACAGCAGGCCGGCCGTGGCGCTGAACGACGGGAAGAACAGGTGGGGGAAGACGAGCGCGGCGGCGGTCGCGTAGGCGTAGAAGTCGTAGAACTCGACGGTGGTGCCGACCAGGCTCGCCGCGATCACGCGGCTGCGGGAGTTGAGCGGCTTGCGGGCCGCGGTGGTGGATGAAGTCAAGGAAGTCTCGATCCGTCTTCGGTGGTGCGTTCCCGCACGGATCGGCGCTCGCTCGTGCGTGCGGCGCGAGAACCGTGCGGCGATGTGTCTGGCGGGCCGGGTGGTCTGCAACGAAACGTTCCGGCACTCCTCAGCGGCGGATCGCACCGGGAGGGGCCGGAACTCAGGCGCCGCATGGTGAACGGCACAGTGGAAGATCCTATACCCGGCCTGTGCATTCGGTGAATCCGGGGCCCGCTGATCGGGAATCCCGCCCAGAGGAGCCGGATGATCGGGGCGGCCCGCTGAGCATGTCGTCACAGCGGCCGCGCGCCGGGCGGACGCGCGAGGGGCGACGCGCGGAGAGCCGCGCGCCGCCCCTCGGCGGAGGAGTGCTGAGGATCAGCGCCACATGACGGCGAGACCGGCGTTGAGCAGCACGAGCGCGCCGATCAGCCAGAAGGTCCACATCGGCAGCGGCTTGCTCTTCTTGGCGCGGGCGCCGGAGATGCCCATGACCGCGGCGATGATGAGCAGGACGACGAGCTTGGTGCCGATCTTCGCGTAGTTCATGTCGCCCTCGACGCCCCAGGGGGCGGAGAGCGCGAGGCCGGCGACGAGGGCGGTCACCATGCCGATGTTCATCACGCGGCTGACGCGGAAGCTGCGCTGAGCCGCCTCGACGACCCAGCCGCCGAACAGCAGGGCGAAACCGATCAGGTGGACGAGCAGGACGGCGTGGCGCAGGATCTCCATGTTTCTACCCTACGTAGAAATCTGAATGATTCAAGCTTCCGATCGCACCTTCCGGTATCGATCGGGCAACGGTCCGCCGTCAGCGCAGCTCGCGCAGCACGAGCGCGGTCTGCAGGGCGGCCTCCGCCGCCTCGGCGCCCTTGTCCTCCTTCGAGCCGGGCAGACCGGCGCGGTCGAGCCCCTGCTGCTCGTCGTCGGTCGTCAGGACGCCGAAGCCGACGGGCTTGCCGGTGTCGAGCGCGACTCGGGTGAGGCCGTCGGTGGCGGCGTTCGAGACGAACTCGAAGTGCGGCGTGCCGCCGCGGATGATCACACCGAGCGCGACGACCGCGTCGGCGCCCGCATCGAGCGCGGCCTTCGCGATCACGGGCAGCTCGAACGAGCCAGGCGCCCGCACGAGCGAGTGCGAGGCCCCCGCGGCGTCGAGCGTGCGCTGCGCGCCGGCGATCAGCCCGTCGGTGATGGTCTCGTGCCAGGTGCCCGCCACGACGACCACGGTGAGCCCCGCGGCGTCGATCGTGCTCTGGGCGGGTGCTCCTTCGACGCTCATGCGCTCGGGTTCCTCTCTGCGGAAGCTTCGTCGTTCATCAGCGCGACGGCGGCGGCGAGCTCTTCCTCGCCGATGATGTGGCCCATCCGGTCGCGCTTGGTCTCGAGGTACTGGTGGTTGTTCGGCCCGACGCCGACGATCAGGGGCACCTGCTCGGCGACGCTGATGCCGAACGAGCGGAGCTGATCGACCTTGTCGGTGTTGTTCGTCAGCAGGCGGACGCTCTTGACGCCGAGATCGGCGAGGATGCCGGCCGCGGCGGCGTAGTCGCGCGCGTCGGCGGGGAGGCCGAGCGCGATGTTCGCGTCGAGGGTGTCGAGGCCCTCCTCCTGCAGCGCGTACGCCCGCAGCTTGTTGATCAGCCCGATGCCGCGGCCCTCGTGGCCGCGCATGTAGATCACGGCGCCGCCGTCGACCGCGATGCGGTCGAGCGCGGCCTCGAGCTGCGGCCCGCACTCGCACTTCTCCGAGCCGAAGGCCTCGCCCGTCAGGCACTCGGAGTGCACGCGCACGAGCGGCGCGTCGGCAGCGTGCAGGTCGCCGGAGACGATCGCCAGGTGGTCGGTGCCCGTCGTGCGGTCCTTGTACGCCAGGAAGCGGAAGTCGCCGTGCTTCGTCGGCACGTTCGCCTGCGCCCGCAGGCTGACGGCGCGGCGCGACGTGCGCAGCTCGTTGCCCTCCGGGTCGTGCTCGGCGAGGTAGGCGGCGAGCCGCTCGATGGTGGTGACGGGCACGCCCTCGCGCTCGCCCATCTCGATGAGCTGCGGCAGGCGCATCATGCTGCCGTCGTCCGCCACGATCTCGCCGATGACGCCGACGGGGGCGAGCCCGGCGAGCGTGAGCAGGTCGACCGTCGCCTCCGTGTGGCCGCCCCGCTCCCGCACGCCGCCCGGCACCGCGCGCAGCGGCAGCACGTGTCCCGGCCGGATGAGGTCGGTCGGGGCCGACGCGGGGTCGGCCAGCACGTTGAGCGTGCGGGCGCGGTCGTGCGCGCTGATGCCCGTCGTGACGCCGGCCGCGGCGTCCACGCTCACGGTGTACGCGGTGCCGCGGGCGTCCTCGCTGAGCGCCACCATGGGCGGCAGCTCGAGACGGTCGGCCCACTCGCTCGGCATGGGGGCGCAGAGGTAGCCGGAGGTGTAGCGGACCGTCCACGCCACCCACTCGGGCGTGGCGAGCGCGGCCGACAGGATGACGTCGCCCTCGTTCTCGCGGTCCTCGTCGTCTGCGACGATCACGGGGCGCCCGGCGCGCAGGGCCGCGACGGCCTCCTCGATCGATGCGAGTTCTGTCGTGCTCATCGGGCGGCTCCGGTGTCGGTGACGATGGGGGAGGTCAGGATGCGGTAGTCGGCGGGCGGGGTGTCGGTGCCGCCGAACGCGCTGGTGTGCGTGTGAGCGCCCTCGCGGTGCACGTCGAGCTCGGCGTGCCGGTCGCCGCTCTGCGGCGTGCGGAACGCGAGCAGGCGCTCGACGTGGCGGGCGAGGATGTCGGTCTCGAGGTTGACGCGGTCACCCGTGGCGCGGGCGCCGAGGGTCGTCGCCTGCAGGGTCTCGGGGATGAGGGAGACCTCGAACCAGGGGATCGGGTCGCCCGCGGCGCTCGCGCCGCTGACCGTGAGCGAGATGCCGTCGACGGCGATCGAGCCCTTGTCGACGACGAGGGGGGCGAGATGAGGCGGCAGCCCGATGCGCACGACGCTCCACTGCGCGCCCGGGGTCACTGCCAGCACCTCGCCGGTGCCGTCGATGTGCCCCTGCACGATGTGGCCGCCGAGGCGAGCGCCGGCCGCCATGGCGCGCTCGACGTTCACCCGCGTGCCGGCGGCGACGCCGCCGAGGGTCGACATGTCGAGCGTCTGGCGCATCACGTCGGCGGTGAAGCCGTAGTCGTTCTGGTCGACGACCGTCAGGCACACGCCGCTGATCGCGATGGAGTCGCCGTGCGAGGCGTCGCTGACGGCGAGGGGCGCTCGTACCGAGACGCGCACGCCGTCGCCGTGGGGCGCGACCTGGACGATCTCGCCGATCTCCTCGATGATTCCGGTGAACATCACGGGGCTCCTTGCTCTTCGGTGCGGGTCGGGACGGCTGCGGGGATCGTTCCGGTCGGCGCGGATGCGCTGTCCGGCCAGGGGCGCCGCTCCCGCAGGCGCGCCTCGATCAGGAGGTCGTCGCCGAGGGGGACGAACCGGTCGACGCGCAGGCGGCGCGCGTCGGCGATCGTCGTCACACCGATGTCGGTGACGCTCAGGCGGTCTCCGCCGAGCAGGACGGGGGCGACGTAGGCGAGGATGCGATCCGCGAGCCCGGCCTCGAGGAACGCGCTGGCCAGGGCGGGTCCGCCCTCGACGAACACCCGATGCAGCCCGCGGTCGCGGAGGTCGGCGAGCACGGCGTGCAGGTCGCGGCTGGCGTAGATCAGCGGCGAGCGGGGGTGCGCGTGCAGGCGCGCCGACGAGGGGATCGCGCGGGTGCCGATGACGACGGGGACGGGCTGATGCTCGGCGAGCGCGCCGCCCGGGCGGGCCGTGAGCGACGGGTCGTCGAACAGCGCGGTGCCCGTGCCGACGACGATGGCATCGGCCTCGCTGCGACGGCGGTGCACGTCGTCGCGGGCCTCTGGCCCGGTGATCCACTGGCTGGTGCCGTCGGCGGCCGCGCCCCGTCCGTCGAGGCTCTGCGCCCACTTGACGGTGACGTGGGGCCTGCCGAGGCGGAAGCTCGTGATCCAGGAGGAGAGAAGGGCCTCCGCCTCGTCGCGCAGGAGGTGAGCCTCGACCGAGACGCCGGCCTCGGCGAGCCTCTCCGACCCGCCGCCGGAGGCGACGCCCGGATCGTCGACGGCGTAGACGACGCGGGCGACGCCGGCCCCGAGCAGCGCCTCGGCGCACGGGCCGGTGAGTCCGGTGTGATTGCACGGCTCGAGCGTGACGACGGCGGTCGCGCCGGCCGCGGCGCCGGGGGAGAGCTTCGAGAGCGCGTCGACCTCGGCGTGGGCGGTGCCGGCCCCGCGGTGCCAGCCCTCGGCGAGCACGTCTCCGCCGGGCGAGAGGATCACGGCGCCCACCTGCGGGTTGCGCCCGCGGGGGCCGAACGCGGCGATCTCGAGCGCACGTGCCATCGCGGCGCGCTCCGCCTCGCTGAATGCCATTCGTTCCTCCGGTCGATCTCTCGCGACCGGGGTTCTCGAACGGCGCCGCCTGCACGGGTGGCGCCGTCGAGTGCTTCCTTCCATCCGGACTAGACAGGCTCTGCCTGCATCACCGTCGGTCCCGGAATTCCACCGGATCGGCCCGCTGCGGGTCTGACGACCTGAAGCGGGTTCGCGGACTGTCACCGCCGGTTCGGATTCTCACCGACCCCGGAGCACGTACTGCTGTTGCCACTGTAGCCGAACGCGCACGGCGTCCGATTATTCCCGCTGCCCGATGTCGCCGCGTTACGAGCGCACAGCGCGCACGACCTGCACGACGCCGAGCACGATCAGGGTCGCGCCGAACCAGATCCAGATGACGACGGCGCCGCTGAGCGGGGCGAACAGCAGCGCGAGGCCGCCGAGCAGGCTGAGCGTGCCGTAGAGGACCGCCCAGCCCTTCGCAGGGGAGTCCTTGAGCGTCGTGAGCGCCGCGACGCCGTCGAAGATCCACGAGACGGCGAGGAAGACGACGACGACGTAGGCCAGGGTCAGGCCGCTCGCGACCGGGTTGACGAGCATGACGACGCCGGCGACGAGGTAGAGCGCGCCGGCGACGATGTGGCCGACGCGCGCCCAGCCGGACAGCGTGCGGGAGGCGATGCCGGTCGCGACGAAGACGACGCCGGAGATGAGCGCGTAGATCGCGATGATCGTCGTCAGGACGATCGCGCTCGCACCCGGCTTGATCAGCATGAGCAGGCCGACGATGACGGCGAGCACGCCGCTGACGATGAGGCCGGTGCGCAGCGCCTTCGGAAGGCGCAGGGTCTGGGCGGCGGGGGAGGTCATGGCGACTCCTTCGTGACGATGCCTGAGGCGGCGGGAGCGCGCCGGACGGATGCCCGGCTCACCGCCATCCTGGCACGCCGGCACACGCCGTGCGCGCGCGGGCGGCGGATGTTTCCGCGAGTGTCAGCGCCGCGCCGGCGCCGCGGCGCTGCCGCGCTCGACCAGCTCGGTCGGCATGCGGACGTGCGCCGGCTCCGCTCCGTCGTCGATCATCCGGATGAGCAGGTCGACGGCCGCCCTTCCCATCTCGGCGAGCGGCTGGCGGATGGTCGTGAGCGGGGGAGCGGCGGCCGCCGCTTCCGGTACGTCGTCGAAGCCGATGACGGAGAGATCCTCCGGTACGCGCAGTCCCCGCGCGGTCGCGACCCTGATGGTCTCAATGGCGGAGAGGTCGTTGGCCGCGAAGATCGCGGTGGGCCGCTCCCTTCCGTCGAGCAGCGAGGCGGCGCCGGCCGCCGCCTCGCTCGCGCGGTAGCCGCCCTCGGCGACGAGCGCGTCGTCCGGCGCGATGCCGGCCGCGAGGAGCGCCTCGCGGTATCCGCGCTCGCGCAGGCGTGCCGATTCGAGGTCGCCTCGACCCCGCAGGTGCCCGATGCGGCGGTGACCGAGCGCGATGAGGTGCTCGGCGGCCGCGCGGGCGCCGCCGAGGTTGTCGGTGTCGACGGTCGCCGGCCCCGTCGGTCCGGTGTGCGGGTCGATCGAGACGACGGGCATGCCGGACGCCGGCAGGCTCACGGTGGGGGTCACGACGATCGCCCCGTCGATCAGCGTGCCGCCGAGGCGGGCGAGGGAGCGGCTCTCCCAGCCGAGGTGCGATCCGCCGGAGACGGCGCCCGCGTAGGCGAGCACGTCGTACGCGGTGCCGCCGAGCGCCGATGATGCGCCCTGCAGCAGCTGGAGGGCGAACGGCTCGAACTCGGCCACGAGCACGCCGATCACGTGGGTGCGGGTGCCGCGCATCGAGGTGGCCATGAGCGAGGTGGCGTAGCCGAGCTCGTCGACGACGCTTTGCACGCGCTCGGCGGTCGCCGCGGCGACGCCGTCGCGGCCGTTGATCACCTTCGACACGGTGGCCACCGACACCCCGGCGGCGCGCGCCACGTCGGTGATCGTGGCGCGCCCTCGTGCGGCGGTGCTCGTACTCGTCATGGTGCCTCCTACGCTACGCGGTGCCGTGTTCCGCCCGGGGCATCCCCGGGGCATCCGGGAGCGGAGCACGCGTGCGGCACCATCATATAAAACGTTATCGATAACGTTTGACATTTCCGACTGGGGCTGTCAGAGTCGGTTCTCGCCGGGCGCGAGTCGCGGGCCGGCGCTCAGGCGACACCACACTCAACGAGGAGAAACGCCATGAAGGTGCGCAAGACATGGGCCGCAGCAGCGGCGACAGCGGCCATCGCCTCCCTCGCCCTCGCGGGCTGCGCGGGCGGCTCGAGCGGCGGAGGCGGCGACGAGGACGCGCTGGAGTTCTGGCACAACTCGACGACGGGCGACGGCAAGGCCTACTGGGAGGAGGTCGCCGCGGCGTTCGAGGAGGAGACGGGCGTCACGGTCGACATCACCAGCATCCAGAACGAGGACCTCGACGGCAAGCTGCAGACCGCGGCGAACTCGGGCGACATGCCGGACGTGTTCCTGGCCCGCGGCGGCGGCAAGCTCGCCGACATGGTCGACGCCGGGGTCGTCAAGGACATCACCGACCTCGTCAGCGACGACACGAAGACCGCGATCGGCGACGCGCCGTTCAGCGCCTTCACGATCGACGGAGCGGTCTACGGCCTGCCCGTCTCGGTGCTGCCGGAGGGCGTCTTCTACAGCCAGGACCTGTTCGACGAGGCGGGCATCTCCGAGACCCCGACGACGTTCGACGAACTGAGCGCCGACGTGGAGCTGCTGAAGGACGAGGGCATCGAGCCGATCGCGCTCGGCGCGAAGGACGCGTGGCCGGCGGCGCACTGGTACTACTCGTTCGCGCTGCGCGCGTGCGGGCAGGAGACGATCGAGAACATCGCGGTGGACCTCGACTTCTCCGACGGATGCTGGCTGCAGGCGGCGAGCGACCTCGAGGAGTTCGCGGCGACCGAGCCGTTCAACACGGGCTTCCTCACGACGTCCGCCCAGGAGGGCGCCGGCTCGTCGGCGGGCATGGTCGCCAACCACAAGGCGGCGATGGAGCTGATGGGCGGATGGAACGTCGGCCAGATCGCCTCGCTCACGCCGGACGGAGAGCCGCTCGCCGACCTCGGCTGGTTCCCGCTGCCCGCGACGTCGGTAGGCGAGGGCGACCCCACCGCGATGATGGGCGGCGTCGACGGCTTCGCCTGCGCGCAGGACGCCCCCGCGGCGTGCGAGGACTTCCTGAACTTCATCGCGCAGACGCAGTGGCAGGAGAAGTACGCGGTCGCGTTCAACGCGATCCCCGTGGTCACCGAGGCGCAGTCGGCCGTGACCGACGAGTCGCTGCTGCCGATCATCGACGCGTACAACGACGCGTCGTACATCGTGCTGTGGCTCGATACGCTCCTCGGACAGAACGTCGGGAACGCGCTGAACACCGCGGTCGTCGAGCTGTTGGCGGGCGACAGCTCGCCGGAGAAGTTCCTCGAGACGGTCGAGCAGGCCGCGGCGCGCGGCTGAGGACCGGATGACCTCTGCGCAGCTCTCCGCGGTGCGCGCGGCACCGCCGGCGGGAGCCGAGACACCGGCTCCCGCCCCGCGGCGGCGGCCCAGGGCCGACTGGCGCAAGCGCGGCGAGATCACCCTGCTGGCGGGCCCCGCGATCGCGGTGTTCTGCTTTTTCGTGATCGTGCCGGTCGTGATGGCCGCGTTCTACGGGTTCTTCCGCTGGAAGGGCTTCGGATTCCCCGACGACTTCGTCGGCTTCGACAACTACGCGCTCATCCTGCAGGATCCGACCTTCCGCGAGGCCGTGGCGCACAACGCGTTCATCGTCGTCGCATCCCTCGTCCTGCAGGGCCCGCTCGCGATCCTGTTCGCGCTCCTGATGAACCAGCGCATGCGGGGGCGCACGCTCATCCGGGTGCTGATCTTCATGCCGTACGTGATCAGCGAGGTCGTCGTCGGCACCGGATGGAGCCTGATGCTGCAGGACGCCGGCGCGGTGAACGGCTTCCTGGAGAAGGCCGGGCTGGGCTTCCTCGCGCAGTCGTGGCTGAGCGACCCGTCGGTCGCCATGGGAACCCTCATGGTGATCATCACGTGGAAGTACATCGGGTTCGCGGTGATCCTGATGCTCGCGGGGCTCCAGTCGATCCCGCAGGAGCTCTACGAGGCCGCGGCGATCGACGGCGCCGGCTTCTGGCAGACGCAGCGGCTCATCACCCTGCCGCTGCTCGGTCCGACCATCCGGATCTGGGCGTTCCTGTCGATGATCGGCTCGCTGCAGCTGTTCGATCTCGTCAACATCATCTGGGGGCAGTACATCGCCGCGACCGCCGGCACGTCGACGATGGCGACCTACATGTACCAGAACGGGCATCTGGCGGGGAACTACGGCTTCGGCAACGCCGTCGCGGTGCTGCTGTTCCTGATCTCGCTCGTGGTCGCGCTGGTCTACCAGCGCTTCGTGCTGCGGCGCGACACCGAGGGCGCCGTCACCGGGCCGAGCGGACGCGCGGCGGAGAGGAGGGCGGCATGACCGCCACCAGTGTGGCCATCAGGGCGGTGCGCCCCGACGGGCGCCCCCGCCGCGCGCGGCAGCCGTGGGGGAACCCGTGGACGTACCTGCTCGCGACCGTGCTCGTCGCCGTGTGCGTCGGGCCGGTGCTCTACATCGTCATCGGCGGCTTCCGCTCGAACGCCCAGATCACCGCCGACCCGTCCGGGTGGCCGGCGCCGTGGGTGCTCGGCAACTACACCGAGGTGCTCGCGTCGAGCGAGTTCTGGGTCGCGATGGGCAACTCGACGGTCTCGGCGGCCGCGACCACCCTCGGCACGGTGGTGCTCGGCGTGATGGCCAGCTACGTGATCGCGCGCTACGACTTCTTCGGCCGCGGCGCGATGTACGCGCTGTTCGCGGCCGGGCTGATGTTCCCCGTGACGGTGGCGATCACCCCGCTGTACCTGCTGGTGCGCAGCCTCGGCCTGGTGAACAGCCTCGCCGGCATCATCCTGCCCCAGATCGCGTTCGCCCTGCCGACGACCATCATCATCCTGGTGCCGTTCCTCCGAGCCATCCCGAGGGAGCTCGAGGAGGCGGCGTCGATCGACGGCACGAGCAGGCTCGGCTTCTTCTGGCGCATGGTGGTGCCGCTGAGCCTGCCGGGCGTCGTCACGGTCGGGATCCTCGCGTTCGTGACCACGTGGAACGGATACATGCTCCCCCTGTTCATCCTGAACGACTCCAGCCTGTTCACGCTGCCGCTCGGCGTGCAGAACTTCGCGTCGCAGTACTCGGTCGACACCGCGAGGGTGCTCGCGTACACGTCGCTGTCGATGGTGCCCGCGCTGATCTTCTTCAGCCTGTTCGAGAAGCGGATCGTCGGCGGTCTGCAGGGAGCGGTGAAGGGATGATCCGCGGTGAAGGGATGACCCGGATGACCGACAGCACGATGCCCGCCGCGTGGCCGGTCGCATCCGAGCGCGTGCGCGCGCTCGTCGGGCGGATGTCGCTCGAGGAGAAGGCGGCGCAGCTCGTCGGCTACTGGCTCGACCAGGGCGGCGAGGTCGTCGCACCGATGGCGGATGAGATGACCACGAGCGACGCGTCGCGCTCGCTCGCCGACATCACGCGGCACGGCATCGGGCACTACACGCGGGTGTTCGGCACGCGTCCGGTCGAGCCCGCGGCCAGAGCCGCGTGGCTGCGAGGGGAGCAGCGGCGGCTCGTGCGCGAGACGAGGCTCGGCATCCCCGCGCTCGTGCACGAGGAGTGCCTGACGGGGCTCGCGGCCTGGAAGGCGGCGACGTTCCCGACCCCGCTCGCGTGGGGCGCGTCGTTCGATCCGGAGCTGGTCGAGGAGATGGCGGGGGCGATCGGCGACTCGATGCGCGCGCTCGGCGTCCATCAGGGGCTCGCCCCGGTGCTCGACGTGATCCGCGACCCCCGGTGGGGGCGCGTCGACGAGTGCATCGCCGAGGATCCGTACGTCGTGGGCACGATCGGCACGGCGTTCGTGCGCGGTCTGCAGCGGGCGGGCGTGCACGCGACGCTGAAGCACTTCCTCGGCTACTCCGCGTCGGCGGCGGGGCGCAACCACGCCCCGGTGCACGCCGGCCTGCGGGAGACGGCCGATGTGTTCCTGCCGCCGTTCGAGATGGCGATCCGCGACGGCGGGGCGCGCGGCGTGATGAACAGCTACACCGAGATCGATGGAGTCCCGGTGGCCTCCTCGCCCGAGATCCTCACCGGGCTGCTGCGCGAGCGCCTGGGGTTCGACGGCGTGGTCGTCGCCGACTACTTCGCCGTGGCGTTCCTCGAGGTGATGCACGCGGTCGCCGGTGACCGCGCCGAGGCAGGGCGGCTCGCGCTCGAGGCCGGGATCGACGTCGAGCTGCCGTCGGGGGACGCATACCTCGCGCCGCTCGTCGATGCGGTGCGCGACGGCAGGATCGACGAGCGCCTCGTCGACCGCGCCGCGCTGCGCGTGCTCGGTCAGAAGGAGGAGCTCGGGCTGCTCGAGCCGGGGGCGTTCGACGGCGACGCGACCGAGATCGACCTCGATTCGCCGCGGCACCGCGAGATCGCCAGGCGCCTCGCGGCCGAATCCCTCGTGCTGCTCGCCAACGACGGCGCGCTGCCGCTCGCGGCGGCAGACGGCGCGCGCATCGCCGTGATCGGGCCGAACGCCGACCGCGCCGAGGCGCTGCAGGGCTGCTACTCGTTCGCGAACCACGTGCTCGCCCACCACCCTGGGCACGAGATCGGCATCGAGATCCCCACGGTGGCCGACGCGCTCGCCGCGGCGCTGCCCCGCGCCGAGATCGAGGTCGTCTCAGGCGTCGCCGTGACGCGGGAGGACGGCGCGCGCGAGGCGGATGATGAGGCCGACGACGAGGCGGGCATCGCCGACGCGGTCCGCGCGGCGCGCGAGGCGGACATCGCGGTCGTCGTCGTGGGCGATCAGGCCGGCCTGTTCGGACGCGGTTCGGTGGGCGAGGGAAACGACGTCGCCTCCCTGGAGCTCCCCGGCCGCCAGCGCGAGCTGGTCGAGCGGGTATCTGCGACGGGAACGACGGTCGTCATGGTGCTGGTCACCGGCCGCCCGTACGCGATCGGGTGGGCGCTCGACGGCGCCGCCGATTCGGCTCCCTCCGGCGCCCCGCGGCCCGCCGCGGTGCTGCAGGCGTTCTTCCCCGGAGAGGAGGGAGGTACGGCGATCGCCGACGTCCTGACGGGGCGGACCGCGCCGTCCGGGCGCCTGCCCGTGAGCCTGCCGCGCGCGGGCGGGGCGCAGCCGTACACCTACCTCCATCCGCGGCTCGGCGGGCCGAGCGACGTCACCTCGGCCGATCCGACGCCCGTTCGTCCGTTCGGTTTCGGGCTGGGCTACGCGACGTTCGCCTACTCCGACCTCGTGGTCGACCGCGAGGTCGGCTCGGCGGGGGAGTTCGCCGCGAGCGTCACGGTCGAGAACCTCTCGGGGCGGGACGGCGTCGATGTGGTGCAGCTCTACGGCCGCGACCCGATCGCGTCGGTGACGCGCCCGGTGGCGCAGCTGCTCGGGTACGCGCGCGTCGCGGTGCCCGCCGGTGCGAGGAGGCGCGTGACGTTCCGGGTGCCGACGGCGCGGCTGGCGTTCTCGGACCGCCGGATGGTGCGCATCGTCGAACCCGGTGAGATCGAGGTGTGGGCGGCGGCGCACGCCGAGGCGGAGCCGCGCGGCGCCGCGTACGCCGAGGCGGCGGCGGATGACGCGACCGGCGGCGCGATCCGCAACGAACGGAGCCGTCGCGGCCGCGCCCTTCCCGGGGCGGCCACGGGGAGGGCGACGCTCCTCGTCACGGGCGGGGTGCACGAGGTGTCGCCGGACGACGCGCGCCTGGTCGCGGTCGAGGTGCGGCCCGCCGCGGGCTGACGCCCGGCGAGGCGTTCCCGGACGAGCGCTCCGCTCGTTCGAGAACCCCGCTCGTCCGGGAACAGCGCTCAGCCGCGGCGGAGCAGGCCCACCCTGTCGTACACCTCGGAGAGCGTCTTCTGCGCGACCTCCTCGGCGCGCGCGGCGTTGGTCGCGAGCACGCGGTCGAGCTCGGCCGGGTCTGCCAGCAGCTCGAGCGCGCGCTCGCGCACCGGCTCGAACTCGGCGACGACCGCGTCGCGGACGGCCTTCTTGAAGTCGCCGTACCCGCGGCCGGCGAACTCTGCTTCGATCTGGTCGAACGACGCACCGGTGAGGGCGGAGTGGATCGCCATCAGGTTGGCGACGCCCGGCTTCTCGGCGCGGTCGTAGCGCACGACGCCCTCGCTGTCGGTGACGGCGCGCATGATCTTCTTGGCGGTCACGCTCACGTCGTCGAGCAGCCAGACGATGCCAGCGGGAGACTCGGCCGACTTCGACATCTTCGACGACGGGTTCTGCAGGTCGTAGATGCGCGCCGTCTCGCCCTGGATCACGGGGCGGGGCACGACGAACGTGTCGCCGAAGCGCGCGTTGAACTTCTCGGCCAGGTTGCGCGTCAGCTCGACGTGCTGCTTCTGGTCGTCGCCGACCGGGACGACGTCGGTCTGGTAGAGCAGGATGTCCGCCGCCATCAGCACGGGGTAGGTGAACAGGCCGACGCTGGTCGCGTCTGCGCCGTAGCGCTGGGACTTGTCCTTGAACTGCGTCATGCGCCCGGCCTCGCCGAAGCCGGTGATGGTCGAGAGGATCCACGCCAGCTCGGCGTGCGCCGGCACGTGCGACTGCACGTACAGGGTCGAGCGCGACGGCTCGATGCCGGCCGCGATGTACTGCGCGGCCGTGCGGCGCGTCTTCTCGCGCAGCTCCGCCGGGTCCTGAGGCACGGTGATCGCGTGCAGATCGACGACCGAGAAGAAGGCGTCGTACTCCTCCTGCATGCCGCGCCACTGCATCAGCGCACCGATGAAGTTGCCCGCGTGGAGCGAGTCGGCGGAGGGCTGCATGCCCGAGTACAGTCGCTGCTTGTCAGTCACCGGACAAGTCTAGTGGCGCCGCCGCGGCGCCGAGGATCAGACCTCGTACTCGACCACGACGGGGGCGTGGTCGCTCCAGCGGGTGTCGTACGACGGGTAGCGGTCGACGCGGTAGCCGCTCGCGCGCGGCGCGAGGGCGGGCGAGGCCAGGTGGTAGTCGATGCGCCACCCCGTGTCGTTGTCGAAGGCCTGGCCGCGGTTCGACCACCACGAGTACGGGCCGTCGACGTCGCCGGCGTGCGCGCGGCCCACATCGGTCCATCCGATGCCGACGAGGCCCTCGCTGTACGAGCGGGTGTCGCTGAGCGCGCCCACCTTGCCGCGTCCCAGGCCCTCCTGGCCGGCGACCGGCTCGCCCTCCGCGCCGATGAACCGGTCGAAGTACGCGCGCTCGCGGGCGAGGAAGCCCGCCTTGGCGACGTTGCCCTTCCAGTTCTTGATGTCGAGGGGGGTGTGGCCGACGTTGAGGTCTCCGGTGATCACCGCGAGGCCGCTGTCGGCGGCGAGCTCGGGCATGCGGCGCTCCATCGCGTCGAGGAACGCCCACTTCGGGTCCTGCTTCGCCGGCGTCTCGGCCTCGCCCGTGTAGACGTACGCGCTGACGACGGTGAGCACGCTGCCGCCGACCGAGAAGTCGGCCTCGAGCCAGCGGCCGTGCGAGTCGAGGTCGTCGCCGCCGAGCGCGAGGCGCACAGCGGCCGCCGGCTCTCGCGAGGCGATCGCGACGCCGGCGCGGCCCTTCTGCAGCGCCTCGTCGTTGACGATGTGCCAGCCGGGGAGCGCGTCCTCGAGATGGCCGAGCTCGCCTCGCACCTCCTGGATGGTCAGCACGTCGGGCTGCGCCTGTTCGACCCAGCCCTGCATGCCCTTGCGCACCGCAGCGCGGATGCCGTTGACGTTGACCGAGACGACGCGTACCGAACTCATCCCCTCAGCCTAGTGGGGGAGTCGCGCTGGTGCGCTGACGCGCGAAAGAGGGGGTCGGGCGCGAGCCCGACCCCCTCTTTCGCCTGCGGCGCGGAGGCTCAGCGACCGCCGGAGAGGACGGCCTGCTTCACCTCGGCGATGGCCTTGGTGATCTCGATGCCGCGCGGGCACGCCTCGGTGCAGTTGAAGGTCGTGCGGCAGCGCCACACGCCCTCCTTGTCGTTGAGGATGTCGAGGCGCACCTTCGACTCGTCGTCGCGCGAGTCGAAGATGAAGCGGTGCGCGTTGACGATCGCGGCGGGGCCGAAGTACTGGCCGTCGGTCCAGAACACGGGGCACGACGAGGTGCACGCGGCGCAGAGGATGCACTTGGTGGTGTCGTCGAAGCGCTCGCGGTCGGCGATCGTCTGCGGACGCTCCTTGCCGCCCTCGGGCGCCGAGTGCGACTGCAGGAACGGCTGCACCTCGCGGTAGGCCTCGAAGAACGGGTCCATGTCGACGATGAGGTCCTTCTCGAGCGGAAGGCCCTTGATCGCCTCGACGTAGACGGGCTTCGAGATGTCGAGGTCCTTGATCAGCGTCTTGCAGGCGAGGCGGTTGCGGCCGTTGATGCGCATGGCGTCGGAGCCGCAGATGCCGTGGGCGCACGAGCGGCGGAACGCGAGCGAGCCGTCGACGTCCCACTTGATGCGGTGCAGCGCGTCGAGGACGCGGTCGGTCGCGTACATCTCGACGTCGTAGTCGACCCACTTGGGCTCGTCGTCGATCTCGGGGTTGTACCGACGGACCATGAAGGTCACCAGGTACGACTGGATGGTCTGCTCCTCAGCGGGGGCAGCGTCTGCCACGGCGGTCGACATCAGTACTTCCTCTCCTTCGGCGGGTAGCGGAGCTCGCCTGCGTCGTTCTTCGTGAACACCACCGGCTTCCAGTCGAGCCGGATGTGGTCGTCCGGGTTCGGCGAGTGCGGGTCGCCGGTCAGGTACGCCATCGTGTGCTTCATGTAGTTGGCGTCGTCGCGGTCGGGGTAGTCCTCGCGCATGTGGCCGCCGCGGCTCTCCTTGCGGTTACGGGCGGCGTAGGCGATGATCTCGGCCAGGTCGAGCAGGAAGCCGAGCTCGACGGCCTCGAGCAGGTCGGTGTTGTACCGCTTGCCCTTGTCGTCGACGTACACGTTCTGGTACCGCTCGCGCAGCCCGTGGATCGTGCCCATGACGTTCGTCAGCGTCTCGTCGGTGCGGAACACCTGCGCGTTGTTGTCCATCTCGACCTGAAGGGTCGTGCGGATGTCGGCGACGCGCTCGGTGCCCTTGCGGGTGCGGATGTCCTCGATCATGTCGCGGACGTACGCGGCCGGGTCTTCGGGCAGCGGCACGAACTCGGCGTTCTTGGCGTACGCGACCGCGTTGCGGCCCGAGCGCTTGCCGAACACGTTGATGTCGAGCAGCGAGTTGGTGCCGAGGCGGTTCGAGCCGTGCACCGAGACGCAGGCGCACTCGCCTGCGGCGTACAGACCGGGAACGATCGTGTCGTTGTCGGAGAGCACCTCGGCGTCGTTGTTCGTCGGGATGCCGCCCATGGCGTAGTGGGCCGTCGGCATCACGGGAACCGGCTCGACGACGGGGTCGACGCCCAGGTAGGTGCGCGCGAACTCGGTGATGTCGGGCAGCTTCGTCTCGAGCACCTCTGCACCCAGGTGGGTGCAGTCGAGGTAGACGTAGTCCTTGTTCGGGCCTGCACCGCGGCCCTCGAGGACCTCCTTGACCATGGAGCGGGCGACGATGTCTCGCGGCGCCAGGTCCTTGATGGTGGGGGCGTAGCGCTCCATGAAGCGCTCGCCCGAGGCGTTGCGCAGGATGGCGCCCTCTCCTCGCGCTCCCTCGGTGAGGAGGATGCCGAGGCCGGCGAGGCCGGTCGGGTGGAACTGGAAGAACTCGATGTCCTCGAGCGGCAGGCCCTTGCGCCAGACGATGCCGACGCCGTCGCCCGTGAGGGTGTGCGCGTTCGACGTGGTCTTGAACATCTTGCCGAAGCCGCCGGTCGCGAACACGATCGACTTGGCCTGGAAGACGTGCAGGTCGCCCGTGGCGAGCTCGTACGCGACGATGCCGGACACGCGGGTGCCGCCGTTGTCGTCCTTCACCGTGATCAGGTCGAGCGCGTAGTACTCGTTGTAGAACTCGATGCCGAGCTTGACGCAGTTCTGGAACAGCGTCTGCAGGATCATGTGGCCGGTGCGGTCGGCGGCGTAGCACGCGCGGCGGACGGCCGACTTGCCGTGGTCGCGGGTGTGGCCGCCGAAGCGGCGCTGGTCGATCTTGCCGTCGGGCGTGCGGTTGAAGGGCAGGCCCATGTTCTCGAGGTCGATGACCGCCTCGATGGCCTCCTTCGCGAGGATCTCAGCCGCGTCCTGGTCGACGAGGTAGTCGCCGCCCTTGACCGTGTCGAAGGTGTGCCACTCCCAGGTGTCCTCCTCGACGTTCGCGAGGGCTGCGGCCATGCCGCCCTGCGCCGCGCCCGTGTGCGAGCGCGTCGGGTAGAGCTTGGTCACCACGGCGGTCTTCGCGTGCGGCCCGGCCTCGATCGCGGCGCGCATGCCGGCGCCGCCGGCGCCGACGATGACCACGTCGTACTGGTGGTAGTAGATGCCGTCCTTGAGCTCGGCATCGGGGTGCTTGGTACTCACGTGTGCAAAACCTCTACAGTCTCGTTATGCCTGGCACGCGTTCCACAGAACGCTGTCTGAGGTGACGCCGAGGCACGGGTCGAAGGTGAACACGACGAGCGTGCCGAGGACGATGAGGAGCGCCGCGGCGATCCAGATCGCCGAGATCAGGCCGGTGCGCAGCGCCTTGCGCTGCACGTAGTCGTTCACGATCGTGCGCATGCCGTTGGCGCCGTGGATGAAGGCGAGCCACAGCATCAGGACGTCCCAGATGCGCCAGAAGGGCGTGGCCATCTTGCCGGCGACGAAGGCGAAGTCGATGGCGTGCACGCCGTCGCCGACCATCAGGTTGACGAAGAGGTGGCCGAAAATCAGGATGACGAGCAGCGCGCCGGAGACGCGCATGTACAGCCAGCCCCACTTCTCGAGGTTCGAGCCCTTGGCGCGCGGCGAGCGCGGCGCGGCGATGGTGTCAGCGGTCATCAGTGCCCCCCTCCGAACACGTTCATCAGGTGCCGCGGCGTGAAGCCGAGCATGGTGACGACCCAGACGCCGATGACGACCCAGAACATCACGCGGTGGTAGCGGGCGCCCTTCGACCAGAAGTCGATCAGGATGATGCGGATGCCGTTGAAGGCGTGGTAGGCGATCGCGCCGACCAGGGCGACCTCGCCGAGACCCATGAGCGGGGTCTGGTACGTGCCGATGACGGCGTTGTACGCCTCGGGCGAGACGCGGATGAGTGCCGTGTCGAGAACGTGCACCAGAAGGAAGAAGAAGATGGCGACGCCGGTGATGCGATGCAGCACCCACGACCACATTCCTTCGCGCCCGCGGTAGAGCGTGCCCCGCGGCGTCTTCGAGGTGGTGTCCGACACGGACAGTGTCTGTCGTGTGGTTGTGGACACGAGACTGCCTCCTAGTCGATGCAAGCGGTTCGGCGCGCGCGCAGACGGCCGCGTCGATGCCCTCATCCTATTCCTCCGCATCAGTTCTCAGCGACGAAGGCAACCCTAAGTATCTTGATGTCGAGATAAATTCGTTACCCCCGGCCGCCCGTTAGCCTTGGTGCATGTCATCCGGAATCGACGACTTCTTCGCCGTGATTCCCGCGGGGGGAGTCGGGTCGCGTCTGTGGCCCCTCTCGCGCGCGGACGCGCCCAAGTTCCTGCACGACCTCACCGGTTCGGGCGTCTCGCTGCTGCGCAGCACGTGGGACCGCCTGCTGCCGCTCGCCGGCGAGGACCGCATCGCCGTGATCACCGGCGTCGCGCACGGGGAGGCGGTCGCGAAGAACCTCCCTGACATCCGTCCCGAGAACATGTTCCACGAGCACGACCAGCGCGAGTCGGCCGTGGCGATCTGCCTCGTCGCCGCCGTGCTCCAGCGCCGCAGCCCAGACGTCGTGATCGGCTCGTTCGCGGCCGACCACGTCATCCGGCGCCAGCGGGCGTTCGAGTTCGCGGTTCGGCAGGCGGTGGCCGTCGCGCGCGAGGGGTACATCTGCACGATCGGCATCCAGCCGACCGAGCCGTCCGTGGGCTTCGGCTACATCCGCACGGGTGCGGAGCTCGAGATCGACGGCGCGCCCATGGCGGCCACGGTCGACCGGTTCGTCGAGAAGCCCGACCTCGACAATGCGAGGCGCTACTTCGCCGACCGGTCGTACCTCTGGAACGCCGGCATGTTCATCTCCCGCGCCGACGTGCTGCTCGACGAGCTCGGCCGCCACGAGCCCGAGCTGCACGCGCAGCTGATGCGCATCGCCGACGCCTGGGACACACCGGCGCGCGACGAGGTGGTCGCCGAGGTCTGGCCGAACCTCAAGAAGATCGCGATCGACTACGCGGTCGCCGAGCCGGCGGCGGCGCGCGGACGTCTCGCCGTCGTGCCTGGTCAGTTCGACTGGGACGACGTGGGCGACTTCGCGAGCCTGTGGAACCTCGTCTCGAACGGGCGAAGGGCCGAGATGACCATCCTCGCCGAGGAGGACCACGTGCTCGAGGCCGACTCGAACGGCTTCGTGGTCTCGCAGACCGACCGCGTGATCGCGGTGGTCGGCCTCGACGACGTGATCGTTGTCGACACCGACGACGCGCTGCTGGTGACCAACAGCGCGCACGCGCAGCTCGTCAAGCGCGTCGTGTCGTCGCTGCAGGACCAGGGCAAGGACGCGGTGCTGTGAGCGCCGACTGGCAGGCGCTCCGGGCCGCGGCCGTCGCGGCGGCGACCCGCGCGTACGCCCCGTACTCCGGCTATCCGGTCGGGGCTGCCGCCCTCGTCGACGACGGCCGCGTCGTGACCGGATGCAACGTCGAGAACGCCTCGTACGGGGTGGGGCTGTGCGCCGAGTGCGGCCTCGTCTCGCAGCTCGCGCTCACCGGGGGAGGAGTGCTGACCGCGTTCGTCTGCGTCAACGGCGCCGGCGAGACGATCATGCCGTGCGGCCGGTGCCGACAGCTGCTGCACGAGCACGCGGCCGAGGGCATGAGGATCGAGACGGCCTCCGGCATCCGGACGATCGACGAGATCCTGCCCGACGCGTTCGGGCCGCGCGATCTCGAGCACGCGGCGCGGACGCGATGACCGACGCCGTGACGGAGCCTTTCGACGCGATCGACGTCATCAGGGCCAAGCGCGACGGCGACCCGGTGGCGGAGCCGGCGCTGCGCTGGCTGGTCGACGCCTTCACCCGCGGGTTCGTGACCGACGCGCAGATGGCAGCGTTCGCGATGGCGACGTTGCTGAACGGCATGTCGCGCGAGGAGATTCGCGTGCTCACCGACGCGATGATCGCCTCGGGCGAGCGGATGTCGTTCACCGGGCTCGGGAAGCCCACCGTCGACAAGCACTCGACGGGAGGCGTGGGCGACAAGATCACGCTGCCGCTCGCGCCGCTCGTCGCGTCGTTCGGCGTCGCCGTGCCCCAGCTGTCGGGCAGGGGGCTCGGGCACACGGGCGGAACCCTCGACAAGCTCGAGTCGATCCCCGGCTGGCGCGCCGAGCTGACGGTCGAGCGGATGCGCGCGCAGCTGCGCGACGCTGGCGCGGTCGTCTGCGCGGCCGGGTCGGGGCTGGCGCCGGCCGATAAGCGCCTCTACGCGCTGCGCGACGTGACGGGGACGGTCGAGTCGATCTCGCTGATCGCCTCGAGCATCATGTCGAAGAAGATCGCCGAGGGGGCGGACGCCCTCGTGCTCGACGTGAAGTTCGGCTCGGGCGCGTTCATGCGAGACCCCGCGGCGGCGCGCGAGCTCGCCGAGACGATGGTCGCGCTCGGGGAGGACTCCGGCGTGCGCACCGCGGCGCTGCTGACCGACATGAACTCGCCGCTCGGGCGCGCGATCGGCAACGCCAACGAGGTGAGGGAGTCCGTCGAGGTGCTCGCCGACGGCGGACCGGACGACGTGGTCGAACTGACCGTCGCGCTGGCGAGGGAGATGCTGACGGCGGCCGGGCAGCCGGACGCCGATCCGGCGGCCGCGCTCCGCGACGGGCGGGCGATGGACGCGTGGCGCCGGATGATCTCGGCGCAGGGCGGGGATCCGGACGCGCCGCTGCCGTCCTCCCGCGAGTCGCACACGGTGCGAGCCGAGAGGGACGGCTACGTGTCGGGGCTCGACGCGCTCGCGTTCGGCATCGGCGCGTGGCGCCTCGGGGCGGGGCGCGCGCGGGCGGAGGATGCGGTCGCGCACGGCGCCGGCATCGATCTGCACGCCGTCGTCGGCGACCGCGTGTCGAAGGGCGACGCGCTGTACACCCTTCGCGCCGATGACGAGGCGAGGTTCGCGCGCTCCCTCGAGGCGCTCGACGGCGCCGTCGCTTTCGCCGACGAGCCGGTCCGGCGCGCCCCGCGGGTGGCCGCGCGGATCGATCGGCACGGCTTCGCCCCGGTGGGCGGCGACGCACTGCCGCAGAGCACCGGATCTGCCTAAGCTGGAGTATGCGGGGCGTGCCCGGCCCGACCGGCCCGGCCTGCGCATCCGGAACACCGATCGCCGAACCCTGGAGAATCGCATGACGCAGCCCGGAAACCGCAGGCCGGCAGGCCGCAAGCCCGCCCACCGCGAGGCGGCGATCGAGGGCGTGCCGGTGCGCAGCCTGCCGAAGGTCGCGCTGCACGAGCACCTCGACGGCTCGCTCAGGGCATCGACGGTCGCCGACCTGGCGCGCGAGAACGGCGTCGAGCTGCCCGTCGACGACGCGCGCGAGCTCGGCGACTGGTTCGCCGAGCAGGCCGACTCCGGCTCGCTCGAGGGGTTCCTGAAGCCGTTCGCCTACACGATCGCCGTGATGCAGACCGCCGACGCCCTCGCGCGCGTCGCGCGGGAGTTCGTGGAGGACCTCGCGAACGACGGCGTGATCTACGCCGAGGTGCGCTGGGCGCCCGAGCAGCACACGGCGGGCGGTCTCAGCATGGCGGAGGCCGTCGAGGCCGTCGCCGAGGGCCTCGAGCAGGGAGAGGACGCGGCGGACGAGGCCGGCCACTCGATCAGGGTCAGCCAGATCCTGAGCGCGATCCGGCAGGGCCCGAACTCCCTCGAGGTGGCCGAGCTGGCGCTCGACTTCCGCGACGAGGGCGTCGTCGGCTTCGACCTCGCGGGTGCGGAGAGCGGGCACCCCGTGTCGGCGCACCGCGACGCGCTCGACCTGCTCGCATCCGAGTTCTTCCCCGTGACGCTGCACGCGGGCGAGTCGGAGGGCGTCGACTCGATCAGCGCGGCGCTGCTGGAGGGGCGTGCGCTGCGCCTCGGCCACGGCGTGCGCATCGCCGACGACCTCGAGGTGATCGCCGAGGAGGGCGAGGACGTGCGCGTGCGGCTGGGGGACGTCGCCGCGTGGGTGCGCGACCGCGAGATCGCGCTCGAGATCGCTCCGACCTCGAACCTGCACACGGGCACCATCGCGCCGTGGGGCCGCGGCATCGAGGACCATCCGTTCGACCTGCTCTACCAGCTCGGCTTCGCCGTGACGGTGAACACCGACAACCGGCTGATGAGCCGCACGACGCTGACCCGCGAGATCTCGGTGCTCGCTGAGGCCTTCGACTACCGCCTGGCCGACGTCGAGCGCTTCCAGCTGAACGCGGCGGCGGCGGCCTTCCTCCCGGTCGAGCAGCGCGAGGAGCTGATCGACCTCATCAGCGAGGGCTTCGACCGCTGAGCCGTCGCTAGCTGTGATGTCCAGGGACGTTGTTGCGTGAATCGCGAGCCCGGAGCGATCGCGGCCGTCGGTGCAGCGGCGGCGAGCGTCGCCGGCTTCGTCCTCGGAGGCGAGCGCCCGCTGCGGCCCGACCCCGTCGCGACGGCGCTGACGCTGTCGGTCGATGCGCCGGGAGCGGCCGTCGCGGTCGGCTCCGACGGGCGGCGCGATGCGCCGTACAACGCCGCGCGCCGTCTGCTCGCCGTCGATCACCTGACGGGAGGGCGCGCCGGCGCCGTCTTCCGCGCGGGAGACGGGGACGCGGCGCGCACCGCCGAGCGGATCCGCATCATCCGGGAGCTGTGGAGCTCGTGGCCGCGCGAGAGCCTGCTCGCCGACCGGAGCACGGGGGTGTACGCCGAGACCGGCGGCATTCGGCGCATCGCGCACGAGGGCGAGCACTACAGGGTCGCCGGCGCGCTGAACTCGCCGTCGAGCCTGCAGGGGGAGCCCGTGTCGATCTGGCGGGTCGAGACGGCGGAGGAGATCGCCCTGTCCGACGGGCTGGTCGACGTCGTCGCGGTCGGGGCGGGCGCGCTCGCCGCCGAGCTCGTCGGCGCGTGGGAGGCGCTCGACGAGCGCACCCGTCCCGCCCTGGCCCACGCCGACGCAGGCACCATCGCCCTGCGGCGCGCCGCGAGCACCGCAGAGCTGCGGGAGGCCGCATCCGGTCCCGCCCCATCCGGCGCCGATACGCTGCGGGAGCGGCTCGGTCTGCCTCAGCGCACCCTCGACCTCTCTGACCGACCCCTCGCCTTCGGAGCCGCACGATGACCGACCGCACTGATCTCCTGACCCTCAACGTCAATCTGCAGGCCTTCGGACAGCGCCCCGCCGCCTGGCAGTTCGGCGACGACCCGGCCGACGCGCTCGTCCGCCCCGAGCACTGGATCGCCTCCGCCAGGGCCGCGGAGCGCGGACTGCTCGACGCGGTGTTCTTCGCCGACCAGCCGGCGCTGCACAACCCGAACCCCCGGCCGGGCAGCCAGCTCGAGCCCGTCGCGCTGGCCGCGCTGATCACGGCGGCCACCGAGCACGTCGGCGTGATCGCGTCGGCGTCGTCGACCTACAACGACCCCGTCGAGCTCGCCGAGCGGCTGCTCGGCACCGACGTCGCCTCGGCGGGCCGCCTCGGCTGGAACGTGGTGACCACGTACAACCCGAACGTGTCGGGCAACTTCGGGCTCGACGCCAACCCCGACCGCGCGACGAGGTACCGCATCGCCGGCGAGTTCGTCGACGCGGTGAAGGCGGTGTGGGCGGCGGCTGCGGGCGACGGCAGGTACCGGTTCGCCGGGGAGCACTTCTCCCTGGACGGCGAGACCGCCGTTCCGCCTTCGCGCCAGGGGGCGCCCGTGCTGTTCCAGGCGGGCGGCAGCGATCAGGGCCGCGATCTCGCCGCTCGTCACGCGGAAGGCGTGTTCGCGGTCGAGCTGACGCTGCCGAAGGCGATCGAGAACTACGCCGATCTCAAGCGCAGGGCGGCGGCGTACGGCCGAGGCCCCGGCCTGCCGCGGATCACTCCGGGCCTGTCGCTCGTGATCGGCAGCACGGTCGAGGAGGCGAGGTGCCGCTTCGACGAGTTCGAGGCGCGCGTGCCCGACGGCTACGCGCTCGGGGCGCTCAGCAACGTGATCGCGCACGACGCCAAGACGCTCGCGATCGACGAGCCGATCCCCGCTGAGGTGCTCGACAAGCCGTGGAACCCGGATGAGCACCCCACGTCGGCCGGCTACCGGCTGACGTTCCTCGACTGGATCCAGGAGCGCCGCCACCAGACGGTGCGCGAGATCCTCCGCGACTTCGGCGGATTCGGGGCGCGCATCATCGTGGGTACGCCGGAGCAGATCGCCGACGACATGGAGCTGTGGTTCCGCTCCGGGGCCGCCGACGGGTTCAACCTGATGATCGATCGGTTCCCCGACGGGCTCGTCACGTTCGCCGACGAGGTCGCGCCGCTGCTGCAGCGCAAGGGCATCCACAAGCGCGAGTACGCGCAGCCGGCGACGCTGCGGAGCGCGATCGGCGCCGCCTGAGGCAGGTGTATGAAGGCCGGTGCGGTGATCACCGCACCGGCCTTCGGCGATCCATAACCTTGTTGCACAAGTCTTGTTGCACAAGTCTTGTTGCACAAGTCTTGCTATGCAAGGTATGGTTGGAGGGTGGAAGACACAACCGAGAGAATCGCGACGAACATCCGCAAGGGGGTGCTCGAGTTCTGCGTGCTGGCGCTGCTGTCGCGGCGCGAGATGTACGGACTCGAGCTTGCGGATGCCCTCGTCTCGCGCGGCCTGAGCGCCAGCGAGGGCAGCCTGTACCCGCTGCTCGCGCGCATGCAGACGGCAGGCCTCGTCGGCTCGCGGCGCGAGACGGCGGGCGGCGGACGACCGCGCAAATACTACGAGCTCACCAGCGCGGGCACCGCGCACCTCGGCGCATTCGCCGAGGTGTGGCGGCGCATCGCGCCCGAGGTGGACAACCTGCTGGAGGCGACATCATGACCGTGACGGATGAGCGGGCGCGGCGGTACGTCGCGCGGCTGTCGGGGGAGCTGGGGGCGTTCGGCGACGACCAGCGGCGGACGATCATCGAGGGCGTCGAGGAGCACATCCTCGACTCGGTCGATGCGGGGAGAGGCGTCGACGACGTGCTCGCCGGCCTCGGCGACCCGCGCTCGGCCGCCGAGGCATACGCCGCCGAGCTCGGTCTGCCGGTCGGGCCCGATCTGTGGCGGCGCTCGCGCGCGGTGCTGGGCTTCGCCGGTGCGGTGATCGCCGCGGTATCGGCGGCCGCGTCCGTGCTGGTCGTCAGCTCGGTCGCGGGGCGCACGGCGGGGGAGATCGCGTGGATGGTCGCCGTGCTGGTGCTGCCGATCGCGCTCATGCTCGCTCCCGTCGCCGCGGCACGCCGGTCGGGAGGGCGGCGTCTGGCCGACGGCCTGGCGATCGCCGCCGCCGTCGTGCTGCTCGCCGTTCCGTTCGCCTGGCTGTTCACGGCGTTCGAGGGGACGGCGGTCGACGACGTGGCGCTCCTGCTGTTCCCGACGGGGTTCGCCGCCTGCGCGGCGGCGATCGTCCCTCCGGCGACCCGCTGGCGCAAGGGCGCGCGCCTGGCCCTGCGCATCGCGGGCGGCGCGATCGCTCTGTTCCCCGGCGCCCTGATGCTGGTGGCGTCGTTCTCGCTCACCGTCGAATCGAACGCGGGGCTGCTGGTCTGGGCGCTCGTCGGGATCGGGCTCAGTGCGCTGTACGCGTGGGGGAGCCGCTGGGCGTACCTCATCGTCGCAGCTCTCGGCCTCGGCGTGATGATCGCCGGCGTCACGGGAGGCGGCATGCTGTTCCTCGCGTTCCTCGTCGTCGGCAGCCTGTGGCTGACGCTCGGCGTCGCGGGGCTGGCGGTCCGGCCGTACGGTCGGCGGAAGCGGGTCTGAGCGGAGCCGACCGGTTCCGAGAGGGCGCGGTCGTCGTCGGTGCGGGGGCGCCGGCGGCGGCCGCGCCCTCTCGCGTGCGCCCCGCTACGGCAGCAGCGCGCGCACCGCGTCCTCGAGGACGGCGAGGCGCGCGGCCGCCTGCGCCGCGGTGTCTCCGCGCACGTCGAGGTAGACCTTGAGCTTCGGCTCCGTGCCGCTCGGCCGGAAGATCACGCGGGAGCCGTCGTCGATCAGGTAGCGCAGGATGTCGCTCGGGGGAGCGTCGGCGCCGCCCGGCCGTTCCCCGCCGTCGGATGATGCGGCGGGCGCGAGGAAGTCTGTCGTCCCGATGACGGCGCCGTCGCCGAAGTCGGAGGGCGGGTCGGCGCGCAGCGCCGCCATGACGCCGGCGATGAGCGAGACGTCGTCGACGCGCACGGCGATCTGCGTGCTCGTGTGATGACCGATCTCGGCGGCGACATCGTCGAGCAGATCGGCGATCGTTCGGCCGGAGGCGCGCGCGTGCGCCGCGAGCTCGAGCACCGCCATCGAGGCCGAGATGCCGTCCTTGTCGCGCACGGTCTCGGGGTTCACGAGATAGCCGATCGCCTCCTCGTAGCCGAAGACGAGGCCGGGAGCGCGCGAGATCCACTTGAATCCGGTCAGCGTCTCGTACGCGCGCAGCCCGTAGCGCTCGGCGATCGCCGCGAGGCCGGGGGAGGAGACCAGCGAGCTCGCGAGCGCAGGTGCGTCGTGGCCGTCCGCGCCGTCCGCTGCCGCCCTGGCCGCGCGGAGACCGAGGAGCAGGCCGACCTCGTTGCCTGTGAGTCGGCGCCACTCGCCCTCGGCATCGGGGATCGCGACGGCGAGGCGGTCGGCGTCGGGGTCCTGGGCGAGGGCGAACTCGGCGCCCGCCTCGCGGGCCGCGACGATGACGAGATCCATCGATCCGTCTTCCTCGGGGTTCGGGAAGGCGACCGTCGGGAACGCGCCGTCCGGAGCGATCTGCGCGGCGGCGAGCGCGGGCCGGGGGAACCCGGCGCGATCGAGCACGCGGGCGAACGTCTGCCAGCCGACGCCGTGCATCGCGGTGTACGCCCAGACCATGCCTTCGGCCCCGCGTGCCGCACCGTCGCCGGCGACGCCCGCCGTCGCGTCGACATAGGCCTCGACGACGTCGTCGCCCGCGACCTCGTACGCCGACGAGCGCGGCAGGTCGGCGATCGATCCGCGGGCGGCCTCGGCGATGCGCGCGGCGATCGCGGCGTCGACGGGCGGCACGATCTGCGCGCCGGCCGTCTCGTCCTCCGAGCCCGCTTCCGGGCCGGCGCCGAGGTACACCTTGTAGCCGTTGTCCTGGCCGGGATTGTGACTGGCGGTGACCATGACGCCGGCGTCGGCGCCGAGGTGCCGCACCGCGAAGGCCAGCACGGGGGTCGGCAGGCGAGTGGGAAGCAGGACGGCCCGAAGACCCGCCCCGGCGAAGATCTCGACGGAGTCCCGCGCGAAGACGTCGCTGTTCACGCGGCCGTCGTAGCCGACCACGACCACGGGGACGCGCTCGGGAACCGCCGCGCGCAGGTACGACGCGAGGCCCGCCGCGGCCTGCGCGACCAGCACGCGGTTCATCCGGAGCGGGCCGGCGCCGAGCGGCCCTCGCAGCCCCGCCGTGCCGAACTGCAGACGGCCGGCGAACCGCGCAGCGAGCTCGGTGCTCGCGGCGCTCTCGCCCGCCGTCGCCGAGGCGATCAGCGCGTCGAGCTCGGCGCGCGTCTGGTCATCCGGATCCTGGTCGCGCCAGGCGCGCGCGGCCGGGAGCAGGTCGTCGGGCGCTTCCGTCCCGGCGCCGCCACCGACCGGCGCGCTCATCGCTCCTCCTCGAACACGACCCGCGACACCTCGCCGATCACGTCGGCGAGCAGGCGCGAGATGCGGGGGCCAGCGGCGAGGCCGGCCTCGACGACCTCCTCGTGGCTGAGAGGCTCGGGCGAGATGCCGGCGGCGAGGTTCGTGATCAGCGAGAAGCCGAGCACCTCCATGCAGGCCTCGCGCGCCGCGATCGCCTCGAGCGCGGTCGACATGCCGACGATGTCGCCTCCGAGGGTGCGCGCCATGCGCACCTCGGCCGGCGTCTCGTACTGGGGCCCGCGGAACTGGCAGTACACGCCCTCGTCGAGGCTCGGATCGATCGTGCGCGCGGCGTCGCGCAGCCGCGAGGAGTAGAGATCGGTCAGGTCGACGAACGCCGCGCCCTCGAGCGGGCTCTGCCCCGTGAGGTTCAGGTGATCGCTGATCAGCACGGGCCGGCCGGGGGTCCACGTCTCCGGAATGCCGCCGGCGCCGTTCGTGAGCACCATGACGCGGGCTCCCGTCGCGGCGGCGGTGCGCACGCTGTGGGCGACGCGGCGGACGCCGTGGCCCTCGTACAGATGCGTGCGGGCGCCGATGACGAGAGCGGTGCGCTCGTCGGCCATCCGGATGCTGCGGATCGTGCCGCCGTGTCCGGCGAGCGCGGGGGCCGAGAACCCGGTGACCTCGGTCGCCGCGACCTCGGCGACGGTGTCGCCGAGCAGGTCGGCTGCGCCTCCCCATCCGCTGCCGAGGGTGACGGCGACGTCGTGGCGGGGGACGCCGGTGAGGCGGGCGATGTCGTCTGCCGCGGCCCGGGCGACCTCGAACGGGTCGGCCGGGGGATCGAGGGGGTGTGCCATGCGATACAGAGTAAGCGCGAGCGGCGACACAGCGGGCGATCGGTGGGCGAGGCGTGCGCCGGGAGTGACAGAATGGAAGTCATGACCTTCGACTTCGAGCGCACGCACCGGATCGCGATCATCGGCGGGGGGCCGGGCGGCTACGAGGCGGCTCTCTCCGCCGCGCAGCTGGGCGCCGAGGTGACCCTCGTCGAGGCGACGGGCGTCGGCGGATCCGCCGTCATCACCGACGTCGTTCCGTCGAAGGCGCTGATCGCGACCGCCGACGCAGCGCAGGCAATCGCCGATGCAGGCGAGCTCGGCGTGCAGTTCTACGCGAAGGACGGCAAGAACCAGCCGCTCAAGCCCGAGATCGCCATCAACCTGCTCGCCGTCAACAAGCGCATCCTGGCGCTCGCGGGGCAGCAGTCCGAAGACATGCGCGAGCAGCTGATCGAAGCAGGCGTCAACGTGGTCTCCGGCTACGGCCGCATGGAGGGCGACAACGCGGTCGTCGTCTCGACGGGCCCCGACGGCACCGACTTCGACCGCATCGAGGCCGACACGATCGTCGTGTCGACCGGTTCGACGCCGCGCGAGCTGCCGAGCGCCCTGCCCGACGGCAAGCGCATCCTCACGTGGAAGCAGCTCTACGACCTGCAGTCGGTCCCCGAGCACATCATCGTGGTCGGCTCGGGCGTCACGGGCGCCGAGTTCGCCTCGGCCTACATGAACCTCGGTTCGAAGGTCACGCTCGTCTCGAGCCGCGAGCAGGTGCTCCCCGGCGAGGACCCGGATGCCGCAGCCGTGCTCGAGAAGGTGTTCACGAAGGGCGGCATGACGCTGCTGGCCCGCTCGCGCGCCGAGAAGGTCGTCAACACGGGCGACGGCGTCGTGGTGACGCTCTCGAACGGCGACGAGATCACGGGCTCGCACTGCCTCATGGCGGTCGGGTCGACGCCGAACACGAAGGACATCGGCCTCGAGGCCGCCGGCGTGCAGCTCGCCGAGTCGGGTCACATCATGGTCAACCGCGTTGGTCGCACGTCGATCCCGAACGTCTACGCGGTCGGCGACTGCACGAACCTCATCCCGCTGGCCTCGGTCGCGTCGATGCTCGGCCGCACGGCCGTGTTCCACGCGATGGGCGACGCGGTGATCCCGTTCGCGAACAACAAGATCGCGGCGAACATCTTCACGAGCCCCGAGATCGCGACGGTCGGCTGGACGGACGGCAAGGACGCGGTCGAGTACAAGCTGCCGATCGCCGGCAACCCGCGCGCCAAGATGATGAGCGTCCGCCACGGCTTCGTCAAGCTCTACGCCCGCGACGGCTCCGGCACGGTGCTCGGCGGCGTGGTCGTCGGCCCCAAGGCCAGCGAGCTCATCTACCCGATCTCGATCGCGGTCGACCGCCGTCTCACGGTCGACCAGCTGGCACGCGTGTTCACGGCGTACCCGTCGCTCACGGGTGCGATCAACGACGCCGCCCGCGCGATGCACGGCATCAACCAGCGCGGGTTCTGACGCGCACGCGCGATCGGCGCTAGTCGCCGGTGCGCTTCCAGGTGCCGCAGCCGGACGTGTAGAAGCCCTTGTCGCCCGAGCGGAAGCGGACCGTGTTCGTGCGGCTGCGCGAGTAGGCGCTCTCGACGACGTCGGAGAGCCGCCCGTTGAAGCCCGAGACGATCTTCCAGCTGCAGGCGACGCCGCTGGTGTTGGTGGCGGTGTAGGTGCCCGGCTTCAGCTGGTCGCCCACGACGTAGGTGCCGTTCTTCGCCGACGTCTTGGCCGCGCCGAGCTTGGTGTAGCGCGTCCATGAGCCGCACTCGGCATCGGTGCGGAAGTACTTGTCGCTCTTCGAGATCGTGACGATCACCTGGCCGGAGTAGTCGACGTAGTCGTTCGCGATGACGCCGCTGAACGCGGATCCGCTGCTCGAACGGCGCTCCCAGTAGCAGCCGGCCTTCGCGTAGGCGACGTAGGTGCCCGCCGCGACCTGCGTGCCGACCTTGTACGTGCCCGCCTTCGTCAGCGTCGGCTTCGGCTTGCCGACCGCCGCGGTGGCCTTCGAGGTGCGCGAGGCGGTGATGCGGTGGGTCGAGCGGGCCGTGACGGTGACGGTGAGCTTGGCGCCGTAGTCGGCGCCCGTCGCCTTGTAGGTGGGCTTGGTGGCGCCCTTGATGGCCGTGCCGTTGCGCTTCCACTGGTAGCTGTAGGTCGCCTTCGGCGACCAGCTGCCGGCGCTCGCCGTGAACGTGCTTCCGACGCGGATGCTCGACGCCGAGATGCTCGGCGTGCCCGCCTTGGTGAAGGGCTTCTTCACCGAGTCCGATGAGCTCGTCTGCTTCTGCGTGGCGTAGCCCGGCTTCTTGGCGTAGACGCGCACTGAGATCTTCTTGGTCCAGTCGGCGCTCGCGAGCGTGTAGGTCGACTTCGTGGCGCCCTTGATGGTGTCCCCGCCGCGCAGCCACTGGTAGGTGAGCGTCGCGCTCGGTGCCCAGGTGCCGGCCTTGGCGGTGAGCTTCTGGCCGACGTGGGCCGTGCCCGAGACGGTCGGCTTGGGCATCTTCGAGAACGCGCCCCAGCCGATCGTCGCGGGAGCGGTGGCCTGCACGACCGTGGCATAGCCGGTGCGCTTGGCGGCGACCGTCAGAGTGATCGTCTTGCCGCGATCCGCCGCCTTCGGGGTGTACGTCGTCTTGGTCGAGACGCTGGTGCCGGCGACCCGCCAGCGGTAGTAGAGCGTCGCCGCCGGCTTCCAGGTGCCGGGGGCGGCGGTGAGCGCGGCGCCCACCCGCACCGTGCCCGAGATCGCGGGCGCGGGCTTCGCGGTGAAGACTGCCGGCGCGATCTTCCCGGCGCCCGTGAGCGTCGTGTCGAACGCCGCGTACCCGGCGGCCGTCGCGTGCACCCTGGCCGTGATCTCCTTGCCGGCCCACTCGGGCGCGAGCGTGAGCGTGAGCGCGCCGTCGACGCTGCGGGAGCGCGCGACGGATGCGCCGGAGACGATCCACTCGACGTCGATCTTCGCGTCGGCCGGCTTCCAGCCCTTGTGAGGCACGCTCACGGTCTTTCCGACCACGAGCTCACCCGTGATCGCGAGGCCCGCGGGTGCGGTGATGGCCGCCGGCTCGGCGGCCGACGCCGGTGCGGCGACGAGCGACAGGATGAGCGCCGCGGCCATGGCGATGACCGCGGTGAGCGAGGGGGCGCGCCGGCGGGCGCGCGGCCGGACGGCCGCCTGTTCTGGCATGAGGATCCTTCTGAGTCCCGAGGCCCGCGGGCAGCGGAATTCACCTCTCGAATGACAATATCCCGTGCCGCGGGGCATCCGTTTCCTCAGGAAGCCGCCGGGCACGGCGACGCGCGGCAGGCCCATCCGGATGAGCCTGCCGCGCGTCGTGTGCGGTGCGCGATCGGCGCTAGTTGCCGATGCGCTTCCAGGTGCCGCAGCCGTCGGTCTGGAATCCGACGTGGTTCGACGTGAGACGGACGACGTTCGTGCGGTTGTAGGTGAAGTCGTTCTCAATGATGTCGTAGCCGCCGAATCCGGAGAGGATCTCCCAGTAGCAGCCCCATCCGCTCGTGTTGGTCGCCCTGTAGGTGCCGGGCTTGAGCTGGTCGCCCACCACGTACATGCCGTCCTTGGCCGATGACTTGGCCGAGCCGAGCTTGGTGTATCGCGTCCACGAGCCGCACTCGGGATCGGTGACGAAGTACTTGTCGTTCTTACCGATCGTCACGATCACCTGGCCCGAGTAGTCGACGAAGTCATTCGAGATGATGCCGCTGAGACTCGACCCCGCGCTCGACCGGCGCTCCCAGTAGCAGCCGTCCTTCACCTGTGCGACGTACCTTCCCGGCTTGATCTGCGTGCCGACCCTGTACGTGCCCGAGTGCGTCAGCGTGGGCTTCGGCTTGCCGATCGCCGCGGTCGCCTTCGACGTGCGCGAGGCGGTGATGCGGTGCGTCGAACGAGCGGTCACCGTGACGGTGAGCTTGGTGCCGTAGTCGGCGCCGGTCGCCTTGTAGGTGCGCTTGGTCGCGCCCTTGATCGCCTTGCCGTTGCGCTTCCACTGGTAGCTGTAGCTCGCTTTCGGTGACCAGCTGCCCGCCTTCGCCGTGAACGTGCTGCCGACGCGGGTGCTCGACGACGAGATGCTCGGCGTGCCCGCCTTGGTGAAGCTCTTCTTCACCGAGACTGAGGCGCTCGTTTGCTTCTGCGTCGCGTAGCCCGACTTCTTCGCGTACACCCGCACCGAGATCTTCTTCGTCCAGTCGGCGCTCTTCAGCGTGTACGTCGACTTCGTCGCGCCCTTGATGGCCTTACCGCTGCGCAGCCACTGGTAGGTGAGCGTCGCTTTCGGCGACCAGGTGCCGGCCTTCGCGGTGAGCTTCTTGCCGACGTGGGCCGTGCCCGAGATCTTCGGCTTCGGCGTCTTCGTGAACGCGCCCCAGCCGACGGTCTTCGCGGCGGTCGTCTGCGTGACGGTGGCGTAGCCGGTGCGCTTCGCGGCGACTGTGAGGGTGATCTTCTTGCCCCGGTCCGCCGCCTTGAGCGTGTAGGTCTTCGCGGTCGACACGCTCGTGCCAGCGACCCGCCAGCGGTAGCTGAAGGTCGCGCCGGGCTTCCACGTGCCGGTGCTGGCGGTGAGCTTGGCACCCACCCGCACCGCGCCCGACATGGCCGGCTTGGGCTTCGAGGTGAAGACCGCGGACGCGATCTTCGATGCCGTGAGCGTCGTCGAGAAATCCTCGCGCCCGTCCGCCGTCGCGCTCAGCTCCGCCGCGAGCGACTTGCCCGCCCACTCGGGCGCCAGCTTCAGCGAGAGCGCGCCGTCGGTGCTGCTGGAATGCGCGACGGGGGAGCCGTTGACGATCCAGTCGACCTCGATCGCCGCGTCGGCCGGGTCCCAGCCCGCGCGCGGCACGGTGACGGTCTTGCCGACGGTCGGCGTGCCCGCGATCGCGAGGCCCGCCGGGGCCGAGATCGGCGCCGGCTCCTCGGCGAGCGCGCCCGCCTCCTCGGCGAACGCGGGCGCAGAGAGGAGGGAGAGGATGAGCGCCGCGGTCGTGGCGAACACCGCGGTCAGGGAGCGCACGCGCCGTCGGGCGCGCGGCTCGAGAACAGCCGGTTCTGGCATGGGGATCCTTGTCGGTTCGAGGCCCGCGGACAGCGGGTTCCACCTCGCCGTATGACAATATCCTGGACCTCGGACATTCACTGATCCGCGTCTGCAATCGTCGACGTCATTCGGCACGACGAAGCGCGGCAGGCCCATCCGGATGAGCCTGCCGCGCGTCGTCGGGAACCGCTACGCCGCGACGTCGAGGGCGCGCACGGATTCTCCGTGCACGACCCGACCGCGGATCCAGACCTGCTCGAGAGAGCGGCCGGGCGTGCGGAGGATGTTGAGCAGCACGCGCGCCGTGCTCTCGGCGATCTCGGGGATCGGCTGAGCGAGCGTCGTGATGCGCGGCACGTAGTACCTGGCGATGTCGAGGCCGTCGAATCCGACGAGCGAGCAGTCGTCCGGCACGTGCAGTCCCGCTTCGCTCAGGGCCCGAGACGCCCCGACGGCCGCGGCGTCGGACACCGCGATCAGGGCGGTGACGGGAAGCTCGCCGTCGCAGGCGCCGAGCCAGTCGCGCACCGATTCGTAGCCGTTGGCCATCGTGTACAGGCCATCGCCGATCGCCGACGGCACGACCCATCTGGCCTCGGGGGAGATGCCGGCCTGGTCGAGGGCCGCGTGGTAGCCCGAAAGGCGAAGGGCCCAGGCGTGCTCGCGGTCGTGCTGGCTGCCCGCTCCGACGAACCCGATGCGGCGGTGGCCGCTGTCGAGCAGGTGCCGCGTCAGCTCGTACACGCCGGCGTGGTCGTCGACCGATACCGACGAGTGCAGCGCGGAGGCGCCGGAGTAGTCGGCGGTGGTGCAGAACACCATCGGCAGGTCGAGGTCGGCGAGCCGGCGACCGAGCAGCGACGACGCCTCGCGGTCGGCCGAGCCGTAGCGGCCGAGGAAGACGACGCCGCTGAACTTGCCGCCGCGGACGATCCGCTCGACCGTGGCCGCGTTGGCCTGGCGCTTGGCGATGTGCGTCAGCGTCGTCTCGTAGCCGGCCTCGCCGAACAGGCGCTCGAGGTGTTCCAGCACCTCGATCAGCAACTGGCCCATCTCGCCCTGGATGATCACGGAGATCGTCTGGGTCGCGCTGATCTTCAGCCGCTGCGCGCTGGCGTTCGGCACGTAGCCGTGCTCGGCGGCAGCGGCGCGGATGCGATCGCGCGTGGCGGGGTTGACGTCGGAGCGGTCGTTCATCGCGCGGGACACGGTCGATACCGCGACGCCGCAGATGCTCGCCAGCTCCTTGATGGTCATCGTGCTCACACGGCCACCTCTCTGTGACAGTTGTGCGGGCTCAGCCCTTGACGGCGCCGGCGGCGACGCCCTTGATGATGTGCTTCTGGCTGAACAGGTAGAACACGATCACGGGGATCATGGCGAGCACGAGAATGCCCATCATGGCGCCGAGGTCGACCGATCCGTAGCCGCCCTTGAGGTACTGCACGGCGATCGGGATCGTCTTGTACTCCTTGAGGTCCAGCGTCAGGTACGGCAGCAGGTAGTCGTTCCACAGCCACATCACCTGCAGGATGCCGACGGTGATGATCGCGGGCTTCATCATGGGGGCGACGACCAGGAAGAAGGTGCGGACGGGGCCGCAGCCGTCGATCGTGGCTGCCTCCTCGATCTCGTAGGGGATGCCCTTGACGAAGCCGGTGAAGATGAACACGGCGAGGCCGGCGCCGAAGCCGAGGTAGATGATCCAGAGCCCGAACGGGTTGTTCAGGTGCAGGTAGTCGGCCAGCCACGACAGGGTGAACATCACCATCTGGAACGGGACGAGCAGGTTGAACAGGAAGGTCGAGTACAGGGTCTTCGCGAAGCGGTTGTCCATCCGGACGATCCACCACGCGGTCATCGAGGTGCACAGCAGGATGAGGGCGGCCGAACCGACGGTGATGACGAGCGACCAGCCGAACGACGCGAAGAAATCGGTGAGCTCGACGCCGCGCGCGTAGTTCTCGAAGCCGACGAACGTCTCCGCGTTCGGCAGCGAGAACGGGTCGTCCGCGATGAACACCTTCCCCTTGAAGGAGTTGATGACGACGAGGACGATCGGGTAGATGTACGCGAGCGTGATGAGGGTGAAGACCGTGGTCCACAGCCAGGGGCGACGCACCTTGTCGTTCATACGGCGGTCTCCTTCGAGCGGGCGAAGCGGTTCTGGATGAGGGCGACCACGGCCAGGATGATGAGGAACACGACGGCCTTGGCCTGGCCGACGCCCTCGAAGCCCGTGCGGCCGTAGAACGTGTTGAAGATGTTCAGCGCGAGCATCTCGCTCATCCGGGCGGGCGCGCCGTTCGTCAGCGCGAGGTTCTGGTCGAACATCTTGAAGCCGTTGGTGATGGTGAGGAAGGTGCACACGGTGATCGACGGCATGACGAGCGGCAGGGTGATGCTGCGCAGGGTGCGCCAGCGGCCCGCGCCGTCGATCTGCGACGCCTCGAACATGTCGCCGGGAATCGACTGGATGCCGGCGATGTAGATGACCATCATGTAGCCGATCTGCTGCCAGCACAGCAGGATGACGAGACCCCAGAAGCCGTACGTCTCGCTGTACGTGATCGAGCGGGCCCACATGCCGAGCACGCCGTTGAGCAGCAGCAGCCAGATGTAGCCGAGGACGATGCCGCCGATGAGGTTCGGCATGAAGAACACCGAGCGGAACAGGTTGCGGCCCTTGAACGCCTTGACCAGCATGTACGCGACCGCGAAGGCGACGACGTTGATGATGATCGTGGTGACGACCACGAACGCGGTCGTGTACCACAGCGAGTGGAGGAAGACCTCGTCGCCGAACAGCTTGGCGTAGTTGTCGAGACCGACCCATTTCGATTTCGTGACGGTGCGGAACTTGGTGAACGACAGGTACACGCCCAGGGCGAACGGGATCACGAACCCGATCAGGAACGCGGCGAGCGTCGGGCCGGTGAACAGCCAGCCCCAGCGCGCAAGGGACTTCTTCATGGTGCTACTTCCTCAGGTTCGGCGTGCGCGGCCGGTGACGACCGCGCACGCCAGGGGCGGAGCCCCGGATCAGGATCGGATCAGCCGTTGACCAGCGCGTACTCGCTGGCCCAGCCGTCGACGAACGCCGTCGTGACGGCGTCCCAGTCGCCGGTGCCCTGCGCGTAGCCGAGCATCGCCTGGCCGAGAGCGTTCTTCCACTCCTCGGAGGGCATCGTGGTGAAGTTCCAGCTCACCGCTGTCTTGCCGGCCTCGGTGTAGGCGGCGTCGGCCTGCACGAAGGGGTTCTCGGGGAGGTAGTCGCCGAACGTGTCGAACGGCGTCACGAAGCCCATGTCCTCGGCCAGCGCTGCGCGGCCCTCGTCGGAGGTGATCACCCAGTCGAGGAAGTCCTTGGTGGCCTGCTGGTCGGCGTCGGACGCGTCGTTGTTGACGACCCAGTAGTTCTCCGAACCGGTGGCGAGGCCCTGGTTCTCCTCGCCGTCGACGCCGATGTAGATCGGCAGCATCGTCATGTCCTCATCGGCGACCTTCTGACCGGTGACGTCGCCGTATGCCCAGGTGCCGTTCTGGTAGAAGGCGGCCTTGCCGAGGGCGAACTCGCTGTTCGCGTCCTCGATCGTCTTGCCGGACAGGGCGGACGGCTCGGTCGTCGAGTCGTTGATGTAGAGGTCGAAGATGTTCTTGAAGTCGTCGAGGTAGGTGCCCTTGACCTCGGCGGGCTGACCGGTCACGTCGTCGTCCTGGTACTCGTAGTACAGCGGCAGGTTGGCGAGGTGGGTCTTGAAGCGCCAGTCGGACGACGAGTCGAAGCCGGCGGAGGTGAAGGCGCCGTCGATGCCGAGCTCGTCCTTGTGCTCCTGGATGCCCTCGACCACGGCCTTGAAGGTGTCGAAGTCGTCGATCTCGTCGACCGACGCGATCGGGGCGTCGCCCAGCGCGATGTAGTCGTTCACGATCTTGGTGTTCGTGATGATGCCGTAGGTCTCCATGACGTACGGGATCGCGAGGACCGAGTCGTCCTCACCGGTCAGGGCGACGTTCTGGTCGTTGAGGTGCGCGTAGGTCTCGGTGTCGCTGAGGTCGGCGGCGTAGTCGGCCCAGCTGGCAAGGCCCACGGGGCCGTTGACCTGGAACAGGGTCGGGGCGTCGCTCTTGGCCATCTCGGACTTGAGCGTGGTCTCGTAGGTGCCGGATGCGGCGGTCTCGACGTCGACGGCGACGCCGGTCTCCTCGGTGTAGGTCGCCGCGAGGGCGTCCCACTGCTCGGCCTGCTCGGGCTTGAAGTTCAGGTAGTAGACCTTGCCTTCGCCGTCATCGCTTCCCCCGCTGCACGCGACGAGACCCGCGGCCAGAGCCGCCATCGTCACGCCCGCTGCGAGCACCTTCGTTGCTGTGCGCTTGCCCATTGTCTGTGGCCTTCCTCCATTGGATTGCGAAGCAATTCGCGCCGATCTTTGGCGCTGACCCGGAAACGATTCCGAGGTTCTTCCGTGACACTACCTCCCGGATGTCGCCTATGCAAACGCGCTTTCCGGGCGTGTTCCGGCTGCGTATGGCGCGGGCGAGGGGAGGCCGTGCGCGGCAGCGCGCCGGTGATCCGCGGGTGGGCGAGCGGTGTCAGTCGCCGAGCAGGGGCGCGAGTGCGCGCTCCAGCAGCGGCGTCGACCCGTAGATCGCGAGGGGGTAGCCGAGGGCGAGGAGCGGGAACAGGGCCTGGGGCAGGAGCGCCCACGTGGTGATCGTCAGGGCGAGCAGGACGACGTGCACGACGAGGATGCCGAGGGCGAACGGCAGGCGCCCGATCGCGACGACGACGGCGTTGCGCAGGGTGCGCAGCGGCGTGTTCTCGAACCGGGCCTGCATCGCCCAGACGAATGGGAACACCAGCAGGTAAACAATGCTGACCAGGAATTTCCAGACGAGGAGTTCGTCGGCGGCGACGAAGATCCATGCCAGCACGATGCCGATGCCGAGGGGGCCGAGGATCGCCCAGATGACGCTCGCGCCGGCGAGGTTCGCGCGCAGCGACTTCCAGAACGTGCGCGCGATGCCCGAGTCGGTGCGGTCGTGAAGGCGGCGGGCGGTGTCGAACGCCGCGGTGAATCCGGCGCCGGCCGTGACGACGGGCAGGCAGCTCGCGATGAGCAGCAGGTTCAGCAGGATGAGGTCGCCGACCGTCGCCATCACGCGCCAGATCGGTGCGGCGAGGTCGAACAGTCGCTGGATCATCGTGCTCCCTTTCCGCTCAGATTAGCGCGAGCGGGGAGCGGGAATCTGGGTATCTCTCCGGTAACGGTTCCGGCGATTGTTTCGGCGCATCGTCGCGGCGGGCCGCGGCGGCTGCCGGCGTTCCGGACGCGCGCCGGGCGCGGCCGGGGCGATCACGGGGCGGGCGGGGCTGTGGTGTCGCGGACGATCAGATCGTGCGGAAGCGACCCGGTGCCGGTCGCCGCGTCGTCAGCGGACGGGTTCAGCAGCGAGATCAGCAGGTCGGCGACCTTCGCCCCCTGCTGCTCGGGGTGCTGCGCGACGGTCGTCAGGCCGATGGCGGCGGAGAGCTCGTGATCGTCGACCCCGACGATCGAGAGATCGCGGGGGATCGACAGCCCGAGTTCGCGCGCCGCGAGCAGCAGGCCGATCGCCATCTCGTCGGAGGCGGCGAACACCGCGGTGGGTCGGTCGCGCGCGCTGAGCATGCGGAGGCCGGCGGCGCGGCCTCCGGCGACGGTGAAGTCGGCGGTGTGGGTGTTGGGCGCGGCGTCGAGGCCGTGCGCCCTCATGGTCTCGACGTAGCCCTCGTAGCGGTTCTCGCCGAGGCGGAAGGCGGTGGGGGAGTCGGGCTCGCTGCCGAGGTGCGCGATGCGCCGGTGGCCGAGCGCGATGAGGTGCTCGGCGGCGACGCGGGCGATGGCGAGGTTGTCGACCTGGAACGTCGGAACGTCGGCGATCGCACCGCCGAGACCGACGACGGGCTTGCCGACGGAGTGGAGGTTCGCGACCTCGGTGCCGCTGAGCTCGAGCGCGACGGCGATGACGCCGTCGACGCGCTGCCGGCGCAGGAAGTCGGTGAAGACGCGCTCACGCTCGTCGCCGCCCCTGTGCAGGTTGTAGAGGGTGACGTCGTACCCGACGGCGGCGAGGGCGCCCTGGGCGCCCTCGACCACCGACGAGAAGAACCAGCGGCCGAGCACCGGCACGACGATGCCGACGTTGCGCGTCCGGCCGGAGGCGAGGCTCGCGGCGGCGGACGAGGAGACGTAGCCGAGGGAGCGCGTGGCGGCGAGCACGCGCTCGCGCGCGGGTTCCGAGACGGTGCCTGTACCGTTCAGAACCCGCGACACGGTCGCGGTCGATACCCCCGCGGCCCCGGCGACGTCAGCGATCGTCACCGAACCGGGGGCCGCTACGCGACGCTCCTCGCCTGTGTGGGCCATCGGGTCGTCAGGCGAGCCAGACGGTGGTGTCCGGTGCGACCTCGCCGGGCGCCGACTCGCCGCTCGCGAGCAGCACGGCACCCTCGGGCGCCGCGACGGGCTGATCGGTCAGATTGGTGAACACCGTCGTGCCGGCCGTGCGGAGGGCGAGGCAGCCCTCGGGAGCGTCGAGCCACTCGACCGTTCCCGCCGAGAGGCGACGCTCGCGGCGCAGGCGCAGGGCGTCGCGGTACATCGACAGCGTCGAGGCCGGGTCGCCCGCCTGGGCGTCGCGGGCGAAGCCGCGCCACTGGCCGGGCTGGGGCAGCCAGCTCTCGCCCGTGCTGTTGAAGCCGTAGGCGGGGGCGTCCGCCTCCCAGGGGATCGGCACGCGGCAGCCGTCGCGGCCGTACTTCTCGCCGTTGGTGCGGAACCACGTCGGGTCCTGCCTGGCGTCGTTCGGCAGGTCCAGCGCCTCGGGCAGGCCGAGCTCCTCACCCTGGTAGAGGTAGGCCGAGCCGGGCAGGGCCAGCATGAGCGCGGTGGCGGCGCGTCCGCGGCGGAGGCCGAAGGCCTCGTCGGGCAGGCCGGGGGTATCGCGCGCGATGCCGTCGCCCTGGGGGCTGTCGGAGTCGAGGGCGAGGCGCGTCGCGTGGCGCACGACGTCGTGGTTCGAGAGCACCCAGGTGCTGGGGGCTCCGACGCCGCGGAAGGCGGCGATCGACTCGTCGATGACCTCGCGGAGGGCCGCGGCGTCCCAGGGGGCGCTGAGGTACGAGAAGTTGAAGGTCTGGTGCATCTCGTCGGGGCGCACCCAGTCGGCGAGCTTGCTCAGGGGCTCGATCCACGCCTCGCCGCAGAAGACGCGGTCGGTGTACTCGGCGTCGAGCATGGCGCGCCACTCGCGGTAGATCTCGTGCACGCCGTCCTGACCGAAGTACGGCGGGATCTCCTTGGGCTGCTTGTCCTGGCTGGAGACGTCGCCCATCGAGCCGCTTCCGTCGCGGGGGGTGAAGTCGGGCAGGCCGTCGGCCTTGATCATGCCGTGCGCCACGTCGATGCGGTAGCCGTCGACGCCGCGGTCGAGCCAGAAGCGCAGCACGTCGAGGAAGTCGGCGCGCACCGCCGGGTTCTCCCAGTTGAGGTCGGGCTGGGTCGGGTCGAACAGGTGGAGGTACCACTGGCCGTCGGCGACGCGCTCCCAGGCGGGGCCGCCGAAGATCGAGGTCCAGTTGTTCGGGGCGATCTCGCCGTTCTCGCCCTTGCCGTCGCGGAACATGTAGCGGTCGCGCTCGGGGCTGCCGGGGCCGGCTGCGAGAGCCGCCTGGAACCAGGCGTGCTGGTCGGAGGTGTGGTTGGGGACGAGGTCGAAGATGACCTTGAGGCCGAGCTCGTGCGCCGTCGCGATCAGCTGGTCGGCGTCGTCGATGGTGCCGAACAGGGGGTCGATGTCGGAGTAGTCGGCGACGTCGTAGCCGGCGTCCTTCTGCGGCGAGCGGAAGATCGGCGAGAGCCAGACGGCGTCGATGCCGAGGTCGGCGAGCTCGGGGAGCCGGGAGCGGATGCCCTGCAGGTCGCCCATGCCGTCGCCGTCTGCGTCGGCGAAGGAGCGGGGGTACACCTGGTAGATGACGGCGCTGCGCCACCACTCATCGTTCAGGGGAGTTTCGGGGGTCGGCACGAGGCCTCCTTATGTAAGCGCTTACTTTGAGATTGCCCCCAGCTTGTCACCGAGTGCCGCGGTGTGCAAGTTCCTGCGGTGCAGAGGCGACGCGCCGGCGAGCGGATCGGGCGGGACCGGGAAAACGGCACACCCGTCCCGTGCACTGAGCCGCCGACTCCGGTCGGCCGTCGGTCGGCAGCGGTCGGTCGCGAGCGCCTCGCCGGTATCGGGGGAGACGAACAGCCTCGCCCATCCGGCCCGTCCGGCCCATCCGGCCCATCCGGCCGGAGGAACGCCGAAGGGCCCGCATCCTCACGGATGCGGGCCCTTCGGAAAGCGGACTACGAGATCTGCAGCAGGGCGTGGCCGGCCGAGATGGTCTGGCCGACGGGGGCGTCGATCGCGCTGACCGTGCCGTCCTTGTGCGCGTGCAGCGGCTGCTCCATCTTCATCGCCTCGAGCACGACGACCAGGTCGCCCTTGACGACCTCCTGCCCGTCCTCGACGGCGACCTTGACGACCGTTGCCTGCATCGGCGACTTCAGCGCGTCGCCCGACCCGCCCGCCGAGACGGAAGATCCGGAGTGCGAACGGCGCGACGGGGGAGCGGCCGCCGGGCGGCCGCCGGCGCTGCTGGCGGTCGTGATCCGGTCGGGCAGGCTGACCTCGAGGCGCTTGCCCGCGACCTCGACGACCACGGTGTGGCGCGCTTCGGGGTCGGCGGGGGCCTCGAGCTCGCCGTCCCATGCGGGGATGTCGTTGACGAACTCCGTCTCGATCCAGCGCGTGTACACGCCGAACTCGCCGCTCTCGGCGGTGAACGCCGGGTCGCTGACGACCTTGCGGTGGAACGGCAGCACGGTCGGAAGGCCGGCGACCTCGAACTCCTCGAGGGCGCGGCGCGAGCGCTCGAGCGCCTCGGCGCGGTCGCGGCCCGTCACGATGATCTTCGCGAGCATCGAGTCGAAGGCGCCGGAGACGCTGTCGCCCGCGGTCACGCCGGAATCGAGGCGGATGCCCGGGCCGCCGAACGTCTTGAAGACGTGGATCGGGCCCGGCTGGGGGAGGAACCCGCGACCGGGGTCCTCGCCGTTGATGCGGAACTCGAACGAGTGTCCGCGCGGGGTCGGGTCGTCGTAGCCGAGCTCCTCGCCTGCGGCGATGCGGAACTGCTCGCGCACGAGGTCGATGCCGGTGACCTCCTCGGAGACCGGGTGCTCGACCTGCAGGCGCGTGTTGACCTCGAGGAAGGAGATCGTGCCGTCGCCGCCCACGAGGAACTCGCACGTACCGGCGCCGACGTAGCCGACCTCCTTGAGGATGGCCTTCGACGCCGCGTACAGCGTGGCGTTCTGCTCGTCGGTCAGGAACGGCGCCGGCGCCTCCTCGACGAGCTTCTGGTGGCGGCGCTGCAGCGAGCAGTCGCGCGTCGAGACGACGACGACGTTGCCCGCGGCATCGGCGAGGCACTGGGTCTCCACGTGGCGCGGCTTGTCGAGGTACTTCTCGACGAAGCACTCGCCGCGGCCGAAGGCGGCGATCGCCTCGCGGGTGGCCGACTCGAACATCTCGGGCACCTCGTCGATCGTGCGGGCGACCTTGAGGCCGCGCCCGCCGCCGCCGTAGGCGGCCTTGATCGCGATCGGCAGGCCGACTTTTTCGGCGAAGGCGACGACCTCTTCGGCCGTCTCGACCGGGCCGGGCGTGCCGGGGGCGAGCGGAGCGCCCACCTTCTCGGCGACGCGACGTGCGGTGACCTTGTCGCCGAGCTGCTCGATCGCCTCGGGCGACGGGCCGATCCAGACGAGTCCCGAGCGGGAGACGGCGCGGGCGAACTCGGCGTTCTCGGCGAGGAAGCCGTAGCCGGGGTGCACCGCATCGGCGCCGGAGCGGCGGGCGATCGAGAGGATCTTGTCGATCTGGAGGTAGGTGTCGGCGCTGGTCTCGCCGTCGAGGGCGTACGCCTCGTCAGCGAGCTTGACGTGCATCGCGTCGCGATCCTGGTCGGCGTAGACGGCGACCGACCCGAGGCCCGCGTCGCGCGCGGCCCGGATGATGCGAACGGCGATCTCGCCTCGGTTGGCGATGAGGACCTTACGGAGTGCGCGGCTATCGGGCATGGGTTTCAGCATAGTGCGGCAACGCTGTGCCAGATTGAGTGACTCCGACAACAAGTCCGGGAATTCGTACGGTGATTCCTACGATGCTCGCCGCGCCCTACTCGCCCTGCGGCGGGAGCGCGGCGATCAGCGGGTGATCGGTCGGGATCACGCCGATCTTGGCCGCGCCGCCGGGCGAGCCGACCTCGTCGAAGAACTCGACGTTGGCCTTGTAGTAGTCCTGCCACTCATCGGGCAGGTCGTCCTCGTAGTAGATCGCCTCCACGGGGCACACGGGCTCGCACGCACCGCAGTCGACGCACTCGTCGGGGTGGATGTAGAGGCTGCGCTCGCCCTCGTAGATGCAGTCGACCGGGCACTCGTCGATGCAGGCCCGATCCTTGACGTCGACGCAGGGAAGGGCGATGACGTAGGTCATCGCGCGAGCACCTGCGCGTTCGAGATCGAGACCTGCTCCTCTCGGGGCACGACTTTGACCCGCTCGCGGGTGTGCTCGTGCGTCTCGCCCAGCCGGCGCTCGTGGGCGTCGAGCTCCGCCCAGCCGTCCCACGTGGTGTACTCGGTGCCGTCCGCGCCGAGCACGGCGAGGATGTCCTCGTCGGCGTCGACCGCCGACAGCAGCCCTGCCTCCGCGTCGGCGACCAGATGGGTGATCGTCTCGAGAGCGTCGGACTTCGTGTGCCCGATGAGGCCGACGGGCCCTCGCTTGATCCATCCGGTCGCGTACAGACCGGGCTCCGCGTCGACGCGGCCGCCCTCATTGGGGACCACGCCGCGCGCGTCGTCGAACGGCGCGCCGGCGACCCTGGTGCCGTAGTACCCGACGGCGCGGTACACGGCCTGCACGTCGTACTCGCGGATCTCGCCCGTTCCCACCAGCGCGCCGGCGTCATCGGTCGTCGTGCGCTCGAAGCGGGCACCCTCGACGGCGCCGTCACCCGTGATCTCGACGGGGCGGTGCCAGAAGTGCAGGTGGAGCCGGCGGGAGGCAGCACCCGCCTCGCGCCCGCGCCAGCTGTTGAGCGTGCGGAGCATGATCTTCATCTGGTTGTTCGCCGGAACGACGTCCTCGATGCCGACGAAGTCCTCCTCGTCGAGCACGATGTCGACGTCGGCCACCTCGCCGAGCTCTCGCAGCTCGATGGGCGTGAACTTGATGTCGGCGGGGCCGCGGCGCCCGAACACATGCACGTCGGTGATCTGCGAGGCCTCGAGACCCGCGAGCACGTTGTCGGGCACCTCGGTCGTGCGCATGTCGACCGCGTGCTTGGCGAGGACGCGGGCGACGTCGAGGGCGACGTTGCCGTTGCCGATCACCGCGACCTCGCGCTGGTCGAGGGGCCACGTGCGCGCGACGTCGGGGTGGCCGTCGAACCAGGCGACGAAGTCGGCCGCGCCGTACGAGCGGTCGAGGTCGACGCCCGGCACGTCGAGCGCCGCGTCGCGGATCGCACCGGTCGCGAGGATCACCGCGTGGTAGCGCTCGCGCAGCTCGTCGAGCGAGACGTCGCGGCCGACCTCCACGTTGCCGATGAACCGGATGGTGTTGCGCTCAGCGCCCTCGGCGCGCGCCGAGAGCATCTCGTGGAGCGAGTTGACGATGCCCTTGATGCGGGGGTGATCGGGGGCGACGCCGTACCGGATGAGGCCGTACGGCGCGGGAAGCGACTCGAACAGGTCGATCTCGACCGAGCCGGAGCGCTCGGCGACCGCCGTGGCCAGGAGGTTGCCCGCGTAGATGCCGGCGGGGCCGGCGCCGACGATCGCGACGCGCAGGGCAAGGGGAGAAGTGGTCATAGCAGGGCCTTCAGGGAGTCGGACGAACCGGAGCGGGCATGGAAGAACGGGCTGAGGCGGACGACGTCGCCGACGACGATCACGGCGGGCGATCGCACCTGTCTGGCGGCGGCGACGTGCGCGATCGTCGACAGCGTTCCCACCGTGACGCGCTCGCGCTCGCCGTATCCATCTTCGACGATCGCGACGGGGCAGTCGCCGCCGCGCCCCTGCTTCAGCGTGTTGGCCGAGTTGGCGAGCGTGCCGACGCCCATCAGGAGCACGACGGTGTGATCGGAGCCGCCTGGCACCGCATCGATCTGCTCGTGCGCGCTCACGATGCTGAACGAGGCGGCGATGCCGCGGTGGGTGAGGGGGATCCCCGCGACGGCGGGGACGGAGACGGCGCTCGTCACACCAGGGACGACCGCCGTGGTGACGCCGGCCTGCGCGCAGTAGAGCTGCTCCTCGCGCCCGCGGCCGAGGACGAACGGATCGCCGCCCTTCAGCCGAGCGACGCGTTTGCCCGACCGCGCCAGCGTCACGAGCAGCTCGTTGATCTCGTCCTGCGGCACCGCGTGGTGGCCCGGCAGCTTGCCGACGTCGATGACCTCGGCCGTGAGTGAGACGCCCTCCTCGGCGAGCTGCGCCAGCACCGCGCGCGCCCCGAGCCGATCGGCCACGATCACGTCGGCGCGCTGCAGGGCCTGCAGCCCCCGCAGGGTCAGCAGGCCGGCGTCGCCGGGACCCGCACCGATCAGGGTGACCTGCGCGCTCATCGGTCGGCTCCGAGCAGGAGGCCGCGACCGCGCAGCATCCGGCGCTCGAGCGGCGCGAACAGCAGCAGCTCGATGAGGATGCCGATCGCGAGGATCAGGATGATCGTGCCGAGTACGCCGGCGAGGTCGGCGAGCTCGCGCGACTGCTGCAGCATCGAGCCGAGGCCGAAGCCGATCGACCCGCCCACCGCGATGATCTCGGCCGCCATCAGCGACCGCCACGAGAACGCCCAGCCCTGCTTGAGCCCCGCGATGTAGCCGGGGAGCGCCGCGGGGAGCGTGATCGCGGTCGCGAGCTGCCACCGGCTCGCCCCGAGCACCGTGCCGACGCGCACGAGCTGCGGCGGCACCTGGTCGAGGCCGGACAGCAGACCGTTCACGATCGACGGGATGGCGCCCATCAGGATCACGAAGTACACCGTCGCATCGCTCAGTCCGAACCAGATGATGGCCGCCGGCACCCAGGCGACGGACGGCAGCACCTGAAGGCCGGAGATGAGGGGGCCGGCGGCGCGCCGCAGCGGCTTCCACTCGGCCAGGAGCAGCCCGAGGGGCGTGCCGACCACGATGGCGATCACGAATCCGATGACGCCGCGCTCGAGGCTCGTGGCGACCGACTCCTGCAGCCGCCCCGAGGCCCAGGCATCGCCGAGCGCGCCGAGCACGGCGGACGGGCTGGGCGCGCGGTCGGGACGAGGATCGGCGATCATGACGTAGGCCTGCCAGATCACCAGCAGGGCGATGAGCAGCACGATCGGCGGGAGCGCGCGGGCGAGCACGCCGCGCCAGGGCGCGCGTCGCCGCCCGTCATCTGCCTGCAGGCTGTCGAGCCCCGCGGCGAGGGCGCGCAGCTCCTCGGTCTCGGTTCCGGATGAGGCGGCCTCGGTCGTTTCAGCGGCCATTGCGCGCGATCTCCTTCCGCAGATCGGTGGTGATCTCGGCGGCGAGCCGCGCGACCTCGGGCGAATCGATGCGGCGGTGGGCCGACGTGGTGAGCCACTGGCGCGCGATGCGACCGGGCCGGCTCGAGAGCAGCACGACCCGCTGGCCGAGCCGGACGGCCTCCCGCACGTTGTGGGTGACGAACACGATGGTGCGTCCCGTCGCGCGCCACACGCTCTCGAGCTCCTCGTGCAGCAGATCGCGCGTGATCGCATCGAGAGCGGCGAAGGGCTCGTCCATCAGCAGCACGTCTCGGTCCTGCGCGAGGGCGCGCGCGAGCGCGACGCGCTGGCGCATGCCGCCGGAGAGTTCGTGCGGGCGCTTGTCCGCCGCGTCGGCGAGGTTCACGGTGTCGAGCAGGCGCAGCGCCTCGGTGCGGCGCTCGCCGCGCGGCACGCCGCGCAGCCGCAGCGCCAGCTCGACGTTGCGCCCAGCGGTCAGCCACGGCATCAGGGCCGACTCCTGGAACATCACGGCCGTGCCGCTCGACGGCGTCGAGATGCGGCCGGCCGTCGGCCTCTCGAGCCCCGCGATGAGGTTCAGCAGGGTCGACTTGCCGCACCCCGATGCGCCGAGCAGGCAGACGAACTCGCCTGGAGCGATGTCGAGCGAGACGTCGTCGAGCACGATCGGGCCCGCGCCGTACCGCTTCGTCACGCCGTCGACGCGGACGAGCGGCTGAGCGGGCTCGGAGCGGCGCGAGACGGGGGCGACCCCGTCGAAGCTGGGGGCCAGCGGGGTGCGCGCGGCCCCGGCGCGCTCGGCGTCGTCGTGCAGGGCGCTCCCCGCTGGCGCTGCCATCAGTCCTCGCCGAGCCCGCCGGCCGAGACCGGGTCGGCGCCGCTCTCCTCGAGCAACGCGTTGAGCGACGTCAGGTCGAACAGTCCGTCGATCGACCCCTCCTTCTGGGTGCCGGCGGCGAGGCCGTTCTCGACGAGCGCGCTGAACGTCTCGGCGTGCGGGTCGACCGTGAAATCGACGTGCTCGAGCGAGCGCGCGAGCACCTCGTCGGAGAGCCCCGAGCCCGTCGCGTCCGTCAGCGCCGCGTTGATGACGCTCGGCGCCTCGTCCGCGTTCTCATCGAGCCACGCGACCGAGGCGACGTGGCCCTCGAGGAGCTTGGTCACGACATCCGGATGCGCGTCGGCGAACTCGGAGCGGACGAGCAGCACCGTCGTGGGGAACGCGCCGTTCTCCCACAGGTCGGCCTCGTCGACCAGAACGTGCGCGCCCGCGTCGACGACCAGGCGCGACACCCAGGGCTCCGGCACCCACGCGCCGTCGATGTCGCCGCTCTCGAACAGCGTCTCGGCCTGCGCGTTGGCCGTCGGGAGGATCTCGACGTCGCCGTCGCCCGCCGTCGTCGTCTCGTATCCGTTGTCGGCGAGCCAGCTGCGAAGCGCCACGTCCTGCGTGTTGCCGAGCTGCGGGCTCGCGATCGTCGTGCCGGCGAGATCGGCGACGTCGTCGATGCCGTCGCGGACCACGAGGGCGGCGCCCCCGCTGGTCGCGCCGGCGATCACGCGCGCCGACTCGCCGCCCGACTGGATGAACGTGTTGATCGACGGATTCGGGCCGATGTAGGTCGCGTCGATCGCTCCGGCGGACAGCGCCTCGATCGCCGCGGGGCCCGCGTTGAAGATCTCGGTCTTCAGCTCGATGTCGTCGCCGAGGGCGTCGTCGAAGAGCCCCTCCTCGACGCCGACGAGAGCCGGCGCGTGCGTGACGTTGGCGAAGTAGCCGAGGCGGAGCTCGTCGACGGACTCCGCGGCCTCGCCCGATCCGGCCGAGGCGCACCCGGCCAGCATCATGGCGCCGATCCCCAGGGCTGTGAACGTCGCGGTCTTGCGGTTGATCTTCACGGTTTCGCCTCCTTCAGCGTCGTGTTCTGCGGTGTGCAGCTTGGGGTGCCCGATCGTCGATCGGGCACCGAGAGGTCAGTCGCCGATCACGGTCGCGGCGGCGAGCGTCGCGCCGTCGACCGGATGGATGAGCACGAGCGATCCGCCGGAGCGGCTGTCGGCGTACGGCTCGACCGGGAGGTGCGACGCGAAGCGGAGGCGCACCCGGCCGATCTCGTTCACGTCGAGGCGCTCGGCGCTCTCGTGCGCGAGCGTCTCGAGGTCGCGCCGGCTGGCGACCTCGGTGACGAGCGCCTGCACGGTCGCGGTTCCGTGCTTGACCAGCACGCGGCTGCCGGGGGTCACCGGGCGCTCGTCGAGCTGGAACAGCTCGACGACGGCCTCGCGCAAGCCGGCCGGCGCGGTTCCGGATGCGGCGATCACGGCGCCGCGCGCCGCGTCGATGTCGTCGGCGAGCGTGACGGTCGCCGACTGCGGGGCGAACGCGGCGTCGGTCTCCGCACCGGCGACGTGCACGCCCGTCACCGTCGTGCGGTGGCCGCCGGGGAACACCTCGACCTCGTCGCCGACGCGCACGGCGCCCGACGAGATGCGGCCGGCGAAGCCGCGGAAGTCGCGGAAGCGCTCCGCATCATCGGGCGAGATCTCGGGTGAGAGGCCGCCCTGCGGACGCAGGACCAGCTGCACGGGCAGGCGGAACCTGGCGGACTCCGCCTCGGCGTCGGCCGTCGCGGGGAGCGTCTCGAGGAGGTCGAACAGCGTCGGCCCCGCGTACCACGGCGTGCGCTCGGAGCGGTCGACGATGTTGTCGCCCTCGAGAGCGGAGACGGGGAGCACGTGGACGCCGGCGAGGTCGAGCTGCTCGGCGACGCGGGCCGCCTCGAGCTCGATCTCGACGAAGCGGTCCTCGTCGAAGCCGATCAGGTCGATCTTGTTCACGGCGATGATCACGTGGGGGACCCGCAGCAGCGACACGACGGCGAGGTGGCGGCGCGTCTGCTCGACGACACCCTTGCGCGCGTCGACCAGCACGACGACGGCGTCGGCGGTCGCCGATCCGGTGACCATGTTGCGCGTGTACTGCACGTGACCGGGGCAGTCGGCGAGGATGAAGCTGCGGCGGTCGGTCGCGAAGTAGCGGTACGCCACGTCGATCGTGATGCCCTGCTCGCGCTCGGCGCGGAGCCCGTCGGTCAGCAGGGCGAAGTCGAACTCGCCGTGCGCGAAGCCTCGCTGGCGGGACGTCTGGGCGACCTGCTCGAGCTGGTCGGCGAGGATCGCCTTCGCGTCGTGCAGCAGGCGCCCCACGAGCGTCGACTTGCCGTCGTCGACCGAACCGGCGGTGGCGAAGCGGAACAGCGTTCCCTGGGCGGTCTCGGCGGGGCTGAGAACGTCGGTCATCAGAAGTATCCGTTCTTCTTGCGGTCTTCCATGGCGGCCTCGCTGACACGGTCGTCCGCGCGGGTCGCCCCTCGCTCGGTGATGCTGGAGCGGCGCACCTCGTCGAGCACGGCGGCGGTCGAGGTCGCATCGGACTCGACGGCGCCGGTGCAGCTCATGTCGCCGACCGTGCGGTAGCGGACGGTGCGGTGCTCGACGCCCTCCGCTTCGCCGGGCTGGGAGTGCTCGCCGACTGCCCACCACATGCCGTCGCGGCGGAAGACTTCGCGCTCGTGCGCGTAGTACAGAGGAGGAAGCGCGATGCCCTCGCGCTCGATGTAGCTCCAGATGTCGGCCTCCGTCCAGTTCGAGATCGGGAACGCGCGCACGTGCTGGCCAGGCAGGTGCCGCCCGTTGTACAGGCTCCACAGCTCAGGGCGCTGGTTGCGGGGGTCCCACTGGCCGAACTCGTCGCGCAGCGACAGGATGCGCTCCTTGGCGCGCGCCTTGTCCTCGTCGCGGCGGGCGCCGCCGAAGACGGCGTCGTGGCGGCCGGCCGCGATGGCGTCGAGCAGCGGCTGCGTCTGCAGCTGGTTGCGGGTGCCGTCGGGGCGATCGGCGAGCCTGCCGTCGTCGATGTAGTCCTGCACGCTGGCGACCGTGAGGTCGATGCCGAGCCGCGCGACGGTCTCGTCGCGGAAGCGGATGACCTCGGGGAAGTTGTGCCCCGTGTCGACGTGCAGCACGCCGAACGGCACGCGTCCGGGCGCGAACGCCTTGGTCGCGAGGTGCAGCACGACGACCGAGTCCTTGCCGCCCGAGAACAGCAGCACGGGCCGCTCGAACTCGGCGACGACCTCGCGGATGATGTGGATGCCCTCCGCCTCGAGGAGATCGAGGGCGCCGAGGGACTGCGGTGCGGCGACGGTGGCGCTCATAGGTGGAGTCCGCATTCTGTCTTGGCCAGTCCGGCCCAGCGGCCGGAACGGGGGTCTTCGCCCGGGGCGACGGGCTTCGTGCAGGTGGCGCACCCGATCGAGGGGTAGCCGTTCGCGACGAGGGGGTTCACCGGCACCTCGTGCGCGGTGGCGTAGTCGATCAGGTCGTCGAAGGTCCAGGTCGCGACCGGGTTCACCTTGATGAGCCCGTTGCGCTCGTCCCAGGTGACGAGTTCGGTCTCGGCGCGCGTCGGCGCCTCCTCCCGCCTGACGCCCGTGAACCACAGCTCGTAGTCGCCGAGGGCGCGCCGCAGCGGCTCGACCTTGCGCCGCTCGCAGCACAGGGCCGGATCGCGCTCGTACAGCCGTGCGCCGAACTCGGCGTCCTGCTCGGCGACCGTCTGCTCCGGCAGCACGTCGACGACGCTGACGCTCAGCCGGGAGGCGACCTCGTCGCGGGTGACGTTGGTCTCGAGGAAGTGGTAGCCCGTGTCGAGGAACAGCACGTCGACGCCGGGCAGGCTCTCGGCGACGAGGTGCGGCAGCGCCGCGTCCGCCATCGAGCAGGCGACGGCGGCGTGCGCCGTCGCGACGTTCTCGGCGGCCCATGCGACGACGTCGGCGGGGCTCGCCTCGTCGCCCTGCCGGCTGCGTAGCAGCGTGTTGCCCTGCTCGGCCAGGGCGCGCAGCTCGTCCGCGGGGCGGCGGGGCGGGCGAAGGGTCACGGGGGTGCTCACTGCAGGGCCTCCTCGTCGGCGCGGTGCGCCCATCCGGCGAAGGTCTCGTCCGCGCCGTCGCGGTCAGCGAGGTAGCGGCGGATGACCCGCTCGGCGTAGTCGGCGATGCCGTCGGCCGGCACCTTGAGGCCGCGGACGGTCCGCCCGAGGCCCGCCTCTTCGCGTCCCTCCGTGGCGAGTCCGCCGCCGAGGTGCACCTGGTAGCCGGGCACCTGCTCGCCGTCGATCGTGACGAGCTGGCCCTTCAGACCGATGTCGGCCGTCTGGATGCGGGCGCACGAGTTCGGGCAGCCGTTGACGTGCAGGCTGATCGGGCGGCCGATCTCGGGTTCGAGATGCTGCAGGCGCTCCTCGAGCTGGTCGATGGCGCGCGCCGCGTTCGCCTTGGTCTCGACGATCGCGAGCTTGCAGAACTCGATGCCGGTGCAGGCGATCGTGCCGCGGCGGAACAGGCTGGGCCTGGCGGAGAGGCCGATGCGCTCGAGCCCCTCGAGGACGGCGCCCACCCGCTCATCCGGAACGTCGAGCACGAGCACCTTCTGGAACACCGTCAGGCGGACGCGCTCCGAGCCGTTGGACTCGGCGAGGTCGGCGAGGTCGGTGAGCGTCGTTCCGCTGATGCGGCCGACGGTCGAGGCGGCGCCGATGTAGTTGCCTCCGCCCTTCTGGCGGTGCACCCCGACGTGGTCGGGCGAGCCGACGGGCGCCGCGGGGGCTGGGCCCTCCGGCAGGGGAGTGGTCAGGTACTCGTTCTGCAGCACGTCGCGCATCTTCTCGACGCCCCAGTCGGCGAGGAGGAACTTCATGCGCGCCTTGTTGCGGAGCCGGCGGTAGCCGTAGTCGCGGAAGATGCTCGTCACGCCGACCCACGCCTCGGCGGCGCGCTCGGGCGGCACGAACAGGCCGAGGCGCTCGCCGAGGCGAGGCACGGCCGCCAGCGCGCCGCCGACCCAGAGGTCGTAGCCGATGCCCAGCTCCGGATGCTCGACGGCCACGAACGAGCAGTCGTTGATCTCGTGGACGACGTCCTGGCTCGGGTGGCCGGTGATCGCGGTCTTGTACTTGCGGGGCAGGTTGGAGAAGCTCGGGTCGCCGATGTAGCGGTCGACGATCTCGCGCAGCTGCGGGGTGGGGTCGATCAGCTCGTCCTCGGCGATGCCGGCGACGGCCGAGCCGAGGAACGTGCGGGGCACGTCGCCGCAGGCCTCCGTCGTCTGCAGACCGACGGCCTCGAGGCGGCGCCAGATCTCGGGAACGTCCTCGATGCGCACCCAGTGCAACTGGATGTTCTGCCTGTCGGTGATGTCGGCGATGTCGCGCCCGAACTCGGTCGACAGCTCGCCGAGCACGCGCAGCTGCGCGGTCGTGAGCTGGCCGCCGTCGATGCGCACGCGCAGCATGAAGTACTCGTCCTCGAGCTCGTGCGGCTCGAGCTGGGCCGTGCGGCCGCCGTCGATGCCCGGCTTGCGCTGGGTGTACAGGCCCCACCAGCGGAAGCGGCCGTGCAGGTCGTTGTCGGCGATGGAGGCGAAGCCGCCCTCCGCGTAGACCTGCTCGATGCGCTCGCGCACGTTCAGGCCGTCGTCGTCCGCCTTGAAGGCCTCGTTGCCGTTCAGCGGATCGCGCCCGTCCACCGCCCACTGGCCGTGCGGCTTGGTGGGCTTTCGTGCGGTGCGGGTGCGCGCGCCGCGGATCGGCGTCGGCTGCTGAATGGTCATGCGCTGCTCCCTCGGTCGCTGTCGGTCAAGCATGAGGGCGAGGCGATGACGGCGGCGAATCGAAGTCGACATGTTGCGTCGAACAGCGTCACGTTTCGTCACAAAACGAGAAATGTAACGGCGAAACGTGGCGTTCTTCTGCGCGTTATGGTTTCCTCTGCTCACTCACTCACTCACTCACGCGGCGCGCCGAGGCGCTCCGCGGCCGAGCGGTAGCGGTCGACGAGCAGGTCGACCAGTTCGGCGGGGACCTCGCCGCCGTCGAGCAGCGGGGAAGCGAGGGCGTGGGCGCCTGCCTGACGGGTCGCGAGATCGAAGAAGAAGCCGTGCGCGAGCAGGTAGGTCGACACCGCGGCATCCGGATGGTCGGCGAGCGCCGCCGGCAGGCTCGGCTCGCGCGCGGCGAGGTACGCCAGGTGCGCCTCGCGGCCGAGTCGCGCCGACAGCAGCTCGGCCATGCCCTCCGCATCGGCGACGGACTGCGGGTCGCGGGAGCCGGCGACGGTGAGCACGACGGGCCGGTCGCCGTCGGGCAGGCGGGCCGCCAGCACGTCGGCGAGCCGCGCATCGGGGCCCATCGGCGCCGCGATCTCGGTGTCCGGCCGCGTGCGCGCGATCCCGTGCAGGTCGTGATGGACGTGGAAGCCGTGGGAGAGCAGCAGGGGAACGATCACGAGCGGGCCGTCGATCGTCGGCGCCAGCTCGGCCGCGTCGGGCTGCTGCACGTCGACGAACGCCTGGCGCACCTCGACGTCGGGCAGCGCGTCTGCGAGCGCGGCGACGAGAGCGGCGACGTCGCGGGACCCCGCGACGTCGTCCGTGCCGTGCGAGACGGCGAGCAGCGTGGGGCTGGTCATGCGGCGAGCCTACGGCGGTCGTGTGTCGCGCGTGTGTCGGGCGGTCAGTCCGCGGCGCTCCACAGGCTCGTCCACTCGACGCCGAGATCGCGGACGAGGCGGCGCACCGTGGACAGCGACATGCCGACCACGGTCGACGGATCGCCCTCGACCGAGTCGATGAACGCGCCGCCGAGGCTGTCGACGGTGAATGCGCCGGCGACCTGCAGCGGCTCGCCCGTCGCGGCGTACGCCTCGATCTCGCGATCGGTGACATCGGCGGCGAACGTCACCCTCGCCTCGGCGACCGCGTGCGCCTCGTACGAACCGTCGGCCGTGACGCGGTACACGCTGTGGCCCGAGTGCAGGACGCCCGTTCGCCCGCGCATGTCGTGCCAGCGGCTGATCGCGCGCTCGGCCGTGTGCGGCTTGCCGTACACGACGCCCGAGAGCTCGAACATCGAGTCGCCGCCGATCACGAGGCCCTCGTAGCCCTCCTCGGCGAGGCGGGCCGCGACATCGGCCGCCTTTCGCCTCGCCAGGAGCAGCACGTGCTCCGTCGGCGACAGCGTTCGCTTCTCGGCCGCCTCGACCTCGGCGACCACGGCGTCCTCATCGACGCCCGGCGACTCAAGGCGCGGCTCGATGCCGGCCTGGCGCATCAGCATGAGGCGTGCGGGGGAGGTGGAGGCGAGCGTGACCTGCATGGCTCACACGCTACGGCAGAATCCGCGCCCCCGCGCGGTGGGCTTCCGCGGCGGCGCACCATAGGATCGAACCGTCACCGAGGGGGAACACCGATGTCGAACAGCGCAGATCCGTCGCAGCCAGGTCAGCAGCCGCAGGGCGGGCCCGTGCCGCCGCCGTACACGCCGCCGGGGCAGCAGCCCCCGTACCCGCAGTCGGGGGAGCAGGCGCCCTCCCCGTCGCAGGGTCCGCAGGCCCCGTACCCGCAGCAGGGCCAGCAGCCTCCGTACGCCGGGCAGGGCCAGCAGGCACCCTATCCCGGGCCCGGCGCAGGGCAGATCCCGCCCGGCTACCCCGTGCCGCCGCCCGCCGGCGCGCCCCTCCGCGGGAACAAGAAGCGCGGCCTGATGTGGGCGCTGATCATCGGCGGCGTCGTGATCGCGCTGATCGCGGTCGCGATCATCGTCAGCATGCTGCAGCAGCGCGCCGCGGAGCAGGCCGCGGCCGATCGCGCCGACGCCATCACGGCCACGGTGGAGGACTACCTCACGGCGCTCGCCGAGTCCGACGCCGAGGCGGCGCTGAGCCACCTCTCGTCGCCCGAGTCCTCTCCGCTGCTCACCGACGAGGTGCTCGCCGCGTCGAACGAGGCGGCGCCCATCGGCGGCGTCGAGGTCGAGGAGCAGGAGCTCGACGTCGACGACTACAGCTGGGATATCCGCGCGCACTACACGATCGGCGAGGAGGAGGTCACGGCGGACTTCTCGGTCTCGGAGGCCGCGAAGGAGGGCGAGTTCGCGATCTCGGGCGGCCTCGGCTCGCTGTACGTGCCGAGCGGATACGTCGGCCTCGGTCTGACGGTGAACGGCGTCGCCGTCGAGGCGGAGGACGCGGCGGTGTTCCCCGGGACGTACGCCGTCGCCCTCTCCGACGAGCGCTACGAGCTCGGCGGCACGTCGTCGCTCGTCGTCACGGCCCCGTTCGAGTCGGCGGGCTTCAGCGACCTCGAGGCGTCGCTGACCGATGCGACGATCAAGGAGCTGCGGGCGGCCGTCAAGAAGGACGTCGACGCCTGCGTCTCCTCGAAGAAGCTGAAGGCCGGCTGCGGCCTCACGCTCGAGAAGACGATGAACAGCGGCGACGTCACGCTCACCGACGGCACCGTGTCCCGGTCGCTTCCGAGCTCCACGAAGTCGGCGCTGAAGAAGCTCGGCTTCACGGTCGCGTACGACGATCCGCTCGTGGTGACGAGCGACTACATCGGTTCGGTCGACGTCGAGGCCGACGGCAAGAGCAAGTCGGGCCAGAGCGGCCGCTACGAGATCTACTTCGGCGGTCCGTCGCTGGGCTCCGCGACCATCGATCTGTCGGGCGAGAAGCCCGAGATCACCTGGGACGACTGACGCGCCGCGACGCATGCCCCCGCCGTCCGGATGGGAGGATGGGGGCATGCAGAACGGCGAGCTGATCGAACTCGACATCACGGGCGTCGCCCACGGCGGCGTCTTCGTCGCGCGCGAGCCGGAGGGCCGCGTGGTCTTCGTCACCGACACCCTGCCCGGTGAGCGCGTGCGCGCCCGCGTGACCGAGGTGAAGAAGTCGTTCGCGCGGGCCGAGACCGTCGAGGTGCTCGAGGCCTCGCCCGAGCGCGTCTCGTACGTGTGGCAGGGCGCGAGCGACGACGACCGACCGGGCGGGGCCGACTTCGGACACATCTCGCTCTCCCACCAGCGCGCGCTCAAGGCTCAGGTGCTCCGCGAGGCGTTCGAGAAGTTCGCCGGGCTCGAGATCGATGCCGCCGTCGTTGGGCCGGAGGCCGTGCTCGGCGAGCGCCACCCCGCCGTCGCCGCGACCCTCGACGGCCTTCGCTACCGCACGCGCGTCAGCCTGCACGTCGACGAGGCCGGTCGCATCGGCCCCTACGCGCAGCGCTCGCACCGCGTCGTCGACGTCGATGACTACCCGCTCGCGACGGCCGAGATCGCCGAGGTCGCCCTCGCGCTGCGCAGCGCGCCGGAGGGGCGCGTCGATCTCGTCCAGCCGAGCGACGGGCAGATCCGCACCATCCGGCGCCCCGCTCGCAAGCCGGGGCGGGGTCAGCGCGCCCCGCGCATCGAACCGGAGGTCGTCACCGAGCTCGTCGGCGACCGCGAGTTCCGCGTCGACGCCGGCGGCTTCTGGCAGGTGCACCGGGCGGCGGCGGAGGTGCTCACGCGCGAGGCGGCTGACCTGCTCGGCGACCTCGAGTCCGATGCATGGAACCTCGATCTCTACGGCGGCGTCGGCCTGTTCGCCTCGGTGCTCGGCGAACGGGGAGGCGGCGCGCGGCTGACGACGGTCGAGGCGTCGGCCCGCGCCGCGATGCACGCGGAGGCGAACCTCGCCGAGTTCGGCGCGGAGGCCCTCGACCTGCGCGTCGAGCGGTTCCTCGCCCAGCTCTCGAACCAGGCGAGTCTGTTCGACCGCGAGATGATCACGCGCGGCGTCGCGCTGCTCGACCCGCCCCGCTCGGGAGCCGGCCGCGAGGTCGTCGAGACCCTCGCCGACCTCGGCCCGAGCCGCGTCGCCTACGTCGCCTGCGACCCCGTGGCGCTCGCGCGCGACGTCGGCACGTTCCGCGGCGTCGGCTACCGGCTCGAGCAGCTGCGGGCCTACGACCTGTTCCCGCAGTCGCACCACGTCGAGGCCATCGCGATCCTCTCGCGCTGACCGCCGGATGGATAGGCTGGCCGGATGACGAGAGTAGCGCTGATCGACGACCACGAGTCGGTGCGCCTCGGCCTGATGGCGGCCATCGGGCGCGCGGGGTGGGAGGTCGCCCACGACTGCGGCACCGTGTCGGAGTACGCCGCGTGGCGGCGGGCGACCGGTGCCCCCGCGGCCGACGTCGTGCTGCTCGATCTGATGCTCGGCGACGGCGCGACCGTGACCGAGAACGTCACGCGTCTCGCCGCCGAGTCGGCCGTTATCATCCACTCGGTCGCCGACAGGCCCTCCGCCGTGCGCGAGGCGCTCGCGGCCGGCGCCGTCGGCGTCGTCAACAAGGCGGCCCCGCTCGACGACGTGATCGCGGCCGTCGGCGTCGTCGCCCGCGGCGAGCAGCTCAACAACATCGAGTGGGCCGCGGCCGTCGAGGGCGACCGCGCGTTCGCCGACGCGCAGCTCTCGGCCCGCGAGCGCGAGGTGCTGCGCATGTACGCGGCCGGGCTGCCGCTGAAGGCGGTCGCCGACCGGCTGGGCGTGGCGTTCTCGACCGCGAAGGAGAACATCACACGGGTGAGGGTGAAGTACACCGAGGTCGGGCGCCCCGCGCCGACGAAGGTCGATCTGCTCAAGCGCGCGATGGAGGACGGCATCGTCGACCCGCTGGCGGTGGAGCGGCCGGGTGCCTGAAGACCAGGCGCTGCTCGACGAGGCGTGGCGGCGGATGCCGCAGGCCGCCTCGACGTCCGGACCCGGCCGGTTCACGCGCGCCCGCTTCGAGCGCGCCTCCGAGCTGTTCGTCGCGCTGGGCGGCGCCGTGCTGGGCGGGCAGGCGCTGGCGCTGGCCGTCGGTCATGGGCAGCTGCAGTCGCATCCGGTCGCGCTGTGCGCCACGATGCTCGCGCTCGCCGCCATGATCGCCGCGTGCGCGGTCGGGCGGTTCGTCCGAGGGGCATCCGGCCTCTTCGCCGTGGTGTTCGTGATCCTCCTGGTGCTGTGGATCGCGTTCGACCGCACGCCGTTCGACCGCGACGCGCAGCCCTGGCCGTTCTACCTGCTGTCGGTGGGGGCTGCGGCGGCTGTGCTGGCGTTCCCGCTGCCGTGGCAGGCGGCGTGGTCGATCGTGCCGCCCCTGCTCTTCGGCGCGGCGCAGCTGATCCGCGCCGACTTCGCCGACGCCGCCTGGGCGGCCCTCGGCGTCGACGCCTCGATGGCGATCCTGCTGAACGTGCTGATCGTGACGCTCGGCTGGATGCTCCGCGGCATCGCGGACGGCGTCGATCAGGCGAGGGCCCGCGTGGTCGATACCTACGCGAACGCCCGCCTGGCGGAGGCGGCCGAGCGCGAGCGGGTCGAGGTGGCGAGCCTCATGCACGACAGCGTGCTCGCCGCGCTGATCGCCGCGGCGCGCGCCGACTCGTCTCGGGCGCGTCAGCTCGCCGTCGACATGTCGCGCGAGGCGCTCACCCGCCTGGCCGACGCGGAGCATGACGGGCCGGAGGGCAGCGACGAGGGCGTCGACGTCGCCGAGATCGCGTCGGCGATCGAGCGCGCGGCGTGCGAGCTCGGACTCGAGCTCCGGGTCGACGCCGAGATCGCCCCGGACGCCGCCGCCGTGCCGGGGCGCGTGGCCCGCGCGCTGGTGCTCGCCGCCAAGCAGGCCGTCGTCAACGCGGTGCATCACGCGGGCGCGCGCGGCCTCGCGGTGTCGCTCGCCGCGAGCGGCGCGGAGGTGTGCGTCAGCGTGAGCGACACGGGGCCGGGTCTCGACCTCGACGCGATCCCCGCCGACCGACTCGGCATCAGGGCGTCGATCGTCGCCCGGCTCGCGGCGGTCGGCGGTTCGTCGTCCGTCGACTCGGGCCCGCACGGCACCACGGTGTCGCTGCGGTGGCGGGGCGGGGCGGACGGCGGCGCCGGGCGCGAGGGCGCCGGCTCATGACCCTCAAGCGCATCATGATGCTGATCGTCTCGGCGTTCGGCGCGTACTTCCTCGTCCGGGGCGTTCTCGTCGCGATGAGCGTGCCGCAGCCGGGCCTGCAGATCGCGGCGCTCGCGCTGTGGGTGGCGTCCCTCGTGCTCGCGGTGGCGACCCCGGGCATCGAGCCGAACGCGCGCGCCGGCGGGAACAGGGCGCCGTCGCGGCTGCCCCTCGCCGTGAGCGTACTGATCACGGCGCTCGTCGTCGCCGCGGCGGGCCTCGCTCTCGCGGCCGGCGGAGGGCAGGGGAGCGACCCGCTGGTCGCGTCCGTCTACGGCATGGTCGGCGAGACGCTCGTCGTGGTGATGGTGCGCCGCCGGCCCGTCTGCGGCTGGGTCGGCACGGTGCTGGTGGCGGCGCTCGGCATCGCGGCGATGGGGCCGGCGGACGCGTTCGGGCGCGGGCTGCTCGGCACGCTGCTGTGGGTGGCCGTCGCCCAGCTCATCCTGTGGTCGATCGACCGCGCGTACCTCGACACCGCGGAGCTCGTGCGGCTGCAGCAGGCGTCCGCCGCCTGGCAGGCGGCGCAGGAGGCGGGACGCAGCGAGCGGCGCATGCGCGTGCGGTTCGCGCTGCGGGTCGCCGGCCCCTCGCTGACGAGGGCGGTCGCGACGGGCGGCAGCCTGTCGGACGACGAGCGGCGCGAGGCGCTGCTGGCCGAGGCGGAGCTGCGCGACGAGCTGCGCGCCCCTCACCTGCTCGACGACGCCGTGCGCACCGCGGTCAGGGCGGCCAGGGAGCGCGGCGCGATCGTGACCGTCGTCGACGACGGCGGGCGCCTCGACGACGGCGCGCTCGGCCCTCTCGCCTCCGGCGAGGTCGAGCGGGTGCGCTCCCGCCTCGCCGAGCTGCTGAGCGGGACCGACGCCGACCGCATCATCGTGCGCACATCCGCCTCTCCCGACATCGCCGTGTCGATCGTCGGCAGGCGATCGGCGGCGCACGCCGCGTCATCCGGAACGGGAGACGACGACGACCTGGTGCTCTGGGAGGAGATCCCGCGCCGGCGCACGGCGCCGTAACGCGGAAGTCCCGGGCGGCGTACTCGCCACCCGGGACTGTGGGAGCGGACCGGTTACCCGAAAACCGTCCGCAGGGATCCGGCAGCCGTGTCATCCCTGAGACAACGGGCCGGAGCGCTTGAGCGCGTTTCCATACTCAGTATGGCAACCGCATCCGCGGTCTGTCTGTAGGCCTTTTGGGGGACAAGCGGCACGAGGTCAGCCGCCGAAGCCGCCCCAGCGGCTGCCTGGCCTCCGCCGCATGCGGTGCGAATGCGTCCACGCGCTGCGCGCGCCGTGCTCCTCGGCCGTCGCCGACTCCGTCTCCTCGAGGTACGCGAGCGGGAGCACGCCGGTGATCGCCGCGATCTCGTCCTCGCTCGGCGCTCCCCGCACGATGCGCATGCTCGGCAGTTCGCCGGGGCGGCCGGCGTCCTCGGCGCTCACAGCGGGATGTTCCCGTGCTTCTTCGGCGGCAGCTCCGCGCGCTTGCCGCGGAGCGACCGCAGCGCCTTCGCGATGGAGACGCGCGTCTGCGCCGGCTCGATGATGCCGTCGAGCTCTCCGCGCTCGGCCGCCAGGAACGGCGAGGCCACGTTGTAGGTGTACTCGTTCGCGAGGCGCGTTCGCACCTCGGCGATGTCCTCGCCCGCCTCCTCGGCGCGCTTCAGCTCGCCGCGGTACAGGATGTTGATCGCGCCCTGGCCGCCCATGACGGCGATCTCGGCGGTCGGCCATGCGAGGTTCACGTCGGCGCCGAGCTGCTTCGAGCCCATCACGATGTACGCACCGCCGTACGCCTTGCGGAGGATCACGGTGACGAGCGGAACGGTCGCCTCTGCGTACGCGTAGAGCAGCTTCGCGCCGCGGCGGATGACGCCCGTCCACTCCTGGTCGGTACCGGGCAGGTAGCCGGGGACGTCGACGAGCGTGACGATCGGGATCGAGAACGCGTCGCAGAAGCGCACGAAGCGGGAGGCCTTCTCGCCCGCCTCGATATTGAGCGTGCCGGCCATCTGCTGGGGCTGGTTGGCGATGATGCCGACGGAGCGGCCCTCGACGCGTCCGAAGCCCACGACGATGTTCGGCGCGAACAGCGGCTGCACCTCGAGGAACTCGTCGTCGATCACCTGGTCGATGACGGACTTGATGTCGTACGGCTGGTTCGGGGAGTCGGGGATGACGGTGTTGAGCGTGCGGTCGCCGTCGGTCGTCTCGAACTCGAACCCGGTGTCGTACGCGGGCGGGTCGGACATGTTGTTGTCGGGCAGGAAGCCGACGAGCCCGCGAGCGTAGTCGATCGCGTCGTCCTCGTCCTCCGCCAGGTAGTGAGCGACTCCCGAGCGGGTGTTGTGCGTGTACGCGCCGCCCAGCTCCTCCATCCCGACGTCCTCGCCCGTGACGGTCTTGATGACGTCGGGGCCCGTGACGAACATCTGGCTGGTCTTGTCGACCATGATGACGAAGTCGGTGAGGGCGGGGGAGTACACGGCGCCGCCGGCGGCGGGGCCCATGACGATCGAGATCTGCGGGATGACGCCGGAGGCCCGCGTGTTCAGGCGGAAGATCTCGGCGTACTTGCCGAGCGCCTGCACGCCCTCCTGGATGCGGGCGCCGCCCGAGTCGAGCATGCCGATGATGGGCATGCCGCCTCGCAGGGCGAACTCCATCACCTTGATGATCTTGTCGCCGGCGACCTCGCCGAGCGAGCCGCCGAAGGTCGAGAAGTCCTGCGAGTAGACCGCCACGTTGCGGCCGTGGATCGTCGCGGTGCCCGTGACGACGGAGTCGCCGTAGGGGCGCGAGCGGTCCATGCCGAACGCCGTCGTGCGGTGGCGCACGTACTCGTCGAACTCGACGAAGCTTCCGGGGTCGACGAGCATCTCGATGCGCTCGCGGGCGGTGAGCTTGCCCTTGGCGTGCTGCTTCTCGAGCGCCGTCTCCTCTGCTCGCGTCACGGCTTCTGCGTAGCGGTCGCGGAGGTCGGCGATCTTGCCAGCGGTCGTTGAGAGATCCGGTTCGGTCACGCGTTCCACCCTAATGCGGGAACTCCCGATGATTTTGGTGGCCACGCACAACGGGTTCCGAAATCGTATGTGCGATCCGGATGAGGCGGGCGGGATCCTGAGGCGAGCGGCGGTGCCCGGGGCCGTACGCTGGCGGGGTGATGTGGGACAGGACGGGCCGTGCGGCCGCTGAAGTGATCGAGCTCGAGAGCGCGCCGTCGACCAACGCGGTCCTCGCCGAGCGGGCGCGGGCCGCGGAGCTGCCGCACCTCACGGTGCTGCTCACGCGCCACCAGACCGCTGGTCGCGGCCGGCTCGATCGCGTCTGGACCGCGCCCCCCGGCGCGTCGCTCGCGGTGTCGGTGCTGCTGCGCACGGACGGAGTGCCGTTCGCCTCGCGCGGGTGGATCCCTCTGATCGCCGGCGCGGCGATGGCGCGCGCCGCTGGCGCGCAGCTGCCTGGTCACCGCGTCGGCGCGAAGTGGCCGAACGACACGCTCGTCGACGGGCGCAAGATCTGCGGGATTCTTGCCGAGGGGACGGAGAGCGGCGTCATCGTCGGCAGCGGCATCAACACGCGGATGACCGCGGAGCAGCTGCCCGTGCCGACGGCCGCGTCGTTCGCGGCGCTCGGCGTCGACGTCGACGAGGACGCGCTGCTGGCCGACTACCTCGGTGCGCTCGACGGGATGCTGGCGGCGCTCGCGGCCGCGGGCGGAGACGCCGATGCCGCCGGCGTCCGTCAGCGCGTCATCGACTCGTGCGTCACCCTCGGGCAGGAGGTGCGCGTGATGATGCCGGAGGGGACGGACGACATCGTCGGCACCGCGGTATCGCTGTCGCACGAGGGGCACCTCGTGGTGGCCGCGGCGGAGGGCGACGTCGCGGTGTCGGCGGGCGACGTCGTGCACGTCCGCCCCGCGTAGCGCCCGGCCGCAGCGCGCCTCAGCGCCCCGCGGGGTCGCGACCGGCACAATGGACACACCGACCGTCAGCACAGACCAGAGAACGGAGCGTTCGTGAGCGAGCCGATCATTCCCGACCGCCCCGAGCTGCCGCCGCTCGGCGCAGCGCCTCGGGAGGAGCTGCTGGTCGCGCGCCTCCGCCCCCAGGCGCGCACGCTGTTCTGGTCGGCGGTCGTGCTGATCGCCGCGTGCGGCGCCGCCGGCTACGCCTGGGACAACCTGCCTGCGCGCTTCGGCAACGCCGTGGTGCTCGCCGGCGCTGCGGGCGTCGTTCTGCTGCTCGTGCTGCTGCCGTGGTTCGTCTGGCGCGGCCGGCTCTACACGATCACGACCAGGCGCGTGATCGCCAGGCAGGGGCTCTTCGGCCAGCGCCGCGTCGAGCTGCCGCACTCGCGCGGCTACGCGATCGAGACGCACCGCGGGCTGTGGCAGCGGATGTGGGGCACCGGAACGCTGACGCTGTCGGACGGGCTCGAGGGGCGCATCATCCTGGCGAGGGTGCCGCACCCGCGGCTCGTCGGCGAGGTGCTCAGCGACCAGATCGAGGTCAACCAGATCCTGGCCCACCGCGAAGCGGAGGCCCGCGGCGCCCTGTGATCGGCCGGCCCCTCCTGGTGGCAGGATAGAGGCATGTCGTTGCGTGTCGGAGTAATCGGTGGCGGCCAGCTGGCCCGGATGATGATCGCGCCGGCGGTCGAGCTCGGAATCGAGCTGCGCGTGCTCGCGGAGGCCGAGGGGATGTCGGCGGCGCTCGCCGCGACCGCGGTCGGCGACTACACGGACGCCGACACGGTGCTCGCCTTCGCGAACGGCGTCGACGTCGTCACCTTCGACCACGAGCACGTGCCGCAGCCGGTCCTGCGCGCGCTCGTCGACGCGGGCGTCGCCGTGCACCCTGGGCCTGACGCGCTGCGCTTCGCGCAGGACAAGATCGTGATGCGCACGCGCCTGAGCGAGCTCGGCGTTCCCCAGCCCGACTGGGCAGCGGTGCGCGACGCCGACGAGCTGCAGGCGTTCCTCGACGACCACGGCGGCCGCGCCGTCGTGAAGACGCCGCGCGGCGGCTACGACGGCAAGGGCGTGCGCGTGGTGTCCGCCGGCGCCGAGGCCGACGACTGGTTCGCCGACTTCGCCGGTGAGCCCATCCTGGTCGAGGAGCTCGTCGACTTCCGCCGCGAGCTGGCGCAGCAGGTCGCGCGCCGGCCGTCCGGCGACCTGCGCGCCTACCCGGTCGTCGAGACCGTGCAGCGCGACGGCGTGTGCAGCGAGGTCTTCGCGCCGGCACCCGGCGCATCGGCCCGCACGGTCGAGCTCGCCGCCGAGATCGCGGCGACGATCGCCGAGGGCATCGGCGTGACGGGCATGCTCGCCGTCGAGCTGTTCGAGACGGTCGACGAGCGCGTGCTGGTCAACGAGCTCGCGATGCGCCCGCACAACAGCGGCCACTGGACGCAGGACGGCGCCGTGACCGGCCAGTTCGAGCAGCACCTGCGCGCCGTGCTCGATCTGCCGCTCGGCGACGCATCCGCCACGAGCGCGCACGCCGTGATGATCAACATCCTGGGCGGGCCGCAGGGCGAGGAGATCACCGACCGCATCGCGGCGGCGACGGCCGAGCAGCCGGGCGCCAAGATCCACACCTACGGCAAGTCGCCGCGCCCAGGGCGCAAGGTCGGCCACGTGAACACGTTCGGCGACGACCTCGACGACGCCGTGTACGCCGCGCGCGCCGCTGCGGCGCTGTTCAAGTAGGCCGCGACACGCACAGGGAATAACGCCGGGGCCGCGGCGTTACACTGACAGTGCCGGGCCGCAGCAAACCCCGGGCTCCAAAATTTGCCGCTCCGAGCGGACCTCGCGCCGAGAGGCGTTTCTGCGGCCCGGTTCTTCGTGCCCGCTAGGCTCGAGCCATGACGCGGTTCGCCTTCCTGATCGACCCCCTCGCCGCCAGCGGCGACGCCGGCTCGTTCGACTCGACCATCACGCAGATCGACCCCGATGCTCCGGCGCTGAGCGTCGGCGACCTGAGCGCCAACCGCGGCGACGGGGTCTTCGAGTCGATCGGCGTCTTCGACGGCCGCCCGAAGCAGGTGGAGGCGCACCTCGAGCGGCTCGCGAACTCGGCCCGTCTTCTCGAGCTGCCGGAGCCGAACCTCGCGCAGTGGTCGCGCGCGGTCGAGACCGCGGTCGCGGCCGTGCCGGCGGAGGGGGAGTGGACGATCAAGCTGCTGCTCAGCCGCGGCGTGCAGATCGGAGGGCCGGGCGCCCCGGCGAGCGGTCCGACCGCGTGGATCACCGCGTCGGCCGCGCCCGACATGACGGCCGCGCGCGAGAGCGGCATCAGGGTCGTGACGCTCGATCGCGGCTACGACTCACGAGCGGCGCAGCGTTCGCCCTGGCTGCTGCTGGGGGCGAAGACGCTGTCGTACGCCGTCAACATGGCGGCGGCGCGCGAGGCGCATCGCCGAGGCGCCGACGAGGCGATCTTCACCACGACAGACGGCTACCTGCTCGAGGCGCCCACCGCCAACGTCGTCCTGCGCCGCGGCGACCACTTCGTCACGCCCGAGCCGACCGGCGGCCTGCTGCACGGCACGACCCAGCTGGCGGCGTTCGACTGGCTCGAGGAGCAGGGTCACCCCACGGGTTACGAGCACCTGCCGACCGCTGCGCTCGCCGACGCTGACGCGGCGTGGTTCCTGTCGTCCATCCGGCTCGCGGCACCCGTCGTGTCAATCGACGGTCGCGAACTGCCGGTGGACCGCGAACTCACCGCGCGGCTGAACGCGCACCTGCGCGGCTGAGGCTCGGGCGACCGCCCGCCGGCTTCAGGCGGAGGTGCGAGGCACCGTCTTCCTGACCGTGCGCTCGAAGACCTTCTCCCTGACGCCCGCGCGCTCCGCGTGCGCCGTGACGGAGTTCTCCAGGAAGAAGCTCTCGGCATCGCACCGGATGACCGAACGCGTCTCGAGATCGGCCGCCCAGCCGTCGTTCGACATCCGGATCGACCATATCGACTCGGTCTCGGGGGAGTCGGGTCGCCCCTCGGCGATGCGGTAGATCTCGCGCGCGCTCTCGAGGAAGTCGAGGCCGTCGGGGTAGTGCCGCGTGCCGCCGTAGTTCGGGTCGATGTCGAGCACCGTCTCCTCGCGCGCGAGGTCGTACGACACGATGCGGGGAGGGCGGGGAGCCGCTGCCCCCTCCGGCACGGAGATCTCGATGGGGCGCACGTGCCGAGCCGCGCCGAACGACGCCTCCCTGGTCTCCGCCGGCACGAGCGGCAGCGCGACCGAGCTCGCTGACAGGTCGATGTCGAGCGAGCCGTCGTTCCCGTGCGGCCAGATCCACGGCCAGTAGTGGTTGCTGATGGCGATGCGCAGCGTGTGCCCCGGCTCGAAGCGGTAGCCGCAGGCGACCAGCGCGAACGAGACGTCGACGTCCTCGCCCGGCAGCATCGGCACCGAGCGCTCGCACCCCTCGCGCGAGAGGAGGTTGAGGACCCCGCGGGTCACGAGCGTCGACGACCCGTCGGGAGCAACGTCGCACAGGCGCACGATCACGTTCGCCCGCTCGCTCGTCGAGCGCAGCCGCAGCCGCACCTCGGCGCGGCCGAGCACCTCGATCGCCTCGGCCACCGGCACATCGACGCACGCCGACCTGCCGTCCTCCGCGCGCTGATCCGGCGCGAGGTCTCCGACGTTTCCGAAGGGGAAGAAGCGACCGGCGTCCTGACCGGTGCTCCACGGGGAGTCGACGATGCGGCGCCCCGACCCGAGCGGCAGGGCGAGTGAGCGGTGCTCGGCCGAGCGGTCGACGCCGATCCAGCGGCCCGGCTCCTCCTCGACGAAGGTCGAGGGCGCTACGGGGTCGTTGACCCACGCCCGCAGATCCGGATCGGACTCGGCGCCGGTGTCCCGGCCCTTCAGCCAGCGGTCCCACCAGCGCAGCGTCTCGCCCAGGAAATCGATGCCGGGCCCCGGCGCGAGGCCGCGGTCGGGGTACTGGTGCGACCACGGCCCGATGATGCCCTTCGTCGGCACGTCGAGGTTGTCGAGCAGCCGGAAGACGGTGTCGCGGTAGGGGTCGTTCCACCCGCCGACCGCGAGCACGGCGGCGCGGAAGCCGTCGTACGCCTCGCAGGCGGAGCCGTGCCGCCAGTAGGCGTCGCGCTCCTGGTGCGCGACCCACGTCTCGGCCGGCGCGGTCTGGTGCTCGAGCCGCTCGCGCCACTGCTCGACCCAGCCGTCGCCGACGACCTCAGGGCGCGGCGGGCGGGAGGAGAACGCCAGCATCGTGCCGGCCCACGCCGCCATGTCGATCGCGAGCACGGCGCCGCCCATGTAGTGGACGTCGTTGTCGTAGCGGTCGTCGGTGGAGCACACCGTGACGATGGCCTTCAGTGCCTCGGGTCCTCGCGCCGCGAGCTGCAGCGAGTTGAACCCGCCCCATGAGATGCCGAACATGCCGACGGCTCCGTCGCACCACGGCTGGGCCGCGAGCCACTCGATCACCCTGATGCCGTCGTCGAGCTCGGCGGGCGAGTACTCGTCGTCGAACAGGCCGTCGCTGGAACCCGTGCCGCGGATGTCGACCCGCACCGACGCGTAGCCGTTCGCCGCGTAGAACGGATGGCGCTCGCTGTCGCGCACGCTCGTCCAGTCGTCGAGGCGGTACGGCAGGTACTCCAGCAGTGCGGGCACGGGCGCGGAGTCGGCGCCGCGCGGCAGCCAGGCGCGCGCGTGCAGGCGCACGCCGTCCGGCATCGGGATCCACAGGTCCCGCGTCTCGATCGCGCCGGGGTCGATGTCGACGTACGTCATGCGGGGTGATGCTCCTCGGGGGTGTCGGAAGGACCGGTCAGAGGGCGGCGCCCTCATCGTTGCGGACGAGGTGACCTCCGCCGATGTCGACGAGCGGCGCGCCGGGGTCGATGCGCACCGCACGGGCGTCGGCGTCTGAGCCGGGCAGGTCGGTGCTGCCGGGCTCGACGACTGCGTCGAGGAGCGATCGGGTGTACGGGTGGCGGGGCGAGGCGAACAGCCGGGCGGCCGGTGCTTGCTCGACCACGAGGCCGTCGTTCATCACCACGATGCGGTCGGCGACGTCGCGGACGACGGCGAGGTCGTGGCTGATGAACAGGCACGACAGCGAGCGCTCGTCGCGCAGCCCGGCGAGCAGGTCGAGCACGTCGGCCTGCACCGACACATCGAGCGCGGTCGTGATCTCGTCGGCGATCAGCAGGGTCGGGTCGGCGGCGAGGGCGCGGGCGATGCCGACGCGCTGCCGCTGACCGCCCGAGAGCTGCGCGGGGATGCGCGAGGCGAATTCGGGGCCGAGGCCGACTTCCGTCAGCAGCTCGGCCACGCGCCTCCGCCTGGCCGCGGCGCCGGACACGCGCGAGAAGACCTTCAGGGGGCGGGCGATCGCGTCGCCGACGGTGCGGCGGGGGTTCAGCGCGAGATCGGCGTTCTGGAAGACGAGCTGCACCGACCGTCGCACGTCGACCGGTCGCCGCGCGACGGGGCGCAGCAGATCGTGCGCGCGCCCCTCGGAGTCGGTCAGCGCCGCGGTGCCGGCGGTCGTGGGCGCGAGACCGGCGAACGCGGTGGCGACGGTCGACTTGCCGCTGCCGGACTCGCCGACGATCGCGACGGTCTCGCCGCGGCGGATCTCCAGCCCGAATCCGCGCACCGCGAGGCGGGGAGCCCCGGGGTACCGGATGTCGATCCCGGAGCAGGAGAGGATCGCGTCGTCGGCCCGGTCCCTCACATCGGGCGCGGGCGCCGCGAGGCGGGGCGCCGCGTCGATCAGCTCTCGCGTGTACGTCTCGGCCGGCCGCTCGAGCACGTCGAGCACGGCGCCGCGCTCGACCTCGCTGCCGGCGTTCAGCACGAGCACGTCGTCGGCGACCGCAGAGATGACGCCGAGGTCGTGGCTGACGATCAGCACGGCCATGCCGAGCTCTGCGCGCAGGTCGTTCACGAGCGAGAGCACAGCGGCCTGCGTGATCACGTCGAGCGCCGTCGTCGGCTCGTCGAGCACGAGGACCTTCGGGTTCGTGGCGACCGCCATCGCGATGCCGACGCGCTGCTGCTGGCCGCCCGAGAGCTCGTGCGGGTAGCGACGGCCGATCGACGCGGGGTTCGGCAGGCGTACGAGGCGGAACAGCTCGGTCAGCCGGTCGTCGCCCGACGGCAGGCCGTGCACCCGCAGCGCCTCGCGGATCTGCTCGCCGACGCGGAGAGTGGGAGTCAGCGCATGGCCGGCGTTCTGCGCGACGAGAGCGACGGTCCCGCCGCGCAGGCGCCGCAGAGGCTCGGGGGCGAGTGCGAAGACGTCGTCGCCGAACACCTCGACCGACCCCGCATCGATGCGCGACCCGTCGCGCAGGTGGCCGAGCAGCGTACGGGCGGCGGTCGACTTGCCTGAACCCGACTCGCCGACGAGGCCGAGCGTGCGGCCCTCGGCGAGCGAGAACGACAGGTCGCGGACGACCGTGACGCGCTGATCGCCCGCCTGGTACGAGATGGTGAGGCCGCGCACATCCGCGACGATCTGAGCGGTCATGCCGCCACCCCTCTCCTCGCGCGGTCGACCCCGAAGTACTTGCCGAGCCCGTCCGCTGCGAGGTTCAGGCCGACGACGAGCACCGACAGCGCGACGATCGGCGCGAGGGTACCGGCGGGCGCCACGGTGAGCGCGGCGCGGTTCTCCTGGATCATGAGGCCCCAGTCGGGCGTCGGCGGGTTCACGCCGAAGCCGAGGAACGACAGGGTCGAGACGAGCAGCACGACCCAGCTCGCGCGCATCGCGAACTCGACGAGGATCGTGTCGAGGATGTTCGGCAGCACCTCGCGCACGATGATCGGCAGCGAGCGCTCGCCGCGGGCCTTGGCAGCGGTGACGTACCCGGCCGACAGCACCGGGAACGTCGCGCCGCGCACGACGCGGGCGACGGCGGGCACGTAGACGACGGCGACCGCGAGGACGAGCACCCAGAGCCCGTTGCCGAACACGCTCACGACCAGCAGCAGCGCCAGCACGCTCGGCACCGCGAGGATCGCGTCGAGCACGCGGGTGATGCCGCCGTCGACCCAGCGGCCGTAGTAGGCGGAGACTGTGCCGATGAGGGTGCCGACCACGACCGCGACGAGGGTGGCCAGCAGCGACACCAGCAGCGCGAAACGGCCGCCCTCGAGCGTGCGCGAGAGCACGTCGCGGCCGTACTGGTCGGTGCCCAGCCAGTGGGCGCCGCTCATGCCGGCGAGGGCGTTCTGCGAGTCGTTCGCCACGGGGTCGTAGGGGGAGAGCCACGGGGCGACGACCGCGATGACGACGGTGACGGAGACCAGGACCAGCCCGACGCGGGTGCCGGCGCTGAGGTCGCGGAGGCGGATCACGCGGTCGCTCCCTTCGTGCGGCGCGCTGCTCGTCTGTGCAGGGTGCGCTGGCGGGGGTCGATCCAGAGCGCGACGAGGTCGGCTGCGAGGTTCACGACGACGTAGACCAGCGCGGTGACGACCGCGATGGCCTGGAGCATCGGCAGGTCGCGGGTCGAGACCGACTCGATCATGAGCTTGCCGAGCCCCGGATAGTTGAACACCGACTCCACCACGACCACGCCGCCGAGCAGCCAGGCGACGTTGATCGAGATGACGGGGAGAACGGGCAGCAGCGCGCTCGGCACGACGTGGCGCCACAGCACCGTGCGCCGCGGCACGCCCTTCAGCTCGGCGGTGACGGCGTACTCGGTCGACAGCCCGTCGATGGTCGAGGAGCGCATGGCCCTGATGATGTAGGCGGCCATCGCGATGATCAGGGTGATCCCCGGCAGCACGATCGACGGCAGCAGGTCGCCGAACGCCGCGTCGGGGCCCTGCAGCACGACGGCGGGGAAGATCGGCAGCACGATCGCGAAGCCCAGGATGAGCAGCGTCGCGATCACGAACTCGGGCACGCTCATCAGGACGAGCGAGAGCACAGACACGGTCGAGTCGGCGGCGGTGCCCCGGCGGCTGGCCGCGAGGACGCCGAGCGCGATCGACAGTCCGATGCCGAACACGATCGCCGGCACGGCGATCAGCAGCGAGTGCGAGAAGGCGGCCCAGATCTCATCCGAGACCGGGTTCCCCGAGACCAGCGACGTGCCGAAGTCGCCTCTTACGGCGCCGGCGATCCACGAGCCGAAGCGCGCCCAGACGCTCTGGTCGAGCCCCAGCTGCGCGCGCAGGGTCTCCAGCGCCTCGGGCGTGGCGTTCTGGCCGAGCAGCTGCTGGGCGACGTCGCCCGGAAGAGCCTGCACGGCGAAGAACACGAAGAACGCGGCGAGGAAGAGGGTGATGAGACCCGTGATCAGGCGGGTCAGGATGAGGCGGAGCACCAGGATCAGCCCTCCTTCAGCCCGATGGACATGTAGTCGAACTCGAAGCCGTACTCGTCGTAGCCGACCACGTCGTCTCCGAGCCCCACCAGCCGGTCGCCGAAGACCGGGGTCATGTCGGCGCCGTCCGAGACGATGAGCCGCTGCGCGTCCTGGTACTTCTGGAGGCGGCTGGCGTCGTTCATGTCGGCGCGGGCCTCGTCGAGGAGCCGGTCGAACGCCGGGTTCGACCAGGCCGACTCGTTGTAGCTCGAGCCGGAGCGGAAGATCTGGTTCAGCAGCTGGTCGATCGGGCGACCGGTGAACCAGTAGCTGACCATCAGCGGCTCGACCATCCACACCTGCGTGTAGAACGAGTCAGCCGCGACGTTGGTGATGCGCAGATCGATCCCCGCCTGCTTCACCTGCGACGCGTACGCGGTGGCGATCGCGGTGAAGTTCGGTTCGTAGGCCGAGGTGAAGATCTTCGTCGAGAACCCCTCGCGGTCGATCTTCTTCAGGATCTGCATCGCTTTCTCGGGGTCGTACTCGCGCTCCTCGTCGACGAACGCCTTGAGCTGCGGCGGCACCGGGTTGTCCCATCCGGGCGTGCCGGTTCCCTGCAGCGCCGTGTCGAGCACGACCCTCGGGTCGTAGGCGAGCTTCATGGCCTGCCGCATCTGCGGGTCGGCGAACTCGTCGCTCGTGAACAGCATCGGGATGGTGTACCACTGCGCGTTCTCGACCCGGGCGACCGTGACGCCGGGGGAGCCGGCGACCACGCGCGCGGTGGGGTTGTCGAGGTTGGTCTGGGAGAGCAGATCGACCTGGCGCGAGAGCAGCGCGTTCACGCGGGCCGACGTGTCCTGGATCGAGAAGAACTCGATCCGGTCGAGCGTCGCGCGGCCGTCGAAGTAGTCCTCGTTGACGCGCACGGCGCCCTGGCCGGCCGGGGTGAACGACTCCAGGACGAACGGGCCGGTGCCGATGCCCGTGCGGCCGATGTCGGCCGCGGAGTCCTCGGGGATGACGTAGCACTGGTAGGCCGTCAGCAGCGACGGGAACTCGGCGTTGGGGGAGGACAGCCGGAAGCGGACGGTCGTCGTGTCGACCGCCTCGATGTGCGCGACCTGGTCGAGGGCGCCGGCCTGCGGGGAGGCGGTGTCCGGATCGAGGATGTGCTCGAAGGTGTACCTGACGTCCCGCGAGGTGAGGTCGCGGCCGTCGTGGAAGCGCACGCCGCTGCGCAGGCGGAAGTCCCAGACGGTGGCGTCGGCGTTGGCCGACCAGTCGGTCGCGAGGTCGGGCACCGTGGTGCCCTCGCGGTCGAGCCTCACGACGCGGTTGTAGATCGCGCCGAGGTACTCGTACGCCGAGAGCGAGCTGGCGGGGTCGAGCGTCTCGGCCGCAGAGGCGGCGGGGCGCGCGATGCGCATCGTCGCCCCGGCCTTGGCGGTGCCGGACGCCGCGCTCTCCGGCAGGTCGAGAGGGGGTGCGCCGCAGGCGGCGAGGCCGAGGGTCGCCGTCGCCCCGAGAAGCCCTCCGAGGAGCTGTCGGCGGTTGAGTGTCACAGATAGGGTCCTGACGCTGAGCGGTCCCTTGCACGATACAGCGATCGTTCAGGAACCCCAATCCGCTCTCCCGCCCTGCGGGGCGTGCGAACCGCGTCGTTCCGGGCCGCAGCGGGGAGACGCGCCGCCGGCCCGCGAACGCGGAAACGGCCCCCGCGCGATGCGCGAGAGCCGAAGGAGTTCCGGACGGCCGGCGCATCCCCCCCAGAGGCCGGCCGCCCGGAAGAGGGTCACCCGAAGCGACCGGAGACGTAGTCCTCGGTGGCCTGCACGGTCGGTGCGGTGAAGATCTTGGTGGTGTCGTCGTACTCGATGAGCTTGCCGGGCTTGCCGGTGCCCGCGATGTTGAAGAACGCGGTCTTGTCGCTCACGCGGCTGGCCTGCTGCATGTTGTGCGTCACGATCACCACGGTGTACTCGTTCTTGATCTCCTCGATCAGCTCCTCGATCGCGAAGGTCGAGATCGGGTCGAGAGCCGAGCACGGCTCGTCCATCAGGATGATGTCGGGCGAGACCGCGATCGCGCGGGCGATGCACAGGCGCTGCTGCTGGCCGCCCGAGAGGCCGGAGCCCGGCTTGTCGAGGCGGTCCTTGACCTCGTTCCAGAGGTTGGCGCCGCGCAGCGACTTCTCGACCAGCGAGTCCGCGTCGCTCTTGGCCATGCGCTTGTTGTTGAGCTTCACGCCGGCCAGCACGTTCTCGCGGATCGACATCGTGGGGAACGGGTTGGGGCGCTGGAACACCATGCCCACCTGGCGGCGGACGAGCACCGGGTCGACGCCCGGCCCGTAGAGGTCCTGGCCGTCGACCAGCACCTCGCCCGACACGCGCGCGCCGGGGATGACCTCGTGCATCCGGTTGAGCGTGCGCAGGAACGTGGACTTGCCGCAGCCCGAGGGGCCGATGAAGGCGGTCACGCTGCGCGGCTGGATGTCGATCGACACGCCCTCGACGGCGAGGAAATCGCCGTAGTAGACGTTCAGATCGTTGACTTCGATGCTCTTCGACACTTCGAGGATCCTTCTGTGGTTCGGGGAGAGTTTGCGGGGCTCAGCGGCCGGACATCTTCGGAGCGAAGACCTTGGCGACCAGGCGGGCGAGCAGGTTGAGGACCATGACGATCAGGATGAGCGTGAGGGCGGCCGCCCAGGCCCGCGACAGCGACGCGTCGGGGTTCGTGCCCTGGTTCATGTACGAGTTGTAGGCGAACACGGGCAGGGTCATCATCTGGCCGTCGAACAGGTTGGTGTTCAGGCTCAGGGTGTAGCCGGCGGTCAGCAGCAGGGGAGCCGTCTCGCCGATCACGCGCGAGATCGCGAGCATGACCGAGGTGGTGATGCCGGCGATGGAGGTGGGCAGCACGACCTTGACGATCGTCAGCCACTTCGGCACGCCGAGGGCGTACGACGCCTCGCGCAGCTCGTTCGGAACGATCTTCAGCAGCTCCTCGCTGCCGCGCACGACCACCGGGATCATGAGCACCGCAAGGGCGATCGCGCCCATCGCGCCCATCGAGGCGCCCGGTCCGATGAGGATGGCGAACACCGAGTAGACGAACAGACCGGCGACGATCGAGGGGATGCCCGTCATGACGTCGATGAAGAACGTGATGGCCCGCGCGAGCCGGCCCCGTCCGTACTCGACGAGGTAGATCGAGGTCATCAGCCCGACGGGGACCGCGATGACGGTCGCGAGGAGGGTGATCAGCACGGTGCCCCACACCGCGTGCACGATGCCGCCGCCGTCGCCGACGACGTTGCGCATCGTGTAGGTGAAGAACTCGGGCTGGAAGAAGCGGCCGATGCCGTTGGCGACGACGGTCCACAGCAGCGAGATCAGGGGCAGGACGGCGATGAGGAACGCGGTCGAGACGAGCGCGGTCATCAGGCGGTCGACGGCCTTGCGCCGGTTCTCGGTGATGGAGGAGACGATCGTGATCAGCACGACGTAGAGCAGGATGCCCGTGATCGCGGCGCCGGCGATGTTGAACTCGGCGATTCCGGCGTCGAGTGCGAGCACGGCGAAGACTGCGAACGAGATGGCGAACGAGGCGGCGAGAAGCGCCCACGGCGCCCAGCGGGGGAGGCGGCCGGTGGTGAGGGAGACCGGAGCGGCGGTGATGGCGGTCATGTCAGTTCGCTCCCGAGAAGGCGGCGCGGCGGGAGACGACCCAGCGAGCGGCCGCGTTGACCGCGAAGGTCACGATGAACAGGATGAGACCCGTCGCGATGAGCGTGTTGACGCCCTCGCCGTGCGCCTCGGGGAACCGAAGGGCGATGTTCGCGGGGATCGGCGTCGGGTTGGTCGAGGTGAGCAGCTGGAACGAGATGACGCCGGAGGCGGAGAGCACCATCGTCACGGCCATGGTCTCGCCGAGCGCGCGGCCGAGGCCGAGCATCGCGCCGGAGACCATGCCGCTGCGGGCGAAGGGGAGCACGGCCATCCGGATCATCTCCCAGCGCGTCGCGCCGAGGGCCAGGGCGGCCTCCTCGTGGAGCTTCGGGGCCTGCAGGAACACCTCGCGGCAGATGGCGGTCATGATCGGCAGGATCATGACCGCGAGCACCAGCGAGGCCGTCAGGATGGTGCGGCCAGCGGTGAAGACCTGGCCGCTGAAGAGCGGGATGAAGCCGAGGTACTCGTTCAGCCACTGGTAGAAGGGGACGAGCGTCGGCGCGAGCACCAGCGCGCCCCAGAGGCCGAACACGACCGAGGGCACGGCGGCCAGCAGGTCGATGACGTAGCCCAGGAGAGCCGCGATGCGGCGGGGTGCGTAGTGCGAGATGAACAGCGCGATGCCGATGGCCAGGGGAGTGGCGACGACCAGCGCGATGAGCGACGACCACACCGTCGCGAACACCAGGGGAAGGACGTAGGGCCAGAACGAGCCGCCCTGCAGGATGTGGTTGTCGCTCGTGTCGCCCTTGAAGGCGGGCATCGACTGCACGATCAGGAAGACCGTGACGGCGGCCAGCACGAGCAGGATCAGGATGCCCGACCCGACCGCGGTGCCGGAGAACACGCTGTCGCCCAGGCGCCGCTTGGCCTTGATGGGCGCGGCATCCGGTGTTTTGGGGGCTGAGGGTGGCGCCTTCTCGATGGTGCTCATTCGTTCCCAGTCTGGTGATGTCCTGCGGTGGGGAGGATGTTCGCGGCGGTGCCCCCGCGGGGGATCTTCGGGCTCTCGCCCGGCGATCGCCGCGGGGGCACCGTCACGTGTTGTCGGTTATCAGTCGACCTGGATGCCGTCGATCGCGGCGAGGACCTGCTCGCGCAGGCCGTCCGAGATCGGGGCGCTGCCGGCGTTCTCGGCGGCGGCGTCCTGCGCCTCAGCCGAGGCGACGTACTCGAAGTAGGCCTTGACGAGAGCGGCCTGGTCGGCGTCCTCGTACTGCTCGCAGCCGATCAGGTAGCTGACCAGCGCGATCGGGTAGGCGCCGTCGGCGGCCGCACCCGGGTCGACGTCGAAGACGAGGTCGTGCTCGCCGCGGCCCTCGGCCAGAGCCGAGCCCTCGACGAGAGCGGCAGCCGCCTCGGCCGAGTACGGCACGAAGTCGTCGCCGACCTGGACGTGGGTCTGACCGAGGTCGCCGACCTGCGAGGCGTCGGCGAAGCCGATGGTGCCGTTGCCGTCGGTGATCGTCTGCACGACGCCCGAGGTGCCCTGGGCCGAAGCGCCCTTGAGGTCCGAAGGCCACTCGTCCGAGACCTCGTAGGTCCAGACGTCGGCGGCCGCGGCCGAGAGGTAGCTGACGAAGGTCTCCTGCGTGCCCGAGGGGTCGGAGCGGTGGACCGGCTCGATGGCCAGGTCGGGCAGCTCGACGCCGTCGTTGGTGGCGGCGATCGCGTCGTCGTTCCAGTTGGTGATCTTGCCGGCGAAGATGTTGGCGATCGTCTCGGCGTCGAGGTTCAGCGCGTCGATGCCCTCGATGTTGAACGCGACGGCGACGGGCGAGATGTAGGCGGGGATCTCGACGATGTCGTCTGCGGCGCAGGCGCCGAAGCCGCCGGCGGCGATCTCCTCGTCGTTGAACGCGCGGTCCGAGCCGATGAACGCGCTGGCGCCCGACTGGAAGTTCTCACGACCCGTACCCGAACCGGTGGGCTCGTAGTTGACGGTCACATCGGGGTTCGCGGTCTGGAAGCCGGCGACCCAGGCCTGCTGAGCGGCCTCCTGCGACGACGCACCGGTGGCGTCGAGCGTGCCCGAGAGCGTCGAGGCGGTCTCCTCGCCGCTCGCGGCGTCGTCGGAGGAACCGCCCTCGTTCGCGGCGCAGCCGACGAGGGTGAGGGCGGCAACGGCGCCGAGCGCCGCGACGCTCGTGAAACGGGTGATCTTCACTGTGTTTCCGTTCATTCTGTGGTCAGGGGCGGCCCCGGTGATCGCGGGGCACGCCTTGACGTTAAGCGGGCACGTTAACGAGAGTGCGCCGTCAGGGTGAACGGAAGGTGAACGAGCGGAAAAGAGCGGCACGGGCGGCTCGTCGCCGCCGGCGAGGGCTGTCAGACGAGGGCGCGGTGGCTCTCGACGGCGACGACGCGGAGATCATCCGGGTCCTTCGACACGTGCGCGACGGTGAACGCGCCCGTCTCGAGCGAACCGATCTCGCGGAGCCCGGGGTGAGCGCTGCTCAGCAGGTGCGACAGGATGCCGGGCAGCACGGGGCCGTGGCTGCAGACGACGGCGCCCTTGCCGGCCGAGATGCGCTGGTCGACGACGCCGGCGATGTCGTCGAGGCCGTCCTCCCAGGCGTCCTGGCTGATCGCTTCGGTCTCGGCGATCGGGCGGCCGAGCGCCTTCGAGAGCGGGGTGACCGTTTGCAGGCAGCGCGTCGCCGTCGACGAGACGATCTTGCGGACGCCGAACGCCGCCAGCTCGCCCGCGAGGGCCTTCGCCTGCTTCTCGCCCTTCGCGCTCAGGGGACGCAGGTGATCGGCGTGGGGCCAGTCGCCGCGCGACGTCGCGGTCGCGTGCCGGACGGCGATCACGGGGAACGTGGCCTGCGCGCCCGACTCGAACTGCTCGAGGAACGTCTCGAGGACCTCGCGGTCGAACGGGTACGTCAGCCGCTTGAAGGCCACCTCGGGGGTGAGCCACTCGACGGCCGAGATCTCGCGGTTCGGCGCGAATGTGCTCTCGCGCACCGCGCGGTCCTTGGCCCGCATGGACCAGTAGTGCACGACCTTGTCGCGCCCGCCCGGCAGGGTGTAGGCCACGATGTCGACCGGCGGGCCGAGCACCGCGGCGATGCCCGTCTCCTCGTGCACCTCGCGCACGGCGGTCTCGGCGAGGATCTCGCCGGGCTTGATCTTGCCCTTGGGGAAGCTGACGTCGCCCCGCGAGTCGCGATGAACCACCAGGACGCGCAGCCGCCCGCCGGCGATGCGCCACATGACGCCGCCGGCGGCGTAGACCGTCGTCTTGCTCACCGTGTCATTATTCACCGCACGGCGCGCGAACGTCGGCGACGCGCGACCAGCTGCATCGTGCGGTCCTGCAGATCGATGAGGGGGGCGCCGTCCGCGTCGAGATGGTGGCGCTCCCACGCCCCGTCGGCGCCGAGGTGCCACGTGGCGGTGCCCTCATCCATCGCGAGGGCGAACAGGTCGAGCAGCTCCTGCCGGTGGCGCTCCTCGATCACGCGGACGAGCGCCTCGACGCGGCGGTCGAGGTTGCGGTGCATCATGTCGGCGCTGCCGATGTACACCTCGGGGTCGCCGTCGTTGTGGAACGCGAAGATGCGCGAGTGCTCGAGGTAGCGGCCGAGCACGCTGCGCACCCGGATGTTGTCGCTCACGCCCGGCAGATCGACGCGCATCGCGCAGATGCCCCTCACCCACACGTCGACCTCGACGCCCGCTTGGCTCGCACGGTACAGCGCGTCGATGATCTGCTCGTCGACCATCGAGTTGACCTTGATCTGCACACGGGCCGGCTTACCGGCCTTCGCGGCGCGCGCCTCGCGGTCGATGAGCTTGACGAGGCCCTTGCGCAGGTGGAGGGGGGCGACGAGCAGGCGCTTGAACTTCTTCTCGATGGCGTAGCCGCTGAGCTCGTTGAACAGGCGCGTGAGGTCGAGGCCCACCTGCGGGTCGCACGTGAACAGGCCGTAGTCCTCGTAGATGCGGCTCGTCTTGGGGTTGTAGTTGCCCGTGCCGACGTGGCTGTAGTGCCGCAGCTCTCCCCGCTCCTCGCGGATGACGAGCGCCAGCTTGCAGTGGGTCTTGAGGCCGACGAGGCCGTAGACCACGTGCACGCCCGCCTTCTCGAGCTGACGAGCCCACTCGATGTTGTTGGCCTCGTCGAAGCGGGCCTTCACCTCGACGAGGGCCAGGACCTGCTTGCCGTTCTGGGCCGCGTCGATGAGCGCCTTGATGATGGGGCTGTCGCCCGAGGTGCGGTACAGCGTCTGCTTGATCGCGAGCACCTGGGGGTCGCGCGCCGCCTGCTCGAGGAACGCCTGAACGCTCGTCGCGAACGACTCGTACGGGTGGTGGACCAGCACGTCGCCCTTGCGGATCGCCGCGAAGATGTCGGCCTTGGCGTGCTTCGAGTCCGCGTCGTTCGGCCGCAGCTCGAGCGCCGTCACCGGAACGCGCGCCTCGAAGCGCAGGTCGGGCCGGTCGATCCTCGCCACCTCGAACATCGCGCGCAGGTCGAGCGGGGCGCGCAGCCGGTACACCTCCTGCTCGGTGATGTCGAGCTCGTCGAGCAGGAGGCTGAGGGTCACGTCGTCCATGTCCTCGGTGATCTCGAGCCGGATGGGGGGTCCGAAGCGGCGCCGGCGCAGCTCGTCCTCGAGGGCCTGGATGAGGTTCTCGGTCTCGTCCTCCTCGACCACCATGTCCTCGTTGCGCGTCACGCGGAAGGCGTGGTGCTGCAGCACGTCCATGCCGGGGAACAGGTCGGTGAGGTTCTCGGCGATCAGCTCCTCGAGCGGGAGCACCTTGATGACGCCGCCGTCCTCGCCGGGAACGGGGACGACGCGCGGGAGCATCGGGGGCACCTTCACCCTGGCGAACTCCTGGCGGCCCGTTCGCGCGTTGCGGATGCGCACGGCGAGGTTCAGCGACAGGCCGGAGATATAGGGGAACGGATGGGCGGGGTCGACCGCGAGCGGCATCAGCACGGGGAAGACCTGCACCTGGAAGTACTCGTAGAGCTCGGCCTGCTGCTCGCCCGAGAGCTCGTGCCACGTGACGATCTCGACGCCCTCGGCCGACAGCGCGGGGCGGACGCCCTCGTGCCAGGCGGCGGCATGGCGCTCCTGCAGCGCGTGCGCCTCAGCGCTGATCGACTCGAGCACCTTGGCCGGCGCGGTTCCGATGTTGGTCGGCACCGCGAGGCCCGTGACGATGCGGCGCTTGAGGCCGGCGACGCGCACCATGAAGAACTCGTCGAGGTTGCTGGCGAAGATGCCGAGGAAGTTCGCGCGCTCCAGCAGCGGGACGAGCGGATCCTCCGCCATCTCGAGCACGCGCTGGTTGAACGCCAGCCAGCTCAGCTCGCGGTCGACGTAGCGGTCGAAGGGGAGGTCCTCCTCCGGGGTCGGCACCAGCTCGTCGAAGTCGTCGTCGTCCGACCCGAGCTCGCTCCCGACGATCGCCACATCACTCATCTTCCGCTCCTGCCGCTCATGGTGAGAACACCATCCTGACACCGCAGGGTGTCGCGCGGGTGAACGGATGACGCACCCCGTGTCGTTTCCGGAAACACGAGGGGCCGTGCGGCCGCCGCTCGCGCGCTACGCGGCCGCTTCTTCGACCGCGTTGAAGCGGTAGCCGACGTTGCGCACTGTGCCGATGAGCTGTTCGAGGTCGCCGAGCTTGGCGCGCAGGCGGCGGACGTGCACGTCGACCGTGCGGGTGCCGCCGAAGTAGTCGTAGCCCCAGACCTCACTGAGCAGCTGCTCGCGCGTGAACACCCGGGAGGGGTGGGCCGCGAGGAAGTGGAGCAGCTGGAACTCCTTGAACGTGAGGTCGAGCTGCTTGCCCCTCGCCTTGGCCGAGTAGGAGGCCTCGTCGATCGTGATCCCGGAGGTCTGTACCTGGCTGCCGCCGTCGCCCTCCGCCGGACGCCTGCCGAGGAGCAGGCGGATGCGCGCATCGACCTCGGCGGGGCCCGCGGTGTGGAGCACGACGTCGCCGACGCCCCATTCCGGCGTGACGGCCGTGAGCCCGCCCTCTGTGGCCACGAGGAGCACGGGCGCCTCGACGCCGGTCGAGCCGAGCAGCTGGCACAGCGACTTCGCGCCGGCGAGGTCGCCGCGGCCGTCGACGATCACGAGGTCGGCCTCGGTCGCACCCGTCAGGCTGCTCGTCGCGGCGGGGAGCTGCCTGGCCTCGTGCGGCAGCAGATCGAGCGCGGGAAGCGCCGCTCCGTCAGGGACGGAGCTCAGAATCAGGATCCGAGTCACATTCATCCTTCCGAGCGCCTGATGTCATCTTAGGGACAGGCATGTTTCGGGAATGTGACGGGGTGCTCGCGCCTGTGTGGGGCACAATGGGCAGATGTCGACGTCCGAGCTCACCCCGCGCCCCGCGCGCGCCGGCATGATCGCGACCTGGTCGTTCGCCGCGGTGTTCGCTCTCGCCGCCGGCTTCTTCGCGCCGGTCGACCACCGCTTCGCCTGGTTCGCGGTCGGCGCCGGCGTCTGCGTCTTCCTCGCATTCGCCGTCAACCTCGCGACGGGCAGGGCGCACGGCTTCCTCGTGCGCACGGCGGCCGCGGCCGTCGGCGCTCTCGTCGTGATGGGCGTCATCGCGATCGCGTTCTTCCTCGCGACGGGGTTCGCGCAGGTCGGCGCCCTCTGAGCGACGGGCGTCGAGGCTCGAGCCGCGACGCGCCCGGTGATAGGGTTTCGCCATGGACCTTTTCGCGCTCGAGATGTTCTTCATCGGCCTGCTGGGGCTCGCGAGCCTCGCCATCGCGTTCGTCGCCGGCGCGGTGGTCCTTAACCTCTTCCGCGGCCAGAAGTAGCGCGCGAGCCCTTCGGCGCCGGATGCCATCGGCATCCGGCGCTTTCGTCTGCATACGCGGATACGCTTGATTCACCATGATCGAGATTCCGACTGACCTCCCCGCCGAAGTCGTTCCCCTCTCCTGGCTCATCGGAGTCTGGGAGGGCACGGGCATGATCGACTTCACGACGGGCGAGGGCGTGCACTACGAGGGCGAGTTCACCCAGCAGGTGAGCTTCAGCCGCGGCGACGGGCCGTTCCTGAACTACTCGGCCACCGCGAGCTACGAGACGCCGATCGGCGCGCGCGCCCCGCTCGCTGCCGAGACGGGCTTCTGGCGGCTCGCTCTGCCCGACGCGGCGACCGCGGCGGGCCCCGGCCTGCTGCCGCCGACGCAGCAGGGCAAGGCTGCGACGGCGGAAGACGTCGAGAACCTGCGCAACGCGACGGGCGGCTTCGACATCGAGGCGGCCGTGGTGCGCTCCGACGGCGTGACCGAGCTGTACGTCGGGCAGGTCAAGGGCCCGCGCGTCGACCTCGCGACCGACGCCGTCGTGCGCTCGGCCGGCGCCAAGCAGTACTCGGCGGCGACGCGCATGTACGGCCTCGTCGACCAGAAGCTGCTGTGGGCGTGGGACATGGCGGCGCTCGGGCGCTCGCTCTCGTCGCACGCCTCCGCCAGCCTCGAGAAGGTGCAGTGATGAGCGCCGAACCGGGCATCGCCCCTCCGTACGGCGCCGACCTCCCCGGCGCGATCGTCGACGAGGGCGTCGTGACCCATCTCGGCGACCCGGTGCGCGAGCAGCGCGCGCTCGCGGCGGGAGCCGCCGCGGCGCCGCTCGGCGACCGCGCTGTCATCACGGTGCGCGGCGAGGACCGCCGCAGCTGGCTCGATTCCATCACCTCCCAGGCGGTCAGCGCGCTCGCACCGGGTGAGAGCACCGAGCTGCTCGTGCTGTCCCCTCAGGGGCACATCGAGCACGCGGCGGCGGTGGTGGCGACCGACGACACGGTGTGGCTCATCGCAGACGCGGGCGACGCCGCCCCGCTGGCGAAGTGGCTCACGATGATGCGCTTCCGCTCCCGCGTCGAGATCGTCGAGCGCACCGATCTCGCGGTCGTCGGCTTCGTGCCGGGCGGCGCCGCGGCCGACGCGCTCGTCGCGGCGGCCGGCCCCCGCGTGTGGGTCGATCCGTGGACGCACGTGACGCGCGGCGGGTGGCAGTACGCCGAGACGGGGGAGCACCCCGGTGCCGAGCGCGCATGGGCCGAGGCGATCATCGAACCGGCCTCGCACCCCGCGGCCGAGCTGTTCGCCGGCATCGGTGCGGCCGGCGCGCTCGCCGCAGACGCCCTGCGCATCGCAGCATGGCGCCCCCGCTGGTCGGGCGAGGTCGACGAGAAGAGCATCCCGCACGAAAGCGACTGGCTGCGCAGCGCCGTTCATCTGGACAAGGGCTGCTACCGCGGGCAGGAGACGGTCGCCAAGGTGCACAACCTCGGCCACCCGCCCCGCCGGCTCGTGATGCTGCACCTCGACGGCTCGGAGAGCGTGCTCCCGTCGCGCGGCGACGCCGTGCTCGACGGCGAGCGCGAGGTCGGCCGGGTCACCTCGGTCGCCCGCCACCACGAGCTCGGGCCCATCGCCCTCGCGGTCGTGTCCCGCCGAACGGCGGCGGACTCCCCACTGGTCGTCGCCGCGGGCGAGGAGCGGGTCGCGGCGGCGCAGGAGGTCATCGTGCCGGCCGACGCCGGCTCGGTCGCCGACGTGCCCCGTCTCACGCGCCTCTCCCGCCGGCCGCTCGCCGAGTGACGCCCCCGTCATCCGGGGTCACGCGTTCCGGCGGACGCCGGGCGCTCGGTAGGCTGTAGGCATGACGCACACGCTGATCCTTCTGCGCCACGGCCAGAGCGAATGGAACGAGAAGAACCTGTTCACCGGATGGGTGGACGTCCGCCTCACCGAGCAGGGCAGGGCGGAGGCCAGCCGCGGCGGCGAGCTCCTGCGCGAGCAGGGCGTGCTGCCCGACGTGCTGCACACCTCGGTGCTCTCGCGCGCCATCCAGACCGCGAACCTCGCGCTCGACGCCGCCGACCGGCTGTGGATCCCCGTGAAGCGCTCGTGGCGCCTCAACGAGCGCCACTACGGCGCGCTGCAGGGCAAGGACAAGGCGCAGACGCTCGCCGAGTTCGGCGAGGAGCAGTTCATGACCTGGCGCCGCTCGTTCGACGTGCCGCCGCCCGAGATCGCCGCCGACGACGAGTTCGCGCAGACCGACGACCCCCGCTACGAAGGCATCGACGGCGAGCTGCCGGCGACCGAGTCGCTCGCGCTCGTGATCGACCGCATGCTGCCGTACTGGGAGAACGAGATCGTTCCCGACCTCAAGGCGGGCAGGACGGTTCTCGTCACGGCGCACGGCAACTCGCTGCGCGCGCTCGTCAAGCACCTCGACGGCATCAGCGACGACGACATCGCGAGCCTGAACATCCCGACGGGCATTCCGCTGAAGTACGAGCTCGACGACGACTTCCGCCCCGTCGGCCCCGCGGTCTACCTCGACCCAGACGCAGCCGCAGCGGGCGCCGCGGCCGTGGCGGCTCAGGGCAAGTAGCGCCAGGCGCCTGATCGGTCCGCGAAAAGGCCCCCGCTCCATCCGGAGCGGGGGCCTTTTCGCGGCAGTGCGGCGGATCAGACCTGGTCGTCGTCGTCGACCGCCCAGTCGCCCGTGGCGAGGTAGATCATCTTCTTCGCGACGCCGACCGCGTGGTCGGCGAAGCGCTCGTGGTAGCGGCTGGCGAGGGTCGCGTCGACGATGGCCGCGGTGTCCTCTGCGGTCTTCGCGCCGAGGACCTTGTCGAACACGCTGGCGTGCAGCTCGTCGACCTCGTCGTCCGCGTTGCGGATGCTCTCGGCGATCGCGAGGTCCTGGGTGCGCAGCAGCTCGGTCAGCTGGCGCGAGACCTCGACGTCGAGCTGGCCCATGCGGGTGAACGTCTTGCGAAGGCCCTGGGGCACGGCGCGCTCGGGGTAGCGGAGGCGCGTGAGCTGCGCGATGTGCTCCGCGAGGTCGCCCATGCGCTCGATCGATGCGCTCGCGCGCAGCGCCGTGACGACGATGCGGAGGTCGCGGGCGACGGGCTGCTGCATCGCGAGGATCTCGATCGCCATCTCGTCGAGCGAGACCGCGCGCTCGTCGATCAGTGCGTCACCGGCGATGACCTCCTCGGCGAGCGCCACGTCGCTGGTGGCGAATGCCGTGGTCGCCTTGTCGATCGCGACCGTGACGAGCTCGGCGATCTCGACGAGGCGTGCCTGCACGTCCTCCAGAGACTGGTGGAATACTTCGCGCATCGTGTGTGGCCCTTTCATCTGCGGAAACTGCACCTGGTGCGGCCGGTTCGGCGCACGCAGGAGCGCGTCGCCGTCGGCGAGAACGAGTCTGGCGACCCAAGGTTAACGAATGGTGACCTGCGCGGGAACTCTGCCGGGCGGCACGCCGCTCAGGTGCACTTCTGGTGAACCGGAAGCGCTCCGCGCCCATACGCTAGGGATATGCCATCCATGCAGCTGATGCTGCTGCTCGCCCTGCTCGTCGGCGTCGTCATCGGCGCCGGCCTCGGGGCGATCGTCCTCCTCGCCGTCCGCGCGAGGGCCAGGGCCGAGTCGGCGAACAGCACGCTGCTCCCCGAAGGGGTCGAGTCGGTGCTGTCGTCGATGGACGACGCCGCGGCGGCCATCGACACCTCGGGCCTCGTCGTGGCGACGTCGCCGTCCGCGCCGGCGCTCGGGGTGCATCCGGAGCGCACGCTCGACAACGAGGGGCTGCGCCGGCTGCTGAAGATCGCGCGCACCGCGGGAACGGCGACCGAGGCGATCCGCCTCAGGCTCGGCCCCCTGCAGGGGCAGCAGCGCCTCGTCGCGGCGCGCGTGACGCGGCTGAGCGAGCGGTACTTCCTGCTCATCCTGCGCGACATCTCCGAGCAGGAGCGCCTCGAGCAGATGCGCCAGGACTTCATCGCCAACACCAGCCACGAGCTGAAGACCCCAGTCGGGGCCATCACCCTGCTGAGCGAGGCGATCGACTTCGCGGCCGACGAGCCGGATGAGGTGAGGCGGTTCGCATCGCGCCTCACGGCGGAGGCCGAGCGCCTCGGGCAGCTCACGGGCCGCATCATGGATCTCTCGCGCCTGCAGGCCGCCGAGCAGTCGCAGGACATGGCGGACGTTGCGGTCGACGAGGTCGTCACGGCGGCGATCGAGGCCAACGCGGTCTCCGCGGTCGGCGCCGAGGTCGAGCTGGTGCGCGGAGGGGATCGAGGCCTGCACGTGCGCGGCGACTCCCACGTGCTGATCGAGGCCGTGAGCAACCTCATCTCGAACGCGATCTCGTACTCGCCGAAGGGATCGCGCGTCGGCATCGGCGTCGAGAACGACGGCGTCTCGCTCGACATCGCGGTCAGCGACCAGGGCATCGGCATCGCCGAGGCCGATCAGCAGCGCGTGTTCGAGCGGTTCTACCGCGCCGACCAGGCGCGATCGCGCCGCACGGGAGGCACGGGGCTCGGGCTGTCGATCGTGAAGCACGCCGTGTATCGTCACGGCGGCGAGGTCAAGCTGTGGTCGAAGCCCAACAGGGGCTCGACGTTCACGATCCGCCTGCCGCTGAGCGATGCGCCCGACCGCGATGAGGCGGGCGACGACACGACGCGGAAGAAGACGACGGCGAAGCGCCGGAAGAAGGAGAAGGCATGACTACTCGAGTGCTGCTGGTCGAGGACGAGCCCGACCTCGCAGATCCGCTGGCCTACCTGCTGCGTCGGGAGGGGTTCGACGTCGAGATCGCCGATGACGGCGAGCTCGCCCTCGAGGTGTTCCGCGAGCGCGGCGCAGACGTGATCCTGCTCGACCTGATGCTGCCGGGGATCCCCGGCACCGAGGTCTGCCGCCAGGTGCGCACGACGTCGGCGGTGCCGATCGTCATGCTCACGGCCAAGGACAGCGAGATCGATATCGTCGTCGGCCTCGAGCTCGGGGCGGACGACTACGTCACCAAGCCCTACTCCGCGCGCGAGCTGCTGGCGCGCATGCGCGCGGTGCTCCGGCGGTCGCAGCAGGACGAGGAGGACATCGACGAGCGCGTGCTGCGCGGCGGTCGGGTCACGCTCGACGTCGACCGCCACACGGTGCAGGTCGAGGGCGAGGCGATCAACATGCCGCTGAAGGAGTTCGAGCTCCTCGAGCTGCTGATGCGCAACTCCGGGCGCGTGCTCACGCGCGGACAGCTGATCGACCGCGTGTGGGGGAGCGACTACTTCGGCGACACGAAGACGCTCGACGTGCACATCAAGCGCATCCGCTCGCGCATCGAGCGCACGCCGGGCAGCCCAGAGATGCTCGTGACGGTGCGCGGCCTCGGCTACCGCTTCGAGGCGTAGCCGGAGCGCGACACAGACGAGAAAGGCTCCCACCCTCGGGTGGGAGCCTTTCTCGTCTGTCGGTGCTACTCGGCGGGCGCGGTCGGCGCGAGCGTCGAGAGGTGAGCGAGCTCGGTGTCGAAGACCTGCACGGCCTCGGTGACCGGTGCGGTGCTGCCCGACTGGAAGACGATGTCCTCGGTGGCGCCGGCGGGCGAGGCGATGTTCTGCAGGAGCAGCGTCTCGTCGGGGCCGTAGACGGCGGTGCTGTCGGCGTCGACGTCGATCGCCGCCGAGCCGCCGTCCCAGCTGAGCGTGACGGTCTGCGACTCGTCGCTCTTGTTCACGAGCGTCGCGACGAAGTTCGCGTCGGTCTCTGGGGCGTCCTCGCCCTTGACCAGAAGGGCGTTGAGGATCACGACGGGTGCGTCGGACGGCACGGCCACGTTCACGCCGTCGCTGGGCGAGAACGTAATGGTGGTGGCCTGCGGGGTCACGGCGCCGCAACCGGCGGTGCCGAGAACGACGGCGAAGCCGAGTGCGATGGACGCGAGAGAGCGCGTTTTCACGAATCCTCCAGGTGCTGCGGGCTGCCCGCCGGCCGGCGGACCCTGTCGACCAGTCTAGATGCTTCCCGGCGCGCAGACGGACACGAGGCCCGCGTCCGTGCCGCGCGGGACGCGCGCGAAACACGGCGTCATGCGGGGGCGCGGAGGCGAGCGGCAGAGCCTAGTACAAAACTCCCTGTGATACCCTGGAGAACGCCGAAAGGAAGAAAATCGATGCTTTTTGAGGTTGGCGAAACCGTTGTCTATCCGCACCATGGCGCGGCGACGATCACCGAGGTGAAGATCCGCAAGATCAAGGGCGAGGAGAAGACATACCTCAAACTCAACGTCACGCAGGGCGACCTGGTGATCGAGGTTCCGGCAGATAACGTCGACCTCGTCGGCGTGCGCGACGTGATCGGTCAGGACGGCCTCGACCAGGTCTTCGACGTGCTCCGCGCTCCGTTCACCGAGGAGCCGACCAACTGGTCGCGCCGCTACAAGGCGAACCTCGAGAAGCTCGCCTCGGGCGACGTCATCAAGGTCAGCGAGGTCGTGCGCGACCTCTGGCGCCGCGATCAGGACCGCGGCCTGTCCGCCGGCGAGAAGCGCATGCTCGCGAAGGCCCGTCAGATCCTCACGAGCGAGCTCGCGCTCGCCGAGAAGGTCGACGAGGAGCGCGCCGGTCAGATCCTCGACGAGGTGCTCGCCTCCGAGTGACGCACCAGTCCCGCATCGAAGCGCCGTCTCCATCCGGAGGCGGCGCTTCGTCGTGTGCGGCGCGCGACGGGATAGGTTGATCGGGTGACCGACATCGCCTCTCCCCGCACCTGTGTCATCGTCGTCGCGGCCGGCAGCGGCACGCGGCTGGGGGCCGGGGCGCCCAAGGCCTTCGTCGGCCTGGGGGACCGGACCATTCTGCGCCGCGCGCTCGACGGGGTGTTCGCCGTGCCGGAGCACATGCAGGTCGTCGTCGTCGCACCGGAGGCCAGGCTGGGCGAGGCGCGCAGCGAGCTCGCGGAGTCCGGCGGGCCCGACGCGGTCGCGACCGCCGTCGTCGGAGGGGAGACGAGGCAGGCTTCGGTCGCCGCAGGGCTCTCGCACCTGCTTCCCGGCATCGAGATCGTGCTGGTGCACGACGCGGCGCGCGCGCTCACGCCTCCCGAGGTGTTCTCCCGCGTCATCGAGCGCATCGCCGAGACGGGGTGGGGCGCGATGCCGCTCGTCCCCGTCATCGACACGATCAAGCGCGTCGAGGGGGAGCGCGTGGCTGAGGCGGTCGACCGCGCGACGCTGCGCGCGGCGCAGACCCCGCAGGGGTTCCGGCGCGACATCCTCGAGGCCGCGTACGAGGCGGCGCCGCACGACTTCACCGACGACGCGGCCGTCGTGATGCATGCGGGCCACCCCGTCGTGGGCGTCGAGGGGTCGGCGCTCGGCTTCAAGATCACGACGCCGGACGATCTCCAGCGCGCCGAGGCGATCCTCGCGGGCGCTGCGCCGTCAGGCACGCCGTCTCCGACGCCGCGCGTCGGCATCGGCACCGATGTGCACGCCTACGGCGGCGAAGGCGAGCTGTGGCTCGCCGGGCTCGAGTGGCCGGGGGAGCGCGCGCTGTCAGGGCACTCCGACGGCGACGCCGTGGCTCACGCGATCGTCGACGCGCTGCTCTCGGCCGCCGGACTCGGCGATATCGGTACGCACTTCGGCGTCGACCACCCCGAGTTCGCCGGCGCCCACGGCGCGGCGTTCCTGCGCGAGACGCACCGCATCATCCGGGAGGCCGGATGGGAGGTCGGCAACGTCGCCGTGCAGTTCCAAGCGTCGCGCCCGAAGTTCTCGCCGCGTCGCCCCGAGGCGGAGGCCGCTCTTTCGGCCTCGCTCGGCGGCGCACCGGTGAGCGTGGCCGCCACGACCACCGACGGGCTCGGCTTCACCGCGGCCGACGGCGTGCAGGCGTTCGCGACGGCCGTGCTCGTCCGCGCCTGACGGCCGGAGCGACCGGGAATCGGGCCGCGCACGCCGTAGGCTTGACGCGTGACTCTTCGGCTGTACGACACCCGCTCGCAGGAACTGCGCGACTTCGCTCCGCTCGACCCCGAGAACGTCACGATGTACGTCTGCGGCCCGACGGTGCAGTCCGGCCCCCACATCGGCCACGTGCGCGCGGCGCTCGCCTTCGATCTGCTGCGGCGCTGGCTCGCGCAGCGATACGGCCGCGTCACGTTCGTGCGCAACGTCACAGACATCGACGACAAGGTGCTGCAGAACGCGACCGCCGATGAGCCGTGGTGGGCGCTGGCGTACCGGATGGAGCAGGAGTTCACGGCGGCATATGCCGCCGTCGGCATCCTTCCGCCGACGTACGAGCCGCGCGCCACGGCGTCCGTGACGCAGATGCAGGAGCTGATCGCCGAGCTGATCGAGCGGGGCCACGCCTACGCCGCGGCGGGGGACGTGTACTTCGACGTCCGCTCGTGGCCCGAGTACGGTGCGCTCACCCGTCAGTCGATCGACGCGATGGAGGATGCGGCCGACGCCGACCCGCGCGGCAAGCGCGACCCCCACGACTTCGCGCTGTGGAAGGGCGCGAAGCCCGGCGAGCCCGAGAGCGCCGTGTGGGCATCGCCGTGGGGCGCGGGGCGCCCCGGCTGGCACATCGAGTGCTCGGCGATGTCGCGGCGCTACCTCGGCGAGGAGTTCGACATCCACGGCGGCGGTCTCGACCTGCGCTTCCCCCACCACGAGAACGAACTCGCGCAGTCGAGCGCGGCAGGGCACGCGTTCGCGCGCTACTGGGTGCACAACGGACTCGTGACGGTCGACGGCCAGAAGATGGCCAAGTCGCTCGGCAACTTCACGCTCGCCGCCGACCTGCTCGCGACGCGCCCCGCCGATGTCGTGCGCTACGCGCTCGCGGCGGCGCACTACCGGTCGAACCTCGACGTCTCGGAGCGCGCCTTCGACGAGGCCGAGTCGGCGCTCGAGCGCATCAGGGGATTCGCCGAGCGCGCCGTCCGCATCGCGGGTGAGAGCCCCGTCGGCGAGCTGCCGGAGGCGTTCGGCGCGGCGCTCGACGACGACCTCGGCATCCCGCAGGCGCTCGCCGTCCTGCACGAGCACGTGCGCGCGGGGAACTCGGCGCTCGACGCCGGAGACGACGAGGCGGCGCGGGGCGCTCTCTCAGCCGTCACCGGCATGATGGAGATTCTGGGCATTCCGATCCTGCCGGCCGCGGCTGGGTCGTCCGGGGCCGCCGATCGGGCGCTCGGGGCCCTCATCGACGACCTGATCGCCCAGCGCGCCACCGCGCGGGCCGAGAAGGACTGGGGCACGGCCGACCGCATCCGCGACGCATTCGCGCGAGCGGGAGTGAGCCTCGAAGACACCGCAGACGGAACACATTGGAGCATCGATGGCTAAGCCAGGGCGCCCCGGCGCAAGCAAGGGCAAGAAGGGCCCGACCAAGGGGTCGGGCGGCAAGGGGCGCCGCTCGCTCGAGGGCCGCGGACCGACGCCGAAGGCCGAGGACCGGCCGTACCACGTCGCGCACAAGCGCAAGGAGCTCTCCGAGCGCTCGGCCGCCAAGCACGGCGGGCAGCGTCAGGCGCCGCGGCGCGCACCGCGCGACGGCTCGGACATCGAGCACGTCACCGGTCGCAACTCGGTGCTCGAGGCGCTGCGGGCGAAGATTCCCGCGACCGCGATGTACGTCGCCCAGCGCATCGAGATGGACGACCGCGTCAAGGAGATGCTGTCGATCGCGCGCAAGAGCGAGCTTCCCGTGCTCGAGGTGACGCGCCCCGAGCTCGACCGCATGGCCGGGTTCGACGGCGTTCATCAGGGTGTGGCGCTGAAGGTGCCGCCGTACGAGTACGCGCACCCGCAGGAGCTCCTCGAGCAGATCTTCGATCGCGGCGAGACGCCGCTGCTGCTGGCGCTCGACGGCATCACCGACCCCCGCAACCTCGGTGCGATCATCCGGTCGGCCGCGGCGTTCGGCGGCCAGGGCGTCATCGTTCCGCAGCGCCGCTCGGCTGGCGTGAACTCCGCCGCGTGGAAGACCAGCGCGGGCGCGCTCGCCCGCATCCCCGTGGCGATCGCCGGCAACCTCACGTCGACGCTCAAGGACCTGAAGTCGCAGGGCGTGTTCGTGCTCGGCCTCGACGGCGACGGCGACGTGGCGCTCCCGGCGCTCGAGCTCGCCGACCGGCCCGTCGTGGTCGTGGTCGGCAGCGAGGGCAAGGGGCTCAGCCGCCTCGTCGCCGAGAACTGCGATCAGATCGTGTCGATCCCGATCTCGGCGGCGACCGAGTCGCTCAACGCGGGCATCGCGGCATCCGTCGCGCTCTACCAGATCGCGACGGTGCGGGCCGCGACGGAGTAGGTTCCCGGGAACGCAGAAGGGGCGCGGACGGCAGATGCCGTCCGCGCCCCTTTCGCGTGTCGAGGGCTACGCCACCGACGAGGTGGTGGCGATGGCCTCCTTGGTGATGCGCAGGCCGGTCTCGCCGTCGAACACGTGGACGTGCTCGGCGACGGGTGCGAGCGTGACGACGTCGCCGGCGTAGGGGTGGCTGCGGCCGTCGACGCGGGTGACGATCTCCTGGTCGCTGCCCTCGAGCGTGCCGTAGAGGTAGCCGTCGGCGCCGAGCTCCTCGACGAGGTTGACGCGCACCCGGAGGCCGGGGGCGCCGTCGGCGACGACGGTGAGGTCCTCGGGGCGGATGCCGGCGGTGACCGTGCTGCTCGTCGCGGCGGCCGCGGTCGAGCGGGTCAGCGGCACGTTGGCCGTGCCGAACTTCACGCCGCCGTCGTGGATGTCGGTGGTGAAGAGGTTCATCGCGGGCGAGCCGATGAAGCCGGCGACGAAGACGTTGGCGGGGCTCTCGTACAGGTCGCGCGGGGTGCCGACCTGCTGCAGGAGGCCGTCCTTCAGCACGGCGATGCGGTCGCCCATGGTGAGGGCCTCGGTCTGGTCGTGCGTGACGTAGACGGTCGTGACGCCGAGGCGGCGCTGCAGCGATGCGATCTGCGTGCGGGTCTGGACGCGCAGCTTCGCGTCGAGGTTCGACAGCGGCTCGTCCATGAGGAACACCTGCGGCTCGCGCACGATGGCGCGGCCCATGGCGACGCGCTGGCGCTGACCGCCCGAGAGGGCCTTCGGCTTGCGGTCGAGGTACTCGGTGAGGTCGAGGAGCTTAGCGGCCTCCTCGACGCGCTTGCGGCGGTCCTCCTTGTTGATGCCGGCGATCTTGAGCGCGAAGCCCATGTTCTCGGCGACCGTCATGTGGGGGTACAGCGCGTAGTTCTGGAACACCATCGCGATGTCGCGGTCCTTCGGCGGCACGTCGGTGACGTCGCGGTCACCGATCAGGATGCGGCCGTCGTTGACCTCTTCGAGGCCGGCGAGCATGCGGAGCGATGTCGACTTTCCGCAGCCGGAGGGGCCGACGAGGACGAGGAATTCGCCGTCTGCGATGTCGAGCTGGAGCTGATCGACCGCGGGGCGAGTGCCTCCGGGGTAGACGCGGGTAGCGCTGTCAAAGGTCACGGAAGCCATGACTTCTCCTTCACCGGCAGGTACGTGCCGGACGATCCGTAGTGAATGGAGCAGCGGGTACGACCCACTGCGACCCATCATTGGGCCGTGATCAGTATTGCACGACTTCGGGGCGCGGCGTGCCAGCGGTGCGCGCTCCCAGCCCGCCTGGGTATTCTCGGGTGGATGCGCAATCGCGTCGCGCTGAGGGAGGACCATGTCGAACAACGCCGGTGATGCATCGGACGAGCCGATCGAGCAGAACCAGGGCGAGGGCCCTGCCGCCGAGGTCGGCGGCGCGCCGAGCGATGCTCTCGAGCCGGTCGACGGAGTCGAAGGCGACGCGATCGCGGAGATCGACGACGACGCAGAGGCCGACGTTTCGGGCGCTGCAGCAGTGAACCGCCGCAGGCTCGTGCGCGAGAAGGCGAAGCGGGTCAGCACCAAGCAGCGCGCCAGCCGGGTCGTGCTGTGGGTGGTCGTGGTGCTCGTCGTGCTGGCGCTCGTCGGAGCCGCGGCGCTGTGGATCTATCGCAACGTCGTGCCCGAGGTGACGACGCCCGCCCCCGAACCCGGCAACGTGGTCGAAGGATCGATCTCGTTCGACGGCAAGGACCTCTCGAGCATGCTCGGCGAGGCGACCGGTGACGAAACGAGCGGCGACGAGGCGACAGGTGACGCGGACAGCAGCGTGAGCGTCGACGTGTACGTCGACTACCTCTCGCCCGAGTCCGGCTTGTTCCACCAGTCGAACGCCGCTCAGCTGGCCGGATGGGTGCAGGACGGCGCGATCTCGCTCACGTACCACCCGGTTGCACTGCTGACCGCGAAGTCGAACGGCACGAAGTACGCCGAGCGCGCGATGGGCGCGGTGGCCTGTGTCGCCAGCGGCGACCCCGACCACGTCGTGGACTACAACAACCTGCTGCTCACCGAGCAGCCCGACCTCGACGAGCCCGGATACACGAGTGCGGAGCTCGCCGACATGGCGACGAGCGTCGGCGTCGAGAACGCCGACGTGACGACCTGCATCACGAACGACAAGTACGCCGAGTGGGCGCGCAACACGACCAACGAACTCACGGAGGGCGGGCTGCCCGGTCAGGACGGCCAGGAGCTGACCGGAGTGCCGCTCGTGCTCGTCGGCGGCGTGCCGTACACGGGTGCGCTCGACGACCCGGCCGAGCTCAGCCAGTTCGTGCTCACGGTCGAGAGCGACGAGTACTACCAGAGCCCGTCGCCCGAGCCCTCGGAGTGATGGGAGCCCCCGCCGTCCGCGTAGGATGGTGGGTGCGCCGATTTAGCTCAGCTGGTAGAGCACCGCTCTTGTAAAGCGGGGGTCGTGGGTTCGAACCCCTCAATCGGCACGCGCGCGATCGTGACGGCTCAAGGCCGTCACGATCGCTTTTGTTTTTTGGAGTCCTCGGTCGCGGCAGGCGGTCCGGCGGGCTTCGCCCGGCGGACCGTGCCGCGGCCTGCGGGGTGGGGGCTGGGGTGGCGTTGGTGGTGCTGACAGCTCAAGGCTGTCACGATCGCTTTTGTTTTTTGGAGTCCTCGGTCGCGGCAGGCGATCGGTCGGGCTTCGCCCGTCAGATCGTGCCGCGGCCTGCGGGGTGAGGCGGGTGTCGTCAGACACATACGGCGGTCTCTGCGAAGAGTAGGTCGACGAGTGTGCCCTGGGTGTGCGGTGGGTCGGTGTCGTCGAGCAGTCTGCGGAAGCATTCTTCGTCGTAGCGGGAGAAGGCGAGGTCCTGGAGTGCGCGGGCGCTGGTTTCGTGTGCTCGGCGGGTGTCGGCGAGGCGCTTCTGCTCGGTCGCGTGCTGTTCGTCGAGCTCGCGTTGTTCGTCGGCTTCGCGGTGCTGTTCTTTCGCGCGGTCGGCGACGCGGTCGTCGAGGTCGGTGGCGCGGGTGTCGCGTTCGGCGCGGGTCTCGGCTATGCGTGCGGCCTGTGCGGGGAGTCCGGAGGCTGCGAGCCAGGCGTCGGCTGCGGTGCGCGGCCGGTTCGGTTCGGCGAAGTCGGTGTCCGTGGCACCGCGCATGCTCGGGGTGTCGAAGGGCGCGGGTTCGTCGGTGATCGTGACGGCGCTCGTTGGCGTGCCGTGCGCTGTGCTCGTGCTGCCCGCGCCCGGGTCCATTGGCGTGCTCGTCTCCGCGGACGTGCTCGTCTTCGACGGTTCGTTGTCGTGGAAGCGGACAGCGGTGCGGGGTGGGGTGTCGGTGTAGGTGTGTCCGGTGGGGCTGGTCCATTCGAGGATGCCGTTGCCGAGTTGTCGGATGCGCCAGTCGGATCGGTGTCGCATGACGTGGTGGGATTCGCAGAGGTGGGCGAGGTTGTCGATCGCGGTCGGTCCGCCTGCGGCGTATTCGGTGGAGTGGTCGATGTCGCATCTGCTGGCGGGCATGGTGCAGCCGGGGAAGCGGCAGGTTTCGTCTCGGGCGGCGAGGAATCTTCGCTGGTCGGCGGTGGGCCGGTAACGGTCGGTGGTGAGCACCTGCCCGGTAGTGGGGGAGACGAACAGGCGGTCCCAGCCGGTCGCGGATGCCGCGGCGACGAGCGCCGTGTCGGGGGAGACGAGCGCGTCGCGGTCGGTGCGGGTCGGGCCGGTGTCGGGGTCGAGGATCGTTTCGGCGGGGATCGTGACCTGCACGTGCGCGGTGACGCGGGCGAGGCTCGTGCCGGTGCCTGCCGAGTCGAGTTCGTGGCCGGTGGGGGAGGCGGAGAGGACCAGGTCTGAGACGAGGTCGGCACGCAGCTGGTCGAACGTGCGGGTATCGCTCGCACGGCGGGCGAGATCAGTGCCGTCGGCGGAGAACACGTCGCCCGAAGTGCTGGGTCCGACGTGAGCGCCAGAGCCAGAGCCCGCGTCAGAGTCGGCACCGGCACCGGCACCGGCACCTGAACCCGCACCGCTGCTGCTGTTGCGGGCGGTGTCGTTGGCGATGCGGGTCGCGGCGACGAGCGAGGCGTGCTGGGCCTGATCGAACAGCGCCTCCCACCCGCCGTCGGGGACCGCGCCCTCGGAGGCGGTGTAGGCGCGGCGGGCGGCGCGGCGCTGGTCGTGGATGTGCGACGCGAGACGCGTGAGGCGGTCGTGGACCGCGTGCGCGTGGAACGTGGGGAGGACCAGGAGGAGCTCGCTCATCCCGTCGTCGAGATCGGTGAGCTCCACCCGCCGATCGCGGCGCGCCCGCAAATGTCTCGCACGCAGCGACACCGGGGCGAGATCGGCGGCGGCGAGCTTCGCGATGCGGTTCGTCTGACCCGCCGTGCGCGTCAGCGCCAGGCGCGACGCGTGCGCGTCGAGCGACGCCCGCGCACCCCGATCCAGCGACACCCCGGCATCGGCGATGACCCGCGCATGCCGACGCGAGATGTCGCCCCGCTCGAGAGCCGAGAGCGTCGTGGGGAAGCCCTCCACGAGCAGCTCGGCCTGCTCCAACTCGCTGCGCGCAGACGACGGATGCACCCGCGTGGCCGCCGCGATCTCGCCCGCCATCGACCGCCGCGCATACTCAGGACCCCGAGAATTCCCCGACCGCACGCCCTGCGCATGAGCGATCGCCGCCATCCGCGCCGTGTGCCGGGCGATCTCGCCCTCCGCCCGCGCGATCGACCGCCGCAGCACCGCGACCCGCTCGACCAGACGCCGCACCTCGCCCCGCTCCGCGAGCGTCAGGCCCGCGAACTCGGAATCAGTGGTCGTCGTCGACATACCCCCAGTCTATCGTATCTATGTACGAATCACTAGAGAGAAGTGAGAAACTCTTTATCGATGAGAATTCCGCATCGGGGGACGAAGTCTCGACTGATCACGCCTCGGGGGTGAAGCTCAGGGCCAGCGAGTTCATGCAGTACCGGTCGCCTGTCGGGGTGCCGAAGCCGTCGGGGAACACGTGCCCCAGGTGCCCGCCGCACCGCGCGCAGCGCACCTCGGTGCGCACCATGCCGTGCGTGCGGTCGTCGATCAGCTCGACCGCCTCGGGCCGCACCGACTCGTAGAAGCTCGGCCAGCCGCAGTGCGACTCGAACTTGGTGCCGCTGACGAATAGCTCGTTGCCGCATCCCGCGCACGCGTAGAGCCCGGCGCGCTCTTCGTTCAGGAGCTCGCCCGTGAACGCCCGCTCGGTCGCAGCGTTGCGGAGCACCTGGTACTGGTCTGCGTCGAGTTCGGCGCGCCACTGGTCATCGGTCTTCGACACCTCGTACGTCATGCTCGAATTTTACGCGCCGGAGGGAGCGTCGGGGCCGCCGATCAGGGGCTCGCGCGTAGCCTGGGGCTATGGCAATGACCGACCGCGACCGAGAGGTCCTCGCCTTCGAGGCGAGGTGGCATCGGCACGGCGGTGCGAAGGAGGACGCGATCCGCGACGAGCTCGGGCTCGAGCCGGCGCGCTACTACCAGCTGCTCGGTCGGCTGATCGATTCGCCCGACGCCGTCGCGCACGATCCGATGCTCGTCGGCCGCCTCCGCCGCATCCGCGACGAGCGGGTCGCGCGCCGCGAGCTCGCCGAGTCGCGCTGAGCGAACCGGCGCTCCCTGACGTCTCAGCGGCTCCTCTAGTACGATCGAGCCGTGCCGAACGAGACTCCCGCCCGTGACCGCTTCGATGACGTCCCCCGCCGCAGGGGCCGCATCGGCGCGCACCGCGCCGAGCATCCGCACAGCCGCGCGATCGTCGTCATCCTGTGGGTCGTGCTCGCCGTCGTCGTGCTGCTCGCCGCCGGCACGGTCGGCTTCCTGACCCTGCTGCAGAACAGCCCGCTGGCGACCTCGGCGATCGCTGCGGTCGACGCGCTCTCGCTCGCCGGAGCCTCCGGCGCCGGCTCGTTCGCGCTCTGAGCCGCACGCCCTCGACGGCACCGGATGATCTCATCCGGTGCCGTTCTCTGTCCCTGTGACAAGCATTTCGGGCGCGGCTTGCACTCTCATGGGTCGAGTGCCAGAATGCCTATTAGCACTCGGATGTACGGAGTGCTAAACCCATACGCCTACGTCCGGGAGGGACGACACACTCATGGCAAAGATGATCGCTTTCGACGAGGAGGCCCGGCGCGGCCTCGAGCGCGGCCTCAACACGCTGGCCGACGCCGTCAAGGTGACGCTCGGCCCCCGCGGTCGCAACGTCGTGCTCGAGAAGAAGTGGGGCGCCCCCACGATCACGAACGACGGTGTTTCGATCGCCAAGGAGATCGAGCTCGACGACCCGTACGAGAAGATCGGTGCGGAGCTCGTCAAGGAGGTCGCCAAGAAGACCGACGACGTCGCCGGTGACGGCACCACCACCGCCACCGTTCTCGCCCAGGCGCTCGTCCGCGAGGGCCTTCGCAACGTCGCGGCCGGCGCTGACCCCATCTCGCTCAAGCGCGGCATCGAGAAGGCCGTCTCGGCCGTCTCGGCCGAGCTGCTCGCCAACGCCAAGGAGGTCGAGTCGAAGGCGCAGATCGCCGCGACCGCTTCGATCTCGGCTGCCGACAGCGAGATCGGCGAGCTGATCGCCGAGGCCATCGACAAGGTCGGCAAGGAGGGCGTCGTCACGGTCGAGGAGGCTCAGGCCTTCGGCACCGAGCTCGAGCTCACCGAGGGTATGCGCTTCGACAAGGGCTACCTGAACCCCTACTTCGTCACCGACCCCGAGCGCCAGGAAGCGGTCTTCGAAGACCCCTACATCCTGATCGCGAACCAGAAGATCTCGAACATCAAGGACCTTCTGCCCGTCGTCGACAAGGTCATCCAGACGGGCAAGGAGCTCGTCATCATCGCCGAGGACGTCGAGGGCGAAGCTCTCGCGACGCTCGTGCTGAACAAGATCCGCGGCATCTTCAAGTCGGTCGCCGTCAAGGCTCCCGGCTTCGGCGACCGCCGCAAGGCGCAGCTGCAGGACATCGCCATCCTCACCGGTGGTCAGGTCATCACCGAAGAGGTCGGCCTCAAGCTCGAGAACACCGAGCTCGAGCTGCTCGGCCGCGCTCGCAAGGTCATCGTCACCAAGGACGAGACGACCATCGTCGAGGGTGCGGGCGAGGCTGACCAGATCGAGGGCCGGGTCACGCAGATCCGTCGCGAGATCGACGCGACCGACAGCGACTACGACCGCGAGAAGCTCCAGGAGCGCCTCGCCAAGCTCGCCGGCGGCGTCGCCGTCATCAAGGCGGGCGCCGCGACCGAGGTCGAGCTCAAGGAGCGCAAGCACCGCATCGAGGACGCCGTCCGCAACGCGAAGGCTGCCGTCGAGGAGGGCGTCGTCCCCGGTGGCGGCGTCGCGCTGCTGCAGGCCGCCGCGTCGGCCTTCGGCAAGCTCGAGCTCGAGGGCGACGAGTCGACCGGTGCGGGCATCGTTCGCGTCGCGATCGAGGCACCGCTGAAGCAGATCGCCCTCAACGCCGGCCTCGAGCCGGGCGTCGTGGCGCACAAGGTCGCCGAGCTCCCCTCTGGTCAGGGCCTCAACGCCGCTACGGGCGAGTACGTCGACATGTTCGGCGCCGGCATCATCGACCCCGCAAAGGTCACCCGCTCGGCGCTGCAGAACGCCGCGTCGATCGCCGGTCTGTTCCTGACGACCGAGGCCGTCGTTGCCGACAAGCCCGAGAAGGCCGGGGCCGCTCCTGCGGGCGACCCGACCGGCGGCATGGACTTCTGATCCCGTCGCAGCTCTGACGAAGCGGCCCTTCCCCTCGGGGGAGGGCCGCTTCGTCGTCGCATCCGCGCGCGGGCCGGCGTTCGTGCCCTGCGGTAGCGTGACGGCATGCCCCTCGACCCCGACCTCGTCGCGCTGCGGCGCGTGCGCGACCGGATGGACAGGGACTACGCCCAGCCGCTCGACGTCGAGGAGCTCGCGCGCGGCGCGCACATGTCGGCCGGGCACCTGAGCCGGGCGTTCAGGCGGGCGTACGGCGAATCGCCGTACTCGTACCTCATGACCCGCCGCATCGAGCGGGCGATGGCACTGCTGCGCCGCGGAGACGTCAGCGTGACCGACGCGTGCTTCGCGGTCGGCGGCTCGTCGCTCGGCACGTTCAGCACCCGGTTCCGCGAGCTCGTCGGCATGTCGCCGAGCGAGTTCCGCGAGCGCGCGGCGAGCGATCCGCAGCACCTGCCGTCGTGCGTCGTGAAGCACGCGGCCCGACCGGTCAGGAATCGAGAAGCGCCGCCCCTCGCCCCGCAATAGCGTGGGGATCATGACGAACCTTACGATTCACACGTGCGCCCTTCCCCACACCGATCCGGATGCCTCACTCGCGTTCTGGCGGGACGCGCTCGGCTTCGAGGCGCGAAGCGACGTCGGCCAGGGCGCGATGCGCTGGATCACGGTCGGACCCGTCGGCAAGCCCGACACGTGCGTGCTGCTCGCCCCGCCCGCGGTCGATCCGGGGGTGACGGATGAGGAGCGCCGCGTGATCGGCGAGATGATGGCGAAGGGCACCTACGGCTGGGTGCTGCTGGCCAGCGACGACGTCGACGCCGAGTTCGCCCGCATCCAGGCGCACGACGTCGAGGTCGTGCAGGAGCCGGCCGATCAGCCGTACGGTGTGCGCGACTGCGCCTTCCGCGATCCGGCAGGCAACCTCATCCGGCTCCGTCAGGTCTGAGCCCCGACGCACAGGCGCCCGGCCCCGCGAGCGCGGGACCGGGCGCCTGTGCGCGTGAGGCGCGGGTCAGCGCGCGCCGAGCAGGTGCTCGGTGGCGAGCTGCTGCAGGCGCACGAAGCCGAAGTCCTTCTCACCGAAGTACGCGTCGGCGTCGAACTCCTCGTAGGCGGTGCGGTCGGCGAGCAGGTCGTCGTAGCTCTCGCCGTCGTTCAGCGTGGGCTGGCGCAGCTCGGCGACCTTCGATGCGGCCAGCGCCTCGGCGACCTCGGGGTCGGAGCGGAACGCGTCGGCCCGCTCCTTGAGCAGCAGGTAGTTGGCCATGTTGGCCGAGACCGACGCCCAGATGCCCGCGTCGCCGTCGGTGCGGCTCGGCTTGTAGTCGAAGTGGCGGGGACCGTCGTACGCCGCGCCGCCCTGCGGGCCGCCGTGCTCGAGCAGGTCGACGAGCGCGAACGCGTTGTAGAGGTCGCCGTGGCCGAACACGAGGTCCTGGTCGTACTTGATGCCCCGCTGACCGTTGAGGTCGATGTGGAAGAGCTTGCCGTGGTACAGCGCCTGCGCGATGCCCGCGGCGAAGTTCAGGCCGGCCATCTGCTCGTGGCCCACCTCGGGGTTGATGCCGACGAGCTCGGGGCGCTCGAGCGAGTCGATGAATGCCAGCGCGTGGCCGAGCGTCGGCAGCAGGATGTCGCCGCGGGGCTCGTTGGGCTTCGGCTCGATCGCGAAGCGGATGTCGTAGCCCTTGTCTGTGACGTAGTCGCCGAGCATGTTGACCGCCTCGCGGTAGCGCTCGAGCGCGGCCTGGACGTCCTTGGCCGAGTCGTACTCCGCACCCTCGCGGCCGCCCCACATGACGAAGGTCTTCGCACCGAGCTCGGCGGCCAGGTCGATGTTGCGCAGCACCTTGCGCAGGGCGAAGCGGCGCACCTGGCGGTCGTTCGAGGTGAAGCCGCCGTCCTTGAAGACGGGGGCGCTGAAGAGGTTCGTCGTGACCATCGGCACGACGATGCCCGTGGCCTCGAGCGCGCCCTTCAGGCGGTCGATCTGCGTCTGGCGCTCGGCGTCGGTCGAGCCGAAGGCGAACAGGTCGTCGTCGTGGAACGTCAGGCCGTAAGCGCCGAGCTCGTCGAGCTTCTCGACCGCGCGCACGACGTCGAGGGCGGGGCGGGTCGGGCCGCCGAACGGGTCGGTGCCGTTGTAGCCGATCGTCCAGAGACCGAACGAGAAACGGTCTGCCTTGGTGGGGGTAACCATGGTGCTCCTTTGCAGGCGGTGAGAAGTTTGTTGCGAAACACAACATATGTCAGGCGGGAACCCGTGTCAACCGCCTACAGTGTTTCCATGCCGAGTCCTTCCTCCTCAGCCGTGGGCACCCGTCAGCGCAACCTGGCGCGCGTGCTGCGCCTGGTGCACGAGGAGGGGCCCGTGCCCCGATCGGCGCTCACCGAGCGCACCGGGCTGAACAGGTCGACCACGGCCGCGCTCGTGGGGGAGCTCGCCGATCTCGGCCTCGTCTCTGAGCAGCTTCCGGATGCCGCTGGCCGCGTCGGGCGGCCGTCTCCGGTCGTCGGGGCATCGGCAGACGTCGTGGCGCTCGTGGCGAACCCCGAGGTCGACGCGGTTGAGATCGCGGCCATCGGACTCGACCGCTCGGTGAGGCTGCGCGAGCGCGTCGAGCTCGCGGGCGTGCCGACGCCGGACGAGGCGGTGGCGACGATCGCCGAGCGGGCGGCCGCGTGGTCGTCCGGGGCGCTCGCCGGCGCGAGGATCGTCGCCGCGGGCCTGGCCGTCCCCGGCCTCGTCCGCGCCGCGGACGGCGTGGTGCGCAACGCCCCGCACCTCGGCTGGCGCGACGTCGGGCTCGCCGACCTCGCGTCCGAGGCGCTCGGCGTGCCGGCGGTGGCCGACAACGACGCGACCTGCGGCATCGTGGCGGAGCACCGGTTCGGCGCCGCGCGGGGGCGCGATCACGTCGTCTATCTCAACGGCGGAGCGTCGGGCATCGGCGGCGGGCTGATCGTGCACGGCGTGCCGGTCGGCGGCGCCTCGGGGTTCGCCGGCGAGTTCGGCCAGAGCCGGGACGGCGGCGCGAGCCTCGAGACGCGCGTGCGCAGGCAGCGCCTGCTCGACGCGGCGGGGCTCGCCGGGGGAGACGACGCGGCTCTGCGCGACGCGCTCGCGCGCGCCGCGGCCGAGAGCGACGACGGCGTCGCGGATGAGCTGGCCGCGCAGCGCTCGGCGCTCGCGGGGGCGCTGGCGAACGCCGTCGACATCCTGAACCCCGGCCTGATCGTGCTCGGCGGCTTCCTCGCGATCGTGAACGAGCTCGGAGAGGGCGCGCTCGCAGCGGAGGTCGCGGCGGCCGCGATGCCCGAGAGCGCCGAGGGCCTGGCGATCGCGCAGGCGGCGCTCGGGGCCGATCGGCTGCTGATCGGCGCGGCAGAGGCCGCGTTCGCCTCGCTGCTCGACGACCCAGCGGCCGGCGGCGGAGCCTGACTCCACGTTCAGGGCATGCGGCGGGGCGCGTAGAGCAGCTCAGGCCTGCCGGTGCCGCCGTAGCGGGGGGAGCGATCGGCGAGCCCCGATTCGACCAGCCGCTCGAGGTAGCGACGGGCGCTGACCCGCGACATCCCGAGCGCGTCGGCGACCTCGGTCGCGCTCAGCGGCGACTCCGCGCCGACCAGCACCTGCGTCACCGACTCAAGCGTGAGCGGGGAGACGCCCTTGCGCGCTCCGGCGGCGGCGACGGCGTCGCGGCGCAGCACGGCGTCGACCGCCGACTGATCGAGCTCGCCCTGCTCATCGAGCAGGCGCCGATCGCTCTCGTGCCCCCGCCACACGTCGTCCAGGCGTTCGTGCAGCGCCTGGATGCGGAACGGCTTCACGAGGTAGTGATGAACGCCGTGGGCCCTCGCGAACCGGACGGTGTCGAGGTCGCGCGCGGCCGTGACGGCGATCACCTCGGCGGCGGAGCCCGCGGAGCGCGCCCTGGCGAGCACGGCGGTTCCCGACATGTCGGGAAGGTACACGTCCAGCAGGACGACGTCGGGCCGGAGCGCCGCGATCATCTCGAGCGCCTCGGCACCGGTGCCCGCGACGCCGGCCACGTCGAAGTGCGGGTGCTGCTCGACGAAGCGGCGCGTGACGTGCGCAACGGCGAAGTCGTCTTCGACGACCAGCGCCCGCAGCCGCCTCACGAGGCCGCCCCGCTCGTCTCGGGATCGCGCCGGGCAGGGGGAGCGGGCGCGGCCGGCAGCACGGCCGTGAACCGCGCGCCGCCGGCCGGCGATGCCCCGACGTCGATGCTCCCGCCCCTGCGGGCGACGACGCGCCGCACCAGCGTGAGCCCGTAGCCGCGCGGACGGGGCCCTGACTTCGTCGAGTACCCCCGCTCGAACAGGCGGGCGCGCTCGGCGTCGTCGATGCCCGGCCCGTCGTCGTCGACCCGGATGACGACGGCGTCTGCCGTCTCGGAGATGTCGGCCGTGACGCGCCCGCTCGCCCGCGCCGCATCGATCGCGTTGTCGATCAGATTGCCGATCACGGTGACGAGGTCGGCGCCGTCGGCCGAGTCGCCGAGGACGGAGGTGTCGCTGACGCGCAGCTCGACGCCGTGCTCGCGCGCATGAGCGCGCTTGGCGAGCAGCAGAGCGGCGACCTCCGGATGGCCGATGCCGACGTCGGGGTCGAGCTGCGTGATCGCGCCGCCGTCCGCGGCTCGTTCGACGACGCGGCGAGCGGCGTCGGTCTCACCCAGGTCGATCAGCCCGCCGATCGTGTGCAGCGTGTTGGCGAACTCGTGCTGCTGCGCGCGCAGCCCCTCGGCGAGGTTCTGCGCGCCGGCGAGGCGGCGCAGCGCCTGTCCGACCTCGGTTCTGTCCATCAGGATGACGACCGTGCCGGCCTCGCGGCCCCTGATGCGCAGGGGAGTCGCGCGCGCGAGCAGCTCGCGCTCGCCGACCAGCACGATGCGCTGGGGCGGACCGACCGCTGGTCCCGCCGCGCCGATCAGCTCGGCGAGGTCCCCGCCGGCGAGCTCGCCCGCGGCCTGGCCGACGGCGTCATCCGGAGTCTCGAGCGCCAGCAGGCCGGCCGCGGCGTCGTTGCACAGCGAGACCCTGCCCGCGTCGTCGAAGGTGATCACGCCCTCGCGGATGCCGTGCAGCGTGGCGTCGTGCGTCTCGAGCAGCGCCCTGATCTGCTCGGGCTCCAGGCCGTAGACGCGCCGCCGCATCAGCCGGGCGACCCCCTCGGCCGCGCCGATGCCCACGACGGTCGCGACGCCCAGCACGACCACGAGCAGCGTCGCGTCTCCGGCGAACGCGGCGTCGAGGTCGGCCTCGAGGATGCCGACCGACACCTGCCCGATCACGAGGTCGCCCTCGACGACCGGGACCTTGACGCGCCACGACTCCCCGAGCGTTCCCGTCTGCGTGCCGACGTACATCTCTCCCGTGAGCACGGCGTCCGGCGGCGTCGAGGCCGGCTCCCCGATCCGCTCGGGGTCGGGGTGCGAGAACCGGACGCCCTGATCGTCGGTGACGACGATATAGGTCACATCCGACGCCTCCCGGATGAGCTCGGCGATCGGCTGGATCGTGGCGGCGGGGTCGGCGTCGTCGAACGCCTCGACGATCGTCGGCAACTGCGCGACCGACTGCGCCACCGCGATCATCCGGTCGCGGGAGGCCTCGCGGATCTGCTCGAGCTGCAGCCAGAGGGCGACGAGGCCGGCGGTGACGACGATGGTGAGCACGATCACGACCTGCAGCAGCAGGAGCTGCGTGCGCAGCGTCATCGCCTTCATCACAGAGACGAGCGTAGGCGCTGGGATCGCGAACGCCCAGCGCGCGGTGACCGAAACGACCGAAACGACGATCGCCGTTCACAACGAGCGGCCGCCGCGCGCTCGTTCGTACCGTGAGGGGGTCCGCGGCACCGTCGCCGCGGCGGAGGACTCGAGGAGGAGCCCCCATGACACAGCAGACCACGTTCCGTCGCATCGCCCTCGGCGCCGTCGCGGCCTCGGCCGCCCTCGGACTCGCCGCCTGCTCCGGCACCGGCGGCTCCGGAGGATCGGGCGGGGCCGCGGCTCCGAAGCTGTCGATCATCGTCCCGGCCGACCCCGGCGGCGGATGGGATCAGACGGGCCGCGCCCTCAGCCAGGCGGCGACCGAATCGGGCGCCGCATCGTCGGCGGCCGTGTCGAACATCGGCGGCGCCGGCGGAACCGTCGGCCTCGCGTCGCTCGCGACCGAGACCGATCCGAACACCCTCATGGTCACCGGCAGCGTGATGGTCGGCGCGGTCGAGACCAACGCCTCCGCCTCGCGCATCGAGGACATGACCCCGATCGCCAAGCTCACGGAGGAGCCGCTGGTCGTGGTCGTTCCGGCCGACAGCCCGTACGAGAGCATCGGCGAGCTGCTCGACGCGTGGGTCGACGAGGGGCCCGACCTCGCGGTGACCGGCGGCTCGGCCGGCGGCATCGACCACATCCTCGCCGGCAAGCTCCTGCTCGAGGCGGGCGTCACCGCGGACGAGGTGCCCGACACCCTGAACTACATCGCCAACTCGGGCGGAGGCGAGGCCGTCACCATGCTCCTCGGCGGCCAGGTCGACGCGGGCATCTCGGGAGTCGGAGAGTTCTCCGAGCAGATCGATGCGGGCAAGCTCCGCGCCCTCGCGGTGTCGTCCGCCGAGCCGGCCGAGCTGCTTCCCGACGCCCCCACCCTCGTCGACGAGGGCGTCGAGATCGAGCTGACGAACTGGCGAGGGCTCCTCGCGCCCGGCGGCATCTCGGACGAGGACAAGACCGCCGTCGTCGACGCCGTCACGGCGATCCACGACAGCGAGCAGTGGACCGAGCTGCTGACGACGAACGGGTGGACGGACGCCTTCATGACGGGCGAGGAATTCGACGGCTACCTCACCGACGACATCGCGTCGACGCAGGAGACGCTGCGCACGATCGGTCTGCTCGAATGACGAGTCCGGCTCTCGCGGGCGGCGCGGGCGACGCCGCAGGGGCAGCGGCCGAGCGCGAGCGGCGGGTGCGGCGGGGCGGCGAGCTGATCTTCGTCGGCGCGCTGTTCGCCTTCGCGCTCGTCGCCCTCGCGCTCAGCTTCACGATCCGCGAGCCGGTCGGCTCGTCGAACGTGCTCGGCGCGCGCGTGCTCCCGATCATCGTGACCGCCTTCATGGCGGTCACGGCGGCGGTCGCGTTCATCGGCGTGCTGCGGGGCGACGTCGGCGAGGCCGACGAGGGCGAGGACGTGGATCCGGACGTGCGCACCTCGTGGCGCACCGTCGTCTACCTCGTGCTCGCCTTCGCGTCGCTCATCGTCGTCATCCCGGTCGCCGGATGGCCGGTCGCGGTCGTCGTGCTGTTCACCTGCGCAGCGCTCGCGCTCGGCGGACGGAGCTGGTGGCGTGCCGCGCTGATCGGCCTCGCCCTCGGGATCGCGACCCAGCTCGTGTTCGGCACGCTGCTCGGGCTCTCGCTCCCGGCGTTCGGCGTGTACCTCCCCGGGGTGTTCGGTGGATAGTCTCCAGCTCCTGCTCGACGGGTTCGCCGCCGCGCTGCAGCCGCAGTACCTGGCGTTCGCGTTCCTCGGCGCCCTGCTCGGCACGGCGGTCGGCGTGCTGCCGGGCATCGGCCCGGCGATGACCGTCGCGCTGCTGCTGCCGCTGACGTACACGCTCGACGTCACCAGCGCGATCATCATGTTCGCCGGCATCTACTACGGCGGCATGTACGGCGGGTCGACCACATCGATCCTGCTCAATACGCCCGGCGAGTCGGCCTCGATCGTGACGGCGCTCGAGGGCAACAAGATGGCCAGGATGGGCAGGGCGACGGCCGCCCTGGCGACGGCGGCGATCGGCTCGTTCATCGCCGGCACGATCGCGACCGTGCTGCTCACCCTCGCCGCCCCCTGGATCGCCGACTTCGCGGTCACGCTCGGGCCCGCCGACTACTTCGCGCTCATGGTGCTGGCGTTCCTGACCGTCGGCGCACTGCTGTCGTCGAGCGTCGTCCGCGGCCTGGTCTCGCTGTCGCTCGGCCTGTTCCTCGGGCTCGTCGGCACCGACACGCTCACGGGTCAGGCGCGCTTCACGTTCAGCATCCCGAACCTCGGCGACGGCATCGACGTCGTGATCATCGCCGTCGGGCTGTTCGCCGTCGGCGAGGCGATCTACGTCGGCTCGCGGATGCGGCACGGCGAGCTGCCGCTGATCCCGGTGTCGGGTTCGTGGCGCACCTGGATGACCAAGAGCGACTGGAAGCGCTCGTGGAAGCCGTGGCTGCGCGGCACCGCGATCGGATTCCCGATCGGCTCGGTGCCGGCGGGCGGCGCGGACGTCGCGACGTTCCTGTCGTACGCGGCAGAGCGCAAGCTCACCAAGCAGCCGTACAAGCGGCAGTTCGGCAAGGGCGCGATCGAGGGCGTCGCGGGACCGGAGGCGGCCAACAACGCCGCGGCCGCCGGCGTCCTCGTGCCGCTGCTGACGCTCGGGCTGCCGACGACGGCGACCGCCGCGATCATCATCTCGGCGTTCCAGACGTACGGCATCCGGCCGGGCCCGCTGCTGTTCGAGAGCCAGCCGGCGCTCGTGTGGGCGCTCATCGCGAGCCTGTACATCGGCAACGTCGTGCTCGTCATCCTGAACCTCCCGCTGGTGGGGATGTGGGCGAAGGTGCTGCAGATCCCGCGGCCGTACCTCTACGCGGGCATCCTCGTGTTCGCCGGCCTCGGCGCGTACGCCGCGAACTTCACGGTGTTCGACATCGGCGTGCTGCTGGTGCTCGGCATCGTCGGGTTCCTGATGCGCCGGCACGGCTATCCGGTCTCGCCGATGGTGGTCGGAGCGATCCTCGGGCCGATGGCCGAGGAGCAGCTGCGCAAGGCGATGGCGATCAGCCAGGGCGACCCGGCGATCCTGGTGCAGGGCGGGACGTCGATCGTGATCTACGCGGCCCTGGCCGTGTTCCTCGTGCTGGGGCTGTGGCTCAAGCGCCGCCAGCGCCGCTACGAGACGGTCGACCTCGCCGCCGGCATCGACACGACCACGATGCGGGCCGTCGATGCCGGCATCGAGGCGGAGCTGCGCGACGGCGGCAAGGGCTGATCGCCCGAACGGACGGGTGCGGGCGGCGAGGGGGCGCCGCCCGCACCCGCGGCTCAGCGGAACATCGACAGCGCGGACGTCTCGGCGTCTGCGTAATTGCTGCCGGCCGCGGCGAGGGCGGAGCCGATCGCCGAGAGCGCCTCGTCGACGCGGATCTGCACGGAGCGCCAGTTGTCGGCGGAGAGCTGGAAGGCCCCGGCCGCCTGACCCGTCCAGGTGCGCTGGAGGTCGGTGAGCTGGCTCTGCAGCGCGGTGGTCTCGGCCTGCAGTCGCGCAACCGTGGAGTGCACGGCGGACGACTTGGCCTGGACCTCTTCGCTGTCGACGGTGAAGATGGGCATGATCTCTCTCCTCGTTCTCTCGTGGTGCGGATGACCCCGCGGGGCCAACGCTACGAACGCCTGGGCGCGCGCGGGCGCCCGCTGAGCGATCTGTGGAGAGAGAACCCGGCTCCTGCCGGCTGTGGAGGGAACCGCGGGCCGGAACCCGCCTCCCGCGCGGTCAGCGCGAGGTGATCTGCCGCTTCGACGAGATCACGCCCGTGTCGAAGCCCGCCAGGTGCAGGCCGCCGTGGAAGCGCGCGTGCTCGATCTTGATGCAGCGGTCCATCACGACGTCGAGGCCAGCTGCCTCGGCGATCTCGGCCGCCTCCTCGTTCCACGAGCCCAGCTGCAGCCACAGCGCCGTCGCGCCGACCGCGACGGCCTCGCGGGCGACGCCCGGCAGGTCGTCGTGGCGGCGGAACGCGTCGACGATGTCCGGCACGACCGGGAGGTCGGCCAGCGACGCGTACGCGGGGCGGCCGAGGATCGTCGTCTCGCGCGGGTTGACGAAGTACACGTCGTACGGCGAGCTCGAGAGCAGATAGGTCGCCACGAAGTAGCTCGCGCGCGCGGGGTTGTTGGATGCGCCGACGATCGCGATCGACTTCGCGCGGCGGAGGATCGCCTGGCGCGCGGCGGCACCCGGGCCCTGCCACGTGCGCTCTGGGTGGGCGGGCGCCGCACCGGGGAGCGCGCAGGCGTCGCCGGTCGCCGGGGGCGGGGTGAAGGCGCAGGCGTCGCTCATCGGTTCTCTCCCGTCGCGATGGTGAGGGCCTGGTCGAGATCCCACAGGATGTCCTCCGGATCCTCGAGCCCCACCGAGATCCGGATGAGGTCGGCCGGCACGCCCGCCGCCGTCAGCTGCTCGGCCGTCAGCTGCTGGTGCGTCGTCGACGCCGGATGGATCACGAGCGTGCGCGCGTCGCCGATGTTGGCGAGGTGGCTGGCGAGCTGGAGCGAGTCGATCAGCGTCTCGCCCGTGGCGCGGGCGGCGCCGAGCCGTTCCTCGTCGTCGGCGAACTCGCCGGAGGGACGAACGCCGAACGCGAAGACGGAGCCGGGGCCGAGGGGGAAGTACTTCCGAGCGCGGTCGCGGTGCGGGTGTCCGTCGAGCCCCGCCCAGGTGACGAACGAGACGCGGGGGTCCTCGGCGAGCCAGTCGGCGACGACGCGCGCGTTCGCGACGTGCGCGTCGATGCGCTGGGGGAGCGTCTCGACGCCCTGCAGCAGATTGAAGGCCGACTGCGGGCTCAGCGCCGGCCCGATGTCGCGCAGCTGCTCGCTGCGCAGCTTCGTGAGGAAGCCGTACTCGCCGAAGTTGTCCCACCATCGGATGCCGCCGTACGACTCGACCGGCTCGGTCATCGAGGGAAACTTCCCGCTGCCCCAGTCGAAGGTGCCGGCCTCGACGACGATCCCGCCGAGGGTGGTGCCGTGCCCGCCGAGGAACTTCGTCACCGAGTGGATGACGATGTCTGCGCCGTGCTCGATCGGCCGCAGCAGGTAGGGGGTGGCGAGCGTCGCGTCGACCACGAGGGGGATGCCGGCCTCGTGCGCGACCGCGGCGAGCCCCTCGATGTCGGCGATCTCGCCTCCCGGGTTGCCGATCGCCTCGACGTAGAGCACCTTCGTGTCGGGCGTGATCGCCCTGCGGAACTCCTCGGGGTCGTCGCTCGCGACGAACGTCGTCTCGACGCCGAAGCGCCGCAGCGTGACGTCGAGCTGCGTGATCGTTCCGCCGTAGAGCTGCATCGACGCGACCACGTGGTCGCCGGCGCCCACGAGGGCCGCGAAGGTGATGAACTCGGCCGACATGCCGCTGGCGGTCGCGACGGCGCCGATGCCGCCCTCGAGCGACGCGATGCGCTCCTCGAGCGCCGCGACGGTCGGGTTGCCGATGCGGGAGTAGATGTTGCCGTACTTCTGCAGCGCGAACAGGTTCGCCGCGTCCCTGGCGTCGTCGAAGACGAACGACGTCGTCTGGTAGATCGGCACGGCGCGCGCGCCGGTGGCGGCATCCGGTGTTCCGCCCGCGTGCAGCGCGCGCGTGCGGAAGCCGAACTGGTGCTCGCTCATGTGGTCTCCTTCTGGCGGGCCAGGCGCACGGCCTCGCGCACGCCGTCGACGGCCCAGGGGTTCTGCAGGCTGGTCGTATCGCCGAGCGTATCGCCCTGCCACAGCTGCGCGAGCAGCCGGCGCAGGATCTTGCCCGAACGGGTCTTCGGCAGCTCATCGGCGCGCACGATGTGCTTCGGCTTCGCGATGGGGCCGAGAGTGGGAAGTATCGATATCGGATGCATCATCGGCCCGGAATTATTACCTTGAACTGGGGTTTCTGAATCGATTCCCGGAAGCCGAGGTGGCTTGTTCTGTGAACCTCGCTGACACGGATCACCTCGATGAACTTGCTTTCCGTCGTGGCCAATGCGAGAGGGCACACATCCTGCAGTCCGCAACCGCGTCCAAGGCCTGACGGGGCGGCTCGGAGTGTGCTTACATGGCTCCCCCGACACTCTGACAGTTGCAACATTGATGCATCTACTGCAACATGGAATCGTGAGCTCTGGTCCAGATGATGTTCGTCGGTCTTCGCTGCGATTGACGGGAAATGTCGTCGCGCTCGATGAGGCGAAGTATGTTTTCGAATCGATGCTGGATGGGTGGTCGGATCAACAGGCGAGTCGTGGTCTGCTGGCGAGAACCATAGAACGACGCCGGCGGTTCATCGAGCACTTCACCGAGTACTGCGCGACATACCCCTGGAAGTGGCAGCCGCAGGACCTCGAGGACTACTCAACCCGTGGGCGGTCTGGAACGAAGCTGTTGTCGAGGTCGACGATTCGGGGATATCAGACGGATGTCCGCCTGTTCTGCGAGTTCCTTACCGATCAGCGGTATGGCTGGCAGACGGAGTGCCTGGCTCGGTTTGGGTCTGCACCACAGCAGATCTGCCACGACTGGAACACGATCACCCACTTGCTGGACTACGAGGGGTCGCCGGGGCGGCGCGCTCTCACGTTCGATGAATTGGAGCAATTCTTCGATGCTGCAGATGCTCGGGTCGAGAGCATCGTTCGCACGGAGAGGAAAGGGGCACTTGCTGCGCTCCGGAATGCTCAGATGTTCAAGACCATCTACGCGTTTGGGCTTCGGCGATCCGAGTGCGTCGGGCTCGACATCGCTGACCTGCGGTCCAACCCGGTCGCAGTACAGTTCGGCAGATTCGGTGCTGTGTACGTCCGGCATGGGAAGGGCACGCGAGGCACAGGCCCGAAGCGACGTACTGTGCTGACGCTGCCCGAGTTCAACTGGATTGTTGACGGCCTGTCCCACTGGGTCGATGAGGGGTTGCCTCGGATGACGGGCGATTGGGAGACGGGCATCCTATGGCCGACGGAGCGCAGGACGAGGGTCAGCCCTCGCTATCTGAACGACCGATTCGCCGAGCTGCGCGACGAGGTTGGGCTTCCGGAGGAGTTGACGCCGCATTCACTGCGGCACACCTACGTCACGAACCTCATCGAGTGGGGCTATAGCGAGCGGTTCGTACAGGACCAGGTTGGACACGCGTTCGCATCGACCACCGCGATCTACACCTCCGTCGGCGACGATTACAAGAACCGGGTGCTCGCCGACGCGCTTAAGAGAAACGCGGAGAACCGCGATGACATCTAAGTCCGATGGGCCCATCGACTGGCACCTGCGCGCCGTGATGGCCAGGGCCGGGATGTTCCAGACCACCGAGTTGCTCGCGCCTTTGCGTGAGCAGGGTGTCGATCTGTCCCGCGAGCAGGTGTATCGGCTGGTCACCCGCACTCCGGAGCGATTGAACGTCGAAGTGCTGGCCGCGCTGTGTCGCATCTTTGGATGTCAGCCGAACGACCTGATCACGGTGACGGCGCAACCGGCGGTGGCGAGAAAGACTGGTACTGCACGCGGGCGCGACACCGCGATCGGGAATCTTCGCCCTGTGCGAGCACGGCTCCATCGTCCTGCCGATCCCAACCGATGAAAGCGGCAGTGACCCAGCGGACCTGCGACCGGTGTGGGCGCTCGGCCGTGGGACTGTACTCGCTGCTCGGCGGCAGGATCTGCAACGTCTGTTACAGCGCCCTTAGACGAAACCCGGGCGAATGCCCGCTGTGCGGGAACGTTCGCGTGCTCGCCTTCCTCACTGAGGAGGGTGTGATTTCGTGCGCGACCTGCGCGGGCCACCCACCGAGGTTCGCGTGCCGCACGTGCGGCAGCGAGGAGTTCCTGACCGGCACCCACTGTGGGCGGTGTCGCTTGCAGGTGCGGCTCGATGACCTCATAGGCACCGTTGAGTCGGCACCAGTGGAACTGAACAGGCTCCGTGCACACCTCGCGGATGCTCCGATGGACCCTCGTTCGGTGGTCCGCTGGCTCCGACGCCCGCATGTCGAAGCGACATTGAAGTCCATGGCAGCGGGCACGCTCGAGGTCGATCACTCGTCCCTTGATCTGCTCACGCAAGGAGCGGCGACTCGCTACTTTCGGCGACTGCTCATCGAAGCCGGCGTGCTCCCGCAGATCCACGTGCTGCAGCACGAGCTCACATTGCACGTTGCCGCGTTGGCGGGCACGCTCGAGCGCACATCCGGGAACAAACTCCGCCGTTTCTACAGGTGGGACATCCTGCCCAAACTGCACCGACGCTACCGAGATCGCGGCCGAGACATATCCATGGAGGCCTTCATCGGCCATCGTGGACACCTCGCCGCTGTCGTGCGGTTCCTGGCCTGGATCGATGCCAGAGGGATGCTCCTCGGAGACCTCGACCAGCGCACACTTGACCGATACACCGCCCGCATCAAGACGCGGGAACCGGTGGATCACTTCGTCCGGTGGGCCACGAAATCGCGGCTGGCTGGCGACCTGACCACTCATGACCGCGCTGCGCGAAACACGATGCCGACCATGACTGAAGAGGAACTGTGGCGCTCCACCGATCTTCTCCTCACCGACGAGGGCGTGGAACTGGAAGTGCGCGTCGCCGGGCTGTTCGTGCTCCTCTACGCCCAGATACTCGGTCGCGCCGTCAGTCTGAGGCGCGATCAGATCCACGTCACATCAGAACGGGTGACCGTACAGTTTGGTGCCACCCCCATCGTGCTCGATGAGGCTGTCGGCGATCTCGTTCGTCGACAGCTCTTGGCGGAACCCCGAAGAGGGTATGCCGCAGGGGTATCAGGCTGGTTGTTCGACGGGTTATCCCCAGGCGCACACATGTCAGCCGCGTACATCCGGCTTCGCCTCGCTGAGCTGGGGATACGCGCACGGGTGTCACGTGAGACGCGAATGAACCTCCTGGCGATGCGAGTACCCTCCGCTGTCATTGCGGACGTCATCGGCATCGGCGTCCACACGGCCGACCGACGCAAGCGGAGATCGGGCGGCACCTGGTCCAACTATCCGGAGCTGCGCTCCTGAGTGCTCACCCCGGTGGATGATCGGCCTCGGATTAGCTGCACCCGCGCCGATCGCGAGACGGTTGTCAGGAGAATCGCGCGAGGACCAGAGAGATCGCCGCCAGGCCAACTGCGAGCAGCGCCATTGCCGAGTAGGAACCCGTGGCAACTGCGAGGAGAGGTCCGATGGCCGGTCCGATGGCGCTGATGAGGGTGATCGGTGCGGCGAAGACGCCGTTGATCGCACCGTAGTTGCGCGTGCCCCATCGGTCCGCCACGGCTGAGCCCTGTACGAGAGTCTGCGCACCACGGACAGCTCCGGCGGCGACGCCGATGGAGATGAGCAGCCACGGTGGGCCGGGGACCAGGGCGAGCAGGGCGAGGGATGCGGCGCTGAGCCCGGCAGTGGCGGCGAGCGGGATCCAGGGGGCGGCGGTGTGGGGGATGGCGACGTACAGCAGCCGTCCGATCACCTGTCCCGCGCCGAGGAGGCCGAGCGCCCAGGCGGCGAGCTCGTAGCTCATGCCCTTCTCCGTGAATAGGGGGATGAGAGCCAGCGTGACGCTGTAGAGCGCCGCAGACAAGGCCAGCATGGACAGCTCGAGCATCCAGAAGCGACGCGTGCGGATCACCGTGCTCACAGTGTGTGCCGGCACGCTGTCATCGTGGGGCACCGGTGTCCACGCGCGCTCGAGGCTGAACCAGTGCAGGGGCACGGTGGTGACAAGCAGGATTCCCGCGAGCAGCAGGAAGGTCGTCCGCCAATCGGTCACGGTGAGAAGCCCGGCGACGATCGGTGCGAACACGGTGGAGGCGAGGCCGCCCGCCAAGGTCAGGATCGTCATTGCCCCGCGGCGTCGCGACCCATATCTGCGGGCGATGACGGTGAACGCCGCCTGATACAGAACGGCGGATTGGGCGATGCCGGCAATCACCCATCCGACAGTGAACACCGCAAGATTCGGGGCCAGCACAACGACGACGAGGCCGATCGGTCCCACGACGCTGCCGACGGTCATGATGAGTCGCGGGCCGCGCTCGTCGAGCCATCGACCGACGAACACTCCCGCGGCCGCGGAGGCGATAAGCCCGGCAGAGAATGACAGGGTGACCAGTGCCACGGACCAGCCGGTGTCGTCGGCGATCGCGGGGGATGCGACGATGAGCGCGTAGAACAGGATGCCCCAGCTGATCACCTGCCCTATCGAGAGCGCGGCAAGCCGACCCCCCATGCGGGGTGGGGCCTGCACGGCGGTCATGCCGGGCGGAGTGCGTCGGCGGCCGCGTCCAGCGCGCCGTCGTTGAGAGCGAAGTACGCCCACTTGCCCCGCTGCTCCCGCGTGACCAGGCCGGCATCGGCGAGCAGCTTCATGTGATGCGAGACCGTGCCCTGCGACAGTCCCACCGGTTCCGTGAGATCGCAGATGCAGGCCTCGCCGCCCGCGCCGTCGGCGATGAGTGAGAGCAGCTTGATGCGAGTGGGATCGCCGAGTGCTTTGAACACCCGTGCGACACGCTCTGCATCCTCAGCGGTAAGCGAGGATGTGATGCGCGGCACGCAACAGGCGTCGGCGTCAATGGTCGTTGGCAGGCTCACGGGTCTAGTCTGGCATGCATTGACATTCTTCGATAGATGCGGAACAGTCGTCGTATTGAAGACCTTCGATCTGAGGAGATGTGATGGACGAGCTTCCTGTTGTCGTCATCGGAGCGGGCCCGCAGGGCCTTGCCGCCGCGGCGCACCTTGCCGAACGCGATGTGGACGTGGTTGTCCTCGAGCGCGGCGAGGGCCCAGCGGCTGCGGTGTCGGAGTGGGGTCATGTACGACTGTTCTCAGCGTGGCCGGAGCTGACCGACGTGGCCGCGCGTCGTCTCCTCGAGCCCACCGGATGGAGCGCCCGGACCTCCGGATACCCGACCGGCACGGAATGGGTGAACGACTACCTCGCCCCGCTCGCAGGCGTTCTGGGCGAACGGGTGAAGTACGCCACGACGGTGACCGGCATCTCTCGTCAAGGACGCGACAAGGTCGTCGACGGCGGACGCAAGAGCCAGCCCTTCACCGTGCACGCTGTCGATCAAGACGGCAACGAATCCCGACTGCGTGCGCGGGCCGTCATCGACGCCAGCGGCACGTGGGGAATCCCCAACCCGGCCGGTGGTGATGGATTCCCCGCGCTCGGGGAGGCTCGGGCTCACGCGTCGATTTCGTATCGCATCCCCGACGACGTCTCGGAATTCGCAGGGTCGCACGTCGTCGTCGTGGGTGCCGGGCACTCCGCCACGCATGCGGTGCTGCGCCTGGGCGAACTGGCCAGGCGATCGCCCGGTACGCAGGTCACGTGGCTGCTGCGTCGCGGGAGCGCGACGAATGTCTTCGGTGGTGGGCTCGGCGATGAACTCCCTGAACGGGCAGCGCTCGGCTCTCGCGCCCGCAAGATGATCGATGAGGGTCTGGTGAACCTCGTGACCGGGTTCCGTGTCGCGGAGTTCCGTCAAGACGGCGAGACGTTGACGGTCATCGCCGAGGACGGACACGAGGTCGCGGGCGTCGCCCATGTGTTCGCTCTGACCGGATTCCGGCCCGACACGGAGATGCTGCGGGAGCTGCGCACCGACCTTGATCCGGCTCTCGATGCCGTCGCCGGGATCGCTGCGGAGATCGATCCGAACATCCACTCGTGCGGATCCGTGGGGGCCACCGGCGCTAGGGAGCTTGCCCAGCCGGAGCGGGGCTTCTTCATCGTTGGGGTGAAGTCGTACGGCCGCGCGCCCACGTTCCTCGCGATGACAGGGTACGAGCAGGTGCGCAGTGTCGCCGCACACCTCGCGGGTGACCACGAGGCCGCCGCCCGCAACGAACTCGTCCTTCCCGACACGGGCGTGTGCGGCGGATCCGGCGACTTCGACGACAACGCGGGGAGCTGCTGCGCAGCCCCCGCCCCGTCCGTGATGCAGATCGGGCTGCGTCCCGTCACCGTCGGCTGAGTGAAGTGACATCGCGAAGGGTGGGCCTCAAAGCGAGGCCCACCCTTCGCTGCTTCAGCGGGTGAGACGCGCCGCGAGTCCGCGCACGCTTTCATCGACCGCATCGCGCAGCTCGCGCACGCCGTCCGCTTCCCAGTTCGACGGATCGGGGAAGGACCACTCCACGAGCTCTCCGCACACCGGACCCGGCAAAGACAGCCCCGGCTTCATCAGCACCACGACATCAGCAGCGTCGAGATCCCCGGCTGTCACCGCACGCGGCTGTGCGGCGTCGGTGTCGATGCCCAGCTCCTGCAGTGATGCTGCGACTGCCGGGTTGATCACCTCTGCCGGGCTGATGCCCGCGCTCGTGGCGACTAGACGCTCGTCCCCGAGATGGGAAAGAAGGTGAGCGCCCAGCTGCGACCGGCCAGCGTTGTGGGTGCAAATGAACAGGACGGTCTTCGGCTGGGTCATCGTTTCACGGCTTTCGTATCTGAACGGAGGTGCTGCACTGGTCATCATCCGCTCGTCGGGTGACGGGCAGATGAACTCTTCTCCGGCATGCTTGCACCCGGTATCGATGAATGTCAATATAGACACATGTCGATTCAAGAGGTTGAGCTGGTCATCATCGGTTCCGGCCCTGCCGGATACACCGCCGCGGTCTATGCCGCACGTGCAGGCCTTGCCCCCGTGGTGCTTGCCGGTTCTGTGACCGCGGGTGGTGCGCTGATGACGACGACCGAGGTGGAGAACTTCCCCGGGTTCGTCGACGGTGTGCAGGGGCCGGAGCTGATGGAGTCGATGCGCGCACAGGCCGAGCGCTTCGGAGCCCGCATCCTGCTCGAGGACGCTGTCCGTGTCGACCTGGATGGTCCGGTCAAGGTCATCGAGACCGGCGCTGGTGAGACGTTCCGCGCCCGCGCCGTCATCCTCACGATGGGGTCCGCCTACCGCAAGCTCGGCCTCCCCGAAGAAGAGCGGCTGACCGGCCACGGGCTGTCGTGGTGCGCGACGTGCGATGGATTCTTCTTCCGAGAGCAGGAGATCGTCGTCGTCGGCGGCGGCGACTCCGCGATGGAGGAAGCGCTGTTCCTGACGCGCTTCGCATCGAAGGTCACGGTCGTCCACCGTCGCGAAGAGTTCCGCGCCTCGAAGATCATGGCGCAGCGTGTGCTGGATCACCCGAAGATCGAGGTGGCCTGGAACAGTGAGGTCGCCGAGATCATCGGCGCCGAGAAGGTGCAAGCGGTCGCTCTCCGCGACACCGTCACGGGAGCAGAACGCGAGCTTTCGGCGACCGGCGTCTTCGTGGCCATCGGGCACGACCCGCGCTCCGAACTGATCACCGGGATCATCGACACGGATGCCGACGGATATGTGCTCGTCGAACACCCCTCCACCCGCACGAACCTTCCCGGAGTGTTCGCGGCCGGCGACCTCGTCGATCACACCTACCGTCAGGCCATCACCGCTGCGGGCACCGGATGCGCGGCAGCGCAGGACGCCCAGCACTACCTGTCCGCTCTGGACGAGAGCACCACGTTCGAACTCGAGACCGAGGAAGTGTTCGCATGAGCGCCCCCACTCCTGTCACTGACGCCACCTTCCAGACCGAGGTCCTCGATGCGGATCTCCCCGTCGTCGTGGACATCTGGGCCACCTGGTGCGGCCCGTGCAAGCAGATCGCACCTCTGTTGGATCAGCTCGCCGGCGAGTACGACGGCCGGATCAAGATCGTCAAGCTCGATGCCGACCAGAACCCGGAGACGGTTATGGCCGCCGGCGTCACCTCGATCCCCACCCTGGGTTTCTATAAGAACGGTGTCCGCGCCGACATTCTCATTGGCGCACACCCGAAGCCTGTTATCGCCGAGAAGATGGAGGCGCTGCTCGCATGAGTGCTGCAACCGTTCCTGCACCGACGTCGACGACGCGACGCCTGTCCACCCTGGATCGCTGGCTGCCGCTGTGGATCGGGCTCGCCATGGTCGGCGGCATCCTCCTCGGCCGTTTCGTCCCCGGCGTATCGCCACTGCTCGCGAGCCTCGAAGTGGGAGGGATCTCAATCCCCATCGCTCTCGGCCTGCTGGTGATGATGTACCCGGTCCTGGCGAAGGTCCGCTACGACAAGATTGCGGCCGTCACAGGCGACAAGAAGCTGCTCATCTCATCGCTCGTGCTGAACTGGCTGATCGGGCCGGCGCTGATGTTCGCCCTGGCCTGGATGTTCCTGCCCGATCTGCCCGAGTACCGTACCGGCCTCATCATCGTCGGCCTCGCCCGATGCATCGCGATGGTCGTCATCTGGAACGACCTCGCCTGCGGAGACCGCGAAGCCGCCGCCGTGCTCGTCGCGATCAACTCGGTGTTCCAGGTCGTCGCATTCTCGCTGCTCGGCTGGTTCTACCTCACCGTCCTCCCCGGATGGCTGGGCCTGGACACACAAGGACTCGACTTCTCCGTCGGAGCGATCGCACTGAATGTGCTCATCTTCCTCGGCGTCCCCCTGCTGGCCGGATTCGCATCCCGCTACATCGGTGAACGTCGCAAGGGCCGCGAATGGTACGAGGAGAAGTTCCTGCCGAAGATAGGTCCGTGGGCCCTCTACGGACTGCTGTTCACCATCGTGCTGCTGTTCGCCCTGCAGGGCGAGCAGGTCACCTCCCGCCCGCTCGACGTGGCCAGAATCGCACTGCCGCTACTGGTCTACTTCGCCGTCATGTGGTTCATCGGGCTCTTCACCGGCAAGGCGCTCGGCCTCGGCTACGCACGTTCATCGACACTGGCATTCACCGCGGCCGGCAACAACTTCGAGCTCGCCATCGCTGTCGCGATCGGCACCTTCGGTGCAGCCTCGGGACAAGCCCTGGCAGGCGTCGTCGGCCCGCTGATCGAAGTGCCCGTGCTCGTCGGACTCGTCTACGTCTCGCTCTGGGCGGCCCGCAAGTGGTTCGACACCGATCTATACACCGCAGCTCCCTACTCCGACGTAAGGACGACATCATGAACGTCACCCTCACCGCTGACGACACCTGCAGCCCGGTCTCCTCGCACGCCATTGGTCAGGATGCTGCGTCGTCGGTCGCCGCGACATTGAAGGCGCTGTCCGACCCCCTGCGCCTGCGGATGCTGTCCGCGATCGCCTCCGACCCCCGCGGCGAGTCCTGCGTTTGCGACCTCGCTGAGCTTGCCGAGGTGTCGCAGCCGACCGTGTCGCACCATCTGAAGGTGCTCAAGGACGTCGATGTGCTCACGTCAGAGCGCCGCGGCACCTGGGTCTGGTACCGGATCAACCCGAACCGACGCCGCGCCGTCACCACGCTGCTGGACTCGTTCGCACCCGCGACGGTCGCACCCTGGCCAGACAACGATGCCACCGACGAGGCGCGCCAGCCAAACTTCGACGCACGCGTCACTCACCTCGCCGACGAACTAGCCGCCGAGATCCCGGAACTCGATCCAGCGACTGTCCTCACCGTCGTCCGCGAGTCATACACAGCCCTCGCCCGCACCGCTCGAGTGACCTCAGCCCTGGTTCCGCTGACCGAACGGTTCGCCAGGCAACGGCTCAGCGACCTCACCCGCGACCGCGACACGGCAGTCCCACAGGTGCTGTTCGTCTGCGTCGCCAACGCCGGCCGCTCGCAACTCGCCGCCGCACTCGTCAACCAGCTTGCAGGCGGCAGAGTCATCGCCCGCTCAGCCGGATCCAGCCCCGCAGACGTCATCCACCCCCATGTGCGTTCACTGCTCACGGAGATCGAGGGTGACGCGGCGGCCGAGCGGTTCCCGAAGCCCCTGACGGACGACGCCGTCAGGGCGGCGGATGTCGTCATCACGATGGGATGCGGTGATGTCTGCCCGATCGTCCCCGGCGTCCGCTACGACGATTGGTCCGTCGGCGACCCCGCCCTCGCCTCCCGTGAAGGGGTCGAAGCCATCCGCGACGATATCGCCGCCCGCGTGCGAACCCTCGTTGACGATCTTGCCCACTGATCATCCACTCTTATCGACCGTCTACTTCTGGAGTCAACATGACCGAAACCGCCTCTAAGCCCTCCGTCCTATTCGTCTGTGTCCACAACGCCGGCCGCTCCCAGATGGCCGCCGGATTCCTCCGTGACATCGCCGGCGACCGTGTCGAGGTGCGCTCCGCAGGCTCCATGCCCGCCGACCAGATCAACCCCGTCGCGGTCGACGCGATGGCCGAGCTCGGCATCGACATCACCGCCGAACAGCCCAAGGTGCTCACCACCGAAGCGGTGCAAGCCTCTGACGTTGTCATCACGATGGGCTGCGGCGATGCCTGCCCGTTCTTCCCTGGAAAGCGCTACGAGGACTGGACGCTCGAAGATCCTGCAGGGCAGGGCATCGACTCGGTGCGCCCGATCCGCGATGAGATCCGCGCGCGTATCGAGCAACTAGTGAGCGAACTCGTCTAGTTCTGGACCGGCGCGATTACTTCTCCCGGCAATACTTCTCTCCGCCGACATGCCCTCGCCCACGCGCCGGCGCAGCTCGTCGTCGCTCGCCGCGCCCTCGGCGCCGGCGGTCACGAACGCGACGACCGCCTGCCCGGTGATCGGGTCGTCGACGCCGGTCGCGCCCGCTTCGCCGACGCCCGGATGAGCGACGAGCGTTCCCGATCGCCCCGCTGCCACCGAGGTCTGATGATGAACAGGGGCTGCTCCGCGTCGAACGTCTCCGCCGCGTGCACGTCGGGCTGCGAATCGACGAGGTCGTGCCACCACACGTCGCGGCCCTCGGCCCACGGCACGTCCTGGCCGGTGCGGCGCACGACGAGCACGTGCTCGACGCTGTCGAGCCCCTCGGCAGCGCGATTCAACAAGGGCGCTCTGCGCGCCCGTCTCGACCTTGGGCAACGAGGGTCCGCGGTGCCAGTCGGCCGTAACCGGCTGACTCATTCGGATGGGCCGCAGCGCGGCGCCGCTGCACCGGCTCCGGCGAAATCCGCGACAGTGCTACTGTGGTCAGACCATAGTGGTCAGACCACATCGATCTGATCGCGCGCGACGACGAGGGGCGAGGGATGGCAGAGACGCCGAGGGCATGGCGCACCGTGCTCGACCGCCTCGAGGCCGACCTGTTCGAGGGGCGCCTGAACCCCGGCGACCGCCTGCCGGGCGAGCGCGACCGCGCCGCGTCGCTCGGCGTCGGTCGCTCGAGCGTGCGCGAGGCGATGCGCGTGCTCGAGGTGATGGGGGTCGTTCGCACGGCGGTCGGCTCCGGGCCGTCATCCGGCGCCATGATCGTCTCCGCTCCCGCCGGCGGACTCTCTGCGCTGCTGCGCCTGCAGACCGCGGCGCAGGCGTTCGACCTCGCCGACATCGTGGCGACCCGCGGGGCGCTCGAGACCTCGGTTGCGCGCGACCTCGCGACGCTCGACGCGCCGGACCTCGCGCAGGCCGACGCGATGATCGAGGCGATGTCGCGCGACGGCATCACGCGCGAGGAGTTCCTGGTGCTCGACCAGAACTTCCACCTCGCTCTCGCCGAGGCCGCGGGCAACGCGGTCACGGCGACCGTGCTGTCCGGGCTCCGCAGCGCCATCGAGGCCTACATCACGGCGGGCGCGGCGTCGATTCCCGACTGGGAGGCGACCGCCGACCGCCTGCACGGCGAGCACGTCGGCGTGCTCGCCGCCATCCGCGACCGAGATCCGGATGCCGCGGCCGCGGCCGTCCGGGACCACATCACCGGCTACTACGCGCAGATGCGCACGAGCGACACCGCACGAGAGGATTCCTAGATGGTTCAGCGACAGGTCCCCAAGCCAGGCGAGGTCTTCGAGTTCCTGAAGATCAAGCTCCCGGAGTTCGGCAAGGACGCGCGGCTCCGCCGGGCGCTGACGATCGCCGATCTGCGCACGATCGCGAAGCGCCGCACCCCGGCGGCCGCGTTCGACTACACCGACGGCGCGGCCGATCAGGAGCTGTCGATGCAGCGCGCGCGCCAGGCGTTCGAGGACATCGAGTTCCACCCCGACATCCTCACGCCGGCGCCGGCGGTCGACACCACGACCGAGATCCTCGGCGGCACATCGGCCCTGCCGTTCGGCATCGCGCCGACCGGTTTCACCCGGCTGATGCAGACCGAGGGCGAGACGGCCGGCGCGGGCGCGGCGGGCGCCGCGGGCATCCCGTTCACGCTGTCGACGCTCGGCACCACCTCGATCGAGAACGTGAAGGCGGCGAACCCGAACGGCCGCAACTGGTTCCAGCTGTACGTCATGCGCGATCGCGAGATCTCCTACGGTCTCGTGAAGCGCGCGGCGGAGGCCGGGTTCGACACGCTGCAGTTCACGGTCGACACCCCGATCGCCGGCAACCGCATGCGCGACGGCCGCAACGGCTTCTCCATCCCGCCCCGCCTCTCGCTCGGCACGATCGCCAACGCGCTGCCCCGTCCGTGGTGGTGGATCGACTTCCTCACGACGCCCAAGCTCGAGTTCGCCTCGCTGTCGACGACGGGCGGCACGGTCGGCGACCTGCTTAACTCGGCGATGGATCCGACGATCAGCTACGACGACCTCGAGGTCATCCGCGAGATGTGGCCGGGCAAGCTCGTCGTGAAGGGCGTGCAGAACGTGCCGGACGCGGTGAAGCTGATCGACCGGGGCGTCGACGGCATCATCCTGTCGAACCACGGCGGGCGCCAGCTCGACCGCGCGCCGATCCCGTTCCGCCTGCTGCCGCAGGTCGTGCGCGAGGTCGGGCGCGACGCCACGGTCATGGTCGACACCGGCATCATGAACGGCCAGGACATCGTCGCGTCGATCGCCCTCGGCGCGAAGTTCACGCTGATCGGCCGCGCGTACCTCTACGGCCTGATGGCCGGCGGCCGCGCGGGCGTCGACCGCACGATCGAGATCCTCTCGAGCGAGATCCGCCGCACGATGGCGCTGCTCGGCGTCTCGTCGATCGAGGAGCTCGAGCCCCGCCACGTGACTCAGCTGACGCGGCTGGCTCCCGTCGCGGAGTAGTCGGGCGCGGGGCGATCCGTCGCACCTGGGCGGCGGAAACGGTGCGCGCGAGCGTGTCCGGGATTGTCCGGAATCGCCCGCGTTCCCCGCGGCCGCGCGTGTTTCGTCCGCACGCGGCCATAGCGTTACCGGGTACCCGTCTCCCGGATCGGCGTACCCGTCTCACGTTGAGAAGGCGTCGGAGCAGGAGGCATCCGCCCGCACAGAAGGACCGCCCGCATGTCTCGCGCAGTCGGCGTTGGTCTCGAGGACAACGACAATGACCGATGCCGCCGCCCTTGACAACTACTACGAGATCTTCGACATCGCTCGAGACGCCGACCCGACAATCATCCAGACCTCGCTTCGCGCCGCCCGGAAGCGCTGGCGTCAGCTGACCGGATCGCCGGATCGCGAACGAGCCCAGCTCGCCGAGCGTCGCATGGCACAGCTCGAGGTCGCGGAGAAGACCCTGCTCGACGGGCCCGCCCGGCAGCAGTACGATGCCGCCATCGCCGCGCAGGAGGCGCAGGCTCCGGCGGCGAACGCGCTCCCGGTCGGCGGCACCGACTGGGCGGAACGGGCCAAACAGTACTTCGAATCCGGCGACATCCGCAATGCCTTCAACGCCGCAAAGAAGGGCACCGATGTCGATGCGGCGAACAACCTCACGTGGTACTACTACGTGCAGTCGGCCGTCGAACTGAAGCGAATCGAGGATGCCGACTTCGCCTCGGCCGAGCTGGTGCAGCGCATTCCCGCCGTCGACGTCAGTCATGATCTCCGAGGCGGCGTGCTCGAGTCCATGGGACGTTTCGCCGAGGCAGAGACCTCGTTCCGCACCGCGGCACGGATCTCTCCCGACAACTCGTACTACCACGGGCGTGCCGCCTGGGCGGTGCTCGACCAGGGAGACGTCGACCGCGCGGTTGAGGAGGCGTGGGGTCTCGTGCAGCGTTTCGACGGGGACGCCTACCCGCTGAAGATCCTCAGGGCGGCATGCGAGAAGCTGCGCGAGCAGAAGCAGCCGCAGCGAGCGCTCCCCGTCGCGCAGAGGCTCATCGGGCACAGCGCGAGCGACGAGAACATCCTTGAGGCCGTGGTCTCGATCCAGGAGATCGAGGAGAAGGTCGACGTCGACATCGCCCTGGCCGAGGCGCGGCGGCTGTTCGACGCGTTTCCGCATAGCGCGGCGGCGCAGCGGCTCGTACGCTACATGATCGGCGCGCTCCGCACCCGCGGCCGCCAGGCCGAGGCACTCGCCGAGGCTCGCATGCTGATCGCCCGCTGTCCGAACGATCAGGAGGCGAAGCATACGCTCGGCTGGAGCATCGTCGGCGATGCGGAGTCGCAGATGGCGGCGACCGGGCCGGGATCGCACATCATCCTGAACAGGGCACAGGCCGCCTACTACGGCAACGCGGTCGCCGAGCTCTGGTCGCTGGAGATCGCCGATCAGCGACTGCGGGCCGCCGTGCAGCACATGCGTGAGTACCACGCGAAGCAGACGAGGATGCGGGTCAATCTGAGTTTCGGCAGGATCGTGCTGGCGATCATCGCCGTGGTCCTGCTGATCATCGGGCTGTCGACGCTGCCGAGCGGCCTCGCCTGGATCGTGGTCGCCGCGCTGGTCGGTTGGGCGTTCTACGCACTGACGTTCACGAGGCAGTACCGGATGAACTACCGGGACGCGACACCGAACGTGCGCGGGCGGGGGCTGCAGAAATGACGGGCCGCGGGCACGGAGGCGTCGTCCGCACGCGGCACCGTGCGGCGACAGCACGGTGCCGAAGAAGAGAGGTGTGAGATGCAGATCATCGCCGCGATCTTCGCGCTCGTCGGGTTCATCCTGATGTCGCGGGGTCTGGTCATGTCGAAGCGCTACCACAAGCGCAGGCCGCGCCACTTGGCGGCCGGCGCGTGCTGTCTCGTGGGGGCCGGCGTGCTGCTATGGATCAGCAGCGGCGGCACGATACCGGCGTGACGCCGCGGGTTCGCCGGTGCTCAGCGGCGCGAGCGCGGAACCAGCAGAGGAGCGGGGTCGCTCGATCCGGCCGCCCGCGCCGCGCGCACGATCAGGCGGCCGAAGATCAGGGCGATGAGTCCCGTCGGAATCTTGTCGGCGAGCGACGTACAGGCGTTGACGAGCAGTTGCGCCGGCCACGCGCCGAGACTCGGCGCCAGCGCAGCGACGGTTGCGTCGGACGCATGCCCAGTGCTGCCGTGGAACAGGAACAGGGTGATCACCGCTCCGAGCATTGCGCACATGAGCGCGGTACCGACGAGCACCGAGGCGAAGCGGAGCGCGCTCCTCTTCGCCCACCTGATGCCGTAGCCCCAGCAGAGCGCCCCGCCGACGTTGACGATGACGAACACGGCGGCGGGTGGCGAGGACAGCGGCACGTTCAGGACGTGCGTGATCAGGGCGATGGCGACGGCCTGCCATGGACCGATCGCGAAAGCGGCGACCGCTGTGCCGATCATGTCGAACCACAGCGGGATGCCGTTGATGTTGATGATCGCGCTGCCGAAGAGGTTCAGGCCGACGCATGCCGCGAGTGCGGCGATCGTGAAACCTGTGCGGATCATCCGTTGCTCGTCCCTGCGCCACGCCGGCGTCGGTTCGGGTGCGTCGACCGAGTCACCGGCCGTGACCGTCATCGCGTCGGTCGACGGCGGCGCGGTTTGTGCGACCTCGTCGGGCTCCGTCCCGTCCCTCGACGGGAGAGCCGCTCGGTGAGCGTCCAGGCAACGCCGGCGCCACGCATCGCCCGCGGTCGCATCGTGACCGAGCGCGAGCACGATCTCACGGACGAGGTCGGCGTTCAGCCGCCGGCGACCGCGTTGGAATGCGTCATAGACGGTGGAACGGGCGACGCGCGCCGCGGCGGGGCTGTCGCCATCTGCGACGCGGCGTTCCGTGATGCGTGCGGCGATCTCGGCATACGACACGCGACCGGCATCGACCCGCAATTCCTGCAGGGCGTCCGCGAGATCGTCGAACGGCGCCGCGGTCCCTACGGCGCTCTCTGCGGTCGAGGACATCCCCCGCACCTCCCTCGTGCGTCCCCAGTGGCGCGCGTCGATTTGATCTTAGGGTGTGTCTTCTCGTCAGTCGTCAACTGCGCTGTGCGCGGCACGCCGGTCCGCGGCGCACTCGGCGGCTCCGCAGCGTGCCGAGTGATCGAGCAGCCGAGTTGGCATTCCTCTCAGCGTCCCCATAGTTTGGGACGGAAGCGACTCGGGGGATCTCGCGAGGAGCGAGCTCAGCTCGCGGCTGTCCGGCGTTCCCCCGAGCTCGAGGAAGACGAATGGAACGGAACGCCATGGCGCGCGCAATCGGCATAGATCTGGGAACGACCAACTCGGCGGTCGCGATCATGGGGGATGCCGGCGTCGCCGAGATCGTGCCGAACGCCGAGGGCAAGCCGACCACTCCGTCCGTCGTGCTGTTCAAGAACTCCGGCGGAGACGACAGGACTGTCGTCGGGCAGGCCGCGCGCCGACAGGCCAGCGTGCGTCCGGATGACGTGGTCGAGTACGTCAAGCGCTTCATCGGCGACCCGAGCTGGCGGTTCGACTCGTCGAACGACAACGAATACCGGGCAGAGGACGTCTCGGCGATCATCCTGCGCCACCTCGTGGACGCAGCCGCTGAACGTCTCGGTGAGGAGATCCGCGATGTCGTGGTGACGGTTCCCGCGTACTTCGACGACTCGCGCCGTACGGCGACCAAGGAGGCCGGCACGATCGCGGGCCTCAACGTGCTGCGCGTGCTGAACGAACCCACCGCGGCGGCGCTCGCGTACGGCGTCAGCGCCGAAAACGACGGCCACGTGTTGGTCTACGATCTCGGCGGAGGCACGTTCGATGTGACGATCCTCGGTATCGAGAACCGCACGTTCGAGGTGCTCGCCACCGACGGCGACCGCAACCTCGGCGGCTTCGACTGGGACAACGAACTGATGAAGCTCACGGTCGCCGAGCTCGAGCAGCAGCATGGACTCACCGACTTCTACGACGACGTCGAGGCGGTCGCCGTGCTGCGCGCGAAGGCCGAGCTCGCCAAGCGTGCGCTGAGCGCGAGCGAGCGGGCCACGATCGAGCTTGCCCTCGACTCGGGCGACTACCGCATCGAGGTCACCCGCGAGCAGTTCGAGGAGGCGACGAGCTCGTTGCTGCGCCGCACGCAGGAGATCGTCGAAGACACGCTCGACGAGTCGGGCCTCGACTGGGACGACATCGATCAGGTCCTGCTCGTCGGCGGTTCCACGCGCATGCCTGCCGTGCACGACTTGGTGCGCCGCCTTTCGGGCCGGGCGGCCGCCGACGGCGTGAATCCGGATGAGGTGGTGGCGCTGGGCGCGGCCATCCAGGCTGTGCTGACGACGCGGAACGAGTCGGCCGCACCGCTCGGGGACGTGCGGGTGCACGACGTCACGTCGCACGCGCTGGGCACGACGGTCTTCGACGTCGACGAGGAGCGGAAGGTGAACGCCGTGATCATTCCGAGGAACACGAAGATCCCGGCCAGCGGCGAGCAGGAACTGTTTCACGACAACCCGGTCACCCAGGTGAGCATCGACCTGACCCAGGGCGATGACCCCGACCCCGAGTTCGTCACCACGATCGGTGAGAGCACGATCGAACTCGACGAGGAATGGCCCGCCGGCACGCGCTTCCGGCTGGTGTACAGCTACGACGTCGACCAGACGGTGCACGTCGAGATCTTCCGGCTGCCGAGCGGTGAGTCGGCTGGTGCGTTCGCGATCGAGCGAGTGGCCAACATGACGCAGGACGAGATCGTCGCCTCTGCGACGAAGGTGCGCAGCGTCGTCACCGGTTCGGCGGCGCCGAGCGCGCCGCAGGCGAAGCCCGTTTCCGGGCCGGTGATTCCCACTGCGGCGCCCGCGAGCGCTGATGCAGCGGCATCGGCGAGCACGGCGCAGCGGGGCTGAGGGACGCTGGCGATGGTGGACGCAGCGGCAGCGGCGCGCGACGACTTCTACGAGATCTTCGAGCTGGACCCCGGTTCCGATACAGCAGCGCTCACCGATGCACTGCGCGCAGCGCGCAAGCGCTGGCGCCAGCTGGCGGGGTCACCCGACCGGGAACGGTCGCAGCGGGCCGAGCGCCGGATGGCCCAACTCGACATCGCCCACGAGGTGCTGCTCGACGAGGCGGCGCGCGCCGACTACGACGCGGCGCTGAACGATGCCAGGCAGCAGGCTCCGGCGCTCGATGCTCAGCAGCACGCCGAGCAGAATCGGCAGCAGGCGCCGGCATCGAGCACCGACTGGGGCAGGCGCGCCGAAGAGTACCTTGAGCAGAACGACGCGCGTAACGCGATGGTCGCGGCCACGCGCGGGACCGAGGCTGACCCGGACGACGCGCGTTCGTGGCTGATGTTCACGCGGGCGGCGGTCGAGTTGAAGCAGCTCGACCAGGCCGACTTCGGCTCGGCCGAGCTGTTGCACCGCGCGCCGATCGCGCTGAACCACTCGTTCAGGGCACAGATCCTCGACGACTTGGGGCGCCGCGCCGACGCGGAGCGGCACTTCCGCGAGGCTGCTCGGCTCGATCCGACGCGCGCGTTCGACCGGGCTCGGGCGGCGTGGGCAGTGCTCGACCAGGGGCGCGTCGATGATGCGCTCACCGAGGCATGGCGGGTCGTCGAGGCGTTCCCCGATGACGAGTTTCCCCGCAGGGTGGTGCGCGCCGCCTGCGACGAACTGCGCCGCCGGAGGCAGCCGCAGCGGGCTCTGGTGGAGGCGGCGCGTCTGTTGAACGCGCACCAGGGCGAGGATGAGAACATGCAGCAGGTCGTGTGGTCGATCGAGGCGATCGCTGACATGGGCGATCTCGACGCCGCGCTGACCGAGGCGTGGCGGCTGGTCGATGCGTTCCCGAAGCGGCAGGCGCCGCGGGAAACGGTGACAGATGTCGTTCGGCGGCTGCGCGAGCACGGTCGCGAGTCCGAGGCTCTCAGGGTCGCCCGGCAGCTGCTCGACCGCTTCCCGGAGGACGAGAAGGTGAAGTACGCGTTCGGTTGGACGCGCCTGCGGGAGGCCGAGTCGAAGATGGCCGCGACCGGGCCGGAAACCCACGCCATCCTCAACCGCGCGCAGGCCGAGTACGTCGCAGGGGCGATCGCCGAGATCGCCTCCCTGAACGTGCGGGCCGACGACCTGAACGAAGCGGCGCAGTCCCTGCGGCAGTACCACGCCGGGCAGATCCGGGTATCTGTGAGGCTCGGCTTCTGGAAGGTCGTGCTTGCGCTGGTTGCGCTGTTCTTGATCTGGTATGGGCTGACTCAGCTCGGTCTTTCTTTCGTTGCGGGAGCGATTCCTATCGTGATCGGCGCACTCCTCGGCTGGGCGTTGTGGGCGTCGAGCTTCGCTCGCAAGTACCGCCGCGATGCCAAACTCCAACCTCGGCACGTGCGTGACTCCGGCATCCGCTGAGCGCGCCGGCCCGCACTATCCGTTCCACTCATTCGGAAGCGACGACACATGACCGACACCGCATGGCACGGCGTCACACCGATCGGCACGACCACCGCCGGGGAGCTCATCTCTGCGCTCAAACGCGTGGCTCCCGCCCGCTCGCGTCACGAGCGCTCCGCGCTCAGCGGCACGATGCTGTACGCGGCGGGTGGCGTGCTGACGGCCTGGGGTACGGACAGCGCCATGCTGGCGGTCACGCAGACTGCGCTCGATCGGCCGGGCGGAGGCACCACGACCGCCGTCGTACCATCCGGATGGCTCGCGGCGCTTCGCGCGAGGTTCGACCGCCCCGAGACGGTCGAACTGGGGGTGCGCGGCGGGGCGCTTCTGGTGCGGCGCCCCGGCGACGACGAGTCCCTGTTGCAGCCGCTGTGGCCGGCCGATGCGCAGCTCGAGGCCTATCGCGAGCTCTTCGCGAACGATCAGGCCGCGGGCGTGGTGAGCGTGCGCGGCAACGAGCTGCTCACCAAGCTGCGACGGACATCCGGCACCGCGGCCGTGACGCTCGCGGTCGAGACGCACCAGGTCACGGTGCTGTCGGGCAGCGAGACCGCGGGAGCCGTGCCGATCACGTCGACGCTGGAGCCGCAGCGCATCGTCCTCGATCGCGACCGGCTGGCCGATGCCGTCGCAGCGGTGATCAACCTGAAGCTGCCGAACGTCGTGTTCGAGCCGCATGACGATGGGCGCCTGCTGCGTCTGTACGGGGCGAGTTCCTCGGACCCGACGACCTTCGGCAACCTCGACTGCTTCATCCGGAGCGGGTCGTCGAGCGGGCGCGTTGCCGAGCGCGAAACGGGAGAGGAACCAGGGGAGGCGACGATCGAGAAGACGAACGGAGCCTTGCCGATCGACCAGGTCCTCGCCGAGCTCGACGGCATCATCGGCCAGCCCGCACTCAAGGAACAGGTGCGCTCTTTGCGCACGATGGTCGAGATCAACCGCAAGCGTGCGGAACAGGGGCTGAAGACGAGCCAGGTCGGTTCGCACATGGTGTTCGCCGGTCCTCCCGGAACCGGCAAGACGACCGTCGCCCGGCTCATCGCGAGGCTGCTTCACGCGCTCGGCGTGCTGGAGCGCGAAGACGTCAAGGAGGTCGCACGCCCCGACCTCGTTTCGCAGAACATCGGCGGCACCGAGGAGAAGACGAAGGCGACGATCGACGATGCGATGGGGGGAGTCCTGTTCATCGACGAGGCGTACTCGCTTGCTCAGGGCGGTGACACCGACTTCGGCAAACAGGCGATCGACGCTCTCCTCAAGGAGGTCGAGGACCGGCGCGACAGCTTCGTCTGCATCCTGGCCGGCTACGGCGACCAGATGAAGGACTTCATGGCGTCGAACCCCGGCCTCACCTCGCGCTTCCCACGCACGATCAACTTCGTCGCATACGAACCGGGCGAGCTCGTACAGATCGCCAAGAGCATGGCGAAGGGGATGGACAACGACATCTCGGAGGACGGGGTCACCGAGCTCACACGGCGGCTGACGGACGAACAGCGCCGCGGCGGCTTCGAGCGCAAGGACTGGGGGAACGCACGGTCGGTGCGCAACATCATCGAGCAGGCGGCGACGAACCGCGACGTGAGGATCAGCCTCTCGGGAGAGCACAGCCTCGAATCGCTGATCACGATCGTCGCCGAAGACATCGCCGCCGCGTGCGACGTGTTCCGCATCGGCCGCGCCCAGAGCGGCAGCGAGTCGGTCGACGACGTGCTCGCTGAGCTCGACGCGCAGGTCGGGCAGCCGCAGCTGAAGCAACAAGTGCGGGCGATCGTGGCGCAGGCGCGGGTCGCTCGGGCCAAGCAGGAGCAGGGCCTGGCGTCAGGTGGCATGGCGCTCGAACACCTGCTGTTCACCGGTCCTCCCGGCACGGGCAAGACGACCGTCGCACGGCTGCTCGCGAGGCTGTACCGGGCGCTGGGGGTACTGCCGAACGACGGCATCGTCGAGGTGAACCAGAGCATCCTGGTCGCCGGCTACAAGGGGCAGACTGCGATCCAGACGCGGGAGAAGATCGACGAGGCGCTCGGCGGGGTGCTGTTCGTCGACGAGGCCTACACGCTGGTGTCGGGCGGCGACAGCAGCTTCGGCCAGGAGGCGGTCGATGAGCTGCTGCCGCGACTCGAGAACGACAGAGGCAAGTTCGTGGCGATCGCCGCGGGGTATCCGGATGAAATGGCGAGGTTCGTCGCGTCGAACGTCGGCCTGCAGTCGCGCTTCACGACGACGATCGAGTTCGTCCCGTACACGGCGGACGAGCTGGTCGAGATCACGCTGAGTATGGCGAAGGGCAACGCCGAGACGCTCACGGAGGGTGCCGTGACGGTGCTGCGCAAGCGGCTGTCGGCGGTGGAGCGGGGCGGCGGCTTCGCCGACAGGGCCTGGGGCAACGCCCGCGCGGTGCGCAACCTGCTCGATCGGGCGATCCAGCTGCGGGACGTGCGCATCAGCGAGGGAGACCTCTCGGCCGATCCTTCGTCGCTCGTCACCGTGACGGAGGCCGACATCGTCGCCGCTTGCGACCGCGAGGGCCTCCTCGCGGGAACGGCGCGCGAGAGCGCGGACGACGTGCTGGCTGAGCTCGACGAACAGATCGGGCAGAGCGCGGTGAAGGAGCAGGTGCGCTCGCTCATCGCGCAGGCGCGCCTCGCCCGGGAGCGCACCGACGCGGGGCTCGGCGGCGACGGCGTCGCGCTCGAGCACCTGCTGTTCGTCGGTCCGCCCGGCACGGGAAAGACCACTGTCGCGCGCCTCATCGGCCGCCTGTATGGTGCGCTGGGGCTGCTGCCGAAGGGGCACCTGGTGCAGGTCGATCGCACCGGGCTTGTGGGGCAGTACGTCGGGCAGACGGCGCCGAGGACCAACGCGAAGGTCGACGACGCGATGGGCGGCGTGCTGTTCATCGACGAGGCATACGCGCTCGTGCCGTCGAGCCCGCAGGACTTCGGGGGCGAGGCGATCGATGCGCTCCTGCCGAGGCTCACGGACGACAAGAACAGATTCATCGCGATTGCGGCCGGTTACCCGGACGACATGAGGCGGTTCGTCGCGGCGAACGTCGGGCTGAGATCGCGCTTCACCACCACGATCGAGTTCGAGCCGTACGACTCCGACGAGCTCGTCGAGATCGCCGGGCTGATGGCGCGGAAGCGCGGTCAGCGGTTCGGCGAGAGCGCCCTCGAAGCGCTTCGTGCGCGCCTCGGCGCCGCAGGTGCGTCGGGTCGCTTCTCAGACGCCGAGTGGGGCAACGCGCGGGAGATGAGTAACCTCGTCGACGATGCCATGAAGCGCCGAGACCTGCGCCTGCACGCCGACGGCTACTCCGATCCGGACGAGATGATCACGCTCGCGTCCGCTGACGTGGTGGGCGGCTGCGAGAAGGTCCTGGGCGGCTAAACGCGGCCGCTCAGCCGCGGCTCGCCACTCTCTCGCGCTCCGGGAGCGTCTCGAGCAGCGCGTCGAGCCGGTCGGCGGTGTCCTCCCAGCCGGTGACCGCGACGCAGGCGACCTCGCCCATCTCGAGCACGGGGCGGTCGTTGCCCTCGGGGTCGAGTCGGTCGCCGAAGAAGAGCATGTCGCCCAGCGCGATGCCGGTCTGCTCCGACAGCCGGCGCATGCCGTAGGCCTTGTCGATGCCCTTGCGCGTGATGTCGACCGATGTCGATCCGCCCGATCGCACCTCGAGGTCGGGGAGGGCCGTCGCGACGGCCGCGCGCAGGGCGCTCTTTCGCGAACCGTCGGGGTCCCAGGCGCGCTTGGCGTCGACGGGCGCGAGCTGGCCCAGCGCCGAGAACGTGATCTGCGCGCCGCGGTCCTCGAGGATGTCGCCCCACGGGCGCGTCTCCCAGAGGCCGAGCAGGCGGGCCTCGCGCTCGACCGCGGCGAGGGCTGCGGATTTCTCGTCGTCGCTCAGCTCGTGCGCGTACACCGTGGTGAAGCCGGCGCCGTCGTAGCGCTCGTAGCGCGTGCCGCAGGTCGGCATCAGGTGCACGTGCGCGAGCGCAGCCGGCTCGTCGGGCAGCAGCGCCACGACCTGGGTGCGGAACTGCTCGATCTGGCCGCCCGAGATGATCGCCACCTCGACCCGGTGCGCGAGCCGGATGAGCAGGTCGCCGATGCGCGGCGGGATCGGGCTCTTCGACGGGGCGAGCGTGTCGTCGAGGTCGAAGGCGACGACGAGCGGGGAGGTCGGGATCACGCGGCCAGCCTAGGCGGTGGCCGCAGGGAAACCGCCGGAGCAGCCGAGATATCCGGCAGAATGTGGGGATGGCCCCACCTCCCGAGCGCACGCGCGTGCTGCTCGTCGACAACCACGACTCGTACACGGGCAACATCGCGCAGCTGCTCTGGGTGCTCACGGGGTCAGAGCCCGACCTCGTGCAGAGCGACGCCCTGAGCGACGCCGCGATCGACCGCGCGACGCACATCGTGCTGGGGCCGGGCCCCGGTTCCCCCCACAACGCGGCGGACGTCGGCCGCGGGCTCGACGTGCTCGAGCGGGCGACGGTGCCCGTCTTCGGCGTGTGCTTCGGGTTCCAGACGATGGCCGTCGCGCTCGGCGGCCGGATCGAGCAGGCGCCCCGGCCGGCGCACGGACTGATCGATCACGTCACGCACGACGGATCGGCCATGTTCGCCGGCGTTCCCGCGACCTTCGACGCCGTCCGCTACCACTCGCTCGTGCTCGCCGAGCCCGCGCCGCTGCGCATCACGGCGCGCTCGGGCGACGGCCTCCCGATGGCGGGGGAGGTGCCGGAGCGGCGCTGGAGCGGCGTGCAGTTCCATCCGGAGTCGATCGGCACGAGCCACGGGGGCCGGCTGCTCGAGACGTTCCTGCGCGGCGGCGCGGGAGAAACGGGCGACGGCGAGCCGGATGAGCGGGCGGCGGCGGAGGGGAGCGGACGATGAGCGGCGCGATGATTCCCGAGCACCCGCGCGGCGTGTGGCACGGCTGGAGCGAGACCGTGCCGTGGACGGGCGACCCGGGGGCGCTGTTCGCCCGCCTCTACGGCGCGCGGGCGACCGCGGTCTGGCTCGACAGCGCGCGCAGCGCCTACGGCATGGGCCGATGGTCGATCATGGGCGCTCCCGAGACGGCGCGCGATCACGTGCTCTCCGGCGGATCCGGCGAGGCCTGGGTCCAGCGGGTGCTGCCGGCCCAGGATGACGCGGCTCCGGCGGTCGCGGTCGCCAGGCTGCGCATCGGCGCCGACATCTGGGACGCGCTGGCCGACCGCATCGAGGCGCACCCCGTCGCGGCGCTCGGCGAGCTGCCGTTCGCCGGCGGCTACATCGGATACGTCGGCTACGACGCGAAGGACATCGGCCGGCGCGAGCCAGGCGCGGGAGCCATCGCCCAGCTGGCGCACGTGAGCCGCTTCGTCGCGATCGACCACGAGCGGGGCGAGCTGACCGCCGCGGCCGTCGGCCCGGCCGACGACGAGCCGTCGGCGCGGGCGTGGATCGCGGAGGCGCTCGCCGCGGCCGCCGGCGCGGAATCCGCACCGCCCGCGCCCGCGGCTCCCGCTCATCCGGAGCCGCTGCCGGCCGCGCGCGCCTCGGTGAGCCGCGAGCGGTACCTCGCCGATCTCGCCGAGGTGCGGCGATGGCTGTACGCCGGCGACTCGTACGAGGCCTGCTACACCTACAACCTGCGCTTCGGGTTCGACGGCGACGCGCTCGCCGCGTACCGCCGGCTGCGCGAGGCCAACCCCGCGCCCAACGCCGCGTTCCTGCGGCTGCCGGGGCGCGAGGTGCTCTCGTGCTCGCCCGAGCGCTACCTGCGCGTCGATCCGGAGGGCTGGGCCGAGACCAAGCCGATCAAGGGCACGGCGAGGCGTCACGCCGACGCGGCGGTCGATGCCCGTGCCGCGGCCGACCTCGCGGCCGACGCGAAGACGCGCGCCGAGAACCTCATGATCGTCGACCTGCTGCGCAACGACCTCGGCCGCATCAGCCTGCCGGGCACGGTCGAGGTGCCGCGGTTCATGGCGGTCGAGTCGTACGAGACGGTTCATCAGCTGGTCACGACCGTGCGCGCCAAGCTGCGCCCGCGCGGCGCCGTCGGCGTGCGGGCGGCGCAGGCGCTGTTCCCGCCCGGGTCGATGACCGGTGCGCCGAAGCAGCGCTCGGTCGAGCTGCTCGACGGGTGCGAGGCAGAGCCGCGCGGCGCGTACGCGGGCGTGCTCGGGCTGTTCTCCCGTCACGGGGCGGTCGACCTGTCTGTCGTGATCCGCACGGCGGTGATCGACGGCGGCGAGGTGAGCCTCGGCACGGGAGGCGCGATCACGATCGACAGCGATCCGGTCGCCGAGCTCGAGGAGACGATCGCGAAGTCCGACGCGGTGCTCGCGGTATTCGGCGTTCGCCACCCGCTGGCGGGGGAGGGCTGAGGCCCGCCTATCGCCCCTCGAGCTCGCGCCGGATGTCGTCGAGGTTGCGGTCGGCTTGCTCGAGCAGTGCCGCCGTCAGCGCGAAGCGCCGATTGATCTCGGGGTCGTCCGGTGCCGTCGCGAGCGGCTTGTAGCGGAAGTCGTGCTCGACCTCGGCCCAGACGTGCTCGAGCATCGTGCGGATCTGGATCTCGACCGGAACGCCCTCGGGGAACTCGTCGAACGGCTCGAGCCCCCGCGTGCGCCCGATGAACTGCACGCTGCGATAGCCGAAGCTCTCGTCGCCGAGCAGCCCGCCCTTGTCGATGTACGACTCTTCGGCGACGTCGAACACCCGCCTGGTCATCCGCTCGATCTGCGCGAGGTCGCTGCGGAAGAACGCCATGATGCGAAGGCCCACCATGTCCTGCACGGGGCGCGCCGGGTCGCGGCGCACCTTCTGCTCGAACGAGACGCGCTTCTTCACCCTGGTCTCGACGCGGAAGTCGAGCACGCCCCACTGCTTGAGCTGCTGCGGGATCTCGGTCTCGAGGGCGTCGCGCAGCGCGCGGTACTCGAGCAGCGAGCGGTCGAACGAGCGCAGCGCGTCTTTGACCTGCTCCTCGATGTCCATGCTCCAAACGTAGCGCCGACCTGCGACATCCGGAGTCCGCAAACGCCAGCGGCCGCCCGTCCGGATGATCCGGATGGGCGGCCGCCGGCCGCAAGGCCGCTTACGAGAAGAGCTTCAGCGCGTTGAGGAACGTCTGGTAGATGCCGTAGGCGAGCGGGATGCCCACGATCAGCCACGCGAGCCACGCGGGGAAGCGCACTCCGCCGGCCGTCTTGACGTGGTGGGCCGCCGCCTCCTTCTCGGTCGTCGCCGCGCTCGGCACCTTCGCCGGATCGACGTGGTGCTTGGCGTTCACCGCGCGGATGAGCACGTTGCCGATCAGTCCGACCAGCAGCACGGCCGCCATCGTCAGCAGCGCCGGCCGGTACGCGCCGGCGTGCAGGGTACCGGGCTCGCCCTGCGCGTCGAGCACGCCGTTGATGATGAGCGGACCGGCGACGCCCGCCGCCGACCACGCCGTGAGCAGGCGGCCGTGGATCGCGCCGACTTGGTACGTGCCGAACAAGTCGCGCAGGTACGCGGGCGCCGTCGCGAAGCCGCCGCCGTAGAACGAGATCAGGATGCCGGTGACCACGATGAACAGCCAGACCGCCGAGCCCCCCGTGAACGCCAGCAGCAGGAACAGCACGATGCCGATGACGAGGAAGACGTAGTAGACGTTCTTGCGCCCGATGTAGTCGGAGGCGCTCGACCAGCCGAACCGGCCCGCCATGTTGCACAGGCTCAGCAGCCCGACGAACCCGGCCGCCGCCGTCGCGGTCACGGCCATGGGGCTGTCGCGGAAGAAGTCCTGGATCATCGGGGCGGCCTGCTCGAGGATGCCGATGCCGGCGGTCACGTTGCAGAACAGGGCCACCCACAGGCACCAGAACTGCGGCGTCTTGATCGCCTCGTTCGCCGAGACGTGCGCGTTGGTCACGAGCGGCTTCGCCTTGGCCTGCGCCGGGTCGAACCCCTGCGGCGTCCACCCGGGGCGGGCACGCGCACGATCCACGATCCGAACAGCATCACGACGAGGTAGACAGCGCCGAGGGTCAGGAACAGCTTCATCACGGCGTCGCCCGACGCGATGCCCTCCGCCGCGTAGCCGGGGTCGTACGTGCGCAGCAGCCAGGCTGAGACGGGGCTGGCGATCATCGCGCCGCCGCCGAAGCCCATGATGGCCATGCCGGTGGCGAGGCCGGGGCGGTCGGGGAACCACTTGATCAGCGTCGACACCGGCGAGATGTAGCCGATGCCGAGGCCGATGCCGCCGATGAAGCCGTAGCCGAGGTAGACGAGCCACAGCTGGCCGGTGCCGATGCCGAGCGCGCCGACGAAGAAGCCGGCCGCCCAGCACAGCGCCGAGGCAATCATCGCGCGGCGGGGGCCGTACTTATCGACCCAGGTTCCGAAGATCGCCGCCGAGAGTCCGAGCATCACGATGGCGAGCGAGAAGATCACGCCGATCGCGGTGAGGCTCGCGTCGAAGTGCTCGACGAGCGAGGCCTTGTAGACGCTCGTCGCGTACGCCTGGCCGATGCACAGGTGTACGGCCAGGGCGGCGGGGGGTATGAGCCACCGGTTGAACCCCGGCTTGGCTGTGATCGCTTGCAGGGCGGCGGAGCGCTCCACGGTGGCAGTAGTCATGCGACTCCCTTGACGCATCGGATGGAACCGTACTGCGGGCGAGTCTACGAGGTCACGAAGCCCAGAGGTATGCCGGTCTTCGGCGTGTTCGGCCCGGCGACGGACGAGCGGAGGGTATGACGAGAGCCTCGGTCGAGACGGGGTCTCGGCCGAGGCTCTTTCGCGTCGGCGCGGCCTACGCGAAGGTGAACGCCACCTCGACCTCGACCGGGCTGTCGAGGGGGAGGACGGGAACGCCCACCGCCGAGCGGCTGTGCGCGCCGGCCTCGCCGAAGATCTCGCCGAGCAGCTCGCTCGCGCCGTTGATGACGCCGGGCTGGCCGGTGAAGTCGGGCACGCTCGCGACGAAGCCCGTCACCTTGAACACGCCCGTCAGGCGGTCGACGCCGCCGACGGCGGCGGCCGCCGCGGCGACGGCGTTCAGCGCGCTGGTGGCGGCGTACTCCTTGGCGTCGGGAGCGGGCACGAGGCCGTGGCCGTCCCCGACCTTGCCCGTGGCGGGCAGGGCGCCGGCGACGAACGGCAGCTGGCCGGACGTCCAGACGAGGTCGCCTTGGATCTTCGCCGGGATGTAGGCGGCGACGGGGGCCGCGACGTCGGGCAGGTCGATGCCGAGAGTGGCGAGGCGCTCCGAGACGCTCACTGCGCCTGCCCCTCGAACTGCTTGGCGGCCTCTGCCGCCGCCCCGAGGCCTGCGTTGGCCGGGCCCGACTCGGACATGGGGCGCTTGAGGTACGCCACGAGCCCGCCCTCGGCGTTGGGGACGACCTGCACGAGCTCCCAGCCCTGCTTGCCCCAGTTGTTCAGAATCTGCGCCGTGTTGTGGATCAGCAGCGGAGTGGTGAGGTACTCCCAGGTGGTCATGGCTCTCCCGGTTCGAAGGGTAGGTCGGAACGCTGTGCGTGCCGTGGGGATGCGCCGCCAAAGCAGAGTCTCCCCAGGGAACGCCGTTAACATCAAGCCTATGCCTCAGTCGAAGAGAACGTTCAGCGGTGTCGTTGGAGGCATTCTCGGCTTGGTCGGCCTCAGCGCCGTCGCCGGTCTGCTCGTCACCGCAACGGTCACCCCGGCAATCGCCCTGAGCGGCTACACCGCGTCGGGCGCGATCACGATGTTCGAGAACATCCCCGCTGACCTGCAGGTCGACCAGCCGATGCTGCCGACCACGATCTACGCCAAGAACGACAAGGACAAGTACGCCGAGCTGGCGACGTTCTACGACCAGAACCGCATTCCGCTCGAGTACGACGAGCTTCCGCAGGTCGTCGTCGACGCGGTGCTCTCGAGCGAGGACCCCCGCTTCTACGAGCACGGCGGCGTCGACCTCTTCGGCACCGGCCGCGCGCTGCTCTCGAACGCGGCGGGCGGCAACACCCAGGGCGCATCGACGATCAGCCAGCAGTTCGTGAAGAACGTGCTGGTGCAGCGCTGCGAGGCCGGCACGTCCGAGGATCTGCCCGAGGACTTCTCGACGCTCGACGCCGAGGCGCAGGACAAGGCCATCCAGGCCTGCTACGTCGAGCAGACCGACTCGAGCGGCACAGAGGGCTACCAGCGCAAGCTCCAGGAGATGCGCTACGCCATCGCCATCGAGAAGAAGTACACCAAGGAGGAGATCCTCCTCGGGTACCTCAACATCGCGAACTTCGGCGGTCAGACCTACGGCATCGAGGCCGCCAGCGAGCGCTACCTCGGCAAGAAGGTCGAGAACCTCACGGTCGGCGAGGCCGCGACCCTCGCGGGCATCGTGCAGAACCCGAACCGGCTGCGCATCGACATGCCCGACGGCACGGCCACCGACAAGGCGGGCGAGGCGACCAACAGCGAGGCAGACGGCTACAAGTACACGCTGTCGCGCCGAAACTACGTGCTCAACCGCATGCTCGACGACAACAAGATCACCGAAGAGCAGCACGCGAAGTACATCGACACGGCGATCGAGCCCGACATCACGACGCGCGACCAGGGCTGCCAGGAGGCCGGCGACGCCGCCTACTTCTGCGAGTACGTCCGCCAGACGATCCTGAACGACGAGGCGTTCGGCGACACGGCGCAGGCCAGACGCCAGACGCTCAGCCGCGGCGGGCTCAAGATCTACACGACCCTGAACCCGGCGATCCAGAAAGGGGCGGAGGACGCGATCAACACCTACGCGCCCGAGAAGGTCGACGGCATGAACTTCGGCTCCACCGTCGTCACGGTCGACCCGAAGACCGGCAACATCCTCGCGATGGCGCAGAACACGAAGTACTCCCTCGCCGCGGGGCACGAGACGGGCGACGGGTATACGAGCCTCGTGTACTCGGCCGACGTGAACCACGGCAACGCCCGCGGGTTCTCGGTCGGATCGACGTACAAGGTGTTCACGCTGCTCGACTGGCTCGAGAACGGCCGATCGGTCAACGAGAACGTCGACGGCACGAGCCGCACGTTCAACCTCACGGCCTGCGGCAACTCGCTCGGTGCGAGCGAGATGCGCAACTTCGGCGGCATCCAGGGGTACGTCGGCACGCCGATGCGCTTCACCTCCGCGTCGCTCAACACGGGCTTCATGGCCATGGCCGAGCAGCTCGACGTGTGCGAGATCAACAAGGTCGCCGACAAGATGGGCGTGACGCTCGGCAACGGCGGCAAGGTCACCGACGAGAACTACTCCAACAACGTCATCGGCGACAAGGCCATCGCGCCGCTCGACATGGCGTCGGCCTACGGCACGATCGCGAACGGGGGCGTCTCCTGCGACCAGCGGGCGATCGCGAAGGCCGTCGACCCCGACGGCAACGAGGTCGACCTCCCGAAGCACGAGTGCAAGAGGGTGCTCGAGCCCGAGGTCGCCGCGACCGCGGCGTACGCCCTGCAGGGCGTCATGAACGGCGGCAGCGGCACGGGCGGAAACCCGTATGACGGCACTCCCGTGATCGGCAAGACCGGTACGCACCAGGACCTGCAGACGATGCTGGTCGAGTCGTCGACCCGCGCGGCGACCGCCGGCTGGGCGGGCAACGCCTCGGGCGACGGCAGCATCTTCGGCCACGGGCTGCAGAACATCCGCTACAACATCGCGCGCGAGACGCAGAGGGCGGCGAACGCCGAGCTCGGCAGCGATGCGTTCCCCGATCCGGATCAGGAGCTCATCAAGGTCGTGCGCGCCGACGTCCCGAACGTCCAGGGCATGTCGGTGGGCGCCGCGACCGCGGCGATCGAGAAGGCGGGCTTCAGCGTGCGGGTCGGCGACTCGGTCGTCGGCACCCAGGCACAGGGCACCGTGCAGCGCACCGACCCGTCGGGCACCGCTCCCGCCGGCTCCGTCGTGACGCTGTACCCCAGCAACGGCCAGGGCGTCTCGGTTCCCGACGTCAGCGGCATGGATCTGTCGGCGGCGACGGGCGCGGTGCAATCGGCGGGCCTGAGCGCGACCACCGGGTCGTGTCAGAAGGACGGCGACGTCGACGGCCAACAGGCATCGAGCACGAGCCCCGACGCGGGCAGCGTCGTGAACTCGGGCACGACCGTCAAGATCAACTACAAGTCCGACAGCTGCGGAGGCGGAGACGACTCCAAGGACAACGACAAGAAAAAGAAGAAGAACAACGACGACGATGACGACTGATCGATGAGCCGTTCTTCTGCGCTCACCGCCGTCGCCGCGGTGGCTTCGGCCGCCGCGGCGACGGCCGTCTGGGGCATCGCCGTCGAGCGGTACCTCTTCACCCTGCGCACCCATGTCGTCCGCGTGCTGGAACCCGGCGCCAGCCCCATCCGGGTGCTGCACGTCTCCGACGCGCACCTGGCGCCGTGGCAGCGGCGCAGGCGCGAGTGGATCGCGAAGCTGGCGGCCCTGCGCCCCGACCTCGTGATCAACACGGGCGACAACCTCGGCCACCCCGACGGCATCCCCGCGGTGCGCGAGGCGTTCGCTCCGTTCGCCGGCGTGCCCGGCGTCTTCGTCCACGGCTCGAACGACCTGTGGGCGCCGAAGCCGCGCAACCCGTTCACGTACTTCTCGGGCCCGACCACGCACCGCCCGACGACGCAGCCGCTCGACACGGAGGCGCTCGATGCGTTCTTCGCCGACGACCTCGGCTGGGTCGGCCTCGACAACACCGCAGCCGTGCTCGACGTCGCGGGCTCGGCCATCCGGTTCGTCGGCACGAACGATGCGCACCACCACCTCGACGACCTCGGCGCCGCGAGCGCCGCGCTCGGCGGGCTTCCGGATGCCCCGCTCACGCTCGGCGTGACGCACGCGCCGTACCGGAGGGTGCTCGGCGCGTTCGTCGACGACGGGGCGGATGCGCTCTTCGCGGGCCACACGCACGGCGGCCAGGTGCGCGTGCCCGGCTACGGCGCGCTCGTGTCGAACTGCGACCTGCCGACGTGGCAGACACGGGGGCTGTCGACGTGGTCGCGCGACGGCCGGATCGTGCCGCTGCACGTCAGCGCGGGGCTCGGCCACTCGATCTACGCACCCGTGCGGTTCGCGTGCCGGCCGGAGGCGTCGCTCGTGACGCTGGCCGCTCGACCCGCCTGACGCGCGCCGAGCCGGGGCGACACGCGCCGCGGGCTCGGTTCGCCGGGGCTCCGCCGATCGGGTAGACTGTTGGGGTTGCCGCGTGAGTGATCACGCGCAACGGGATATGGCGCAGTTTGGTAGCGCGCCTCGTTCGGGACGAGGAGGTCGCAGGTTCAAATCCTGTTATCCCGACCAGTGAGCCCCGGCCGAGACATTCGTCTCGACCGGGGCTCTCGTCGTGCGCGCTACTTGACCTGCGCCGAGATGATGCTCATCACCGCGGTGTCGGCGAGCGTCTGGGTGTCGCCGACCTCCCGGCCCTCCGCGACGTCGCGCAGCAGGCGCCGCATGATCTTGCCGGAACGCGTCTTGGGCAGCTCTCCCACGATGTAGACGTCGCGGGGGCGGGCGATCGGTCCGATCTGGGCGCCGACCCACGTGCGGAGCTCGTCGGCGAGGCCGGCGGCCGAGTTGTCGCGCAGGAAGCTCTCCTTGAGGATGACGAACGCCACGACGGCCTGACCCGTCGTCTCGTCGCTCGCGCCGACCACGGCGGCCTCGGCCGTCGCCTCGTGCGCCACGAGCGCCGACTCGATCTCGGCGGTCGAGAGGCGGTGACCCGAAACGTTCATGACGTCGTCGACGCGGCCGAGCAGCCAGATGTCGCCGTCGTCGTCGAGGCGCGCGCCGTCTCCGGCGAAGTAGTAGCCCTTGTCCTGGAACATCTTCCAGTACGTCTCGACGAAGCGGTCGGGGTCGCCCCAGATGCCGCGCAGCATGCTGGGCCAGGGGTCGGTGATCACGAGCAGGCCGCCGTTGCCGTTGTCGACGGGGTCGCCCTTCTCATCGACGACCGTCGCGCTGATGCCGGGGAGGGCGACCTGCGCCGAGCCCGGCTTGGTGTGGGTGACGCCGGGGAGCGGCGAGATCATCAGGCCGCCCGTCTCGGTCTGCCACCAGGTGTCGACGATCGGCGCCGTGCCCGCGCCGATGACGTCGCGGTACCAGATCCACGCCTCGGGGTTGATCGGTTCGCCGACGCTTCCGAGCACGCGCAGGCTCGACAGGTCGCGCGCCTGGGGGATCTCGCGCCCCTGCTTCATGAAGCCGCGGATGGCCGTGGGCGCCGTGTAGAAGATGGTCACGCCGTACTTCTCGATCACATCCCACCAACGACCGGGGTGCGGGTGCTCGGGCGTGCCCTCGTAGAGGACCTGCGTTGCGCCGTTGGCGAGCGGGCCGTAGACGGCGTAGGAGTGCCCCGTGATCCATCCGATGTCGGCCGTGCACCAGAACACGTCGCTCTCGGCGTGCAGATCGAACACGTTCTTGTGGGTGTAGGCCGCCTGCGTGAGGTATCCGCCCGAGGTGTGCAGGATGCCCTTCGGGTTGCCGGTGGTGCCCGAGGTGTAGAGGATGAACAGCGGGTTCTCCGCGGGGAACGCCTGGGGCGTGTGCTCGTTCGAGGCCTGCGGCACGACGTCGTGGTACCAGATGTCGCGGCCCTCGACCCAGTCGACCTCGTTCTCCCCGCGGCGCACGACGAGCACGTGCTCGACCGTGACCTGCTCGCCCCTGCCGTTCTCGTCGGCGAGCGCCTGGTCGACCGCCGGCTTGAGGGACGAGACCTTGCCCTTGCGCCAGCCGCCGTCGGCCGTGATGACGAGCTTGGCGCCCGCGTCGTCGATGCGGGCGCGGAGGCTGTCGGCGCTGAAGCCGCCGAACACGACCGAGTGGATCGCGCCGAGGCGCACGACCGCGAGCATCGCGGCGACCGCCTCGGGGATGAGCGGCATGTAGATCGCGACGCGGTCGCCCTCGCCGATGCCGAGGTCGGTCAGCACGTTGGCGAGGCGCTTGACCTCGTCGGTGAGCTCGCCGTACGTGATGGCGCGGCTGTCGCCGGGCTCGCCCTCGAAGTGGTAGGCGACCCGGCCGCCGAGTCCCGCCTCGACGTGGCGGTCGAGGCAGTTGTACGCCACGTTCAGCGTGCCGTCGTCGAACCACTTCGCGAAGGGCGGGTTCGACCAGTCGAGCGTGCGGGTGAACGGCTTCTCCCAGGTCAGCAGCTCGCGCGCCTGATCCGCCCAGAAGGCTTCTCGATCCTTCTCGGCGCTCTCGTAGAGCGCGGGCTGGGCCACCGCGTTCGCGGCGAACTCGGGGGTCGGCGCGAACACCCTGTTCTCGTTCAGCAGGTGGTCGATCTGACTGCTCATGGAAGGCGCTCCTTTGCGGCGGTGAATCCGGACGGGGCGGCCTGCGGCGCCGCCCGATAGATACGAATGTATGCCCGCCGGGGGCGGGGCGACCACCGCCGAAAGACGGGATCGCTCGTTCCTCCCGCTCACAGCCCGGAAACGGCGGCGTGTCCGGAGATCGGCCTGTGGATACCACGGGACGCGGGGCACCGCGTGCCTAGCGTCGAAGACATGACGCAGCCGTTCATCGTGCAGCCCCGACCGGGGCAGAGGGTCGCCGCCGCAGCGGCCGCCGGGCCCGGCGCGCACGCGGCCGTCGGCGGCGCGACGAGGGCGACGCCGATCACCGAGGAGGCGTTCGGCCCGCTCGCCGAGTTCCTGAGCGGCGACGGCGTCACCGACGCGTTCGTGAACGGCGCCGATGGCCTGTACGTCGATGCGGGCTCCGGCGCGTCGCGCGTACCGGGGTGGCGGGCGTCCGAGCGGGAGGTGCGCGACCTCGCGGTGCGCCTGATCGCGCGCGGCGGTCGGCACATCGACGACGCGACGCCGTGCATGGACGTGCGGCTGGCCGGCGGGGTGCGCGTCCACGCGGTGCTGCCGCCGGTGGCGAAGGCCGGCACCGCCCTGTCGATCCGCATCCCCGTCGTCTCCGGAGCCGGGCTCGACGAGCTCGCCGCCGGCGGCACGTTCGACGATCGCGTGCGGGCATGGCTCATCCGGATGATCGAGGCGCGCGAGAACGTGCTGGTCACCGGGGCGACGGGGTCGGGGAAGACGACGCTCCTCGGCGCGCTGCTCGCGCACGTGCCGCACTCCGAGCGCATCGTGACGATCGAGGACGTGGCGGAGCTGCGCGTCGCGCACCCTCATCACGTCGCTCTCGAGGCCAGGCAGGCGAATCTCGAGGGCGCGGGCGGCGTGGGGCTGCCGCGGCTCGTGCGCGAGTCGCTGCGCATGCGCCCCGATCGCATCGTCGTGGGGGAGTGCCGCGGCGAGGAGGTGCGCGAGCTGCTGACCGCGCTGAACACCGGCCACGACGGCGGCGCGGGCACGCTGCACGCGAGCGGTCTCGCCGACGTGCCGGCCAGGCTCGAGGCGCTCGGCGCTCTGGCCGGCATGGACGATCACGCCGTGGCGCGCCAGGTGACGAGCGCGATCGCGTGGGTGCTGCATCTCGAGAGGGGCTCCGACGGCGTTCGCCGGCTCGCGAGCGTCGGGCGCTTCGTCGCCGACGGCGACCGCCTCGACATCGAGGAGGTGCGGCCGTGGTTGGCGTCATGAAGAGGGAGCGGCACCCCGAGCCGAGCGTCGCCGAGATCGCCGGCGCGGTGCTGCGCGTCGCCGTGCTGCTGGGTGCGGGCGCCGTGCCGCACGACGCCTGGCGGCACCTCGCCGAATCGGGCGACGCCTCGGCCGAGCGCATCTCCGACCGAGCGGGCAGCGGGTCGCCCGTCGCCGAGGCGATCGGGGCGGAGGTCGTGACGAGGCGCAGGCTCCCCGGTGCGGCGCGCGAGCGCGAGCGCGACCGCGCGGCGGCGTGGCGCGACGTCGCGGCCGCGTGGGAGATCGCGTCGACCGTCGGTGCGCCGCTCGCCGATGCGCTGCGCGGCATGGCGCACGCGCTGCGCGATGCGCAGGAGACGCTCGACGACGTCCGCGTCGCGATGGCGGAGCCGACCCACACGGCCCGGCTGATGAGCGTCTTGCCGCTGCTCGGAGTCGTGATCGCGATGGGGCTGGGCTTCGACGTGATCGGCGTGCTGCTCTCGCCGGGAGCGGGCCTCGCCTGCCTCATCGCCGGCATCGCGATGATCCTCGGCGGCAGGCTCTGGACCGCAGTCCTGATCCGCTCGGCGAGACCGGCGCCCGGAACGCCGGGGCTCGTCGCCGAGCTCACCGCGATCGCGCTCGGCGGGGGCGTCTCGCTCGACCGCGCTCGCGTCCTGGTCGCGCTCGCCCGCGGGGACGACGGCTCGCGGGGCGGCGCGGGGGCGCGGCGGCGCCGACGGGGTGCGGGTCGCCGCGACGCATCCTGGCGCCCGCCCGCCGTCGCGACGGATGACGAGGTCGAGCGCGTGCTCGAGCTCTCGCGCCGCGCCGGCGTCCCGGCGATCGACCTGCTGCGGGCAACCGCGACGCAGCAGCGCCTGCAGGCGCGCACCGAGGGGAGGGTGTGCGCGGCGCGTCTCGGGACGCGGCTGCTGCTGCCGCTCGGGGCGTGCACGCTTCCGGCGTTCCTCTGCCTCGGCGTCGTGCCGATGCTGCTGGCGGTGCTCGGAACCATGTCGCTGCCCGGACTGCTGTGAGGCAGCGCCAGACCCGGCTGGTCGCCCGACCCGCCGCACCAAGGGAGAAGGAGAAGGAAGATGAGTACAGAGAAGACGAGCACGGCGATCGAGCTGCTGCGCGACGAGGAGGGGGCGTCGACGGCCGAGTACGCGATCGTGACGCTGGCCGCTGTGGCGTTCGCCGGCCTGCTGGTGGCGGTGCTGAGATCGGACGGCGTGCGAGGGATGCTCAGCGACATCATCGAGAAGGCGCTGACCTCGGCATGATGCCGCGGCGTCGGAGAGACGGTGCAGGGCGGTGCGGCGCGAGGCGCCGCACCGCCCAGGGCGCCCGTGAGTTCGGCCGTGCGTTCGGCGATCGGGGGTCCGTCACAGCCGAGCTGGCGGTGGCGCTTCCGGCCGTCGTGGCGGTCGTCGCGCTCGCGGCCGGTGCGCTCTCTTGCGCCGCGGTGCAGGTGCGGCTGCAGGACGGTGCGGCGGACGCCGCACGGCTGGTGGCGCGCGGCGACGGCGATCGGGCGGGGGCCGCGGTGTCCGTCGCCGTCGCCGGCGCGTCGCACTCGGTGGCCGAATCGGGAGACGCGGTGTGCGTCACGGCGGAGGCGACGGCGGCGTTCGGGCCCGTCTCGATCCCCCTGAGCGCGCGGAGCTGCGCGCTGGCCGGGGGTCTGTGATGTCGGGCTCGGTGATCGCCGCCGGGGTGCTCGGCGGTGCCGTCGTGCTCGCGGCGGGGCTCGCCGCGGTCGGCGGTGCCGCGACGGCGAGTCAGCGAGCCGCATCGGCGGCCGACGCCGCAGCGCTCGCCGCGGCCGATGCCGCGAGCGGCGCCGTCACGGGCGATCCGTGCGTGCTCGCGGCGCGGATCGCGGCCATGGACGACGCCTCCGTCTCGTCTTGCGCGCTCGACGGACTGATCGCGACCGTGAGCGTGACGACGCGCTACGCCGGGTTCCCCGTGACGGCGATCGCGCGGGCCGGTCCGCCGTGATCGGCCGCGGTTCCCGGTATTTCCACACAGCCTCGACTGTGTAGGGTTGCCAGCGAAGGAAGGACGCCCCCTTGGCAACAGGCAAGAAGCTCGTCATCGTCGAGTCGCCGACGAAGATGAAGTCGATTCAGAGCTACCTCGGCGATGACTACGAGGTGCTCAGCTCGGTCGGTCACATCCGCGATCTCGCGAACAAGCGAGACATCCCCGAGAAGGATCGCGCCGCCTACGGCAAGTATTCGATCGACGTCGACAACGGCTTCGAGCCCTACTACGTGGTCAGCGATCGCAAGACCAAGACGGTCAGCGAGCTCAAGCGGGCGCTGAAGGGGGCGAGCGAGCTGCTGCTCGCGACGGATGAGGACCGCGAGGGCGAGGCCATCGCGTGGCACCTCCTCGAGACGCTGAAGCCGAAGGTTCCGGTCAAGCGCATGGTCTTCCACGAGATCACCAAGGACGCGATCCAGGCAGCCATCGGCAACACGCGCGAGCTCGACCTGTCGCTCGTCGACGCGCAGGAGACCCGCCGCGTGCTCGACCGCCTCTACGGCTGGGACGTCTCTCCCGTGCTGTGGCGCAAGGTCGGCAGCGGCCGCGAGGGGCAGGCGCTCAGCGCCGGCCGCGTGCAGTCGGCGGCGACCCGCATGATCGTCGACCGGGAGCGCGAGCGCATGGCGTTCGTATCGGCCGACTACTGGGGCATCGACGCCACCGCGGCCAAGCAGTCGGAGGCGTTCCGGGTCAAGCTCGTCCGCCTCGACGGCTCGCCCGTTGCGGTCGGCCGCGACTTCGACGAGGACGGCAAGCTCAAGCGCGCCGTCGTCGTGCTCGACGAGCCAGCGGCGACCACGCTGTCCGAGGCGCTCGCCGGCGCCGACGCGACGGTCACCGGAGTCGAGGCCAAGCCGGGCACCCGCCGCCCGTACGCGCCGTTCACGACCTCGACGCTGCAGCAGGAGGCCGGCCGCAAGCTCGGCATGACCGCGAAGACCACGATGTCGGTCGCGCAGAGCCTGTACGAGCGCGGATTCATCACCTATATGCGAACCGACTCGACGAACCTGTCGGCGCAGGCGGTCACCGCCGCGCGCTCGCAGGCGGCCGAGCTCTACGGCGACGCATCCGTTCCGCTGAAGCCGCGCGTGTACGCCTCCAAGAGCCGCAACGCGCAGGAGGCGCACGAGGCGATCCGTCCCTCGGGCGACCGCTTCCGCCGCCCGAGCGAGATCGGCGGCGAGCTGGGGCGCGACGAGAAGCGCATGTACGACCTCATCTGGAAGCGCACCGTCGCCAGCCAGATGGCCGACGCCAAGCTCGAGACGACGACCGTCACGCTCGAGACCGATGCCGCCGGCCAGAAGGCCGAACTCACGGCATCCGGCACCGTGTACACCTTCAAGGGCTTCCTCGAGGCCTACGAGGAGGGCCGCGACGAGAGCCGCGCCGACGCCGACAAGGGCGCCGACCAGCAGCTGCCGAAGGTCGCGGAGGGCGATCGTGTGTCGCTGACCGACCCCGAGGCGAAGGGCCACCAGACCAGCCCCAAGCCGCGCTACACCGAGGCGACTCTGGTGAAGGTGCTCGAGGAGCGCGGCATCGGCCGTCCCTCGACGTTCGCGAGCATCATCGCCGTCATCCTCGACCGCGGATACGTGGTCAAGCGCGGCCAGGCCCTCGTTCCGACCTGGCTGGCGTTCTCGGTCACCCGCGTTCTCGAGCGGCACTTCACCGAGCTGGTCGACTACGACTTCACGGCCAACCTCGAGAACGACCTCGACTCGATCGCACGAGGCGAGGAGAAGCGCCCCGATTGGCTGAAGGCGTTCTACTACGGCGGCGACGGGCATCCGGGCCTGCGGAACATCGTCGACAACCTCGGCGAGATCGACGCGCGCGAGATCAACGCGACGAAGATCAGCGACGTCGCGACGCTGCGCTTCGGCCGCTACGGGCCGTACCTCGAGGTCGTCGACCCCGAGAACCCCGAGGCGAAGCCCCGCATCGTCAACGTGCCGGAGGAGCTGGCACCCGACGAGCTGACCGCGGCGAAGGCGCAAGAGCTGATCGACGCCCCCGTCGCGGGCAACCGCGTGCTCGGCGAGAACCCCGCCAACGGCAAGATCGTCGTGGTCAAGGACGGCCGCTTCGGTCCCTACCTCCAGGAGGAGGACCCTGTCGACCCCGACGCCGCCGACGAGGCGACGGGCGAGGTAGAGGAGAAGCCGAAGAAGCGCACAGCCAAGAAGGACGAGCCGAAGCCTCGGCGCGCATCGCTGTTCAAGTCGATGTCGCCCGAGACGATCGCCCTCGACACGGCGATCCAGCTGCTCGACCTGCCGCGCACGGTCGGAGACGACCCCGAGTCGGGCGAACCGATCACCGCGCAGAACGGCCGCTACGGGCCGTACCTCAAGAAGGGGTCGGACTCGCGCTCGCTGCAGAGCGAGGACCAGATCTTCTCGATCACGCTCGACGAGGCGCTCGAGGTGTACGCGCAGCCGAAGTACGGCGCGCGCCGCGCCGCGAGCGCGCTGAAGGAGTTCGACGCCGACCCGACCAGCGGCAAGCCGATCAAGGTGCGAGACGGCCGGTTCGGTCCGTACGTCACCGACGGCGAGACCAACGCCACGATTCCGCGCGGCGAGCAGGTCGACGACGTGAACTTCGAGCGCGCCGTGCAGCTGCTGGCCGACAAGCGCGCCAAGGGGCCGGCGAAGAAGCGCACCACCACGCGCAAGGCGCCGGCGAAGAAGGCGACGACGACCAAGACGGCTGCCGCGAAGAAGACGACGACGAAGGCCGCGACGACCAAGGCCGCGGCCGCCAAGTCCGCAGCGTCGACGGCGGCCAAGAAGCCGGCGGCGAAGCGCACGACGGCCGCGAAGAAGACGACCGCGAGCAAATCGTCCGAGGCCGCGCCGGCGGGCGACGAGAACGCGTCGTGAGCCGCGGCCTCTGGATCACGCTCGAGGGCGGCGACGGCGCGGGGAAGACCACGCAGGCGGCACTGCTGCAGGAGTGGTTCGAGGCCGCGGGCCGCACCGTGGTGCGCACCCGCGAGCCGGGCGGCACCGCGGTGGGCAGGCGCATCCGCGAGATCGTGCTGCACCACCGCGCCGGCGCGCCCGCCTCATCCGGAGCTGATGAGCCCGACATCGGCGCGCGCGCCGAGGCTCTGCTGTTCGCAGCCGACCGGGCGCACCACATCGAGGCGCTGGTCGCGCCGGCGCTCGAACGCGGCGACGTCGTGATCCAGGACCGGTACCTCGACTCGTCCGTCGCGTACCAGGGCGCGGGACGCGTGCTCGGCGCCGACGAGATCCGCGAGCTGTCGCTCTGGGCGACCGACGGCGCGCTGCCCGACCTCACGGTGCTGCTCGACATCGACGCCGCGTCGGCGCGGGCACGGCTCGACGCCGACGACAAGCCGTTCGACCGCATGGAAGCCGAGAAGGCCGAGTTCCACACGCGGGTACGCGAGGCGTTCCTGGCGCTGGCCGGGGCTGAGCCGGAGCGCTTCCTCGTGCTCGATGCGACGCTCCCGGCGGCAGAGCTCGCCGAACGCATCAGGTCGAGGGTCGCCGAGCTCTGAGCATCGGCGGCGGTCGATTCGTCGCACTCAGGGAGGCTGCGGCTCTGTCCAAGTGCGGCAAACCGCTCCGGATTGCCCGGTTCGGGTCGATCCGTCGCACGTGAGGCGGATGGGCCGCTGTTCCGGTGCGGCGAGTCGTTCCCCGGCCGGCGGGCGACGCGCGAAGCCTGTCGGAGGGCGCCGGTAGGCTGAGGGCATGAGCCTCCCCGCCGTGACAGAACTGCCCTGGGGCGACGTCTGGGGGCAGGATGACGCGGTCGCGACCCTGCGCCGCGCCGCGAGCGGCGAGTCGTCGCTGGCGCACGCCTGGCTGATCACCGGGCCCCCTGGGTCGGGGCGCTCGACGCTCGCCTACGCGTTCGCCGCGGCGCTGATCGCGAACGATGAAGGCGACGAGCATACGATGCGCCAGGTGCTCGCCGGCACGCACCCCGACCTGACGGCGCTGCGCACCGAGGGCGTCATCATCACGATCAAGCAGGCGCGCGAGCTCGTCGACCGGTCGTACTTCGCACCGTCGCACGGGCTGCGCCGCGTGATCGTCGTCGAAGACGCCGATCGCATGGTCGAGCGGACGTCGAACGTCCTGCTCAAGGCTCTGGAGGAGCCGCCCGACCAGACGATCTGGGTGCTGTGCGCGCCGAGCGAGGCCGATCTGCTGCCGACGATCCGCTCGCGCGTCCGCACGCTGCGGCTGCGCGAGCCCGAGATCGCCGACGTCGCCCGCCTCATCGAGCAGCGGACGGGCGTCGACCCGGCGGTCGCCGAGCAGTCAGCCCGTCACGCGCAGCGTCACATCGGAATGGCGCAGCGCCTGGCGACGAACCCCGACTCGCGGGCGCGCCGCGACGACAGCATTCGCGATGTGCTCCGCGTGCGCACGATCGGCGACGTCGTGCAGGTCGCCGATCGCGTCGTGAAGGCGGCGACTGACGACGCGAAGGCGCTCACTGCGGAGCGCGACGAGGCGGAGCGCGCCGCCCTGCTGCGCACCGTCGGCGTGCCGGAGGGCGCGCGCGTGCCTCCGGCGGTCCGCTCGCAGCTGAGCGCCCTCGAAGAGGAGCAGAAGAAGCGCGCCACCCGCAGCCTGCGCGACGGCATCGACCGCGTGCTCACCGACCTGCAGTCGGTGTACCGCGACGTCGTGATGCTCCAGCACGGCCGCGAGCAGGGGCTGATCAACCTCGAGTTCATCGACGACCTGCGTGCGATCGCGGGCGATTGGAGCCAGGAGCGAGCATTGCGAGTACTCGACCACATCACCGACACCCGGCGGGTGATCGGTCAGAACGCGCAGACGACCCTGGCTCTCGAGAGCCTGCTGGTGACGATCGTGAGCGGGAGCCGCGCGTGAGGGGCGGCAGGCTCATCCGGCGGATGACCGCCTCGATCGCGCTGGCGGCGGCCGGCGCGATCGCGCTGAGCGGCTGCATCTCGCCGCTGATCCCCGATCGACCGGCCGATCCGGCGCCCGTCACCGACGGCGTGGCGGCCGACGTGCTCGACTTCTACGACCAGCCTCCGCAGTGGAGCGACTGCGGCACCAACCTGCAGTGCGCGACCATCGATGCGCCGCTCGATTGGGACGACCCGGGGCGCGGCACGATCGAGCTGGCGCTCACGCGCTACCTCGCCGAGGGCGGAGCTCCGGAGGGGTCTCTCGTGACGAACCCCGGAGGGCCGGGGGCGAGCGGCGTCGAGTTCGTGCAGAGCGGTGCGGCGTACGTCTTCGACGGCGACCTGCGCTCGGCGTACGACATCGTGGGCTTCGACCCTCGGGGCGTGGGCGAGTCGACGGCCGTGACCTGCGTCGACGACGCCGGCATGGACGCCTACCTCTACGACCTGCCCACGGCCGAGCGCGGGAGCGCGGAGTGGCAGGCCGAGGGCGAGGAGCGGGACCGCGCCTTCGCCGATGCGTGCGAGGAGAACACGGGGGAGCTGCTCGAGTTCGTCACCACCGAGCAGTCCGCGCGCGACCTCGACCTGATCCGCGGAGTCCTCGGCGAGGCCGAGCTGCGCTACCTCGGCTTCTCGTACGGCACGTTCCTCGGGGCGACGTACGCCGGGCTGTTCCCCGATCGTGCGGGCAGCCTCGTGCTCGATGCCGCGATGGACCCGTCCGTGTCCGGCGCGATGGTCGGCGCCTCGCAGGCCGTGGGGTTCGAGAACGCGATCCGCGCCTACCTCGAGGACTGCGGCGACACCGGCCAGTGTCCGTTCACCGGCACGGTCGACGACGGCATGGCCGATCTCGGCGCGCTGCTCGCGAGCCTCGACCGCAGCCCGCTGACGGGCTCCGACGGCCGGAGGCTGGGGGTCGACACCATGGTGACGGCCATCATCTCGTCGCTGTACACCCCGGCGTACTGGCCAGACCTCACGGCGGCGCTCGTCGGCGTGCAGCAGGGCGACGCATCCGGCGCGTTCGAACTCGCCGACATGTACAACGAGCGCGTCGACGGCAGGTACACGAGCAACCTCACCGAGGCGTTCGAGGCCTACAACTGCATGGACTTCCCCGCCGCGACCGATGAGGAGGCCGCCGAGGCCGAGTCGCTCATCGACGAACAGGCGCCGACGATCGCACCGTTCTGGACCGGTACCGACCTGTGCGAGCAGTGGCCGTACGAACCCACCGGCACGCGCGAGAAGATCACGGCCGACGGCGCGGCGCCGATCGTCGTGGTCGGCACGACGGGCGACCCGGCGACGCCGTACGAGTGGGCGCAGTCGCTCGCCGACCAGCTCTCGAGCGGCACCCTCGTCACCTACGAGGGGGAGGGACACGGCGGCTACGGCAGCAGCGACTGCGTCGACGAGGCGGTGGGCGCGTTCTTCCTGGAGGGCACCGTGCCGGAAGACGGGCTGACGTGCAGCTGACCTGAGCGCGCCGCGCGCGGGCGTCGCGTCGATTCGTTGCGGGCCGCGGCATCCGGTATGCTTACTGATCGTGCCGCTCACGCGGTGCGGACCGCCGCCTTAGCTCAGTCGGTAGAGCGATTCACTCGTAATGAATAGGTCACCAGTTCGATTCTGGTAGGCGGCTCCACGAAAAAGCCCCGATTCCTCACGGAGTCGGGGCTTCGTCGTTGCCGAGGTCAGCAACGAATGTCCGAGTAGTCGGAGACAGGTCAGTATGGGCGGAACGCGCTCGGCGCAGCGCCGAATCTCGAACGAAACGCACGGTGGAAGTGGGATGCGTCACGGAATCCGCTTGCCGCGGCGATGTGCGCAAGCGACTTCTCGGCCCAGAAGGGCGACTCGACCCGAGTCCGTGCGTTCTTCAGCCGTATCTCGAGAGCCCACGACGACCATGTGAGGCCGTCAGCCGCGAACGCGCCCTGGATGCTTCGAACGGAGCGCGAGACAAGGTGCGCGAGATCGGGAAGTCGAAACTCGGGGCTGTCGAGCTGGCGCGACGCGAGCGAAGTCAGCCTGTCGACGGTGAGCGCGTGCCCGTGATCGGTCGCGCTGCGGGCGACACCGTCGTTTTCGAACATACGGCGAAGCAGCTCACCCATCACCTGCGTCATCGCCAACGCGGTGCGAGTACGGCCAGCGTCGAACTCGGAGTGCATCAGTCGCGCTTGCGTCGTAAGCACCGCGCCCTCGCCCGAGGCGAGTCTGCGGTTCACGGTCGTGACGTCGAGGTCGGTCAGCGAATGTCCCAGAGAGGAGCGAGGGATCCGCACGGTGTAGAGGTGGAACTGCTGGGGCGCGGAGAGCGCCAGTCTGAACGGCTGTCGATTGTCGATGAGCACGGGCTGGCCAGCGCGGAGGGGGAACTGCTCTCCGAGGTGAGTCAGACGAGCCGGAGAATCCGCGGCAACATTGAGGAAGAACGCATCGTCGGCGACGGCAGCAATGCTTCGTCGATCGCGATGCGCTTCGTGACCAGGGGCGCGAATGCGCGACAGCACATTGTCTTCGCCCAGGTCGAAGGCAAGGACGTCCGCGGAAAATGACGCGGCGTCGACACGCTGCGGACTGATGCCGAGGTAGATCTCGCACAAGCTTTCGCAGAAGTACTCGAACTGCTCGTCAACGGAAACGTCGTGCGTGGATGCCGACAGCATCGGGAGCGTGTCTGCGTTCTCAGCCATATCTTTGCGCCTCCAGCCGCGGTGCTCGATTCACCGCCGGAACTACATTGCTGGCAACACTACAACCGGCGAACATGTGGTCGCCAGCAGGGAGACGACGATGTCCGAACGACCGACACTACTGCTCATCCACGGCGCGTGGCACGGAGCATGGGCGTGGAACGCCTCACGCGAGCTTCTGGAGGAGCGCGGATGGCGTGTCAGCACCGTTGATCTCCCGACGGTGCACGCAGCTGATCCGACGGGCTTGAGCCTCAGCGACGACGCTGCGGCAGTCGCCGAAGCAATCGACGCGATCACGGGCAGCGTTGTGGTGATCGCGCACTCCTACGGCGGAGTGCCGACGACGCAGGCGGCGGCCGCAGAGAGCGTCGAGCACATCGTGTACGTCTCGGCATTCGCGCTCGACGTCGGGGAGTCTCTGCTCGCAGCCGTCGGTGGGGAAGCACCTTCTTGGTGGGATGTGCGCGGTTCGCTCGTGTCCGCGGGCACGCCGCAGGAGACCCCAACCGACCTGTTCTTCCATGACGTCGATCCGCCGGCCGCTGCTGCGGCTGTCGCTCAGCTCCGTCCGCAGAGCCGCCTGGCATTCGAGGAGAGCCTGACCGTCGCTGCCTGGCATTCGAAGCCGAGCACGTTCATCGTGACGGAGCAGGATCGGATTTTCGCGCCAGAAGCCCAGGAGGCACTGGCGACGCGCGCCGGCTCGAGGATCGTCCGAATGGATACGAGCCACTCTCCGTTCCTCTCGCAGCCGAAGGAGTTCGTCGACGCGATCGAGGAAGCGATCGGTCGCTGACGAGCTGAATTTCGCGGGTCGAGGACGGCTCCACGGCGAAGCCCCGATTTCTCACGGGGTCGGGGCCTCGTCGTCGCCGGCGTGCTCGATCCGCCAGCCGCACTCCAGGCACTCGTCGGCCTGTCCGTCGTCGGTCGGGTTCGTGGTCACGCCGCAGGACGGGCAGATCGGCTGTGCGCCGTCGTCGAGCGAGTCGAAGTACGTCATGCAGTGGAGGTTACGCGCGGCCCGCCTGCTCAGACCAGCAGGTACAGCGCCCCGAGGATCGTGATCACGATCACCGCGATCTCGAAGACACGCTGATCGATGCGGGTCAGTGCCATCTTGCCGAGGAGGGCGCCGACGACGACCGCGGGGATGAGGAACGCGTCGATCATGAGCGTCTGCGTGGTGAGGATGCCGAGGCCGATCGAGAACGGCACCTTCACGAGGTTCACCGCGGCGAAGAAGTACGCCGATGTGCCGAGGAACTCGCGCATCGGGAACCGCATCGCGAGGAAGTACATCGACATGACCGGGCCGCCGGCGTTGGCGACCATCGTGGTGAAGCCGCCCATGGCCCCGTACGACGCGGCCATGATCCGCCCGCCCGTGGGGATCTCGGTGCCGCGCGACTGCTGCCGGCGCCGCCACAGCGTGATCGCGATCAGGACGAGCAGGATTGCGCCGATCACGCGCTTCGTCCATCCGTTGCTCGCGAACTCGAGGAAGAAGAACCCGCCGACGACCCCGACCAGCACGGCAGGGATGAGCGGAATCAGCGCGCGCCACCTGGCGTGCCTGCGGTGGATCAGCAGGGCGAACACGTCGCCGACGATGAGCAGCACCAGCAGCGCCGCCGTCGATTCCTTGGCGGGCAGCGCCGCGGCGAACAGGGCGACCGCGATGGTTGTGACGCCGGGTATGGCGGCCTTCGACATGCCGACGATCATGGCGCCGACCGCGAGCGCGACCCAGGCGAGCGCGCTCAGCTCCGGCATGCGGCGGTGCTCTCATCGATCATCGGTCAAATCTATCGCGGTCCCGGCGCCGCCCCCGCTCACGGCGGCTAGCGTGGAAGGACGTCGATACGAGGAGGACGCATGAGCCGCATTCTGATCATCGGTGGGCACGGCAAGATCGCGCTGCGACTGGCCCCGATCCTGGCAGAGCGGGGTGATGAGCCAATCGCCGTCATCCGGAACCCCGACCATGCGGACGAGGCGGCCGCGGCGGGCGCGACGCCGCTCGTCGCCGACGTCGAGTCGCTCGATCACGCCGGCTTCGACGATCTCGTCTCGGGCGCCGATGCCGTCGTCTGGTCGGCGGGCGCCGGTGGGGGCAACCCCGATCGCACCTACGCCGTCGACCGCGACGCCGCGATCGCGACGATGGCGGCCGCCGAGCGCGTCGGCGTGAAGCGGTACGTGATGGTGTCGTACCTCGGCGCGGGCCGCGACCACGGCATTCCCGCCGACAACTCGTTCTTCGCGTACGCCGAGGCGAAGGCCGCGGCCGACGAGCACCTGCGGGGCTCGGAGCTCGACTGGACGATCCTCGGCCCCGGCCCGCTCACGCTCGACGACCCGACCGGCCTGATCGACACGCGCGAGCCGGGCGACGGCCGGGTGTCCCGCGGAAACGTCGCAGCCGTCGCGGCGGCCGTGCTGACCGACCCGTCGACGGTCGGCCGCACGATCGTCTTCGGCGACGGCTCCACGCCGATCGCCGAGGCGATCCGCGGCTGACCGCGGTGGCGGTCCGCGACATCGCCGTCAAGTAGGCTGGATCCGGAGGGCCTATAGCTCAGCTGGCAGAGCATCGGACTTTTAATCCGCGGGTCCCGGGTTCGAGCCCCGGTGGGCCCACCGAAACTCATCGAGGAATGCCCTGGTCGGAACGTGTGTCCGGCCGGGGCATTTTTTGTGCGTCCGGTTCGTCCGCAGGTCACGCGGGACAGATGTCAGCGACTCCGTCCGCCGCGCGAGGCCCATAGGATCCGCCTAGCCTGGTCCTACGCGGCGCCTCATCCGCGGTGTCAGGATCGTCTCTGCTGACGACGAGAGGACCTGACCATGATCCGCAAGCCGGAACCGACGCAGACCGACGCGGGCCCCGCGTACGAGGGCCGACTGCTCGTCAGACCCCACGAGGAGGTCGTCGATCAGGGCGTCGGCTTCGACGTCCGCACGCTCATCAGCCGCCGCAGCGTGCTGAGCATCCTCGGCATCGGGGCGGGCGCCGTCACACTCGCCGCCTGCGCCCCCGCGGCGACGGGAGGCACGGACGCCAGCGGCAGCGGATCGAGCACCACGTCCGACGGAGAGATCCCGGATGAGACCGCCGGCCCGTATCCGGGCGACGGATCGAACGGGCCGAACGTTCTCACCGAATCGGGCATCGTGCGCTCCGACATCCGCACGAACATCGGCGAGTCCGACGTCGTCGACGGCGTCGAGCTGAGCCTGACCCTCACCATCCTCGACATGCAGAACGACGATGCGCCGTTCGAGGGGGTCGCCGTCTACGCGTGGCAGTGCGACAGCCTCGGCCGCTACTCGATGTACTCGGAGGGCGTCGAGGCCGACAGCTTCCTCCGAGGCGTGCAGGTCACCGACGCGAAGGGCGAGGTCACGTTCACGACCATCGTGCCCGGCTGCTACACAGGCCGCTGGCCGCACATCCACTTCGAGGTGTACCCCGACGTCGACTCGATCGACGACGCGACCAACGCCATCGCCGTCTCGCAGGTCGCCGTCCCCGAGGACTCGCTCGCCGCGATCTACGAGCTCGACGAGTACGAGGGATCGGCGGAGAACCTCGCGCAGGTGACGCTCGACGACGACAACGTCTTCGGCGACGACGGAGGCGGGCTGCAGCTCGCGACGATGTCCGGGGCGATCAGCGGCGGGTTCACCGCCACGCTCACCGCGAAGATCGATACCGAGACCGAACCGTCCGGCGGTGCGGCGCCGTCGGGCGGCGGCGGGGAGGGCGGCGCCCCCGACGGCGGCGGAGGCCCGGGCGGCGAAGGCGGTGAGCCGCCGGCCGACCCGCCGAGCGACGGGTGATCCGCCGCCCGTCCGTGGAGGCTCCCGGCGCGCGGCGCGCCGGGAGCCTCCGCCGTCGCGGGCCGCGTCATCCGGCGGCGTAACCTGGATCGAGCGCCCAGGAGGGCGCGCGAGGCGGCGCCGGAGGAGGCACACGTGGCGACCACGCGCAAGGACACGGCCTACCGCTTCTCGCGAGCAGGTGCCCGCCGCGCCGCACCCGCCGCGACGGCGACCGCCGAGACCCCCTACCTCGTGCGCTACGTCAGCGAGGGACGCATCGTCGAGGTTCCCGCGGGCGGCACGATCGACGCGGCGCTGCGGTTCGCCGAGTCCGACCCCGAGAACATGGCGATCGTCGTCGACCCTGCGCCGAACCAGCGCCGCATCGAGGAGCTGCGCCAGGCGCTCGACCTCCACGATCTGCTGACGGAGGATCTGCTGCACGCCGGCCAGCGGCCGAAGCTCGAGCGCTACGGCGACGTGCTGTTCCTCGTGGCGAGGGCCGCGCGCTACATCGACGAGGACGAGGAGATCGAACTCGCCGAGTTCCACGTGCTCGTGCACCGCAACGTGATCATCGTGCTGTGCCAGGACGGCACCTGGATCGACGGCACGCCGAGCGACGACCTCGCCCAGATGGGCGTTTCCGAACTGAGCAGGCGAGCCCTCGTACTGGGGGAGGACACGCTCAGCAACGGGCCGGAGGCGGTGCTCTACCGGTTCCTCGACGCGGTCGTCGACGGCTACGGCCCCGTGCTGCGCGGCATCGACATCGACCGAGAGCAGATCGAGTCGCAGGTGTTCACAGGCAAGAGCGACGTCGCCCAGCGCATCTACCGCCTCAGCCAGGAGGTCATCGAGACGCAGCACGCCATGGGCGGGCTGTTCGAGGTCATCGATGCGCTGAGCCGCGGGTTCGCGAAGTACGACGTCGGCGACCAGATGCAGGCCTATCTGCAGGATGTCGGCGACCACCTCGAGCGCGCCCGCGGCCACGCGGGAGAACTGCGCGAGGCGCTCGCGCAGATCCTCAGCGTGAACGCGACGCTGGTCGCGCAGCGGCAGAACGAAGACATGAAGAAGATCTCCGGATGGGCCGCGATCCTGTTCGCGCCGACCCTGATCGCGGCGGTCTACGGCATGAACTTCGACGTCATGCCCGAGCTGCACTGGGCGTACGGCTACCCCCTCGCGGTCGGCTCCATGATCGCCTTCGCCGCGCTCCTGTGGCTGCTGTTCAAGTGGCGCCGCTGGATGTGAATCCGCCCCGCCGCCGCGGAATGTTCGTCACGGCGACACCCGCGACCACGACTCCGATCGACCAGAAGGTGGCGGCGTCGACGTCGGCCTCGGCCGACCCGAACGTCAGATCGATGACGAGCGAACCCGTGAGGCTCCCGACGAGGGTCATGAGGCTCAGCAGCAGCACGCCGAGGTGCGCGACGGTGACGGTCGTCGTGCCGATGAAGAGCACCCCGAGCGTTCCCCCGAGCAGGATCCACGCCTCGCCCGGCAGCTGAGGAACGCCGCTCGCGCGCGAGCCTGCGGCCAGCAGCACGACCGAGAGCGCGACGAGGAATATCGAGCCGACGAGGAAGTTGGTGAGCGTCGCGGCCCTTGCCGAGCCGGATGCCGCGCGCAGCCGGCCGTTGAAGGCCTGCTGGAAGACGGTGCCGAGGCCCGCGAGGAACGGCGGGATCGGCGCCCACACCGGCACACCCTGAGCGAGCACGCCCGCCGCCGAGATCGACACGCCGGCGAGCACGATCGCGGTGCCGACGACGCGCCATGCCGTCAGCGGCGCGCGCCCACCAGGCGGCAGCGACGTGCCGTCGATCGCGAGGGCGCCCGTGAGCTGGCCGGCGACGTACGCCATCGTGAACACGGCGACGCCGAGCACCGGCACCGTCAGCGACTGCGCGACGATGACGGCGGCGCCGGCGAGACCGCCGAGCGTCATCCACCAGGGGAACTCTCCCGTGCGCACCAGGCGCACGGCGCGCGACAAGCCCGCGCGGCCGCGCTGCGAGGCCGCAGTGACGACGACGAGCACGACGAGACCGCTCGCGAACGAGAAGGTCGAGGCGAACACGACGCTGCCGAGCACGCCGGCGAGCTCGCCGTTGGCGACGCCCTGCAGCGCCATGCCCATGCCGACGGCGATCGTCGCGGCCGAGGCGACGACGAAGGAGGAGGACGGCACCCGCGTTCCCTCGGCGCCGGTCACGCGCGCACCCGGTGCGGCGAGCGGCGCTGGCGGGGGAGCGGGCGCGCGATGAACATCTCGTCTCATGGTCGCATGCGCGGCCGCGGCCGACGCCTCGCCCGCGCACAGCCTCGGCCGTTACCGTTGAGGCATGGCAGATGAGATCGATGACGTCGCCACGGCCGTAGAGGGAAACGCACTGCTGGCCTGGCTCGCTGTGGTGATCGCGGTCGCCGCGGCGATCGTGTTCGCCCTGCTCGTCTCGTTCGTCTTCTCTCGCGTGATGGGTTCGCTCGAGAACAAGCACCCGACGTTCGCCGAGCTGCGCAAGCGCTTCCCCCGCCCCCTCTTCTGGGGCATCACCACCATCGCCGTCTGGTCGCTCGTGCCCCGCTTCATGCCAGACGACTTCGCCGAGCTCGCCGACATCGTCGAGTACCTGCTCGGGCTGTGCGTCATCGGTGTGCTCGGCTGGATCCTCGCGAAGATCCTGCTGCTCTTCGTCGACGGGGCTCTGGCGGCGCAGCGCAAGATCGATGACCCGTTCACGCTGCGCCAGCGCGCCACTCAGATGCGCATGATCCGGCGCCTCGTGATCGTCGTGGTGGTGGTGCTGACGGCGGGCGCCATGCTGCTGACGGTGCCGGGTGCGCAGGCCTTCGGCGCGTCGCTGCTCGCCTCGGCCGGCGTGGCCTCGATCGTGGCAGGCATCGCCGCGCAGTCGACGCTCGGAAACCTGATCGCCGGCCTGCAGCTCGCGTTCTCGAACGGTCTTCGCACGGGCGACACCGTCGAGGTCAACGGCGAGTTCGGCACGGTCGAGGAGATCACGCTCACCTACGTCGTCGTGCAGATCTGGGACGACCGGCGCCTCGTGCTGCCGTCGATCTGGTTCACGACGACCCCGTACACGAACTGGACCCGCTCGCAGACGGCGCTCACGGGCACGGTCTACCTCGAGGTCGACTACACGATCGACGTCGACGCCGTGCGCGACGAACTGAAGCTCGTGCTCGACGGCACCGACCTGTGGGACCGCCGCTCCTGGAGCCTCGTCATGACCGACGCGGTCGGCGGCGTCGCCCAGCTGCGCGCGTCTCTCACGGCCGCAGACGCCGACGACCTGTGGTCGCTGCGCTGCCTTGTGCGCGAAAAGCTCGTCGGGTTCATCGCGCGCCGCCGCCCCGACGAGATGATCCGCCACCGCGAGATCGTCGAGGACGCGCGGCCTCGCACATCCGGCGGCTTCGACACGACGATCGCGACGGGCAGCATCCCGACCGGCGCAGAGGGCTCGGACTCGTGAGCGAGGAGTTCCACCGCCCCGTCAGGAGGCCGTCCGAGATGTTCGACCGGATCTTCGCGTCCGAGGATCCGGCTGAGGTCTCGCGCGCGGCGCACGCAACCGCGCACGCGCTGCTCGCGCGCGTCCGCTCCGAGCCTGAGGCCGACACGGTCGAGCGGCTCGTGGAGTTCACTCGCCGCCATGGCCTCGACGACATCGCCGAGCTGTGGTCGCGGAGCCCGGCGAAATCGCTGCCGGGCGCGCTGTGGCGGCTCTACCTCCTGCAGCTGTCGATCCACGACGATGCCGACACCGCGGCGCTGCTCTACGAGCGCGGTCGTCGGGAGCTCGCGTCGGCCGACGCGGCGGTGGCCGGTGCCCCCGCCCCCGCAGGTCCGGATGAGCTGGTCGCCGTGATCGACCAGATCATGCGGGGCGTCTTCACCGGCGACTTCGGCGTCGCGCTCGACCGAGCCGCCGCGTTCTGCCGGGTCGAGGCGTCGGGTGCGGTCCACCTCGCCGGCGACTACGAGCGCACCGAACCGGAGCGGGCGGAGGTGCTGACGGCGAGGTCCCTGCGGCTCGCGACGTTCGCCGACGACCTGCACCAGTCGGCGCGCCTGCACCGCAGGGACGCGCTCACCTGAACCGGGTCGGGTTCGCACAGCGGGTTCTGCGGGTCGTTTCAGGGGAACCGAGGGAGCGGGCCCTACGCTGAGGGGCGTGACTGATACCTCTCCTCTCGTCGGGCTCGTCATGGGCTCGGACTCCGACTGGCGCGTGATGGCCGATGCGGCCGACGCCCTGACCGAGTTCGACATCCCGTTCGAGGTCGAGGTCGTCTCGGCCCACCGCACGCCCGACAAGCTCGTCTCGTACGGGCGCGATGCGCGCTCTCGGGGACTGAAAGCGATCATCGCGGGAGCCGGCGGTGCCGCCCACCTGCCCGGCATGCTGGCGTCGCTCACGGCGCTTCCGGTCATCGGCGTCCCCGTTCAGCTGAAGACGCTCGACGGCCTCGACTCCCTGCTGTCGATCGTGCAGATGCCCGCGGGCATCCCTGTGGCCACGGTGTCGATCAACGGGGCGAAGAACGCCGGCCTGCTGGCCGCGCGCATTCTGGGGGCCGCCGACGGCGCCGTCGCCGATCGCGTCGAGGCCTACGCGCGCGATCTCGAGGCGCAGGTGCACGAGAAGAACCGCCGCCTCAAGGAATCGCTGACGGCCCCGGAGGGCAGCGCGTGACCTTGACCGAGTCGTCGCGCTCCGCGGCTCGGAGGGGCTCCGCCGTACGCGGCGGGCTCCCGATGCGCCACCCCGATTCGGCCGACGAGCGCGTCATGACGCGCCGCGGCTGGTGGCTCGTCATCCTGAACTTCCTCATCCCCGGCTCCGCCCAGGTGCTGGCGGGCTCCCGCAGGCTCGGCCGCTTCGGACTGGGAGCGACGCTGGCCGCGTGGTTCCTCGTGATCCTCGCGGTCGTCGGGCTCCTCACCGTGCGCACCTTCACGATGGGTCTGCTCCTGAAGCCCTTCGTCCTGACCGTGCTGGCGATCCTGCTGATCGCCTACGGCGTGCTGTGGATCATCCTGAGCCTCGACGCACTGCGCCTCGTGCGGCTCGTCAGGACCCGCACGCCCGGCCGCTACCTGATCGCCGCGCTGTCGGTGGTCCTGATGGTCGTCGCTGGCGGATCGGCCGCGCTCGCCGCCCCTCGCATGCTCGCGGCCGGCGGCGCGATCGGGTCGATCTTCGGATCGGGGTCGCCTCTCACGGCCGACCGCGGCTACTACAACGTCCTGCTGCTCGGCGGCGACTCGTCCGAGGGGCGCGACTCGATGCGCTTCGACAGCATCTCGGTCGTCTCGGTCAGCGCGACCACCGGCAAGGTGACGATCTTCGGCCTGCCGCGCGAGATGCCGAACGTGCCCTTCGAGGAGGGCACGCCGCTGCACGATCGTTACCCCGACGGCTTCCAGGGCCACGCCAGCGCCACGTGCAGCTGGAACGGCTGGCTCAACCACGTGCGCCAGGCCGTCGAGGTCTGCGACGAGAACGGCCAGTTCAGCGAGACCCACGGCGACGATGTCTACCCCGACGCGCGCGACAACGGCTCGGAGCCCGGCATCGAGGCGACGAAGGACGCGGCAGAGGGCATCCTCGGCATCGACATCGAGAACTACGTGCTCCTCGACATGCACGGCTTCGCCGCCCTCGTCGACGCGCTGGGCGGCGTCGAGATCGACGTGAAGGAGCGCCTGCCGATGGGCGCAGGGCACGCCGACGTCCCGGTCGAGGAGTGGGCGACCGGATGGATCGAGCCAGGCCTTCAGACGATGGACGGCGACACGGCGCAGTGGTACGCCCGCTCGCGCTACACGACGAACGACTGGGACCGCATGCGCCGCCAGCGCGAGCTGCAGACGGCGATCCTCGAACAGTTCACCCCGCAGAACGTACTGGCGCGCTTCCAGGACATCGCGGCGGCGGGGGAGGACCTGGTCAAGACCGATCTGCCGCAGAACCAGCTGTCGTACTTCTTCGATCTGGCGGTCAAGGCCAAGTCGCAGTCGATCGACACGGTCGACTTCACGCCGGCCGAGGGCTACGGCAGCGAGGACGGCACTGTCGCACCCGACTACGCGCAGATCCACGACGATGTCGACGCGATGCTCCACCCCGACGACGGGACGGATGGGTAGCTCTCCCCGCCCGTCCTGCGGGGAACTCCCTGTAACCCTGGCTAAACTCGCCCTATGCCTGTGAGTCTTCGCGTCGTCCTCGACCAGGTTGTGGAACCCACGAGCAACGATCTGCGTGCCGCGGCCCGCGACCTCACCCGCGGCCTGATCGCGGTCGCCCCCGTCGGGTGCCGCGTCGAGGCGATCGCACCGGCCGACGACGACATCGACATCGACGGCCTGTTCACGGTGCAGCACGCCAAGACCATGCGCCGCGACTGGCCGCTCGGATTCGCGCGCGGCCACGCCCGCGGCATCGTGCACTCGCCGACGCTGCTGGCGCCTCTCGTCGCTCATGACCGCGTCAACGAGGGCGATCAGACCATCGTGACGCTCTGGGACCTCTCCCCGTGGGACTCCCCGTCGGAGCGGTCGGCGCCAGGCGCATCCCGCCAGCGCGCGCTGCTGCGCCGCGCGGTGCGGCACGCCGACGCGATCGTCGTGCCGACGCACGCGATGTCGGAGCAGATCCTCGAGCACGCCAGGGTCGGCGACCGCGTCCACGTCATCCCCGGTGCCGTCGAGATGGGCATCAGGGTGCCGGATGACGCGGTCACGCGCCGCGCCCAGCTCGGCCTGCCGGCGAGCTACGTCATCACCAGCGGGGGCCCGTCCGAGCGCGACGGCCTCGCGGCCGCCTTCACGGCCGCATCCGCCGTCGACCTCGACGTCGTCGTGATCGATGTTCCGGAGGGGCTCGAGCCCGCCGTCGTCGAGATCGCCGAGGCCGCAGGCCTCCCGGCGCAGCGCGTGCACGCGCGCGGTGCGCTCGAGCTCGACGAGCGGGCGGCCGTGATCGGAGGGGCGGCGAGCTTCGTCGCCGGCGGCACGCGCAGCACCTGGCCGTGGCGCGCGGTTGAGGCGATGGCGCTCGGCGTCCCGCTCGTCGCGATCGACTCTCCCGTGCACCGCGAAGTCATCTACGACGGCGGCCTTTTCGTCGGCGAGGCGAACCTCGGAGACGCCCTGCGCACGACGCTCGGCGCGGGCCGCGGGCGCCTGAGCATCCTCGGCCAGGACCGCTCGCGCGCGTTCACCTGGCAGGGTGCCGCCGAGAAGGTCTGGCAGCTGCACGCCGACCTGTGATGCCGGCGCGCGAACGGTGCCGCCCGGATGACCTGGCACTCAGGCACGCGGCGGTACGATCACGTGTGGCCTTTTCTCAACACACGATGCGGGGCACGGCGGCGTGAGCGAAGTCGATCTCAAAGAATTCGATGTCCCCGGCCGCGGCCGCGGACTCGCCGACGTCTGGCGCTGGCGCTACCTGCTGAAGCTCCTGGTGCGCAAGACGACCTCGACGAGGTACCGCAACTCGGCGCTCGGCTGGACCTGGTCGTACGTCCGCCCGCTCGTCCAGTTCCTCATCTACTGGCTCGTGATGGGCAAGATCCTCGGCGTCGACAAGGGCATCGACAACTTCCCGCTGTACATCTTCAGCGGCTTCGTCACGATCCAGTTCTTCAACGGCGCGTTCCAGCAGTCCACGTCGTCGGTCGTCGCGAACAAGGCGCTCGTCAAGAAGATCTACCTGCCCCGCGAGCTGTTCCCCGTCGCGGCTGTGATCAACGGCTTCATCCACTTCCTGCCTCAGCTGGCCATCCTGCTCGTCGTCGCGCTCCTGTACGGGTGGCGACCCGACTTCATCCACATCGGTGCGGTGCTGCTCGGCCTCCTCATCATCGGCGCGCTCGCGCTCGGGATGGGCGTTCTGTTCGCCGGCATCAATGTGCGCTATCGCGACGCCGACAACGTCGGCGAGGTGATCCGACAGGTGGTGCTCTGGCTCTCGCCAGTGCTGTACCCGTGGCGCCTCATCAGCGAGGCGCTCGGCGACGTGTGGGTCTACATCTACTTCTGCAACCCGATCTCGGTCGCCGTCGAGCTGATGCACTTCGGGTTCTGGTCGCCCACCGTGCCCCCGTTCGATGCCGCGAGCGAACCGGGCGGCTGGTTCGGCATGCCGAACGCCTTCGGCTGGTACATCGGCGGCGCGCTCGTCCTCAGTGCGCTGATCCTGCTGATCGGCCAGTTCACCTTCCGCCGCTTCGAGCGGACCTTTGCGCAGGACGTGTGATGCCGAAACCAATCGTTCAGACCTCCGCGACCAAGCCGGCGATCATCATCGATCACGTCACGAAGCGGTTCCTCAAGCGCAACACCCACTCCATGAAGGAGGCGGTGATCGCGGGCATCCGCGGCCGCAAGGTGCGCGCCGACACGTTCACGGCGCTCGACGACGTGAGCTTCCAGATCGGCGAGGGCGAGGTCGTCGCCGTCATGGGGCTGAACGGCTCCGGCAAGTCGACGACGCTCAAGATGGTCTCGGGAGTGCTCGAGCCCGACGAGGGGCGCGTCTTCACCCGCGGCCGCATCGCCGGGCTGATCGAGGTCGGTGCGGGCTTCCACGCCGAGCTGACGGGGCGCGACAACGTCTACCTCAATGCCGCGATCCTCGGAATGACCAAGGAGGAGACCGACGCCCGCTTCGACGACATCGTCGCCTTCAGCGAGATCGGCGACTTCATCGATCAGGCGGTCAAGCACTACTCGTCCGGGATGTACATGCGCCTGGCGTTCGCCGTGGCGATCCACGTCGACGCCGATGTGCTGCTCGTCGACGAGGTGCTCGCGGTGGGCGATGCCCCGTTCCGCCGCAAGTGCAACGCGAAGCTGCGGGAGCTCGCCGAGCGCGGCGTGACGATGATGATCGTCAGCCACAACAAGGGCATCATCAAGCAGATCTGCACCCGCGGCATCGTGATCAGCGAGCACAAGGTCGTCTTCGACGGCGATATCACCACGGCGCTGGGACTGCTCGACGATCAGGCGGCCGCGAAGACGGCTGCGGCAGCCGCGCAGGCGAAGCCGGCCGACAAGCCGGTCGAGCCGAAGCCGGCCGAGAAGCCCGAGCCGAAGCCCGAGGAGAAGTCGGAGCCCGAGCGGATCCCCGATGAGGTCAAGGGGCCGCACACCGGTCGCGTGCCGATCGGCGGGCTCGGCGACGACGAGCGGCCGGCGGCGCCGAAGGCCGAGGAAGCGGCGGGGGAGACCCCGCGCGACGCCGACGAGAAGCACTCGGGCGACACGCCCCGCTGAGCGGGGCCCCGGAGCGTGACACGCCGCGGATGCGGCGGAATTCGGCGCGCCCGGGTACCCATCGCGACACGGCCGACCCGCGGGCACACTCGCCACGGGAGCACACTTCTGTCACACTTATCACATGCGTTACACCTCGAGACCGCGACACGCCCTTGTTTTCGCAGTTGTTGCGACCCTCGCGGCGGCGCTGATTCCCACCGCGGCCTACGCGACGGATGCGGGTGACGAGGACGTCACCGGGCAGAGCGTCGAGGTCGCAGACGGCGCGACGACCGAGGGGGAGTCGGACGACACCACGGCCGAGACGGGCGACACCGAGACCGACGGAGCGGACGTCTCGGAGGAGCCCGAGGAGCCCCAGCCGGAGGAGTCGGCGGAGCCGGAGGTCGAGGAGACGACGGCTCCGGTCGAGGAGACCGAGCCGTCGGAGGAGGAAGAGACCGACGACGCGCAGGAGCTGACTCCGACGACGTTCGACCCCGCGGGCACGCTCGACCCCCGCTTCACCGCGTCCAAGATCTCGAGCAGCGCGACCCTGACGCAGGTCGAGATGGACAAGCTCGCGATGTCGGTCGGCGACGACCCCGCGACCCTCGAGGGCGGCTTCACCGCCGAGCGCTCGCTGGCGGGCTTCAACGCCGCCAACATCGTCAGCGACTCGGTGCTCTACGACGGCGACGCGATGACGCAGTCGCAGATCTCGTCGTTCCTCGACGGCAAGGTGAAGACCTGCCGGAGCGGGTACACCTGCCTGCCCGACTACACCGAGGTCACCAAGACGCGCTCGGCGGACACCTACTGCACGGGCTACTCGGGCGGCAAGCGCGAGAGCTCGGCGACGATCATCTACAAGGTGGCCAAGGCCTGCGACATCAACCCCAAGGCGCTGATCGTCATCCTGCAGAAGGAGCAGGGCCTCGTCACCCACACGTGGCCGAGCAGCTGGCGCTACACGATCGCGATGGGCATGGCGTGCCCCGACACCTCGGCGTGCGACTCGAAGTACTACGGCTTCCAGAACCAGGTCTACTCGGCCGCTCGCCAGTACCAGGTGTACACGAAGAGCAGCTACTTCAGCTGGTACCCGGTGGGCAAGTCCTCCGCGGTGCGCTACAACCCGAAGAGCTCGTGCGGCTCGTCGAACCTGACGATCGCCAACAAGGCAACCGCGGCGCTGTACTACTACACCCCGTACCAGCCGAACAGGGCGGCGCTGGCGGCGGGCTACGGCACGGGCGACAGCTGCTCGGCGTACGGCAACCGCAACTTCTACAACTACTTCACCGACTGGTTCGGGTCGACGCACCAGGGGGCGAACCCCTGCACCGTGCCGTCGGGCGCGAAGAGCACGAGCGTCACCTATGTCACGACCGCCGGGCTGAACGCGCGCAAGGCGCCGAACACCGGATGCGGCACGGGCGTGTTCGGTCTCGACAAGGGCACGATCGTCAAGGCGTCTCAGGTCTCGGCCGACGGCGACTGGGTGAAGGTCCGCACGAACGCCGGCAGTCGTTGGGTGTCCAAGCAGTACCTCAAGAAGGCGACGACCGCGCAGAGCAAGTGCAGCGTCTCGTCCGGCACGACGAGCGCGAGCGGCACCTACGTGGTGACGACCTCTGCGACCGCCCGCTACGCGCCGTGGGACGCCTGCACGATGTCGCCCCGCTCCGTGCAGAAGGGCACGGCCGTCAACGTCAAGCGCGTCTCGTCCTCGGGCAATTGGGTGCAGATCAGCACGGGCATCGGCAACCGCTGGATCCGCGTGAGCAGCCTGTCGAAGTGCTCGGCGCCGGTGGGCGCGTCGTCGACGAGCGAGCAGTTCGTGGTGGCGGCCACGACGACGAAGGCCTACCAGTACGCCGGAGCGAAGTGCACCACGGGTGTGAAGGCGTGGGGCAAGGACACGACCAGGGCGAACACGGTCAAGCAGGGGACGCTCGTTCAAGCCACGAAGGTCTCGAAGACGGGCAACTGGATCCAGATCCGCACGAGCTCCGGCCTCCGCTGGGTGCAGCGCAGCGACCTGACCGGCTGCGGCACGCCGACCGGAACGACGAAGACGAGCGGCGAGTACGAGGTCAGCGCGAAGACCACGACCGCATACGTCTCGCCGTTCGCGAAGTGCAGCTCGCAGGTGAGGTTCTGGGGCACGGGCACAGGGCACCGCACGCTGCACAAGGGGTGGGTGCTGCACGCGACCACGATCTCGAAGACGGGCAAGTGGATCAGGATCGATACGTCGACCGGCCTGCTCTGGGTGCGCGAGAGCGACATCCGCAAGCGCTGAGCGCATGACGAAGGCGGTCGGCTCCGAGAGGAGCCGACCGCCTTCGCGCGTGCCTGGTCAGGCCCGGTGATCGAGGTTGAGCTTGTCGTCCCAGTAGGGCGTCGAGGTCATGCCGTCGTACCCGCGGCGCCACTGCGCGAGCTGCGCGCGGTAGTTTCGGCGCAGCTCGAGCGTGTTCCGGATGAGGCGGCGGGTCTGCTCCCACAGCTTGCGGCGGTCGCGCTTGACCGTGTAGTACTTCGTCTCGTCGACGTTCAGGTGCACGATCTGCTTCGCGCCGTAGATCATCCGGAAGTCCTCGCGGTGCTCGGCGGCCAGTACGACCTTCGAGCCGCCGAACGGCAGCAGGTGCCCGTTCAGCGAGAGCAGGAGCAGTGCCCGGATGGGGCGGGGCAGGTACGTGCGACCGGGGCGCAGCTGCCGATCGAGCGGCTTCCACGTCTCGACCTTCGTCATCGACTTGATCGTCGCCCGGCGCTCGGACATGTCGGCGTTGGCGTCGAAGAACTCAGGACCCCTCATGACGTCCTCGAACGCCAGGTTGACGGCCTCGAGCGTCTCGTAGTGGAACCGGAGCGCGGTGCGCAGATAGAAGTTCAGCACCATCCGCTGCAGCTGGCGCCAGCTGCGCTTCTTCTGGGGGAGGCTCAGGTGGTGGATGAGGTGGCTGCGGAAGTCGAGGTACCAGGTCTGCGGCGACGCCTTGTCGACGAAGCTCTCCTGCACGGACGCGACGCCGGGCAGCGTGTACGTGTCGAAGTCGTTCACGAGCGAGAAGCTGACGTCGTCGCCTCGCACGAAGAACGGGAACGGCAGATGCTCGACCTGAGCGACGGGGAACGCGAAGAACCACCAGCCGGCGTAGAAGTCGTCTGAGGCCGGCGCGGTCGTCTCGTACTCCATCTTGAACACGGCCTTGCGCGAGCGAAGGTCGAGACCGGCGAAGTGCGCCTTGCAGCCGAGATCGAAGTGCGCGCCGTTCTCGCCGATCTGCCAGCGCGACGATTCGTTGATCATCGCACCGGCGACGGCCGTGCGGGGGTCCTTCGCGTAGGCGAGGAACCACCACGTGCGCGCGACGGCCTCCATCTGGATCGACGCGTCGTCGTCCATGAACAGCACGTGCGTCGCGCCCGTCTCGCGCGCGGCGACGAGGCCGCGCGTGAAGCCGCCCGAGCCGCCGAGGTTCTCGTTGGGGATCGCGCTGATCCCCTCGCTCTCCTCGACGACGGCAGAGCGGCCGTTGTCGACGACGAGCATGCGGATGTGGTCTCCGAGCCCCGACTCCTCGCGGAAGCGGCGGAAGCGCGCGACGGTCGACGCGACGGCCTCCTCGCGGCGGAACGTCGTCACCGACAGCATCAGGTCAGGCTGCTGGCGAGGCTCCGCCGTGGTCGCCCACGCGAAGTCCTCGAGCGAGCCCGCCTCGAGCGCCGTGAGCCGGAAGAACACGATCCCGTCGATCGCGGCGTCCGAGTACGCATCGATCGGCTGCCGCCGCAGTCCGTCGAGCACGACGACCTCGCTGACGAGCTGCTGCGTCGACCGGTTCGGCCTGGCGAGGTGCACCGTCAGCAGGAACCTGCCGCGCCCCGTGAGCTGGAGCTCCAGCGGCAGGTCGCCGGCGCTGCGGCGCCACTTGCCGAGGTTGAACAGGTTGTAGTACGCGCTGGTGGCGAGCCTGCCGCCCTCCGCGAACTCCGCTCCGCCCCGGGTCAGCGAGATGCCGACCGACCCCTTGAGCGCGAAGTGCGCCGCGGTCTCGGTCGAGATCGCCGCCTGCGGCCAGATGGCCGTCTGGAGGGGATACGTGGTCTCCGCCGCCGAGTCGCCGCCCGTGGCGGCGTCGGTGCGCTCTGCGGTCGTCGAAGTCGTCGCCATCCGTTCAGCCCTTCGTGTGTCGCTGCAGGATCATCTCGGGCTCGACGCGCTTCGAGCGCGGCACGAGCACACTGTCGTTGTAGTGGCCGACCGCGACGAAGGCGATGAACACCTCGTGGTCGGGGATGTCGATGAGCTTGCGGATCTTGGCGTCCTTCTCGGAGCCCATCGCCGTGTTGAGCAGGCACGAGCCGAGCCCCATCTGGGTCAGACCCAGCAGCAGCGACATCATGAACAGGCCGCCGTCGACGTAGGGCTGGTTGCGCTCGGGCGCGAACAGGAACGCGTCGAGGTCGGCCGTGACCAGCAGCAGGCGCGGCGGCATCTGGAAGCCGGCGAAGCCGCCCTGGATGTCGAGCAGCTGCTTGATCAGCTTCGGGTCCTCGAACTGGTGCACGCGGCCGCCCTGGCGGCTGCAGACCGAGGGGGCCTGCATCGCGATCTGCACGGCCGTGGCGATGCTGGAGTTGTCGACCGGCTGGTCGTTGAACTCGCGCACGCTGCGGCGGCCGTACATGACGTCCATGAACTTGCGCTCGTCGTTCGGGGTAACGACCGGCGTCTCGCGCAGGTCGCCGACCGGCAGCACGCCGCCCTCGGCGTAGGGGCCGTTGTCGATGATGTGCTGCGCCTCGGCCGAGAACAGCGCGCGGAAGTCGGAGACGTCCTTACCGACCTCGTCGTTGCGCACGAAGTAGGCGTGCATCACGGCAGCGGAGCTGCGGACGATCGTGTCGTCCGTGCCGTGGCCGGCGGAGAGCCAGGCGTTCATCTCCTTCGCGAGCCCGGGGATCGCGATCTTGCCGAAGCCGGGGCGGAAGTTCGAGTGCGTCAGCCCCTTCTCGATCGCGTGGGCGTGGAAGAACATCCGGGCGCGGGCGCCCGTGATGCCCTCGGTGGAGCGGGAGTGCTTGAACGAGCGCATCCGGCGCTCGTGGTCCTTGAGCGCGAGCGCCTTCGACTGACCGGCGTAGCCCTTCGCCGGCGCTGCGGCGCGGGGAGCGCCCGGCGCCGCAGCGCCCGCTCCCGACGGCAGCTCCTCGAGCGTGATCGAGCGCACGTCCGCGCCGCCGTTCCACCCCGTGAAGTGCACGGCGCCGAGCATGAACTGCGACAGGCCGGCCTCCGGCGCGCGGAAGATGAGCGTGTCGGTGCGGGCGCCCGCGACCTTCTCCGGCAGGTCGATCTTGCTGACCACGCGGAACTTCCCCGTGTCGGGGTTGCGGAAATGAAGGTTGATCATCGACGACTTGGTGCGGGGGCTCCAGTCGATCTTCAGCTGGTAGAACGAGCCGTTGTGCAGCGGCTCGCCGAGGTCGGTCCACGCGAGATTGCCGAGCATGGCCTTGCCGCGGGCGACGCGGAGCTTCGTGCCCGTCTGGCGGGGGAAGATGCTCCAGCCGTCGCCGTTCGACGTGAAGGCGGGGTTGGTCAGCGAGTGCCGCTGCAGCGCGCGGTCCAGCGCGGCTGTGGCTTTTTTGTCGGGGTCGAGGGCGTCTTTGAGCCAGGCGAGGGAGGTTTCGCGGCCGGTGGTGATGTATTCGCGGGCGGTGGTGAAGTCGATGTCGCGGGTGGCGTTGGGGTTTGCTGCGAGGTCTTCTGCGGTGTCGGTCTCGCGGATGCGGCGGGTTTCGCCGAAGCCGAGGGAGGAGAGCAGGTTCTTGAAGCGGTCGGCGCCTCGTTTGGCGTTGTAGATCGAGGAGAACGGCTTCTCGAAGATCGCGGCGAATGCCGAGCCGTGGAAGCTGTCGGTGATGACGTAGGACGAGTCGCGGTAGGCGCGCAGGAAGTTCTCCGGGGCGTCTTCGGGGACGACGGTGACGCGGGGGTCGTCGGCGAACAGCGAGGCTGCGAGGTCGCGGCCCTCGTCGGGGTTCGGGACGACGACGATCTTCTCGAAGCCGAGCTTGTCGGCCAGGCGCAGTGCGACGTCGCGCTTGTCCTCGGTGGGGTCGAGGAAGAACACCGTCATGTAGTCGCCGGAGGGCGGGGCGAACGTCGCCTTCTCCGCGAGGTCGGCGTAGTGCTCGCGCGGCAGCAGGAAGACCGGGTCGACGACGAGGGAGGCCTTCGCGCCGAACACGTCGGCCGCGGTGGAGATCGCGTAGTTCTCGCGGACCGAGATGGCCTTGAACTTCTGCAGGTTGGCTGCGTGGCGGGCGACGAACGCCGGCTTGAACTTCTCGGTGCCGCGGTTGCCGAACGAGGTCGCGTAGGCGACGCGGTCGTTCTTGTCGGAGACGAAGTCGAGGAAGAGGTCGTCGTTGACGCGGCCGATCAGCGGGTTCCACAGCTGGTCGCTGCCGACGACGAAGGTGCGGGCGACGTCGTTGAGCTTCGGCAGGTCGGAGTAGTGCGACTGCTCGGTGTAGTCGTATCCGATGCGGCGGGCGAAGTCCATCGACAGGATGTCATCCGGCCAGTTGACGCGGTAGCCGTTGTAGCCGAGCGGCTCGTGCACCATCAGCACAGACTTGCCGAGGCTGTCGATCGCGCGGTTCAGGCCGTAGTACGTCATGATCGAGCCGTAGTTCTTGCCGTACCACCACCCGAGAACCGCCACGTCGTATGTCTTTTTGGCGTCGGTCATCTGCACTGTGTCCTTTGCAATGTTTCTGCGGAAGAGCTGGCCGGTCGATCACACCGCCCCGGTCCGAGGATCGGTGACCCGCCGGATGCGAGGCGAGTTTAGCCCAGCAGGATGGCCATGAGGCTGTGTGACACCGGGGCGCGAGCGGTATGTCGGTAGCGCGTTCCGCGGGTCACCAGCCGTTCACCTTGAGGTGCCACACTGGCCGGTTCTGCCGCGCTCGGTCGGGCGCGGCAGAACCGGTTCGGCGTCGATCGCCGCGCTATGCCTGAGGACCGGCCGCCTTCTTCTCCAGGTCGGTGACGGCCGACTGCGTCGTGTAGCGCTCGTACCGGTGCGGGCGCTCGCCGATGAACTCGACCTCCGGCTCGAGGAGGAACCCGGAGAACTCGTACACCTTCGCGATCGTGTGGTCGATCAGCGCCTCGTAGTCGCTGGCCGTCGCCCTGTCGACGTTGACGAAGAAGCCCGGCTGCTTCGTCGAGATCTGCACGCCGCCGATGCGGTAGCCGATGAGCCCTGCCTGCGTGATCAGGCGAGGCGCGCGCCACCACTTGAACGTCGAGCCGTGGTTCGGGCTCTCGAGCGGGAAGTGGCGCTCCCGCACCTGAACCGTCGCGAGCATCTTCTTCGAGAGCTCGACCCTGTCGGACTCCTTCGTGGCGAACGTCGCCTCGAGGATGATCCAACGAGGGTGGTCCTGGAACGTCGTGTAGCGCTTGCCCCACGAGATCTGCTCGGCCGTGACCTCCTTGATCCGGCCCTTGTCGTCGAGGTACGTCACCGAGCGGATGGTCGCGCGGATGTCGCTGACGTTCGTCCCCGCGTTCATGAACACGGCTCCGCCGATCGTGCCGGGGATGCCTGATGCCCATTCGAGCGTCGAGAGCCCGTGCTCGAGCAGGTAGTACGAGGCCTCGATGAAGCTCGAGCCGGCGCCGGCGGTGAACAGACCGTTCTCGAGCGAGAAGTACTTCAGCTCGGTGGTCACGATGACGATGCCGCGGATGCCGCCGTCGCGGACGATCACGTTCGAGCCGCGTCCGAGGACCGTGTACGGCACGTCGTTCTCGAGGGCGAAGTCGACGATCGCCTTAATCTCTTCGGCCGTGCGGGGGAACGTCAGCACGTCCGCCGGGCCGCCCACCTTGTTGTTCGTGTACTCCTTGAGCTCCCGCCCGACGTACACGGACAAGCGGGGGTTCTCGGCGAGCAGGCGCGCCTTGAGGTCCTGCACGTACGGGTCGTTCAGCACGTTCAGCACGATCAGTTCGCGATCGGGAGTGTTCGACGGGATCGCATGTTCGCTGCGTCCCTTCGGCTCGCGGGCGGCCGGCGCCTTCTCGCCCGCGACGGGTCCTGGAGCATCGCCCGAGGCGGTCTGCACGGTGATCGAGCGCACCTCGACGCCGCCGTGCCTGCCCGTGAAGTGGAGCGCGCCGATCATGAGCTGCGAGAAGCCGGGGTCGCTCGCTCGGAAGCGCACCGTGTCCTTGCGCGGGGTCGACGCCGCCGAGTCGATCTCGACGCCGCCGATCACCTCGAACGTGCCGGTCTTCGGATCGCGCAGGTGCAGGTTGATGTGCGAGGACTCGGTCCTGGGCGTCCAATCGATGGTGAGGTCGTATACGCCGCCGGCGAACAGGCGCTCCGGCAGATCGACCCAGGCGTGCTTGCCCGGCAGCGCCTGGCCGCGGGTGACCGTCAGGACCGTTCGTCCGGTGCGCTTGGAGATCTTCCAGCTGCTGTCGTTCGCGGCGAAGCCGGGAGCGGTGATCGTCGCCTTCTGGGGTTCGGGCGGCGCGGCGGCCAGCTTCTGGGCGCCAGGGTCGGCGGCTGTGGCTTTTTTGTCGGGGTCGAGGGCGTCTTTGAGCCAGGCGAGGGAGGTTTCGCGGCCGGTGGTGATGTATTCGCGGGCGGTGGTGAAGTCGATGTCGCGGGTGGCGTTGGGGTTTGCTGCGAGGTCTTCTGCGGTGTCGGTCTCGCGGATGCGGCGGGTTTCGCCGAAGCCGAGGGAGGAGAGCAGGTTCTTGAAGCGGTCGGCGCCTCGTTTGGCGTTGTAGATCGAGGAGAACGGCTTCTCGAAGATCGCGGCGAATGCCGAGCCGTGGAAGCTGTCGGTGATGACGTAGGACGAGTCGCGGTAGGCGCGCAGGAAGTTCTCCGGGGCGTCTTCGGGGACGACGGTGACGCGGGGGTCGTCGGCGAACAGCGAGGCTGCGAGGTCGCGGCCCTCGTCGGGGTTCGGGACGACGACGATCTTCTCGAAGCCGAGCTTGTCGGCCAGGCGCAGTGCGACGTCGCGCTTGTCCTCGGTGGGGTCGAGGAAGAACACCGTCATGTAGTCGCCGGAGGGCGGGGCGAACGTCGCCTTCTCCGCGAGGTCGGCGTAGTGCTCGCGCGGCAGCAGGAAGACCGGGTCGACGACGAGGGAGGCCTTCGCGCCGAACACGTCGGCCGCGGTGGAGATCGCGTAGTTCTCGCGGACCGAGATGGCCTTGAACTTCTGCAGGTTGGCTGCGTGGCGGGCGACGAACGCCGGCTTGAACTTCTCGGTGCCGCGGTTGCCGAACGAGGTCGCGTAGGCGACGCGGTCGTTCTTGTCGGAGACGAAGTCGAGGAAGAGGTCGTCGTTGACGCGGCCGATCAGCGGGTTCCACAGCTGGTCGCTGCCGACGACGAAGGTGCGGGCGACGTCGTTGAGCTTCGGCAGGTCGGAGTAGTGCGACTGCTCGGTGTAGTCGTATCCGATGCGGCGGGCGAAGTCCATCGACAGGATGTCATCCGGCCAGTTGACGCGGTAGCCGTTGTAGCCGAGCGGCTCGTGCACCATCAGCACAGACTTGCCGAGGCTGTCGATCGCGCGGTTCAGGCCGTAGTACGTCATGATCGAGCCGTAGTTCTTGCCGTACCACCACCCGAGAACCGCCACGTCGTATGTCTTTTTGGCGTCGGTCATCTGCACTGTGTCCTTTGCAATGTTTCTGCGGAAGAGCTGGCCGGTCGATCACACCGCCCCGGTCCGAGGATCGGTGACCCGCCGGATGCGAGGCGAGCATAACCCGGCCCCGAGACGGAGGGACGGCTCCGACGCCGTCCTGGTATGCCGGAAGCATGGCCGCTGCGTCACCAACCGTTCACCGAGCGATGTCAGAATGACCGGCATGGACACCGATCTTCTTGTTGTTGGCTCCGGCTTCTACGGCCTCACGATCGCCGAGCGCGCCGCGAGCGCCGGGCGGAAAGTCACGGTCATCGATCGCCGCAGCCACATCGGCGGCAACGCGTACAGCGAAGCAGAACCCGAGACCGGCATCGAGGTGCACCGCTACGGCGCGCACCTCTTCCACACATCGAACGAGACCGTGTGGGAGTACGTCAACCGCTTCACCACCTTCACGAATTATGTTCACAAGGTGTACACCCACCATTCGGGTGTCGTCTACCCGCTGCCGGTGAACCTCGGCACGATCAACCAGTTCTTCCAGGCGGCGTACACGCCGGACGAGGCGCGCGCGCTCGTCAAGGAGCAGGCCGGCGAGTTCGATGCCAAGACCGCCCGCAACTTCGAGGAGAAGGGCATCGCCCTCGTCGGCCGCCCGCTGTTCGAGGCGTTCTTCCGCGACTACACCGCGAAGCAGTGGCAGACCGACCCCGCCAAGCTCTCCGGCGACATCATCAGCCGCCTGCCCGTTCGCTACACCTACGACAACCGCTACTTCAACGACACCCACGAGGGTCTGCCGACCGACGGCTACACCGCGTGGATCGAGCGGATGGCGGATCACCCCAACATCACGGTGCAGCTCGAGACCGACTTCTTCGACGCGTCGCAGCCGCTGAACAAGCAGGCCGTCGTGGGGCAGCTCCCCGTCGTCTACACCGGACCGGTCGACCGCTACTTCGACTACACCGAGGGCGAGCTCAGCTGGCGCACGCTCGACTTCGAGCAGGAGGTGCTGCCGATCGGCGACTTCCAGGGAACGCCGGTGATGAACTACCCCGACGCCGACTTCCCGTACACGCGCATTCACGAGTTCCGCCACTTCCACCCGGAGCGCGCCGACCGCTACCCGAGCGACAAGACGGTCATCATGCGCGAGTTCTCGCGCTTCGCGGACCGCACCGATGAGCCGTACTACCCGGTGAACACCGAGGACGACCGTCAGGGCCTGCTCGCGTACCGCGAGCTCGCCAAGGGGGAGAAGGACGTCTACTTCGGCGGCCGTCTCGGCACGTACCAGTACCTCGACATGCACATGGCCATCGGGTCGGCGCTGTCGATGTGGAACAATCAGCTCAACGGCTGACCTCCGCCCGCACGGCGGGCACACCCGCGGGCGGAGCGTGACGACGGAATGATCTGGGGAGACGCGATCCCGGCCCTGCTCATGGCAGCGGCCTGGCTGATCGGCCCAGGGCTCGTCGTCACGGCTCCGTTCCGCCTGGGCGTCGTCGCGCGCATCGCGATCTCGGGCCTCGTCAGCGTCTGCATCGTCGCCGCGGCCGCGACCGCCTTCGGCCTCTTCGGTGCGGCGTTCGACTGGTGGCAGGTGCTGCTCGTCACGGTGCTCGGGCTGGGCCTGGCGATCGCCGTGCGGCCGACGGTCCCGCGGCTCGAGGCGCGACCAGATCGGCGCATCCTGCTGCTGATCGGCATGTGGCTGCTGTCGGTGCTGGCCGCGGCCATCATCCTGTTCGCCAGGGTGCCGGGGCCCGACCGCATCGCCCAGACCTTCGACAGCATCTTCCACCTCTCGGCGACCGATGCGATCATCCGGGGGCACTCGGCATCGCCGTTCGCGCTCGGCGGGCTGATCCACACAGACGGATCGGCGAGCTTCGTGCCCTCGACGTGGCACGCGCTCGCGGCGCTCGTCGCGAACGCCACGGGCGTTCCCGTCGCCGCGGCGTTCAACCTGCTGTGGCTCGCCGCGGTCGCCGTGGTGTGGCTGCCCGGCGTCGCCTGGCTCGCCCGCACCATCCTGCCCACCTGGGTGGCCGCCGTCGTCGCGCTGCCCCTCGGCGTGGCGTTCGGCTGGTTCCCGTACGCGCTCATGACGTGGGGGCCGCTGTACCCCGCGGTGCTCGGCACGGCGCTCCTCCCTGCGGCCGCCGGGATGACGATCGTCGCCGTGCGCGCCGTGATCGGGGAACGGGGCGAGCGCACGCCGGCGAGGCGCTGGACGGCGGCCCTCGTCGGATTCGCGCTGGCGGGCGGCGCGCTGATCGCGACCGATCCGCGCACGATCGCGTCGCTCGTCGTGATCGTCGTGCCGTTCGCGCTGTGGCGTCTGGCTTCGTGGACGCGGCGCGCCGTGGCGCGCGGGCCGGAGCCGGCGGCGCACGCCAGGCGCGTGCTGTGGTGGTGCGCGGCGGGCGGTGCGCTGATCGTCGCCGGCGGCCTCGCGCTCGGGCTGATCGCCGGCGACTCGCTGATCGAGACGGGCGATGCGCGCGCCGACACCGATCAGACGCTGTGGGACGGGCTCGCGCAGGTCATCACCACTCGGTCGTTCACGGGCGTCAACGGCGTCCTCACGATCGTGGCGCCGCCGCTCGCGCTCGCGGTGCTCGGCGGCGCGTTCCTCGCGTCGCGGCGCACGGCGACCCGATGGCTGATCGTGTCGCACGTCGTGCTGGCCGTGGTCTACGCGATCGCCGCCGCTCCGCTCGGTCCGATCGGCACCGTCCTGACCGCGCTGTGGCTGCACGATCCGTTCCGGGTGGCGGCCGCGCTCCCGCTGACGGCGCTGCCCCTCGCCGTGATCGGGATCGTCTCGCTCGGGCGGCTCATCCTCCCCTCCCGCCGCACGCTGGGTGCGCTCGCGGCCGTCGTCGTGGCCGTGATCGTCGGCGTGACGGCGACGGGGACTCTGGCGGCGACGGGCGTCTCCGCCTCCGCCGGCACGGTGTACCGGCAGACGGCCCAGGCGTCGGAGGGAGCGCTGCTGACGTCTGGGGAGATCACCTTCATGCGCAACGAGGTCGCCTCGATCGTGCCGGAGGGCGAGCGCGTGCTCGGCGATCCGTGGGACGGATCTGCGCTGACCGGCCTGCTCGCCGGTCGCGAGCCGGTGTTCCCCCACGTCGAGGGGCAGTGGGATGCCGAGCGGCACGTGCTGGCGATGGGGCTGCACACGATCGAGGACAATCCGGCGGTGTGCGAGGCCCTCGACGCTCTGCGGGTGCGGTACGTGATGTATGCGCCGTCGGCGACCGAGTCATCCGGCGCATCCGGCGACTCGTTCGCCGCGATCCACGCCGCCGTGGACGCCGGCCTGTTCACGCGCGTGGCCACCGACGGCGAGTCGAAGCTGTTGCGCATCGACCAGTGCGGGCCGCTCGAGTGAGTTGCACGGCGCGTCGAGTGCGCCCGACCATAGGATCGTGACGTGACGGTGAGGCATCAGGGGGTGCGCAGGCACCTGCATTCGCTGTGGCTGCTCTCGGCCCGCGACTTGAAGGTGCGGTACTCGACGAGCTGGCTCGGCTATCTGTGGAGCGTGCTCGACCCGCTCGTGATGAGCGCGATCTACTGGTTCGTGTTCACGCAGGTGTTCCACCGCGATGTGGGGGAGGACCCGTACATCCTCTTCCTCATCTCCGGCCTGCTGCCGTGGATGTGGTTCAACTCGTCCGTGGGCGACTTCACGCGCGCGTTCAAGATCGACGCGAAGCTGGTGCGTTCGACCGCGATCCCGCGGTGGATCTGGGTGGGCCGCACCGTGCTGTCGAAGGGCGTGGAGTTCCTGCTCTCGCTGCCCGTGCTCGCCGTGTTCGTCGTGGTGGTCGGCCTGCAGCAGGGCTGGGAGCACGTCCACTTCGGCTGGGGCGTGCTGTGGTTGCCCGTCGCGATCGTGTTCCAGGCGCTGCTGCTGACGGGGCTCGGGCTCATCATCGCGCCGCTGTGCGTGCTGTTCCGCGACCTCGAGCGCACCGCGAAGCTCGTCCTGCGCGCCCTGTTCTACGCGACGCCCATCATCTACGGCATCGGGAATCTGCCGGACGGCTTCGAGTGGCTCGAGTACGCCAACCCCCTGGCAGGCCTGTTCGCGATGTACCGCTCGATGTTCTTCCCCGGGCAGTGGGTCGCGGGGCCGATCGGATGCGCCATGGCGATCAGCGTCGCCGTCTTCGTCGTCGGCTGCTTCGTCATCCGGGCCCTCGAGCGCCCCGTTCTGAAGGAGCTGTGATGTCGGAGAATCCGGATGAGGCGATCTCGGTCGAGGGGCTCGGAGTGCGCTTCCGGCGCAACCGCCGCGGCGGACGCGGCATCCTGTCGATGTTCGCCAGCCGCAAACGGCGCGTGCGCAAGGACGAGTTCTGGGCGCTGCGCGACGTGTCGTTCACCGTGCAGCCGGGCGAGGCCATCGGCGTGATCGGGCGCAACGGGCAGGGCAAGTCGACGCTGCTGAAGCTCGTCGCCGGCGTTCTGCTGGCGGACGAGGGATGCGTGACGGTGAACGCGGGCGTCGCGCCCCTGATCGAGATCACCGGCGGCTTCGCGAACGACCTCTCGGTGCGCGAGAACGTGCGCCTGGCCGCCGGGCTCCACGGCATGACCAAGCGCGAGGTCGCCGACCGCTACGACGAGATCATCGAGTTCGCCGAGCTCGAGGAGTTCCAGGACACCCCGTTCCGCCACCTCTCGAACGGCATGAAGGTGCGCCTCGCGTTCGCCGTGGTGTCGCGGCTCGACGAGCCCATTCTGCTCGTCGACGAGGTGCTCGCGGTGGGCGACAAGGCGTTCCGAGACAAGTGCTATCAGCGCATCGACGAGCTCCTCGCCGACGGGCGGACCCTGTTCTTCGTCAGTCACAACGAGCGCGACCTCCGGCGGTTCTGCACGCGTGGTCTCTACATCCGCGGGCATCGGCTGGTGGCCGATGCACCGATCGACGAGGTGCTGGCGCAGTACGCAGAAGACCTGGGATGACGGCGGGCGTCCGATTCCGGACCGCGCTCGCTCAAGAGTTCACGCGGATTTTCGTCGGGGTACCCGTGCTGTCTGGGGAGAAATAGGGTAGCTTGTACTCGCCCTGGGGGGCGAGGCCGCGACAGCGCGCCTCGCACGGGCGTGACGCGCGCTGTGCAGCCGCGGGAGCGGGAGACCCCTATGACCCTCAGTCCGACCATCGATCGGCGGCGCTTCGTCGACGACGTCTCGCAGCGAGCGCGCGAGAACAGCGGCATGCTCGTCGTCGTCTCCGGGGCGTCGGGAACGGGGAAGAGCAGGACGCTGCGCGATGTGGGCGATCGCCTCGGGCCGTCCGCCAGGGTGCACTACGTCGCGGCCGACGAGTTCGAGCAGACGATGCCGTTCGCCTTCGTCGAGCGGCTGCTGCGGGACGGCCTCGACCACGGCCCCGACCTCGACCCGGGCGCGCCCCACATCGACGTGGCCCGTCGGCTGATCGGCGCGCTCGTGGCGCCGCACCAGAAGCGGCTGCGGACGGTGCTGCTCGACGACGCGCAGTGGATCGACGCCGACTCGGCGCGCGTGCTGCGCTACGCCGTCCCTCGCACGGTGGGGCGGGGCGTGATGCTCGTCGTCGCCGATCGTCAGCCGTTCGCGCCCGGTTCGCTCGGCGAGCACCTCGCCGCCTACGCCGATGCGAGCGGCGTGCATGCGCACCGGCGGCTCGAGCCGCTGTCGGTTGATCAGATCAGGGCGCTCGCCCTCGAGCGGTTCGGCACGGGGATCTCGCCCCGCGTCGCCGAGGAGCTCCGCGAGGCGACGGGCGGCACGTTCCTCGGGATCGACCGCCTGTTCGACGGCCTGACGCCGGCGGAGGTCGGCGATCTCCATCGCACCTGGGTGCTGCCGATCCGCGGGGCGGCGCTGCCGGAGAACCCCTTCCTCACCGACTACGCGAGGCTGGAGCCTGCGGCGCGCCTCGCCGTCGAGATCGCGAGCGCGGCCTCCCGCGAGGTCTCCCGCCCGACGATGGCGGCCGTCGCGGCGGCGCTCGGGGAGAGCATCGACGTCGCAGCCGCGGTGGCGGGCGGCGCGCTCGTCGAGGGAGGGTACGGCGGCGGGCACGCGGTCGCGCACTCCCTGATCGGCACCGCCGTGCGCGAGGCCGCGGGCCCCGCCCGCGTGCGCCGGCTGAACCGCGAGCTCGCCGAGGCGACAGACGGCTATCCATCGATCATGCACGCGCTGCGCGGAGCGGAGGAGTGGTCGGACGAGCTCGGAGCGCGCGCCGACGCCTTCGTCGCCGAAGCGGCCGCCGACTCCCGGCGTCCGGTCGCAGCCGAGGTCCTGCGGGCGAGCCTCGCCGTCGCAACCGGCGCCGAGCGCGAGCGCCTGATGCTGAGCCTCGCGCTGCACCGTCTGCACGACAAGCAGGGCTTCGCCGTCCTCGATCTGTACGACGACATCGCGGCCCTTCCGCCGAGCGCGCTGCGCGACTGCATCGTCGTCGTGCTGCTCATCTACCGCTTCGAACAGGACGAGGCGAATGCGCGTCTGCGCGAACTGCTCGGTCGTCGCACGGATGACCCCGATACCCGCACCATCCAGTCGTTCCTGGCGTTCATGTCGATGATCATCCTGATGCGCAGCGGCGACCAGAGCCTCCCGCAGGAGCACATCCGGCTGGCCGCCGAACTGTGGCGAGCGGCGCCGGAGGATGCGACCGGGCTGACAGATCAGCGCCTGGCGTGGATGGCCGCGCCGCGCGGGTACGAGGCGATCGTCGCGGGCTTCGGCATCGTGTCGCTGCACCTCGAGAGCCGCATCGACGAGCTGAGGGTCGTGCTGCCGTCGCTGATCGAGCGGGCGCGCGCCCTGCCGGACTCCGACCTGAAGATCGACGCGCTCGTCCCGCTCGCGGGCGCCGCCGCCGCCACGGGCGACATCGCCCTGGCGCATTCGCTCGCTGCGGAGGGCATGCAGCTGCTCTCGCACGTCGACAGCCCGCCGTGGGCCGGGGGCACCATCCGGTTCATCCACGCCCACACGCTCGTGCTGCTGGGCCGGACGGACGAAGCGGCGCTCGTGATCGAGCAGTCGCGCGACCTGGTGTACGACGTGCTCGACGTCGAGACGAGGCAGAGCTTCGCGGCGCTCGAGGCGCTGGTGCGAGCGGTCACAGGGGCGGAGCATCCGGCCGCGCCCCTCGAGGAAGCGGGCAGGCTCGATCAGCTCGGCTGGGACGTCTACGGCGTCGACACGATGGTGCTCGCCGAGGGCCTCATCGCGAGCGCAGTCGGCGACCCTCACGGGGTGCTCGCCGCCACGGAGCCCCGCCGGATCGCGAGCATGCGCAACACGCAGCGCGGCTTCCTGACGCTGCGGGCGCACGCGCTGATCGACCTCGGCCGGATGGACGAGGCCGACGAGCTCCTCGCGCAGCTCGAGCTCGACCGCGGCACGAAGTGGCTCGAGACTGCGGGGACCCTGGCTTGGCTGCGCGCGCGCAGGGCGGAAGCCGGGGGAGACGACGAGGCGGCAGCGGGGCACTACGCCGCGGCGGTCGCCGACGGCGGTCCGGCGCTGCCCCTCGCGGAGGCGCTGACCCTGATGGACTACGGCGCGTTCCTCGCCCGCGTCGGCAGCAGCGCAGAGGCGGAGGAGCACCTGCGCGGCGCCGTCGCGCGCCTCGAGCGGATGGGGGCCGGCGGCTTCCTTCCCGCGGCGCGGGCCGCGCTCGACGCCGTCGCCGCCCCCGAGCGCCGCGAGCGCGCCGAGCGGGTCGGCACGCTCACGCCTCGCGAGCGGGAGGTGGCGAGGCTCCTTGCCGGAGGCCGCACCAACGCGCGGGTCGCCGAGGAGCTGTTCGTGTCGCAGGCGACCGCCCGCTTCCACGTCGCGAACGTGCTGCGCAAGCTCGGACTGTCTCGCCGCTCCGAGGTCGGCGCGGCGGTCGAGGGCCTCCTCGACTAGCGGGCGCACAGGCAACCCCCGCGGCGCTGGTCGCGGCACCGCGGGGGTTGGTCGGAGGGGCTCAGCGCTCGCCGCGGCGCGCGCGGCGGATGAGCAGGCCGGCCGGCACCAGCACGGCGCCGATCAGCGCGAGCCAGAGCGCCGGCGCGCCGCCGGTGACGGCGAGGCCGTCCGGGTCGTCCGCGACGGGGCCGACGGGCGCCGGGGTCGACGTCTCTGGTTCGGGCACCGGCTCGGCGGTCGCGTCCCCGCCCAGCGCGAGGGAGACGTCGAAGGCCGCCTCCCGGTCGCCGACCACCGAGCGGTTGCCGCTCGTCGCCTCAGCCGGGAAGTCGTACGCGAGCGTGATGACCGCGGTCTCGCCGCGTCCGAGCGCCGTCTCGACGATGGGCGTCTCGCCGGATGCCGCGAGCTCGGCGAGGGTCGCCGAGCCGCCGTTCCAGGTGACGGTCACCTCGTCGTAGAACGCGTCGTCGCGCCCCGCCGCCGCCTCGAGCAGGTCGACGTTCGTGATGGCCGCCGAGAGCGTGCCTCCGGTCTCGCCGTCGTTGCGCACCGTGAGGGTGCGCTCGGCGTGGTCGCCCGGCACGACGACGGGCGCTCCGAAGAAGCTCTCGGTGGTCGTCGCCGCGTAGGACGATCCGTCCCACGACAGCTGGATCGCCTCGTCGTCCGCCGCGGCCGGCAGCGCGGTCATGGCGGTCATCGCGCACACGGCAGCGGTCGCGGCGAGGGCCGCGGCGCCGCGGCGCCTGTTCGGTCGAGCGGTCACGGGGTCACCTCCGGTCGGAACGTCTCGTAGTCGAACGCGATCAGGTGATCGGCCTCGTCATCCGGATCGATCGCCGTCGTCACTTCGGCGTGCCACGAGTCGCGGTCGGTCACCGAGGTGCCGGACGGATCCTCCGCCGTCACGACGGCCTCGTTCTCGTAGGCGCCCTCGTCCGGCAGATCGCCGATCGTCGCGACGAGGCACCAGTACTCGGCGACGGGCGTCTCGGTGTCGGAGTAGTCGGCGCTGACGGGGGTCGAGACGAGCACGGGATCCGCAGGCACCGTCGCGTCGACGGCGCACGCGGCGGCGCTGGGGACGGGGAAGAGCACGACGTCGGCGCGGCCGAAGACGCCGTCGCCCCAGTCGGGTTCGGCAACGGTGTAGCGCAGTCCCTTGTTTCCCCGGCTGATCGAGTCGGTCTGCAGCGCGATCGCGATCTCGCCGTCCGCCAGGAGCGTCGCGGCATCATCCGCGTCGACTGAGGCGACGGCCCGGCCGTCGGTGGCGGGCGCGGTGTCTCCCGCGCGTCCGGCGGCGAAGTGCTCGTAGCCGCTCGAGATCTCACCCGACAGGGTCACGCCGTCGCTCCAGAGGGCGAGGGATGCGCCGCCGGCGCCGAGGGCGATGCCCGCGAGGGCGGCGGTGCCGATGATCGCGCCGCCGCGCAGCGAGCGCCATGGCGTTTTCGAAGCGTTCATTCGAAGGACCCTCCCGTCCGGATCTGACGCAGCTCGACGGCGAAGTCGCCGAGATCGGCGGTCTGAGCGGCATCGGCTGCGCCGAAGCGGTCATCGAGGCCGGCGAAGTCGAGCGAGACGCGCAGGGTGTAGTCGAGGACGGCGCCCGTGGTGAGGTCGATGCCCGAGACGATCTCCTGGTCGGCTCCGACGGCGAGGCCCGACACGAGCACGGCGCCCGAGGCGTCGAGCAGGCTCAGCTCTGCCGTCGTGCCGGCGGGGAGCTGCGGCGCCGTCGACCAGTCGACGTCGACCGCGATGCGCATGTTGTCGCCCTCGGCCGTGATGGAGAAGGGGTAGTCGGCATCGAACGCGTCGCCCTGCCGTACGAGGAACGTCTCCGGATCGATCTCGTGGGGCGCGGCGGAGACGTCGGCCGAGGTCTCGGTCCACGTCGGCTCGCCGCCCGAGGCGTCGAGCCCGCCTGCGGTGATCGCGGCGCCGGGGGCTCCGCTCGCGCCGTTCCAGGCGGCGAGCGTGCCGCCGCCTGCCGCTGTGCCGAGTGCGAGCGCCGCGGCGGCGAGCACGGGCAGGCGCCATCTGTGGGGTGTGCGCACGTTATTCTCCTCGGAGGTGCGTTGCGGGTGTGGGAGAGGCGGCGCGGCGGCGTGCGAGCACGGCCGCGCCGACCGCGTAGATGCCGTAGCCGAGCAGCCCGGCGCCGGCGAGTGCCAGGAGCAGCGACCTGTGGTCGCCGGCGGCCTGCGATGCGAAGCCGATCCAGGGCACCGAGTACGCGACCTCGCCCATGATCTGCTCGGCGACGATCGGAACGTCGTCGGCGCCGTTCGCGTCGCCGCGCGTGACGTACTCGGTGCCCGATGGGAGCTCCAGGACGGACACGATGCGGTGGGTGATCAGGGCGGGGTCGTCGGAGACGGGCTGGAAGGTCACGATGTCGCCGACCGCGTAGCGGTCGTGCGGGAGGGAGACCACCATGTCGCCGGGGGAGTAGGTCGGTTCCATCGACCCTGTCAGCACCGTCAGCGCGGCGCCGCCCATCATCCGGGGCACCACGGCGAGCGCGATCGCCAGCGCGAGCACGGCCAGCAGCACGACGGCGACGGCGCCGTTCGCGGCGGACCGCCAGAACGAGGGCGGTGCCCCGGTCGTGCGACCGCGCGCGTCGGCACGACGGGCGGGGGCTGCGGTGGTGCTCATGATGTCTCCGGAGGGGAAGGTGCGGGGCGGAGCCGCGGGGGACGGCTCCGCCCCGCGCGGATCAGCCGATGCGGACCTGGGTGAGCGAGACCCCGGCGTTCGCCAGGGCGGCCGTCGCGTTGACGAGGTCCTGGTCAGCCGTGGCGGCGTCGAAGGTGACGTCGACCTGGAGCGTGAAGTCGACGGTGCCGTCGACCGCTGCCGAGACGTGCGGCAGTGCGGCGTTGTGCGTGTTGCCGTCGCCCGCGAGCTGCACGGTCACGCCGGAGGCGGTGCTCGAAGACGCGACGACGCTGCCGGAGCCGTCGACGACGGTGTAGACGACCGACAGGCCCTCGGCGAGCTCGCCCGTGAGACCGCCGCCCGCGAGCGCGAGGTCCGCGACCATGTTGTCGCCCGCGAGGCCCACGTCGAAGCCGTAGCTGCCGCGGATGGTGTCGCCGGGCACGATCTCGAAGGACGCGAGGTCGATGGCGTGCCCTGCGTCGGCGCGGTCGGCCGAGACGTCGCTCCAGGCGCCGGCGGCGACGGAGACGTCGAGGTTTCCGGCGGTGATGGTGCCGCCGTCGGCCGAGCCGCTGTCGCTCCAGAGCGCGTAGGTCGCGCCCGAGAGCAGGAGGGCTGCTCCCGCGGCGCCGGCGACGATACCGGTGAGCTTCTTGTTCATGTCAGTACTCCTTGTGAGTGGTGCGCTGGTGCGCGGGTGAGGGGGAAGGGAGGATCAGGAGGCGGTGACGGGCCCGGAGCCCGTGCACGTCATCGACTGGCCGGGGCTCAGTGACGAACGGGGGCAGGTCACGTCGACGCCCTGGTCGTCCGCGACGTCGATGTCGTCGAGCGCCGTCTGGCCCGTGTTCGTGACGACGTACGTCCAGGTGACGACCGTGCCGCTCTCGACGGGCGAGCCTGCGGCGATCTCATCCGCGCCGTCGAGGTCGGCCGCGCTCGCGGCGCTCCAGGCGCGCTTCACGATGTCGATGCCGGGCACGAGGCTCTGCGTGTTCACGACGACGCAGGCGACGGCGTCGCCGCTCGTGACGCTGAGATCGGTGCCGTCGCCCGCATCCGCACCGTTGACGGTGCACGAGACGCTCTCGAGCGACCATCCGGCTGCGCCCTGCGCGGCGGAGAGGCTCTCGGTGATGTCGACGTCGGCCGGAGCGGGCGTGGGGGACGAGAAGCCGAGCGTCCACGAGACTGTTCCGGATGAGGGGGTCGTCTGCGCGCCGGCAGGCGACAGCGAGCCGTTCGTCGCGGATGCGGCGAAGGTCCATCCGGCGCCGCCGTTACGGGGGGTCGATCCGTAGGGGACCGTCTGCTTCGTCACCTCGATGGTCGCCTGGCAGGTGGCCCCGCGGGCGACCTCTGCCAGCAGGTCGGCGAGCTCGTCCCAGTCGGCCTGGAAGTAGTCGGCGAGGCTCGCCTGGCTGCCGGAGGTGTAGGCGGTCTCGCCCGACACCGCGCGCAGGTTGACGGCGGAGCCGCTGATGCCGGAGCCGACGCCCACGGCGACGAGGCGAGTGCCCTGCGCCTTGATCGCGTTGGCGGAGAAGATCGCGTTCTCGTCCTCGATGAAGCGCGTGGTCTGGCCGTCGCCTCCGCTGCTGCCGTAGAACGTCGGCAGTCCGTCGGTGATGACGATGGCGAGGTCGTAGCCGGCGTTCGCGAGGGCGACCTGGTACAGGCCGGCGTCCCAGTTCGTGCCGCCGGAGGCGGAGTAGGCGTCGATGCGCGACTTGATCGTCGCGGCGTTGCCGCCCTGGTCGATGGGCATCGAAGCGTAGTTGGGGGATCCGGGCCTCGGTGCGGAGTCGGCGAACGTGTAGAGCGCCATCGACGAGCCGGTTCCCGCGAGCGCGTCGACCATTCCCTTGGCGGAGTCGCGGAGGTCGTCGACGGCGCCGGCGTTGGCGACCGAACCCGACAGATCGAGCACGAGGGCCACGCTGAGGCCCGCCGAGCAGCTGACGCTCAGCTGCGGGTTGCGGTTCGAGAGCTGCCAGGTGCCGCCCGAGGTGCTCGACCCGTTGCCACTGGTCATGAAGTGGTCGCCGGACTGGTAGGTGTTGCCGGCGATGACCCTCGACGTGCGGAACGCGTAGTCTTCGACGCCGCCGCTGGTCTGCAGCGTCTGGTTGAGGTACCAGCCGGAGGGGGCCGAGACCGCCTTGACCCAGAAGCGCTTGTCGTAGTTCGCGCCGTCCGAGGTGGCGTTGGGGTAGTCCCACTCGATGCAGATCCCGAAGAATCTTTCGATGCAGTCGCCGCGCTCGCCGCGGCTGCCGGCCTTCGCATCCGGCACGGTGAACGAGCAGTCGCCGTCTGCGTCGGAGACGCAGGTCGCCCAGGCATCGGTGAGCGCCGCGCCGGCCTGGTTGCCGCTGTCGGCGTGCAGCCGCAGCGTCACGCCCGACAGGTCGGCGACCGTGCTCGTGCCGGTGCGCGCGCCGCCCACCGAGACGTTGATGACGGCTGTGGTGTTCGTCGGGTTCGGAACCGCGAGCGGAGTGACGTCGGCGACGTCCTTCGACGTCGTCGCTGACGGGGTCTTCGCGGTGTCCGTCGTCGCGACGTCGGTCTCCGCGGCGTCGTCGCCGGCCGGCCCGTCCGACGCGTCGGCCGTGTCCGGCTGCTCGACCTCGTCGGGCTCGGCGACCGGCTGCTCGGCGTCGGTGGTCGGGTCGGCCTCACCCGGCCGCGCCGGGGGCTGCTCATCGGCGGGCTGCTCGTCGGCGGGTGCGGAAGGCGCCGGGCTCTGCGGGTCCGCGACGGCCTCGCCGCCGTCATCCGCCGCGTCCGCAGCGGGCGCCGTCTCGGCCGGCTGCGCCGCGGACGGCTGGGCATCTGCGGCCGACGCTGCCGCTGCGTCTGGCGCGGCATCGGCCGACGTCGCCGCGGTCGACAGCGCGGCACCCGCGACGAGCGCGAGCACGGCGAGCAGGGCAGGCATCCGTCGGATGCCGCGGGCGGCGTCTCGGTCGGCGCTCCGGTTGGCGTGCATGGCGCGGGCTCCCTGGGCTTCGTGGTGCTGGTCCGGCACCGGATGCCCCGGCGCCGCGGATCGCCGAAGAACTGCGACCGCCTTCACCGTAGGGAGGCGAGGCGGTCCGCCGAACCGGCCGAGCGGCCGGGCTGAGGGTGGGGACCGGTGTGAGGGAGGGTGTGGGGACGACGGCTAGGTCGCACGGTGAAGACGAAAGCCCCGCCCCGACGGGGTCGGGGCGGGGCTGGGCGGGGTCCGAGGCAGGTCGGGGGACTACCCCAGCCGCTCGCCGACCTCGAGCCAGCGCTCCTCGTTCTCGTCGATCTCGCCCTGCAGCGTGCGCAGGCGCTCGCCCAGTGCCGAGAGGCCGTCGAAGTCGCTCTGGTCGTGCGTCGCCATGTCGTCGTGCACGGCGGCGATCCTGCGCTGAGCGGTCTCGATCTTCCGCTCGAGCGACGACAGCTCCTTCTCGAGCGCGCGCCGCTCGGCGCCGGACAGGCCGGAGTCCGCGGCTCCGGATGCCGCAGCGCTCGACGCCGCCGCGGCATCCGCCGAGCCCGCCGCGTCGCGTCTGGCGTCCTGCTCGTCGCGCAGCTTCAGGTACTGCTCGACGCCGCCCGGCAGGTGCCGCAGGGCGCCGTCGAGGACGGCGTACTGCTGGTCGGTGACGCGCTCGATCAGGTAGCGGTCGTGCGAGACGACCAGCAGGGTGCCTGGCCACGAGTCGAGCAGGTCCTCCATCGCGGCGAGCATGTCGGTGTCGAGGTCGTTGCTCGGCTCGTCGAGGATCAGCACGTTGGGCTCGTTCAGCAGCACGAGCAGCAGCTGCAGGCGGCGCTTCTGGCCGCCGGACAGATCGCGCACGGGCGTCGAGAGCTCGCTCGAACGGAAGCCGAGCCGCTCGAGCAGCTGCGACGGCGTCATCTCCTTGCCGCCGGAGACGTAGCTCGTCTTCTGCTCGGCGAGCACCTCGCGCACGCGCATGTCCATGACGCGGTCGAGCTCCGACAGCCGCTGGTCGAGGTAGGCGACCTTCACGGTCTTGCCGCGCTTGACGCGTCCGCTCGTCGGCTCGACCGCGCCGGAGACGAGTCCGAGCAGCGTCGACTTGCCCGCGCCGTTCTGGCCGAGGATGCCGGTGCGTTCGCCGGGGGCGATGCGCCACTCGACGTCGCGCAGCACGTCTCGGCCGTCGTAGGCGACGCCCGCGTCGAGCAGGTCGACGACGTCCTTGCCGAGCCTGGCCGTCGCCATCTGTGCGAGCTGGACCCCGTCGCGCACCGGCGGCTCGTTCTCGATGAGCTGGTTGGCCGCCTCGATGCGGAACTTCGGCTTCGACGTCCGGGCAGGGGCGCCTCGCCGCAGCCACGCGAGCTCCTTGCGCATCAGGTTCTGGCGCTTCTCCTCGACGACGGCGGCCTGTCGCTGCCGCTCGACGCGCTGCAGCACATAGGCCGCATAACCGCCCTCGAAGGGCTCGACCGTGCCGTCGTGGACCTCCCACATCCGCGTGCAGACGGCGTCGAGGAACCACCTGTCGTGCGTCACGAGCAGGAGCGCGCCCTGGTTCGCCGACCAGCGCGAGCGCAGGTGATCCGCCAGCCACGAGATGCCCTCGACGTCGAGATGGTTGGTCGGCTCGTCGAGCGCGATCACGTCCCACTCGGCGACGAGAAGGGTCGCGAGCGCGACGCGGCGGCGCTGGCCGCCCGACAGCGTCGAGACCTCGGCCTCGAGGTCGAGGTCGCGCACGAGGCCGTGCAGGATGCTCCGGATGCGGGAGTCGCCCCGCCACGTGTGCTCGGCCACGTCTCCGACGATCGCGTGGCGCACCGTGTCGGTGCCCGTCAGCTCGTCGGTCTGCGACAGCATGCCGACGCGCAGACCGCGACGGCGCGTGACGCGCCCGTCGTCCGGCTCCATCTCGCCCATCAGGATCTTCATGAGCGTCGATTTGCCGTCGCCGTTGCGGCCGACGATGCCGACGCGATCGCCGTCGGCGATGCCGACCGTCACGCCGTCGAGCACGACCTTGGCGGGGAACTCCTGATGAAGGCCCTCTGCCCCGAGAAGATGCGCCATCACTCGCCCTCCACGCCGATGCTGAGGGTGCGCAGCAGGGAAGCCAGGCGCACGCGTTCGGCGGCGGAGAGGGAGTGGAGCAAGTCGGCCTCGGCATCGATCAGTCGGGTCACGGCCGCGTCCACGCGGGTGAGTCCGAGCTCGGTCAGGGTGACGAGCACGCTGCGCCCGTCGTCAGGGTCGGATTGGCGGCGCACCAGCCCGCGGTCGACGAGCTTGTCGATGCGGTTGGTCATGGTGCCCGACGACACCAGCGTCTGCTGCAGCAGCAGCTTCGGGCTGAGCCGGTAGGGGGCGCCGGCGCGGCGGAGCGCGGAGAGCACGTCCCACTCCCACGGTTCGATGTCGGAGCGGCTGAACGCCGCGCGCCTGGCGTGCTCGAGGTGGTGCGAGAGGCGGTCGACCCGCGAGAGCACCTCCATGGGCGAGAAATCGAGATCGGGCCGCTGGGTGCGCCACGCGCCGACGATCCGGTCGACTTCATCCGCTGGTGCCATTGATCCATTATCGGCCCTTCCGCGCGACGGACCGTTCCCTGGGCGCTTTCCGGCAGCGTGACGCGGCGTGGCAGGATAGTCGGGCGGCCACTGCGCCGTGGTCCGCCATGGTGTAATGGCAGCACGACAGCCTTTGGAGCTGTGAGGTCTAGGTTCGAATCCTGGTGGCGGAGCGTGATGCACGACAATCTAGCGATCGTGATCCTGGCGGCAGGCCAGGGCACACGGATGAAGTCGAAGCTCCCGAAGGTGCTTCACCCCATAGGCGGCCGACCCCTCGTGGGGCACGTCCTGCATACGGCCGACGCCCTGGGCGCCGCGGTGATCGAGGTCGTGGTGCGCCACGAGCGCGACCGCGTGGTCGAGCGCATCGGCGACCATCCGGGTCTCGTCGTCGTCGATCAGGACGACGTACCCGGCACGGGCCGCGCCGTCCAGCAGGCGATCGATGCCCTGCCGGGCGACTTCGGCGGCGACGTGCTCGTGCTCTCGGGCGACGTGCCGCTGCTCGATGCCGGCGCGCTGTCCGCACTGGTCGACGAGCACCGCGCGTCGGCCGCGGAGGCGACCATCCTCTCGGCCGAGCTCTCCGACGCCACGGGATACGGCCGCATCGTGCGCGACGCCGACGGCTCGGTGGCGCGCATCGTCGAGCACAAGGACGCCAGCGACGCCGAGCGGGCGATCGGCGAGATCAACGCGGGCGTCTACGTCTTCCGCGTCGGCGCGCTGCGGGAGAACCTGCCGAACCTCTCGGCGGACAACGCCCAGGGCGAGCTCTACCTCACCGACGTCATCCGGATGCTGCGCGACGCGCAGCGCCGCGTCGCCGCGAGCATCGCTCCCGACGCCCGCGTCGCCCTCGGCGTCAACGACCGCGTGCAGCTCTCGGAGGCGGCCGCCATCCTGAACGAGCGCGTCGTGCGCCGCTGGCAGCGCGAGGGCGTCACGGTGCAGGACCCGTCGTCGACCTGGATCGACGACACCGCCTCGCTCGCGCCCGACGTCACGATCCTGCCGAACACCCACATCCTGGGCGCCACGAGCATCTCTGCCGGCGCCTCCATCGGCCCCGACACGTCGCTGGTCGACTGCGAGGTCGGCGAGGAAGCGACGATCCGCCGCTCCGACGCCACGCTCGCCGTGTTCGGCGCGCGCAGCACGGTCGGCCCGTTCTCGTACGTGCGCGCGGGCACCACGCTCGGCGACGGCGGCAAGATCGGCGCGTTCGTCGAGACCAAGAACTCCCAGATCGGCGACGGCAGCAAGGTGCCGCACCTGTCGTACATCGGCGACGCCGAGATCGGCGATCACACGAACATCGGCGGCGGCGCGATCACCGCGAACTACGACGACGTGAACAAGCACCGCACCGAGATCGGCGCGCACGTGCACACGGGAACGCACAACGACTTCGTCGCCCCGGTTAAGATCGGTGACGGCGCGAAAACGGGGGCGGGGGCGACCATCCGCAAGGATGTCGAGCCCGGCGCCCTGGCACTGAGCATTGCGCAGCAGCGCAACGTGCAGGGTTGGGTGGAGAAGAACAGGGCGGGTACCGAGGCGGCGGAAGCAGCCGCACGGGCTCGTCAGGCGGAAGAGGCGGCCGGTGGGGCAGAAGCAGAAGAAGGTTGAACTCGATCGCGACAAGGGCATCGCGCCCGGAGTCGTGACCAAGACCAAGAAGCGTCTGGTCGTGGTCGCGGGGCGCTCTCACCCCGAGCTGGCCACCGCGATCGCCGGGCACCTCGGGATCGAGGTCGCTCCGACCGAGCACCGCACCTTCGCCTCAGGGGAGATCTACACGCGCTTCGAGGTGTCGATGCGCGGCTCCGACGTGTTCCTCGTGCAGTCGTTCTCGCAGAACGTGAACGAGGAGCTCATGGAGCTGCTGATCATGCTCGACGCGCTCAAGCGCGCGTCGGCCAAGCGCGTGACCGTCGTGGTCCCGTACTACCCCTACTCTCGGCAGGACAAGAAGGGCCGCGGCCGCGAGCCGATCTCGGCCCGTCTCGTCACCGACCTCATCGCTCAGGCCGGTGCGGACCGCATCATGAGCGTCGACCTGCACGCGTCGCAGATCCAGGGCTTCTTCAACGGCCCCGTCGATCACCTGTTCGCGAAGCCCGTGCTGCTCGGCCACTTCAAGGAGACCTTCACGGCGGAGGAGCGGGAGACGCTGACGGTCGTCTCGCCCGACATGGGTCGCGTCCGCGTCGCCGACCAGTGGTCCGAGGAGCTGGGTGCGCCGCTGGCGATCATCCACAAGCGCCGCGACCCTCGCGTCGCCAACCAGGTCACGGTGCACGAGATCGTCGGCCAAGTCTCCGGCCGCACCTGCCTGCTCGTCGACGACATGATCGACACGGCCGGAACGATCGTGAAGGCCGCTCAGGCGCTGAAGGCCAACGGCGCCCGCAAGGTCATCGTCGGTGCGACGCACGCGATCCTCAGCGACCCGGCCGTCGAGCGCCTGCAGGACGAGGCGATCGACCGGGTCGTGGTCACCGACACCGTGCCCGTCCCTGAACACCACCGCTTCGAGGGCCTCACGGTCCTCTCGAGCGCGGCGCTGCTCGCCCGCGCGATCCGCGAGGTCTTCGAGGACGGCTCGGTGACGAGCATGTTCGACGGCGCGGCGTAGCCCTCCGCGCACGGCGAAAGCCCCGGTCTCCTCCGCGTCGATCAGACGCCGAGGAGACCGGGGCTTTCCGCACCTCGTGGTCGCTACAGGGGCTTCGCCGGGAGGCGCACCTCGAAGGTCGTGTCGCCGGGGGAGCTGCGCACCTCGATCGTGCCGTGGTGCGCCACGACGATCGCCTTCGCGATCGCGAGGCCGAGACCGGTGCCGCCGGTTTTGCGGGCGCGGGATGCGTCGCCGCGCGCGAAGCGCCCGAACATCTCGCCCTGCAGCGTCTGATCGATGCCAGGGCCGTTGTCGTGCACCTGCACGACCGCCCTGGTCGCGCTGCCCGTGCCCTCGCGGCGCACGCGGAGCGTCACCTCGGTGCCCTCCGGCGTGTGCGTCCGCGCGTTGGCGAGGAGGTTCACGAACACCTGGCTCAGCCTGGCCGCGTCTCCGGCAACGACGAGCGGCTCGTCATCGGCGTCGACCGCCCACTCGTGATCCGGCGCAGCCACCTGCTGGTCGCCGAGCGCGTCGACCGCGATCTGCGTGAGGTTCACCGCGTCGATGACGACCTCGTGGCCCTCGTCGAGACGCGCCAGCAGCAGCAGGTCCTCGACCAGCCCCGTCATCCGGATCGACTGCGCCTGGATGCGCTCGAGCGACTGCCCCGTGGTGTCCGACAGCTCGGGGTCCCGCAGCGAGAGCTCGGAGTAGCCCCGGATGGACGCGAGGGGCGTGCGCAGCTCGTGGCTCGCATCCGCGACGAACTGCCGCATGGTCGCTTCGTTGCGCTCGCGCGCCGAGAGCGCGTCCTCGACGTGCTCGAGGAGCGTGTTCAGTGACGCGCCCACCTGCCCGATCTCGGTCGAGGGGTCGGCCTGGTCGTCGGGCACGCGTTCGCTGATCTCGACGTCGCCCTGGTCGAGGCGCTGGTGCGAGACCCGCGTCGCGGTGGCGGCGATGTCGCGCAGCGGCCGCAGACCCCGCCGGATGATGACGTTGGTCGCCACGCCGAGGCAGATCATGCCGGCGACGGTGATGATGCCGATCGCCCAGAGCATGCGCCCGAGCGTCTGCGCCTCCTGCGTGTTCTGCAGGCCGAGCACGCCGACGGCGTCGCCGGATCCGCGCGCGACGAGCGTCTGCACCCGCACGTTGCCGATGCCCGAGATGTTCACGGTGTGCGCGGCGTTCGACGTGAGCGCGGCGAACACCTGCGTCAGCTGCCGATCGGTCAGCTGCACGGCGGCGTAGTCGCTGCCGACGTAGGCGCCGCTGGCGTCGTCGAGGATCGTGCCGAAGATCAGCAGCGTGCCGCGCTCGGCGTGCGAGTCGTTCAGCTGGCCGACCGCGTTGCCCGCCGCGGCGTTCATGCCGAACTCGATGCCCAGCGAGTTCGCCGTGTCCTTCAGCCGCTGATCGAGGTTCTGATTCAGAACGGTGCTCAGCAGCGCGCTCGTGACGAGCGCGACGACGAGCAGGATCCCCGCGACGATCGCGAACACGGTCGCGATCAGCCGCGACTGCATGCTCATCTTCCCTGTGAGCATGCCTGCCGCACGCGCGGCCGGAGGCTGCGGTGCGACAGGCGGGGGAGGCGCCTGATCGGTCATGAGTCCTTCTGCGGTGCCTTGATCATGTAGCCGGCGCCGCGCACGGTGTGGATGAGGGGCTCGCCGCCCGCATCGATCTTCTTGCGAAGGTACGAGATGTACAGCTCGACGACGCTCGAGCGTCCGCCGAAGTCGTAGTTCCAGACGCGGTCGAGGATCTGCGCCTTGCTGAGCACGCGGCGGGGGTTGCGCATCAGGAAGCGCAGCAGCTCGTACTCGGTCGCCGTGAGCTCGATGTCGCGCCCGTCGCGCTCGACCTCGTGGCTGTCCTCGTTCAGGGTCAGGTCGCCGACGCGCAGCACCGGGTCCTCCTCCGCCGGCTGCACGCCGGCGCGGCGCATGAGCGCTCGCAGCCGCGCCACGACCTCTTCGAGGCTGAACGGCTTGGTGACGTAGTCGTCGCCGCCCGCGGTGAGACCGGCCACGCGGTCGGCGATCGAGTCCTTGGCGGTGAGGAAGAGGATCGGCACCTCGTCGCCCGACTGGCGGAGGCGCTGCATCACGGCCATGCCGTCGAGGTCGGGCATCATGATGTCGAGCACGATCGCATCGGGCGAGAACTCCTGCGCCGCGCGGAGGGCGTCGAAGCCGCTGGCCTCGGTGCGCACCTCCCAGCCCTCCATCTTGAGGGCCATCGAGAGCAGGTCGGTGAGCATCTGCTCGTCGTCGACGACGAGGACCCGGACGGGCGAGCCGTCCGGGCGGGCGAGGGGGGTGTGCGGATCTGTCATGTGATCCATTGTGCGCGCAAAGCTATGTGGTTTCTATGCCGCAAGCTATGTCGGTGCTGTGAGATCCGCATCGGAACGATCCGGTTCACCGCACCCATCAGAAGCCCATAGCCCCGCCATCGGGGTCAGATGAGTTCTCCTCCTAATTTTTCAGACGGGAATCGCCCGAAGAAGGAGAACGAATGTACCTCAGATACTTGCGCCGAGAGTTTGCGGGCCGGCGGAAGCAGACCATCATCGTCGCGGCGGGCCTCGCGGTCGCGATCGCGCTGGTGATCGTGACGGGCGCCCTGTCGGCCGGTGTGCGCGACGCCCAGTCCGAGGCGCTCGAATCGGTGTACGGCGTCGGCACCGACCTGACGATCGCCGGCGCGGCCGCCGAACCGGGCGAGGGCGGCGACGGCCAGCGCTTCGAGTTCGGCAGCGAAGAGGGAACGACCGATGACGACGGCACCACGGCGGTGAACCAGTCGCGACTGACCACGGAGATGGGCCGTTCGACGCTCGAGGCATCGGCGGTCGGCACCGCGACGTCGACGGACGGCGTGTCGGCGGCATCCGGCGCGCTCGCGCTCACCAACATGACGTTCGACGGCGAGCTGCCGAGCGCCCCGACCGAGTCGGACGGCGACGCGGCCGGCGGCCAAGGCGGCATGCCGAGCGGCGACGGCGAGGCGCCGCAGGGCGGCGGGTTCGGCGGCGGCTCGTTCGGCTTCGACCAGATCAGCGTGCTCGGCGTCGACGACGCCGCGAGCACGGTCGGCCCGCTCTCCTCGAGCGAGGCGAGCGACGGACGCCTGCTCGAGGCGTCGGACGCCGGCGCAGACGTCGCCGTCGTCGACGAGGCGTACGCCACGACCAACGAGCTCGCCGTGGGGAACGCGGTCGAGCTCGGGGGCGAGGAGTTCGAGATCGTCGGACTCGTCTCGTCGTCTGAGTCGACCGATTCGGCCGCCGACGTGTACATCCCCCTCGACGTCGCGCAGGAGCTGAGCGGCGCCGGCGACGTGGTGTCGACGGTGTACGTCAGCGCCGACTCGGCGAGCGGCATCTCGACCGTGCAGGCGAGCCTCGAATCCGAGCTCCCCGACGCCGAGGTGAGCTCGCAGAGCGACCTCGCCGAGACGGTCTCCGGATCGCTCTCCAGCGCTGCGTCGCTGATCACGACGCTCGGCACCTGGCTGTCGATCATCGTGCTGGCGGTGGCCGTGCTGCTGGCCATCCTGTTCACGATCTCGGGCGTCTCGCGCCGCACGCGGGAGTTCGGCACGCTGAAGGCGCTCGGCTGGAAGAACGGCAGGGTCGTCCGCCAGGTGGCGGGGGAGTCGATGGTGCAGGGCCTGATCGGCGCCGCGGCCGGCGTCGTGATCGGGCTCATCGCCACGACCGCGATCAACATCCTGCAGCCGACAGTGTCGGGCGCCCAGTCGTCGGGGGCGACGCAGGGCGGGCCGGGCGGCGACATGGGCGGTATGGGCGGAGGCGGAATGGGCGAGGCCGCGCAGGCGGCGTCCGACATCGCGCTCAGCGCACCCGTGACGGTGTCGGTGATCGTGCTGGCGGTCGTGCTGGCGGTCGCGGGCGGGCTGCTGGCCGGTGTCATCGGCGGATGGCGCGCCGCGCGACTGAGCCCGGCCGAGGCGCTGCGCTCCGTGGCGTGAGCGGCGAAGAGAGCAACGAGAGGAAGACATGACTGTTCTGTACGAGCTGCGCGATGTGACCAAGACGTACGCGCAGAAGAAGCGCAGGGTGACGCCCCTCACGGGCGTCGACCTCGAGATCGAGGAGGGCGACTTCATCGCCATCCAGGGCCCGACGGGAGGAGGGAAGTCGACGCTGCTTCAGCTGCTCGGCGCGCTCGACGTGCCGACCGCTGGCACCGTGCGGCTGAGCGGCACGGAGCTCTCGAAGGCTCGCCAGGGCGAGCTCGGGCGCATCAGGGCCGAGCGCATCGGCTTCGTGTTCCAGGGGTTCAACCTGATCCCGACGCTGACGGCCTGCGAGAACGTCGCGATGGGGCTCGAGCCGCTGGGCCTGCGCGGAGACGAGCGCGATCGCCGTGTGACCGAGGCGCTCGAGCAGGTGGGCCTCGGAGAGCGGGGCGATCACCTGCCGAGCGAGCTGTCCGGCGGCCAGCAGCAGCGCGTCGCGATCGCGCGCGCCATCGCGAAGCGTCCGAGCGTGCTGCTCGCCGACGAGCCGACCGGAAACCTCGACGAGCAGACGCGCGACGAGATCATGGACCTGCTCGAGGGGCTGTGCGAGGAGGGCATCACGCTGATCCTCGTGACGCACGACTCCGCCGTCGCGAAGCGCGCGACGCGGCGCCTGCGCATCGGCAGCGGCGCGGTGACCGACATCACCCGTCGCTGAGGAACGAGAGAGCGGGCCGCCCCCGAGGGGACGGCCCGCTCTCTGCGCGTCGGGGACTTAGTGGGTGTCCTCGGCCTCGATCTCGGTGCGGTCGCCGCTCCACTGCGTGTGGAACGTGCCGTCCTTGTCGATGCGCTTGTAGGTGTGCGCGCCGAAGAAGTCGCGCTGGCCCTGAACGAGCGCGGCGGGCAGGCGGTCGGCGCGGATGCCGTCGTAGTACGACAGCGACGAGCTGAACGCGGGCGAGGGGATGCCGGCCTGGGTCGCGGCGATCACGACGCGGCGCCATGCGGCCTGGCCGCGCGAGAGAGCGTCGGCGAAGTACGGCGCGCTCGCGAGGAGCGGCAGGTCGGCCTGCTCGGCGTACGCGTCGGCGATGCGGTTGAGGAACTGGGCGCGGATGATGCAGCCGCCTCGCCAGATCTTCGACACGGCGCCGAGGTCGATCGTCCAGTCGTACTCGGCGGCGCCTGCACGGATCTCGTCGAAGCCCTGCGAGTACGCGATGATCTTCGAGGCGAACAGCGCCTGGCGCACGTCCTCGATGAAGGCGTCGGCGTCGTCGACCGAGAAGGCGGTGTCGGGGCCGGGGAGAGCGGTCGCGACGGCGCGCTGCTCGGGGTGGCTCGACAGCGAGCGGGCGAACGTGGCCTCGGCGATGCCGGAGACGGGAACACCGAGCGAGAGGGCGGTCTGCACCGTCCAGGCGCCGGTGCCCTTGGCGCCGGCCTGGTCGAGGATGACGTCGACGAGCGGCTCGCCCGTCTCGGCGTCGACCTGGCGGAGGACCTCGGCCGTGATCTCGATGAGGTAGCTCTCGAGCTCGCCCTTGTTCCACTCGGCGAAGATGTCGGCGATCTCGGCGGGGGTCTTGCCCGTGCCGCGGCGGATCAGGTCGTAGGCCTCGGCGATGAGCTGCATGTCGGCGTACTCGATGCCGTTGTGCACCATCTTGACGAAGTGGCCTGCACCGTTGTGGCCGATGTGCGTGACGCAGGGCTCGCCCTCGGCGACCGCGGCGATCGACTTGAGGATCGGGCCGAGCGTGACCCACGACTCGTCGGAGCCGCCCGGCATGATCGACGGGCCGAGGAGGGCGCCCTCCTCACCGCCCGAGATGCCGGCGCCCACGAAGTTGATGCCGGTCTCGCGGACGGCCTTCTCGCGGCGGATGGTGTCGGGGAAGTAGGCGTTGCCGCCGTCGACGATGATGTCGCCCGGTTCGAAGACCTTCACGAGCTCGTCGATGACAGCGTCGGTGCCGCGGCCCGCCTTGACCATGATGATCGCGGTGCGGGGCTTCGACAGGCTGGCGGCGAACTCCTCGTACGAGAACGCGGGGACGAACCCGGCCTCGGGGTGCTCGGCGACCAGCGTGTCGGTCTTCTCGCGGCTGCGGTTGTACACCGCAACGGTGTTGCCTTCGCGGCTGGCAAGGTTGCGGGCCAGATTCGACCCCATCACGGCAAGTCCAACGACTCCGATATTCGCACTCATGGTGACAAGGTTATCGCCTCGCGCGTCGCGCTCGCGCCGCTCGCGTAACACGGATGCGGCGGCGGAGCCGTGGGGATTCATCCGGATGGCGGCGGAGCGCGGGGAGACAGCGGGTGGAACGCTGTTCATTCCACTGAATTCCCGCTAGGGTAATGAGCACTGGAAGGCACCGCGGCCGATGCGTCATCGCGCTCGGGCGGGCCCGTGCGATGAGGAGATCAGAGATGACGGATGCGACGCCCGAAAACGGAGCGGTCCTGCGAGCAGTGGCGGCGGTGCCGCTGACCGAGGAGCTGTGCCGGCTCGTCGAAGAGCTGGAGCCGCGCGTCCAGGTCGTGCGCGACCACTCGCTGATGCGCCCGATGCGCGGCGCGGCCGACTGGAGCGGCGACCCGGACCACGTGCGCACCGAAGACGAGCAGCGCCGCTTCGACGAGATGGTCGACTCGGCCGACGTGCTCTTCGGCATCCCCGATGTCGAGCCGGAGGCGCTCGCCCGCACCGTGCGCGCCAACCCGAACCTCCGCTGGGTGATGACCACCGCGGCGGGCGGCGGCGCGCAGGTCAAGGCGGCAGGGCTCGAGCGCGAGGAGCTCGACCGCATCGTCTTCACGACGAGCGCCGGCGTGCACGGCTCGACCCTCGCCGAGTTCGCCGTGTTCGGCGTGATGGCCGGCGCGAAGGACCTGCCGCGCCTCCGCCGCGACCAGGACGAGCGCGCGTGGCCCGAGCGCTGGGAGATGCGCCAGATCGACGAGATGACCGTCCTGGTCGTCGGCCTCGGCGGCATCGGCGGCGAGTGCGCCCGCCGCTTCCACGCGCTCGGCGCCACCGTCTGGGGCACGAGCCGCTCCGGCGTGCCGCAGGACGGCGTCGACCGCCTCATCGCGCTCGACGAGCTGGCGGAGGCCGCGTCGAAGGTCGACGCCATCGTCGTGACGCTCCCCGGAACGGCGCAGACGCATCACCTGGTCGGGGCCGACGTGTTCGGCGCCGTCAAGCAGGGCACGATCCTCGCGAGCGTCGGCCGCGGCACCGTCATCGACGAGGAGGCGCTGATCGCCGCACTCGGCGACGGGCGCATCGGCTTCGCGGCGATGGACGTCTTCGAGAACGAGCCCCTCGCGGCCGACTCGCCACTGTGGGCGCACCCGCGCGTGCTGGTGAGCCCGCACACCGCGGCGCTCAGCGCCAAGGAGGAGGAGCGCATCGCTCGCCGGTTCGCCGCCGACGCGACGCGCCTGCTCGACGGGCAGCCGCTTCGCGCGGTGGTCGATACGGTCGAGTTCTACTGATCACCGTCCGACGCGGTCGGGCGACGAGGCGAGGAGAACGCGGATGACGAGCGACGGCGATGGGCGGGACGGCCGGGATCCGGCACCTGCGGTGACGCGCAGCATCCGGCTGCTCGGGCTGCTGGCGGACGAGGGGCCGAGGACGCTCACGGAGCTGGCGACGGCACTGGGGCTGGCGAAGTCGTCGACGGCGAACCTCTGCCTCGCGCTCGAGGCGGGCGGCATGGTCGAGCGCGTTCCGCAGGGGTACCGCCTGGGGCTGCGCACCGCAGAGCTCGGCGGCGCGTTCGCCGCGCAGTTCAACCAGGTGCGCGAGTTCTACTCGGTGTGCGACGCCTCCGACGTGCTGCGGGGCGAGACCGTGCAGGTGGCCGTGCTCGACGGATCGGACGCACTCTACCTCGCCAGGCACGAGGGGGCGCGCACGATGCGGCTCGGCACACCGCTCGGCACGCGCCTGCCCGCCGCGCTCTCGGCGACGGGGCGCGCGCTGCTGATGGCGATGCCAGACGAGGACGTCGTCGCGGTGGTGGGGAAGCGGGCGACGTTCCCCGCGCTCACCGGTGGCGGTTCGCTGTCGGTGGCGGAGCTGCTGGCGGGGCTCGGCGCGGCACGGGAGCGCGGCTGGGCGGTCGACGGCGAGGAGTCGTTCCACGGGATCGTCGGCGTCGCCGTGCCCCTGGAGGGCTGGCTCCCCGCCGATCCGCCGCTGGCGCTGGGCGTCGCGATCCCCGCGGCTGAGGCGGGGGAGGAGCGCATCGCGCGCGTGGGTCGCGCGCTGCAGGAGGCGGCGCGCGCGCTCACGAACCCGTTCAGCGCCGCGGGGCGCGCCTGATCCGATCGTCTCCGACGGCACGACGCGGGAAACGCTGTTCACAGTATTGAACTCTGTCCAAACGATTGGTATCGTCTTCTCCATACTCAGGCTGGCCGATCGAAGGAGATGGCATGAATACCACACACCCCGCCGTGCACGAGCCGTCGGATGATCCCGACTACGCGGCGAACCTGCGCCGCGCGACCCTCGCTTCGAGCATCGGCAGCGCGCTGGAGTACTTCGACTTCGCGCTGTACGGACTCTCGACGGCGCTCGTGTTCAACGTACTGTTCTTCCCGCAGGGCAACCCCGGCATGGCGACGGTCGCCGCTTTCGCGACGTTCGGCGTCGGCTTCCTCGCCCGTCCGTTCGGCGGTCTCTTCTTCGGCGTGCTGGGCGACAAGCTCGGCCGCAAGTGGGTGCTGGTTGCGACGATCGTCCTGATGGGCGGCGCCTCGACCGCGATCGGCCTGCTGCCGACCTACGAGGTCGTCGGCATGTGGGCGCCGGTCCTCCTCGTGCTGATGCGCCTGCTGCAGGGCTTCGGCGCTGGCGCCGAGCAGGCCGGCGCCACCGTGCTGATGGCCGAGTACGCGCCGGTGAAGCGCCGCGGCTTCTTCTCCGCGCTGCCGTTCATCGGCATCCAGGCCGGCACCGTTCTCGCCGCGCTCGTGTTCGCCGGCATCTCGCTGCTGCCGCCCGACCAGCTGCTGTCGTGGGGCTGGCGCGTGCCGTTCCTCGCCTCGTTCCTGCTCATCCTGCTCGCCCTGTTCATCCGCCTGCGCCTGCGGGAGTCGCCGACCTTCGTCGAGCTCGAGAAGCAGGAGCAGGTCGCCGACAAGCCGCTGCGCGAGATCTTCGGCCACGGGCTTCCCGGTGTGATCGTCGGCGTCGGCCTCCGGATGGCCGAGAACGGCGGCTCGTACATGTTCCAGACGCTGGGTCTCGCCTTCTTCGTCGCGGTCGTGGGCGACGGCGCGGACAAGAGCCTGCTCACCTGGGGTGTGACGCTCGGTTCGCTGATCGGCGTGTTCTCCGTGCCGTTCACCGGCCATCTCTCCGATAAGTTCGGCCGACGAACGGTCTACCGCTTCGGCGCCGTCTTCATGCTCGCGTACGCGTTCCCCGCGTGGTGGCTGCTCTCGCTCGGGAACCACTTCCTGGCGATCGCGGTGATCGCCGTCGGCATCGGCGTCGCGGTCAATTCGATGCTCGGCCCGCAGTGCGCCATGCTCCCCGAGCTGTTCGGCTCCCGCCACCGCTACCTCGGCGTCGCGATGGCGCGCGAGATCTCGGCCGTGCTGGCCGGCGGCCTCGCCGGTGTGCTCGGCGCGTACCTCCTGGCCGTCAGCGGCAACAACTGGGTGCTGCTGGCGACCTACATGACGGTGCTCGCGCTGATCACGACTGCGTCGACCTTCCTCGTCCCCGAGACGCTGCGCCGCGATCTGAACCGCGTCGACGACGCCGTCAAGGTCTCGCGCGAGGAGTCGGGCGACGGCGTCTCCGCGACCACCGTGTCGATCCGGTCGGTGTCCTGATGCGCATCGCACGGCTGGCCACCGCTGCAGGCCTCGTCTATGCCCGCCGGGAGGGCGACGCACGGGTGCGCATCGACGACCCGTTCGCGGCGTTCGCCGAGGGGCGCGAGCCGGCGGCCGCCGGTGCGGTCGACGACGGAAGGGTCGTCTCTCCCGTCGACCCCATCGCGCTCATCGGCATCGCCCAGAACGGGCCCGAGCACGTCTCGCCGGTGCAGGCCTGGCTGAAGAACCCGCGCACCGTCATCGGCAGCGCCGAGCGCGTCGCGCTCCGGCGCGACGCGGGCACCACCGTGGCAGAGGCGGAGATCGCCGTCGTGATCGGGCGGGAGACCTCGGGCCTCGACGCATCGAACGCCCACGAGTATGTGCTCGGCGTCACCGCCGTGAACGACCTCTCGAGCCCCGACCGCGCCGAGTTCGATCCTCGCAACTTCGAATCGAAGTCGGGAGCCGGCTACACGCCGCTCGGGCCGTGGATCGACACGGAGATCGACATCGACGACGTCGCGCTCTCGCTCGAGGTCGACGGCGAGGTCGTCGCCGACACGCACAGCCGCGAGCTGCCGATGTCGATCCGCGAATGCCTGGCGTACGTCGCCTCGTGGACCTCCCTCGGCCCGGGAGACGTCGTGATGACCGGCGCGCCCCACTCGCAGGGCGTCGTGCGCCCCGGCAGCACGGTGACGGCGGTTGTCGCCGACATCCGGCTGGAGACGCCGCTCGTCTGAGCCGGCGTCCGGGAGCCGCTCGTCTCATCCGGAGGCGAAGTCGGGTAGTATTGACGCGACCTCGGCGAGGGAAGACCCAGCGGCTTCCGTTATCGACGCGGGTGTGCGAGCTCCCCAGCTCTCGTCACGCGCGTTCGTCCGCGTCGAGAACCAGACCACCGCGTCGGCTGCACACCGCGCGATAACGAGGAGAATCATGAGCGACAACATCACTCTGGCCGTTTCGGTCCGCACCGAGTTCGGCAAGGGCTACGCCCGCCGCCTGCGCGCCGCCGGTCAGATCCCCGCCGTCATCTACGGCCACGGCGCCGAGCCCACCCACGTGGCGCTGCCGATGCACGAGACCGGCCTGATCATCCGTTCCGCGAACGCGCTGATCGAGCTCGACATCGAGGGCACGAAGCAGCTCGTCCTGGTCAAGGACGTGCAGCGCAACCCCGTTACCAGCATCATCGAGCACATCGACCTCGTCATCGTCAAGCGCGGCGAGAAGATGGAGGTCTCGGTGCCGTTCGTGATCGAGGGCGAGAGCTTCGCCGGCACGATCCACACGCAGTCGGCCAACGTGCTGCTCGTGCTGGCCGAGGCTACGCACATCCCCGAGCGCCTGACCGTGTCGATCGAGGGCCTCGAGGACGGCGCGCTCGTGCACGCCAAGGACGTCGAGCTGCCCTCCGGCGTGACGCTGGCCGACGACCCCGAGCTGCTCGTGGTCGCCGTCTCGACGCCGCGCGGCGAGGACGAGGAAGAGACCGAGGCCGCCGCCGAGGACACCGAGGCCGCCGCCGAGTAAGCGCCCGGTTCCGCCGCGAGGGGGTGCGATGATGTCATCGCACCCCCTCGCGGCGTCTGCGCATCGTCCCACCGTGAAAGGAAGGCCATGGCGGATACCTGGCTGATCGTCGGGCTCGGGAATCCCGGGCCCCGCTACGAGCTCACCCGGCACAACGTCGGCCAGCTGGTCGTCGACGAGCTGGCGGCGCGGCGGAGCGAGGGCTTCGCGCAGCACAAATCGAACGCACGCACCGCCGAGACCTGGGTGAGACCGGGCGCGGCGAAGATGGTGCTGGCCAAGCCCAATTCGTTCATGAACGTCTCGGGCGGCCCCGTGTCGTCGCTGGCGAAGTTCTTCTCGATCCCGCCGGAGCGCGTCATCGTCGTGCACGACGAGCTCGATATCCCCTTCGACTCCCTGAAGCTCAAGGTCGGCGGCGGGCACGGCGGCCACAACGGCGTTCGCGATGTCGCGAAGGCGCTCGGAACGCCCGATTTCACCCGCGTCCGCGTGGGCGTCGGGCGGCCGACGGGCCGCACCGACCCGGCCGACTGGGTGCTGTCGCCGTTCTCGTCGACCGAGCGGCAGACGCTCGGCATCCTGGTCTCCGATGCGGCCGACGCCGTCGAGCGGATCATCGACGACGGCCTCACGGCGGCGCAGCAGCACGCGCACGCGCCTCGCGCCTGAGCCCGAACGACGAAGCGGCCGGCCCCTCGAGGGGCCGGCCGCTTCGTCGTTCCCCGACGGGGAATCCGGCGAGGATCAGTACGAGTACCCGCTGCTCGGGATCGCGGTGAGGAAGGTCGCGGCCCAGACGATCATGACGGGGATGATGCCCAGCACGGCGATCACGATGGCCGCGATGCCCCAACCGCGGCCGCGGTTGAGCACCGTTGCGACGATGCCCTGCACCAGGCCCCAGATCGCCAGCACGCTGTAGACGCCGAAGCCGGCGAAGACGCCGAGGAGGAACGGCACGAACTCGTCCTCGTCGATCATCGAGGGGTCGGTGGTCGAGGAGGCGGCGTCGCTGACGAAGGATCCCAGCTGCGCGCCGGAGACCCCGACGAGGACCGAACCGATCACGATGCCGGCGATCGCGGCGACCGCGGCGATGATGCCGAGCGTCGGCGACCCCTTCGGGCGCGGCGCGCGCACCGGAGGCGGGGGATAGGCGCCGGGCACGGGGTAGCCGCCCTGCGGCTGGGCGGGATACGCGCCGGGAGCGGGATAGCCGCCCTGCGGCTGCGCGGGGTATCCGGGGCTCTGCTGCGGGTAGCCGCCGGCGTCCTGGCCGGGGTAGCCGTTCGACGGGGGAGGGGGAGTCGACATGATCGTCTCTTTTCGGTCAGGCGGCTTCGACGCCGATGGTGAGCGCGGCGCCGGTCAGGACCGCGAGAAGGACGGGGGATGAGGCGGCGATCGCGATCGCCCAGATGCCCGGCGTGCGGCCGCGCCGCGTCCGGACGGCGACGACGCCCTGGACGAGGGCCCACGCGCCGAGCGCGGTGCCGATCCAGAACGCGGTCTCGCCTCCGACCACGGCCGCGCGCACGGGGGAGAGGATGGACCACGCCCACACGCCGCTGTCGAGGAAGTCGCTCGCGCCGATCGCGGAGCCGGACGCGTAGCCCGCCAGCCACATCGGCACGGCGGCGATCAGCACGGCACCGATGCTCAGAACGAGCGCGACGCGCCCCAGCCGCGGGGTCGGTCGTCGGTGGCTGCCCGGGGCGACGACCGCGGCGTAGCGCGGGTCGACGGGCGGCAGATACGGCGCCGCATACCCCTGCTGCTGACTCATACGTCCCATCGTACGGACTGCGCGCGCGGGGCACACGGGGGCGAACCCGCCGCGCGGTTCGGATCGCGGATCCGTGCGTGCGCCGCCGCGTAGACTGTGCCGGTGACAGTTCACGGCATTTCGCGCGCCCTGGAGCGTTCCTCGAGCTATCGCGACGCGCTCGCCGAATCGGCCGTCGACGCCGATCTGTCGTGCGCGGCAGGACTCGATGCGCCCCTGCTCGCCGCTCTGCTCGAGCGGCGGCGCGCCGCGGGTCATCCGCCTGTGCTGCTGGCCGTTGCACCGACCGGCCGCCGGGCCGATGCGCTGGGCGACGCGCTCGAGTCGCTGATTCCCGACGTCCGCGTGCTCGGGTTCCCCGCGTGGGAGACGCTGCCGCACGAGCGGCTGAGCCCGTCGGCCGAGACGGTCGGACGGCGCCTCACGACGCTGCGCGAGATCGCGGCGTGGGACGGCGCATCACCCCTGGTCGTGACCGCTTCGGTGCGCGCGGCCGTGCAGCCGCTCGCCCCCGGTCTCTCCGAGGCCGCGCCGATCGAGCTGGTCGCGGGTCAGCGAGCGCTCGATCTCGACGAGCTGGTCTCCGCACTGATCGAGCGCGCGTATTCCCGTGTCGACATGGTCTCGCGCCGCGGGGAGTTCGCGGTGCGCGGCGGCATCGTCGACGTCTTCCCTCCCGTCGCCGACCACCCCTACCGCGTCGAGCTCTTCGGTGACGAGGTCGATCAGATCCGCGCCTTCTCCGTGGCGGACCAGCGTTCGCTCCCCGGCGAGATCGAGAGCATCAGCCTGGTGCCGAGCCGCGAGCTCCTCCTCACCGACGCCGTGCGCGAACGCGCCCTCGAGCTGCAGGGCTCGATGCCGGGCATCGCGCAGATGCTCGAGAAGATGTCGGAGGGCATCCCCGTCGAGGGCATGGAGTCGCTCAGCCCGATCCTCGCGGGTCCCCTGGTGTCGCTGCCGTCGTACCTGCCGCCGGGCGCAGCCGTCGCCCTGGTCGACCCAGAGCGCGCCGTGACCCGTGCGCTGACGCTCGGCGAGACCAACCGCGAGTTCCTCGAGGCCGCGTGGGCCGCGGCGACAGGGGGCTCGGACGCCCCGGTCGACCTCGACGCCGGCGACTTCCTGCCGATCTCGAGCCTGCGCGACGACGTGCGCCGCGGCGGCGGGGTGTGGTGGACGCTCAGCCCGTTCGACTCCGGCCTCGGCGAGATCGAGGCCGAACTGGCCGAGGCCGGCGAGGAGCCGGTGACGGGCGGCGGAGCGACGCGGGTGCGCGCCGATGCCGTGCCGTCGTTCCAGGGGAGCGTCGACGGGGCGACCGACCACATCGCCGCGCGCCTGAGCGACGGATGGTCGGTCGTCGTCGCGGCCGAGGGTGCGGGGCTCGTCGAGCGCGCCCGCGACGTGCTGAGCGAACGCGGTCAGGCGGCCCGGGTGGTCGACGACCTGGCGGACGCGCCGGAGCCCGGCATCGCGACCCTCGTCCGAGCAACGCTGGAGAGCGGGTTCGAGTCGGCGGAGGCGAAGCTCGCCGTGCTCACCGAAGCGGAGTTCTACGGGCGCGCGATCGGCGGGACGAACCGGGGCGGGAAGAAGCTCGCCTCCCGCCGGCGCAACGTCGTCGATCCGCTGCAGCTGAAGCAGGGCGACTACGTCGTGCACGCCACCCACGGCATCGGCCGGTTCGTCGAGATGGTCAAGCGCGAGGTGTCGTCCGGCGGCCGCAATCCCGTGAGGAGCGAGCGCGAGTACCTCGTCCTCGAGTACGCGTCGTCGAAGCGCGGTCGGCCGGCCGACAAGCTGCACGTGCCGACCGACCAGCTCGACCAGCTCTCGAAGTACGTCGGCGGCGAGGACCCGCAGCTGTCGAAGATGGGCGGCAGCGATTGGGCGCAGGCCAAGAGCAAGGCGCGCAAGGCGGTGCGCGACATCGCCGTCGAGCTGGTGAAGCTCTACTCGGCGCGCATGGCGGCGCGCGGCCACGCGTTCGGGCCGGATACGCCGTGGCAGCGCGAACTCGAGGAGGCATTCCCGTTCGCCGAGACCCTCGACCAGCTGCAGACGATCGACGAGATCAAGCGCGACATGGAGCGGCCTCAGCCGATGGACCGGCTGCTGTCCGGCGACGTCGGCTTCGGCAAGACCGAGGTCGCCGTCCGCGCCGCGTTCAAGGCGATCCAGGACGGCAAGCAGGTCGCCATGCTCGTGCCGACGACGCTGCTGGTCAAGCAGCACATGGAGACGTTCGCCGAGCGCTTCGCCGGGTTCCCGGTGAAGGTGCGGGCGCTCAGCCGCTTCCAGACGCCGAAGCAGGCGCGCGACACGATCGCCGGCCTCGCCGACGGCACGGTCGACATGGTCATCGGCACGCACCGCATCCTGACCGAGAGCGTGTCGTTCAAGGACCTCGGCCTCCTGATCGTCGACGAGGAGCAGCGCTTCGGCGTCGAGCACAAGGACGCGCTGAAGAAGCTCAAGACCAACGTCGACATCCTCGCGATGAGCGCGACGCCCATCCCTCGCACGCTGGAGATGGCGGTGACGGGAATCCGCGAGATGTCGACGCTGCAGACCCCGCCCGAGGACCGCCATCCGATCCTGTCCTACGTCGGTCCCCGCAACGACAAGCAGCTCACGGCCGCGATCCGGCGAGAGCTGCTGCGCGAGGGCCAGGTGTTCTACGTGCACAACCGGGTGCAGTCGATCCAGCAGGTCGCGAGCCGTCTCGCCGAGCTCGTGCCCGAGGCGCGCATCGCGGTCGCCCACGGCCGGATGAGCGAGAACCAGCTCGAGCAGGTGGTCGACGACTTCTGGGAGCGCAAGTTCGACGTGCTCGTGTGCACGACGATCATCGAGACCGGCATCGACATCGCCAACGCGAACACCATCATCATCGACCGCGCGGACAAGTACGGCCTCGCGCAGCTGCACCAGCTGCGCGGCCGCGTCGGGCGCGGCCGCGAGCGGGCGTACGCCTACTTCGTGTACGACGAGATGAAGCCGCTCAGCGAGACCGCGGCCGACCGCCTCGAGACGATCGCGGTGCACAACGACCTCGGCAGCGGCACCCAGGTCGCCATGAAGGACCTCGAGCTGCGCGGCGCGGGCAACCTGCTGGGCGCCGAGCAGGCCGGCCACATCGCGGGGGTCGGCTTCGACCTGTACCTGCGGATGATCGGCGAGGCCGTCGCGACCTTCCGCGGCGACGAGACGGAGGGGCCGACCGAGCTGCGGCTCGAGCTGCCGGTCGACGCGCGCGTTCCCGAGTCGTACATCGACAGCGAGCGCCTGAGGCTCGAGGCCTACCAGAAGCTGTCGGCGGCCGCCGCGGCGAACGCCGACGACGATGCAATCGACCTCGTGCGGGAGGAGCTCGCCGATCGCTACGGGGAGCCGCCGGCCGAGGTCGACGGGCTCGTGCGGGTGGCGCGCCTGCGGCGCAGGGCCGCGCGCTCCGGACTCAGCGACGTCGTCGCCATGGGGCGTAACCTCCGCGTCGCGCCCGCGCACCTGCCCGACTCGATACAGGTGCGCCTGAAGCGGCTCTACCCGCAGGCGAAGCTGCTGGCCAACGGCGACGCCGTGGTGGTGCCGCTGCCGACGAAGATCGAGCCGGGGCAGGACGCCCTGCTGATCGAATGGGTCGAGCAGCTGCTGAACGCGCTGTTCCCGCTGCCGAAGGCGGCGGAGGAGACCGAGCAGAGCGAGTAGGATTTCTTCCGGTGTGCCGGGAAGTCTGGTCGGCGGCGCGGGCGACGACGTCCGCGGTCACGCTCCGTCAGAAAGGCTGCTGATGCCGCTTCTCCGCTCCGCGCGCTTCCCCGCGTTCCTCCTGCTGGGGGCCGCCGCCCTCGGACTGATCCTCGCCAACCTGCCGTTCGGCGACGCCCTCGTCGAGTGGAGCCACACCGAGATCGGGGCGGGCGCGTTCGAGCTCTCGCTGTCGCACTGGGTGACGGATCTGCTGCTGGCGGTCTTCTTCTTCACGGCGGCCGTCGAGCTGCAATTCGAATTCACGAAGGGCCAGCTGAACACGCCGGCCAAGGCGGTCGCGCCGGCGATCACGGCCTTCGGCGGCGTGATCGCCCCGATCATCGTCTACCTGCTGATCGCCGGAGGAGGCGAGACCGCGGCCGGATGGCCGATTCCGACCGCGACCGATATCGCGTTCGCGATGGGCGTCCTGGCGATGTTCGGGCGCGGCCTGCCCTCGCAGGTGCGCGTGTTCCTGCTGGCGCTGGCGATCATCGACGACATCGTGGGCATCGGGTTCATCGCGTTCCTCTACACGAAGGGCATCGACCTCGCCGCCCTCGCGCTCGGCATCCTGCTGGTGATCGTGTTCGCCGTGCTCAGCCGCGCGGTCTCGCGTCGGCGAGCGTCCTGGATCGTCCCGCTCATGATCGTCGTCGCGCTCGCCGCATGGGCGTTCGTCTTCGCCTCGGGCGTGCACGCGACGATCGCCGGCGTGCTGCTCGGCCTCGCGGTGCGCCAGGGCGAGGGGCAGCGCGCCGCTCACGCCCTCGAGCCGTGGGTCAACGGGCTCATCCTGCCGCTGTTCGCGTTCTTCTCCGCCCTCGTCGTCATCCCGCGCGTGCCCCTCGGCGAGCTCTCGCCCGCGCTGTTCGGCATCGTCGTCGCGCTGCCGGTCGGCAAGTTCATCGGCATCTGCGCCTTCGGCTGGCTGTCGACGCTGTTCGGCCGCGAGAACGGCAAGCCGGCGATCGCGTTCGCCGACATCATCCCGGCCGCGGCCCTCGGCGGCATCGGCTTCACCGTGTCGCTGCTGCTCGCGCGGCTGTCGTTCGCCGACGACCAGGCGATCGCCGACGAGGCGGTGCTCGGAGTGCTGATCGGGTCGGCGATCTCGCTCGTCGCCTCCGGCTTCCTCGTCACCGCCCGGGCGAAGCACCACCGCCGCATCGCCGCGGGGTGACAGGATGGTTCCCGTGAGCGACGACGGGAACGGGCTGCGCCGCGCGGCCGAGGTGATGGACGCCGTGCACGAGACGTGCGTGTGGTCGAAGGCGATGACCCACGAGCGGCTCGCGCCGTACCTGCAGGAGGAGTCGGCCGAGCTGATCGACGCGATCGAGCAGGGCGACGGCGCGGGCCTGCGCGAGGAGCTCGGCGACGTGCTCTGGCAGGTGCTGTTCCACTCGGCCGTGGCCGAGGGGTTCACGATCGACGACGTCGCGGGCGACCTCGCCGACAAGATGGTGCGCCGCCACCCCCACGTCTTCGCGGGCGAGACGGCCGAGACCCCCGAGCGCGTGCTCGAGCTGTGGAACGCCGCGAAGGCCGCCGAGAAGCGCGACCGCAGCTCCGTCCTCGACGGCGTCTCCCACGCGATGCCGGCGCTCGCGCTCGCGCAGAAGGTGCTCGGCAAGGGTCAGCAGGTGGGCGTCGGCCTCGAGCTCGTCGAGGAGATCGCCGCGGCCGAGGCGCTCGAGCAGCACGCGGAGGAGCCGCTGCTGCCGGCGACGGAGCAGGAGCTGGGGGAGACGATCCTCGGGCTCGTCGCGCTCGCCCGCGCCCGCGGCTGGGACGCCGAGGGCGCGGTTCGGGCGCAGGTGCGGGAGCTCGAGGCGCGCATCCGCGACGCCGAGGCGTAGGGCGGCCCGCCGCCCCGCGCGGCTGCAGGTGTGCGATTCGTGACAGCGGTTCCGACGCGGCCGCAGAGTTCATGGCGAAGCATCCGGTCGCGATCCTCGGCGCCAGCAGCGCCAGCGCCTCACGCCCCTGACGCGGAGCGCCGTTCGCCGACGCACTGATCCGACGCACGGAAGCCGGATTCATCGGTCACGGACGTCGTCCTGCGGCTGATCGGGGCTCGTCTGCGGAAACCGTCGGCGATCCCGCCGCAGCTCTCGCGCCCACGTCGGGTAGAGGAAGTCCGGCAGAGGCAGGAAGATCAGAACCCAGTAGAGCAGTGGCACGGCGAGCAGTGCGAGGATCGCCAACGCCACCGCCGCGGCGAAGCCGTGAAGGTCCGCACCGACGAGAGCCGAGCCGAAGGCGTGTTCGGGAATCGCGGCGATGCCGAGCGCGAGGAGGCCGAGTCCGCACACGGGTCCGCCGAGGATGACGATCCGTTCGGTGTACCTCTCACCCACGGGCGTGTACATCCATTTGCGCGCTGCGCGGGACCGGCCGCGCCGTGCCCAGCCGACGACGGTGAGAATCAGCAATCCGCCCGCCAAGAGAGCGATGCACACCCACTCCCGCTCCGACACGATGCGATTCTCTCAGATCGTGTCGGCCGTGATCGTCAGGCGGCGATGTTGATCGCCCCGGCGACGATGACCGTCAGCACCGTCGTCCATCCGGCGATCGCCACGGCCTGCCAGATCAGAACGCGCCCCTTGCCGACGCCGGCCGCGGCGAGCATCGTCGCGGTGAAGTGGGTGGGCAGCAGGAGCGGGCCGAGCAGGCTGACGCCGGGGACCCCGTAGCGCTCGAACGCGCGCTGGAACTTCGCCCGCCTGGCTGCCTTGCGGTGGTTCTCGTCGTCGGCGACGACGACCGCTTCGCCGGCATCCGCCCGTCGGGCGGCGACGCGGGTGACGACCGCCTTGCGCGCCCCGGCTCCGAGCAGAACCAGGACGGCGACGCACAGGAAGTTGCCGGCGGCCGCGGAGACGGCGGCGACGACCGGGTGGATGCCCCCGATGATGCCGATCACGGCGGCGCCCTCGCCCTCGACGAACGGCACGGCGCCCGCGGCGGCGACGATCAGCGGCCGCACCAGCTCCGGCACCTGGCCGACGAGGTTCTGGAACGTGTCGATGAGGGTCATGTCTTCTCCTGTGGACGGCGGCTCCGGATGAGCTGCGGTGGTACCAGCCAACCGGCTGCGGCCGATCCGCAGAAGTGTCGCGGCGCACGGCCGATCGGGAAGAACTGCGCACGTCACCGTGACAATTGTCACGCCCGTACGCTGGGGATCATGACACTCCCGCCCGATGAGGACACCCCCGGCGCGCGCCACCTCGCCCGCGGCATCACCGCGACCTGGTGGTACACCGCGGGGGCGGTGATCCTGTTCGAGGTGATGGTGGTCCTGATGTGGCTGCCCCCGCTTGCGGTCTCGGCGACGGCGGCGCCCCATGCTCTGCCGCGCCTCGTCGTCGCAGGTGCGGCGGGGATCGTCTTCGTCGCGGCGACGGTCTGGCTGCTGGCGCGCAGGCGCCGGCCGGACGCGCACGACCCGTCGCGCGCCGCCCACGCGCTCGCCTGGGCTGCGGCGATCGGTTTCGGCGCCGCGGCGGGCGTGCTGACGCACAGCTGGGTCGTCGCCCTCATGCCCGCGGGCCAGTTGCTCGTGCTGATGCGCCTGCCGCGCGGCGTGCGCGGGCGGGCCGCCGTTCTCGTCTCGCTCGCTCTGGTCGTCCTGCTGATCGCGGAGGGCGGTCGGATGGCGGATGCGTACGGCCAGGGGTGGTGGGCGGCCGCCGTCTTCACCGCGGGCCTTCCTGCCATGACGGCGAGCTCTCTGTGGTGGTGGGAGGTTCTGGTCGCCCTCGACCGCGCCAGGGAGTCGGAGGGACGCCTCGCCGCGGCGCAGGAGCGGCTGCGCGTCGCGACCGACGTGCACGACCTGCAGGGGCACCACCTGCAGGTGATCGCGCTGCAGCTGGAGCTCGCCGAGCGCCTGCTCGACAAGGATCCGCAGGCCGCGAGGACGCAGATCACCGCGGCGCGGACGAGCGTCGACGAGGCGAGGCAGGGCACGCGCGAACTGGCGACGCGATTCCGTTCGGTTCCGCTGCCTGACGAACTGGCGAACGCGGGCGATCTGCTGGAGGCGGCCGGCCTCCGCGTCGACCTCCGCATCGCCGACGACGCGACGGACGCGCCGGCCGATGTGCTCGGCCCGATCATCCGGGAGACGACGACCAACACTCTCAAGCACGGTGCGGGCGGCCGGGCGAGCCTGCGCCTGGAGCGCACGGCGACCGGGTGGCGGTATGCGATCGCGAACGACGCGCAGGGAGAGCATCCGGCGCCCGATGGTGCGGGAATTGCGGGGATCGAGCGCAGACTCGCCGAGGCCGGCGGCGTGCTCGAGGTGCGCCGGGGCGATCGCTTCGAGGTCGTCGCCGAGGTACCGGCAGCGCCGGTGCGCCGCGCGGGGGAGAGCGTGTCGTGATCCGGGTGCTGATCGCCGACGACGAGGCGATGATCCGATCGGCGCTCGCCGCGCTGCTGGGCCTCGAGGACGACATCGAGATCGTCGCGCAGTGCGCGGACGGCGAGGAGGCCGTCGCCGAGGCGCGGCGGGTGAAGCCGGACGTGTGCCTGCTCGACCTCGACATGCCGCGCCTCGACGGCGTCGGTGTGGCCGAGAGGCTCTCGCGCGAGCTGCCGGCGCGGCACCTGATCGTGACGAGGCACGCGCGCCCCGGCGTGCTGCGGCGCGCCCTGTCGAGCGGGGTGTCGGGTTTCCTGCCGAAGTCGCGCGGCGCGGACGAGGTGGCCGCGGTGATCCGCAAGGTGGCGGCCGGAACGCGCTACGTCGACCCGGAGATCGCGGCCGATGCGCTCAGCGACGAACGATCGCCGCTGAGCGACCGCGAGCTCGACGTGCTCCGCGCGGGCCGAGAGGGCCAGACGACCGCCGAGATCGCGCGAGCGCTGTCGCTGGCACCTGGCACCGTGCGCAACCACATCTCGTCCGCGCTGACGAAGCTGCGCGTCGCGACGCGCCAGCAGGCCGTCCGTCTGGCAGAGGAGCGCGGCTGGATCTGACGGGTGCGCCCGCGTCTGGGATAATCGAAGGGCTATGGCTTCCGTAAACGCCCCGCGCGGCATGCGCGACTTCCTCCCCGCAGACAAGAACCGTCGCGAGCGCGTGCTCGCCGTGATCCGCGACCGCTACCGCGCGCACGGCTTCGACGAGATCGAGACGCCCGTGGTCGAGGAGCATGCGCGCCTGCACGCGGGCATCGGCGGCGACAACGAGAAGCTGGCCTTCAACATCCTCCGCCGCGGACTCACCCCCGAGAAGATCGCGGCGGCGGCCGACGATCAGGCCGCGCTGACCGACCTCGGCCTCCGCTACGACCTCACGGTGCCGCTCTCGCGGTTCTACGCGACCAACCACGCTCAGCTGCCCGGCGTCTTCCGCTCGGTGCAGATCGCGCCGGTGTGGCGCGCCGAACGCCCGCAGAAGGGGCGCTACCGCCAGTTCGTGCAGTGCGACATCGACATCATCGGAGACGCCACCGCGCGCGCCGAGGTGGAGCTGCTCGCGGCCTCGCTCGACACGTTCGCCGCGCTGGGGCTCGACGGCATCGTCATCCGGATCAACGATCGCCGCGCGCTCGACGCGATGCTCGACGTCTTCGGCTTCGCGGAGGACGAGCGCCCCGGTGTGCTCATCACGATCGACAAGCTCGACAAGATCGGCGTCTCCGGCGTCGTCGCCGAGCTGCGCGAGCGCGGCGCCGATGAGAAGGCCGTCGACGCGTTCGAGGCGTTCCTCACCCGCGAGCAGGGCGAGAAGCCGTCGTTCGGCGAGGCGCAGATCCGCGCGTCGCTGCCCGAGGGCGTGTCGGAGGACGTGATCGCGCACCTCGTCGGCATCGGCGAGGCGGTCGGTCGGGCGGCGAGCCTCGAGTTCGATCCGTTCCTCGTCCGGGGCATGGGCTACTACACCGGCACGATCTTCGAGGCGGCGCACCCCAGCGCGTCGTACTCGCTCGGCGGCGGCGGGCGCTACGACGGCATGATCGGTCGGTTCCTCGGCAGGGACGTGCCGGCCGTCGGGTTCTCGATCGGGTTCGAGCGCATCGTCGACCTGGTCGAGAGCGCAGACGCCGAAGCGGCAGAGTCGATCGTGCTCGTGCACGACAAGGACGTCGCGCTCGCCGAGCTCGCGGCCGTCAAGACGGCGCTGGTGGCCGAGGGCAAGCGCGTACGGCTCGAGCAGCGCCCGAAGAACCTGAAGAACCTGCTCGCGCAGGCGGAGGCCGACGGGTACGCGTCGTTCGCGGCGCTGCGCGCGGGTCAGAGCAGGGCCGATCTGGAGCTCAAGCCGCTCGGCTGAGCACAGCGCGCGCCGCGCTCAGCGCGCGAGGCGCAGTCGGATGAGCCGGTACGCCAGGCCCAGCGCGACGACGACGGCGCCTCCCGCGATGCTCTGCCACGGCAGGCTCGCGGCGAGCACGACGCATAGCGCGGCGCCGGCCACCTGCAGCCACCGCGGGTACCGGCGCGCCTCGCCGGGCTGACGCAGCGCCGAGAGGTTGGCGACGAGGTAATACAGCAGCACCCCGAAGGACGAGAATCCGATCGCACCGCGCAGGTCGACCGTCGCCACGAGGGCGATCACGACCAGCGCCACCGCGATCTCGGCGCGGTACGGCACCTGCGTGCGGGGCGACACCGCGGCGAAGAACCGGGGCAGATCGCCCTCGCGGGCCATCGCGAGGGAGGTCCGCCCGAGTCCCGCGAACAGCGCCAGCAGTGCGCCCAGCGCGGCCAGCGCCGCACCGATCCGGATGATGGGGCCGGCCCAGGCCCATCCGGCGGCTGACACGACGTCGGCGAGCGGCGCGCTCGATGCCGCGGCGTTGTCGGGCCCCAGCACTCGCAGGACGACGACCGCGAGCACCGCGTAGATCAGCACGGTCGCCGTCAGCGCCGCGACGATCGCGCGCGGGATCGTGCGGCGCGGGTCGCGCACCTCCTCGCCCATCGTGGCGATGCGTGCGTACCCGGCGAAGGCGAAGAAAATCAGACCAGCCGACTGGAGCACGCCGTGCCAGCCGGCCGGGGCGAAACCGCCGAGAACGGCAGACGGGCCAGCGGCCGAGGTCAGGCCGGCGGTGATCACGAGGGCGAGCGCCGCGAGGACAAGCGCGACGAGGATCTTGGTCGCCAGCGCCGTACGGGTGATGCCGGCGAGGTTGATCGTGCAGAGCGCGACGACTGCGGCGACCGCGAGCGGCCGCTCGAGCCCCGGTGCGGTGTAAGCGCCGAACGTGAGCGCCATGGCCGCGCAGCTCGCGGTCTTGCCGACCACGAAGCACCACCCGGCGAGGAAGCCCCACCAGTCATTCAGCTCGGCGCGGCCGTACGCGTACGACCCGCCCGAGACCGGATGCGCGGCCGCGAGCTGGGCGGAGCTCGTCGCGTTCGCGAAGGCGGCGACCGCGGCGATGGCGAGGCCGACGAGCAGGCCGCCGCCGGATGCCGCCGCGGCCGGCGCGAACACCGCGAACACCCCGGCGCCGATCATCGACCCGAGACCGATCGCCACGGCGTCGCCCAGCCCCAGGCGGCGCGCGAGAGTCGTCATGCGCGGAGTATAGGGCGCGCGGGTGACGCGCCCGCGATCGAGGGATGCGATCGCAGAGCAAATGCCGCGGACCTCTTGGCATGCTGTTCTAGTTGGAATAGAATAAGTTCATGCTCATCCGAATCGACCCGACGCGCGAGACGCCTGTGTTCGCGCAGATCGCCGCGTCGATCCGGGGCGACATCGTCGCGGGCGCGGTCGCGAGCGGCGACCGCTTGCCGCCCGCCAAGCAGGTCGCCGCCTCGCTCGGCGTCAACCTGCACACGGTGCTGCACGCCTACAAGCAGCTGCGCGAGGAGGGGCTGGTCGACATGCGACCAGGCAGGGGAGCGGTCGTGACCGCGGCCGCCGGGCCCGCCGCCGCGCTGCACGACGACATCCGGAGCCTTGTCGACCGTGCGGCCTCGCTCGGCATCTCGGTCGAGGCGCTCGCCAATCTGGTGCGCGACGCGCCGCGCGAGTCGTGACGACCGACGCACCGAACTCATACGAAACGCACGAGACGAGGATCACGATGACCGACGCAGACGACATGCTCCGCCGGCGCGCGCTGCGCCGATTCCGCTGGTCGGGCCTGATCATCCCGCTCACCGCGTTCGCTTTGCTCGCGGTGGTGCAGGTCGCGCTGCTGCCGCAGATGCCCGACCCCGCCGCGACCCACTGGGGTTTCAGCGGTGGGCCCGACGGCTTCGGGTCGGCCTGGACGCTTCCCGCCATGACGCTCGGCGTCGGCGGCGGCCTCGTCGTGCTGTTCGCGCTGCTCGCGCTCAGCGACCTCCCGGTGAACGGCGTCGGCGCGCGCGGCGCGGGGCGCAAGTACAAGATGGTCGCCGCGATCACCTGGGCCGAGGTCGGCCTGGTGGGTGTGCCCATGCTCGGCACGTTCGCGGTGCAGGTCGGGCTCGACGACGCCCACGACGCACCCGCGACGACGTGGATGCTCCCGGTCGGGGCCGTCGTCGGCGCCGTGCTGGCCTTCGCCGCGTGGCGACTGAACTTCGCTGTGCCGACCGAGCCCTCATCCGGTGCCGAGCCCGCCGAGATCCGCCTCGCGCCGACCGAGCGTGCCGTCTGGATCCGTAGCGTCTCGCTCGCGCGCGTCGCAGTCGCGGTGCTCGGCGTCGCGCTCCTCGTCACGGCGGGCATGGCGCTCACCACCGCCATCCTCGACCTGCGCCTGCAGGGCGCCCTGTCGCCGGTGACCTGGATCGTCGGCGCATGCTGCCTGGTCGTCACCGCGGCCGTGCTGCTGTCGGCGACGTTCGAGGTGCGCGTCGACGATGCCGGCCTCACGGTGCGCGGGCCGCTCGGCTGGCCGCGCACGCACGTCGAGCGCACCGACATCCGCTCGGTCGAGGTCGTGCAGGTGAGCCCCATGGGAGAGTTCGGCGGATGGGGCTGGCGCTACGGCGTCGCGGGCGCGGGCCTCGGCATCGTGATGCGCGCCGGCGAGGCGATCCGCGTGACCACGACAGCGGGCAAACGGGTGACCGTCACGGTCGACGACGCCGAGACGGGGGCAGCCCTGCTGCGCGGGCTGGGAGCCGACGAGGAGGAGAGATGAGCGACAGGACGAACGCTTCGGAGACCGGAGCGCCTCCCGTTCCTCGGTGAACCATCGGTGCGTTCGCGGCGCTGAGCGCCCGCGGGCGCGCCCGCACCGCGTCAACCGCACGGCAACAGCGGGCGACATCCGGGTGAATCCTTGGCGAACGCCGCGAGCTGCGAGGCCGGCCGTCGCATCGGATGCGATGCGCGGGCGGCCGGGCGATTAGGCTGTTACCCAGCCCGGCTCGGCGGCGCGACCGCCGCATCCGGCACCACGACCACTTTCTGAAGGAGTCCTCCGTGGCAGAAATCGAAGCTGTAGGCGCTCGCGAAATCCTCGACTCGCGCGGTAACCCGACCGTCGAGGTGGAGGTGCTGCTGGCCGATGGCATCGTGCAGCGCGCCGCCGTCCCGTCCGGCGCGTCGACCGGGGCGTTCGAGGCGTACGAGCTGCGCGACGGCGACAAGGCCCGCTACGGCGGCAAGGGCGTCCGCAAGGCCGTCGAGGCCGTGTTCGACGAGCTCGGCCCGGCGATCGAGGGCCTCGAGGCCAGCGACCAGCGCCTGATCGACCGCACGCTGAACGAGGTCGACGGCACCGACAACAAGCAGCGCACGGGTGCCAACGCCATCCTCGGCGTGAGCCTCGCCGTCGCCAAGGCCGCGGCCGACAGCGCCGACCTGCCGCTGTTCCGCTACCTCGGCGGCCCGAACGCGCACGTGCTGCCCGTTCCGGCGCTGAACGTCATCAACGGCGGAGAGCACGCCGACAACGGCATCGAGATGCAGGAGTTCTTCCTGGTTCCCCACGGCGCGGAGTCGTTCTCCGAGTCGCTGCGCTGGGGCGCCGAGACGTACCACGTGCTGAAGAAGGAGCTGCTCTCGGGCGGCTTCGCCACCGGTCTCGGCGACGAGGGCGGCTTCGCCCCCGACCTGCCGAACAACCGCGAGGCGCTCGACTTCCTGATGGCCGCCATCGAGAAGGCCGGCTTCACGCCCGGCAAGGACATCGCGGTGGGCCTCGACGTGGCCTCGACCGAGTTCTTCAAGGACGGCAAGTACCACTTCGAGGGCAAGCAGATGTCGGCCGCCGAGCTGACCGCCTACTACGAGGAGCTCGTCGCCAACTACCCGCTCGTCACGATCGAGGACGCGCTGGCCGAGGATGACTGGGAGGGCTGGAGCGCCCTCACCGCCGCCATCGGCGACAAGGTGCAGCTCGTCGGCGACGACCTGTTCGTCACCAACCCCGAGCGCCTCGCGCGGGGCATCGAGGCCGGCGTCGCGAACTCGCTGCTGGTCAAGGTGAACCAGATCGGCACGCTGACCGAGACGTTCGACGCGGTCGCGATGGCGCACAACGCGGGCTACACCGCGATGATGTCGCACCGCTCCGGCGAGACCGAGGACACGACGATCGCCGACCTGGCCGTCGCCGTCAACTGCGGCCAGATCAAGTCGGGCGCGCCCGCGCGCAGCGACAGGGTCGCGAAGTACAATCAGCTTCTGCGCATCGAAGAGGAGCTCGGCGACGCGGCGGTCTTCGCCGGCAGCCGCGCATACCCGCGCTTCACGGCGTAAGCACTGATGTCTCGAGGGAAGGGGGAGCGGATGACCGAATCGGCTCCCCCTTCTCGCGCGTCCGCGCGCGACTGGCTCGGCGGCATCCGGTTCTCCGGCTTCACGGTGATCATGCTCGCGCTCGTCGTGCTCGGCGCGTTCGTACTCGTGCCGACGATCTCGACCTACGTCGACCAGCGGCAGAAGATCGCGGCGCTCGAGGAGTCGGTCGAGCTCACACAGGCGCAGATCGACGAGCTGAAGGCCGAGCAGGAGCGCTGGCACGACGACGCCTACATCATGGCGCAGGCGCGCGAACGGCTTTACTACACCAAGCCGGGCGAGGTGCCGTACCTCATCGTCAACGACCTCGACGAGGCCGACCAGCCGAAGGACGCGGCCCCCGTGAGCGACCAGGTCGAGGAGGCCGAGTCGGACTGGGGCGGGCAGCTGCTGCGCTCGATCACCGAGGCGGGCCTCTCCGAGACTGTCACCGACCGGTAGCGCCCGCGGCGCCGATGGGTCGATTGTCAGGCGCTCCTTATAGCCTTGACGCGTGACGACCCCGCCATTTCCCCCCGTGACCGCCGCCGACATCCGGGTGGTGTCCGAGCAGCTCGGCCGCGAGGCGCGCGATGTCGTCGGCATTGCCGCTCGCTGCGCGTGCGGCAACCCCACCGTCGTCTCGACGAAGCCGCGGCTCTCGAACGGCTCGCCGTTCCCCACGTTCTACTACCTGACGCATCCGGCCGCGACCGCCGAGATGTCGAGGCTCGAGGCCGGTCAGGTCATGGTCGAGATGAACGCGCGCCTCGCTGACGACGAAGACGTTCGCGCGCAGTACGCCGCGGCGCACGAGGCGTTCCTCGCCGACCGGGCGACGTTCGGGGAGGTGCCCGAGATCGACGGCATCTCCGCCGGCGGCATGCCCGCGCGCATCAAGTGCCTGCACGCGCTCGCCGGCCACGCGCTGGCGGCGGGCGAGGGCGTCAACCCGTTCGGCGACGAGGCACTGCGCCGCTCGGCGTGGTCGCCCGAGCGCTGCGAGTGCGTCGACCCCGGCGCCGCGCTGCGCGACGAGGCACCGGGCATCGGATGATCGTCCCCTCGGTGCGCAGGGCGCTCGCCGTGCTGGCGGGCGCGCTCGTGGCGGCGACGCTGCTGAGCGGGGCCGCCGCGGCCGAGGACGACGGCAAGGACGACTCCGGCTCGAAGAGCGATGACACCGAGAAGGTCCAGGAGGACCCGGTGCGCGCCGCCGAGTACTGGCTCGACGAGTACGGCGTCACCGATGCGTGGAAGACCACGAAGGGCAAGGGTGCGACGATCGCGGTGATCGACACCGGTATCGGCGACGGGGCCGACGAGCTCGACGGGGCGGTCGCCGCCGGCACCGACGTGTCGGGCAGCGGGGCGGACGACGGCCGCACGCCCGTCGGCGCGGTCGATCGCAACCACGGCACGCTGGTCGGCTCGATCGCGGCAGCGCGCGGCACGGGCAAGGGCAAGGGCTTCGTCGGCGTGGCGCCCCAGGCCGAGCTGCTCTCGATCTCGGTGGGCTTCGGAGCGTCCGCCGCCGTGCCGTTCGTCGAACAGGTGCCCGACGCGATCCGCTGGGCCGTCGACCACGGCGCCGACGTGATCAACATGTCGTGGACGACCAACACCACCGGATGGGACGAGTCGTGGGACGACGCGTTCCTGTACGCCTTCGAGCACGACGTGGTCGTGGTCGTCGCCGCCGGCAACCGCGGCAGCGGCACCGAGTCGGTCGGCGCGCCGGCGACGATCCCCGGGGTGCTGGTCGTCGGGGGCGTCGACCGCCAGCAGGACATCTCGAAGGACGCATCGACGAAGGGCATCACGATCGGCGTGACGGCGCCGAGCGAGGGCCTGCTCGGGCTGACGCCCGACGGCGAGATGGTCGGCTGGAACGGCACGAGCGGCGCCGCGCCGATCGTGTCGGGCATCGCGGCGCTCGTGCGCAGCGCCCACCCCGACCTCGACGCGAACAACGTGATCAACCGCATCGTCTCGACGACGACGGCCGTCGACGGCGTCGAGCTTCCCGACGCCGACTACGGCTTCGGCCTCATCGACGCCGAGAAGGCCGTCGCGAGCGATGTTGCGCACGTCGACAGCAATCCGGTCAGCTCGCTGACGCTCGAGGAATGGGTCCACCAGCACCGCAGGGCCGAGTCGGCTCCCGACGAGTTCGAGCCGCCGACGGCCGAACCCGACGTGCCGCAGCTCGAGGCGGCCGATGCGCCGACCAAGGAGACCTCGCCGTGGCTGCCGTCGCCCGAGTCCCTCCGCGAGGGCACCCTGCCGATCGTGGCGCTCACGGGCGCTGGTATCCTATTAGCGCTCGGCCTCGTTGCTGTCGTCCGACGCACCAGATCTGTGCGCTCTTCGCGCCGCAAGCCCAGCACATCCGATTGAAGGAGTTCCTCACTCGTGCCCAAGATTCTCATCGTTGGCGGCGGCTACGCCGGTTTCTACACCGCCTGGAAGCTCGAGAAGCACCTGCGTAAGGGCGAGGCCGAGATCGTCGTCGTCGATCCGCTGCCCTACATGACGTACCTGCCGTTCCTTCCTGAGGTCGCCGCCGGCTCGATCGAGCCGCGGCACACGGTCGTCTCGCATCGCCGTCACCTGAAGCGCACGACCATCGTGAACGCGAAGGTCACCGGCATCGACCACGCGAACAAGACCGCGACGATCTCGCCCAAGGGCGCCGACGCGTACGACTTCGCCTACGACCACATCGTCGTCACGGCCGGTTCGGTCTCGCGCACCTTCCCGATCCCGGGCATCGCAGACAACGCCATCGGCCTGAAGTCGATCGAGGAGGCCATCGCCGTGCGCGACCGCCTCATCGCGAACTTCGAGCAGGCCGCGGCGCTGCCGAAGGACAGCGACCTGCGCAAGCGCCTGCTCACCGTCGTCGTCGTCGGCGGCGGCTTCGCCGGCATCGAAACGTTCGCCGAGCTCCGTTCGGCCGCGTCAGCGCTGCTCGCCCGCTTCCCCGAGATCGACTTCGACGAGACGCAGTTCCACCTCATCGAGGCCATGGGACGCATCATGCCCGAGGTCTCGCTGCCCACCAGCGAGTGGGTGCTGAAGGACCTCGCCAAGCGCGGCGCGCACGTGCACCTCGACACGCAGGTCGCCGACGCGACCGACGGCGTGGTCAAGACGAACACGGGCGAGGAGTACCCGAGCGACCTGATCATCTGGACCGCGGGCGTCATGGCGAACCCGCAGGTCGTCAACGGCAGCGACCTCCCGCGCGAGCCCCGCGGCCGCATTACGACTCAGGCCGACCTGCGCGTGATCGACGCAGACGGAAACGTCATCGACGGCGCCTGGGCGGCAGGAGATGTCGCCGCGGTGCCCGACAAGACCGGCGGCCTGCCCGACGGCAGCTGCGTGCCGAACGCTCAGCACGCCGTTCGTCAGGCGAAGCGCCTCGCGAAGAACCTCGTCGCGGTCATGCGCGGCGAGAGCACGGTCGACTACTTCCACAAGAACCTGGGTGCGGTTGCGGGCCTCGGCCTCGGCACCGGCGTGTTCCAGTCGGGCAAGTTCGCGCTCAAGGGCTTCCTGGCCTGGGTCGCGCACCGCGGCTACCACGGCCTGGCGATGCCGACGTGGGAGCGCAAGTGGCGCGTGCTCTGGGGCTGGTGGCACAACCTGTTCCTCGGTCGCGACCAGGTGCAGCTGCAGACCGCGCAGGACCCGCGCGGCTTCTTCGAGGCGTTCGCATCGCGCCCGAAGCCCAAGGTCGAGGAGCCGGCACCCGTCGAGGCGCCGAAGGACTCCGAGCCCGCGGCCGAGAAGGCCGAGGCCGTCGCGAAGTAACGTCGCGCGCGCTCGTTCAGGGGCGTCCCACCCGATATCGTGGTGGGGCGCCCCTCGCGCATCCCCCCATAGCCCAATCGGTAGAGGCAGCCGACTTAAAATCGGCGCAGTGCGGGTTCGAGTCCCGCTGGGGGGACGATCGGCTTCCGCCGGTAAGCTCTTGTACTCGTGAGGCTTCGAGGCGACCGCGTGCTCGCGCCGCGCGACGGCATCGCGGCGGCGCGTCTGCGTGCGCCCGGCGGCCGCGAGACGCACGCGGCATCGGGCGACGAGGTGCCCGGATCCGTCGGGCGCTGGCTCGCCGACGTCGTCATACCGACGACAATGGGGCGCGAGCAGGCGACCCGCCAGCGTCCGCTGACGCCCGAGTTCTTCGTGACGGACGGGGAGCTCACGAGCGCGGCCGGCGAGCGTGCGGCGCTCGATGACGCGGTTGTGCCCGGGGGCTTCTACTTCTTCCACAAACCGCATCCGGAAGAGCCGGTCGTGCCGTTCGGCATCCGGATCGTCCATGAGGACGCCGACCTGCTCGTCGTCGACAAGCCGCACTTCCTCGCCTCGACCCCGAACGGGCGCTTCGTCCGCGAATCGGTCGTCACGCGGCTGCGCGCGGAGCGCGGCGAGGACGACCTGGTGGCGATCCACCGCCTCGACCGCGTCACTGCAGGGCTGCTCGTGCTCTCGCGCCGCACGGCAACACGCGGGCTCTACCAGGTGCTGTTCCAGCAGCGGCTCATCCGCAAGCAGTACCGCGCGCTGGCCGCCCTGCCGGAAGGATGGCGGCCGGGTGACGAGCTTCCGCTGGGTCTGGAGGAGGGCGGTGCGGCGCGCGACGTGCGCAGCCGGCTGCGCAAGCTCGACGGCGTCCGCGCCGTGCAGGAGGTCGACGGCGAGCCGAATGCGCACACGTCCGTGCGTCTCGCTCGCGTGCGCCGCCGCGGAAGTCGCAGCGTGGGGGAGTTCGACCTCACGCCGCACACCGGGAAGACGCATCAGCTGCGGGTGCACATGAATGCGCTCGGCATGCCGCTGGTCGGCGATCCGGTGTATCCGGTCGACCTCAATCCGGATCCGTACGACTTCTCGACGCCGCTGCAGCTGCTGGCGCACTCGCTGGAGTTCGCCGATCCGATCACGGGCGAACGGCGCGCGTTCCGCTCGGGGCTGACGCTCGGCGGCACCGACGAGGGCGGCGGAGTGCAGGCGCCGAACGCCTAGGCCGCAGCGCCGGCGCCGTCAGAGCGCCTTGCGGAGCTCCTCGAATGCGAGGTCGTCGCGGCGCGGAACGCCGAAGCGCTCGTCTCCGTAGGGGAAGGGCGTCATGATGCCCGTGCGGCGGTAGCCCCGGCGCTCGTACCAGGCGATCAGATCGTCGCGCACGCTGATCACGGTCATCCGCTGCTCGGTGCGCCCCCACTCCTCGCGGGCGACGCGCTCCGCCTCGGCGAGCACGGCGCGTCCGAGGCCGGCGCCCTGCGCTGCCGGGTCGACGGCGAACATGCCGAAGTAGGCGTGGTCGCCGCGGTCCGCGATGTGGCAGCAGGCGATCGCCGCCCCGTCGACCTCGGCGAGCATCACCCTGCTGCGCGCCGGGTCGTCCTCGATCAGGCCGCGCACCTCGGCGGCATCCGTGCGCTGGCCGCCCAGCAGCTCGGCCTCGGTCGTCCATCCGGCGCTGCCCGCGTCGCCGCGGTAGGCCGACTGCACGAGCTCGACGATGCGGGCGACCTCGGTCGCGGCGGCGGTGCGGAACGCGGGGATCTGGGTCACGCTCGCCATGCTAGCGGCCGGGGGACCGTCGGCCGGCGCAGTCGTCGTCTCACGGGCGGCGCCAGGGTTCGGCCCGTAGACTTGACGGAGTTACCGAGGGGGTTTTCATGGAGTGGCTCATTCCGCTGGGGATCGTTGTGGTCCTGCTCGTCGCTGTCGGCATCTACCTGTGGGCGACGTACAACTCGCTCGTGCAGCTGGGCGTCCGCGTCGATGAGGCCTGGAGCGGCATCACGGTGCAGCTCAAGCGTCGAGCCGACCTGATCCCGAACGTGATCGAGACGGTCAAGGGCTACGCGGCGCACGAGAAGGCGGTGTTCGAGAACGTCACCAGGGCGCGCGCTGAGACCCTGCAGGCGACGACGCCGCACGAGGCAGGCGCGGCGCAGGGCCACATGGAGCAGGCGCTGAAGAGCCTCTTCGCGGTCGCCGAGTCCTACCCCCAGCTGCAGGCGAGCCAGAACTACCTGCAGCTGCAGCAGGAGCTCGTGAACACCGAGGACCAGATCCAGGCCTCGCGCCGGTTCTACAACGGCGGCGTGCGCGATCTGAACACGAAGATCAAGGTGTTCCCGAACAACCTCTTCGCCCGCGGGCTCGGCTTCACGCAGCGCGAGTTCTTCGAGGTCGTCGGAGGCTCGTCGATCGCCGAGCCGCCCCGCGTCCAGTTCTGACCGCGACGCGTCAGCGCCCCGCCATCCGGGAGCTTCCGAGCTCCTCCCGATGACGGGGCGCTTTCTCGTGCGGCGGGGGCGTGCGCTGCTCAGTGCATCGTCATGCCGCCGGTGACGTTGATCGCCTGCCCCGTCATATACGACGACAGGTCGCTGGCGAGGAACAGCGCGACGCCCGCGATATCGCCGGGGGTCGCAGTGCGGCCGAGCGGCACCTGCGAGTTGTCCTCCGCCTCGATGTCGGCCGCCGTGAGGCCGCGCAGCTCGGCCCCCTCGACGCGCTCGCGGTGCTTCATCGCCGTCTCGACGATGCCGGGGCAGATGGCGTTCACGAGGATGCCGCGCGGCGCGAGTTCGACCGCCATCGTCTTCGTGATGCCGATGACCGCGTGCTTCGACGCCACGTAGCTCGTCATGGCGCGGTAGCCGTTCTTCCCCGCCTGCGATGCGAGCAGGATGATGCGGCCGGGGCGCTGCGACTCCGCCATCTGCTGCGCGACCGCCCGCGCGACGAGGAACGACCCGCCCGCGTTGACGCGGTTGGTCAGCTGCCAGTCGGCGTAGCTGGCCTCGATCGCGAAGTCCATGGTCGAGATGCCTGCCGCGTGCACGACGACGTCGATTGGTCCGACGACGCGCGCTGTCGCAGCGACGACCGCTTCGACGCCCGCCTCGTCCGCGACGTCGAGGCGCACGAGCCAGAGCCCGTCCCCGGCCGCCACGGGCTCGTCGCTCGCGAAGGCGAGGTCGGCGGCGACGACGCGCGCCCCCTGAGCGGCGAACGCCTCGGCCGCTGCTGCGCCGATGCCGCTGGCGCCGCCGGTGACGAGGACGACGCGCCCGCCGAGCTCAGGGAACGAGGCCATCAGGCGACCTTGCGCTCGAACGCGTCGCTGCTGATGCCCTGGGCGACGATCTTCGCCGCCCACTCGCGCGCGCCGTGCAGGCTGTGGTCGCGGTAGTTGCCGCATTCGACGGCACTGACGCCCGGCACGTCGCTCCACTCGGCCTTCGTCGCGATGAACTCGAGCGACGAGGCGACCGCTGCGGCGACGTCCTCGGTCGACGGCTCGCCCCACACCATCAGGTGGAAGCCGGTGCGGCAGCCGAACGGCGAGCAGTCGATGACGCCGTCGAGGCGGTCGCGCAGCAGGCTCGCGAGCAGGTGCTCGATGGTGTGAAGGGCACCCGTGGGGATGTCGGTCTCGTTCGGCTGCGTGAAGCGCAGGTCGAAGTTGGTCAGCCGGTCGCCCGCTGGGCCCGACTCGACGGTGATGCGGCGCACGTAGGGCGCGAGGACCGCGGTGTGATCGAGGGTGAAGCTCTCAACGTCTGCCATGGGGGACTCCTTGCTCGTGGCGATGTCGCGGGCACGCCGAACGGCACCCGCGGCGACCCTTCCATTTTGCCGTACCGGCGCCGTCAGAGCCGAATGCGCCGACGCGTCGCGTCATCCTCGCGTGCGCGCCGCCCGAGAGCGCCGCGTCAGCCAGCGGGTGGAGCGGGCAGCCGGTCGAGCGCCCGCAGCAGCGTGGTCTCGTCGTGCACCAGGCTGAGCCGGATGAAGCCCGCACCGCGCGCGCCGAACCCGCTTCCGGCCGACACGGCGACGCCGTGGTCGGCGAGCAGCGCGCGCGCGAAGGCGACGTCGTCTCCGCCGACCTCGATCCAGACGAAGAACGTGCCGTCGACGGGGGAGACCCGCCAGCCGGCTGCGCGCAGCGCGCCCACGACGAGGTCGCGGCGCCTGCGGTACACGTCGACCAGCTCGCGCGCCGCGCTCTGGTCGCCGGCGAGAGCGGCGGCGGCCGTGTCGAACATGGCGCCGAACACCGTGCTGTACGCCGACTCCTGGAAGTGCCGCAGCGCCGCGATGATCGACGCGTTGCCGACGGTGTAGCCGATGCGCCAGCCCGCCATGTTGTACGTCTTCGACAGCGTCGAGATCTCGACGGTGCGCTCGAAGCCCGGATCGGCGGACAGCGCCGAGAGCGGGGGAGCGGAGTAGCCGAGCGACGAGTAGGCGAAGTCGTGTACGAACGCGGCGCCGAGCCGCTCCGACACCTCGAGCGCGGTCTCGAAGGTGCCGGGCTCCGCGACAGCCCCCGTGGGGTTGTGCGGGTAGTTCAGCAGCAGAGCCGCGGCGCGATCGACGCGCAGCGTCGTCGGATCGGGCTGGTAGCCCGTCGCCGGATCGAGCTCGATCGTCGAGACCTCGGCCCCGGCGAGCGCCGCGGCATCGCGGTAGGCGGGGTAGCCAGGGTCGGGGATCACCAGCGCGGCGCCCGGGTCGACGAGCGCCTGCACGACCCCCATGAGCGCCTCGGAGGACCCGTGCGTGACGGCGATCTGGGTCGACGGATCGACGGAGACGCCGTGGTCGGCCAGGTACCGCGCCGCGATCGCCTCGGCGAGCGCGGCGGGCGGGGCGAACGGGCCGTAGCGGTGATGCTCCGGCCTCGTCAGCGCCTCCTGCGCCGCCCGGACGATGCGCTCGGGCGTCGGCAGGTCGGGGTTGCCCTTCGACAGGTCGATGACGTCGACGCCGGCGGCGCGCGCGGCCAGGATCTCGCGGTCGAGCGCCTGGAAGAAGTTGCCCGGCAGCTCCGAGACGCGCGCCGCCGGTCGGAACTCGACCATCAGCGCCGGCGCACCCGGCGGGCGAGCGCGTTGCCGAGCAGCTGCACGAGCTGGACGATGATGATCAGCGTGATGACCGTGACGAGCATCGCGACGCCGTCGAAGCGCTGGTAGCCGTACGAGATCGCGAGGTCGCCGATGCCGCCTGCGCCGACGGTTCCCGCCATCGCCGTGGCGTCGATGAGGCCGATCGACGCGGTGGTGAGCGCGAGGATCAGCGAGCCGCGGGCCTCGGGCAGCAAGAAGCGGGCGAAGATCTGCCACGGTGTGGCGCCCATCGACCGCGCGGCCTCGATGACGCCGGCCGGTACCTCCAGCAGGGAGTTCTCGACCAGTCGGCCGATGAACGGCGCGATCATGATCGTCAGGGGCACGATCGCGGCGGTCGTGCCGATGGAGGTGCCCACGAGGAAGCGGGTGAACGGCAGGATCGCGACGAGCAGGATGATGAACGGCAGCGACCTGACGAGGTTCACGACGGTGCCGAGCACGACGTTGACCGGCCGGTTCGGCAGGATGCCGCCCTGGCGCGTGACGACCAGGATCGTGCCGAGGAACAGGCCGATGATCGACCCGATCGCGAGCGCGACGCCGGCCATGTACAGCGTCGCGACGAGCTCGGAGAGGAACTGGTCGGCGGTGATCAGGGTGATGCGATCGTCGTTCACGCTGCGACCTCCGTGACCGTGCGGACCTGTTCGTCGAGGTAGGCGCGCGCCGCGCCGATACGATCGTCGTCGCCCGTGAGCTGGATGATCATCTGGCCGACGGTCCGCCGCTGCACCTCGGTCATGTCGGCGTGGAGGATGTTCACGCCCACCCCGATCTCGGCGATCAGCGTCGAGATGAGCGGTGCGGTGACCTGCTCGTCGAGGAGGAGCAGCCGCAGCAGGTTCTCCTGGTCGAGCCGCGAGACCACCCGCTCGGGCAGTTCGTTCGGGATCACCGTGCCGACGAACGCGCGGGTGACATCGTGCTGCGGGTCGACGAAGACGTCGAGCACGCTGCCGCGCTCGACGACCCGGCCGGCCGACATGACGGCGACCTCGTCGCACAGGTCCTTGATGACGTCCATCTCGTGCGTGACGACGACGATCGTCGTGCCGTACTCGCGGTTGATGCGCCGCAGCAGGTCGATGATCTGCGCGGTCGTGGCCGGGTCGAGCGCGCTCGTCGCCTCGTCGCAGAGCAGGACCCGCGGGCGCCGGATGATCGCGCGGGCGATGCCGACGCGCTGCTTCTGCCCGCCGGAGAGATCGGCGGGATGCGCATCGGCCTTCTCGGTGAGGCCGACGAACTCCAGTACCTCGTCGGCCAGTCGCCTGGCCTCGGCGCGCGGGACGCCGTCGAGACGCAGCGGCATGGCGACGTTGTCGCGGACGCTGATGGTCTGCAGCAGCTCGAACTGCTGGAACACCATCCCCGTGTGCTTCTGCGCCGCGCGCAGGGCGGCCCCGGTGAGCGAGGGAACATCGAGCCCGTCGACGCTCACGCTCCCCGAGGTGGGAGCCTCGAGCCCGTTGATCAGCCGGATGAGCGTGCTCTTGCCTGCGCCCGAGTGGCCGATGATGCCGAACACGCCGCCCCGCGGGATCGCCAGGGTGACGTCGTCGACGGCGGGCGCGCCCGCGCCGAAGACCCGAGAGACCGACGAGAGCTCGACGATCGGATCGTGCGCGGTCGCCCCGCCGCCGGTCGTCATTCGCCTGATGCCTGCAGGTCGGCGGGAATCGTGTACCCGTCGTACTGCGAGTCGGAGGTGATGTAGTCGTAGAACTCCTTCGACGTGAAGGCGTCCTTGATGGCCTGTGCCCACGGGGTGTCGAGGTTCTTCTCGTCGACCGAGACGCCGACGGTGAACTCCTCGGTCAGGGTCTCGAGCTCGAGGGCCTCGGTGAGGTCGAGGCCGCCGGAGATGATGAAGTTGCCCTGGATGACGGAGTAGTCCACGTCCTGCAGCGACGAGACCTGCTGCGCGTTCTCCATCGGGACGAGCTCGATGCCCGCGACGTTCTCGGTGATGTCGGCGGGGGACGCGGTCGCCGCGTCGATCGAGTCGCTCAGCTTCACCCAGCCGACCTTCTCGAGCACGCGCAGGGCGCGGAACATGTTCGCGGGCTCGTTGGGCACAGCGACGGTCGAACCGTCGGCGACGTCGTCGAGCGTCGCGGACGCGCCGCCGAACAGACCCATGGGGGCGGTGGGGACCAGCACGAGGGTGCTGTTGCTCAGCCCCTCCTGCTCGTTGATCGAGGTCTGGTAGACCCCGTGCTGCATGATGACCGCGTCGACATCGCCGTCGCCGAGGGCCACGTTCGTGGTGATGCCGTCGGTGAAGTCGATCGACTCGGTCTCGAAGCCCGCCTCCTCGAGCAGCGGAACGATGCCGCCCTCGAAGTACTCGCGGTACGGGCCGGGGTTGAAGCCGACGCTGATCGTGGTCTTGTCGTCGCTGGGGGCGGCGTCGTCGTCTCCTCCGCCCGCTCCGCAGGCCGTGGCGGTGAGAGCGACGGCGGCGACGGCGGCCGAGGCGAGGATGCGGGCGGTGAGGCGCATAAGGGCTCCTGACGTGTCGGTAACCCTATGACGGTAGTCATGTGCGGCCCCGACTTCGAATCCTGTTACGGTTCGCGTCACGCCCGCGGGTGCGGATGGCGGTGCGCGCGGCCCAGCGCTGCGGCGATCTCGTCTGCCGCGTCTCCCCAGTGCGATACCGAGACGGTCTCGAGACCCTGCCACTCGGCCGCCAGATCGAGCTCGGCCGCGATGCGCTCGGCGTCGCCCGCTCGGCCCGCCGGCTCCCACCACGCCGACTGCACCAGCAGGCGCGAGCCCGCGCGGTCGGCCTTGAGATCGAGCCGCGCGGCGATGCGGTCGCCGACGAGCACGGGCAGCGAGTAGTACCCGTAGCGGCGCTTCTCGGCCGGCACGTAGATCTCGATGCGGTAGTCGAGCCCGAACGCGCGCAGCGCCCGCTCGCGGAACCACACGACCGGATCGAACGGGGTCAGCAGTGCAGCGCGGTCGATCTTGCGCGGGATCAGGGCGTCGCGGTGCAGCCAGACCCGCGCCGCGCGCCCGTTCTTCTCCCACTCGGGCACGCGCACCTGGGTGATCTCGCCCGCCTCCGCCAGCGAAGCGATCGCCGGGGCGGCCTCGCGGGAGCGCAGCCGGTAGTAGTCGGCGAGATCGGCGTCGGTGGCGATGCCGTAGGCGCCCGCGGCGCGGGAGACGAGCTCGCGGATCGCGGCGTCGGTCGGGACCTCGCGCGAGAAGGCGGAGTCGGGGACCACGTGCTCGGCGAGCGCGTAGCGCCGCTCGAAGCCGCGCCGCCCCGCGATCGCGACCTCGCCGGTGAGCCACATCACCTCGAGACCGCGTTTGACGTCGTCCCACCCCCACCACGGCCCTCGCCTCTCGCGCTCGGCCTCGGGCGCGACCTCGGACGGGCGCAGCGGCCCGCGGTCGCGGAGCTCGGCGCGGAGCCGGTCGAGCACCGCGGGCCGCGCTTCGGCCCAGCCGCCGGGGGAGTGGTAGCGGTCGCGGAAGTGCGCCATGCGGAACCGCCACAGCGCCCAGTCGTCGACGGGGACGAACGCGGCCTCGTGCGCGCGGTATTCGACGTAGCGGCCGCCGGACGAGAGCACGAGCCGATCGAGCGCGTCGCGGTCGTACGCGCCGAAGCGCGAGAAGTGCGGCATGTAGTGCGAGCGCGAGAAGACGTTGACGGAGTCGATCTGGAGTGCGCCCATGCGCTCGAGGCCGGCGTGGAGCCGGCGCGTTCCGACGCCAGCCGGTCGCGCGCCCGAGAACCCCTGCGCACCGAGCGCGATGCGTCTGGCCTGCGCCGCTGACAGCGTCTGTATCGTCTCCACACCGCCACGCTAGCCACAGGGTCCGACATCGCGCACGCGCGCGCCCATCACAACTGCGGCATATGTGCGGCCGTAGACTGGTGCCGATGAGCAGAGGCAGTGCGAAGCGAGGGTTCCGGAGCCCGCTGCGAGCGCGTCCGGAACCGGCCGAGCAGGCGATCCGCGCGCAGGGCGAGCCCGTGCGGCGCCGCGAGAGCGACGACGTGCCGCCGGGGCTCCGCGTCGGCGCGGCGTACGCGTGGCGGCTCCTGCTGATCGCGGCGCTGATCGCCGTGATCATCGCGATCATCATCGTGTTCAAGCAGCTCGTGATCCCGGTGCTCGTGGCGATCCTGATCAGCGCGCTCGTCTGGCCGGCGTACGAGCCGCTGCGCAGACTCGTGCGCTCCCGCGTCCTCGCGATCGCGATCACCGTGATCGGCCTGGTCGGCATCGTGGCGGGGCTGCTCACCCTCGTCGTGTGGCAGATCACGCGCGAGGCGGGCAGCGTGCGCGATCAGGCCGTCGTGATGGTCGACGACACGCACGCCTGGCTGCTGACGACCGGCGTCGTGACCGACTCCCAGATCAACGCCTTCTTCGCGCAGGTCGGCGACTTCATCCGGAACCAGGCCGACTTCTTCCTCAGCGGCGCCCTCACCATCGGCAGCACGCTCGGCAGCGTCGGCACCGGCCTGCTGATCTCGGTCTTCGTCCTGATCTGCCTGCTCGCCGACGGCGAGCCGATCTGGAAGTGGACCCTGAAGCTGTTCCCGAAGACCGCGCGCCCCGCTGTCGACGCCGCGGCGCGAGGCGGCTGGCGCACGCTGATCAACTACGCGCGCACCCAGATCATCGTGGCGACGATCGACGCGATCGGCATAGGGCTCGGCGCCCTGTTCCTCGGCCTGCCGCTGGTGATCCCGATCGCCGTGCTGGTGTTCCTCGGCGCCTTCGTGCCGTTCGTCGGTGCGATCATCACCGGCGCCATCGCGGTGCTGGTGGCGCTGTTCACCGGCGGCCCCTGGCTCGCGCTCGCGATGCTCGTCGTCGTGCTCGTCGTCCAGCAGATCGAGAGCCACATCCTGCAGCCGCTGCTGATGGGCTCGGCCGTCAAGGTGCACCCGATCGCCGTCGTGCTGGTCGTCGCCGGCGGCTCGATGATCGGCGGCATCGCCGGTGCCCTCTTCGCCGTGCCCGTCGCCGCGTTCATCAACGTCGCGGCCGTGACGATCGCCAGCGGATCGTGGCGCACCGGCGACGAACCCGACAGCTCGCTGCTGTGGAGCACCGTTCCCAAGAAGCTTCTCACCGAAAAACCACGACGCGAAGGGATGAAGGCATGACCACGGTCGAACCAGAACACCAGGCGGCCGCTCGAATTCCCTCGCTGGCCGAGATCGAGAGCGCGGCCGAGAGCCTCTCCGGAGTGATCGAGCACACGCCGACGCAGAACTCGCTCCACCTCACCGAGATCCTCGGCGTGCCGGTGAGCCTCAAGCTCGAGAACCTGCAGCGCACCGGCTCGTTCAAGGTGAGGGGCGCCACGTACCGCCTCTCGCGCCTCACCGCGGAGGAGCGGGCGCGAGGCGTCGTCGCGGCTTCCGCCGGCAACCACGCGCAGGGCGTGGCCCTCGCGGCGCAGGCGCTGGGCATCCCCGCCACGATCTACATGCCGCTGGGCGTTCCCGTTCCGAAGCTCCTCGCCACTCGGGGCTACGGCGCCGAGGTCGTGCTCCAGGGCGAGACGGTCGCCGAGCCGCTGCGCCTCGCGGCCGAGCACGCCGAGCGCACGGGCGCCGTCCTGATCCACCCCTTCGACCACCGCGACGTGATCGTCGGCCAGGGCACGCTCGGGCTCGAGGTCATGGACGACGTGCCCGACGTCGAGACCATCGTCGTGGGGATCGGCGGCGGCGGCCTGATCGCCGGCGTCGCCGCGGCGGCGAAGGCTCGTGCGGCCGCGCAGGGGCGCCGGGTGCGCATCATCGGGGTGCAGGCGGAGAACGCCGCCGCGGTCCCGCTGTCGATCGAGGCGGGCCATCCGGTCGAGATCACGACCAAGCCGACGATCGCCGACGGCATCCTCGTCGCCCGCCCGGGCGACATCCCGTTCGAGACGATCCGCGAGTACGTCGACGAGGTCGTCACCGTGACCGACGACGACATCGCGCGTGCGCTGCTGGCGCTGCTCGAGCGCGCCAAGGTCGTCGTCGAGCCGGCGGGCGCCGTCGGGGTCGCGGCGATCATGGCCGGCAAGATCCGCTCGCACGGCCCGACCGTGGTCATCCTCTCCGGCGGCAACATCGATCCGCTGCTGATGCAGCGCATCGTGTCCCGCGGCCTCGCCGCATCCGGCCGCTACATGACCGTCCGCATCCCGCTTCCCGATCGGCCTGGACAGCTCGTGATGGTCTCGCAGGTGATCGCGGGGGCCGGCGGCAACGTGACCGAGGTGATGCACACCCGTCACGGCCAGGGCATTCAGATCGGCGACGTCAACCTGCAGGTGTCGGTCGAGCTGCGCGGCACGGAGCATCGCGAGCTCGTGCTGCAGGCGCTGCGCGACGCCGGCTTCCGCCCGGAGGTCATGCCCGACTGATCGACGTGAGAAGTCCCGGATGCCGAGCTCGGCATCCGGGACTTCTTGCGTTCGGGGCGGATCAGCCCTCGAACGACTCCACGTTGACGATCTCGACGGGGATCTGCTTGCCGTTGGGCGCCTCGTACGACGTCTTCTCGCCGATCTTAACGCCGAGGATCGCGGCGCCGAGCGGGCTCTTCTCGCTGTACACGTCGAGGTCGGTGCCGCCGGCGATCTCGCGGCTGCCGAGCAGGAAGCGCTCCTCGTCGCCGAGCACCAGCGCGGTCACGACGGTGCCAGGCTGCACGGTGCCGTCGAGCTTCGGCGCTTCGCCGACGACGGCGTCCTTCAGCAGGGCTTCGAGCGTGCGGATGCGCGCCTCCTGCTTCCCCTGCTCGTCCTTCGCGGCGTGGTAGCCGCCGTTCTCCTTCAGATCGCCCTCCTCGCGCGCGGCCTCGATGCGCGCGGCGATCTCCTTGCGCCCCGTGGTCGTCAGCTGCTCGAGCTCGGCAGTGAGGCGATCGTGGGCGTCCTGGGTGAGGAATGTGGCGTCAGACACGGCTTTATCCTTCGTGCGTCTCGGATGTGAAAGACGCCCCGGCTACCTGGCCGAGGCGTCGAACTGAACTTCCGATGAGCTTAGATCACCTGGCAGGAGTTCACCAAACCAGACGTGGCCTGCGCGGTCGTGGGGATCTCGACCGTGTGGCGCTGGATCGGGCCGCTCTCCGACGAGAACTCGAAGGTCTTCCAGCCGACGACGCCGTGCTCCTCGTCCTGCGCCTCGACGAAGCAGACGACGTCGCGATCGCTCGGGGCGGTGATCTGGAACGACACCGAGACGCGGCCGTCGTCGAGCACCTCGAAGCCCAGGTCGTTGGCGGTGACGGCGGTCATCGCCTGATGCACGGTGCTCCAGCCGATCCATCCGAAGCCGGCGACGGCGACGACGGCGACCGCCGCCCAGAAGGCGCGCCTGCGGCCGCGGCTGCGCGTGCGTCCGTATCGGTCGTCGAGCATCTGCTGAGTCGTCGTCACAAGGTTCTCCAGGCCGGGCGGCATAGGCTGATGACACCAGATTACGCCGCTCAGAGAGGCAGTTCATGCACGTCTTCCAGGCGGTGTCGACTCCGACACCCACCCCGACGCCTACCGTCGATCCCGACCTCGTCACGCCGGGGGTGGCTGGATTCATCACGATCGTGATCCTCGCGGTTGCGGTCGGCCTGCTGGCCTGGGACATGCTGCGCCGCGTGCGCCGCTCCCGCTACCGCGAGGAGGCCCGGCTCGTGCTCGACGCCGAGGAGGCCGCCGCGCGCGAGGCCGCCGCATCTGATGCCGCAGGGGAGGCCCCAGCGGCGGAGGGGAGCGCCGCCGCCGACGCTCCGGATGACGGAGCGGGGCCCGTCGGCGAGGGCGGTTCCCCGCAGCGCTGAGCCCGCGAACACGAAGGCGCCGGCCCCGGTCATCCGGGGTCGGCGCCTTCGTCTGCGGCGCGGGAGCGCCGTCCGGAGCACTCCCGTGCGCGGCGGCGCGGCGTCAGCCGACGGGGCCGTGGAACGGCGGGTCGAGCACCAGCAGGAGCGCCGCCGCCCAGTGGCACAGGAACGCCAGCACGGTGCAGACGTGGAAGATCTCGTGGAAGCCGAAGTGGTTCGGCGACGGGTTCGGGCGCTTGAGCGCGTACACGACGGCGCCGGCGGAGTAGAGCAGGCCGCCGACGATGATGAGCACCATGGCGCCGACGCTCGCGGCCAGGAGCTGGGGCATGTACATGACCGCCGCCCAGCCGAGCGCCAGGTAGAGCGCGACGTAGAGCCAGCGAGGCGCGCCGATCCACAGCACGCGGAAGACGATTCCGAGGATCGCCCCGCTCCACACGACGATCAGCAGGATCAGGCCCTGCTCGAACGGCAGCGCAAGCACGCCGATGGGCGTGTACGTGCCGGCGATCAGCAGGAGGATGTTGGCGTGGTCGATCCGCTTGAGCACGGCCTTCGTCCGCGGACCCCAGTTGAAGCGATGGTAGACCGCTGAATTGCCGAACAGCAGGAGCGACGACGCCATGAAGACGGCCGACGCCCACTTGGCCGGGGTGCCCTGTGCGAGGCAGATCAGGACGATGCCCGCGGCAACGGCGACGGGGAACGTGCCGGCGTGGATCCAGCCGCGCCACGACGGCTTGTGCTCCTCGACCGGCGCGCCGGAACCCGCCTCGATCAGCGGGAGCTGAGGAACATCGGGTGCGCGTCGGGAGCTCGCCATGCCAGAACTCTACGCACTGGCGTATGCCGCGGGGTGTACATGAGGTTTCCGTGCGCTGTGCGTCCGCCCGCTCAGCGGGAGCAGGGCTGGGACGAGTACGGTTGAACCGTGACGAGCGAGCGGTCGATCGAGGGGCGCGGCCCCCTGTACAGGCTGTACAGCGCGCGGCTGCGGCGCCAGATCGACCGAACGAACGTGCCCCATCACGTCGCCATGATCATCGACGGGAATCGCCGGTGGGCGCGCCAGCTGGGCTTCGACACCGCGGCGCACGGTCACCGCGCCGGTGCGAAGAAGATGGAGGAGTTCCTCGCCTGGTGCGACGAGCTCGGCGTCGAGGTGGTCACCCTGTACCTGCTGTCGAACGACAACGTGCTCAAGCGCGACTCAGCCGAGCTCGCAGCACTGATCGAGATCATCGCGGGGCTCGCGGGCCGGCTCGCCAGCCGGGGCGACTGGCGCGTGCAGCACGTCGGGCGCAGCGACAACCTGCCGGAGCAGCTGGTCGCATCGCTCCGCGAGGCGCAGGAGAGCACGAGCGCGAACACCGGGCTGCACGTGAATCTCGCCGTCGGCTACGGCGGCAGGTACGAGATCGTCGACGCCGTCCGCCAGATCATCCAGAACTACTCGGCGACGGGGCGCAGCCTCGAGGAGCTGGCCGCCGGCCTCACGCCCGACACGATCGGCGAACACCTGTACACGCGGGGCCAGCCCGACCCCGACCTCGTCATCCGGACGAGCGGCGAGCAGCGCCTGAGCGACTTCCTCGTGTGGCAGAGCGCGCACAGCGAGTTCTACTTCGTCGAGGCGCTCGGCCCCGATCTGCGCGAGATCGACTTCCTCCGCGCTATCCGCGACTACACGACGCGCGAACGGCGCTACGGCAAGTAGCCGAAGCGAGCACGACGCAGTCGATTCTCGGATGGGCACGGGCCGAGCGGCGTCGTCACGCGGATCTCGGTCGGACGGGACGAGAATCGACTGCGTTGTGCCAGCGACCGTCACATGCCGTTCACGCGAACGTCACGCGACACACGTGCCGGCGCTCGCGCAAACCCGCGGCTCGGGCGTACCGTCACTCATATCGGGCAAGGCGCCCGTTCGAGTCGGCCCTCAGAAAGCGACTCGCGGACCACGGTCGACTCGACGTAGCCGGGATGGATCCCGGGGCGGGAGTGGGTTGTGACCACGATGAAGACGCAGCAGTCCTCACGTACGCACGACGACCGGGCGGAGGAGCACGACGCCGCACAGGCGCTGCGCACCTACGTGCTCGACACGTCCGTGCTGCTGAGCGATCCGCGCGCCCTGTTCCGTTTCGCCGAGCATTCGCTCGTGATCCCCGTCGTGGTGATCAGCGAGCTCGAGGCGAAGCGGCACGACCCGGAGCTGGGGTACTTCGCACGGCAGGCGCTGCGGCACCTCGACGACCTGCGCGTCGAGCACGGCCGCCTCGACTTCCCGGTCTCGGTCGGCGAGGGCACCCTGAGGGTCGAGCTGAACAACGTCGATCAGGGAGTGCTGCCCCGCGGCATCCGGCTCGCCGACAACGACAGCCGCATTCTCGCCATCGCCTCGAACCTGGCACAGGACGGGCAGGACGTCACGGTCGTGTCGAAGGACCTGCCGATGCGCGTCAAGGCCGCATCGATCGGGCTGCGCGCCGAGGAGTACCTGGCCGAGCAGGCGGTCGACTCCGGATGGACGGGAATCGCCCCGCTCGCCCTCTCGGGCGACGAGATGTCCGATCTGTACGACGCGGAGGTCGGCGTTCACGACGACGTCGTCGGGCTGCCGGTGAACACCGGTCTCGTCATCCAGTCCGAGCGCGGATCGGCGCTCGGTCGGGTCACGGGCGACGGCGAGTTCCGGCTCGTGCGCGGCGACAGCGAAGCCTTCGGCCTCCACGGCCGCTCGGCAGAGCAGCGCATCGCGATCGACCTGCTGCAGGACCCGGACGTCGGGATCGTGTCGCTCGGCGGCAAGGCGGGCACGGGCAAGTCAGCCCTGGCGCTGTGCGCCGGCCTCGAGAACGTGCTCGAGCGGCAGCTGCAGAAGCGGATCATCGTGTTCCGCCCGCTGTTCGCGGTGGGCGGGCAGGACCTCGGCTTCCTGCCGGGCGACCAGGGCGAGAAGATGAACCCCTGGGGCCAGGCGGTCTACGACACCCTCGGTTCGGTGGTCTCCGAGAACGTGATCGACGAGGTCATGGCCCGCGGGCTGATCGAGGTGCTGCCGCTCACCCACATCCGCGGCCGCTCCCTGCACGACGCGTTCGTGATCGTCGACGAGGCGCAGTCGCTCGAGCGCAACGTGCTGCTCACCGTGCTCAGCCGCATCGGTCAGAACTCGAAGGTGGTGCTCACGCACGACGTGCAGCAGCGCGACAACCTGCGGGTCGGGCGCCACGACGGAATCGCGAGCGTGATCGAGACGCTCAAGGGGCACGGGCTGTTCGCGCACGTGACGCTCACGCGCAGCGAGCGCAGCGCGATCGCGGCCCTGGTGACAGACCTGCTGGAGACCGGCGAGCTCTCGTAGGGCGCGCTCCCGCTCGGGTGCGGGAACGACAAGAGCGGGCCGGCCGGTGAGATCACCGACCGGCCCGCTCTCTGCCTCGCTCAGCCCGGGTGCTCGGCGCTGCGCGCCTGCGACCCTCCGTCGCTCGGCATGAGAGCGCAAGCGCTCTCCGCCTCGCTCAGCCCGGGTGCGTCATCGACAGAAGGTCGAGCTTCTCGTCGAGCTGCTCCTCGGTCAGCTCGCCGCGCTCGACGTAGCCGAGGTCGATGACGGCCTCGCGCACGGTGATGCCCTTGGCGACCGAGTGCTTGGCGATCTTCGCGGCGGCTTCATAGCCGATCAGCTTGTTCAGCGGCGTCACGATCGAAGGGCTCTTGCCGGCCAGCTCCGTCAGGCGCTCCAGGTTCGCCTGCAGGCCGTCGACGGTCTTGTCGGCCAGCGCACGCACGGCGTTCGAGATCAGGCGGATCGACTCCAGCAGGGCCGTGCCCATGACGGGGATCGCGACGTTCAGCTCGAACGCTCCCGACGCCCCGGCCCAGGCGATGGTCGCATCGTTTCCGATCACGCGGGCCGCGACCATCAGCGTCGCCTCGGGGATGACCGGGTTGACCTTGCCCGGCATGATCGACGAGCCCGGCTGCAGATCGGGGATGTGGATCTCGCCGAGGCCGGTGTTCGGGCCGGAGCCCATCCAGCGCAGGTCGTTGTTGATCTTCGTCAGCGACACTGCGATGGTGCGCAGCGCGCCCGACGCCTCGACGAGGCCGTCGCGGTTGGCCTGGGCCTCGAAGTGGTCGACCGCCTCTGTGAGCGGCAGCCCCGTCTCGGCGACGAGGTTCGCGATCACCTTCTGGGGGAAGTCCTTCGGCGTGTTGATGCCCGTGCCGGTGGCGGTGCCGCCCTGGGGCACCTCGGCGACGCGCGGGATCGCGGCCTCGACGCGCTCGATGCCGAGGCGCATCTGACGGGCGTAGCCGCCGAACTCCTGGCCGAGCGTGACGGGCGTGGCGTCCATCAGGTGCGTGCGGCCCGACTTGACGACGCTCTTCCACTCCTCGGCCTTGCGCTCGAACGCCTGGGCGATGTGATCGAGGGCCGGCACGAGCTCGGTCAGCAGCGCCTCGGTCACGGCCACGTGCACCGACGTCGGGAACACGTCGTTGGACGATTGCGACGCGTTGACGTGATCGTTGGGGTGCACCTCGCTGCCGAGCTTCTCGGACGCCAGGGTCGAGAGCACCTCGTTCATGTTCATGTTCGACGAGGTGCCCGAGCCGGTCTGGTAGGTGTCGACCGGGAACTCGGCGTCATAGCCGCCGGCGACGACCTGGTCGGCGGCCCAGGCGATCGCGTCGGCGATGTCCGCGTCGAGTGTGCCGAGCTCCTTGTTCGCCAGCGCCGCCGCCTTCTTGATGCGTGCGAGCGCCGCGATGTGGCGCGACTCGAGCCCCGCTCCCGAGATCGGGAAGTTCTCCACCGCACGCTGGGTCTGCGCACGGTAGAGGGCGTTCTTCGGAACACGCACCTCGCCCATCGTGTCGTGCTCGATGCGGTACTCGGTGTCGGACATGTCTCTCCTCGGGTCGGGCCGCGCTCCGTGCGGCGGGTGGGGTCAGCTGCTGATGCCGAGCGAGACGCGTGACTCGACGCGTCCTTCGGCCAGGCGGTAATCGGCGCCGACGACGCCGAGTCGGCCCTCGGCGACGGCCGAGCTGATCAGTTCGGAGCGCTTCATGATCTCCGAGACCGTCTGCTCGAGGTGGCGGCGGCCGACCCGCTCGGCGCTGACGTTCTCCAGGGTGACGCCCTCGGCGGCGCCCTCGCGGACCTCGGCGAGCACCGAGGGGGCGATCGGCGAGATGAGACGCCAGATGGACGGCGCCAGGGGAGGGGCGTCGACGTTGAAGCTGTCGATCGCGCCGCGCACTGCGCCGCAGCCCTCGTGGCTGAGCACGATGATCAGGGGCACGTCGAGGATGTCGACGGCGTACTCGAGCGAGCCGATGATCGACTCGCCCGTGACCTGGCCGGCGTTGCGCACGACGAACAGGTCGCCGAGCCCCAGATCGAAGATGATCTCGGCAGCGAGGCGGGAATCGGAGCACCCGAACAGGACGGCGCGCGGAGCCTGCTGCGTGGCGAGCTCGTGTCGGCGACCGGAGTCCTGGTGGGGGTGGTTCGGGGTCCCGGCGACGAATCGCTGGTTGCCCTCGACCATCGCCTGCCACGCCTCAGCTGGTGTCGTCACTGTGCATCTCCTTCCGTGGTCGGCCCCGGTGGGTCGGCCTTGATCTGGCCTGCGAGCATCCCGGCGAGGTCGGCGGTGACCTCGGCGGATGCGGAGCCCTTCAAGATCGCGTAGCCGTCGCCGAGAGGCGTGCCGATGGCGTACGTGTACCCGGCGTCCTCCTGCGCGGTACCGATCTCGTACACGTTCCACTCGACGCCGTCGATCGTCGTGGTCTCGGCCGGCGCGGCACCGTCGAGCTGTTGCGTCGCCCACGCCTCGTCGCCGTCGAACCCCTGCAACAGCGTGACGTAGTTGCGCTCGTCGGGAGCGAGGTAGACGACCTTCCAGGTGACGATCTGGTCCTGCACCACCTGCGCGAGGTTGACGCCCCACTCGTCGGACAGGTCGGCGACGAGGGGGGCGGTGCCGTAGGCATCCGCCGTGTCGGCTGCGACTGCGTCGACGTCGATCTCCGGCTGCGTCGCCGGGGTGCCGCGCGGCACCCCCCACATCACGACGACGACGATCACGAGCGTGACGCCGAGGGCGATCAGCAGATTGCGGAAGGTCTGGCTGCCGCGGTACGCGGCCGACCTCGCCGCCTTCTGCGCGGCGATCTCGGAAGCGGACTGCTCGGGCAGCTGCGAGGCGCGCGCCATCACTCGGCCTCGCCCGCGTCGGGGCGGGCGGCATCGAGACGGCTCTTCGCGCCGCGCAGCCATTCCTCGCAGCGCGCCGCGAGTGCCTCGCCCCGCTCCCAGAGCGAGAGGGAGTGCTCAAGCGTCGGTGAGCCCTGCTCGAGCTCGGAGACCACGCGGACGAGCTCGTCGCGCGCCTCCTCGAACGAGAGCGAAGAGACGTCTGCGGGCGCGGGCTGATCCGTCATCGCCTCAATCCTATTCCTCTGATCCTGTGTGACCGGCCATGCCTGTGGTGGCCACCGCGCCGTGCGACACGGCGGCGATCGAGCCGTGCTCGACGGTGATCACGAGCTTGGCATCGGCCGGCGCCTGCGTGGCCTCGCGGATGATCGATCCATCGGCTGCCTGGGCGATCGCGTAGCCGCGGGCGAGCGTCGACGCGGGGGAGAGCGCGCGCAGCGACGCGCGCAGCTCATCGGTGCGCGCCCGCGCGCGGCTCAGGGCGCGGTCGATCGAGTCGCGGCCGCGGGAGACGTGGAAGAACAGCTCCTGCGCGCGTTCGCCGACGATGCGGGCGGGGTCGCGCAGTGCGGGTCGGCTGCGCAGCTGCTCGAGCTGGGCGAGATCGCCGCTCACGCGCTGCGTCATGCGCAGCTGCGCGCGCGCACGCAGCTGCGCGATCAGAGCGCGTTGCTCGCCGACATCGGGGACCGTCCGCTTGGCCGCGTCGGTCGGCGTCGACGCGCGCAGGTCGGCGACGTCGTCGAGGAGCGGGTGGTCATTCTCGTGCCCGATGGCGCTGACGACGGGCGTGGATGCGGCGGCGACTGCCCGCACGAGGCGCTCGTCGCTGAAGCCCAGCAGCGTCTGCGGGTCGCCGCCGCCGCGCGCGATGATGATGACGTCGACCGCGTCGTCTGCGTCGAGCCGCTCGAGTGCCGCGAGGATCTCGGGCACGCTGCGGTCGCCCTGTACTGCCGCGTGCTCGGTGCGGAAGCTCACCTCGGGCCAGCGCAGCTCGGCATTGCGGTGCACGTCGCGCTCGGCATCGCTGTGGGCGCCCGTGATCAGCCCGATGCACCGAGGCAGGAACGGCAGCGGGCGCTTGCGCGACGGATCGAACAGCCCCTCCTTCCGCAGCTGCGCGCGCAGCCGCTCGAGGCGCTCGAGCTGGTCGCCCAGCCCGACGTGGCGCATGGAAGCGACTTGGAAGGCGAGCTCGCCGCCCTTGACGTAGTAGTCGGTCTTGACGTTCGCGACGACGGTGTCGCCGATCTTGAGGTCGGACGGGATGCGGCTGCGCACGCTCGACCACACGCGCACCGAGATCTGCGCATCGGTGTGGAGATCCTTCAGGCGGCCGAACGTTGCGCCGGCTCGCACGTTCCACGAGGTGATCTCACCCTCGACCCACACCGACCCCCAGCGCTCGATGAAGCCGCGGATGGTGCGGCCGAGCCGCTCGACCGATGTCGGTGCCTCGGCGGTCGATGCGCTCGGCGCGACGGAATCGGCGGGCGGCGCCTCGCCCGCGACCTCGGTTGCGCTGAAGCTCGTCATCGTCTGCCTTTCGTGGGTTCGGCGAACTCGGCTGTCACTCATTCGCCGGTCGTAGACTGGCCGCGTGAGTTCCACCGCCATCTCGTTGCCCGTACCTCGCGTACCCGCTCGTCGGGAGCGCCTCCAGAATAACGAGGTGCTCGGACACAAGCGCGTTCTCCTCGCCGCGCCTCGCGGTTACTGCGCGGGGGTCGACCGAGCGGTCATCACCGTCGAGAAGGCTCTCGAGCGCTACGGCGCCCCCGTCTACGTCCGCAAGCAGATCGTGCACAACATCCACGTCGTGCGCGAGCTCGAGGCGCGCGGCGCGATCTTCGTCGAAGAGGTCGACGAGGTCCCCGAGGGATCGCACGTCGTCTTCAGCGCGCACGGCGTCTCCCCGGCGGTCGTCGACGCCGCGGCCGACCGCGAGCTGCAGGCGATCGATGCATCGTGCCCGCTCGTGACGAAGGTGCACCGAGAGGCGAAGCGCTTCGCGCGCGACGACTACCGCATCCTGCTCGTCGGCCACGAGGGCCACGAGGAGGTCGAGGGCACGGCGGGCGAGGCACCCGAGCACGTCACGATCGTCAACAACCCCGACGAGGCCGACACGATCGAGGTCGACGACCCCTCGAAGCTCGTCTGGCTCTCGCAGACGACGCTCTCGGTCGACGAGACCATGGAGACCGTGCGACGCCTGCGCGCCCGCTTCCCGCAGCTGCAGGATCCGCCGAGCGACGACATCTGCTACGCGACGCAGAACCGTCAGGTCGCCATCAAGAAGGTGGCGGCCGATGCCGATCTGGTGATCGTCGTGGGCTCGGCGAACTCCTCGAACAGCGTTCGCCTGGTCGAGGTGGCACTTGAGTACGGTGCCAAGGCCGCCTACCGCGTCGACTACGCCGACGAGGTGCGCCAGGAGTGGCTCGACGGCGTCGAGACGGTGGGCATCACGAGCGGCGCGTCGGTGCCCGATGTGCTCGTGCAGCAGCTCCTCGAGGAGCTCGCCGATGCCGGCTACTCCGACGTCGAAGAGGTGCGCACCGCCGAGGAAGACCTGATCTTCTCGCTTCCCAAGGAGCTGCGCGGTGACGCCGGTCCCCGCGGCGGCCGGACGGGAGCGGGCGCGTGAGCGACTCCCGCCCCGCCTACGGCGAGTATGCGACCCCCGAGGAGCAGGCGCGCCGGATGGGCGTCGAGCCGGCGCTCGCACCCGAGCCCGTGAGCGCGCCCGAGCCGCCCGCGCCGCGGTCGGCGGCGCCCGAAGGCGAGCGCAAGCCGCTTCTCGCGCCGCTCACCGGTGCCCGACGCATCGACCGCTTCTTCGCCGTCTTCCTCGTCGCCTGGGGACTCGTGTCGGTCATCCGGGACATCCCGATGCTGATCGACCTGCCGTCGTTCTTCTACGAGGCCTTCGACGCCTGGGGCATCCAGGCCGAGCTGGCCGACCCGTCCGGCGCCCGCGCCTGGGGCACGGCGGCGGCGTTCGTCCTGGGCGTCGGATGGCTGCTCACCGCGCTGTGGACGTGGCAGCGCACCCGCCGCGGGAAGCTGGTGTTCTGGGTGCCTCTCGTCGGCGCCGTCGCGACGTACATCGTCGTCGCCGTGCTGATCAGCATGCCGCTGTCGGCCGACGAGGCGCTGCTGCAGTCGCTCATCGATCAGATGGAAGCGATCACCGCGCCGTAGCGCGTCCTCCGGAGCATCGGTGACATTCGTCACCGATGCTGCGCGCACGCTTGACGCATCCCCGCATCATCGCTGGGATGGGTGCCATGGAGACGTCACACCCTCCCCCTGAGAGCGCCGCATCGGACGACCAGCCGCAGGTCGAGCAGCGCGGGGCGCGCGCACGTGCCGTCGCCCCGGACCTCGCGCGCGGTCTCATGCTGCTGCTGATCGCGCTGGCGAACATCCCCTGGAGTATCTACGGACTCGACACCGACGGAATCAGCCCGCACGGGCACAGCACCGATCTGCTCGATCAGATCTGGCAGGCGTTCGCGATCGTCGCCGTCGACTCGCGGTCGTACCCGCTGTTCGCCTTCCTGTTCGGATACGGCATCTGGCAGCTGTACTCGCGGCAGCGGGCCGCGGGCGTCGACCCGCGCGAGGCGAGGAGGCTGCTCCAGCGGAGGCACGCCTGGATGCTCGCCTTCGGCGCGGTGCACGCCCTGCTGCTGTGGATGGGCGACGTCGTCGGCGCGTACGGGCTGATCGGGCTGATCATCACGTGGCTGTTCCTCGATCGCAGGAACCGCACGCTGATCGTCTGGGCGATCGTGCTCGCCGGACTGCTCGTGCTCGGTTCGCTGTTCCAGGCGATCGGGGGACTCGCCTTCGCGGCGTACGCGAGCTCCGGTGCCGAGGTCGCAGCGATGGCGCTCCCGAACGTCGCCGGCATGGAGTCGTACTGGCTGTCGATGCCCGCCCGGCTGGGCTTCTGGGTCATCGGCACGCTCGGCATGGGAGTCGTCGGCATCGCGGTGCCGGTCGCGATCCTGTGTGCGCTGGTCGCCGCGAGGCACGGGGTGCTGGAGCAGCCCGAGCTGCACAGGCGATTGCTGCGCCGCACGGCCGTGTGGGGCATCCTGATCGGCGTGGTCGGAGGCGTGCCGTCGGCGATCGTGCACCTCAGCGGATCCGACGTGCCCGGATGGGCGTTCCAGGCGCTGCACACGGCCACGGGGATCGCCGGCGGCCTCGGCTACGCGGCGCTGTTCGGCCTGATCGCCGCTCGCGTGAACGCCGCGCGGCCTGGGAGGGCTGCTCGGGCGCTGACGGCGGTCGGCAAGCGCTCGCTGAGCTGCTACCTCGCGCAGTCGGTGCTGATCGTGCCCGTGCTCTCAGCGTGGGGCCTCGGCCTCGGGGGAACGATGACGCAGTGGCAGGGTGCGCTGTATGCGATCGGCGTCTGGCTCGTCACCGTCGTGTTCGCAGTCGCGCTCGAGCGGGCGGGCAAGCGGGGTCCGGCCGAGTGGCTGCTGAGGCGGCTCTCGTACCGCCGGGGGCGCGACGCCGCCCCGGTGCCGGTGACCGGATGAGGGCGCCGGACGGACGACGAACCCCCGGTGTCGAGGCACCGGGGGTTCGTCGTTTCGGGGTCAGCCCTTCGACTGGCCGAACGAGCCCAGCTGCTTGGTGGCCTCGATGACGCGCTGCGCCATGGCGGTCTCGGCGACCTTGCCCCAGGCGCGCGGGTCGTACTTCTTCTTGTTCCCGACCTCGCCGTCGACCTTCAGCACCTCGCCGTAGTTGCTGAACATGTAGTCGGCGATCGCACGCGTGTAGGCGTACTGCGTGTCGGTGTCGATGTTCATCTTGATGACGCCGTTGGCGACCGCCAGGGCGATCTCCTCGTCGGTCGAGCCGCTGCCGCCGTGGAAGACGAGGTCGAGCGGCTTCGCGCCGGTGCCGAACTTCTCGGCGATGCCCGCCTGGATCTCACCGAGCAGCTCGGGGCGGAGCTTGACGTTGCCGGGCTTGTACACGCCGTGCACGTTGCCGAAGGTGAGGGCCGAGAGGTAGCGGCCGTTCTCGCCGAGGCCGAGCGCCTCGACGGCCTTGGTCACGTCGCCGACCGTCGTGTAGAGCGCGTCGTTCGAGCCCTCGTGCTGGACGCCGTCCTCTTCGCCGCCGACGACGCCGATCTCGACCTCGAGGATGCCGCCGATGTTCTTCACGCGGGGGAGGAGGTCCTTGGCGATCGTGATGTTCTCGTCGAGCGGCACGGCCGAGCCGTCCCACATGTGCGACTGGAAGATCGGCTCGCGGCCGGCCTTGACTTCTTCCTCGCTGGCCTCGAGGACCGGCAGGAGGAACGAGTCGAGCGCGTCCTTCGGGCAGTGGTCGGTGTGCACCGCAACGGTGACGGGGTAGTTCTTGGCGACCTCGCGCACGTAGCGCGCCATCGCGATCGCGCCCGTGGCGCGCGCCTTGACGGTCTGGCCGGCGAAGTAGTCGGCGCCGCCGGTGGTCACCTGCAGGATGCCGTCGGAACCGGCCTCGGTCAGGCCCTGCAGGACGGAGTTGATGGTCTGCGAGCTCGAGACGTTGATGGCCGGGTAGGCGAAGGCACCGGCCTTCGCGCGGTCGATCATCTCGGCGTACTGGTCAGGTGTGGCGACGGCCATGGGATTTCCTTCGCGTTCGAGTGGGAGGGAACTCTGCTCACTCTACCGAGTGGCGCCGGATGCCCGTAATGAGCGGGCCGTGGAACGGTTCAGTCCCGGCGCGCCTGAGGAATCTGAAAGAAGCGAGAATCTTTCGCTCATCCGGTTGCATAAATCCTCCGTATTGCGGCCATCGTCAGAATAGAGTCGCCGTATGACGCCTTCTGACGAGATGTTCCCCCTCCGCCCCGACCGCAACATCGCGCTGGAGCTGGTCCGTGCGACCGAGGCCGCCGCGATCCGGTCGGTGCCGTTCATCGGACGAGGGCAGAAGGAGAAGGCCGACGGCGCCGCCGTCGATGCCATGCGGGCGTTCCTCGCGACAGTCGAGTTCGACGGAGTCGTCGTCATCGGCGAGGGGGAGAAGGACGAAGCCCCCATGCTGTTCAACGGCGAGAAGGTCGGCACGGGGCGCGGGCGGGCCTACGACATCGCTGTCGACCCGATCGACGGTACGTCCCTGACGGCCGCCGGCCGCCAGAACGCACTCTCGGTCATCGCGCTCTCCGACCGGGGCACAATGCTCGACGCGTCGAGCGTGTTCTACATGGACAAGCTCGTCACGGGCCCGGCCGGCGTCGGCGTCGTCGACATCGAGCTGCCGATCGGCGAGAACATCCGCCTGCTCGCCAAGGAGCTCGGCAAGCCCGTGGACGAGATGGTCGTGTCGGTGCTGAACCGCCCGCGCCACGAGCAGCTCATCGCCGACATCCGCGAGGCGGGTGCCGGCACGCGGCTGATGTCGGACGGCGACGTCGCAGGCGGCATCAACGCGGCGCGCCACGGTGCGCGCATCGACATGTGCGTCGGCGTCGGCGGCAGCCCGGAGGGCATCGTCACGGCGTGCGCGATCAAGGCGCTGGGCGGGCACATCCAAGGCCGGATGTGGCCGCGCGACGACGATGAGCGCCAGCGCGGCATCGACGCGGGCCTGAAGATGGACTACACCTACGCGGCCGATGAGCTCGTGACGGGAAACAACACCATCTTCGTCGCGACGGGCGTCACCGACGGCCAGCTCGTCGCGGGCGTGAACCGCCAGGGCGACTACGTGTACACCGAATCCGTGGTGCTGCGCGGTCACTCGGGGACCCTGCGCCGCGTCAGCTCGGAGCACCTCGTCTCGAAGTGGTTCTGAGCCGATCGCGATCGGATCGTGACGTGGCGCTGGCCGGTGCCCACCAGGAAGTGATGCAAGAATGAGTCTCGGCGGGAGAGAGACCGTGCCGTGCGGTCCGCCATCGGGGCTGAATGATGACGACTGAGAGTACGAGCGGGCCGGTGACCGGCGCGCAGGCCGTAGTGAAAGACGCTCAGGACCCTTCGCGTCGACCCGATGTGCTCTTCCGAGTCCGCCGTGCGCCCGGCCAGGAGGCCAGCCCGTGGTGGAACATCTGCGCCTTCCTCGTCTTCTCGGGCGCCGTTCTCGGCGTGCTGAGCTTCCTGCCGTAGGTCACACCGTCTCGTCGACGGCGTCGCTCGGCCCGGCCTGATCGAGCAGCTCGGGCGCGGTCAGCCGCCTCGGCGTCTGGTCGACCGGCTCGAGCTCGGTGCGCTGAGCGAGCTTCGTCGCGTCGATCCCGGGGAACTTGCGCGCCGTCGCGAGCACTCGCGTCTCGAGCGAGCCGATCAGCTTGTTGTACGAGTCGACCGTTCGCTCGATCGCCCGACGCATGCCGTCGGCGTGGGTCGAGAGCGTGCCGAGGCGGTCGTAGAGCTCGTTGCCGAGCTCGAACAGTGTGCGCGCCTCGTCGGAGACCTCTTGCTGCGTCCAGGCGTACGCCACCGTCTTGAGGACCGCCCACAGGTTGACGGGAGACGCGAGCGCCACGCGGCGCGAGAACGCGTACTCGAGCAGCGACGGATCTTCTGACAGGGCGGCCGAGAGCACCGACTCGCTCGGGATGAAGCAGACGACGAACTCGGGGCTCGCACCGAGACCCGACCAGTAGGCCTTCTTCGACAGGGCGTCGACGTGCGCGCGCACGGCCTTGACGTGCTTGGACATCAGCGCGGCGCGGCGGGCCGCATCGTCACCCGTCGCCGTCTCGGGGATCGCGCTGGCGTCGAGGAACGCCTCGAGGGGCGCCTTCGCATCGACGGCGATCGAGGTCCCGCCGGGCAGGCGCACGACCATGTCGGGGCGACCGGCGCCGGCGTCTGACGAGATCGACGTCTGCAGGTCGAAGTCGACGCGCTGCAGCAGCCCCGCCTCCTCGACGATGCGGCGCAGCTGCGCCTCGCCCCACGCGCCGCGCGCCGTGGTCGAGCGCAGTGCCCCGGCGAGCGATGCCGTGGTGTCGCGCAGCTGCTCGTCGGCCTTGTGTGCGGCGCGCAGCTGCTCGGCGACCTGCCCGAACTGCTCCTGGCGCTCCTTCTCCATCGACGCGACGCGCTGCTGCATGCGCGCCAGCGTCTCCTGCACGGGTGCGAGGGCCTGCAGCACCGCGCTCTCGCGCTGCTGGCGGGCGGCCGCATCGGCGCGGTCGGCGCGGTCGCGCTCTGCCGCCTCCTGCCTGGCGGCGTCCTGGCGCGAGAGCGCGGCTCGCAGTGCCTCTGACTCCGCGACGGCGGCCGCCAGGCGTGCGCGCGACTCGGCCATCGACTCCGCGACGTGCTGGCTGGCGCGAGCGCGCTCGGCCTCGAGCTCGTGCGCGGCGTCCGACTCGGCGCGGGCCGCGCGGCCGGAACGAGCGAACCAGCCGATCGCGGCGCCCGCGGCGAGGGCGATCAATGCCAGGGCGACGGTGAGAACATCCATGCCACCATCCTGCCGACAGCCTCCGACATCCGTGGTGCGCGGCGCCGCGGGCGTCCATCCGGAGCCTCTCCTCGCGGCCGCACCGCGGTGTTTGTCGGGCGCCCCGCGTAGACTGTGCTCCCGTGGCTTTGACTATCGGAATCGTGGGGCTGCCGAACGTCGGCAAGTCGACCCTCTTCAACGCGCTGACCAAGAACGACGTGCTCGCGGCGAACTACCCGTTCGCGACGATCGAGCCGAACGTCGGCGTCGTCGAACTGCCCGACCCGCGGCTCGACAGGCTCGCCGAGATCTTCGGCTCGCAGCGCATTCTGCCCGCTCCGGTGTCGTTCGTCGACATCGCGGGCATCGTCCGCGGCGCCAGCGAGGGCGAGGGTCTCGGCAACCAGTTCCTCGCGAACATCCGCGAAGCCGACGCCATCGCGCAGGTCGTCCGCGGATTCACCGACGGCGACGTGGTGCACGTCGACGGCAAGGTCGACCCGCACAGCGACATGGAGACGATCAACACCGAGCTGATCCTCGCCGATATGCAGACCCTCGAGAAGGCGGTGCCCCGCCTCGAGAAGGAGGTCAAGGGCAAGAAGACCGACCCGGCCGTCCTCGCGGCCGCGAAGGACGCGGCAGCGATCCTCGAGACCGGCAAGACGCTGTTCCAGGCGGGCTTCGACACCACCCCGATCCGCGAGCTCGGACTTCTCACCGCGAAACCCACGCTGTTCGTCTTCAACGTCGACGAGGGCGTGCTCACCGACGACGCGCGGATGGCCGAGCTCGCCGAGCTCGTCGCACCCGCGAAGGCCGTCTTCCTCGACGCCAAGGTCGAGTCGGAACTGATCGGACTCGAGAAGGACGAAGCGCTCGAGCTGCTGCAGTCGCTCGGCCAGCAGGAATCGGGTCTCGATCAGCTGGCGCGCGTCGGCTTCGAGACGCTGGGACTTCAGACCTACCTGACGGCCGGGCCGAAGGAGGCGCGCGCCTGGACGATCCGCAAGGGCGCGACTGCGCCGCAGGCGGCTGGCGTCATCCACTCCGACTTCGAGCGCGGCTTCATCAAGGCCGAAATCGTGTCGTTCGCCGACCTCGACCAGCACGGCTCGATGAGCGACGCCAAGGCCGCGGGCCGCGTGCGCATGGAGGGCAAGGACTACGTGATGGTCGACGGCGACGTGGTGGAGTTCCGCTTCAACGTTTAGCCGTGACTCGTTCGCACGGGATCGGGGAGGGCTCTGATGATGCTGCCCAGGCAGATGCCGAGGATTGATGGCGGCTCCGTGACCCTGCGTGCGTTTGAGGAGCGAGACGCGGATTTGGTCAGGTCCGTGGCGGGTGACCCGCTGATTCCGCTGATCACGACGGTGCCCACCAGTGGCTCCCGTGAAGATGCGCTTGCCTTCATCTCGAGGCAGCACTCCCGTCTGGCCCAGGGAACCGGGTACTCGTTCGTGATCGCGGATGCTGGCACAGATGAGGCAGTCGGCCAGATAGGGCTCTGGCTCCGCGACATCGGGGAGGGGAGAGCATCCACGGGCTACTGGATCGCTCCGCGGCATCGAGGGCGTGGCCATGCCAGAGCGGCTCTTTCGGCTCTTACTGCCTGGGCTCTAGATTTGGAGGAAGTGCGGCGGTTGCAGCTGTACGTCGAACCTTGGAACGAGGGCTCTTGGCGAACTGCCGAGGCTTGTGGGTATGTGAGGGAGGGTCTGCTGCGATCCTGGCAGCAGGTTGGGCAGGAGCGCCGAGACATGTACTTGTACAGCATCGTCGTCTGAGCAGTTTCCCCACATGAGAGTTGCCGAGCGACCGACGATACTTTAGGGAACATGAGTAGACGTTCGGTCACGAAGGCGGTCGGGTACGTGGTCCACCAAGGGAGGCTGCTTGTGTTCACGCATGACGATTTCCCGATGGAGGTCACCGGTGTTCAGGTGCCCGCTGGGTCGATCGCAGAGGGTGAGTCGCCGGCGGATGCTGTGGTGCGTGAGGTGGGGGAGGAGACCGGTCTCGCAGCCAGTATCGTTCGCTCGCTCGGCGTTGAATCGTACGACATGTGGCCCGCGAAGCCCGAGGTTCACGAACGGCACTTCTTCCAGCTCGAGCTGGTGGATCCGGATGTTCCGGACCGCTGGAAGTGCGGCGAGCGGGATCCGTCCGACGGAGGGGAACCGGTTAATTGGACGTGCTGGTGGATGACGCTGACGGATGCTCACGTACTCTGCGCCGGCTTTGGTGCACGCCTCGGCAGTGTCGACTTCGATCGTCATCTCTGAGGGTGCTTATGTGTGGCGACGTGACGGAGTTCCGGTTCACTGTTTGAATGGTCCGGTCGATGAGTCGCTCAGGTGCTGAGCGGTCACTGGGTCGCAGAGTCGCTCGCGATCGCCTGGAGTGCGGCGAGGTGGGACGACCATTTGGTTCGGCCTTCCGGAGTCAGGCTGAGCCAGGTTCGAGGGCGCTTGCCGACGTACCCCTTTTTGATCGCGACGATGCCGAGTGCCTCGAGTTGCGATGACTGTCGGCTGAGAACGGAGTCGCTCACCTGCAATTGATCTCTGATCGTCGCGAAGTCGACGCTTTCGGCAGCGTTGAGGGCTGCCGCGAGTGAGAACCGAACCGGGTGGGTGAGCGCATCGACAAGTTGGTGTCGGGCGTGTTCTTTCGTCATTGCCTGGCCTCGATCCACGCGCCGACCATGGTGACAGCGGTCAGCAGCGCACACATGGTGACAAGAAACCAGGTTTCGCCAGCGAACCATGTCGATGTGCCGATGATGCCAGCGGCCCAAAGGACCCCCCAAATGATGATCGTGCTGATCCAGCGCTTGCCGAAGCCGCGCTTCACGGAACGGCTGAACACGATCGTGAACACGAGCGACGCGGCGATCCACAGCATCATGAGACTCATCGGCAGTGCGAGCAGGTTGCTCGGCACGTAGGCGAAGGCAGGGAGCGCGAGTGACGACGACGCGCCAAGGGCCAGGAGTCCTGCGATCTGCGGCCAGCTCGCTCCGGACTTGGTTGTCGACTCTGCCTGCGCGGCTTGGGAAAGAAGGGCTTGCGCCTGTTCGGGCGTCAGGTGGGTGGGCGCGTTATCGCTCATCGTGGCTGCGCCTGCGCGATCTTGCGGCGCAGTGATGCACGGATCGCGACCCACATTCCGCCGAGCGCCGCGGCCAGCGTTGCTGCCATGAAGGTCATGCCCGGCGTCTGGGTGACGAGCCCCATGATGAACAGCGCGACCATGCAGGCGATGCCGCCGGCGGGCCCCGCCCAGGACCATTTGAGGCTGCGCTGAAGCTTGTTGATGTCGGGGGAGGTGGTGGTGGAGTTCATGTTGTTGCGGTTCCCTTTCTCGATGGGTTGCTGTGGGAACCACGCTAGCAAGTACTTTCCAATCCCGCAAGTACTTGCGCGGTCGCGCGAGTGCTCACGCGGGTCGACATTGTGCTGTGTAGGAGTCGAATCGGCACGAGAAGGAGGCCGCTGACTTCCCTCGGCCGTCATCGCTGGTGGGTGTTCGCAGAGGTTGTTCCGTGCCGGAACTTGGTCGAATTTCGGTTTAACGTCTAGCGTTATTGACGCATCACGTTATATGATCCTTGTGTGATCAGATCGTTCGCCGACCGCGACACCGAGCACGTGTGGCGTCGCGAACCGGCGAAGAGAATCGATCCGCGTATCCACAAGACGGCGAATCGGAAGTTGCATCTACTGGATGCCGCGCCGACGCTCGACGCGCTACGAGTACCGCCAGGCAACCGGCTGGAAGCGCTCAAAGGCGACCGGGCTGGTCAGCACAGCATCCGGATCAATGACCAGTGGCGGATCTGCTTCCACTGGACCGATGCTGGGCCTGAAGAAGTCGAGATCGTTGACTACCACTGAGGAGGGATCATGTCTGAGAAGCTCTACCCGCCGATTCACCCGGGCGAGGTCCTGATGGAGGACTTCATCGAGGCTTTTGGGATCACGCAGAACAAGCTCGCCGTTTCGATCGGCGTGCCGCCACGTCGTATCAACGAGATCGTGCACGGCAAGCGGGCGATCACGGCCGACACCGCGCTTCGGCTGGCACGCTTCTTCGGAGTGTCGCCGCAGTTCTGGCTCAATCTGCAGACGCGGTACGAGCTGGAGCTCGCCGAGGATCGTGTGTCTGAGCAGATCGCTGCGATCACGCCCTTGCAAGCAGCATGACGCAGCCAGCAGTGCCGGACATCGCCTCCCTGACCGCGCGCATCAAGCGGAAACGCCAGCTTCTCGGGCGGCCCGCGGTCGTCGGTGTGTCCGGATTTGCGGGGTCTGGTAAGAGCACGTTGGTCCGCGCTCTCGTTGAGTCCGAGCCGTCGATGGTGCGCATGCGGGGAGATGATTTCCTGGACCCGTCGAGGTCGCATCACCGGTCCGGAGATTGGGATGGTGTGGAGCGCACTCGCCTCGTCGATGAGGTGCTCGTTCCGTTCCGTGAACGGCGTGGAGGTATGTTCCGTCGATACGACTGGTCTCGTCGCACGCTCGGAGAGCCTGAGTCCGTTCCTACGGGAGATGTCCTGCTGGTCGACCTCATCGGGCTGCTCCATCCCGAAGCGCTGCCCTTTCTGGATCTGAGCGTGTGGATCGATGTCCCACTGACAACAGCTCAGGAGCGGGGGATGCGGCGCGATGAAGCACTCGGTCGTGACTTCGCTCGACTCTGGAACGAAGTATGGGTGCCCAACGAGCTCGACTTCGAGCGCAACTACTCCCCACGGGAACGCGCCGACCTGCTGTACATCGGTTGACCGCTAATCGTGATGTAACTCGGTCGAGTTCCGTTTCTCGAACTAACGTCTGCGGCCTCGATTGTGGCGCGGCGCGCTTGACCTTGACCCTAGGGGGCAAGGTCTACCGTTGTCGCAGGAGGTCCATCATGCGCATCGGAGAACTCGGCGAACGGGCACAGGTGACGGTCAAGGCCGTTCGATACTACGAGCGGCTCGGCCTGGTCGAGGCGGCTCGCGAGCCCAACGGGTACCGGTTGTTCGGCATCTCCCCGCTGAAGACGGGCCGTTGCTCGAATGCCTGGAGCTCGGCCACGAGCACGGCGATGAGTGCGTGAGTTCGCTCGCCGTGTACCGCGACACGATCGCCGACCTCGGCCGCATGATCGACGCGTTGACGCTGCGTCGCGACACACTGAAGCGCCGTCTCGACTGGAGAGCGGATCGCTCGTTCGCGAAGGGGAACGCATTGGCTGACTACACGACGTTGCCCGATGACCTGCCCGTTCCCGCTGACGACGGAGCCGCCGACCAGCTGCCCGGCCGCTCGACGCCTGCGCTGACCCTGCAGACCAGCGATGGTGATCATGTGGACCTGGGAGACCTCGGACTGGGGCGGACTGTGGTCTATCCGTATCCTCTGACGGGACACCCCGGAGCCGACCTGCCGGAGGGGTGGGACGCAATCCCCGGCGCGCGGGGGTGCTCCACCGAGGCGACGCAGTCGAGTTCCGCTTCAGAATTCATCCCTGATCGGAGGACGCTTACATCAGCGCGGTAGCGTAGGCGGCGCACACGGCTCAGCGTTCTGAGGTCGGTGGTGCTGTCAGGACTGATCGCCCGCTGGTGGTCAGACGGAATCAAGCGCCTGACGTTAGAGTGAGGCGCGTGGTGCGAGTTGTCTTCATGTGCGGCCCCGCAGGTTCGGGGAAGTCGACCACGGCGCGCCGTCTCGAGGCGGATGGCATGGTCAGGCTTTCGTTTGACCAGGAGGCGTGGGATCGCGGTATCCGACATATGCCGCTGCTTGAGGATGCACATCGCGATGTGGAGGACCATCTCCGCCGTCGATTGCTTGATCTCATAGGCGAAGAAAAAGATGTCGTTCTCGACTTCTCTTTTTGGTCGCGGGCTATGCGTGACGATTGGCGTCGTCTCCTGGAGCCGTATGGAATTGTCCCGGAGACGATATACATCTGGGCGGATCGCGCGACGTGTCTGGAACGCGTGGCCGCCCGCACCCACGCGCACGGCGATGATTTCGCGTTGAACGCGGATACTGCCGCAGCCTACTTCGACCACTTTGAACCTCCGACTTCTGATGAGGGGCCTGTGAAGATGGTTGTGTCGTAACGGGGCGGCCAGGCAACTCCCCGGAATGCGACGAAACGTGTGCGCGAGTGGAGGCACTCGTGTACCTCCTGGATCGAGAGGTTCGTATCTGTGGCGACGTGGTTGAGTTCCGTTTCAACGTCTGAGTCCCCGGGAGTTCTGCGTCGCGGTTCGGGATCACTCACTCGCCGTGATTGTGACCGTTACGTCTCCTTCGCCGAGCATCTTGCGCATCCGGTCGGCGTCCACGTCAATGATCCGTCCGATCCTGGTGAACGTCCAGGCGTTGGTGTCGTAGTAGATGGCGAGCTTGTCGCCCTGGTAGAGGATGACGTCGCCCGGTCGAGTGGTGATCTGCTCGTCGTTGGTGGGCAGACGCTGGGGGAGCGGCCCCACTTTCTCGAAACCGCCGTAGTCCTCCATCGCGAGTTCGAGGCCGCTATTCCCGACGAGGTCGGCAAATGCGTGCGCGGAGGAGTTATCGGCGAGCTGTAGTTCGAGGTCGTGTCCGTTGACAGAGACGATCATGGTGGTCTTCTCCCGAGCGTTGGTGGGGGTGCTCGATGCGGATGGCACCGGGGTTGCGGACGTGGAAATCGCTGAGCCGTTCGCACTGGATGGGGGTGATTCCGGTGCTGCGGTGCAGGCGACGAGCGCCGAAGCAACGAGCAGGACGGTCGCGGCCCACGCGCCGGCCAGGCGGCGGATGGGCCGGGCATGGGTCAGAGTCACGGTTCGATGTCACGCACTGGGCGTGCGGGAGTTCCGACCGCAACGGTACTGGGGGCGACATCCTTGGTGACGACGGATCCAGCGCCGACGACAGCCCCGTCTCCGATGGTGACTCCGGGCAGGACGGTCACGTTCGCACCCAGCCACGCACCGCGTCCGATGCGCACTGGGGCTGGGTGCATGTCGGCGCGACGCGCCGGGTTGAGGTCGTGGTTGAGGGTCGTGATGACGGCGTTGTGCCCGATCAGCGCGTCGTCGCCGATGTCGATCCCGCCCTGATCTTGGAAGCGGCAGCCGCTGTTGAGGAACACCCGCTCCCCGAAGCGGATGTTGCGGCCGAAGTCCGTGGTGAACGGCGGGAACATCCGGAACGAGGCGGGGACCTGTCGTCCGGTGAGGGCGCTCATCAGCTCCAAGACCTCCTCGGGGGAGCGGTAGGTCCCGTTCAGTTCGGCAGTCAGGCGCAGGGCTTCTTGGCTGGCGGCGTGCATGGCCTGATGGTGCGCCGAGTCCCCGCGGATCGTCTCGCCGACGTCGAGGGCTGCCAGAAGGGCGTCGAGTCCTTCGATGGTCGCAGTCTCCCAGCGGCGATCCGGGGTGCGGTGAGCGGTGTCAGGCATGCTGTCCTCCGAGATGGGTGGTGAAGAACTGCTCGATCGTGTCGAAGGGGATGGCATGCGCGTCGCCTCCGTCGTAGAGGTCGACGTGGCTCGCATCCGGAACGATCACCAGCTCCTTGTTCTCGCCCGTCAGGAGCGCGAAGGCATCCTCACCCATGTAGCGGGAGTGGGCCTTCTCGCCGTGCAGCACCATGACGGCGTTCTCGATCTCGTCGGCGAAGCGCAGTAGGTCGGTGTTCATCCACGACAGGTTCGACGTGATGTTCCAGCCGTCAGTGGAGTTTCCGGAACGCTCGTGGAAGCCACGCACGGTCTTGTAATACGCGTGGTAGTCCACGAGGAACTGCGGTGCGTCAGCGGGCAACTCCTCCGCTACGCCCCCGGCACGCTCGTAGCTGCCGGCGGCGTAGTCGGCCGTCCGCTGCGCGGCGAGGGCCCGACGGGCGGCCATCCGCTGCTCGGCGGAGTCATCGGCATCGTCGTAGCCCTTGGTTGCCACGCGGGTCATGACGTAAGAGGTGGACGCGAGCGTGGCCTTGATCCGGGGATCGAGGGCGGCCGCATTCAGGGCAATGCCGCCCCAACCGCAGATCCCGATGATGCCGATGGCCTCGGGGTCGACATCGTCTCGGGTCGAGAGGGAGTCTACGGCTGCGGAGAAGTCATCAGTGTTGATGTCGGGGGAGGCGAGGCGGCGCGGCGTACCGCCGCTTTCACCGGTGTAGGAAGGGTCGAACGCGACCGTGAGGAAACCGCGCTCGGCCATCGTCTGGGCGTAGAAGCCGGAGGCCTGCTCCTTCACCGCACCGAATGGGCCGGACACGGCCAGCGCGGGGAACGGGCCGGCGCCATCCTTCGGGCGGTAGAGGTCGGCAGCGAGTTCGATGCCGAAGCGGTTGTGGAAGGTCACCTTCTCGTGCTCGACCTGCTCGCTGAGGGGGAAGCTCTTGTCCCACTCGGTGGTCAGCGTGAGGGTTTGGGTCGTCATGGTGGCTCCTGTGGATAGGGGGTGCCGTACAGTGACTACTGTAGAAGTTGAAGTCAACTTGAAGTCAACGTCTGGAGGCGGAGAGCGTGGTTCTCACGATTGGAGAGGTGGCCAAGCGGCTCGGAGTACCCACCTCGACCCTGCGCTACTACGAGTCGGAGGGGCTGCTCCCGGCCGTCGAACGCACGCCCGGCGGGCGTCGGCAGTTCTTCCAGCAGGACGTGGAGGCGTGTCGTGTCATCGAATGCCTGAAGCGCTCCGGGCTTTCCATCAAGCAGATCAAGAACTTCATGGACATGGTCGCCGAGGGGGACGCATCACTGGCGGGGCGGCTGGAACTCTTTCGAGACCGTAAGGAGAGCGTGCAGCGGGAGATCCGGGACCTCGAGCGCGTGCTGAGTGTTCTAGAGTTCAAGACTTGGTACTACGAGCAGGCCGCAGAGGCAGGGGCGGAGGATGCGGTGCGGTCGTTGCCTGTGGCGCAGATCCCTGAACGGCACCGCCCCGCCCAGTCGTACTTGGCCGGCTCGACCGACGTGAATGCGCCACGCTGAACCAATGGCGCATCTGCTTCGTGTGGACCGAGGCGGGACCCGAGGGCGTCACCATCGAGGACTACCACTGAGGTGCACCATGACTGAGAAGCTCTACCCGCCGATCCACCCCGGCGAGATCCTCCAAGAGGACTTCCTGGACGGCTTCGGCATCACGCAACACAGGCTGGCCGTGGCAGTGGGGGTGCCGCCCCGTCGGATCAACGAGATCGTGCACGGCAAGCGCCGGATCACCGCCGACACCGCCCTTCGCCTGGCTCGCTACTTCGGTGTGAGCCCGCAGTTCTGGCTCAACCTACAGGCGCGGTACGACCTGGAGGTCGAGATGGATGCGCTCGGGGACTCCCTCGACAGCATCCAGCCGCTGCAGACGGCATGAGCGGCCGGACGCTTCGAGGGAGTGCCACTCGTCACGGGGGTCAGTCGTCGGCAAGGGATTGGGTTCGTGATTGCGTCGAGGCTGGTCCGCAGCGGGGCTGACGTGCTCGTGACGCACCATCGGCCGCATGACCTGGACCAGCCGTGGTGTGGGGACGACCTGGAGGCAGTGATGCAGGAGCTCGACGCGAATCGTGCTGACTCCAGCCAGCGCGTCGTCGATTTTGCGGTTGATCTGGTTCAAAGCGGCGCTCCCGAGGCTGCCGTGCATCGCGGGCTGTGACGGAGCTCGGCCATCTGGGCATCCTCGTCTGTAACCACGCCCGATCGGGCGGCAATGGGGCCATCGGCGACTTGACCGCCGAGATGCTGGATTTGCATTGGGCGGTCAACGCCCGCTCGTCCCTCCTGCTGGTGCAGTCGTTCGTCAGCCAGCACGATGGGCGAACCGGATGATCCCGCTCGCTTGGTGGAGTGGCTGGTCAGCGATGAGGGCCGTTGGCTGACGGGGCAGGTGCTCAACAGCGAAGGTGGGTTCGCGCGCTGGCGCCCTCCTGCTGACGGTCGGCCGCCGGAAGCCTGAGACGTACCTCCGTGCTGGTCCGCAGTGAACCGAAGCCCTCACGTGTTAGTTGTCTGATTCAGGTGCTGCTGGTTGTCTGATTCAGGTGCTGCTGGTGTGATCCCCCTCGCGCTGTTCGCGCCATGGCGGCCGTTCAAAGACGTCCTTCCTACCCAGAAGGACCCGACGAACCGGTGTACCCCGATGTGCCGTCATGGTTACAAGCTCCGCGACGTGGTGGAGTTCCGCTTCAACGTGTGAGGCACGACGGTTGGTCGCCGGCAGTCGGCGTCCAACTGCCGGCGGCCGACACATGCTCTGTTCGTACGCGGTCGAGCGGACGCGGTGGCGTCCGTATGCTCGACTGCTTCGCAGAATAGCGCCGTATGGCCGTGGGGTCTGCATCGGAAGAGCGGCTCGACGAGCTCGCCGCGCGTGAGCGGGAGGTGCTCGTGTATACAGGACGCGGGCTGTTCAACGCGGAGACCGCCGCGGAGCTGGTCATCTCGGAGAACACCGCGCGTGTGCACGTGCTGCGCATCCTCGCCAAGCTTCAGCTGCGCGACCAGGCCCAAGCGGTCGTTCTTGCCCACCGCCTGGGCCTGGCCCCCGCGTCCGAGTGGGCAAGCGCCCTAGGTGACTTGACGAGCTGGAAAGTCAATGCTTGACTTGCCGACATGGAAAATGACTCTGGTTCGGGGGCCTCTGATGGCGATGCGGCGCGGGAAGCGCTGTCCGCTCTCGATGCTGATGGAGCGCGTCTGGCCCAGCGGGTCATCACGCCCTGGTGGTATCACCCGATCCTCGGCGTCATCGTCGCTCTGATGATCTTCGGGGTTGCGTACCCAGGCGCACTCGGCTTCGGCCTCGTCGCGATCGGAGTCATCGGGATCGCGCTTCTCGTCCGGGTGTACACGCTTCGCACGGGGGTCTGGATCTCGCGGGCCGCCGGCCCCTCCACCCGGCAACTCCAGCGCGTCCTCATGGTCATCAACATCGTCTTGATGGGGACGGCGCTTGCTTTGCGCGTGACGGAACCCGCACCCTGGTGGGCTCTCCTACCTGCGCTGTCGGGCCTCTTCGCGACGTGGGTCATGGGGCGTCACTACGACCGTGAGCTCCGCCGAGAGCTGGCAGGATCGGCGACCGGACCGTGAGCACGAAAGCGCAATTCCACGAGGTCGTCCATGCCCCAACCCGCCTGCGCATCTGTGGGTTGCTGCGCCGCGCCGAGGAATTGGAGTTCTCGGTCATTCGCGATGCGCTCGAGTTGAGCGATGCGAATCTTTCGAAGAACCTCGCCGTCCTCGCCAACGCGGGCCTGGTCTCCGTGCGCAAGGAAGCGTCGGAGAAGCGGTCCGATGCGCGCCGACTGACCTGGGTGGCGCTGACTGGTGCTGGTCGCGAGGTCGTCGAGGAGCACCTGGCTGCGCTCAGAGCGATCGCCGGGTGAACACTGGCGTCGCGGCCGCGCGCGCCCCGGTCTGCTGCCCGACGTAATGCGGATCGACTAGTCGAAGATGATCGCCTCGGCAGACGACACCGCCATTGATCTTCGCGAGGGTGGAGGCATGTCCCTCACCGTCGAACCTTCAAACCTCACGAAGGCCTACGGCGGCCGCATCGTCGTCGACGGTCTCGGCCTGCGCATCCCTGAAGGCAGTGTCTACGGCTTCCTCGGGCCGAATGGCTCGGGCAAATCGACGACCATGAAGATGCTGCTCTCGCTCATCCGTCCCACCAGCGGCGAGGTCGAGGTGCTGGGCCATCCGATGACCCGCAGCACCCGGCGGCAGTTGCCGGGCGGTGTCGGCTCGCTCATCGAGACTCCGCCGGGGTATGCGCACCTGACCGGCGCGGAGAATATGCGCATCGTCCAGCGACTGCTCGGCCTCGACGACGCGCAGGTCGACTTCGCGGTCAAGACCGTGCGGATGTCATCGTCCAGCTCGGCTTCGCCTACTGGGAATGTCTGCAGTGGCCTCTGACGGGAGGGAGTGGACCTGGCGAACAGATGTTTCTCGGTGTGGGGACGTGGTGGAGTTCCGCTTCAACGTGTAGTTCTCGCGCAGAGGACGCCCCCGGTTTCCGTTCTGGAAGGCGGGGGCGTTCTCGTCTGTGATCACAGGTATGGCCGCGTGATCAACTCCAGGTAGTGCCCTGAGGGATCGAGCAGGTACACGCCGCGCCCGCCGTGCTCGCGGTTGATCTCGCCAGCGCGCGTGCGCTGAGGATCCGCCCAGTGCCCGCGTCCGCTCACCGTGATCTGCGTGTATGCCCGATCAAAATGGGCATCGTCGAGCAAGTAGGCGTAGTGCTGCGGCGGGAAGTCGATCGGTGGGGTCGCGAACTGGAGCAGCACCCTGTCGGCGATCTGCACGTTGACGAACGGGCCCCAGGAGGGGGCTTCCTCAGCGTCGAGAAGCTCGCGATAGAACCGGGCGATCTCAGCCGGGTCCGACGAGGCGATGATCGTGTAGGTGAAGTGCGCTGTTGTGGTACTCCTTGTCGTGTGGTGAGCGAAGCGGGGTTCACTCACGCAAGGAGGGGCGCGGATTAGGGAGCGACCAGATAGCCGATCCGGGAGCGGCCACGAGGGACCTGACTGGTCATCATCGCGACCAGCGTAGTCGGTCACCGGGTGCGGTCGCGTGCACCCTCCGCACTTGTCGAAGAGGTTATTCGGCTACGGAACGTGGTGGAGTTTAGGTTTTCGCTTTGATCTCTGGCAGCGACGAACGTGTGCCGGCTAGCAATCTGTTGCCTAGTCGCGCTCGTCGTGCACGTCTGCGCGGCGGCACTAGTTGGGAGCGTGCGGAAGTGGCGTCGTCGCCCGCGCAGAGTAGATCCAGCAGGCGGCGCTCGACGGTGGTGAACTCGTCGCTCGGGCTGCGATCCGTGCGGCGGGTCATGGTTACAGGCTATGGGAATAGCTCGTAGTGGCGGCGAACCGGGATACTGTGATCGGGTGATCGATGACCGAGCCGCGCAACTCTTGCGCGAGCGCCCCGCCGACCGGACGTGGTTGCTGTGTGACGACGTGCCTCGCACCGATTTCGACGAAGCAGCGGCCGCGGCGGGCATCGCACCGATCGGGTGTGCGTGGATTGAGATCGATCAAGAGCGCGCACGGCAGATCCTCGTCCATCTGCTCAGCACTTCGATGGCCCACGGTCACGCGTTGATGCCGGCGCATCGTGCCCGATGGCTCGCAGATCAGTTCCTCAGCAGTGCCGGGAAGTTCGGCACACGATTCGCTACGAATACCGAGGGGCTTCCTGAAGCGAGCGGAGCATCCTGGAAGCCGGCCACAGAGCACGTGTTCGATGCGGGTGTCATCGCATTGGGTAGCTCAGGGGCATCGTGCTACTGGGTAGCGGAAGATAGCTGACCGGGCAGAGCGCACGCGGGCAGGATCTTCCGGCCCCCAGCGCAGATGTTCCTCCGTGCCTGAATGCGGTGGAGTTTCGCTTCAACGTGTGAGCTCCGTGGTTCGACGGCGACGCAGCACCGCGATCGACGAGCCCTTTCCGCGATGGACGCGTGCGCCGTCGAGCGAGGAAGATGGCGGTATGACATCGAGTGCTGACCTCGCCGCACGGATCCGCAAGCTCGGTCTCCCGGAAGCAGTTGCGCGCATTGCGACTGAGGGCGGCGAGTCTGTCAGTCCGGCACTGTTCTATCGTGCCGATGCCGTATTTCGCGAGCCTGCAGAGGAGATCCAGCGCGGAACGGCTGAGGACCTGGTTCCGTTGTGGTCGTGCGGCACGCAGCACGCGTTCGCGGGGCAAGGTCGTTATCTCATCTGGAGGCCCGAGAGCGATGAGCCGGATGCGGTCTTCGCGACGTTCGCAGAGCTTGTGCGGGAACTGCTCACCGACCTCTGGGAAGACGAAGAGGACGAGGGTGAGCGGTCTCGTGTCGCGCATCTGCTGCTTCCTCATGATGAGGCTATCGCGGCTCTCGCCCCTCGCGAGCGCTGAACCGCTGCACGGTCGTTGCCGAGCTCGGCGTGCTCGATCTCTGGGCCGCGGTAAGCGGTGCAGCTCGACCAGCCGGAGCGCTTCGCGGAACTCTGACTGCGGTCTCTGCCGATCCTGGAGCGAGCTCTTCGCTCGACCCCGTCGACTCATTGTCCGGGAATCGCCTGGGGATGGCGTCAGGGCTTCTGATCGGTGAGGCGTGTGAGCCACTCGATGAGCAGCTGCGTCTGAGTCTGCCCGAGCACCTCGGGCTGGGAGGCAGCAATCTCGATGGTGGTCGCCAGGGGAGTCGCGGCTCGCGCGTCCGTGCCGGTGATCGCCGCGATCGTGCCCTCACGGACGGCGGTTGAGAGCGTCGGGTCGGGCTGGGCAAGGATGATCTGGCGCAGCGTGACACCGATGTTGGTGACGAGCACATGCGCAGCGGCCTGATCCGGGGGCACGACAAGGCGGCCCTGGGCGGCAGCGCGGGCTGCGAGGCCGCGCAGGATCTCGCTGGGCCGAGACTGCGCAGCGGGGGAGTAGCCGGGGCGCACCTTCCCGTACATGAGCGTGTAGAAGCCGGGGTTGGCCAGGCCGAAGGAGACGTGTGCGTCCCAGCCGGCTCGGATGTCCTGGATGGGGTCGCCGGAGGACTCCATCGACGCCTTCTGTCCGAGGTACAGGTCGAAGCCGTGCTCGACGACAGCATCGATGAGGCCCTGCTTCGATCCGAAGAAGTGATACAGCGTCGGCATTTTCACGCCGACGGCGTCGCACACGGCCCGCAGGGAGAAGTCCTCCCCTGGGGCGGCGGCGATCAGATCTGCCGCAGCGGCGATCAGCCGTCCTCGTGTATCGCTTCCGACTGCACCTGTCATGCTGATACAGTACCCGATGTAGCAGTGGCATACTGTTACATATCAATGATACGAAGGGCTGACATGACGGACCATACACTCTCCGGCAAGAACGTTCTGATCGCAGGCGGGGCGAAGAACCTCGGCGGCCTCGTCGCCCGCCAGGCTGCGCAGGCCGGCGCAAATGTCGCGATTCACTTCAACTCCGAAGCCAGTCGGGTCGATGCCGAGCAGACGCTAGCGGCTGTCGAAGCGTCCGGCGTCAAGGGGGCGGTCTTCCAGGCCGACCTGACGGTGCCGGCTAACGTCGCCCGCCTGTTTGCGGACGCGGAGGCGGCGATCGGCACGATCGACGTGGCGGTGAACACCGCGGGCAAGGTGCTGCGAAAGCCGATCGTCGAGACCACCGAGGACGAGTACGACTCGATGTTCGACATCAACTCCAAGGCCGCCTACTTCTTCATCCAGGAGGCCGGCAAGCACCTGGCCGACGGCGGGAAGATCATCACGATCGTCACCTCGCTGCTGGCAGCGTTCACCGACGGTTACTCGACCTACGCCGGCGGTAAGTCTCCCGTCGAGCACTTCACCCGCGCCGCGGCCAAGGAGTTCGCGGGCCGCGGGATCTCTGTCACGGCCATCGCGCCGGGCCCGATGGACACGCCTTTCTTCTACGGACAGGAGACCCCGGAGCGAGTCGAGTTCCACAAGTCCCAGGGGATGGGCAACCAGCTCACCAAGATCGAAGACATCGCCCCGATCGTGCGCTTTCTCGCCACCGAGGGCTGGTGGATCACCGGCCAGACCATCCTGGCCAACGGCGGATACACCACCCGCTGAGCCGACATTTCCGCACCGACAACGAGACCATGGAGAATTCCATCATGACCACGCAACAGATTCCTGAGCCGGTCGCGTCATTCCTGGAGCGCGTAAACGCCCACGATGACGAGGCATTCCTCGACGCCTTCACCTCCGCCGGGGCTGTTGACGATTGGGGGCGCACGTTCACCGGCCGGGAGCAGATCAAGGCATGGAGCGATAGAGAGTTCATCGGCTCCCGCGGCACCTTGACTGTCGAAGAGGTTGGAACCACGGGCAGCACGGTGACCGTCATCGGTGACTGGCGTTCCAACCATGCCAACGGCCGTTCGAAGTTTGTCTTCGAGATCGATGGCGACAAGCTCACCAAGATGACCATCCGCGAAGGCTGAAGACCGCGACAGGCGGACGTCGATCCGGTCGACGTCCGCCTGCCGCTGTTGCCGTGCCGAGCCACATTGTGAGGACCCACCGCATGACCATCGTCCCGCTAGCACGCCCCGGGAACCGTCGATCCGAGGTCGGGCCGGTCGAGCTCTTCTTCGACCTCGTCTACGTCTTCGCCATCATCCAGCTCTCACATCTGCTCATCGAGCACCTGTCGTGGACGGGGGCAGCGCAGACCATGGTCGTCTTCGCCGCAGTGTGGTGGGGGTGGAACTACACCGCGTGGGCGATGAACTGGCTCGACCCGTCCCGCACGGCCGTGCACCTGCTCTCCGGGGTGCTCATGCTCGCCGCACTCGGCATGGCCATCGCCATCCCCAGCGCGTTCGGCGACGGCGCATGGCTGTTCGTCGGCTGCTACCTGTTCATGGGGATCCTACGGCCGGTGTTCATGATGATCGCACACCGCGGACAGCAGCTCGCGTCGAACTACCGGATGCTGCTTCTGTGGACCCTCATCGCAGGTGTCTTCTGGGTTGCGGGAGCCGTGCTTCCCGCCGAATGGAGGCTGCTGATCTGGCTCATCGCTGTCCTCATCGACTACGCCGCACCGCTCGCGGACTATTGGATCCCGGGGATCGGTGCCGCGCCCATGAGCGCGTGGGACACCGACGCTGAACACCTCGCCGAACGCAACCGCCTCGTCTTCATCATCGCCCTCGGCGAGTCTGTGCTGCTCATGGGTGGCACAATCGTCACCCACGGACAACTCACAGTCGCTCTGGCGGCGAGCGTGCTGGTGGGCTTCGCCTCCCTGTTCGTCCTCTGGTGGAACTACTTCGCCCTCGCCGGGCCGGAGACCGCGGGCGGTGACTCCTCCACGGGTGCGCTGCGGTCCGCGTACGCCTACGCGCACGCACTCATGGTGCTGGGCGCGATTCTCGTCGCGGTATCCATTGAGCTGCGTCTCTCACACGAGCACCTCACGCCCGCGATCGTCCTCGTCACGGTCGCAGGACCGATCGTCTACCTCATCGGAAACGTCCTGTTCCTGCGCTCCAGGTTCGGTCGATTGGCGCGGTCCCGCTTTATCGCTGTAGGCGTACTCGCCCTCATTGGTCTGGGCGCAGTGCTTCTCGACCATCAGCTGCCGGTGATCCTGCTCAGCGTCTCGGTACTCGCCGTGACCGCCATACTTGCCGCGCGTACAGCTCATCTCAGGCAGACCAGCACACCACACAAATGATCTGCTAGAGCCCGAGATGGTTCTTAGTGCCGGAATGCGGTCGAGTTCCGCTTCAACGTCTAGTGCTGATTGGCTTCGTCGCTCCGGTTTCTTGTGAAGCCGGGAGTGTGCGTGCAGCAGTCGGGGCCGCTGGCGGTTTCCTTGACTCGTCGCATTCGGGACTTTTGGACCGTGTGAGCGGATGGCGTGTCGCTTATCTGCCGAACTGACTGCGCAACGAAGCAATAGATGTGATGGCATGACTTTCGCGTGTGCCGATGTACTTTTCGACCCACGCATAGTAGCGGTGGGCTTCATCCAATAGCCCGGGAATGAAGTCCTGGGGATCGACCCTGACCGTGCGGTGTCCCACTGTGAAGAGCGTCGACTTCCCCTTCGTGGCGAGGCGGAGCGGCGTTGGCTGGCCGGGGAACAGGCTTTCAGATGTGCCTTCCTCGATGAAAGCCTCGACGAGCTCGACGAGCTCAGACCAGATTCCCGTGACTTCATCCCACAGGTCTGCAGGGATCAGCTCGACATCGTGGTAGGTCAGAGCAAGGAGGCCCTCACTTCCGTACGGGTTCTTCTTCAGGCGATTCCGCCAGATGTCAGCTGCTCGTTCCGGCTCACCGAACATGCTGACCAGATACTTATCCGGATGAGCTGCGAAATCATCCAGATCCGTGACTGTGTGGGGGATGAGGATGAAGGGTTCGCTCCGAACGGCTCGCACAGCTTGCTCGTTCATCATTGCGGGGCACCTGGGAATTCAGGCTGATGAACCGGCAGGCTGGTCCGTTCGTGCTTCACCTTCTACCAGGCCCGCGGGTAGTCGAGTGTCAGCAGCATGTCGTCGCGGATGTCGCGCAAGATCGTCTCATCGAGCTCGCCGATCCGGATGCCGCCTGATCGTTGCGGGGTGATGACATCGTTTTCGGGGCTCCACGCGCGGAGGACGGCGATGCGGGAGACGTGCGGGACATGATCGGGCAGTTCGCGGAGCCAGCCGAGCCAGCGTTCCGCGCTGATCTCGCCCTCGTGCGCAGGGTCGGCCCGCCTGCCGATCAGCGAGTCGCAGTCGCACATGCGTGTTGTCAGGGTGAAGACGCGCGAAGATCCGCGCACGCGGCTCGAGCCGATGCTCATCTCTTCGGCGACGGGCGCGACGCCGAGCCGTTCCTCGGTGAATCGCTGGAACTCGGTCGTGAATGCCGCGGCGTTCACCGCCCACAGATTGATCGCGCACATAGCCGATCAGTCTATCGGCACAGGTGACGCGCGACGTCCGTACAGGCGTGCCGCGGAGGCGGGCAGCGAATCGGGATACGGTGATCGAATGATCGGCTCATTGCCGTGCAGGTCCTGCAGTGCGGCGCACATGGTGTGGTCGGCCCCTGGGGAACGAAGGACGGTGGACGATGACCCGGAGCGCGCTGACGCTTGCTGACGTGCTCGCGGCCGGCGACCGCAGCGCGGTTCTGAATATGGTCGCTGCGTGCCCTGCGCCGCGCCGGCAAGCGTTCTGTCGGCCGCTCGTGCCGCAGGCGAAGCTGATCTCGGGCGCGGAGCACGGCACGACGTCCGCGGCGCGGTCGCGCGCGAGTGGGAACCCCGACGAGGCAGATGCGTGGCTCGGCCGGTTGGGTGACGGCCATGCGGATGCGGCGACGGTCGTGATGCTGGGCGCGAAAGCCGCTCCGCAGGCGGCCAAGCTGTGGCCGCTGCCCTTGGACCGGGGCTTCGCAGAAAAGCTCATTCCGGCGCTGTTCCCGAACGACCTCGAGGTCTTCGTCGCTCAGTGGTCGGCGGACTACCTCGCGAATCCGAAGCATGTGGATCGCAACGTCGGGCGTGCGGTGATGTACGAGTGGATCGAGCGGGGGCTCGTCGCGCCCCCGACGCACGACGGTGCGGTGCTGATGCTGATCAGCGGTTGGGCCGATCAGCCGGGGAAACCGCTGCTGCGATGGCTGCTGGCTCATCCGACGGTGACTGCCCACCTCTTCACCCGCATCTTCACCACTGCGGGCGTCAGAGGAGCATCGCTCGCACAGGCTGACGAGCCGTCCGCCGGGCCGCTCCGCAGCATCGTCGTTCCGGGGCTCGTCACGGCCGGGGTGTGGACGGCGCAATTCGTCGCGGACGAAACCCGCAAGGCACTCGGCATGGACCTTCCGCCCTACCAGCGGCGGTGGTTCCTGAAGCTCGCCGACGACCTGGGAGTGTGAGGTCACCTGCGGCCGCGCTCGCTCCACCCGCGGGCAATGTCTTCGGCGAGCAGATCATGGAACGTGACGCTCTGCCGGTGCGAGCGGGAGCGCGCGAGGCGCACCCACACTCCGGGATGGCGAACGCCCGCCTCCGCGATCCAATCGCGAAGCGCGTCGATCGTTGCGAACTCGACGAACTCGAGGCCGTCCGGTGCGTGAGGCATGCGTCAAGCGTCTGGCGCGTACGCGAAGGCAGGTAACAGCGGAGCCCCGCCCGTCGCGCAGCGGCACTCCGAAGTCGACGATCTTGATCACGTGCTCTCGCGATTCTCCGAAATCGAGCAGCCCGTTGCCGTCCTGACGCGTGTCCCAGGGCTCGAAGGTCACCTGGCCCTTCAGCGCGCGCATCTCGCGGAGCGCTTTGACGTCGAACCCGCTCTGGTAGAGCGTGAACGCGAAGTAGTTGCGGGCTTCGATCTCGATAGGCCTCTCCGAGAAGGCCGAACAGCGAACCGTCCTTACCGGCATCCGCCCACCGAGGAATCACCTCGTCCGCGTGCCTGATCATCCCGCCGAAGATGCTGACCACCCACGACCGTTCCTCACGCGTCTGCGCTTGGGCGTAAACGGCTGCGGCCGCGGCCGGATCGACCGCATCGACTGCTCGCTGCATGGGCTCGCGCAGTGGCCACTGCGTGAGCACGAGCCGCGGCTCGGCTTCCCGGTCGAGCGCAGCTTCCAGCGCCGGATCGATCTTCGGCTTGCGTCTTCCGAACAGTCCCATGCGTTCTCCTCATACGTCGTCGTGAGCGCGCTGCTCGCATCGAGTCAATCGGACGCATGAGGCTTACCGATCACAGATGAACGGCAAGTGCGGTTCGCTCTTCGTATACGAGGACTGCCCGGCGTGAGCGAGATCAGAGGGCGAGCGTCAGAAAGGTGCTGTTCGGATCGGGACCGTACTGCGCGAACGGGGCGGATGAAACGAACCCTTCGCTCAGATAGAGCGCGCGGGCCGCCGCGAAGAAGTCCATCGAGCCCGTTTCCAGCGAGATCCGTCTGACGCCGCGGGAACGAGCATCCGCTACTGCGACTCGCAGCATCGCCCGAGCGACGCCCTTCCCGCGGGACTGCGGGGCGGTGCGCATGCTCTTCAGCTCTTCGTGGGTCGTATCGATCCTGACGAGGGCGACCGTGCCGACGAGCTCGGTGGCAAGACGGGCGCACCACAGGCGCACCTCGGGGCGGTTCAGCTCGGCGAGGTCGAGGGCATGGCGCGACTCGGGCGGCGCCGTGGGCCGCATCTCGTCGAGGTGATCCTGGAGGAATCGGGCGAGGACCGGGTCCTCGAAGTCTGCGCGGGTGATGGATACCACTCGGTCATGCTCTCATGCGGCGCGGCCGACGCACGGCCGGATCGGTCTCACCCGTGTCACGGCGAGTGGGTAGGGTGTTCGGATGACCGACTCACCGTCGCAGGCCGTCCCCGCTGCTCGACTTCAGACGTCGAGCGGGGTGCTCTGGATGCTGTTCCTGTCGCCCTTCCTCCTCGCGGCCGGAGCCTTCATCACGGTGGCGATGCTGCCGTTCGTGACCGACCTGCCCGTGAAGGGCGACGCCGTGCTCATGGCGTGGGTCGGTGCGATCCTGCTGTGCCTCGGCGTCACATTCCTCATCGCCGGGATCGTTCTCGTGGGTGTGCGTTCGCTTCTCCAACGCCAGACGGAGCTGCTGCGCACCGCGCAGCCCGAGACTCGCGGAGAGTGATGCTCGCGGTGCACATCGGAGGTCCGAGTGCGCGCTGAACACGAGATGGTCGAGCTGACTGGGCGCCTCGTCTGTACGGGTGACGACGAGGCGGCGACCGTGAGGCGCTATCTCCCGCGGCACATCGAACTCACTCGCGCGGAAGCCGGTTGTGTCCGCTTCGAGGTCGTGCAATCGGACGATCCGCTCGTTTGGTCGGTTACCGAGAGGTTCGCTCATCAGCAGGCGTTCGAAGCGCACCAGGCCCGAGTCCGAGCTAGCGCGTGGGGGCGAGCTACCGCCGGAATCCGGAGGGAATACGTCATCAGCGGGGGAGCCCGTTGACGCCGCGGCTCCGTCACCGACCGGTCGCTTGTTAGCGTCTGAGCATGATCCGCAACGTCCATCAGCGAATCATCCGTGCGGGCGCCGGGGCGGTCGGCGCAGTGCTCGATTCTCTGTCGAGCGAGCAGGATCGGCTGTGGCCGCGGCGGCAATGGCCATCGATGCGCTTGGACGGGCCCCTCGGCATCGGGGCATCCGGTGGGCACGGGCCCGTGCGCTATGTGGTCGAAGAGTACGAGCCGGGCCGGACCGTGCGGTTTCGGTTCACCCGCCCGGCAGGGTTCAGGGGCCATCATGCGTTCCGCATCGCTCCGGCGCCGGATGAGAGCGGAGTGCTGCTCACCCATGAGCTGACGATGACGGTTGTGGGCTCCGCTCGGCTGACCTGGCCGCTCTTCTTCCGTCCGCTCCACGACGCGCTCATCGAGGAGAGCCTGGATCGTGCGATGACTGAAGTCGGCGATGAGCCAGAAGTCGTCGCCGTTCGCTCCCTCTGGGTAAAGACGCTGCGAGCTGTCATGTCGTTGCCGGGGCAGGCCAGATCGATGTGAGCCCTGCTGGATGCTCGCGTACAGCTGCGTCGTCGGCGGTCGAAGACACAGTCGGGAGGAACTGAGCGCGACGCCGGTCCGCTCTGCGCCAGTGAACCTCGGAACTGCTGAGCTTCATTGCTCGCGGCAGCGGACGGGCATGAGCTAGCCTGGCGGTGGCAGCGAATGCTGTCGATCGCACTTCCAAGCACCGAGCTGCTTGAATCATTGCGGAGAGGCCCGACTCGCTCGGGACATGTCCGGATGGGGTGCGGCGCACACGTGCGCCGACTTCAACCACCGATGCACGGCATCGGCTGACGAGAGGACATGACATGACATCGAAGGATGAGAAGAACCTCGCCCAGGTGATCGACAAGATCGCGAAGACGGATGAACCGCAGCGGTCGCTGATGCAGCGAGTGCACGAGGTCATCGTGGCGGCAGCACCCGAGCTGAAGCCGCGGATCTGGTACGGGATGCCGGCCTACGCACGGTCTGCGAGCGAGCCCGCGCTGGTAACGCTGCGCAACGACGAACGCGTCAACCTCGCTCTCACGGAGAAGGTCGCGCTTCGTCCCGCGGGCGGTTCTGACGGGACCCTGATGCCCGCCGCGTGGTACTTCGAAACGATCGACGATCCCACCGAGAAGCGGATCGCGGAGATCGTCCGCTCGGCCGTCGCCTGAGCGAGGCGGATCGACGCGGCCGTCCCGGCTTCTCACGGCCCGACGGCCGTCCACGGACGACCGTCGGGCCGCAGGATGCGACTATGGGGTCACGCCATGTCGCATCAGCCAGGGAGGTCATCGTGGATCAGCGGGTCAGTTTCATCACGCTTGCGGTTTCGGACGTTCGGCGTAGCCGGGAGTTCTACGTCGAAGGGCTCGGGTGGACGCCGATCTTCGAGGCGGATGAGGTGCTGATGTTCCCGGTGGGGGAGCACCTGATCCTGTCTCTGTGGAGCGTCGACGGTTTCACCGCCGAGGTCGGGCACGCGCCGGCTTCGGGAGTCGCACCGATCACGCTGGCGCACAACATGCCGAGCGAATCGGGCGTGGACGAGGTGCTCGCGCTGGCCGCGTCGATCGGCGCGGAGGTCAGCCAGGGCGTGCGGCGCGAGTGGGGCGGGTACTCCGGCTACTTCATCGATCCCGACGGCTTCCGCTGGGAAGTCGCGATGAACCCGGGGCCGACCGGGGACTACGTTCTGCCGTAGGGCACGCGCCGCGCAATCACGACGGCGAGCGCCGACCAAACCAGGAGCAACGATGACCACCACCTCCTTCACAGGCCTCTCGGCCTTTCCGCTGACCCCGTTGAAGGATGACGCGATCGACGAGGGGTCCTTCGTCGGCCTCGTCGAACGCCTCGCCGCGGCCGGCGTCGATTCGATCACGGCTCTCGGTTCGACGGGGTCGTACGCCTATCTCACGCCGGAGGAGCGGGCCCACGTCGCCCAGCTCGCGGTCGAGCACGCCGGCGACACCCCGGTGATCGTCGGGGTGGGGGCACTGCGCACATCTCAGGTGCTCGCCAACGCCGAGGCCGCTCAGGCCGCCGGTGCGGGCGGACTGCTGCTGGCCCCCGTGACGTATCAGCCGCTGACCGACGACGACGTCTTCGAACTGTTCCGCGCCGTCACCGCGGCGACCGACCTGCCGGTGATCGTCTACGACAACCCCGGTACGACCCACGTGGACTTCACCCGCGAGCTCTACGCGCGCATCGCCGACCTGCCGGGCATCGCGTCGATCAAGATCCCTGGTGTTCCCGCCGACCCGGATGCGGCGCGGGAACACGTCGCGGCGATCCGTGCGGCGGTTCCACCGCACGTCACGATCGGTGTGTCGAACGACGCCTTCGCCGCGACCGGGCTCAATGCGGGCTGCGACGCCTGGTACTCCGTCATCGGCGGGACCCTGCCTGAACCGGCGCTCGCGATCGCCCGCGCGGCCCAGCAGGGGAGGGCAGTCGACGCCATCGCGGAGTCTGATCGGCTCGCACCGCTGTGGAGCCTGTTCGCGGAGTTCGGCGGCAGTGCCCGGGTCATCGCCGCGATCGCCGAGCATCTCGGTCTCGCACCGCTCGGGTGCCTGCCGCTGCCGATCCAGCCGCTTCCCGACGAGCAGCGGGCGAGGATCGCCGGCGTGGTGGACGAACTCGGCCTCGGGCAGGGCTCGCCGCCGCGATGATCACGCTCCGGCAAGCGACGCGCGCGCACTACGCGCGTCAGGTGTGCGTGCCGACGTTGATGACGCTGCCCCCAGCGTCCCGGTAGAAGAATCGAGTGACGCCCCAGTCCTCTTCGGTGAGCGGATGCACGATCTCGAGCCCCGCGGCTTCCGCCCGCTCCAGCGCTGCGTGAACGTCGTCGACGAACACCGAGACGTCGGGATTGACAGGACCGGACGCATCGCGCGTCATCACGCTGAGCTGGTGCCCGCGGTCGTCGCCGAGCGTCGCGATCCAGCCATGGTCCATGAGCACGGGCATACCGAGCACCTCGGCGTGCTGGCGGATGGCCTGGTCGATCTCCTCGCGGCTGCCGACGGTCAGATTGGGTACGACACGATCGATGTCCATGCGTTCAGTGAAGCCTGCTTGCAATCGAGTCTCAAGCGTCCGATCGTCTGCACGCAGAGATCCCCGTCGAGACTCGCCTCAACCTGCCGTCGGACCGTCGGACGCCGCAGAATCGGTCAGCGCGGCGGCGTAGGCGCGCATCGAGCGCTGGTACTGGGGGAGCGCATCGATCTGCGCTTCGATCGCGACGCGCAGCGCCTCGTCCTTGCGGCCAGCGCTGTGCAGTGCCAGCGCCAGCACGACTCGTGGGGCCGAGCCGGTCGATTCGTGCACCGGCGCGGCGCTCAGGACGGCGATCGCCTCGTCGAGGCGCCCGAGATTGCGCAGCGTCGATCCGTACTGCACCGCAAGCTGCGCGTGCCGCGCCTCGTCGAGGCCGAGCGTGAGAGCGCGCTCGTACTCGGCCCCCGCCTCGACCTCGAATCCCATCGAGTCGTACATGCCCGCCAGCTCGAACGCGGCGCGGCCGTCGGAGGCCGGGCACGCGTCGGCAAGTTCCTGCATGGCGGCGACGCCCTCCTCGCGACCTAGGGAATCGCATTCGTCCCAGAGCGCTTCGACGGACCGTTCCCACTGCTCCACAGACGTTTCCACGGAGATCAGCTTGTCATGCATCGACGTTCCGGCGAGCAAGCAGTGTCAGTCCGCTCGCCGACGCATCCGGATGCCGGAACGCGCGCAGTGCCGGCTCATCCGTTCGGAACAGGTGAGTCGAGGAGAGTGATCCGGCACCTGCGGGGATCGGGCAGCTCCGCATGGTCATCGCCCCAGGGGATGAAGTCGACGGAGTGCAGCAATCCGTCGACGATCCAGAGCTCGAGCATGCCGACCGAGCCGGATTCATCCTCGACGTCGGCTTCTGCGAGCGGACCGCCGCTGTGTCGGATGTGCGGCGCATCGCCGTCGGCATCCGCGCTGATCAGGAAGCAATCGCAGTCGTCGAACGCGTATCCGCCCCAGGTCGCGGACGCGAGCTGTGCGCGTGCCCGTTCGGATGTCTCAGCGGAGCCGGAGCAGAGAATCTCGAGCAGCTGTCGCTCGGCGGGAAGAAAATCATCGCCGACCCCGCGATCCGATCGGTGAGCCATCCGTCGAGCCTAACGAGCCGGGCGCCTGTCGAACGCGGTGGCTCTGCGATCGAAGCGGGCCGGGACGAGGCGACCGGTTACGCGCTGACGCGGCCCTGCGCTGCCGACGCGATGAGATTGCTCTTCTGCAGCGAAGCGCCGGATCGCAGGGCGGCGCTCCAAGACACGGTGTCGGTGACGGCAGCCCAGTTCGAGTGGAGCAGGGTCATGAGCGATTCATGGAGCCGGCGGGCGGAGACGACGCCGGCCTCGTTTGCCAGGTCGATCGATCCAGTCGCGTCGGAGAGGACTTCGACAGCGAAACCGCGCGGCTCCGCGTCAGCCGCGGAGGCGAGCACGCAGTTGTTGGTCATGTACCCGGCGAGGACGATCGTGTCGACGCCGTGAGCGCGCAGCCAGGCGTCGAGATCGGTTCCCGCGAACACGCTGGCGAACCGCTTGACGATGCGTTTGGCCGCGCTGCGCTCATACGTCGCGATCGAGGGATGGTTCTGATGCGTCCGGGTTCCGACGGCGAAGACTGGGGCGTCGGCATCCCGTTCGTGCTGGACGATCACGGTGGGGATCCCTGCGTCCTCCGCCGCGTCGATCGCGTCCCGAATCCGGTCGATGGACTGCTCGCGGTCGGGGTGCTGGATCGGGAGGCGACCCAAGAAGTACTCCTGTTGAGCATCGATGATGATCAGGGCGCGGTGCGGGATTGTCATGCCTTGCTCCGTCTCAGCTCGCCGGCTTCGTCGCGATGCCGTCGAGCCAGAGCGTCTCTGAGTCGTCGCGGTGCGCGCCGTCCGACCCGACGTGCTTGCTGCTGATCGTCGGCCCCTTCTGGATGACGTGCACGAGCGCCATGCCGTGACCGCGGCCGAGGTCGTAGTCGTCCTTCAGCCAGGTGAGGATCTCGCCCGCCTTCACGTCGTCCTGGTCGAGGCCCTTCTCGTGGGCGATCCCCACGAGCTGGCGGGGTGTGAGGCCGGTTTTCTTCTCGATGGTGTCGAGGTACGCCTGGAACGACATGGATTCTCCCGGTGGTGGAACGGACGAGTTCGGCACCGACCCTACTGCGCCTGTTCCCCTGGCGCGATGGTTCGCAGGGAAAACCCGCGTCACCGCAATCGGAGCTCGATGAGCGGATGGTCGGCGAAGACCTCGAGCACGATCTCGAAGTACGTCGTGCCGGTGCCGTCGCGCAGCGCCGCGAGGTCGGCGGCGAACCGCTCGCCGTTGAACGCGCCGGGCTGCGCGAGCTTGTCGAGCAGCCATCGTTCTGTGGCGCCGACGCCCAGGGCTTCACGGCTGTGCGCGTGATCGAACCACGTGACGACGGCCGGATCGCCGTCGCGACCCTCCGAGTCGAGCCCGTAGAGCACGTCGTTGAGGGCATCGAGGCTCGTGCCCATGCGCCAATCCTCGGCGCGCATGAACTCGCGGTTGAACTGCTCGTAGAGGTCGGCGATCCCGTCGATCTGGGCGCCGTCGATGCGGTATTCGGCCATGGGTCCGTTTCGCCTACACTGAGGAGGCCCTCGGAACGATGACCTCGGTTCGAAGTGTGCCAGAGTCCCCGCCGGTGCGGGGCGGATGTCCGTTGCAGTGAGCGCTCCCGGTCGAGGGAGCGGAGGAGAGTCCCGTCGATGCCTGATCAGCTGCCGCCGTGCCCGGCCTGCGCCGAGGAATACGCATACGAGCAGGGCGCCCTCCTGGTGTGCCCGATGTGCGGCCATGAGTGGCAGCCAGACGCGGACGCCGACGGCGCGGAGTCCGCGGAGCGCGTCTTCACCGACGCCGTCGGGAACGCGCTGGCCGACGGCGACACGGTCTCGGTCGTGAAGGATCTGAAGATCAAGGGCGGCGGAGGCGGCACGGTCAAGGTCGGCACCAAGGTGAAGGGCATCCGCCTGCTGCCGGACGGCGTGGACGGGCACGACATCGACGCCAACGTCCCCGGTTTCGGCCGGATGCAGCTGAAGTCGAGCGTGGTGAAGAAGGTCGGCTGAGCCAGGCGCTCGGCCGCACGACGAAGGGCCAGGCGGGGTGTCGCGGAGGCGCCCGCAACCGCCTTCGCGGCCGGGGACAGGCCGTCCCGTGCGATAGACTAGAGGCAGTACCGCGCGTATAACCGTCAGATCCAGCGTCCATCCCGAGTTCTCGGGACGGGCGCTTTTTCGTGTGCAGAGAGAGTCTTCATGAGCGACCACCACAAGTTCGGCACCCATCTTCCGCGTTCGGCAAAGGAGTCGCTGCTGTTCGTGCTGCTCATCTCCCTGATCTCGGTGAACATCATCCCCGTGCTCATCTCGGGCTTCAGCATCGGCTTCACCCTGGAGATGTGGGTGAGCGTCCTGCGGGTGCTTCCCCTGCTCTGGGTGGTCGTGGTGGCCGTCGTCCTGCTGACGCGCGTTCCCGCGATGCGGCTCACACGACTGGTCGTGCGCGACGGCGACAGCTTCCGGGCGCACATCTTCGCCGACACCATCTGCAGCGTGCTGCTCATCTCGGTGATCCTCAGCGTCGTGGGGCCGTGGGTCGGCACCTGGAGCGTGACGATGGAGCCTCTCGAGCAGTTCTTCGCCGTGTGGCCGCGCAACTTCATGATCGCGTTCGTCGTCGAGGCTCTGCTCGCACAGCCCGTCGCGCGGCTGGTCATGCGCGCCCACCACCGCCGAGCCGACCTCCGTCGCGGTGCGGCTGCGACGGCCTAGGCTGGGCGTCGTACGGAGACCGGACGACGGCGCTGGCCGTCGCCGTCCGGCCGCAGCGGCGGTGATCGTCGGGCGGACGGCGACCCTGGGGGACGAGTGATCAGCTATCTGGATGTGGTGCACCTCGACGAGGAGACGCGGGCGGAGGTCGACGCGCTGCTCGAACGCAGCACGGCGATCTCGCAGATGCCGGAGGATCGCGACCAGATCGCAGCGTGGGAGCAGCTGGCGATCGACTGCGACCGCGTCGGGTTCCCCCACCTCACGACGACCGCGCGCCTGAGCCAGTACCACCTGCTCTCGGGCGGCGGCGACACGGACGAGGCGATCGCCGCGTTCGTGCGGCTCATGCAGGTGATCCGGCAGCACTCCGATCTGATCGACCCCCGCAAGACCGAGATCGTGCTGGGTGAGATCGCGATGGCCGCGATGACGGCGGTCGACGACCCGTCCGTGCCGCTCGAGCGAGTCGAGAAGATGATCGAACTGGTCGATCAGGAGGTGCGCCTGCAGGGCACAGACAGGGCCGGACTGCACTTCGCCCGGGCCGTGGTCGCCTGCGCGCGCGGCGACGCGGGTGAGACGATCGAGCAGCTGGAGCGCTACCGCGCCGAGGGCAGCGAAGGCTGGGACCCGAACAGTCCAGGCATCCTGCAGATGGACGTGCCGCTCGTCGCCAGGTTCGACCCGGCCGCGGCCGACGAGGTGCTCGTGCGCGCCGCACGCACCGTCGGCATCGCGGTCGACGGGTCGGGAGGAGAGGACGGCGAGGACCGGGCGACGCTCAGCGTGCTCCACGCGTTCCTGCTGCGCAGGCAGGGGCGCCACGACGAGGCGTTCCGGATCGCCGACGCGCTGCTCGATTCCCGCTCCATCGACCTGCTGAGGCAGGAGGCGCCGCCCGAGCAGCTCATCCCGGTGCTCGAGAACCGGCCGGACGCCGCCCTCGCGATCGTGGACCACACGCTGGCGAACGTGACGTTCGACGGCAGGGACTGGGAGGTCATCGCGGCGCTCGCCCGCGACCGCGTGCGCGCAGACCCCGGCGGCGTCGAAGGGCGGCTGCTGCGCCGCCTCGCCGACGAGGCGGCGCAGCGTCAGGACCTCCGCGGCGCCACCGACGTGCACTCCGCAGAGCTCGCCGGCTTCTGGTGGGAGGGGCTGGCACCCGGCCAGCCTCCGCGGGAGGAACCAGCGGTCGACGAGGCATGGGCCGACGAGGAGTCCCGCGCCGAGGAGATCATCGCGGCCGGGTGGCTGAAGCGCGCCGGGTGGATCTCGTTCTACGACGCCCCCATCGCGCTGAGCGAGCGCTACGTCGGGCTGATCCACCGCAGCATGGAGCTGGTCTCGGCCGCAGACGCCGCGGCAGCCGATGCCCTCGCGGCGGAGGTGCGCGCCGATGCGGAGCGCCTGCACTGCGCGGCGACGCGCGTCAACGCGGCGCTGTTCCGATCGATGTTCGCGGCCGAGCACGACGACCTCGACGGCATGATCGACGGATTCGCGACGGCGCAGCGCGAGTTCGCTGCCGTTCACGACCGCGTGCCCGACTTCGTCCCGCCGGCGCTGGAGGGCATGTTCGGCCCGGCGATGCAGCTGATGGTCGGCGATCCCGCCGCCTCCTGGCAGCGGATCGGCGAGATCTTCGAGGCGCAGGAGCGCCTCGTGCGCGACACCGGACTGCTGTCGGCGGTGAGCACCAACGTGGCGCGCCTTGAGATCATCGCATCCCTCGGGAGGACGGACGAGGTGCGCGAGCTCGCGGTCGGCATCGTCGAGGCGCTCGGCGCCGAGCCAGGACGGGTGGACGACGTCAAGGTGCTGCTCTCCGTCGTGCGGCTGACAGCCGAACTCGCGCCCGACATCGCCGAGTCGATGGCTGAGGCCGCCGCTTCCGCCGGCGACGCCGAGCAGCGCCGGTCCGCCGAGGTATGGCTGCGGTGGTTCGCGGTGCGCGGCGGCGACGCCGCAGCTGCCGGCGCCGCCGCCGAGGACATGCTCCGCACCATCGAGGAGCTCGGAGGGGACGTCTCCGAGCTCGGCATCGTGCCGGAGCGGGTGGTGGTCGACCTGATCGCGCTCGCCGCGGGCGACCCGCTCCCGGTCCTCGAAGCACTGCTGGCGGAGGCGGCGCCGCTGACCGATGACGACTTCGAGCTGTTCGTCTCGGCGGCGGCGCTGCTGCGCGACCGCGCGCCGGCCGACCCCCGCGCCGCGCAGTTCAGCGAACGGGCCTCCCGGATCGCCCGCGATCGGGACGGGCGCGACGGCGGCGATCGATGGGCGCGGCGGCTCGCGCTGCGGCTGAGCGGTGCGCGGTGAGCGCCGGAAGCGAGACCTTCCGCGTCGACCTGCGCGGCATCGTCGGCATCCTCTCGCACCACCTGTACTCCAGCCCGCGGGTCTATCTGCGCGAGCTCCTCCAGAACGCGCGCGACGCCGTGGTTGCCGGGCGGGAGCTCGATCCGCAGGCGCCAGTCGACATTGCGATCGTCGTCGATCCGGACGACGGCGCCGTCACCGTGCGCGATACCGGAGTCGGACTGACGGAGGACGAGATGCGCGAGGTGCTCGCCACCATCGGCGCGTCGCGCAAGCGGGAGCACCTCGAGGCGACCCGCCGGCGCTTCCTCGGGCAGTTCGGGATCGGCCTGCTGTCCTGCTTCCTCATCGCCGACCGGATCGAGGTGCGCTCGCGAAGCGCGCGCACCGACGATGCTCCCACGCTCGTCTGGGAGGGGCGATCCGACGGCTCGTTCACGATCGCGCCGGCCGACAGCCCGCTCGATGCACCCGGCACCGAGGTGCGGGTGCGCGCACGAACGGATGACCGCGGGTGGGTCGGCGCCGAGCGGGTGCGGCTGCTCGCCGAGCAGTTCGCGGCGCTGCTCGACGTGCCGATCACGATCAGCGTCGGCGCCGACCCGGGCGAGCTGATCAGCCGTCGGACTCCGCCGTGGCGCCGGCCGACGGAAGGCGCGGAGGCGTGGTGCCGCCAGGAGTTCGGGTTCTACCCGCTCGCCGTGCTGCCGATCGACGTCCCTGTGGCCGGCGTGCGCGGCGCCGCCTTCGTCGCGGACACACCGGGCAGGGTCGGGAACCGCCGGGGCGACGCCGTGTGGTCGCACGGCATGTTCGTCGACGGGCGCAATACCCAGCTCGCGCCCGACTGGGCCTACTTCGTCCGGATGGCGGTCGAGGCGGGAGATCTGCCGCTGACCGCGTCGCGGGAGGCGCTCCAGGACGTCGAAGCGCTGCCCGACGTCCGCGAGGAGATCGGCGTGCGGATCCGCGCGGGGATCGCCGAGTTCGCGCGGCGGGATCCGGCCGGCTTCGCGCTGTTTATGCGCACGCACGGCAAGGGGCTGCTCGCCATGGCCGTCACGGACCGCGGCATCCTCGATCTCGTGGTCGAGCACCTGCTGTGGGACACGAGCGAGGGGCCGCTCACCCTGCGCACCGCGCTGTCGGGCTACAGTTCCATCCGCTACACCGGGTCGCACTCCGACTTCGGCACGTTCCGATCGCTGATGGCGGCCAGAGGCACCCTACTGATCGACGGGTCGTACGTCTACGGCACCGAGATCCTCAGTCTGCTGTCGCGCGACGAAGGACGAGCCCGGCTGCTCGGCCGCTTCGATCCGGATGTCGTGCTCTCGCAGCTGGCCGAACCGGACGACGCTGAGCTGTCAGCGCGCCTCGCGCGGCAAGCGGCGCCGATCCTCGCCGAGCTCGGCGCCGAATGGCGCCTGCGCTCGTTCGAGCCGGCGACGGTGCCCGTGCTCTACCTGCCCGGCGACGAACCGGCGGACGAGGACGAGAGCGAACCCGACCCGTGGGAGGAGTTCCTCTCGGACTCGGCGCCGACGCCGAAACAGCCGCTGGCCGTGTTCAACGCGCTCAGCGAGACCGTCCGTTCGCTGGGGGAGATCGACGACCCCGAACTGCTGCGCGAGGCGGTGATCGCCGTGCACACCATCGGCATGCTCACGGCGGGGGAGCACCTCGGACCCCAGCAGGGCGCCATGCTCACCCGGTCGCTGCATTCCCTGCTGGTCGCGGCCGCCGGCAATCGCTGAGCGGCGTCTCCGGGTACGCTCGCATCATGAGCCGTATGGATCGCGTCTTCCGCATGCCGTTCGCCTCGGTGTACCCGCTGTATGTCGAGAAGGTCGCGAAGAAGGGCCGCACCGAGCAGGAGCTGCGCGAGGTGATCTCGTGGCTGACCGGCTTCGACGGCGCAGCGCTCGATGCGCACATCGCCGCCGGCACGACGTTCGAGGACTTCTTCGCCGAAGCGACGCTGGCACCCGGCTCCTCGCTCATCACCGGCGTCATCTGCGGAGTGAGGGTCGAGGAGATCGACGACCCGCTCACGCAGAAGATCCGCTACCTCGACAAGGTGGTCGACGAGCTCGCCCGCGGCAAGACGATCGAGAAGATCGAGCGTGCCTGAGCGCGCCGCGCCGTCTCCCGACCAGCGCGGAGCTTGCATCTGGTTGGATGTAGGTGACCCTTACACGCGTACCGCTCGCGCGTGACGAGACGAACCGCAGAACGGAACCCCGTGACCCAGAACATCTTCGAGCCAGACGACCGCGCGATCCCGTACGTCGACGAGGGATCAGACGGCCCGACCCTGGTGCTCGTGCCCGGCCGCGGTCACGACAGCGAGGCGCTCGGCACGGTCGCCGCCATCCTCGTCGAAGAGGGCTTCCGCATCGTCCGCGTCGGCTACCGCGCGGCCGCCGACGACGCGAGCGTCGCCGAGCTCGCGCAGGACGCGTTCGACGTCATCGACCACCTGGGTCTCGCCGACACGTGGATCGGCGGCCACGGCTTCGGCGGCACGGTCGCCCGCGAGCTCGCGCTCGCGCACCACGAGCGCATCAACGGCGTGCTGCTGCTCGGCGTCGAGGACGTCGACATCGCCCTCGCACCCGACCTGCCCGTCCTGATCTTCCAGGGCTCCGACGACGACGTCACCCCGCACGCCAACGCCGAGAAGCTGCGCGCTTCGGCCCCCGAGCGCGCCAGCATCACGGTCGTGCACGGCGCCGGGCACCTGTTCCCGGCGACCCACCCGCTCGAGACCGCAGAGGACATCGCCGAGTACCTCGACTGGGACTGACCGACCGCCCGCAGCCGTCGCACCGGCGCCGCCTTCGCGGGTTGGCGTTCGGCGCGGCGGGCGCGGCAGAATCGACGTGTGAGACGTGACGATCGCCCCGCCGAGAAGGACCCCGGATGGCGGGGTCGCGAGATCCGGGCCGGCATCGCGGCCTCGGTGTCGGCGGGGCTCGGCATGTTCCCGCTCGGTGTCGCGTTCGGGCTGCTCGTCGTGCAGTCGGGCCTGCCGGCGTGGGTCGCGCCCGCGCTGAGCGTCTTCGGGTACGCCGGCTCGCTCGAGCTGCTGATGGTCGGGCTGATGACGGCGGCGACGCCGCTGCCGACCATCGCTCTCACCACGCTGCTCGTCAACTTCCGCCACGTGTTCTACGCGTTCTCGTTCCCTCTGCGCGCCGTGCGCAATCCGATCGCGCGCGCGTACTCGGTGTACGCGCTCACCGACGAGTCCTACGCCGTGACCGCGACGCGTCCCGAGATCTGGACGGGGCCGCGGCTGATCGCGCTCCAGGTCGTGTTCCAGTGCTACTGGGTCGGCGGGGGACTGGCGGGCATCGCGCTCGCGCAGCTCATCCCGTTCCGGATCGAGGGGCTCGAGTTCGCGCTGTGCGCCCTGTTCGTGACGCTGGTGCTCGACGCCTGCCGCACGCGCGCCGAGGTGCCGTCGCTGCTGCTCGGGCTCGCGAGCTTCGCGATCGCCGTCCTGCTCGTCCCGGCGCAGGCGCTGTTCGCGGCGATGGCGATCTTCCTGGTTCTGCTCGCGGCGCGGTTCGTGCTCGCGCGGCGACGGGGGACGCTGTCGTGACCATCGGCCTCTGGTACATCGTCGCCGTGCTGGCGATCATGTTCGTCATCACGCTCGCGCTGCGAGCCGTGCCGTTCGCGATCCTGAAGCCGCTGCGCGAATCGAGGATCGTGCGGGCGCTGAGTATCTGGATGCCCGTCGGCATCCTGGCGATCCTCACCGTCGCGACCTTCCGGTCGACGATCGCCGAGCACGCCGACTACGTCGTGCCAGCGCTGATCGCCGTCGGCGTCACGATCGGCGCCCACCTCCTCGGCGGGCGCCGGACGCTGCTGAGCGTCGGGCTCGGCACGGTCACGTTCGTCGTGCTCGTGAACGTGCCCATCGGATGACGAAGGGGCCGGCACCGCGCGTCGCGGTGCCGGCCCCTTCGTGCCTCGAGATCAGTGGGCGCCGTGCGGCGCGCCCTCCTCCGACTCCTCGGGCTTGCGGATGAAGAACGCCAGCACGACGGGCACGATCGCGATGATCGTCGCCACGACGAATGCGGCGTGCGTGCCCGGTTCGCCCGCCGCGGCGTCCGAGAGCCCTTCGGCCTGCCCCGAGTGCAGGTACGACGAGTAGATCGCGATCAGCAGCGCGGTTCCCGCGGCGCCGGCCACCTGCTGCATCGTGTTCAGCGCGGCCGAGCCGTGCGAGTAGAACCGTCGCTCGAGCGAGCCGAGCGATGCCGAGAACAGCGGGGTGAACGACGCGGCGAGTCCGAGCGACATCACGATCTGCACGCCGACGAGCACGTAGAACGGCGTCGACTGGCCGACCATCGAGTAGAAGAACATGGCCAGCGCGATCATGATCGAACCGGGGACGAGAAGCGTCTTCGGCCCGCGCGCATCGTAGACGCGGCCCATCACCGGGCCGAGAAGGCCCATGATGACCGAACCCGGCAGCAGCACGAGACCCGACTCGAGCGACGTGAGGCCCGCGACGTCCTGGAGGTACAGGGGCAGCAGCGAGAACGTGCCGAGCATCGAGAACGCCACGATCGCCATGATCACCACGGAGATCGTGTAGTTCTTCGAGCGGAAGATGCGCAGGTCGAGCAGGGCGTCGTCCTTGCGCTGCAGCACGATCTGGCGCCAGGCGAACAGCGCGAGAGCCGCCGCGCCGACGGCGATCAGCGCCCACGCGGGAATTGCGACCGAGCTGCTGCTCTCGCCGCCGAGCTGACTGAGGCCGAACACGAGCCCGCCGAAGCCGAAGGCCGACAGGATGATAGACAGCACGTCGATGGGGGCGTGCGTGGTCTCACCGAGGTTGGTCATCCACTTGGCGCCGATGACCAGAGCCACGATCGCGATGGGCAGGATGATGGCGAACAGCCAGCGCCAGTTGAGGTACTCCAGCACGGCACCGGACAGGGTCGGGCCGAGCGCGGGCGCGAGCGACATGACGAGGCCGACGCGCCCCATCATCCGGCCTCGGGAGTGCGCCGGCACGACGTTCATCATCGTGGTCATCAGCAGCGGCATCATGATGCCGGTGCCGGCCGCCTGCACGATGCGGCCGATGACGAGCAGCGTGAAGCCGGGGGCGACGAGGCACAGCAGGGTGCCGAGGGCGAACGCCGTGATCGCGGCGAGGAAGATCTGCCGCGTCGTGAACCGCACGAGAAGGAAGCCGGTGGTCGGGATGACGACGGCCATGGTCAGCATGAACGCGCTCGTCAGCCATTGGCCGAGCTCGGGAGGCAGTCCGAGGTCGTCGTTGAGGTGGGGGATGGCGATCGCCATCGTGGTCTCGTTGAGAATCGCCACGAAGGCCGCGACGAGCAGCAGCCAGATCACGCGCATGCCGCGCGGATCGATGCCGTTGCTGTCGTGGGAAGGGGTCACGGGGACGGTTCCAGTGGTCGGGGTGGCCATATGGCTCCTCGGGAATATACATGCGATGCCGCTCGCGGAGACGAACGCGGCGAGGTCGCGCAGGCGCCGGATGGAAGAAAAGGGCGACGCGACCGCAACCACAAAGAATAACGAGAGGATGCCTGTGCTATTCCCGAATGCGCGCGATCGGCGCGAACATTCCGACGGAGTTCATCTCGCGCGCTCGGCCTAGGCTGAGGGCGTGAGCATGGGCAGAGGAATGGGCCGCGGGCTGCGACCCGTCGACGAGCGGGCGCTGCGGGAGCAGAACGCCGCGGCGCCGCGCGTCGAGAATCTGGGCCGCCGGGTCGCCGCGCTGTTCGTGCCGTACCGCGGCCGGATCGCCGCGACGGCCGGCCTCGTCATGGCGGGAGCCGCAGTCGGCGTCCTGCCGCCGCTCGTGATCCAGCGGGTGTTCGACGACGCGCTGTTCCCGACGTCGGGCGCCGTGGATCTGTCGCTGCTGGCATGGCTCGTCGGAGCGATGGTGTTCCTGTACGTGCTGGCGGCCGGCCTGGGGGCGATGCAGACGTGGTTCACGTCCAACGTCGGCAACCGGGTGACGGGCGACCTGCGCGTCAAGATGTTCGAGCACCTGCAGTCGATGGAGCTGGGCTTCTTCACCCGCACGAAGACCGGCGAGATCCAGTCGCGCCTGCAGAACGACGTCGGCGGGGTGTCCGGCGTGCTCACGACCACCGTGACGAGCATTCTCGGCAACACCGTCACCGTCATCGCCTCGCTCGTCGCGATGATCCTGATCGACTGGCGCCTCACGCTCATCTCGCTCGTCATCATGCCGCCTCTGGTGTTCGTGCAGCGCAGGGTCGGCCAGGTGCGCGCGCGCATCGCCGCGGAGACGCAGCGATCGCTCAGCGAGCTGACCGCGATCACGCAGGAGACCCTGAGCGTGTCGGGCATCATGCTGTCGAAGTCGTTCAACAGGCAGGCGGCCGAGTCGGAGCGCTACGCGAACGAGAACCGCAACCAGATCCGCTTGCAGGTGCGCCAGGCCATGAGCGGTCAGGTGTTCTTCGCCGTCGTGCACGTGCTGATCTCGAGCGTGCCGGCTGCCATCTACCTCGTCGCCGGTTTCCTGATGGTGGGCGATGCCGGATCGATCACCGCGGGCGCGATCGTCGCCTTCACGACCGTGCAGGCGCGCCTGCTCCAGCCGCTGACGAGTCTGATGCGCGTCGCGCTCGAGGTGCAGACGTCGCAGGCGCTGTTCGCCCGCATCTTCGAGTACCTCGATCTGCGCCCGGCGATCTCCGATGCACCCGATGCGATCGACGCCGCCGACGCTCCCGGTCCGCTCGGGCGCATCGAGTTCGACCGCGTCAGCTTCCGGTACCCCGATGCATCGGCCGAGTCGCGCCCCACGCTCGACGGGGTCTCGTTCGTCGTCGAGCCCGGCCAGCACGTCGCGTTCGTCGGTCCGAGCGGGGCGGGGAAGACGACGGTGCTCTACCTCGCTCCTCGCATGTACGACGCGACGGGCGGCACGGTGAGCTTCGCCGGCGCCGACGTGCGCGCGCTCGACGCCGGGTCGATCATCGACCACGTCGGCATCGTGTCGCAGGAGACGTATCTGTTCCACGCGACCGTGCGCGAGAACCTCGCGTACGCCAAGCCCGACGCCACCGACGCCGAGATCGAGGACGCGTGCCGCCGCGCCAACATCCACCACGTGATCGCGCGCTTCGAGCAGGGCTACGACACCGTGGTCGGGGAGCGGGGATACCGCCTGTCCGGCGGCGAGAAGCAGCGCATCGCGATCGCGCGGGTGCTGCTGAAGGATCCTCCCGTGCTGCTGCTCGACGAGGCGACGAGCGCCCTCGACACCGTGAGCGAGCGCATCGTGCAGGAGGCGATCGACCAGGCGGCCGTCGGGCGCACCACGCTCTCGATCGCCCACCGACTCTCGACCGTGATCGGCGCAGACGTCATCCATGTCGTCGACCGCGGCCGCATCGTCGAATCGGGCACGCACGACGAGCTGGTCGCGCGCGGCGGCCTCTACGCGGGGCTGGCCGCCGAGCAGCTCGGCAGGTGACCCGTCAGAACCCGGTAGCGTCGGCCGCGTCGAGCTCGGCGTTGTAGCGGAACAGGCGCGCGGGGCGGTGCTTGCCCGTGCGGAACTCGTCGGTCGGGATCAGGGCCTCCGACGTCTCGATGAGGCGGCGGAAGTTCGACGGGTCGAGGCGGCGCCCCAGGACGAGCTCGTACACCTCCCGCAGCTCGGTGAGCGTGAAGCGGTCGGGCAGGAGTCCGGCGGCGATGCGGCTGTAGCCGACCTTGTTCCGCAGGCGCCATACCGCGTAGTCCACGATGCGGTTGTGGTCGAACGCGAGCTCCGGCAGGTGGTCTACCGCGAACCACTCGACGTTCTCGGGGGCATCGGCCGAGGCGCGCTGCTCCTCGACGTGGTCCTGCCGCAGCATCGCCCAGTAGACCACCGACACGACGCGCGCGGGGGAGCGGTCGACGTCGCCGAACGCGTAGAGCTGTTCGAGGTAGGTTGGTGCGAGCGCCGTCGTCTCGGCGAGCGTGCGCGAGGCGGCGGAGTCGAGGCCCTCCGCGGCGCCGAGCCAGCCGCCCGGCAGCGCCCACTGGCCGAGGTGCGGCTCGCGCGTGCGCCTCACGAGCGGCAGCATCAGGGTGTCGGCGCCGGCCTCGCCGGCGCGCAGCGAGAAGATCGCGGCCGATACGGCCACCCGGATCCCGTCGTCACTCACGCCTTCGAGAGTACCGACCCCGCCGCACCCGCCCGAATCAGCGTGCCGTCTCGGCCGGCAGGAATCCCTCGGTCCGCAGCGCGGGGATGATCCGGTGCACCATCAGAGGCGCGAGGTCATCGCCTGCGACATCGTCGGGGTCGACCCAGCGGAGCTCTTCGATCTCGGCCGACGGACCGGCGACCTCGACGGGAGGATGCACGAACACTGTGCCGACGACGTCGTAGCCGCCCTCGTTCGCGGCCGGCGCCGTGAACGTGCCGAGCAGCGTCATCCGGTCGGAGTCGAGCGAGACGCCCAGCTCCTCGCGCACCTCGCGCACGGCGGCGTCGAGCGCGCTCTCGCCCGGCTCCGGCTTGCCTCCCGGCTGCATGAACATGCGCGTGCCGCGCTTGCGGACGGCGAGGATGCGCCCGTCCGACGGGTGACGAAGCACGACGGCGCTGACCCGGATGACGCGGTTCTCGTGATCGATCATGGGCGGCGGGCTCCTCGGTGTGAGAACAGGGCCGATTCCGGATGCTCCAGCGCCGCCCGCACGCGCTCGCGCATGTCGGCGTTCAGCCCCGCGCCGTCGAGTCCGGCGACGGGGCACCACCAGGTGCGGACGTTCTCGCCGTCGGCGGGCGAAGGCTCGCCCGAGACGTGGCGCAGCCGGAGCACGATGTCGAGGTACTGCGCCTCGTCGCCGTTGGCGTGGCGCATCGGCGGAAGCGCGTGCACCAGCACGAGAGCCTCAGGCGCTGCTTCGATATCGGTCTCCTCGGCGACCTCGCGAACGGCCGCGTCCGCCGGGTCCTCACCCGGATCGATGATGCCGGTCACGGGGGTGATCATGCCGTTGTCGGCCCGCTCGACGAGCAGCACCGCGTCGTCGCGCACGACGACGGCGGTCACCCCGGTCAGCCACAGCGGTGCGTGCCCGATCTTCTCGCGCAGACGCAGGATGAACTCTGGCGTCGTCATGCCTCCAGCCTAGGCGCGGAGTCAGGGGAGGTAGGGGGCGGCGAGCGGGTAGCCGACGAATGCGATCGTGTCGATCAGCGCGTGGGCGAGCACGAGCGGCATCACCCGGCGCCACCGCAGGGCGCACCAGCCGAACACGAGCCCCATCACGACGTTGCCCGCCGCCATCGCCGGTCCCTGGTAGAGGTGGTACGAGCCGCGCAGCAGGGCCACGGCGACGAGCACGACCCACGGGCGGCTCCAGAGCTGCCCCAGCCGCGTGAGGAAGTAGCCGTTGAGGATGACCTCTTCGAGCAGCCCGGCCCTCGCGGCCGAGAGTACGAGCAGCGGGATCGTCCACCACGCCTGGTCGAGCTCGCCCGCCTGCACCTGCACGGTCAGCCCCATCATCCGACTGGCGGCGTACAGGCCGAGCCCGGGGACGCCGATCGCGGCGACCAGGCTGATCGCGAGCCCGGCGTCGCGCCAGAACCGCGAGAAGTCGAGGCCGATGCGCCGAAGCGCGCTGCGCCCCGGCTCCCACAGCAGGTAGACGACGAGAGCGACGAGGCACAGATCGAAGAAGACGTCGAGCACGCGGGCGACGGCATCCCAGATCGCAGCCTCGTCCTGCGCGGGGTTCAGCGAGGCGCTCTGGTCGCCGATGGGGCCGCGCAGCGCGGCCCGGATGAGCGAGACGATCGAATAGACAGCGGACTTCCCCAGCGTGATGAAGACCACGATGCCGATCTCCCACCACAGCCTGGAGCGGTCGCGGCGGGTGAGCACTGTCGTCGGCTGGGTCATCCAGGCCAGCGTGCCACACGGCCGCGTGAGCAACTCGCGCGGCGGATCGCGACCGCGAACAGCGCGGTCGAGCGAAAGCCCCTCAGACGACGGCCTTTTGAGCACATTGCACAATTCGGACGCGCCCGTGAGTAAATCCTGTGTAACAGTTCACGGCTGACCTTTGGTGGATTCCTTGCGACCGCATAGAGTCACTGGGCAGTCCGTGTACGACAAACGTGCATCGGGCGTTCTTATTCCCTTCCACAAGGAGCAACTGTGAAGCGCAACAAGTTTGCCATCGCGGGTCTCGCTGTTCTCGGTGCGGGTTCGCTCGCCCTGACGGGCTGCGGCCCCGCCGATTCGGGCGACGACAGCGACAAGGCAGCCGGTCCCGAGTTCGGCATCGCTTACAACGCCGACGGCGGCCACCAGGCCTGGGTCGACGCGACCGTCAACTCGATCTCCGGCACGCTCGGCATCAACGCGGTCGGCGTTCCGTACCCCGACTTCGCCGGACTCCGCGAGGAGGTCACCAGCCGCAGCATCAAGAGTGCGTTCCGCACCGGTTGGCAGGCCGACTACCCGGGTCTGTACAACTTCCTCGGCCCGCTCTACGCGTCGAACGCCGGCTCGAACGACGGCGACTACTCGTCGGAGGAGTTCGACTCGCTCCTGGCCAAGGGCATCAGCGAGACCGACCCCGAGAAGGCCAACGCCTTCTACAAGCAGGCTCAGGAGGTCCTCCTGCAGGACCTGCCCGCCATCCCGCTGTGGTACTCCAACGTGGTCGGCGGATACAGCACCGCTGTTGACGACGTGGAGTTCGGCTGGAACTCCGTCCCGGTCTACGAAGGCGTGACCAAGGCGGACGGCGGCGCGATCATCGCGAACGGCTCCGAGCCCCAGAACCCGCTGATCCCGACCAACACCAACGAGACCGGCGGCGGCAAGATCCTCGACTCGATCTTCACCGGCCTGATCTCGTACGAGACCGACGGTGCCGTGCAGAACGACGTCGCCGAGTCGATCACGGTCGATTCGCCGACCGAGCTCACGATCAAGATCCGCAAGGGCCTGAAGTTCACGAACGGTGAGGAGATCACCGCCGACAACTTCATCAACGCGTGGAACTACGGCGCCGAGCAGGAGAACGCCCAGCTGGGTCAGTACTTCTTCGAGGACATCGAGGGCTTCGTCTCCGACGACAACGGCACCGCCGACGACACCAGCGACGACCTCTACGGCGCGCAGGGCGACGGCCTCTCGGGCCTGAAGCAGGTCGACGACTACACGTTCACCGTCACGCTGAACAAGCCGGCCGCCGACTTCGCTCAGCGCCTCGGCTACTCGGCCTACTACCCGCTGCCCGATGTCGCGTTCGACGACATGAAGGCGTTCGGCGAGAGCCCGATCGGCAACGGCCCCTACAAGCTCGCCTCCGACAGCGCGTGGGAGCACGACGTCCAGGTCGAGCTCGCCGTGAACGGCGACTACGACGGCCCCCGCGAGGCGAAGAACGACGGTCTGAAGATCGTCTTCTACACCACGCAGGACGCCGCTTACTCCGACCTGCTCGGCGACAACCTCGACGTGCTGGACGCGATCCCCGACTCGGCGTTCGAGACGTACGAGACCGAGCTCGACGGCCGTTCGGTCAACCAGCCGTCCGCGGTCTTCCAGTCCTTCACCATCGGTGAGTACCAGGAGCACTTCGGCGACGACGAAGAGGGCAAGCTGCGTCGTCAGGCCATCTCGATGGCCATCAACCGCGAGGAGATCACCGACGTGATCTTCCAGGGCACGCGCACCCCGGCCAGCGACTTCACGTCGCCCGTCATCGACGGCTGGAGCGACGCGCTCGAGGGCGGCGAGGTCCTGGAGTACAACCCCGAGAAGGCCAAGGAGCTCTGGGAGCAGGCCAACGAGATCAGCCCCTGGGAGTGACTCACCCCTGACCGCTGACGCATACGAGGCGGTGGCCCCCAGCCACCGCCTCGTATGCTTTTGTCCTGGCCCATCCCATCCACTAAAGGAGGATCGAGGGTGCTCTTCTACATCCTCAAGCGGATCCTGCAGGTCATTCCCGTTTTCCTCGGGGCGACGCTGCTGATCTACTTCATGGTCTTCGCCATGCCGGGCGACCCCATCGCCGCCCTCTTCGGCGATAAGCAACCACCGCAGGCGCTGATCGACGAGATCCGCGCCCGCTACCTGCTCGACGAGCCGTTCGTCGTGCAGTACCTGAACTACCTCGGCGGCATCTTCCGCCTCGACTTCGGCACCACGTTCAGCGGCCAGCCCGTCATCGAGGTGCTGGCGCGCACGTTCCCCGTGACCCTGCGCCTCGCGACCGAGGCGATCGTCGGCGCGTTCATCCTCGCGATCCTGATCGGCGCGCTCTCGGCGTTCTTCAAGAACACCTGGTTCGACCACTCGATGCTCGTCGTCTCGCTGGTCTTCATCGCCGTGCCGTCGTTCGTCATCGCGTTCCTCGCGCAGTTCTTCGTCGGCGTGCAGCTCGGCTGGGCCAGCCCCACCGTCGGTGAGAACAACGGGTGGCTGGGGCTGTGGCTTCCTGCCGTCACCCTGGCGTTCGGCGTGTTCGCGACGAGTATGCGCCTGACGCGCGCCTCGACGATCGAGACGATCGGTCAGGACTGGGTGCGCACCGCGTACGGCAAGGGTCTTCCTCGTCGTCGGGTCATCCCGGTGCACGTGCTGCGCAACTCGCTCATCCCGATGGTCACCGACCTCGGTACGACGTTCGGCATCCTGATGGTCGGCGCGACGGTCACCGAGGGCATCTTCAACATTCCCGGCGTGGGCAACACCCTGTACATGGCGATCATCAAGCACGAGGCTCCGACGATCGTGTCGTTCGTGACGGTGTTCGTCGTCGTGTACGTGCTGATCAACCTGTTGATCGACCTGCTCTACGGCCTGCTCGACCCGAGGATCCGCTATGTCTCGTAACGCACACTTCGTGGCGCCCGTGCAGGGCGCGGATATCGTCGTCGACCGCATCGACGTCGGCGACAAGACCAGCAACCTCTGGCTCGACGCGTGGCGCGACATGCGCCGTCGGCCGCTGTTCTGGATCTCGGCCGTCGTCGCCCTGGTCGTCATCGTGATGGCGATCGTGCCGCAGCTGTTCACCACCATCTCGCCCTCGGGCGGTGCGTGCCAGCTGATGTACAGCAACGGCGGTCCCGAGTCGGGGCACCCGCTCGGCTTCAACCGCCAGGGCTGCGACATCTGGGCCCGTCTGGCCTGGGGCGCGCGCACCTCGGTGGTCGTCGGTCTGCTGGCCACGATCATCGGCACGCTGATCGGCCTCGTGATGGGTGCGTTCGCCGGCTTCTACGGCGGATGGCTCGACTCGCTGCTCTCGCGCGTCGGCGACATCTTCTTCACCGTCCCCTACATCATCGCGGCCATCGTGGTGATGACGGTGATCCCGTCCGACCAGCGCACCATGCTGACGCTCGCGTTCGCGATCGGCGGTTTCGCATGGGCGAGCACCGCACGCATCGTGCGCGCCGAGATCCTGCGCGTGAAGCAGCTTGACTTCGTGATGGCCTCGGTGGCGCTCGGCATGAGCCGGTTCAAGACGATGGTCGTGCACGTGCTGCCCAACTCGATCGCTCCGGTGATCGTGGTCGCCACGCTCGGCCTCGGCCAGAGCATGGTGGCCGAGTCGGTGCTTTCGTTCCTGGGCGTCGGCCTCGGCGGCGACACCGTCTCGTGGGGTGCGGACATCAGCCAGGCGCAGACGACCATCCGCACCAACCCCGAGTCGCTTCTGTGGCCGTCGCTGGCGCTGACGATCGCGGTGCTGGCGTTCATCATGCTGGGCGAGGTTCTGCGCGACGCCCTCGACCCGAAGGCGAGGGCGCAGCGATGAGTGGCAACGACGTGAGTGAGAACCCTGTGACGGAGAACACGCTGCTGAGCGTGCGGGATCTGCGGATCTCGTTCGGCAAGGGCAAGAACCAGCGCGAGGTCGTGCACGGCGTCGACTTCGACGTGTACGAGGGCGAGACGGTCGCGATCGTCGGAGAGTCGGGGTCGGGCAAGTCGACCACGGCGACCGCGGTCATCGACCTTCTTCCCGGCACCGGCAAGGTGACAGGCGGCTCGGTGACTCTCGAGGGGCGCGAGCTCGTCGGGATGCGCCGCAGCGCCATGGAGCGCCTGCGCGGCCGCGAGATCGGCTACGTCCCGCAGGACCCGATGTCGAACCTCAACCCGGTGTGGTCGATCGGCTTCCAGGTGAAGGAGACGATCAAGGCCAACGGGCTGGCGCACAACCGCAAGGACGTGCACGCCATGGCGGTCGAGGTCCTGCAGAACGCGGGCCTCGCCGATGCGGCGCGGCGCATGCACCAGTTCCCCCACCAGTTCTCGGGCGGCATGCGCCAGCGAGCGCTGATCGGCATCGGCCTCGCGGCCGACCCGAAGCTCCTGATCGCCGACGAGCCGACCAGCGCGCTCGACGTGACGGTGCAGAAGGTCATCCTCGACCACCTGGCGACGCTCACGCGCGACAAGGGCACCAGCGTGCTCTTCATCACGCACGACCTGGGGCTCGCCGCCGAGCGCGCCGACCGGATCATCGTGATGAGCCGCGGCGAGATCGTCGAGTCGGGCCCCAGCCGCGAGATCCTGCGGGCTCCGCAGCACCCGTACACCCAGCGCCTCGTCGCGGCGGCCCCGAGCCTCGCGTCGAAGCGCATCCAGGCGCAGGTGCGCGAATCGGGCGACTTCACCAGCACCTCGACGCTCACCGACAGCGCGCCGGTGGTCGAGGTGCGCGATCTCGTCAAGGAGTACCAGATCCGCAAGGGCGGGTTCCGCAGCGAGCCCTTCCGTGCGGTCGACGAGGTGTCGTTCCAGATTCCGCGCGGGCGCACGCTCGCGCTGGTCGGCGAGTCGGGCTCCGGCAAGTCGACCGTCGCGAAGATGGTGCTCCAGCTCGAGAAGCCGACTTCAGGGTCGGTGCTGATCGAGGGGCGCGACGCCACCGAGATGTCGCGTAAGGACGTGTTCGAGCTGCGCGGGCGCATGCAGCCCGTGTTCCAGGACCCGTACGGCTCGCTCGATCCGATGCGATCGCTCGGCTCGCTCATCGCCGAGCCGCTGGTGATCCACGGCATCGGCGATGCGGCCTCTCGCCGCGAGCGGGTGTTCGAGCTGCTCGACCAGGTCGCGCTGCCGAAGGAGCTCGCGTACCGGTACCCGAACGAGCTGTCGGGCGGGCAGCGCCAGCGCATCGCCGTGGCGCGCGCTCTGGCGCTGAAGCCCTCGATCGTGGTGCTCGACGAGGCCGTGTCCGCGCTCGACGTGCTGGTGCAGGATCAGATCCTGCAGCTGCTGAACGAGCTCCAGGCCGAGCTGAACCTGACGTACCTGTTCATCACGCACGACCTCGCCGTCGTGCGCGTGGCCGCCGACCTGGTGGCCGTGATGGAGAAGGGCCGCATCGTCGAGCAGGGTTCGGTCGACCGCGTGTTCGACTCGCCCGAGCAGGCGTACACCGAGCGCCTGCTGGGAGCGATCCCCGGTCGCGACCTGGCTCTCGGCGCCGGCTGAGCACTCTCATCCGGATGAAGCCGGGCGCCCCGTATTCGGGGCGCCCGGCTTTCGTCTATACAGTGGGGGGATGTCCGAGGCTTCCGCACCAGAGCAGCGCGCCGTCTTCCGATCGGGCGGCGGCGTCGTGTGGATGTGGGTCGTCGGCATCGTCGCCGCTCTGCTGATGGGCGACCTGCTCATCCGGGGCTCTCTCCCGCAGCTGCTGCTGGTCGCGCCGTGGCTGCTCGTGGTCGTCTGGTTCGTCTACGTGTTCCTGTTCGCCCCGCGCATCACGGCGACGCCGGACGGGGTCGCCGTGCACAACGTGCTGAAGACCACGAACCTGAGCTGGGGAGCCGTTCGCGAGGTGCGGGCGCGCTGGCAGGTCGAGTTCGTGGTGTCCGACGAGGTCGGCGGGGGAGTGCTGCAGGCGTGGGGTGCGCCGACGCAGCGGCCGTCGCGCTCCGCCAAGCGCGAGCACCCGAGCGCCACCCACCTGGAGCGGTTGCGCGCGATGCTCGATGAGGCCGAGCCGCAGACGGCCGCGCGCTCGATCGCGTGGGACACGGCGGGCATCGTCGCGGGAGCCGTCGTCGTCGCCTGGCTGGTCGTTTCGATCGCGATCGCGCTCTGACGGGCGCTTTCTGTTCATAGGCTGACCGGCGCGTCGCGGATGCGCTGTACCATGGAACGTCCCATTCTCGGGGCGACAATCCCCTCACGGCAAGGAACTCCATGGCGCACGCCCTCCGTACTGACCTGAGAAACGTCGCAATCGTCGCGCACGTCGACCACGGCAAGACCACGCTGGTCGACGCCATGCTCCGGCAGACGGGGTCCTTCGGCGACCACGAGCACGTCGACGAGCGCGCGATGGACTCGAACGATCTCGAGCGTGAGAAGGGCATCACGATCCTCGCCAAGAACACGGCGATCACCTACAACGGCGAGCACACCGAGGCTCCCGTCACGATCAACGTGATCGACACCCCGGGCCACGCCGACTTCGGCGGCGAGGTCGAGCGCGGCCTGTCGATGGTGCACGGCGTGGTGCTGCTGGTCGACGCCTCCGAGGGGCCGCTGCCGCAGACCCGCTTCGTGCTGCGCAAGGCGCTCGAGGCGAAGCTGCCCGTGATCCTGCTGATCAACAAGACCGACCGCCCCGACGCGCGCATCGAGGAGGTCGAGGGCGAGGCCCAGGACCTGCTGCTCGGCCTCGCGGGCGACCTCGCCGACGACGTGCCCGACCTCGACGTCGACGCGCTGCTCGACGTTCCCGTCGTGTACGCGTCGGGCCGCGCCGGCATCGCCAGCGCCACGCGCCCCGAGAACGGCACGCTGCCGGACGGCGACAGCCTCGAGCCGCTGTTCGACGCGATCCTGAAGCACGTCCCCGCCCCGTCGTACGACGACGAGGCTCCGCTGCAGGCATGGGTCACCAACCTCGACTCCTCGGCGTTCCTCGGCCGCCTCGCGCTGCTGCGCATCTTCAACGGCACGCTCAAGAAGGGGCAGACCGTTGCCTGGGTGCGCAGCGACGGCACCACGCAGAACGCGCGCATCACCGAGCTGCTGATGACGAAGGCGCTCGAGCGCTTCCCCGCCGAGTCGGCCGGTCCCGGCGACATCGCCGTGATCGCCGGCTTCGAGGACATCATGATCGGCGAGACGATCGCCGACCCGAACGACGTGCGTCCGCTGCCGCAGATCGAGATCGACGAGCCGAGCATCTCGATGACGATCGGCACCAACACCTCGCCGCTCGTCGGCAAGGTCAAGGGCCACAAGCTCACCGCCCGCATGGTGAAGGACCGCCTCGACCGCGAGCTGATCGGCAACATGTCGATCCGCGTCAACGACATCGGGCGCCCCGACGCCTGGGAGGTCCAGGGCCGCGGCGAGCTGCAGCTGGCAATCCTGGTCGAGAACATGCGCCGCGAGGGCTTCGAGCTCACCGTCGGCAAGCCGCAGGTGGTCACCCGCCGCGACGAGAACGGCACGCTGACCGAGCCCTTCGAGGAGCTCACGATCGACGCTCCCGAGGAGTACCTCGGCGCGATCACGCAGCTGCTCGCCGCCCGCAAGGGCCGCATGGAGGGCATGACGAACCACGGCTCCGGCTGGGTGCGCATGGAGTTCATCGTCCCGAGCCGCGGCCTCATCGGCTTCCGCACGCAGTTCCTGTCGATCACGCGCGGCACGGGCATCGCGAACTCGCTCTCGCACGGCTACGCGCCGTGGGCCGGCGCCATCGACGCGCGTGCGCAGGGCTCGATCGTCGCCGACCGCTCGGGCGTGGCGACGCCGTTCGCGATGATCGCCCTGCAGGAGCGCATGTCGTTCTTCGTGAAGCCGACCCAGGAGGTCTACGAGGGCATGGTCGTCGGCGAGAACTCGCGCGCCGACGACATGGACGTGAACATCACCAAGGAGAAGAAGCTCACCAACATGCGTTCGGCCACCGCCGACACGTTCGAGTCGATGACGCCGCCGCGCATCCTCTCGCTGGAGGAGAGCCTCGAGTTCGCCGCAGAGGACGAGTGCGTCGAGGTGACGCCCGAGGTGGTGCGCATCCGCAAGGTCGTGCTCGACGCGACGACGCGCGGTCGCGACGCGTCGCGCCGCAAGCGCCAGGACGCGAACGCGTAACGACCGAACGAGGGGCGGGGGAGCGGATGCTCCTCCGCCCCTCGCCGCGCTGTCAGCGCGGCACAAGCGCCGCGCGACTAAGCTCGCGTGGCAGAGGGCGCCGACGCGTGGTCGGCGCGAGCAGCGGCGTGCGGAGGAATGCACATGGAGTGGTTGATGAAGGCGCTCACCTGGTTGGGCGCGCTCATCGCCGGTGCCGTGTTCGGTATGGCGGGCACGATCAGCTACGCATCGCTCGACGTGGGCGTGCCCCTCGGATTCCTCGTCGCGGCGCTGTCGTGCCTCGGCCTCCTTCTCGCCGTGCGGCTGCTGTCAGAGGATCGGGGTGCCGTCCTGGCCGCAGGCGCCGGCATGCTGCTCGCGCTGTTCCTGTTCTCGGGGCGGGGTCCCGGCGGCTCCGTCGTCGTTCCGCAGGCGGCAGAGGGCGAGCTGCCCCTCGGCATCATGTGGACGATCGCGCTGTCGGCGATCGTGCTGCTGGTCGTCGCGTGGCCCGACTTCCGCAAGGCGCGCGCCGCGCATGCCGCTCAGGTCGAGCGAGTTCTCGCGGCCGAACGAGCGGATGAGGCTGACACGGCGAGCGAGGCGCGGTAGCCCCGCCGATCGCCCTGCCTCGGAACCGTCGATCCGGCAGCCGCGCCGTCCGGCGAGGCCGACCCCACGGCGCGAACGCTCAGCGTGCCGCCGTAGACTCGACCATGTGACTTACGTGATTGCTCTTCCTTGCGTCGATGTCAAGGATCGGGCCTGCATCGACGAGTGCCCGGTCGACTGCATCTACGAGGGCGAGCGCAGCCTCTACATCCACCCCGACGAGTGCGTCGACTGCGGTGCGTGCGAGCCCGTGTGCCCCGTGGAGGCGATCTACTACGAGGACGACCTGCCCGACGAGTGGCAGGACTACTACAAGGCCAACGTCGAGTTCTTCGACGAGGTCGGCTCGCCCGGCGGCGCGGCCAAGGTCGGCGTGATCCCCAAGGACCACCCCGTGATCTCGGCCCTTCCTCCGCAGGCGTAGCCGTGTCGATCAACGATCTCGACGACTACCCCTGGGACAAGGTCGTTCCGTTCCGCGAGCGCGCCGAGGCCCACCCAGGCGGCATCTGCGACCTGTCGATCGGCTCGCCCGTCGACCCGACGCCGCGGATCGTGCGCGACGCGATCGTCGCGGCGACCGACGCGCACGCCTACCCGACGACGAACGGCACGCTCGACCTCCGAGAGGCGATCTGCTCCTGGTACGAGCGCCGGCGCGGCGTCAGCGGCCTCGAGCCGCGCAACGTGCTGCCGACGATCGGCTCCAAGGAGCTCGTCGCGCTGCTGCCGACCCTGCTCGGGCTCGGAGCGGGCGACGTCGTCGTGCACCCGCGCGCCGCGTACCCGACCTACGCCGTCGGCGCAGCGGTCGCCGGAGCGACGGCGGTCGCCGCTGACGACCCCGCCGACTGGCCGGAGGGCACGAAGCTCGTGTGGGTGAATTCGCCGGGCAACCCCGACGGCCGCGTCTGGGGCGTCGACGAGCTGCGGGCCGCCGTGGAGCGCGCCCGCGAGATCGGCGCCGTGCTCGCCAGCGACGAGTGCTACGCCGAGCTGGGCTGGGACGGTGAGTGGGCGACCGAGCGGGTGCCGAGCGTTCTCGATCCGCGCGTCGCGGGGGACTCCCGTGCCAACCTGCTGAGCGTCTACTCGCTGAGCAAGCAGTCGAACCTCGCCGGCTACCGCGCCGCGTTCCTGGCGGGCTGCGGCAAGATCGTCGCCGGCCTGCTGAAGAACCGCAAGCACCTCGGGCTGATGCTGCCGGCTCCCGTTCAGCACGCCATGGCCGTCGCTCTCGGCGACGACGCCCACGTCGTCGAGCAGAAGGAGCTCTACCGCGCGCGCCGCGACGTCCTGCGGCCGGCGATCGAGGCGGCGGGGTTCCGCATCGACCGCAGCGAGGCGGGGCTCTACCTGTGGGCGACCGAGGGGCGCGACGCGTGGGAGAGCCTCGGCCGCCTGGCCGACCTCGGAATCCTCGCGGGCCCCGGCGTCTTCTACGGCGACGAGAACGCTCAGCACGTGCGCTTCTCGCTGACCGCGACCGATGAGCGCATCCGCGCCGCGGCCGACCGCCTGCGCGCCGGCTGACGCCTGCGACGGCACCGGCTGACCCTCCGAGCGAGGGCGGCCGGTTTCTTTTCCCGGCCCTGCGCCCGCTAGGCTGGCCGGGGCCGCCGTGTGTGATCCGCGCGGCAGCTACGAACGCGATTGACGATGATTCGCAAGGAGAACCCGTGAGCGACGCTGCGAGCCTGCCCGAGAAGGCAACACTGACCATCGGCGACAAGACCGCCGAGTTCCCGGTGCTGCCGGCGGTCGACGGCCACCCGTCGATCGATGTCTCGACGCTGACCCGCCAGACCGGCTACACGGCCCTGGACTACGGCTTCGTCAACACCGCGTCGACGCGCTCCGACATCACCTTCATCGACGGCGAGAAGGGCATCCTGCGCTACCGCGGCTACCCGATCGACGAGCTGGCCGAGAACGCCAGCTTCCTCGAGGTGGCCTGGCTCCTGATCTACGGCGAGCTGCCTTCGGCCGATGAGCTCGCTGAGTTCGACGAGCGCATCCGCCGCCACACGCTGCTCCACGAGGACCTCAAGAACTTCTTCTCGGGCCTGCCGGCCGGTGCGCACCCCATGTCGGTGCTGTCGTCTGCGGTCTCGGCGCTCGCCACGTACTACGAGGGCCAGTCCGACCCGCACAACCCCGAGGACGTCGAGCTCAACATCATCCGGCTCCTGGCGAAGCTGCCCGTGATCGCGGCGTACTCGCACAAGAAGTCGATCGGGCAGGCGTTCCTCTACCCCGACAACAAGCTCGGTTACGTCGAGAACTTCCTGCGTCTCAACTTCGGCACCATGGCGGAGGACTACGAGGTCGATCCGGTCCTCGCCCGCGCTCTCGAGCGCCTCCTGATCCTGCACGAGGACCACGAGCAGAACGCCTCGACGTCGACCGTCCGCCTCGTCGGCTCGACCGGTGCGTCGCAGTTCGCCTCGATCGCCGCCGGCATTCAGGCGCTCTCCGGTCCGCTGCACGGCGGTGCCAACGAGGCGGTGCTGAACATGCTCGCGCAGATCCAGCAGTCGGGCGAGGGCGTCGCCAAGTTCGTCGAGCGGGTGAAGAACAAGGAAGACGGCGTGAAGCTCATGGGCTTCGGGCATCGCGTCTACAAGAACTACGACCCGCGCGCCAAGATCGTCAAGCAGTCGGCCGATGAGGTGCTCGCCGCGCTCGGCGTGAACGACCCGATGCTCGACCTCGCCAAGGAGCTCGAGGAGATCGCGCTCAACGACGAGTACTTCCAGGCGCGCAACCTCTACCCGAACGTCGACTTCTACACCGGCGTGATCTACAAGGCCATGGGCTTCCCGAACCGGGTCTTCACGGTGCTGTTCGCGATCGGCCGCCTGCCCGGCTGGCTCGGCCAGTGGCGCGAGCAGAACCTCGACACCAAGGGCAAGATCGGCCGCCCCCAGCAGCTGTACACAGGCGCCCCCGAGCGCCACTACCCGCGCTGATTCGCACTCGGGCGGGCCGCTGGCCGCGTTGTCGTCGGTCGGCGCACTTGGGTGCGCCTTCCCTCCTCCGCCTTGCCATCGACCCACCCGAGCACGAATCAGAGGTTCGGATGGCCCGGCCGCTGGCGGCGTTGTCGTCGGTCGGCGCACTTGGGTGCGCCTTCCCTCCTCCGCCTTGCCATCGACCCACCCGAGCACGAATCAGAGGTTCGGATGCTCTGGCCTGTCCTTTGATCATCCGGATACTCGTGCCCCAGTAGGCTGGGAGCATGACGGATGAGCGTTGGATTTCTGGTGTCGGGCTTGCAACCGTTGCGGCCGACGGCACCGTGTTGGACACCTGGTACCCCGCACCGGCCGCCGGGCGGCTGAGCGACGCGCAGGCCGCCGAGGCCGAGCTGGCCGCGCAGGCGGGGGCGGATGAGCTCCGCGGCGTCACGACCGAGGTGGTCTCGCTCGAGATCGATCTCGATGCGGCACCGGCCTCGACGAGCGACGCCTACCTGCGCCTTCACGCCCTCTCGCACCGTCTCGTCGCACCGAACGGCCTGAACCTCGACGGCATCTTCGCCCACCTGCCGAACAACGCCTGGACGAACCGCGGCCCGCTGCAGCCCGCCGCGGCCGCCGCGAACCTGGCGGCGCTCCGCCGCGCCGGCGTGCAGGTCTACGCACAGGACAAGTTCCCCCGTCTGACCGACTACGTCCTCCCCGAGGGCGTGCGCCTCGGCGACGCATCGCGCATCCGCCTCGGCGCGCACCTCGCCTCGGGCACCGTGGTCATGCACGAGGGCTTCGTGAACTTCAACGCGGGCACGCTCGGCGCCTCCATGGTCGAGGGCCGCATCTCGCAGGGCGTCGTGGTCGGCGACGGCAGCGACATCGGCGGCGGCGCGTCGATCATGGGCACGCTCTCGGGCGGCGGCACCCACCGCGTCTCGATCGGCCAGCGCACGCTGCTCGGCGCGAACGCCGGCATCGGCATCTCGCTCGGCGACGACTGCGTCGTCGAGGCGGGTCTGTACGTCACGGCGGGCACGAAGGTGGCGCTCGCCGACGGCCGCACCGTGAAGGCGGGGGAGCTGTCGGGTTCCTCCGGCCTGCTGTTCCGCCGCAACTCGGTCTCGGGGGCCGTCGAGGTCGTCGAGCGCCAGGGCGTCGGCGTGACGCTCAACGAGGCGCTGCACGCCTGATCCGCTCCCGTCAGTCCGCCCGTCCGGCTCCGCCGGGCGGGCGGACTGCGCTCCGCCGCCGATCGGGCGAGGGCGGGCGGCCGATTAGGCTGGGGGGATGACGCTCGACCTCGCCGCCTCATCCGCCGACATCACGCGATACATCTGCGACATCCCGAGCGTCTCCGACGACGAGACCCGGCTGGCGGACGAGATCTGGGCGGCCGTGTCCGCTCTCCCGCACCTGACGGCCGAGCGCTTCGGCGACACGATCGTGGCCCGCACCGAGCTGGGCCGGACCCACCGCGCGGCGATCGCCGGCCACATCGACACCGTGCCGATCAACGACAACCTTCCGACGCGGACGATCGTCGAGGACGGCGAAGAGGTCATCTGGGGGCGCGGCACGGTCGACATGAAGTCGGGCCTCGCCGTGCAGCTCAAGCTCGCGGCCGAGCTGCGCGACCCGGCAGTCGACATCACCTGGCTCTGGTACGACCACGAGGAGGTCGAGGCCGCGAAGAACGGCCTCGCCCGCCTGCAGCGCGAGCGGCCAGAGCTGCTGGCGGCCGACTTCGCGATCCTCGGCGAGCCGACGGCCGGCGAGGTCGAAGGCGGCTGCAACGGCACCATGCGCGCCGTCGTGCGCACGGCGGGCCGCCGTGCGCACGCCGGCCGCTCCTGGATGGGCGAGAACGCGATCCACGCGGCCGCGCCGATCCTCGAACGCCTTGCAGCCTACGAGCCGCGCACGATCACGGTCGAGGGGCTCGACTACCGCGAGGGACTGAACGCGGTGCGCATCTCGGGAGGAGTGGCGGGCAACGTCATCCCCGACGCGTGCGAGGTCGAGGTCAACTTCCGCTTCGCGCCGGCTCGTACGCTCGACGAGGCCGTCGCGCACGTGCGCGAGGTGTTCGAAGGCTTCGACGTCGAGGTCACCGACGGCGCCTCCGCAGCCCGGCCCGGTCTCGACGCGCCGCTCGCGCAGGACTTCCTGTCGGCCGTCGGAGCGATCGCGAAGCCCAAGTACGGCTGGACCGACGTCGCGCGGTTCAGCGAACTGGGCATCCCCGCGGTGAACTACGCACCGGGTGACGCGCTGCTGGCCCACCACGACGAGGAGCGGGTTCCCGTGTCGCAGATCGAGCGGGTCGAGCGGGGCCTGCGAGCGTGGCTGACCGCCGGCTGACCCGGCTGCGCGCTCTGCGCGCCTGGGCGGCGATGCCCGCGTGGGTGCGCGTCGCGCTGATCTACCTGGCTGCCCGCGCGGTGACGACGGGCCTCGTCCTGCTCGCTGCGGCGCTCGCGCCGGCGGACGGACAGATCTCCGGCCCTGGCGCCCTGCAGGCGTTCACGCTGTCGTGGGACGCGCAGTGGTACTGGCTGGTCGCAGCCGATGGCTACCCGCAGGAGCTGCCGACCGACGACGGCGGCCACGTCGCTCAGAACGCATGGGCGTTCATGCCGGTCTACGCATATCTCTCGCAGGCCGTGGGGGTCGTGCTCGGCGGCAGCTGGGGCGCTGGCGCGTTCCTCGTGTCGTTCGTCTCCGGCTATGTCGTCTGCCTGCTGCTGTTCCAGCTCATCCGGACCCGCCAGGGAGACGCGCAGGCGCTGTGGGCCGCGGCGTTCGCGGCGGCGGGCCCGCTCTCGCCCCTGTTCCACATCGGGTACGCGGAGTCGCTGTTCCTCGTCGAGCTGCTCGCCGCGCTGCTCTGCGTCGTGCGGCGGCGCTGGTGGCCGCTGTACGCGCTCGTTCCGGTGATGGCGTTCACGCGGCCCGGCCTGCAGGCGTTCGCGCTCATGCTGGCGTTGTACGGCGTGCGGCGCTGGCTGCGACGACGCGACGATCCGCTGCCGGCCCGCGAGATCGCGCACATCGTGACGATCGGACTGCTCGCCGCGGCGGCCGGTTTCGCCTGGCAGGCGATCGCCGGAGCGGTCACGGGCGAGCCGGGCGCCTACCTCGACACCGAGCTGGCGTGGCGCCGCGCGTGGGTGGGCACCGTCGAGTTCGCGCCGCTCGAGGGGTGGTTCTCGGCGGCCGGCGTGTGGTTCGGCGTGTGGGGGCTGCCTGCATGGCTCGCCCCCGTCGCGGTGATCGCGCTGATCGGGCTCGCAGCGCTGCTGGTCCTGGTGCCGCGTAGCGTGCGGCGGATGGGACCGGAGCTGCGCATGTGGACCGCGAGCTACCTCGTCTATCTGTTCCTGGTCTTCTTCCCGCAGTCCAGCGTCTTCCGTCTGCTCGCGCCGCTCATCCCTCTCGCCGGTGCCGCGGCCGCCGTGCGGCCGGAGCGGCTGCCCGTCCGCTGGGTGCGCCTCGGTCTGCTCGCCGTCGGCCTCGCGGGGCAGTGGTTGTGGATCTGGTTCATGTGGGGGAACGGCACGACGTACTGGCAGGTTCCCTAGGGCGACGGCCGTTGTTCCGCCCGTGCGCACCGCATCGCCGTGCCCGGATGACGCGTACGAGATATCAGGCAGGCGGGCGGTGTCGACCGCCCGCCTGCCTGATGAACGGGCCAAGTGTTGCGCCGCGTTGCGTCCGCGGCCGGCTGGAACGACGGTCGGGCCGCGCGATCACGGTAAACTAGGAGCGAGACCTCGAGAAAGGAAGCCCGCTATGGCAGCCATGAAGCCCAGGACTGGCGACGGACCGATGGAGGCCGTGAAGGAGGGGCGCCTCATCATCGTGCGCGTGCCGCTCGAAGGCGGCGGACGCCTGGTCGTGTCGGTCAACGACGACGAGGCCAAGGAACTCCACGGCGTTCTCGCCGGCGTCGTCGAGGCCGCTGCGGCCTGAGACACGGTCCCAACGAAGAACCCCCGAGGCATCGCCTCGGGGGTTCTTCGCGTGTGCGGCGGGGTCAGCGGAGGGCGAGTTGCAGCAGGCCCTCGCCCGCGGGGTTGAGGGAGACCACGACGCCCGGGTTCTCGCGGGTCTCGGCGAGCAGCGTGCGGTAGGCGGTGGTGAGCTCGTCGCGCGCGACGGGGTCGGCGACCCGGCCGCCCGAGAGCACGCGCGGGACGAGCACGCTGCCGCCGGGGCGCGCCAGGCGCAGGCCGTGCTGCACGTCGTCGAGCACGCTGTCCGTGCTGCCGTCGACCAGCACGATGTCGTACGCCGCCTCGTTCATCCGGGGCAGCACATCGCCGGAGCGGCCGGAGATCCAGCGGACGCGGGACGCGGGCACGCGGGCGGCTTGGAACGAGTCGCGAGCCGCCTGCACGTGCTCTGGCTCGTTGTCGATCGTCGTGAGCGTGGCCTCGGGGGCGCCGTGGAGCAGCCACAGCCCCGAGACACCGGCACCCGTGCCGATCTCGATGATCGACGATGCGGCGCTCGCCGCGGCGATGAAGGCGAGCTGGGAGCCGATGACCGAGCCGACCGGGTTGGCTCCGATCTCGCGGGCATGCTGCCTGGCTCGTGCGATGTGCTCCGGTTCGACCACGTTCTCGCGCACGAATCGCGCCACGGCTGCCTGCTCACTCATGCTTCTCAGGATACGCGGCAGGTAATCTGAATCCGTGGACCTCGGCATGACATGGGACAAGCTGCTGGTGATCGGAGTGATCGCCGCGCTGATTCTGGGGCCCGAGAAGCTGCCAGGCTACGCCGAGAAGCTGGCGCGGCTCGTCCGCACGGTCCGCGATTACCTCAGTTCGGCGCAGGAGCGCGTCAAGACCGAGATGGGCGACGACTTCAACGACGTCGACTGGCGCAAGCTCGATCCGCGTCAGTACGACCCCCGTCGCATCGTGCGCGAAGCGCTGCTCGACGACCCGGCGCCTGCCAGGGTCGGGGCGGTCGCGGCCGGCGCGACGGCGACCTATGCGCCGCCGCCCCTGCCGGAGCGCCGCCGGCACTTCACGCTCGAGGACCCGCCGCCCCACGACGACGAGGCGACGTAGGCGCAGGGACCGCGCCGGCCTCAGCGGGGTGAGAACGGCAGCGGGCGCGACGCCAGACCGCGCGGGCGCGAGGCGACCGCGGCTGCGAGCCGCGTGATCGCGACGGCCGCCGGATCGTCGGGATGGGAGGCGACGACCGGGGTGCCGGCGTCGCCGGACGCGCGCAGCCCGGGGCTCAGCGGGATCGAGGCCAGCACGGGAACATCGGCGCCGTCCGCCGACAGCGCCGCGGCCACCTCGGCGCCCCCGCCCGCGCCGAACAGATCGAGCACCGTGCCGTCTGGCAGCGTCATCGCGGCCATGTTCTCGACGACGCCGATCACCGTCTGGCCGGTCTGGCGCGCGACGAGCCCGCTGCGCACGGCGACGTCGCTCGCGGCGGCCTGGGGGGTGGTGACGACCAGGACCTCGGCGTGGGGGAGGAGCTGCCCGACCGAGATCGCGATGTCTCCCGTGCCGGGCGGCATGTCGAGCAGCAGCACGTCGAGGTCGCCGAAGTGCACGTCGGTGAGGAACTGGTTCACGGTGCGGTGCAGCATCGGCCCGCGCCAGGCGACGGCGCCGCCTGACGCGTCGCCCTTCTGCAGGAACATGCCGATCGAGATCGCCTTCACGTCGTAGGCGATCGGCGGCAGCATCAGATCGTCGAGCCTGGTGGGCTGCGCGGTCTCGCCGTCGCGGGTCATGCCGAGCAGGCCGGGGATCGAGAAGCCGTGCACGTCGGCATCGACGAGTCCGACGCTCAGGCCGCGCTGGGCCAGGGCGACGGCGAGGTTCGCCGTCATGGTCGATTTGCCGACGCCGCCCTTGCCGCTGGTGACAGCGATGACGCGGGTGAGCGACTCCGGTCCGAAGGGCATGACGCGCGCGGGGCCGCGGAGCCGCTCGGTGAGTGCCCTGCGCTCGTCCGGGCTCATCACCCCGATCACCAGCTCGACCCTGCCTGCGCCCTCGACCGACTCGGCGGCGCCCCGCACATCGCGCTCGATGCGATCGGCCGCGGGGCAGCCGACGATCGTCAGCGCGATCTCGACGCGCACGCCGTCGGCGGTCTCTTCGACGCCGCGCACCATGCCGAGCTCTGCGATCGGGCGGCGGAGCTCGGGGTCCTGCACGCGGCCCACGGCCTCGCGCACGGAATCGGCAGCAGTACTCACCCCTCCAGCGTAGTCAGCGCGATCTGTGAGGGCGGAGCGGACCCATAGCCGGCGCACAGGGCGCTCACTGCCGAGCCGCGGACGCGGGCGGGGCGCGCGTGCGAGACTGGGGGCATGAGCATGATGGGCCTGAACATGCAGTCGAAGGACGTCGGCGAGACGGTGGCGTCCTACGCCGAGTACGAAGCGGCGCAGAAGGCAGTCAGCAAGCTGATCGAGGCGGAGATCCCCGCGCGCGAGATCTCGATCGTCTGGGCAGACCTCCGTCTCGTCGAGAGCGTCACCGGCCGTCTCGGCTACGGACGGGCCGCCTGGTCCGGCGCGCTCAACGGCGCCATGCTCGGCCTGCTGTTCGGCGCGGTCTACACGCTGCTCTCGCCGGAGGCCTCGCTGCAGCTCCTGCTCGGCTTCATGCTCGTCGGCACCGCGCTCGGCATGGTGATGCGGCTGCTGAGCTACCGGATGGTGCGCGGCCGCCGCGACTACTCGAGCGCCACTCGCCCGGTCGCCGACCACTACGAGATCGCGGTGCAGAGCGCGCATGCCGGCAAGGCCCGCGGCGTCCTCGGCCAGCAGCGCGTCGCTCCGACCCAGCCCGTTCGCCCGTCGGGTCCGCTCCCTCCTCCGCAGTACGGCGTGCGCATCGACCCCGCCACGGGGCGCCCCGTGACGCCTCAGGCAGCGCCAGCCGCTCCTCCCGCTCCCTCGCCCGAGGCCGACTCCGCAGCGGCACCGGCCGCACCTGCGTCGACCGAGCCGGACGACCAGGCGGCGCCCGCAGAATCGGCGCCCGCCGCGCCTCCGGCATCCGCACCGCCGCTGCCCGAGCGGCCGGCCGCTGAGGCCGCGGCCGACGCTCCTGCGCAGGCGGAAGGCGACGTCGAGGTCGAGCGCCCGGCGGAGTCCGAGCCCCGCGACGGGGCCTGAGCTCCCTCATCCGGCTCGTCCGAAATGTTTCGTCACAATCGCACTCGGTCTGCGGTCGTGACTGAACATGGAGCTGTGTTCCTCACCTGTTGTTGTTGTCGCTGAACGCCCTCGCGGCGCAGCTTGACGACCAACAACACCCGCGCGCTCTGCGCGCACTTCTCGTGAGGATCCCTCCATGCGCTACGCGCGCCATATCTCCGACCTCGTCGGCGCCACTCCGCTCGTTCAGCTCACCCGCGTGACGGACGGCATCGCCGCCACCGTGCTCGCGAAGGTCGAGTACTTCAACCCAGGCGGTTCGTCGAAGGACCGCATCGCCGCGAACATCATCGACCAGGCCGAGCGCGACGGCCTCCTGCGCCCAGGCGGCACGATCGTCGAGCCGACCAGCGGCAACACCGGTGTGGGCCTCGCTCTCGTCGCTCACCGCCGCGGGTACCGCACCGTCTTCGTGGTGCCGGACAAGGTCGCCGAGGACAAGCGCGCAGTCATGCGCGCATACGGCGCAGAGGTGGTCGTGACCCCGACCGACGTCGAGCCGAGCGACCCTCGTTCGTACTACAGCGTCTCCGATCGGATCGTCGCCGATACACCGGGCGCGTACAAGCCGAACCAGTACGACAACGCCCAGGGGCCTCGCAGCCACTACGAGACGACCGGGCCCGAGATCTGGAGCGACACTGACGGGCGCGTGACCCACTTCGTCGCCGGCGTCGGCACAGGCGGCACGATCACGGGCACGGGCAGGTACCTGCGGGAGGCATCGGGCGGCGAGGTGCGGATCGTCGGGGCGGACCCCGTCGGATCGATCTACTCCGGCGGGCCCGTCCACGGCTACGCCGTCGAGGGCGTCGGCGAGGACTTCTGGCCGGGCACCTTCGACCCGAGCGTGGTCGACGCCTACGAGACGGTTTCAGACGACGAGGCGTTCGACATGACGCGCCGCCTCGCCCGCGAAGAGGGCCTGCTCGTCGGCGGCTCGAGCGGCATGGCCGTCGCCGCCGCCCTGCGCGTCGCCCGCGACCTGCCGGCCGACGCCGTCGTGGTCGTGCTCCTTCCCGACCACGGCCGCGGCTACCTCTCGAAGATCTTCGCCGACGCACCAGAAGCCACCACCCGAAAGGCACACGCATGAGCTCGCAGAACCCCACCAACGGCATCGCCACCCGCGCCGTGCACGCCGGTCAGTCGCCCGATGCGACCACCGGTGCCGTGATCCCGCCCGTGCACTTCTCGTCGACGTACATCCAGGACGGCATCGGCAACCTGCGGGGCGGCTACGAGTACGGCCGCGCCGCGAACCCGACCCGCACGGCGCTGCAGGAGCAGCTGGCCTCCCTGGAGGGCGGGAACCACGCATTCTCGTTCGCCTCCGGCCTCGCCGCCGAGGACGCGCTGCTGCGCGCGGTGCTGCGCCCCGGCGACAGCGTGCTGCTCGGCAACGACGTCTACGGCGGGACCCACCGCCTCATCGACCGCGTGCTCGGGCCGTGGGGCGTGAGCGTGATCGTCGCCGACCTCGGAGACGCCGCCGCGGTCGACGCGGCGCTCGCGGCGCACTCGCCCCGCATCGTGTGGCTCGAGACGCCGAGCAACCCGCTGCTGCGGGTCGTCGACATCCGGGCCCTCGCCGATGCCGCGCACGCGCGCGGCGCGACCGTCGTGGTCGACAACACCTTCGCAACCCCTGTGCTGCAGCGCCCGATCGAGTTCGGTGCGGACGTCGTCGTGCACTCGACGACCAAGTACCTGGGCGGCCACTCCGACGTCATCGGCGGCGCGGTCGTGCTCGCCGGCGACGAGCTGGCGGAGGCGGTCGGGTTCCAGCAGTTCGCCGCGGGCGCCGTCTCGGGGCCGCTCGATGCCTGGCTCACGACGCGCGGCATCAAGACGCTGGCGATCCGGATGGAGCGGCACGTCGCCAACGCGCAGGCGGTCGCCGAGTTCCTCGCGCAGCACCCGGCCGTGGCCGAGGTGCACTACCCTGGGCTGCCGACCCACCCGGATCACGAGACCGCGGCGCGCCAGATGTCGGGCTTCGGCGGCATCGTGTCGCTCTCGCTGCCCGACGCGGCCGCCGCGCGCCGGTTCGCGGAGAGCACCGAGCTGTTCCAGCTGGCCGAGTCTCTCGGCGGCGTGGAGTCGCTGGTGAACTACCCGGACGCGATGACGCACGCCTCCGTGCGGGGCACCGAGCTCGCCGTCGCGCCGGAGGTCGTCAGGCTCTCGGTCGGCATCGAGGACATCGACGATCTGCTGGCGGACCTCGCCGCGGCGCTGGCGTGAGGCCGCGCGCCTGCGGGGTCAGCCCCGCAGGCGCGCCATCCACGCCTCGACCTCGTCGGCCGTGCGGGGGATGCCGGCCGACATGTTGACGGCGCCGTCCTCGGTGATCCGGATGTCGTCCTCGATGCGCACGCCGATTCCGCGGAACTCCGCCGGCACGGTCTCGTCGTCGGCCTGGAAGTACAGGCCGGGCTCGATGGTGAACACCATGCCGGGCCGGATCTCGGCGTCGTAGTACATCTCGCGGCGCGCCTGGGCGCAGTCGTGCACGTCGATGCCGAGGTGGTGGCTCGTGCCGTGCACCATGTACCTGCGGTGCTGGCCGCCGCGGTCGGCGTCGAGCGCCTCCTCGGCGGTGACGGGCAGCATGCCCCACTCGGCGACCTTCGCGGCGATCACGCGCATCGCCGTCTCGTGCACCTCGCGGAAGCGGACGCCGGGCCGCGCCGCCTCGAAGGCGGCGTCGGCGGCCCCGCGCACGGCCTCGTACACCGCGCGCTGCACGGGGGAGAAGGTGCCGTTGACGGGGAGCGTGCGAGTGATGTCGGCGGTGTAGAGAGTGTCGACCTCGACACCGGCATCGACCAGCACCAGCTCTCCCGGCCGCACCGCCCCGTCGTTGCGGGTCCAGTGCAGGTAGCAGGCGTGCGGGCCGGCGGCGGCGATCGTGTCGTAGCCCTCCCAGTTGCCGTCGCTGCGGGCGCGCTGATGGAAGACGCCCTCGATGATGCGCTCGCCGCGGGGGTGCGAGACGGCGCGCGGCAACTCGCGGATGATGTCGTCGAAGCCGTCAGCCGTCACGTCGACCGCGAGCTGCAGCTGCGCCAGCTCGAACTCGTCCTTGACCAGGCGGAGCTCGCTGACGAAGGCGTCGAGCTCGGCGTCCTCGCCCACGATGAGGTCGTCGCTCCCCGGCGCGAACTCGTCCAGGGGAGCGGTGGCGACTCCGAGGTCGGCCGAGACGCCCTCGCGGTCGGGACGAGGGCCGATCCAGAACTCGCCGACGGTCGCGTCCGAGTAGAACTCGCTCGTCGTGCGGTCGGCGCGCTCGCGGAAGAACAGCGTGACGACGTGCCCGCTGGGAGCGGGGTCGAACACCAGCATCGAGTCGGGCTCGGAGTCTGCGCCCCATCCGGTCAGGTGCGTGAAGACCGTGTGCGCGCGGAACGGGTAGTCGGTGTCGTTGGCGCGCTCCTTGAGCGACCCGGCCGGTACCACGATGCGGCGGCCGGGGAAGCGCTCGGAGACGGCGGCGCGCCGCGCGGCCGCGAACGGCGCCTGCTCGCGAGCGGCAGGTCGGCTCTCGTCGCGCACCGCCCATCCGGTCGAGATCGTGTCGAGAAAGCCCTGGCCGTACGGCTGGCGGCGGTTCGTGACCTGCTCGGTCTGTTCGGTGGTCGCGGTGTCGCTCACGTGTGCTCCCGGAAGTTCTTGGCGGTGCCTACAGTCTCTCACCGCTTGCGGGCCTGCGGCTATTCGCCCGAGGGCTCGAGCTGCACCACCACGGGGCGGTGGTCGCTGCCGACGTCGTCGAGGTTGGCGAGGACGATCGAGCCCGTCGCCCGCCAGGCCCTGCCGTACATCACGTGGTCGATCGGTGCTCCGATGAGCGCGGGGATGTCGGTCGGCCAGGTGCCGTTCGCGCCGTTGCCCGTCTCGGCCGCGGCGTCGGTGCAGTACCCGAGATCGGCGTCCTCCTCGCCGAGATTGCCGAAGTGGTCGAGCGTGGCGTTGAAGTCGCCGGCGAGGATGACGTTCTCCTCGGCGCACTGGTCGGCGATCCAGCGGAGGTCGTTCGACCAGAGGTCCATGTACGACTGACGGGGCGCGACCGCGTGCACGGCGACGACGGTCGGCCCGTTGCCGTCGACGGGCATGGCCACGACGCTCGGCAGCGCGGTGGTGTTGCTCGAGCCGTCGGATGAGGAATCGATCACCGAGTAATCGCCGAGATCGGGGGAGATCAGCAGGGTCGTCTCCCAGGCGTACGGTGTCGGAGAGTTCTGCGCGTTGTACGCCACGTGGTGCACCCACATCGGGCGGCCGAGCTCGCGCATCTCGATGGCGATCTGCTCGCCGCCCTCCTCCGTGGTCTCGGGCAGAGTGACGATGTCGGCGTTCATCGCGACGGCGGTCTGGGCGATCCGGTACGTGCCGGGCGCCTCACCGGCGGTGTTCCACGTCATGACGCGCACGCTGGTGTCCGTCTCGTCCGGCAGCGAGTTCTCGCCGTACCCCCGCGCGCCGAGCATGACGCCGCTGGAGATCGAGCCGAGCGCCGCCACGAGCGCCATCGACAGGGCGAAGATGCGCAGCGGACGGGCGACCGCGAACAGGAGGAACAGCACGGTGAGCGCCGCGAAGGCCGCGACCACGAGTCCGCGCATCGCGACGATCTGCGTGAACGGGAAGAGCTGCTCGACGCGGAAGAGCCCTGGGAACGTGATGACGGCGGTGGCGCACGCGAAGACGACAGTGATGAGCACCCCGAACCAACGCACGATCCTGAGCCTATGAGGGCGACCTGGGGAATCGGCCCATGCCGCCCGTGCGCCGGGTGGGTGCGACCTGTGCGCCTGCCGGGTTCGCGCGGTCGGATATGCCACGATCGGTTCATGCTCATCGGCCCCAGCGACCTCCACCTCCACTCGACCAGATCCGACGGCACCGAGCCGCCGGCCGAGGTGATGGCGCAGGCGTTCGCCGCAGGGGTGCGCACAGCGGCGCTGACGGATCACGACACCACGGACGGATGGGACGAGGCGGCCGACGCCGCGCGCCGGCTGGGCATGACGCTGATCCCGGGCGCCGAACTGTCGGCGAAGCACGGCGGGCACAGCGTGCACGTGCTCGCCTACCTGTTCGACCCCGCGAGCCCGACGCTGGTCGACCTGATGAGCCGGGTGCGCGAGAGCCGGACGGGCCGAGCGGAGCGGCTCGTGGCGAACCTCTCCCGCGACTACGACGTGACGTGGCGGGACGTCGTCGAGCAGCGGGAGGCCGACGCGACGGTCGGCCGGCCGCACATCGCGGATGCGCTGATCGCCAGGGGCATCGTCGCGTCGCGCGAGGAGGCGTTCGCTTCGCTGCTGGCGCCGTGGGGCCCCTACTACGTGCCGCACGACGCCCCGACGCCGCTCGACGTCGTGCGCGCCGTGCGCGACGCGGGCGGGGTGACGGTCATCGCCCACCCCGCCGGACGGGGCATGCTGCCAGACGCGGTGCACCGCGCGCTCATCGAGGCGGGCCTCGGGGGCTTCGAACTCGACCACCGCGAGAACACGCCGGAGGGCAGGGCCGTGCTGGCCGAGCTCGTCGCTGAGCACGACCTGATCGTCACCGGATCGAGCGACTATCACGGCTCGGGGAAGCCGAACAGGCCGGGGGAGAACACGACGAGCGACGCGATGGTGGCGAGGATCGTCGCCGCGGCGAGCGGCACCGCGCCCGTCGGCCCGTCCTAGCGCTCATGCAGAAGGCCCGTTCCCCTCGACGGAGGAACGGGCCTTCTGCATGGATGCGAGCGCTACGCCGCGGGGGTCGCCGGGGCGCCCTGGCCGCCGGAGCGGCGGCGCCGGCGCGAGGAGCCGCCGGACTTGCCGTCGCGGTGCTCGCTGCCGGTGCCGTCGTGCGTGCCTGCGCCCTCGCGCTTCGGCTGCTCGGCGCCCGCCGCAGCCTCGGCGCCCTGGCCGCCGGAGCGGCGACGACGGCGACGGCGGTTCGCCGAACCCTCGCCAGCGGCCGAGCCCTCGGCGCCGCGCGCGGCATCCGTGCCCTTGTCGTCGCGGCGCTGCTCGCCGCCCGAACGGCGGCGGGGACGCTCGGCCTTCGGCGCCGACGCGATGCGTCCCTTGGTGCCCTCGGGGATGTCGAGGTCGGTGTACAGGTGCGGGCTCGACGAGTACGTCTCGAGCGGCTCGGGCTGGCCGAACTCGAGCGCGCGGTTGATGAGCGCCCACTTGTGCAGGTCGTCCCAGTCGACGAAGGTCACGGCCGTGCCCGTGTTGCCCGCGCGGCCCGTGCGGCCGGCGCGGTGCAGGTACGTCTTGTCGTCATCGGGGATCGTGTGGTTGATCACGTGCGTGACGTCGTTGACGTCGATGCCGCGAGCCGCGACGTCGGTGGCGACCATGACGTCCTTCTTGCCCGCCTTGAAGGCGGCCATCGAGCGCTCCCGCTGCTCCTGGCCCATGTCGCCGTGCACGCCGCCCGCGTTGAAGCCGCGGTCGTTCAGCTCGTCGACGAGGCGCTGCGCCGCGCGCTTCGTGCGGGTGAAGACGATGGTCTTGCCGCGGCCGTTGGACTGGAGGATGCGGCCGATGACCTCATCCTTGTCGAGCGAGTGCGCGCGGTAGACGATGTGCTTGATGTTGGCCTGGGTGAGGCCCTCATCGGGGTCGGTGGCCCTGATGTGGATCGGCGACGACATGAACCGGCGCGCGAGCGTGAGGATGGGGCCGGGCATCGTGGCGCTGAACAGCTGCGTGTGGCGCTTGGCCGGCACGAGCGAGAACAGCTTCTCGATGTCGGCGAGGAAGCCGAGATCGAGCATCTTGTCGGCCTCGTCGAGCACGACCTCGGTGGCGTTCGACAGGTCGAGCAGGCGCTGGTTGGCGAGGTCGATCAGGCGGCCGGGCGTGCCGACGACGATCTGGGCGCCGGCCTTGAGCTGGTCGATCTGGCCCTCGTACGCCTTGCCGCCGTAGATCGCGACGACGCTGGTCGAGCGGTTGGACGTCAGCAGATCCATGTCTTCGTAGACCTGCACCGCGAGCTCGCGAGTGGGGACGACGATCAGCGCCTTCACCCCGGGCTCGGGGTCTGCGCCGAGACGCTGCACGACGGGAATGCCGAAGCCGAAGGTCTTGCCGGTTCCGGTCTTGGCCTGGCCGATGACGTCCTGGCCGGGGAGCGAGAGCGGGATCGTCTGCTCCTGGATCGGGAAGGCGTCTTCGATGCCCTTCGAGGCGAGCGCCTCGATGATGTCGTGCTCGATGCTGAGATCTGCGAAACGTGTCACGTGATTACTGCCTGCCTGGCGGCTCCCGCCGCCTCGTCAAGGGTCCACGCCCTTCGTTGAGCCACAGGCGCGGTGTCCCGATACCTGCGCCGGGACAGTACCAGCGTACGGCACGGGGCCGACTTCGCCTGAGTATGCTTGCGACGTGGTGAACTGGTTCTGGAAGCGGCGCCCGCCAGCGCGCGTGCTGCGTCTCCGTGCGAGGGGCGACATGGGCACCGCCCAGCGCGTCGACTTCGCCGCCCTCGCTCCCGACGTCTCGACGTTCCTCGGGCAGGCCGCGTATCTGCAGCTGGGGTACTTCGAGACGCTCGGCAGGCTCATCAGAGCCACCCCGGAGCTCGTCGAGAAAGAGGCCATCTCGCTCGCAGCGGGTCGCGCTCTGCAGAAGCACCGCCAGCTGGTCGCTCTCATCCGCGAGCGCGCCGGCGATCCGACGGAGGCGATGGAGCCGTTCCGCGAGCAGCTCGACGCGTTCAGGCGCAAGACGATCGGCGCTCGCCCCCGCGAGACGATGCTGTCGGTGCACATCACCGCTGGGATGCTCGACGACTTCTACCTGGCGCTCGCCTCGAGCTACGGCGAGACGGGGCGGCGGGTCGAGAAGATCCTCGGCGAGGCCAGCGACCGCGAGCAGATCCAGCAGCTGCTGCGCGAGACGATCTCGAGCGACGACGAGTGGCGCGATCTGCTGTCGATGTGGGCGAGGCGGCTCGTCGGCGACACCCTGCTCGTGGCTCGCAGCGCGCTCGTTCCCGAGCGCCTGGCATCCGACGAGGAGCGCGTCGAGCCCGTCTTCACAGCCCTCATGGCGGCGCACGCTCGCCGGATGGACGACCTCGGGCTTTCGGCATAACGGCGAGCGGGCGCCGTCCCTGAGTCGGGAGGCGCCCGCGTACCGCGGTGTGCGTCAGGCGATGCCGAGGCGCTTCCGCTCGGCGGCGTCGCGGCTCGTGCGTCGCGAACCGATGACGATCGTCGCGACCGCGGAGACCGCGCCGGCGGCGATCAGCGTGACGACCCACAGCCAGAGGTTGGCCTCGCCCCACTGCAGCCACGTGAGCAGGGCGTAGACGGCTGCGGCTGCGGCGACCGAGATGCCGGGCGTCAGGATGACTCCGCGGTCGGCGCGGTGAGGCAGCGAGAAGTGCAGCGCGATGCCCAGGACGGCGGCGGCGATGAGCGCCAGAACGATGTACATGCGCGCTTACGAGACGAAGCCGACGGGGCGCTTGCCCTCGGAGCCGACCTCGACGTAGGCGATGTTGGCCGTCGGCACGAGGTAGGTCGCGCCCTTCACATCGCCGAGCTCGATGTGCACTGTGCCCTTGGCGAGGGCGTCCGCCACGGTCTGCTTGACCTGCTCGGCGGTGTCTGCGGTCTCGAAGCTGAGCTCGCGTGCGGTGTTCGTGAGGCCGATGCGGATGTCCACGGGTGATGCCTTTCGTCGGAGTGCCGGCTGGCGGCGTGGGATCAGCCTATGGCACCCCGTGCGCACGGCGGGGCCGCGCACGCTGAGGGCGAACACCGGCGCCGCACAGGGCCTCGAGGGGAGGCCGAGGGGATCGGATGTCGCAGGGTGTCGGTAGCGTGATCCCATGACGATTTCTCGCCCCGACGACGCCCAGCGGGCCGTGATCGATCTGCCCGTCGGCGCATCCGGCACGGTGATCGGAGCGCCTGGGTCGGGCAAGACCGCGGTGCTCGTCGAGCGCACGGCCGCGCTGCTCGATTCGGGGGCCGCCGCACCGGGGGCGATCGTGGTCCTCACGCCGACGCGCCCATCGGCCACGCTGCTGCGCGACGCGCTCGGAACGCGGGTGCGCGCCGCCACTCCTGGGCCGCTCGCGCGCTCCATCGGCTCGCTGGCGTTCCACATCGTGCGCTCGGCGGCCGTCAGGCGGGGCGAGGCGCCGCCGCAGCTGCTCACGGGCGCCGACCAGGACAGGATCATCGCCCAGCTGCTCGCCGGTGACGAGGAGGACGAAGCCGATGGGCTGCCGCGCTGGCCGGAGCACCTGGGGCCGCTGGTGCGGCGCTCCGCCGGATTCCGCGCGGAGCTGCGCGCCTTCCTGAGCGAGGCGGCAGAGCTCGGGGTCGGCGCCGGCGAGCTCGAGGCGCTCGGCGACCCGACCTGGGCCGCGGTCGCCGCGTTCGTGCGCGACTACCGCAACGCGCTGGCCGGCATGCGCGAGGCGCACCGCGACAGCTCAGAGCTGTTCCTCGAGGCCGCCGCAGCTCTGCGCGGCGCCGAAGCGGGATCGCTCGGCGCGGTCGACGAGCTGCGCGTCGTGATGATCGACGACGCCCAGGAGCTCACCCTCGGCGGCATCGCGCTGGTCGAGGCGCTGCAGGCGCGAGGGGTCGCGGTTCTCGCGTTCGGCGACCCCGATATCGGATCGGGCGCGTTCCGCGGGGTGACGCCCGAGCTGTTCGCGCGGCTGGCGGGGGCACTCGGTCCGCTGCACGTGCTGCGGGACTCCCATCGGGCCGATCCGGCGATCACGCGCCTCGCGCGCGTCGCCACGCAGCAGATCGGCGCGGCGGGGAGGGTCGAGCACCGGCGCGCACCCGGGCCGGAGGTCGAGACAGCGGGAATCGTCGAGCGATCGGTCGCGGCATCGCCGCACGAGGCGATCGACCGCATCGCGTGGGCGCTCCGGTCGTGGCATCTCGATGACGGCATCGCCTGGGGCGACATGGCGGTGATCGCGCACGACACGCGCCAGATCACGTCGCTCGAGGCCGAGCTGGCGGCGCGAGAGGTCCCCACGCGCGCCGCGGGCATCCAGGTGCCGCTCGGCGAAGAGCGCCCGGTGCGCGAACTGGTCGAGATCGTTCGCCTCGGCCTGCTGGCGCCGGCCGAGCGCGATCCGGACGACCTCGTCGCGGGCCTGCGCTCGCCGTACGGCGGCTTCGACGGCGTCGCGCTGCGCCGCCTGCGCGCGAGGCTGCGCCATCGCGAGCTCGGCGACGGCGGCACGGCCTCGGCGCGGGCGCTGCTCACCGAGGCGCTGGCTGAGCCGGCTCTGCTCGATGAGTTCGATACGGCGGAGGGGCGCTCGGCGCGGCGCTTCGGCGAGACGCTGGCGCGGCTGCACGAGATGGGCGCCGCGGGCGCCACCGCGCACGAACTTCTGTGGGAGGCATGGAGCAGGGCGCGCACGCTCACCGGCAGGAAGGTCTCCGACGTCTGGGGCGAACTGGCCGAGTCCTCGCGGCCGCTGGCCGCCGAGACCGGAAGAGCTCTCGACGCCCTGGTGGCGCTCTTCGCGGCCGCCAAGCGGTTCGTCGAGCGCTCACCGGGCGAGGGGCCGGCGCCGTTCGTCCACAACATCCTCGACAGCGACGTTCCCGAGGACTCGCTGATCGCGCCGGAGCGCGGCGGCACGGTGACGCTGCTCACGCCCGCGTCCGCGCTGGGGCGCGAGTTCGACGCCGTGGTGATCGCCGGGCTGCAGGACGGGGTGTGGCCGAACGTGCGCTTGCGCGGCGGGCTGCTCGAGTCGTGGCGCCTGCCCGAAGCGCTCGATGCGGCGCGAGCCGGGCGCGATCGCACCGAGCCGCCCGGTGCGATCGACCGGCGCCGCGGCGTGCTCCACGACGAGCTGCGGCTCTTCGTGCGGGCGCTGACCCGCGCACGCACGCGGGTGCTGCTCAGCGGCGTCGACGACGACGACCAGTCGCCGAGCCCGCTGCTCGGCCTCGTGCCGCCTCGACCCGACGAGCACGCCGCGCCGGCGCGGGAGGAGCATCCGCTTACCCTGCGCGGACTCGTCGCCAGGCACCGCCGCACGCTGACGACGCCGGGAGCGGATGACGGCGCCAGGAGCGAGGCCGCCGCTCAGCTCGCCGTGCTGGCCCGCGAGGGCGTCGCCGGCGCCGACTCCGGCGAGTGGTACGGCGTGCGCGACGTGACGACCGAGGCGCCCCTGATCGACACCGAGGAGCGGTTCGTCCGCGTCTCGCCCTCGCGCATGGAGGCGTTCGAGGAGTGCGGCCTCGGATGGGTGATCCAGGCGCTCGGCGGCGATACGTCGACGTCGCCGGTCTCCGGGCTCGGCACGATCCTGCACGGGGCGTTCGAGGCGTCGCCCGGCGGCGATCTCTCCGAGATGCGACGAGTCCTCGACGCGAGGTGGGGCGAGCTCGACTTCGAATCGGGGTGGCTCGAGGCGCAGGCCCGCCGGCGAGCCGAGAAGGCGCTCGAGAACCTCAGCGCCTACGCCGCCGACTTCCGCGCGGAGGGGGGCAGGGTCGTCAGCCAGGAGACGCCGTTCCGGGTCGTGGTGCCCCTCGGCCGAGACGACGCCGACGACGGCGAGGCCCGCGTGATCGGGGTGCCTGAGGGGCAGCCGCGCCCCGACGACGTCCGACCGGCGGCGCTGATCTCCGGCCGCATCGACCGCATCGAGTCGTTCCCGCGCGAACGGGGCGATCTCAAGTCGCGCCACGCCCGCAACTGGGAGCCGGCTCAGCCGCGCGATCCCGAGGCCCAGCGTCAGGCGGTCATCGTCGATCTCAAGACCGGTCACTACGAGCAGCGCAGGAACGACGCCTCCGTCGCCCATGACGCGCAGCTCGGCGCCTACCAGCTCGCGGCGGACGCCGGCCTGCTCGACGGCGTCGCGCCCGGCGAGTTCGCCGGAGCCCGCCTGCTCGTCGTCTCGGAGGCCACCGGGAACAATCCGTACCTGGTGGCGCATCAGCACGCGCACGGACCGATCGAACGGGCAGACTTCGTGCGGCGCGTGGTCGACGCGGCGCGCGGAATGTCTTCCGCGTCGTTCACCGCGCACATCGACACGCACTGCGAGGGCGCTTTCGGCGTCTCGAGATGCGCCCCCCACATCGTGAAGGCGGTGAGCGCATCGTGAGCGCCCCCTCGTGGACGGGGCCGCTGAGCCTCGACGCACGCACCATCGCAGCGGCCCTCGGGCTGCCGAGTCCGACCGATGCGCAGAAGTCCGTGATCGAGGCCCCGCCCGCGCCGGCGCTCGTCGTCGCCGGCGCAGGCAGCGGCAAGACCGAGACCATGTCGGCGAGGGTCGTCTGGCTCGTGGCCAACGGGCACGTCGCCGCCAGCGAGATCCTCGGCCTGACGTTCACACGAAAGGCGGCCGGCGAGCTCGCCGAGCGCATCACGACGAGGCTCGACCGCGTCGCCGAGTTCGCCGACCGGGGCCTGCTGCCGCACCTGCCCGAGATCGTCGCGTCCGGCAGGCTCGCTCGTGCGCACGACGCCTCGCCGAGCGCCGCCGAGGCCGTGAGGCGCTCCGTGCTCGACGAGCTCGCCGCCGAGTACGGCACCGGATGGAACCCGCAGAGCGGCAGCGCGCTGGCCGGACTGCTCGATCGCCCGAGGGTGTCGACGTACAACTCCTTCGCTGATCAGCTCGTCCGCGAGCACGCGGCGCACATCGGCCGAGACCCCGAGGCCGCGCTGCTGAGCGAGTCGGCCGCGTGGCTGATCGTCCGCGACATCGTCATGCGCGCAGACGACGCCGGCCTCGACGAGCTCGACAACTCGTTCGGCGCGGTCATCGACGCCGTCGCCTCGCTCGCGGGCGACGTGCTCGACCACCGCGTCGACACGGGCCCCGTCGCGCTGTACGCCGACCGCCTCGTCGACGGGCTGCTCGAGGCGTCGACCACGCAGGAGACGCGGGATCTCGCCGCGAAGCTCGCCGCGCTGCCGACCCTCCTCCAGCTCGTCGACGAGTACCGCGATGAGAAGGCGCGGCGCGGCGTGCTCGACTTCGCCGATCAGGTCACGGGGGCGCTCGAGATCATCGAGCGCGCGCCGCGCGTCGCGGCCGAGGTCGCCGAGCAGTACCGGGTGGTGCTGCTCGACGAGTACCAGGACACGTCGGTGACCCAGACCGCGCTGCTGGCCGCCCTGTTCCGCGGCACCCCGGTCATGGCGGTCGGCGATCCGAACCAGTCGATCTACGGCTGGCGCGGAGCCAGTGCCGACAACCTCCCGAGCTTCGCCGCCGCGTTCTCCCTCGACGTTCCGGCCGGCAGGTACGACCTGATGACGAGCTGGCGCAACGATACGAGGGTGCTCGCCGCGGCGAACCGGCTGCTCGCCCCGTTCCGCGCCGAAGGCGGCTTCGAGGTCGAGCCGCTCGAAGACAGGCCGGGCGCGGGGGAGGGCCGCGTCGACGTCTCCTACGAGCGCACGATCGACGACGAGGCCGATGCCGTGGCCGGCTGGTTCGCCGACGCGCGCGCCGAGCACGCGGCCGCAGACAGCGGGCGCCCCCTCACCGGAGCCGTCCTGTTCCGCGCCAAGAAGCAGATGCAGCGCTTCGCCGACGCCCTCGCCAGGCGCGGCATCCCTCATCGCATCCTCGGGCTCGGCGGGCTGCTCGCCACACCCGAGGTGGTCGACGTGATCTCCGCGCTGCGGGTCGTGCACGACCCCACGCAGGGCTCCTCGCTCATCCGGCTGCTCGTGGGCCCCCGCTTCGGCATCGGCGTCGCCGACATGACGGCGCTCTACGATCTCGCCGCGGCGCTGTCGCAGCGCGACGAGGCGCTCATGCCGCTCGACGACGACATGCGCGAGAAGATCCGCGCATCGGCTGGCGCAGACGAGCAGGTGTCCATCATCGACGCCCTCGACGTGGTGCGCCAGCTGCCCGACGACTACCGCCTCTTCGCCGAGATCAGCGCGACGGGGCGCGAGCGGATGCGCGAGGCCGCGTCGGTGTTCGAGCGGCTGCGGTACGCAGCGGGGCAGCCGGTGACCGAGGTCATCCGGCTGATCGAGCTCGAGCTGCGTCTCGACATCGAGCTGGCCGCCAACGAGGCCAGAGGGCCGGCGCGGGCCGCATCGGCGCAGCTGCGGGCGTTCACCGACGAGGTGCGCGGATTCCTGCAGGCCGACGACCGCGGCACGATCGGGAGCCTGCTGGCCTGGCTCGAACGAGCCGAACGGGTCGACGATCTGAAGCCGCGCTCCGAGCCGCCCGAGCCTGGCGTCGTCCAGCTGCTCACGGTGCACGGCTCGAAGGGTCTGGAGTGGGACGCGGTCGCGGTCGTCCGGATGGTCGCCGGCGAGGTGCCCAAGCAGCCGCGGTCGAACATGGGCTGGCTCGGCTTCGGTCAGCTGCCGTACGACTTCCGCGGCGACGCGCGAGCGCTTCCGCAGTTCGACTGGTCGCCGGGCGAAGACAAGAAGGCGCTGCGCGGCGAGCTGGCCGCGTTCAAGCAGGCGAACAAGGAGCATCAGCTGGCCGAGGAGCGCCGGTTGGCCTACGTCGCGGTCACCAGGGCGAAGTCCCGGCTGCTGCTGTCCGGCTCGTTCTGGGGAGGCCAGACGAAGCCGCGCGAGGCGAGCGAATACCTCACCGACATCATCGACGAGCTCGGGCTCGACGCGATCGAGGCGGAGGCGGGCGAGGAGAACCCCTATTCGGGCGAGGGGCAGACGCTGCAGTGGCCGCTCGACCCGCTGGGTGCACGCCGCCGGCCGGTGCACGAGGCGGCGGCTCGCGCAGCGGCCGCGCGCGCCGATGACGCCGTCGCACCTGTCGAGCCGTCGCCTCAGCTGCGGCGCCTGCTCGACGAGCGGCGGCTGCGCGAAGGCCGCACGCTGCTCGAGGCGCCGACGCGGCTTCCGGCATCGCGCTTCAAAGACTACGTGACCGACTATGCGGGCACGGTTCGTTCGATCTCGCGACCGATGCCCGAGCAGCCCTACCGCCAGACGAGGCTCGGCACGCTGTTCCACCAGTGGGTCGAGCAGCGATCAGGCCTCGTCGCGTCCGCCGGGAGCGCCGACGACGCGCTGTGGGAGATCGACGACGACGGCTTCGAGCCGTCGGGCGGCGCGGTGACCGCGGCGGAGGCCGACGAGGCAGATCTCGCGCGGCTGCGCGAGACGTTCGAACGCAGCGAGTGGGCGGGCCTCGCGCCGATCGCGGTCGAGACCGAGATCGACTTCGCGCTCGATACGGGCGACGGCGAGCCTCACATCGTCATCTGCAAGCTCGACGCCGTCTATGAGCGCAGCGGGCGCATCGAGATCGTCGACTGGAAGACGGGGCGCGCCCCGCGCACGGCGGCCGAGCGCGAGGAGCGCATGCTGCAGCTCGCGCTGTACCGCCTCGCCTATCACCGCCGACACGGCGTCCCGCTCGATGCGATCGACGTGGCGCTGTACTACGTGGCCGACGACCTGGTGCTGCGCGATGCCGAGGCGCCGACCGAAGCCGAGATCATCGAGCGCTGGAGGGCCGCCCGCGCCGCGGCGGGCTGAGCCCGCGGCCGCTACGCCTCGGCCGCGGGCTTCGACCCGTCGGCCAGCACTTCGCGCTCGAACTCGCTGAGCTCCAGGGGCTCCGTGGCGCGGAACTCCTGCTCGCGGCGGTGCGCGGCGGCCGATTCGTCGGCTGCCTCGTCGGAGTCGGCGCTGCCCGTGCGCTCGTCGTCGTCGCCGGAGTCGTGGGAGCCCGATCCGTGATCGCCCCAGCCGGAGCCGTCGGCGAACGCCAGATCCTCGGGGGAGTACGCGTCGGTCTCCATCGCGGTGTCGACGTGGGTGCGCTCCGCCGCGGCGGGAACCCGACCAGCCAGGGCGATCGCGTCGTTGACGTCGACGTCGCGGGTTCGCGGCATGTCGTCGAACAGGCCGTAGTCGCGGACCTCGTCAGCCAGCGTCTCGAGCAGTGCCGCCGCGTCCCGCACCACGTCGTCGCGACGGGCGTCGGTGCCGTGCAGCAGCCAGCGGGCGAACTCCATCTCGGCGTGCAGCCGGGCGCGCACGCGCAGCGCGGCATCCGGTGCGCGGCGCAGCGCCTCCGAGTAGGCATCGTGCACGTCGTCGTAGGCGGCGGGCGCGTTCGACAACCAGCTCAGGTCGAGCGCCGGGTCGTCGAGGGCCAGCCCGTGCCAGTCGTACACACCGGTGACGACGGGGGCGCCCCGATCGTCGTCGGCGAAGAGGAACGCCTCGGCGGCAGTTCCTCCGAGGACGACCGCCGGCTCGAACGACCACAGACGGTCGTCGTCGACCGCTTCGCGCCAGCGCACCGTGAGCCGCACGGGGACGTGTCCGCTCGCGGCGGCGCGCTCGAGCGTGTGCGAGACGTCGTCCCGGACGTCCTGCGCGGTGCGCTCGCGCAGTCCTGTGCCGCGCGCGACCGATGCGGGCAGGGCGTGGATCACCGCGAGCGCGCGGCCGATCGAGCGCGCCGCGCCCTCTCCGGGCGGAATCTCGGCCGCCTCGATCTGGTAGCCGGAGAGCATGGTGGTCACCACGGCGACGCGGCCGTCGAGCGTGGTGCGTCCGACGACCTCCGGCACGTCGAGCCCCAGCAGCCCTCGCACGCCCGCCGTCAGCGCACCGAGCGCCAGAGCCTGCGCGGACAGCTCGCGCTCGGCGTCGTCGTCGACGGGAACCCGGATGACGATCTCGCGCCCGTCTCCGAGCGTCGCGATCGCGGAGTCGTAGCGGGCATCGCCCCCTGCGCTGAGCCTGCGAGCACCGGAGACCTCGGCGCCGGGAACCGCCGCCGTGACCGCCGCCGCTAGAGTGAGAGGAGAGCGTGCCATGCGATTCAGACTAGGTCGGCAGACCGGGTTTGCTCCACGCCACGCCCGCACACACAGGAGAGGCGCCGCATGTTCACCACCGCACCCGCCGGCCGGATCGATCGCTCCGCGGCGCGGCGCGATGAGGCCGAACTGATCGAACGCAGCCTGGCCGATCCCCGCAGCCGCGTGCTCGTGATCCACGGCGACTCGGCACCTCGATCAGGGGAGGAACTGGGCTGGCTGAGCGCCCAGGAGGCGGTCGCCCGCGCGAACGCCGAGCTGCGGTGGGCGCTCCTCGGCACGGATGAAGAGGGCGCGGCCGTCCTCGCCGCCTCGACGGGCCAGCGCGACGAGCCGTTCGCCCCAGACGAGGGGTGGTTCTCGCTGCGCGCGTCGACCGGGCTCGAGGCTTCGGTCGCCGAGACGCTCGTGGTCGCCGTCGCCGTCAGCAAGTTCCTCGCCGAGGGGTTCTGCCCCCGATGCGGCGCGGCCGCAGAGCTCGCGCAGGCCGGTTGGTCCCGGCGCTGCACCGGCTGCGGCGCCGAACTGTTCCCCCGCACGGATCCCGCTGTCATCGTCGCGCCGCAGAGCGCAGACGGCGAGCGCCTGCTCCTCGGCGCGAACGCCGTGTGGAAGGGCAGGATGTACTCCTGCTTCGCGGGATTCGTCGAGGCCGGGGAGTCGCTCGAGACCACGGTGCACCGCGAGCTGCTCGAGGAGGCGGGCGTCCGTCTGAGCGATGTCGCGTACGTCGCGTCGCAGCCGTGGCCGTACCCGCGCTCCCTGATGCTGGGCTATCTCGCGACGATCGCAGACGATGCGGAGGCGCGCCCCGACGGCACCGAGATCGTCGACGTGCGCTGGTTCACCCGCGACGAGATCCGCGCAGGGCTCGCTGGCGAGGCCGACTTCGGACTGCCCGGCGAGGTGTCGATCGCCCACCGCCTCATCCGGCGCTGGGCCGCGGGCGAGCCGGTCGTCGGCGCGTGAGCGCGCTCGACGGACTCGACGAGCAGCAGCGCGAGGCCGCGGCCACGCTGCGCGGTCCCGTCGCCGTTCTCGCCGGCGCCGGCACCGGCAAGACGCGCGCGATCACGCATCGCATCGCGCACGGCGTCGACACGGGTGCCTACACGCCAGGGCGTGTTCTGGCCCTGACGTTCACGACGAAGGCGGCGGGCGAGCTGCGCGGCCGGCTGCGCGAGCTCGGCGTGCCCGGCGTCGCGGCGCGCACGTTCCACGCGGCGGCGCTCAGCCAGCTGAACTACTTCTGGCCGACCGTCGCCGGCGACGTCGCCCCGAAGATCGTCGACAACAAGGTGCGCGTCCTCGCGCACGCGGCCGACGGCATCGGCGTGCGGCTCGATACGGCGACGCTGCGCGACGTGGCCTCGCAGATCGAATGGCGCAAGGTGACGATGCGCTCGATCGACGCGTACGGTGCGCTCGGCCGCACGGTCGGCACGCTCGGCACGGATGCCCTCGTGGCACTGATGCGCGGCTACGAGGCGCTGAAGGACGAACGGCGCCAGCTCGACTTCGAGGACGTGCTGCTCGCCTGCGCCGGCATGATCGAGGGCGAACCGAAGGTCGCCGCCGCCGTGCGGGAGCAGTACAGGCACTTCACGGTCGACGAGTTCCAGGACGTCTCGCCGCTGCAGAACCGCCTGCTGGAGCTCTGGCTCGGCAATCGTCACGACCTGTGCGTCGTCGGCGACGCCAGCCAGACCATCTACTCGTTCACGGGGGCGGACGCGCGCTTCCTGCTCGACTTCGAGCGGCGCTACGAGGACGCGACCGTCGTGCGGCTCGAGCGCAACTACCGATCGGACCGCGTGATCGTCGATGCGGCCAACGCCCTGATGCGCGGCCGGCCGGGCGCGCTCACGCTGCGCCCCCGCAGCGTCGATGCGTTCTCGCCCGTGCCCGTGGCGACGGGGCATCCGGATGACGCAGCGGAGGCGGCCGCGATCGCCGCGGCCGTCGAGCGCCAGATCACGGCTGGCGCCGGTCCTGAGCAGATCTCGGTGCTGTACCGAGTGCACTCGCAGTCGGCGGCGATCCAGCAGGCGCTCGCCGCGCGCGGCATCGCGACGACGGTGCTCGGCGGCACCCGCTTCTTCGATCTGCCCGAGGTGCGCCAGGCGATCCTCGCGCTGCGCGGCGCGGCGGTGGCGCCGAGCGACGCGTCGCCCGCAGACGCGCTCGAGCCCGGCCGCACCCGGGAGGACGCCGTGCGGATCGCCACGATGCGGGACGTGCTGCGCGGACTCGGCCACGAGCCGACCCCGCCAGAGGCGGGCGGCGCGCTGCGCGACCGCTGGGAGGCGAGGCAGGCGCTGCTGCGCCTGGCGGAGGACGCCCCGCGCGGGACGACGCTGCGGGACTTCGCCGATCAGATGCTCGCTCGGGCGAAGGACCAGCACGAGCCGGCGCTTCGCACCGTCACGCTCGCAACCGTGCACGCGGCGAAGGGCCTGGAATGGCCGCATGTGCACCTCGCGGGTTTCGCCGAGGGACTCCTGCCGATCTCGTACGCCTCGACGATCGAGCAGACCGACGAGGAGCGTCGGCTCGCCTACGTCGCGATCACGCGCGCTGCCTCGACGCTCTCGATCACCTGGTCGAGGGGGAACGGCCGGGTCGAGCGCGGCCCGTCGCGGTTCCTCGGCGAGATCGTCGGCCCGCGCGCGCTGAGGGCGTCGCCCGGCGCGGTGCCGCTGCGCCCCCTCGCGGACTGACGGCCCCGCACTCGCCTTCCGCACAGCCGGCGGCGGATCACCGCGGATGCTCGCCGGCGCGGCGCGGCCCTCAGGCCGCCCGGATCGCGATGGGCTCGGCGAACGGCACGGCGCACAGGCACTCCGGATGACGACGGTGCGAGCGCCACGTGACGGCTCCGCGGAGAGTCGCGCGGCCGCCAGCCTCGATGAACGCCGAGCGCTGCTGATCATCGCCCCCGTCGCCGCGCCGGCCTGACGCGTGCGGTTCCGCTGCGGGATCCGCGCTCGCCGCGACCGGGCGATCGGCGTCAGGCTCCCGTCCCCGGTCCTCACCCTCATCCGCCCTCGTCGCCGCCGGCAGCAGGGCATCGAGCATCTCGGCCGTCACGAGCGCCGCCTCGATCGCCAGCGGCAGGGCCACCCGGGGTGCGCGGCGCAGCAGCAGCTGAGACATGATCACCGGCCACGCCGGGTCTGCGTCTCGGCGGTGGGCATCGACGCAGGCCAGGCACGCGGTGCGGCCGGGGCGCACGACCGGACCGACCTCGACGCCTCCCGCGCCGAACACGATCGGCAGGTGCACGGCGTCGTCGCTCATGCACCGGGTGCCGAGGTGCGGCGGCATCGCGTGCGCGGCCACCAGCAGAGTCGGCGTCGCGGGGTCGACGGGCTCCATGCCGGGCGCGAGCCAGACGCCCGGCCAGCCCTCGTCGGCGAGCGCGTCGATCATGGTCCCGACGAGATCGGCCGGCACGCCGTCGGCGGTCCGCACCGCGACCCCCGGCGTCGGCGGCGCGGCGACCTCGAGCACCGCCTCGAGCGCGCGCACCAGCGAGGCCGTGCCGTCCGGCGGTGCGTCGGCGAGCCGCGCCAGCCCGGTCGGCGCGGCCGCCAGCGCGGAGATGCCAGCGGCCTCGACGCCGCGCTCGAGCTCGGTGACCACCCGCTCCTGCCACGGCAGGGGAGCGGACAGTATCGGCCCGTCCGAGACGCCGAACTGCAGCTCGCGCACGCTGCGCCACAGCGGTGCGTGGCGCGGGCTGATGCGGACGAGGGGCATGCGTCGATTGTGACCCGCCCCGTGCGGTCGGCAGTCGTTATCCACAGGCCGATCACCCGGCGCCCCAGTACAGGGCGCTGTGGACGGGATCAGCCGCGGGCGCCGCCCTCCTCGTCGCCCTCGCCGGTCTCCTCTGCGAGCAGCTGAGCGAGCGCCGCGTCCATGTCGTCGGGCTCCGGCTCGTCGCCGCGCTCGCGAGCCTGCAAGCGGGCGATCAGCGGTGCGGGGTCGTCGATGTCGGCGGCCTCCGGCATGAGATCGGGGTAGTCCCACAGGCTGTCGCGCGCTGTCGTGCCGACCGCGTCGGTCACAGCCCGCCACATGGCGGCCGCTTCGCGCAGCCGGCGGGGCCGCAGCCTCAGGCCGACCAGCGCCTCGAGCGCCTCCTCCGCCGGGCCGCCCGCAGCGCGGCGGCGGCGGATGACCTCGGCGATGCGGTCGACGCCGGGCAGGCGGCCGGTGGCATCGGCCGTTACGACCTCGACCCACCCCTCGATGAGGGCGAGCAGGGTCTCTAGCCGCTCGAGCGCGCGCTTCTGCGCCTCCGACTGCTCGGGCAGAAGTGCGCCCGATTCGAGCGCCTGGCGCAGCTCGTCGGTGTTCTGCGGATCGAACCTGCTGGCGAGGTCCTCGAGCCGCTCGACGTCGATGTCGACGCCGCGGGCGAAGTCGGTGACCTGCGCGATCGCCTGCAGCCTCAGCCACTTGGCGTGCTGGAACAGGCGCGCATGCGCGAGCTCGCGCGTCGCGATGTACAGCGCGAGCTGGTCATCCGGGATCTCGAGGCCGCGACCGAGGTCGGCGAAGTTCTGGGGCAGGATGGCCGCCGTCCCCGCCGGCATCACCGGAATGCCGACGTCCCCTCCCGAGACCACCTCGCGCGAGAGCTTGCCGAGCACCTGCCCGAGCTGGCCGGCGAACATCTGCGCGCCGACCGCGCGCAGCATGCGACCCGCGCCCTCGATCATCTGCTGCATGTCCTCCGGCGACTGCGTCCGCAGCGCCTCGATCAGCCCGTCGGCCATGCTCGTGGCGACGGGCTCCGAGAGCTCCTGCCACACCGGCAGGGTCAGCTTCACCCACTCCCCGCGCGTGATCGGCTTGGCCGGCTCGCGCAGAGACGAGATCGCGGTCGCCTCGCCCAGCCACAGATCGGCGAGCGCGAACGCCTGACCGAGATCGGTCGCCTGGCCGGAGGAGATGGCGAGGCCGTCCTGATTGGCCAGGTGCAGCGCCTGCCGCTCGGCGGCCTCCCAGGGGATCGAACCGTCGCCCGATGCCTGGAACGCCTGCTGCATGCCCTGCATGAGCGGGCCGAGCATGCTGGGGTCGACTCCGGCCCCGCGCATCTGCTCGGCGAGCTTCTCCATTTCGTCGGGGTCGATGCCGCCAGCGCCGAACGGGCTGCTCCCCGATCCTGCCTGCTCGAACATCCGGCGCAGGAACTCGGGCAGGTCGTCTTCTGGGCCGGATGAGTCGTCGTGGGTCACGTCGTCTGCCTCTCGTGCACCGCGCTCAGCGTGCGGAAGGTTGTCACCCTCTACGCTAGTGCGAGCCGCTCCACGAGCGTCGCGCGAGGCGTACGCCTGCCGCGAACGGGGCGGCTCCGGATGAGCGGGCAGGAGAACGCGGGTGGCATCGAACAAGCGTGCGGCGACCGGCACGGCATGGCTGGCGGTGGCCCTGGTCGGCCTGTTCGGGATGTCGTTCCTGCCGACCTCCTTCGTGATCGAGCAGCCAGGACCCGTCTACAACACGATCGGCACCGCCGAGTCGGAGGACGGCGACGAGGTGCCGCTGATCGAGGTGCACGACTCCGACACCTACGACACCGCGGGCAGCCTCGACCTGGTGACCGTTCAGGTGCTCGGCAACCGCGAGAGCACGCCGAGCTGGTTCGAGCTCGCGCTGGCGTGGTTCGACCGGTCGAAGGCCGTGCTGCCGATCGACTCGGTGTTCCCCGAGGGCGTCACGAACGAGGACCGCGAGGCGCAGAACGCCGCGCTGATGGTCGACTCGCAGGCCGAGGCGACCGCCGCAGCGCTGACGGCGCTCGGCTACGACATCGAGGGCGAGACCGAGATCGCGGTCGCCGAGGTCACGGAGGGCGCACCGGCAGCGGGCAAGCTCCAGGCCGGCGACGTCGTGCTCGAGGCCGACGGCGAGCCCGTCGCCGATACGGAGGGGCTGCGCGCCGCGATCGCCGCGGGCGGCGGCGACCCCGTCGAGATCGCCTTCGAGCGCGACGGGGAGCGGCAGACGACGACGATCACACCGACGCGCGCGGAGGTGGACGGCGAGGAGGCGTGGGCGATCGGCGTGCTGCTGGCGCCGACCACCACCTACGACTTCCCGGTCGACATCACGATCCAGCTCGACAACGTCGGCGGCCCGAGCGCCGGCATGATGTTCGCCCTCGGCATGATCGACACGCTCACGCCGGGGGAGATGACGGGCGGCGAGAACATCGCAGGCACCGGCACGATCGACGCGGCGGGCGAGGTCGGCGCGATCGGCGGCATCAGGCAGAAGCTCTACGGCGCGCGCGACGCGGGCGCCGAGTGGTTCCTCGCTCCCGCGTCGAACTGCGACGAGGTCGTCGGACACGTGCCGAGCGGCATCGAGGTGTTCTCGGTCGAGACGCTCGACGACGCGCAGACCGCCGTCGAGGCGATCGCGGACGGCGACACCTCGGAGCTGGCCGCCTGCGAAGCCGGGTGAGATTCGGGCGTTGTCAGCCGGGTCATCGATTCCGCTCATAGGATGGATAGGTGACTTCGACCACAGCGCCGACGCCCAAGACTCCGCCGAGCACCTTCCGGAAGACGGTCACAATCACACTGATTGTGATCGCCGCGCTCGTCGCGGCCTTCTTCCTGTTCGCAACGCTCTACGCCGACTTCCTCTGGTACGACCAGCTGGGCTTCGCGAGCGTGCTCTTCACGCAGTGGGGCGGCCGAGGGGTGATGTTCGTCATCGGCTTCATCGGCATGGCAGTGCCGATCTGGCTGTCGATCTACCTCGCGCACCGCCTGCGGCCGATCTACGCGCAGCTGAGCTCGCAGCTCGACCGCTATCAGGAGGTCATCGAGCCGCTGCGCCGTCTGGCCACCTGGGGCGTGCCGGCGTTCTTCGGCTTCTTCGCCGGGTTCTCGGCCGCCGCGAACTGGGAGACCGCCGCGCTGTGGCTCAACGGCGGGGGTGTGGGCGAGACCGACCCCGAGTTCGGTCTCGACCTCGGCTTCTACATGTTCCAGCTGCCGTTCCTGACCGGTGTGCTCGCGTTCGCCTCAGCCGTCGTGCTGCTCTCGCTCGTGCTGACGGCGGTGGTGTCGTACCTGTACGGCTCGATCCGGGTCGGCCAGGGCGAGCTGCGCATCTCGAAGGCCGCGCGCATCCAGATCGCGGTCACGGCGGCGCTGTACATCCTGCTTCAGGCCGTGAGCCTGTGGCTCGACCGCTACCGCAAGCTCGTCGAGCCCGGCGACCGCATCACCGGACCCGGCTACGTCGGCACGCACGCCGAGATCCCCGGCCTGACGATCCTGGCGATCGCGGCCGTGCTGGTCGCCGCCCTGTTCCTCGTGACGGCGATCATCGGCCGCTGGCGCCTTCCCCTGGTCGGCACGGGTCTGCTGCTCGTGACCGCCCTCGTGGTGAACGTCGCCTACCCGGCGCTGATCAACTCGATCCAGGTGCAGCCGAACCAGGGCACGCTCGAGTCCGAGTACTACCAGCGCAACGTCGACGGCACGCGGGCCGCGTACAACATCGACGACATCGAGGTCGAGGCGTACTCGGCCGAGACGACCACGGAGCAGGGGCAGCTGCGCGACGACGCCGTGACCACGGCCTCGCTGCGCCTCATGGACCCCGCCGTCATCAGCCCGGCCGTCCGCCAGGTCGAGCAGCAGCGCCCCTACTACAGCTTCGAATCGACCCTCGACGTCGACCGCTACGAGATCGACGGCGAGTCCCAGGACACGGTCCTGGCCGTGCGCGAGCTCGACCAGAGCAACATCGACGACCCGAGCTGGCAGAAGAGCGCGCTGATCTACACCCACGGATACGGCGTGGTCGCTGCCAAGGGCAACGACCGCACCGCCGAGGGCCGCCCGGTGTTCATCGAGGGCGGTATCCCGACCAGCGGCGTGTTCAGCGACAACGACTACGAGCCCCGCATCTACTTCGGCGAGCGTTCGCCCGACTACTCGATCGTCGGTCGCACCGAGGGCCAGAAGTCGATCGAGATCGACTACACGAGCGGCAACGAAGACGACGACGACACGTTCTCGACGTTCGAGGGCGACGGCGGCCCGAGCGTCGGCAACCCGCTGAACAAGCTCGTCTACGCGCTGAAGTTCCAGTCGCTGCAGATCTTCCTCTCCGACTCCGTCGGCTCCGAGTCGCAGATCCTCTACGACCGCGACCCCGCCGAGCGCGTACAGAAGGTCGCGCCGTACCTGACGCTCGACAGCGACCCGTACCCGACCATCGTCGACGGCCGCGTCAAGTGGGTCATCGACGGCTACACCACCAGCGCCGACTACCCGTACTCGACGCCGGTCGGCTTCGGCGACGCGATCAGCGACTCGAACCAGCCGCAGCCTCAGGTGCGCCTCGACGAGATCAACTACATCCGCAACTCGGTGAAGGCGACGGTCGACGCGTACGACGGCTCGGTGACGCTGTATGCGTGGAACGCCGACGATCCGGTCCTCAAGGCCTGGCAGAAGGTCTACCCGTCGACGCTGAAGTCGGTCAGCGACATGTCGGCCGATCTGATGAGCCACGTGCGATACCCGACCGACCTGTTCAAGGTGCAGCGCGAGATGCTCGGCGTCTACCACGTCGACAACGCCAACAGCTTCTACCAGCGCGACAACGTGTGGCAGGTGCCGGACGACCCGCAGAACGAGCAGGTGAAGCAGCCGCCGTACTACCTGACGATGCAGACGCCGGGTCAGGAGGAACCGGCGTACTCGCTGTACACCACGTTCATCCCGCAGGGCGACGGAGACAACAGCCGCAACGTGATGCTCGGATACCTCTCGGTGAACTCCGACGCGGGCAGCGAAGAGGGCAAGGTGAGCGAGGACTACGGCAAGCTCAGCATGCTGCGGATAACGTCCGACACCACGGTGCCGGGACCGGGTCAGGTGCAGAACCTGTTCGACTCCGACTCGACGATCGCGAACAAGCGCAACGTGCTGCAGATCGGTGACTCCAACGCCATCCTCGGCAACCTGCTGACGGTGCCCGTGGGAGGAAACTTCCTCTACGTGCAGCCCATGTATCTGCAGTCCTCGGGCGGCGGTACGTCGTACCCGCGTCTGCAGTACGTGCTGGCCGCGTTCGGCAACGAGCTGGCGTTCGAGGAGACCCTCTCCGAGGCGCTCGACTCCATCTTCGGCGGCGATGCCGGTGCATCGACCGGTGACGAGGAGGTCGGCGGCAACGTCGACCCGGACGGGTCCGGCGATAGCACGGACACTGGTGGTACCGATGGGGGAGCCGACAGCGGCACCGATACGGGCGGTACCGACTCGACGACCGACCCCACGAAGGAGCAGGCGCTGCAGGACGCCCAGGACGCGCTCGCCGAGCGCGACGCGGCGATCAAGAGCGGCGACCAGGTCGCGATCGCCGAGGCGAACGAGGCACTGGGCAAGGCCGTCGAGAAGCTCATCTCCCTCGAGGGCGACGACACGCCGTGACACGCGGGCGGAGGGCCTTCGATTCGACGGCCCTCCGCTCGGGTGTTAGGCTATTGGATGTGACGCGGGGTGGAGCAGTTCGGTAGCTCGCCGGGCTCATAACCCGGAGGCCGCAGGTTCAAATCCTGCCCCCGCAACCAAAGCACAAAGGTCCGGATGCCAGAGGCATCCGGACCTTTGTCGTTCGCCGATCAGGCGGTTTCGACGAGGTAGCGCGCGTACGCCTTCGTCGTCAGGAACGGCGAGAACGTGTTCGACAGGGCGACGTCGCGGAACACCTCGGCCGCCTCGTCGAATCGGTCGCCGTCGGTGCGCTCGAGACCCGCGAGAACCTCGTCCACGAGCCCGGACACGTGCTCGTGCGTGATGGGCGTGCCCTCCTCGGTGACGCGGTCCTGGCGGATCCACTGCCAGATCTGCGAGCGGGAGATCTCCGCGGTCGCCGCGTCCTCCATGAGCCCGTTGATGGCGACCGCTCCCTGGCCGCGCAGCCACGCCTCGATGTAGCGGATGGCCACATCGACGTTGCCCCGCACGCCGGCGTCGGTGATGCCGCGCCCGATCGTGAGGTCGAGGAGGTGGCGCTCGCGCACGGCGACGTCGTCCCGCTGGCGGTCGAGCTGGTTCGGACGATCGCCGAGCACCGCGTCGAACTCGGCGCGCGCGACCGGGATGAGGTCGGGGTGCGCCACCCAGGTGCCGTCGAAGCCGTCGCCCGCCTCGCGCTTCTTGTCGGAGGCGACCTTGGTCATCGCGTTCGCGTTGGCCTCCGCGTCCTGGCGCGAGGGGATGAACGCGCTCATGCCGCCGATCGCGAATGCGCCCCGCTTGTGGCAGGTCTGCACGAGCAGCTCGGTGTAGGCGCGCATGAAGCCGACCGTCATCGTGACCTCGTTGCGATCGGGCAGCACGAATCGCGAGCCGCGGCCGCGGTACGTCTTGATGATCGAGAAGATGTAGTCCCAGCGGCCGGCGTTGAGCCCCGCGCAGTGGTCGCGCAGCTCGTAGAGGATCTCCTCCATCTGGAACGCGGCGGGCAGCGTCTCGATCAGCACGGTCGCGCGGATGGTGCCGTGGGGGAGTGCGAGGTACTGCTCGGTGAACGAGAACACCTGGTCCCACAGCCGCGCCTCCTCCGCCTGCTCGATCTTGGGCAGGTAGAAGTACGGGCCGCGGCCCCGGCTGATCAGCTCGTGCGCGTTGTGGAACGCGTACAGGCCGAAGTCGACGAGCGAGCCCGACGCCGCCATCGTGCGGCCGTGCGCGTCGGTGAAGTGCAGGTGGTGCTCCTCGAGGTGCCAGCCGCGCGGGCGCATCACGATCGTGGGGGTGTTCTCGTTCGTGACGGCGTAGTGCTTGCCGTTCGGCGCCGTGTGCTCGAGCTGCCCGCGGATCGCGTCGAACAGCGAGAGCTGCCCGCCGATGACGTTGTCCCAGGTCGGGCTCGTGGCGTCCTCCTGGTCGGCGAGCCACACCTTCGCGCTCGAGTTGAGCGCGTTGATGGTCATGCGCGGGTCGGTCGGCCCGGTGATCTCGACGCGGCGGTCCTCGAGGCCGGGGCCCGCGCCGGCGACGCGCCAGTCGTTCCGCTCGCGGATGCGGCGGGTGTCCTCGCGGAACGTCGGGTCGATGCCCGTGCCGATCTCGTAGCCGTGGCGCATGCGGGCCGCGAGGCGGTCGTAGCGCGGGCCGGCGAACAGGTCGTGCAGCTGGGTGAGGAACGCGAGGGCGTCGGGCGTGAGGATCTGCTCGTAGCGCTCGCGCAGGGGGCCGACGACGCGGATGGCGGGCAGGATGCGCTCCGGCCGCTCGGTCGTGCGGTCTGGTTCGGTGGCGATGAGGGTCATGATGTACCTCCGGATGAAGTCGGTGTCGTCGCAGCGGACGGAATCAGAACTGCTGAGCCTCGGTGGAGGTGGCCAAGGCGAGGGTGGAGGCCTCGGGGTTGAGGGCCTGGGAGACGTGGTCGAAGTAGCCGGTGCCCACTTCGCGCTGGTGCTTGGTGGCGGTGTAGCCGTCGGCCTCGGCCGCGAACTCCGCGTTCTGCAGCTCGACGTACGCGGTCATGGCCGATTCGGCGTAGCCGCGGGCCAGCTGGAACATCGAGTGGTTCAGAGCGTGGAAGCCGGCGAGGGTGATGAACTGGAAGCGGTAGCCGAGCTCCGCCAGCTCCGCCTGGAACGACGCGATCTGGCGGTCGTCGAGCGCCGCCGACCAGTTGAAGCTGGGGGAGCAGTTGTAGGCGAGCATCTTGCCGGGGTACTCGGCGTGGACGGCCGCGGCGAACTCGCGGGCGAGCTCGATGTCGGGCGTGCCCGTCTCGACCCAGAGGAGGTCGGCGTACGGCGCGTAGGCGAGGCCGCGGGTGATGACGGGGTCGATGCCGTTGCGCACCCGGTAGAAGCCCTCGCTCGAGCGGTCGCCCGTGAGGAAGGGGCGGTCGCGCTCGTCTATCTCGCTCGTGAGCAGGTCGGCCGCCAGGGCGTCGGTGCGGGCGATCTGGATCGTCGGGACGCCGGCGACGTCGGCCGCCAGGCGGGCCGCGTTCAGGGTGCGGATGTGCTGGCTGGTCGGGATGAGGACCTTGCCGCCCAGGTGGCCGCACTTCTTCTCGCTGGCGAGCTGGTCCTCCCAGTGGATGCCGGCCGCGCCGGCCTGGATCATTCCGTGTGCGAGCTCGTAGGCGTTCAGCGGGCCGCCGAAGCCGGCCTCGGCGTCGGCGACGATCGGTGCCAGCCAGTCGCGCGTGAGCTGGCCCTCGGCCGACTCGAGCTGGTCCTGGCGCAGCAGCGCGTTGTTGATGCGGCGGACGACCGCTGGCACCGAGTTGGCCGGGTACAGCGACTGGTCGGGGTAGGTCTGACCGGACAGGTTCGCGTCGGCGGCGACCTGCCAGCCCGAGAGGTAGATGGCCTCGAGGCCGGCGCGCACCTGCTGCACGGCCTGGTTGCCGGTGAGGGCGCCGAGCGCTCGGACGTAGTCTCCTGTCGTCAGGCGCTCCCAGAGGCGCTCCGCTCCGCGGCGCGCGAGGGTCGGCTCCTCGCGGACGGTGCCGCGGATCCGGATGACGTCCTCCGCCGTGTAGTCGCGCTTGACGCCCGACCAGCGGGGGTCTGCGTCCCACTCGAGCTGCAGCTCCGCGGCGGTCTGCGTCTGGGTACCTGGGCGGTTCGGGGTGGTGGTCATCATCGATCTCCTCGTGCGGGCGGCGGTGCCGCGTCGGCTGTTGGGTTCAACCTTCTGTGAATCCGCAACGCTCCGGAGCAAAGTCGTGCGAAGAACTATTGAGATGTTTCTGCGTGACGGATCAATGTGGCAGGATCTGCACCATGGTCACTCTCGACGACGAGACACAAGCCGATGCGATCGCCGTCGGACGGCGCATCCGAGCTCTGCGGGCCGAGCGGGGGATGCGCCTCGCGGAGCTCGCCGAGAAGGTCGGACGCGCCCCGAGCCAGCTCTCGATGATCGAGAACGGGCATCGCGAGCCGCGGCTGTCGATGCTGCGCGCGATCGCACAGGCGCTCGATGTGCCGCTCGACCGCCTGCTGGCGGCCGAGGAGCTCGATCCGCGCACCGAGATGGAGGTCGCGCTCGAGCGCGAAATGCGCTCGCCTCGGTTCCGCGAGCTGGGCATCGAGCCGTTCCGCATCCCGAAGGGGATGCCGGATGAGGCGCTCGAGGCGCTGCTGCGGCTGTCGGGTGAGATCGACCGGCTCCGCGACGAGCGCCAGGCCACGCCCGAGCAGGCGCGCCGGGCCAACCTCGAGCTGCGCCACCTGATGCGCGAGCAGGGCAACTACTTCCCCGAGCTCGAGGAGACCGCGCGCGAGGTGCGCGCCGCGATCGATCATCCGGGCGGCCCGCTCACGCAGCGCGCCGCGGGCGATATCGCTGCTCACCTGGGGCTGACCCTGCACTACGTGCCCGATCTGCCGGCGTCGACGCGCAGCGTGCTCGACCTGCGCAACGGCCGGCTCTACCTGCCGAACCGGACGTCGGCGGACCCGCGCGGACCGATGCTGCAGGCGCTCGCCAGCCGGCTGCTGTCGCACGAGGAGCCGACCTCGTACTCCCAGTTCCTGCGCCAGCGCGTCGAGCAGAACTACCTCGCCGGTGCGCTGATGGTGCCGGAGGATAGCGCCGTCGAAATGCTGCGAGACGCCAAGGCGCGCCGGGCGATCTCGATCGAGGATCTGCGCGACGCCTACTCGGTGTCGTACGAGACCGCGGCGCACCGGTTCACGAATCTCGCCACGCGGCACCTCGACATCCGGGTCCACTTCCTGAAGGTGCACGAATCGGGCACGATCACGAAGGCGTACGAGAACGACGACGTGAACTTCCCGACCGACAGGCTCGGCTCCATCGAGGGCCAGATGTGCTGCCGCCGCTGGACGAGCCGCGTGGTGTTCGACGTCGACGACCGCTTCAACCCGTACTTCCAGTACACCGACACCGGCAACGGAACCTACTGGTGCACGGCCAGGGTCGAGCACTCGAGCCAGGGCGCGCACTCGGTGAGCGTCGGCGTGCGGTTCGACGACACGAAGTGGTTCGTCGGCCGAGACACCGCGACGCGCGGCGTCTCGCGCCACGCGGACGAGGTGTGCTGCCGGCGCCCTCCCGAGGCTCTCGCCGAGCGGTGGCGCGACGGCGCATGGCCGAACGTCGCGACGCCCCGCACGCTGCTTGCGACGCTGCCGACGGGTGCGTTCCCCGGCGTCGACGCGACAGACGTGTACGAGTTCCTGGAGCAGCACGCCCCCGACTGAGGCCCCGGATTGATGCCTCGGCCGCTCGAGATCTCAGTCGTTGCTGCTCATCCGCCGGTTTCGTCGCAACGACTGCGATGCCGATCGGCGCTGCGGGCGCCCCGGCCGGCGCCGAGCGCTACAGCCAGCCGATCAGCGATGCCGCGAGCAGGGTGACGGGCACGAGCAGCGCCGCGAGCGCGAGCCCGAGAGCGGAAGCGGCGCCCGTCGTCCGATCGATCTCCATCGCGCGTGCGGTACCGATGGCGTGGGCCGAGAGGCCGATCGCCAGGCCGCGCGAGACCGGGTCCCGTCGGCGCAGCAGACCGAGCAGCGGGGGACCGGCGACCGCGCCGAGGATCCCCGTCAGGATCGAGAAAACCGCGGCGAGCGACACGTCGGCCCCGAGCACGCCGGCCACCGCGGCGGAGACGGCGCTGGTCGCGTGCTTCGGGGCGAGTGCGAGCAGCACGTCGCGCGGCACGCCGAGCGCCCACGCGACGCCCACCGTCACGGCAGCGCCGACCACGGTCGCTGCCCCCGCAGCGACCACGAGCGCGGGCAGCAGCCGGCCGAGCTCGCGGCCGTGGCGCTGGATGGGCACGGCGAGCGCGACGATCGCAGGTCCGAGCAGCGCGGTGAGGACGACGGTTCCCTCGCGGTACTCGGGAAGCGGCGTGCGCGTGAGGAGCAGGGTCCCCGCGATCGCGATCGTGCTCAGCAGCACAGGGTTCAGCCATCCGGAGCCGTAGCGCGAGAGCCACACGGCCCCGAACCACACCACGAGCGTCACGGCCAGCCAGATCACGGGCGGCCCCTTCCGCGCATCAGCAGATCGGCGACGAACGCCGCGGTGAGGAACGTCGCGAGCCACCCCGCGACGAGCGCCGCGATGATGCCGAGCGCGTGCTCGGCGAGCGGGCCGAAGGCCGCGATCACCCCGACGGCCAGCGGGACGAGCAGCAGGGGCAGCACGGAGATGAGCGAATCGGCCGCCGGCGCGACGGCGCGGGACGCCCACCGGCCGAGCGGCGTGAGCAGCACGATCAGCAGCGCGATCATGCCGAGCGTCGAGCCGGGGATCGGCAGACCGGTCGCGCCGGCGAGCAGCTCGCCGCCCGCGCCGAAGCCCACGAGAACGCCGAGACCCAGCAGCCACACCGCGAGGCGGGGCACGGGGCGCCTCGGGGGCGTGGTCGTTCGTTCGCTGCTCATCCGGCGTCCATTGTCTCAGCACCCGCGGGAAGTGGTTGGATGAAGCCATGAACCTCGTCGCCGTCGCTCAGTTCGCGCCCACCGCAGACAGGGAGGGCAACCTCGCCGAGATCGCCCGCCTGGCGGCGCTCGCGCGCGCACGAGGTGCGGTGCTCGCGGTGTTCCCCGAGTACTCGAGCTACTTCGCCGACCCGATCGACGAGTCGTTCGCCGCCAACGCCGAGGCGATCGACGGCGCGTTCACGGCGCGGCTGCGCGAGATCGCGTCCGACCTGGGGCTCACCATCGTCGCCGGCATGGTCGAGCGGGGGACGGGCGCGCACGTGCGCAACGCGGTGGTCGCGGTCGACGGGACCGGCGTGATCGCGGTCTACCGCAAGCAGCACCTGTACGACGCGTTCGGGCAGCGCGAGTCGGCCTGGATCGAACCGGGTGCCGTCGGCGAGGCGCAGACCTTCGTGGTGGGCGACCTGACCTACGGGCTGATGACCTGCTACGACCTGCGCTTCCCCGAGGTCGCCCGCACGCTGGCCGACGCCGACGTCGACGCCGCCGTCGTGCCGGCCGAATGGGTGAGGGGCCCCCTGAAGGAGCACCACTGGAACACGCTGCTGGCCGCGCGGGCGATCGAGAACACGATGTACGTCGTGGCGGCCGATCACGCGGCGCCGATCGGCGTCGGCGCGTCGGCGATCATCGACCCGCAGGGCGTGACGGCGGCGCAGCTCGGTCTCGGTACGGATGTCGCGGTCGCCGCGCTCGACCGCGAGAAGATCGTGCAGACGCGTCGGCAGAACCCGTCGCTCGCGCAGCGGCGGTACCGGGTCTCTCCGCGCTGATCGCTCCGGCTACGCGGCCGACAGCGCCGCGAGCCGCTCCGCCGCCTGTTCGAGCACGCTCACGCGCTTGCACGCGGCGAACCGGACGAGCGACGCGTACTCGGCACGGTGCTCGGGCGTCGTGAACGCCGTCACGGGGATGCCGACGACGCCGGCCGTGCGCGGCAGCTCGCGGCAGAACTCGGCGGCGTCCGCAGCTCCGAGGGCCCCGGCATCCGCGATCGTGAAGTACGAGCCGGCCGGCGACGACACGGCGAGCCCCGCCGCGCGCAGCCCCGCGCCCAGGACGTCCTTCTTGCGGCGCATGTCGTCGGCGATGCCGCGGAAGTACTCGTCCGGCAGGCGGAGGCCGGCGGCGATCGCCGGCTGGAACGGCGCGCCCCCGGCGTACGTCAGGAACTGCTTGACCGTCAGCACCGCCGTGACGAGGTCGGCGCTCCCCGTGACCCAGCCGATCTTCCATCCGGTCGCGCTGAACGTCTTGCCGCCGGATGAGATGGTGAGCGTGCGCCCCGCCGCTTCCGGCAGCGTTGCGATCGGCACGTGGGGGCCGTCGAAGACCATGTGCTCGTACACCTCGTCGGTGATGATGACGGCGTCGTGCCGCTCGGCGAGCGCGGCGATCTGCGCGCGGATCTCGGCCGAGAACACCGCACCCGTCGGGTTGTGCGGGTCGTTGACGAGAATGGCGCGCGTGCGGTCGGTCACCGCGTCCGCCAGCTCCTGGGGGTCCGGCTGGAAGTCGGGCCAGCGCAGCTGAACCGTGCGGAGGCGCCCGCCCGCCAGCGCGACGCACGCCGCATACGAGTCGTAGTACGGCTCGAACACGACGACCTCGTCATCCGGCGATCCGATCAGCGCCAGCAGAGTCGCCGACAGCGCCTCGGTCGCCCCTGCGGTCACGACCGCCTCGCGCTCCGGGTCGACGCTCAGGCCGTAGAAGCGGCGCTGGTGCTCGCTGATCGCCTCGCGCAGCTCCGCGATGCCGCGGCCGGGCGGATACTGGTTCGCGCCGTCGCGGATGGCGCGCTCCGCCGCCGCGCGCACGGCGGCCGGCGGATCCTCGTCGGGGAACCCCTGGCCGAGATTGATCGCCCCGCTCTCGGCCGCCAGCTGCGTCATCTCTGCGAAAATGGTGGGGGCGATGGAACCGTCGTCGCCCAAGAGCCCGGCCCCTGCCGCGGTGCGCCGCCAGGCGCCGGAAATCGTTGGCATGGGCTTCACGGTACGGCATGGACTCTTGCCCAGGTCTGAGGTGCAACATAGGTTGCGCATAGGGACCGGCCGCAGGCTGAAGAAGATCCATGACGAAGGAGCATCTGATGGACGAGTCGCTCTCGAACCCCGAGCCGAACGGCGCAACGCCTGCCGACGCAACCCAGCCGGCCTACGGCGCTGTCATCCCGCCGCGGCCGCCGCTTCCCGGCTGGAGCGCCGAACAGGCCGCGCAGCAGGCGAACCCCGTGCAGCCGCCCGCGGCGCCGGCGTACGCCGCGCAGCAGTACCCGACCCTCTCGGCCGCCGACCATCAGCCGACCGAGCCGCTGCCCCCGTACCACTCGCCGAACCCCGGCGCCGCCGAGGCGTACCCCGCGGCTCCCTCCGGCGAGGCGTTCGGCCCCGCAGCGACGGAGAAGAAGAGCGAGCCGCGCAAGCGCAGCACGGCCTTCGCCGGTCTGCTGGTGGCGGCGGCGCTGATCGGCGGCATCGCCGGAATCGGCGGCTCGTACGTCGGCAACACCGCGTGGGGCGGCTCAGAGACGAGCGCCTCGTCAGACGACGGGTCGTCGACGATCACGGTGAACAACCCCGGATCGGTCAACGAGACCACGGCCGTGGCCACGCAGGCGATGCCGAGCACCGTGACCATCACGGTGTCGTCGAGCCAGGCGAGCGGCAACGGCACGGGCATCGTGCTCAGCGACGACGGCTACGTGCTCACCAACACGCACGTCGTCACGCTCGGCGGCGAGATCTCCGACGGAACCATCCGCGTCACGGGCTCGGACGGCACGATCTACGACGCTGAGGTGGTCGGGACCGACCCCGTGTACGACCTCGCCGTCATCAAGCTGAAGGACGCCTCCGGCCTGACGCCCATGGAGTTCGCCGACTCCGACGAGCTCAACGTCGGCGACACGGCGGTCGCCCTCGGCGCACCGCTGGGCCTGCCCAACACCGTCACCACCGGTATCGTCAGCGCGCTCGATCGCAGCATCGAGATCCAGTCGTCCGCCGCTCCCGAGTCGAGCGACGAGACCGACTCGGGCGACAGCGAGGAGGGGTCGAGCCCGTGGTTCTTCGACCTGCCTGGTCAGGATGAGAGCCAGAGCCAGGGGAGCGGTCAGGCCGAGACGATCTCGCTGAGCGTGATCCAGACCGATGCCTCGATCAACCCGGGCAACTCGGGCGGCCCGCTGGTCAACAGCGAGGGCAAGCTGATCGGCGTGAACGTCGCGATCGCGACCGCGGGCGGCAGCTCCGACTCCTCGTCGGAGTCGGGCTCGGTCGGCATCGGCTTCTCGATCCCGTCGAACGTCGCCAAGCGCGTCGCCGACGAGATCATCGACAGCGGAGAGGCGACGCACGGCCTGCTCGGCGCCAGCGTCTCGACGTCGTCGGCCGACAGCTCGGCGACCGTCGAGGGTGCGACCATCGCCGAGGTTACCGACGACGGCGCAGCCAAGGCGGCCGGCCTCGAGGCGGGAGACGTCGTGACCGAGTTCAACGGCAAGCAGGTGCGCAGTGCCACCGACCTCACCGCGCAGGTCCGCGCTCTCGCGGGCGGCGGCGAGGCGTCGCTGACGTACGTGCGGGACGGCGAGTCCCACACCGCCGACGTCACGCTGGGCACGCTGTAACGTGCTCGCACTCAGGACGCCGCCTCGCACCGCCCGATAGGCTCGCGAGGTGGCGTCCTTCTCGTTCCGCGCCGGCAATGCGGCTAAGCTCCTGCGCGCCCCGCTGTACGCGCTCGGCCGGCTCGCGACCCTGCTGATCCCGAGGGGGAGGCAGTGGGTGTTCGGCTGCGGCGCCGGCATCGGCGACGGCCCCCTCGAGGTGTGGCGCATCGCCAGGCGGGAGGGCGTCGACGCCGTCTGGCTCGTCGTCGACGACGCCGAGGCGAGCGCGGCGGACGCGGCCGGCATGCGCTGGCTCCGACGCGACTCCTGGCGCGGCTTCTGGGCGACGGCGCGCGCCCGCGTAGCCGTCGTCGGCTTCGGTCTCGGCGACGTCAATCCGTACGCGCTCTCCGGTGCCTTCGTCGTGCAGCTGTGGCACGGCATCCCGCTCAAGCGCATCGGCCTCGACTCCCCGGAGACCACCCGCAGTCCGCTTCCGGTCGCGCAGGGCTTCTTCCGGGCGCTCCTCGGCGCGGCCTACGCCCGCTCGATGCGGCGCATCGATCTGATGCCCGCCTCGCACGCTCTCGTCAGGGGGCGCCTCGAATCGGCGTTCGCCCTGCCGCACGGGCGCGTGCTGGTCACCGGCGAACCCCGCGTCGATCCGCTGAGCACGGGCGATGCGCGCTCACGCAGGGCATCTGCCAGAGCGGCGATCGCGTCGGCGGCCGGCGGGGTTTCCGACGACGCGGCGTTCGTGCTGTACGCGCCGACCTGGCGGGACGGCGCCGTCGACCCGGCGGTACCGAGCGCCGACGAGTGGCGACGGATCGACGCCGTCCTGGCGCAGCGGGGCGCCGTGCTGTTCGTGCGCTCCCACCGGCTCGGCGAGGGCGACTACGTGCCGCCCTTCGCCACCGACCGCATCCGGAGCCTGCCGGCCGACCGGCTCGGCGACATCACCCCGGCTCTGCCCGGTTTCGACGTCCTGGTCACCGACTACTCGTCGCTCGCGTTCGACGCCGGCCTCGTGCCGCTGCCCGTCGTCTACTTCGCGCCGGACGCCGAGCAGTACGCGACGACGCGCGGCTTCTACGGCCGCTACGAGACGATCGCCGGCGAGGACGCCGCACGCGATTGGACGGCGGCCGCGGCTCAGCTCGACGCGGTGCTGGCCGGGGGCGAGGCGCGCGATGAGCGTGTCGCGCGCTCGGAATCGCTGAGCGCTCGCGTGCACGCGTATCGTGACGGGAAGAACGCGCAGCGGGTGTTCGACGCCGTCTCGGCACGCGTGCGCGCGGAGGGGGCCCGCCGCGCCGCAGAACCGTGCGACGAGGGGAGGGGCATCGGATGATCTCTGCATCGTTCGACGTCGCCGCGTGCGCGCTGATCGTTTCGGGCGACGGCGCCGCGCCCGAATCGCCCGAACTGGCCGGCGCGCGGGCATCGGTCGTCGGCGAAGCCGATGGGCACGGCGACGGCTGGCGCATCCGGTTCGCACTGCGCGCTGCGCGCTGGGGAGGACGGGAGCTCCCGCTACCCAGCGGCGAGTACGCGCTCCGCCTCGGCGGTGCGGAAGGCGCGAGTGCCGCGGCGCTCGATGCCGTGGCGTTCGACGGGTTCCGCGCGCACCTGGCGGACGGTGCGCTGACGATCGCTCCGCCGATCGATCCGGATGACGCGACGCCCGCTGGCCGGCGCGCCCTCGAGCTGGGCTACGCGCACGACACCGATGCGGCGCTCGAGAGCGCCGTGTTCTTCGAGAGCTTCTACGGACGCGTCGCCGGCTGCAACCCGCTCGCGCTCGACCGTGAGATCGCCAGGGTCGCGCCGCACATCACCCGCTACTGGAGCGTCGTCGACCTCTCGGTGGAGGTGCCCGACGGGGCGATCGCGGTCGTGGACGGCACGCCGGAGTGGTGGCGCGCGCGGGGAGCCTCGCGCCTGCTGATCGTCAACGACTGGCTGAGGCGCGCGTTCGTGCGCCGGCCAGGTCAGCGCGTGCTGCAGACGTGGCACGGCACCCCGCTCAAGCGCCTGGCGCTCCATCGCAAGGGCTTCGCGCCGCGCCGCTGGGCCGCCGTCGTCAAGGAGTCGCTCCGGTGGAACGCTCTCCTGGCGCAGAACGGCTACGCCGGCCGCATCCTGAGCAAGGCGTACGCGTACCTCGGCGGGCGACCGCTCCTCGATCGCCGGCTCTGGGTCGAGGGGTATCCGCGCAACGACGTGCTGCTGACGGGCGACCCCGCCGCGGTGCGCCGCCGGCTCGGCATCGCCGACGATGAGACCGTGCTGCTGTACGCGCCGACGTGGCGAGACGACCGCGAGGACATGGTCGACTTCCTCGATGCGGGCGCGCTCGCCGAGGCGCGCGACGCCGTCGTGCTCGTGCGCGGCCACAGCAGGACCCTGCTCCCGGGGCGCGACGTGTCGGGGCGGCGAGTCATCGATGTGACCGGGTACCCAGACACCGCCGACCTGCTTCTCGTCGCCGACGCCCTGATCACCGACTACTCGTCGGTGATGTTCGACTTCTCGGTGACGGGCAAGCCCATGTACTTCCTGGTGCCCGACCTCGAGCACTACCGCGGCGAGCTGCGCGGCTTCTACTTCGACCTCATCGAGCGCGTACCCGGTCCCGTCGTGCGCACGCCCGACGAGCTGCTGGCGGCGCTGGACGGCTCGCCGGAGGAGTACGCGGGCCGCTACGCGCAGTGGCGCGCGATGTTCAACGCGCTCGACGACGGACACGCGTCCGAGCGCGTCGTCGCCCGCCTGATCGATGCGGGCATGCTCGACGCGTAGCGTCTAGGGGAGCGGCGTATTGCGCCCGCCGAGACGAGAGGTGTCGACGTTGTCGCGCGCGCCCCGGATGAGGCCCGCGAGGAATCCGGTGCCCCACGCGAGGTGCATGGTGGGCAGGACGGCGGCAGTCCAGAGCTTGTCGCGCCATCCGCTTCCGCCGCCGGGGCCGGCGGCCACCGCCGCGATCAGCAGCACGTACGCCGCGACAGGGAGCTGGAGGATCGCGGCGAGGGCGGCGGCGATGCCGGACAGCACGCCCGTGAGCTGGAGCACGCCGATGATCACGGCGACCGCCGAGGCGACGACGAGAGCGGGAGGGGCGAAGAAGCGGAGCGAGTTGCGGCTGCCGAACCGGCGCACGAGCTCGCCCCGCCATGTGCCCGTCGAGAAGAACTGCCTGACCAGCTTGGGCCAGCTCTCGCGCGGCCAGTAGATCACGGACAGCTCGGGGTCGAACCACACGCGGTGCCCGGCGCCGCGCAGGCGCAGGTTCAGCTCCCAGTCCTCGCCGCGGCGGATCGATTCGTCGAACAGGCCGACGTCGACGACCGCGTCGCGGCGCATCACGCCCAGGTACGCCGACTCCGCCTCGCCCTCGGTTCCGCCCGAGTGGTAGGCGCCGCCGCCCAGGCCGATGCGCGAGTTGTAGGCGCGGGCGACCGCCCGCTGGAACGGCGTGCGGCCCGCAGCGCGCATGACGCCGCCGACGTTCGCCGCTCCGGTGCGCTCGAGCGTCGCCAGGGCACGCGCGGCGTAGCCGGGGGACAGCTCGGAGTGCGCGTCGACGCGGACCACGGTCGGGTAGCGGCTGGCGCGGATGGCCGCGTTCAGCCCGACGGGGATGTCGGCGGCCGGGTTGTCGACGAGGCGCACGCGGTCGTCATCGGCAGCGAGGCGCTGCGCGAGCCGCGTGGTGCCGTCGGTCGACGGACCGAGCGCGAGCACCAGCTCGATCGGACCGGGCACCTCCTGCGAGAGGACCGAGGCCGCCGCGCGCTCGAGGTAGTCCTGCTCGTTGAGCACCGGCATCACGAAGGACACCCCTGATCCCGCCGGCTCGCCGCCGCGAGCCGCGGAATCGGGGCGCTCTCCGGGATCGTTACGCATCTGTCGATCATCCCATGCGGGGATGCCCATGTTCGCGACCTAACCTGGAATGCGTGTCAGTTGTGAGCGATGTCCGCAAAGCCGTGTCGATGATCCGGAGGGCCGCGAGACTGCGCTCCACCTACCGCAGCGTCGCGCGCGATCTGAAGGCGGCGGGCCCGCACGAGCCGGGCGCCTTCCGCGTGGCCGTCTACTTCGCCGACAGCGACGTCAACATGTATCAGATGAGGCAGTGGTACGCCCCGCTGCGCGAGATCGCGCGGGAATGGCCCGTCGTGGTGATCGCCCGCAACCCCGTCGGCGCCCGTGCGCTGATCGACGACGGCGAGCTGCCAGTGACGTTCCAGCCCGAGGTGCGCGGCGTCGAGAACTTCCTCGACGGCCAGGACATCCGTGTGGTGCTGTACGTCAACCAGAACACCCGCAACTTCCAGATGTTCCGCTACGGGCGGCGCTGGCACGTGTTCATCAACCACGGCGAGTCCGACAAGATGTACATGACCACCAACCAGTTCAAGGCGTACGACTACGCGCTGATCGCCGGAAGCGCCGCGCGCGAGCGCCTCGGGCGCACGCTGTGGGACTACGACCTCGATGCCAGGACGATCGAGATCGGGCGTCCGCAGGCCGATCACTTCGGCGGGGCGGTGCCGTATCCGGCCGATGGGCGCACCGTCGTGCTCTATGCGCCGACCTGGGAGGGTGACCGACCGGCCGCGCACTACGGCTCGGTGCTCAGCCACGGCGAGAAGCTCGTCGGCGCCCTGCTGGCCGACCCGCGCTTCCGGGTGATCTATCGCCCTCATCCCCGCAGCGGTGTGCTCAGCGCATCGTTCGGCGCGGCGAACCGGCGCATCATCCAGGCGATCGCAGACGCCAATCGCGCCGACGGGACCGCGGCCCACGTCTACGACGACGGCCCGGCGCTCGGATGGCAGCTGGCGGCCGCCGACGTCGCGGTCACCGACATCTCGGCCATGGTCTACGACCGTCTGGCGGTCGGCAAGCCCCTGCTGATCACGCGGCCGAGCGACGAGCGGGCCGAGATTGACGACGGCGGCTACCTCGCCGCCTGCGAGTGGCTCAGCGCTGACGCCGCCGAATCGATCATCGCGCAGATCGACAGGGTGCAGAACGACCCCGAGACCTCCCAGCGCCTCGCCCACTGGGCCGCGCACTACTTCGGCGACACGTCGCACGGAGAGCCGTCGCGCCGGTTCCGCTCGGCGATCGCTGAGCTGATGCAGAAGTGGGACGAGTCAGAGGCCGCGGAATCGGCGCAGCGCGGCGCCGCCTAGCTACAGCACGAATCGCCACAGGTACTCGTCGCCGGTTCCCGGGCGGTACCAGGCCAGCGTCACGATCGTGCTGGCGAGATCGGCCGCGCACAGGCAGAGCTGCGCCGAGTCGCCGGGGAGCAGCGCACCCCAGTGATCGGTGCGCGCGGCGCCCCGTCGATCTCCGACGAAGCCCCGCACGGTGTCGAGCACGTCGGGACCGACGTTCGTCACGCGCGGATGGCGCGCGTCCGAGCGCGTCACCAGCCAGGGAACGGGGTACGCGGCCCCCGGCGAGGAGGAGGGGACGATCGTGAAGGTGCTCATACCCCGACGCTAGGAAGCGCCGTCGACACTCTCGGCGCCGCGCGCGCTCCGGCTCGCCCCGCTGTGCACAACTCGTACCGAGAACGCCGCTGTGGAGACGACGATGCCCCGCCCCGGCGCCTGAGGCGCCGGGGCGGGGCAGTCGGTGAGGCTCAGACGAATTGGTTGGCGCGCTCGAGGTCCTCGGCGAAGTCGACCTCGACGGCGTACAGATCGGAGATGTCCATCGGGAGCACCTGCACGCCCTCGTCGGCGATGGCGATCTCGAGGCCGCCCTCGAAGTACTCCTGGTCGTCGACGCGCTGCAGGCCGCGGATGAGCGCCTTCTTGTCTGCGCGCGAGATGTAGTTGATGCCGACGGCCTCGCCGATGCCGCCGACGACGCGCTTCGAGAGCTGGTCGATGTGGCCGGTCGATGACACGGTGTACTTGACCTCTTCGTCGCTCACCTTCGCGGTGTTGACGGCGACGAACGACTGGCCGGCCTCGATGAGCGACACGGCGCGGCCGAGGACGCGCGGGTCGAAGACGACGTCGCCGTTCATCCAGAGCACGTCGTTGCGGCCCGTCGCCTGCAGCGCGCGCAGGAGGCTCTTCGACGTGTTGGTCTGGTCGTAGCGCTCGTTGTAGACGTAGTCGGCCTGCGGGAAGCGCTCCACGATGTCTTCGGCGCGGTAGCCGACCACGGTCGTGATGCGCGCGTCGCTGCCGAAGGCTGCGCGCACGTTCTCGTGCTGCTGCTGCATGATCGAGCGGCCGTCGTTCAGGGTCGTGAGCGACTTCGGGAGGGCGCGACCGAGGCGCGTTCCCATGCCTGCTGCGAGGATGACGATCTGGGTGCTCATGATTGTGGGGTTCCGTATTCTTCCGCGAGTCGTCGGGCGCGTTCATAGCGCGTTCCGACGCCGTTCATCAACGGTATTCCTCCAGGTTAGCCACAGACGCTGGAAAACCCCAGGAGATTCCGCGGGTGCCGCGAGAATCGGCACCGCTGGTGAACTCCGGATGGACGATGTTGCGACACCTCGGAGATGCCTGAACCAAGTCTGAGGGTTCCCTAGGTAGGGTTTTCGAGTGACATCGAACTCTCGCGACGAATCCCTCGCCACGACCACGGGCGACGCAGCCGACGCGCCGGTCGACGAGGCCGCGCGGCCGCGTCGCGGCGAGCCGACCGAACTGTCGATCCAGACGCGCGAGAATCCGGTGATCCCCACCCCGCTTCCCCCGTTGCCGAGCGACTCGGCCGACGAGGCGGCCGCCCGTCACGCCGCGGCATCCGATTCGGCGCCGGAGCCCGCTCCGGCACCCGCTCCCGCGCCGCCCGCGGCCGATGAGCCGGAGGCCGATGAGTCCGAGACCGACCTCGCGCCGCAGCCGAGCGCTCAGCACGACGGCGCTGACGCCGCGCTCCGTCTCGATCAGATCACGAAGTCCTACGGCGGAACGGACGCGGTCGCCGCGATCGACCTGGTGGTTCCCGCCGGCTCGTTCTACGGCCTCGTCGGCCCCAACGGTGCGGGTAAGACCACGCTGCTGTCGATGATCGCCGGCCTGCTGCGCCCCACGGCCGGCTCGCTCGAGGTCTTCGGCATCGACATGCGCCGCCACCCCCGCGAGGCCAAGCGGCTCATGGGCGTGCTGCCAGACCGGCTGCGCACGTTCGACCGGCTCACCGGGCGTCAGCTGCTGTACTACGTCGGCGTGCTGCGCGGCCTGAAGCCCGCGGTCATCGCCGAGCGCACCGCAGACCTGGCGAGGGTGTTCGAGCTGTCAGACGCGCTCAACCGCGTGGTCGCCGACTACTCGGCCGGTATGACGAAGAAGGTCATGCTCGCCGCCGCGATGATCCACTCGCCCCGCCTGCTGGTGCTCGACGAGCCGTTCGAGGCCGTCGACCCTGTGTCGAGCGAGACGATCCTCGGCATCCTCACCGACTACGTCGAGGCCGGCGGCACCGTCGTGCTGTCGAACCACGGCATGGATCTGGTCGAGAAGGTCTGCAGCCGCGTCGCGATCGTCGTCTCCGGCCAGGTGCTGGCTGAGGGCACGGTCGAAGAAGTCAAGGGCAGCGGAACGCTCGAGGAGCGCTTCGTCGAGCTGTCGGGTGCGACGGGTGATGTGGGGGGTCTGGAATGGTTGCGCGCATCCTCCAACTGAGGCTCGACCTCTTCCTCGCCTCGTTCCGCGGCTCGACGGGCCGCACCGTGCGGAACGTCATCGGCATGGTCGTGTTCGCTGCCGCGGTCGCCGCGGTGTGCCTGGGGGCACTCAGCCTCTCCGGCAGTCGGGTCGATGTGGCGTCCGCCGTGCTGACGCTCGTCGGCTCCGCCGCTCTGGTGGGCTTCGCGGCCGGCCCGTTCCTCGCCGCGGCGACCGATCAGCTCGATCCGCGTCGGTTCGCCGTGCTCGGCATCGAGCCGACGCCGCTCGCCGGCGCCCTCGCGCTCGCCTCGCTGGTGAGCGCGCCGTCGCTCGCCCTGATCGCCTTCGACGTGAGCGCCGCGATCACCTGGATCGCGCTCGGAGCGCCGGCGTTCGTCGCCGTGATCTCGGCGATCGCCCACGTCGTCAGCTGCATCGTGCTCGCGCGCGTGTCGATGGCCCTCGGCTCCGCGGTCATGCGCGGCGGTCGCACCAGGGAGCTGTCGAGCCTGTTCGTGCTCGGCATCATCGTCGTCGTCTTCCCGATCGTCGTCTTCCTGGCGTCTCTCGAATGGGACGGCGCGGTGCCGCAGCAGATCCGCTTCGTGATGCAGGTGCTCGTCTTCACCCCGATCGGTGCGGCGGCGGGTGCGCCCGGCGCCGTCGCGGTCGGCGGTGCCGTGTCGGGCGCCGTGGCCACGTTCGTGGCGCTGGCGACCCTCGCGGCCGTCCTCCTGTGGTGGTTCCGCCTGGTACGGCGCATGCTCGTCACGGTCGACAACCCGATCGAGGTGCACCAGCGCGGCGGCCTCGGCTGGTTCGCGGTCGTCCCCGGCGTGCCGTCCGGCGTGATCGCCGCACGCAGCATCGTCTACTGGTTCAGCGACCTGCGGTACATGGCGAACCTCATCATCATCCCGATCGCAGGGCTCCTGCCGATCATCCCGCTGCTCGTCGCGGGCGTCGAGCCGGCGATCACCGCGCTGGTGCCGGTGCCGATCATCGCGCTGTTCTTCGGGTGGGTCGCGCACAACGACACCGCCTACGACTCGTCGGCGGTCTGGATCCACATCGTGACCGGTGTGAGCGGCTTCTCCGACCGCATCGGCCGTTCCGTTCCGGTCCTGCTGACCGCGATCCCCGTGCTGGCCGTGGCGCTTCCCGTCGCCGTGGCGTTCTACGGCCGGTGGGCGATCCTGCCCGCCATGATCGGTGCGGCGGCGGTGCTGTTCCTGTGCGGTCTCGGCCTCTCGAGCATCGCGTCGGCTGCGGTGCCGTACGCCGTGCCGACCCCGGGAGACGGCCCGTTCCAGCAGCCGCAGCGCAGCGGAAGCGCCGGCGTCTGGTCGCAGGCGCTCGTGATGGGCGCGGCCCTCGTGCTCAGCGCTCCGACGCTCTGGTTCACCTGGCTGGCGATCTCGAGCGACATCTCCTACGCCATGACGGCGCAGTGGGTGGGTCTCGGCACAGGCGTCGCGGTGCTGCTGATCGGCCTCGCCGTCGGCGGTGCGCTGTTCCAGCGACGCGAGTCGCGCATCATGGAGTTCGCCGGCACGACGTGACCGCGGTCGCCCGTCCTGGCGATCGGTCGGTGCCGCGGCGGCCGTTCGGGAATACAATCGATCTATGAGTACGCCGCTTGATGCACCGGAGCAGGGTGGAACCGCACTTCTCGATCGCGAGCTCGAGAAGCTGCTCGAGGAAGAGCTGCAGGAGCCCGGCGATCACGAACGGTTCTCGCACTACGTCAAGAAGGACAAGATCCTCGAGTCGGCGATCACGGGCAAGCCCGTGCGCGCGCTTTGCGGGAAGAAGTGGACGCCGGGGCGCGACCCCGAGAAGTTCCCCGTCTGCCCCGAGTGCAAGAAGATCTACGAGGGCATGAAGAAGTAACGGCTCAGTCCTCGGCGTCGACGTAGACGGTGGGGATCGCCGGGTCGGACTTGCTCAGCGCGAGCGCCCGGATGGGCAGTTCGCCGCGCGCCGCTCGGTGATGGGCTCGGGCTGCCGCCACGCCCGCAGGGCCCTCGTGGGACTCATCGATGTCGCCCGCCGCGACGAACGGCACCTGCAGCACGCGCACGCCGTCGGTCGGCAGCGCCGGCACCTCGTCGAAGCTGTCGCCGACGTGGACGAGCTCCTCCTGCGCGATGCCGCGCTCGATCCGGCGCGCCGCGGCCTTCTGCCCGCCCTGCGAGGCTTTGCCGCTCGCGGTCTTGGCGACCGAGACCCAGTCGCCGTCCGATCCCTCGCGCGCGACGAGCTTGTAGACCATGCCAGCCGTTGGATAGCCGGAGCCGGTGACGACCGACGTGCCGACGCCGTACGCGTCGACCGGGGATGCGGCCAGTGCCGCGATCGCGAACTCGTCGAGGTCGCTCGTGACCGTGATGCGCGTGCCGCCAGCGCCGAGAGAATCGAGCAGGTCGCGCACCTCGCCGGCCACGATGGGAAGGTCGCCCGAGTCGATGCGCACGCCGCCGAGACCGCCGCCCCGCTCGTCCGCGAGGCGCACAGCGGTGCGGACGCCCTGCTCGATGTCGTAGGTATCGACCAGCAGCGCGGTGTCGTTTCCGAGGGCTTCGAGCTGGGCGCGGAACGCGTCTTCTTCCGAGTCGTGCAGCAGAGTCCAGGCGTGGGCCGCCGTTCCCATCGTCGGCACGCCCCAGCTGCGCCCCGCCTCGAGATTGCTCGTGGCGCCGAAGCCGGCGATGTAGGCGGCGCGGCTGGCGGCCACCGCCGACCGCTCGGCGGCGCGGCGCGCCCCCATCTCGGCCAGGGGACGGTCGCCCGCGGCGATCGCCATGCGTGCCGCGGCCGTTGCGATCGCCGAGTCGTGGTTCAGGATGCTGAGGGCCAGGGTCTCGAGGATGACCGCATCGGCGAACGTGCCGGTGACGGTCAGCACGGGGGAGCCGGGGAAGTACAGCTCGCCCTCGCGGTAGCCCGAGATCGATCCGGTGAACCGATAGCTCTCGAGGTAGGCGAGCGCCTCTGCGCTGACCACGCGCTCGTCGCGGAGGAACCGCAGCTCGTCTCCGCCGAAGCGGAAGTCGCGCAGCTGGCTGATCAGACGGCCGGTGCCGGCGACGACGCCGAACCGACGGCCGCCGGAGAGGCGCCTGGCGAAGACCTCGAACACACAGCGGCGGTGCGCCGTGCCGTCGCGCAGCGCTGCGTCGAGCATCGTCAGTTCGTAGCGGTCGGTGAGGAAAGCCGTCGAGTTGCCCACGGTGCGAGTCTAAACCGCGGGCGCGGCGGCGCGCGTCTGGGCGGCGTCGCCGGCGAGCGCGTAGGCTTGACGACTGTGAATGACGCACCGATCGGCATCTTCGACTCCGGTGTAGGGGGGCTCACCGTCGCGCGCGCGATCGGCGACCAGCTGCCGCGGGAGTCGATCGTCTACATCGGCGATACGGTGCACTCCCCGTACGGACCGAAGCCCATCGCCGACGTGCGCCGCTACTCGCTCGAGATCCTCGACTCGCTCGTCGACCAGGGCGTGAAGATGCTCGTGATCGCCTGCAATACGGCGTCGGCCGCGGTGCTGCGCGATGCCCGCGAGCGCTACGACGTTCCCGTCGTCGAGGTCATCGGGCCCGCCGTGCGCACCGCGGTCGCCGCCACCCGCAGCGGCAGGATCGGAGTGATCGGCACGGCCGGAACGATCGGATCCGGCGCGTACCAGGACATGCTCGGCGTCGCTCCGGGCGTCGAGGTCTTCACGGCGGCGTGTCCTCGCTTCGTCGAGTTCGTCGAGGCCGGCGTCACCGACAGCCGCGAGGTGCTCGAGACGGCAGAGCAGTACCTGGCCCCGTTGCGCGACGCGCGCGTGGACACCCTCGTGCTCGGCTGCACCCACTACCCGTTCCTCAAGGGCGCGATCAGCTACGTGATGGGGCCGGACGTCACGCTCGTCTCCAGCGACAGCGAGACCGCCACGGACGTGTACCGCGAGCTGGTCTCGCGGGAGCTGCTCGCCTCGCTCGACACGACGCCGACGCTCGCCTACGAGGCGACGGGCGCGGATACCGCTTCGTTCACCGCGCTGGCCAACCGGCTCCTCGGCCAGCAGGTGCGCGACGTGCGCCTGGTGCGCACCGGCGCCATCGAACTTCCCACGACCTGACACGCTCATCCGGATGCTGACCGCGCGCGCCGCCTGCGTCATCCGGAGCACACCATAAGGAGAAGAGATGACCGACATCACTCGCGCCGACGGGCGCGCTCTCGACGAACTGCGTCCCGTGACGATCGAGCGCGGCTGGAGCAGCCAGGCGGAGGGCTCGGCGCTGATCTCGTTCGGGAACACGCGCGTGCTGTGCACCGCCTCCTTCACGAACGGCGTGCCGCGCTGGCTGACCGGCAAGGGCAGCGGGTGGGTCACCGCCGAGTACGCGATGCTTCCCCGTGCCACCAACGACCGTTCGACGCGCGAGAGCGTGAAGGGCAAGCTCGGCGGGCGCACGCACGAGATCTCGCGCCTCATCGGGCGCGCCCTGCGCGCCGTGGTCGACACGAAGGCGCTCGGCGAGAACACGATCGTGCTCGACTGCGACGTGCTGCAGGCCGACGGCGGTACGCGCACGGCATCGATCACGGGCGCCTACGTGGCCCTCGTCGACGCGATCGAATGGGGCCGCGAGCGCGGCTTCGTCGCGAAGAAGGCCGTTCCGCTGCGCGACAGCGTCAGCGCCATCTCGGTCGGCATCATCGACGGCACCCCGATGCTCGATCTGCCGTACGTCGAGGACTCGCGCGCCGAGACCGACATGAACATCGTGATGACGGGCGGCGGTTCGTTCGTCGAGGTGCAGGGAACCGCGGAGGGCGCGCCGTTCGACAAGGCGGAGCTCGACCGTCTGCTCGAGCTCGGAGCGAAGGGCTGCGCCGACCTGACGAGCCTGCAGAACGAGGCGCTCGGCCGATGACGCGCATCGTCCTCGCCACCCACAACGGGCACAAGGTGGCGGAGTTCGCCGGCATCGTCTCGCGCGTGCGCCCCGATCTCGAGGTCGTCGCCTACGACGGACCCGAGCCGGTCGAGGACGGCGTCACCTTCGCCGAGAACGCGCTGATCAAGGCGCGCACCGCGGCCGCGCACACGGGCCTTCCGGCGCTCGCCGACGACTCGGGCATCTGCGTGGACGTGCTGGGCGGTTCGCCCGGCGTGTTCTCCGCATACTGGGCGGGGCACCGCAAGGACGACGGCGCGAACCTCGAGCTGCTGCTCGACCAGCTCGCCGACGTCGCCGACCCCCACCGCGCCGCGCACTACAACTCGACCATCGCGCTCGTGACGCCCGACGGCGACGAGCGCACCGTCGAGGGCCGCTGGCCGGGGCGGCTCGCCGCGCAGCCCGTCGGCGAGGGCGGATTCGGCTACGACCCGATCTTCGTTCCCGATGTCGACGGCGCAGCCGGCGCTCGTTCGGTCGGCGAGATGACGGCGGAGGAGAAGAACGCCGTTTCGCACAGGGCCCGAGCGTTCGTTGCGCTGCAGCCGCTGCTCGAGGGCCTCGGGACAGCATCGGATGACGGAGCACCCGCACACGAAGGAGTGGCAAAATGACCACGGCAGGTTCCCAGCGCATCAGGCGCCAGGTCGTCGGCGTCGCGATCGCCGCCGCGCTCGGCGGATTCCTGTTCGGCTTCGACACGGCCGTGATCAACGGCGCCATCGATGCGCTCGCGGCTGAGTTCTCCCTCGGCGCGGTCGTGAAGGGCTTCGCCGTCTCGACGGCGCTCATCGGCTGCGCGGTCGGAGCCTGGTTCGCCGGCTCGATCGCGAACAGGTTCGGGCGCATCCCCGTCATGGTGGTCGCCGCCGTGCTGTTCTTCATCTCGGCCATCGGCTCGGGGCTGGCGTTCGGCGTCATCGACCTCATCATCTGGCGGGTCGTCGGAGGGCTCGGCGTCGGCGCAGCATCGGTGATCGCCCCCGCGTACATCGCCGAAGTATCGCCGGCCAGGGTGCGCGGCAGACTCGGATCGCTGCAGCAGCTCGCGATCGTGACGGGTATCTTCGTCGCGCTGCTGTCGAACGCCCTGCTCGCCGCGGTGAGCGGGGGAGCGGCCGAGGTGCTGTGGGCCGGGCTGCCCGCATGGCGCTGGATGTTCATGGCCGAAGCCGTTCCCGCGGTGGTCTACGGTCTGATCTCGCTCCGGCTGCCGGAGTCGCCGCGCTACCTCGTGTCGCGGCATGACGACGAGCGGGCGGCCGAGGTTCTCGAGACGTACACGGGCGAGATCGACGTCGAGGGACGCATCGGCCAGATCCGCAGCTCCCTGGTGAGCACCGAGAAGGAGAGCCTGAAGGATCTCCTCGGCCGCACGTTCGGCCTGAAGCCGATCGTCTGGGTCGGGATCCTGCTCAGCATGTTCCAGCAGTTCGTCGGCATCAACGTCATCTTCTACTACTCGACGACGCTCTGGAAGTCGGTCGGGTTCGACGAGTCGAGCGCGATGATGACGAGCGTGATCAGCTCGGTCACGAACATCGTGACCACGATCATTGCGATCCTGCTCGTCGACAAGGTGGGCCGTCGCGCCATGCTGATCGCCGGATCGCTGCTCATGACGGTATCGCTCGGCGTGATGGCGCTCGCCTTCTCGTTCGCGACCCTCGTCGACGGCGAGGCGACGCTCGGTCAGCCGTGGTCGCTCATCGCGCTCATCGCGGCGAACCTGTTCATCGTCGGATTCGGCGCCACCTGGGGGCCGGTCGTCTGGGTGCTGCTGGGCGAGATGTTCCCGAACCGCATCCGCGCGAGCGCTCTGGCAGTCGCAGCGGCCGCCCAGTGGATCGCGAACTTCTTCATCTCGACGACCTTCCCGGTGTTCAGCGAGATCGGCCTGTCGTTCGCGTACGGCTTCTACACGTTCTTCGCACTGCTCTCCTTCTTCTTCGTGCTGTGGCGCGTGCCGGAGACGAAGGGCATGGAGCTGGAGGACATGTCGGACGAGGGTTTCGCCAAACGCCGCTCATGACCGGCGCGCGCTGATGGTCCGCGCCGCGCGGGGGCTGTGCCGCGGCCGCAGTCCTGAAACGATTGTGTTCCGTTGTTCGTTGACCGAAGGAGTACCTTATGGGACTGGATGACAAGATCTCGGCCGCGGCCGACAAGGCCAAGGGCTTCGCCAAGGAGACGATCGGCAAGGTCACCGGCGACGACAGCAAGGTCGCCGAGGGCAAGGCCGAACAGGCGAAGGGCGACCTGAAGAACACGGTCGAAGACGTGAAGGACAAGGCGAAGGACGCTCTCGACTGACGAGCGCCCTGACGTGACGGCGGCCCCCGCGCTTCGGCGCGGGGGCCGCCGTGCTGTCTGAAGCATCCGTGCGGCCGAAGGTCCGTCCGGTCGGAGAGTGCGGGCGATGGGACTTGAACCCACACGCCGTGAGGCACAGGAACCTAAATCCTGCGTGTCTACCGATTCCACCACGCCCGCGCGCTGTCAAGTCTATGGCGCGCGCCCCGTCGCCGTGCCGCGCGCTACGCTCGTGCGGTGAGCATCTCGAAGGTCGTCGTCGTGTGTACGGGCAACATCTGCCGCTCTCCGATGGGGGAGGTCGTTCTGCGCGAGCGCTTCGCGGAGGCGGGGCTCGACGTCGAGGTGGTCTCGTCGGGCATCAGCTCGGAGGAGCTGGGGAACCCGATAGATCCGCGTGCGGCCGCAGCGCTCAAGGAGCGGGGCTACGCCGTGCCTCGGCGCACGGCACGCTGGGTCGGTGACAACGACGACGCGGCCGCCGACCTCGTGCTGGCGATGACGCGCCAGCACCGAGACGCCCTCGTGCGACGCGGCGCAGACCCCGAGCGCACGCGGCTCTGGATGGAGTTCGTGCCCGACACCAAGTCTCTCGACGTCATCGACCCCTGGTACGGCAATCGCGACGCGTTCGACGACACTCTCGATCTGATCGAGCAGGGTGCACCGGCCGTCGTCGAGCTGGTGCGCTCGTCCCGTCACTGACGGTCCGGGCCGCGCCGCTCCGCGTCCCCCTGTGGATAACTTCAGCGGGGTTCCGCGGGATTGAGTAGACAGGACGGGTGAGCGCCGCACCCGCCGATCTGACCGACCGCATCAGAGCGCGCCTGCGCGCCGAGAGCGTCGACCCAGCGCGCGACGGAGAGGCGACCAGGCGGCTCGTGCGCGCCGAGGTGCGTCGGCACAACGACATCGCCTCGGCGCGGGGGTTCGCGTCGATCGACGACGAGGAGGCGGCCGAGCGGCAGGTGATCGCGGCGCTGTCCGGGTTCGGCGCGCTCGATGCGTACCTCAGCGACGACACGGTCGAGGAGCTCTGGATCAACGCCCCCGATCGCATCTTCGTCGCCCGCGCCGGAAGGCCGGAGCGCGTGCCGCTGCAGCTCAGCGAGACCGAGGTGCGCGAGCTCGTCGAGCGCATGCTGCACTCGGCCGGCCGGCGCATCGACCTCAGTCAGCCCGTCGTCGACGCGTCGCTGCGCGACGGATCGCGCCTGCACGTCGTCATCCCGACGGTCGCGCGGCGGCACTGGCTGGTCAACATCCGGCGGTTCCTGCCGAGTTACCGCGGCCTCGACGACCTGGTGGCGGCCGGGTCCCTCGATGAAACGGCCGCCGGTCTGCTGCGGCGTGCAATGGCCGACGGGCTCAGCGTCATCGTGTCAGGGGCGACGCACGCCGGGAAGACGACGATGCTCTCCGCACTGCTGGCGGCGAGCCCGCCCGATCACCGCATCGTGACGGTCGAGGAAACCTTCGAGCTCGCGGTCGACGCACCCGACCTCGTCGCCATGCAGGGACGGCAGCCGAGTCTGGAGGGCACGGGAGAGATCACTCTCCGCCGGCTCGTGCGCGAGGCGCTGCGCATGCGGCCGGAGCGGATCGTGGTCGGGGAGGTGCGCGACGCCGAGGCGCTCGATCTCGTGCTCGCGCTCAACACGGGCGTCCCCTGCGCCGCCACGGTGCACGCGAACTCGGCCCGCGACGCGCTCGGCAAGCTGGCGATGCTGCCGCTGCTGGCGGGTCGCAACATCGACCGCGGCTTCATCGCACCGGCGATCGCCTCGGGCGTCGACCTGGTCGTGCACTGCGAGCGTCTGCGCGACGGCACGCGCCGGATCGCAGAGATCGCGGCTCCGACCGGTGCCGTCACCGATGAGTCGATCGGGACCGAAGCGATCTGGACGCCGCAGGCCGGCCAGGTGCGCGATCTGGTGCGCGCCGGCGGAGCCGCGGGGGAGTCGCGATGACCGTTCTGCTCGGCATCGTGCTGGCTGCGGGCGTCGTGCTCGTCGCCTCTCCCTGGCTGTGGCCCGCCGGAAGCAGCGCGCCGCGAGTGCGGCGGCGCGGCGCGGCGGCCGGTCTGCTCGAGGCCGCCGGATTCTCGCAGGTCTCGCCCCACGTCCTCGTGGTCGGGTGCGTCGCCTGCGGCGTCGTCGCCGCGGCGACGGCATGGCTCGTCACGGCGATTCCGGTGCTCGGCCTGCTCGCGCTCGTCGCGGGCGCCGCCGCGCCCGTGGTCTGGCTGCGCGGACGCCGCGCGTCGCTCATCCGGGGCCGGCGGGCGCTGTGGCCGGATGTGTGCGACCTGCTGATCGCATCGGTGCGAGCGGGAATGGCGCTGCCGGATGCCGTATCGAGCCTGGCCGACTCCGCGCCCCCGCAGCTGCGGCCGGCGTTCGCGCGGTTCACCCGCGACATGGCGGCGTCAGGGCACTTCTCATCGAGCATCGACCGGCTGAAGGCGACGCTCGCCGATCCGCTGGCCGATCGCATCGTCGAGACCCTGCGGATGTCTCGCCAGGTCGGCGGCACCGAGCTGGTTCCCGTACTGCGCGCGCTCGCGGCGTCGGTGCGGGCAGATGCGGCGCTGCGCGGCGAGGTGGAGTCGCGGCAGTCGTGGACGAAGGGTGCGGCGATCCTCGGCGTCGTCGCGCCGTGGGGAATTCTGGGGCTGCTCGCGCTGCGGCCGGAGGGAGCGCAGGCGTACTCGAGTCCCCTCGGGGTCGTCGTGATCATCGCGGGGGCGATCATCTCGGTCGTCGCTTACCGGCTCATGGTGAGGGTCGGGCGCCTGCCCGAGCCGCGGAGGTGGTTCGCGTGAGCGCGCTGACGACCGCGGCGTTCGCAGTGCTCCTCGGCGGAGCACTGGGTGCGGGGATCTGGAGCGTGCTCGCGGTGCTCCCGCGGTGGTCGGCGTCGACGCTCGATCGCCGAATCGCACCGTACATCCGCGATATCACCGACCCGGCGGGCACCACTCGGTCCGGCTCCGCGATCGATCCGGCGTCGGCGCTTGGCGGCGCAGCGGCCGCGGTGTGGGGCAGCCTGCGCGAACGCGCGGAGACGCTGCTCGGAGGGGCCGAATCGATCGCCGCGCGGCTCGAGCGCGCGGGGCTCGCGGCAGATGTCGCGACGTTCCGCGGTCGGCAGCTGGCGTGGGGGATCGCCGGCGGTGCGCTCGGCGGCGCGACGACGGTGGTCGTCGCGATCGCCGGTCGGTTCAGCCCCGCGGCGCTGGCGCTGCCTGTTCTGCTCGCAGCCGCAGGCATCGTGGGGTACGACGCCGTGCTGACGATGCGGGCGACCAGGAGAGCGCGGCGCATCGCCGACGAGCTCCCGACTGTGCTGGAGTTCCTCGCGCTCTGCCTCGCAGCCGGTGAGAGTATCCTCGACAGCATCAGGCGCGTCGCCGAGGTCGGCAACGGCGAACTGACGGGCGAGCTGCGCCGCGTCGTGGTCGAGGTCGGCACGGGTGCGACGCTGACCGCCGGGCTCACCGATCTCGCCCGCCGCATCGACGTGCCGGCGCTCGGCCGCTGCGTCGACCACCTCGTGGCGGCCATCGACCGCGGAGCCCCGCTCGCGCAGGCGCTGCAGGATCAGGCGACCGACTCGCGCGACGAGGCCAAGCGCGTGCTGATAGAGCAGGCGGGCAAGCGCGAGATCGGCATGCTCGTCGTGCTGGTGTTCGCGATCCTTCCGCTGAGCGTGGTGTTCGCCCTGGTCCCCGGCATCACCATGCTGCGGGTGGGGTTCTGAGGCTTTCCGATGACAGGCACGACACGACTGGGAGAACGAGATGGACAACGACACGCGACCGAACGACCCGCTGCTCGACGACGAGAGAGGAGACGTGCCCGGCTGGGTGCTCGTGACGCTCATGACCGCCGGGCTGGTGGTCACGATCTGGCTCCTCGCCGGACCCGCGCTTTCTCAGCTGTTCGAGCGCGCCATCTCGAGCGTCGGCGTGATCTGATCGCGCTCGCCCGCGACGACGCGGGAAACGCGGTGGCCGAGTTCATCCTGGTGAGCGCGCTGCTGACGACGCTGACGCTCGCGGTGCTGCAGCTGGGGTTCGCGCTGTACGTGCGCAACGTCGTGCACGACGCGGCTGTGGAGGGCGCGTATCACGCGGCGCTCGCCGATACCGAGCTCGCGACGGGTGAGCGGCGGGCGGAGCAGATCGTCTCACGCGCCGTCGGCGACGCGTATGCCCACGACGCGACGGTGCGGGTCGGGACGGTCGCCGGCCGCGACTGCGCCATCGTCACGATGACGGCGACGCTTCCGCTGGCAGGGCTCCTCGGAGTGCCGCGGGCGCTGGAGGTCAGCGCGTATGCGCCGCTGGAATCGTTGGAGTAGGCGCCGGCGCGTCGCGAGCGGTCTTTGTGACGCGCGTGCGCGCCGGGACCGGGTCGCCTCGTCCTGGGCCGGCGACGAGCGTGGGTCGGCCGCGCTGGAGTTCATCGCCGTCGGCGTGCTGATGCTCGTACCCCTGGCTTACCTGGTGATCGCCCTCGCGACGGTGCAGGCGCAGACGCTCGGGATCGAAGCGGCGGCGCGGTTCGCCGCGCGGACGGTCGCCTCGGGAGCGGACCCAGCGGCGGTCGCCCGGACGATCGCCGAGCAGTACGACATCGACCCGGCGCGCATCGACGTGAGCATCGCCTGCACGCCGGTGCCGCAGCCGTGCCCGGCGGCGGGCGCGACCGTCGTGCTCTCCGTGCGCACCGAGGTGCAGCTTCCGTTCCTGCCTGAGGTCTTCGGGCTCGACGCCCTCACGAGCGTGCCGATCGAGGCGAGCGCCGCGCACAAGGTCTCGCGCTACGGAGACGGCGGATGATCGCCCTGCTGCGAGACGACGAGCGGGGCAGCACCCTGCCGCTGGCGCTCGGCTACGTGCTGCTCGCGCTCGCCGTGGTGCTTGTCGTCGTCAACGCGACGTCCATGTACATCGCGCAGAAGCGCCTCGATGCGCTTGCGGATGCCGCGGCGCTCGCCGGGGCGGACGGCTTCCGGATCGAGCTGGTCGGCGACCAGCCGCGCGCGACGCTGACCGACGACGCGGTCGCGGAGCAGGCGCGGGCGATCGTCGCGGCGGCGGGCGACGGGGCCGAGCTTCTGGATGCGGGGACGCCGGACGGCCTCTCGGCCCGCGTGCGCGTCGGCGATACGTGGCACCCCATCCTGCTGTCGCCGTTCGTGCCGGACGGGGTCCCCCTCGCCGCCACCGCCACGAGCCGCACCGCGCTCAACTGACGCGTCGCGGCTACCGGGGGCCAGGGGCGTACTTCGGCACCCAGCGGAGGAAGGCGAGCGTGCCGAGCAGTCCGATCACACCGACGATCGCCGTGGCGAACGAGAGGGACGCGATCGCCGTGACGCCCGAGATGATGAGCGGGGTGGACGAGCCGCCCGCGTCGGTGATCGTGCGCCACGAGCCGAGGAACGCTGCCGGCTCCTCCCGCGGTGCGACATCGGCGCCGATCGTCAGCAGGATCCCGGAGGAGAGGCCGTTGCCGACGCCCAGCACGATCGCGAACACGCCGAACCAGAGGGCGGCGCTGTCGAGCTCGTGGGTGAGCGAGAGCAGCAGCAGCGACGAGCCCATCAGGATCGATGCCGGTACGACAGCCCACAGCCTGCCGAAGCGGTCGGTGACCTGTCCGCTCACGTAGAACAGCGCGAAGTCGAGCGCGCCGGCGATGCCGACGACGAGGGCGATCGTCTGGGATTCGAGACCGATCGAGACGCCCCACAGCGGCAGCACCGACTGGCGGGCGGCGCGCACGGCGGCGAGGCTCGCGCCCGCAGCGCCGAGCCGCGCGAGCACGGCGCGATACTGCCACATCGTGCGCCACACGCCGATGCGCTCCGGCACGGTGATCGATCCGGTGACCGGCTCGCCCGTGTCCTCCGTCGATGCCGCGTCCTCGCGGCTCGGCGCGCGCGGCGCTGGTCGAGGAACGCCGAGCCTCTTCTCGGGATCGGGCCCGAGCGCCACCAGCAGTCCGACGAGCACGAGCACCCCGGCGAAGAACCAGATCGTCGATCGCTCCGAGCCGAAGACGGCCAGCAGTCCCGCTGCGACGAACGGGCCGGTGAACGCCCCGAGACGGAACGAGCCGCCGAGCATCGCGAGCGCGCGCGACCGGTAGGCGTAGGGGACGCGGGTCGTCATGAAGCTGTGGCGCGCCAGCGCGAACGCCGCGGCGAAGATGCCCACCGCGAAGGCGCCGAGCGCGAGCATCCACCACACCCGCGCGAACGCCATGGCGCACGCGGCGACGATCGATCCGCTCGACGCGATGATCATGGTCGCGCGCTCGCCGACCTTCGCCACGAGCCAGCCGGCCGGAATGTTGCCGCAGAGCTGACCGACGACGATGCCAGCCGGCACGAGCGCCGCGACCGGCAGCGACGCGCCCAGCTGCACCGCGATGATCGGCAGAAGCGGCAGGATGACGCCCTGCCCGAACGAGTACAGGGCCGTCGGCCCGTAGATCATCGGAGCGAACCGCAGCAGCACCGCCCGCGCTCCCTGATCGGGCGGGGGAGCGGCGTTGGTCACATCCGCAACCCTACCGGCGGGGGAGCCGTTCCCGCGGCGCGACCGTCCGCCCCGCGGAAGCACGAGGAACGCGCGGTAGGCTGGGAAGGCCATGATTGAACTTGACCTGTCCGCCGACATCCAGGCGCTGCGCACCACATTCGCGAACATCCGCGAGGTCGTCAACCCCGAAGGGCTCCGCGAGAAGATCGCCGCGCTCGAGGAGCAGGCTGCCGAGCCCGAGCTCTGGAACGACCAGGAGAACGCGCAGAAGGTCACGAGCGCGCTCAGTCACGCCAAGGCTCAGCTCGGCAAGATCGAGCGCGCCGAGTCGCGCATCGACGACCTCGAGGTCATGGTCGAGCTCGCCGTCGAGATGGACGACCAGGAGACGGCCGACGAAGCTCGCCGCGAGCTCGCGGCGCTCGAGAAGACCATCAGCGACCTCGAGGTGCAGACCCTGCTCGACGGCGAGTTCGACGATCGAGGCGCCGTCATGACGATCCGCTCGGGTGCAGGCGGCGATGACGCCACCGACTTCGCCGAGATCCTGATGCGCATGTACCTGCGCTGGGCCGAGCGCCGCGGCTACTCCGCGAAGGTGCTCGACACGTCGTACGCAGAGGGCGCGGGCATCAAGTCGGCGACGATCGAGTTCGACGCCCCGTACGGCTATGGCACCCTGTCGGTCGAGGCCGGCACCCACCGTCTCGCGCGCATCAGCCCCTTCGGTTCGGCCGACAAGCGTCAGACGTCGTTCGCCGCGGTCGAGGTCATTCCGGTGATGGAGGAGGCGCAGGAGGTCGACATCCCCGAGAACGACATCCGCGTCGACGTCTTCCGCTCGTCGGGGCCTGGCGGCCAGTCGGTCAACACCACCGACTCCGCCGTGCGCATCACCCACCTTCCGACGGGCATCGTCATCTCGATGCAGAACGAGAAGTCGCAGATCCAGAACCGCGCCGCGGCCATGCGCCTGCTGCAGACGCGCCTGCTCCTGCTCCAGAAGGAGGAGGAAGCGGCGAAGAAGAAGGAGCTGGCCGGAACGATCACGGCGAGCTGGGGCGACCAGATGCGCTCCTACTTCCTCTACGGTCAGCAGCTGGTCAAAGACCTCCGCACCGGTTTCGAATCGGGCAACCCGTCGAACGTCTTCGACGGCGACCTCGACGGCTTCATCAACGCGGGCATCCGCTGGCGCAAGCGCCCCGTCGAAGACTGAGCGGGAGAGCGCACTCTCCAGACGCACAACGGCGCCGCCTCCTCGCGAGGCGGCGCCGTTGTGCTCCGCGCTTCACGCCTCCGGATGCGGTGGCCGAGCCCCGGCGCGGGCACCGCATCCCGTCAGGTCCGGTCAGGCCGGCTCACCTCATCCGGCACCGTCTGCGGGAACGCAGAAAGGCGCCCGCTCTCGATGAGGAGAGCGGGCGCCTTTCGGAGCTCCGACTTACTTGTCGCCGTCGGTCACCTCGTGGTGCTGGTGGCGGAAGTGCGGGGTGTCGGTCGGGTCGGCGCCGTGCTCGGCCAGCGCGTGGCGCTGGTGCTCGTCGGCGTGCTCGAGCTCGGTCTGCGTCAGCGGAGCCAGGCGGTCCTCGAAGAACCAGCGGGACATCGCCGCGCGGAACCGCTGACCACCCGTGATGCGGCCCTGGTCGTCGGGACGGACGACCAGCGGCTGGTAGTCGCTGTCGGGGATCAGCTTCCACCGCTCGTACTCGTCGACCGGCTTGTGGACTTCCTGGTACTCGCCGCCGGGGAGGCGGACGATGCGGCCCGACTCGTAGCCGTGCAGCACGATCTCGCGGTCCTTCTTCAGCAGCGCGATGCAGATGCGCTTCGTGATCCAGTACACGATGATCGTGCCGAGGATGAGCGCGGCCTGCAGGGCGTGGATGACGCCCTCCATCGTGAGGCGGAAGTGCGTCGCGATGATGTCGGACGAGGCGGCCGCCCACAGCACGGCGTAGAACCAGACGCCCGCCGCACCGATGGCGGTGCGGGTCGGCGCGTGGCGCGGACGCTGAGCGATGTGGTGCTCGCGCTTGTCGCCGGTGACCCAGCCCTCGATGAAGGGGTAGATCGCGACGAGCACGATGAAGACGACCAGCACGATCAGCGGCAGCATGACGCCCATCGGGATGGTGTAGTTGCCGATCACCAGGTCGAGGTGCGGGGGAGCCAGGCGCAGGGCGCCGTCGGCGAAGCCGACGTACCAGTCAGGCTGGGTACCCGCGGACACGGGCGACGGGTCGTACGGACCGTACGCCCACAGGGGGTTGATCTGCACCAGCGAGGCGATCAGGACGATCGCGCCGAAGACGATGAAGAAGAAGCCGCCCATCTTGGCCATGTACACCGGCATCATCGGGTAGCCGACGACGTTCTTGTTCGTGCGGCCGGGGCCGGCGAACTGGGTGTGCTTGTTCACGATCATCAGCGTCAGGTGCAGCGCCACGAGGGCGATCATGATCAGCGGCAGGATCAGGATGTGCAGCGAGTACAGGCGGCCGATGATGGCGTCGCCGGGGAACTCGCCGCCGAACAGCAGGTACGAGGTCCACGTACCGATCAGCGGGATGCCCTTGACCATGCCGTCGATGATGCGCAGACCGTTGCCGGAGAGCACGTCGTCGGGGAGCGAGTAGCCGGTGAAGCCCAGGCCGATCGCGAGGATGAACATCACGAAGCCGATGACCCAGTTGAGCTCGCGCGGCTTGCGGAAGGCGCCGGTGAAGAACACGCGGAGCATGTGCACGCCGATGCCGGCCACGAAGACGAGGGCGCCCCAGTGGTGGATCTGACGGACGAGGAGCCCGCCGCGCAGGTCGAAGCTGATGTGCAGCGTCGACTCCATGGCGGCCGACATCTCGACGCCGTTGAGCAGCGGATACGCGCCGTGGTACGTGACCTCGGCCATCGACGCCTCGAAGAAGAACGTCAGGAACGTGCCGGAGAGCAGGACGACGACGAACGACCAGAGGGCGATCTCGCCGAGCATGAACGACCAGTGGTCGGGGAAGACCTTGCGGCCGAGGGCCTTGACGAACCCGGAGAGGCTGGTGCGCTCATCGAGGTAGTTCGCGACACCGCCGACGAAGCGGCCGCCGAGCGGTGCCTGCTTCTCGGAGCTCTGGGTGTCTTCCTGAACGGTTGCGGTACTCAATGACGCTCCCAGAAGCTCGGGCCGACGGCTTCCTCGAAGTCGCTGCGCGCGACGAGATAGCCCTGGTCGTTGACGGTGATGGGCAGCTGCGGCAGCGGGCGCGAGGCGGGGCCGAAGATGACCTTGGCCTCGTCCGACACGTCGAACTGCGACTGGTGGCAGGGGCAGAGCAGGTGGTGGGTCTGCTGCTCGTACAGCGCCACGGGGCAGCCGACGTGCGTGCAGACCTTCGAGTACGCGACGATGCCGTCGTACGACCAGTCCTTGCGCTCCTCGCGCTCGGTGAGCTGCTCGGGGAGCAGGCGGACCATGAGCACCATGGCCTTGGCCTTCTCGTTGAGCATGCCCTCTTCGTGACCCATGCTCGCAAGGCTCTGCGGGATGACGTGGAACGCCGAGCCGAGTGTGACCTCCGACGCGCGGATGGGGGTGCCCTCCGGGTCGCGGGTGAGCAGCTCGCCCTCCTTCCAGAGGGTCTGGTTGAGCAGCTTGACCGGGTTGCCCGCGTCGGGGTTCTCGGGCGAGGAGTGCGGCGCGAGGCCGCGGAATAGCGTGATGCCGGGCAGGATCGATGCGCCGACGGCGACGAACAGCGAGTTGCGGATCATCTTGCGACGACCGAAGCCCGACTCGTCGTTGGCGATGCGGAAGCTCTCCTCCACCGCCGAGCGGGTCTCCTCGCTGCCGCGAGTCGAGTGGCGCTCCTCGACGTACTCCTTGTCGGCCATCAGGGTCTTCGACCAGTGGATGGCCGCGACGCCGATCGCCAGCAGGGCGAGGGCGATGCCCAGACCGATGAACATCGCGTTGTTCCGGATGGAAGACATCTGCTGGTCTTCGATCGGGAACAGCATGTAGGCCGCGACGGCCCAGATGCTGCCGGCGACGGACAGGTAGAACAGGCCGTAGACCGTGCGCTCTGCGCGCTTCTCGGCCTTCGGGTCCTTGTCGGTCATCCGCTGGCGGTGCGGCGGAAGGCCGGGGTTCACTACCGGGTCGTCGACATTGACGGCCAGGCCTGCGGAGGGCTGGTAGCCCTCCACTGCCTTGGTATCACCGTCGTGTGCCATGGTGCTCCTCGTAGATTCGTTCGTCATGACTCAGTTCGACTTCGCCGTGATCCAGACGGTGACCGCGATCAGGCCGCCGATGCCGAAGATCCAGACGAACAGACCCTCGGAGACCGGGCCGAGCGACCCGAGCGTGAACCCGCCCGGCGCTTCGGCCTGCTGCTGGTAGAGCAGCGCCGAGATGATGTCGCGCTTGTCCTCCGGCGTGAGGTTCATGTCGTTGAACACCGGCATGTTCTGCGGGCCCGTGACCATGGCCGCGTAGATGTGCTGTGCACTGGTGTCCAGGATGTCCGGTGCGAACTTGCCCTCGGTGAGCGCACCGCCGGCGGCGCCGACGTTGTGGCACATGGCGCAGTTGATGCGGAACAGCTCGGCGCCGTGGGCCGCGTCGCCCTCGCCGTCGACGATCTCTTCGCTCGGGTACGACGGCCCGGGAGCGACCGTCTGGACGTAGGCGGCGATCGCGAGGATCTGGTCCTCGGTGAACTGCGGCGTCTTCATCTCGGCCTGCGGACCCTGCATCTGCAGCGGCATGCGGCCCGTGGACATCTGGAACTCGACCGCGAGCTCGCCGACACCGGCGAGCGACGGACCGTTGTCCGTGCCCTCGAGGTCGAGGCCGTGACAGGTCGCGCAGTTCGCCTGGAACAGCTTCTCGCCGTCGTCGACGGTCAGCGTCGAGCTGGCGGAGGCGCTGGCCTCGGTCGTGGCGGCGACGGCCGCGGATGCGCCGGCGTAGATGCCGCCGGAGAGGAGCAGACCGATGCCGAGGAGCGCTACGGTCGCGAGCGGGCTGCGGCGTCCGGCCTTACGGCCCTTCTTGAACAGTGCCATGTGATTGCTTCAGCTTTCGCTCTTATTACTTGAGGAAGTAGACGACGAAGAACAGCGCGATCCACACCACGTCGACGAAGTGCCAGTAGTACGACACGACGATGGCGGTGGTCTCTTCCTTCTGGCGGAACTTCTTGACGGCGTAGACGCGGCCGATGGTCAGCAGGAAGGCGATGAGGCCGCCCGTGACGTGCAGCGCGTGGAAGCCCGTCGTCAGGAAGAACGCGGCGGAGTAGGAGTTCGTGCTGATCGACAGCCCCTCGGTGACCAGCTGCGCGTACTCCCACACCTGACCGGAGACGAAGATCGCGCCCAGGATGAAGGTGATCCAGTACCACTCGACCATGCCGAGCTTCTTCTTGCCGTCGACCTCGGTGCGGAACGGGCGGCCGTTCTCAGCCGCGAAGACGCCCATCTGGCACGTCACGCTCGAGAGCACGAGGACCGCGGTGTTGATCGCGGCGAACGGAACGTTCAGCAGACCAGAGCCGTGCTCCCAGAGCTCGGGGCTGGTGGAACGAAGGGTGAAGTAGATCGCGAAGAGGCCGGCGAAGAACATAACTTCGCTTCCGAGCCAGACGATCGTGCCGACGACGACCGGTTCGGGGCGCTTCACTTTCAGTGCCGGGGCATACGTAGCTGGGGATGTCACCCCTCCATTATGGCCGATGAAAACGGATGCTGATGGCACGACGTGAGGTGAGTATGACTGAGGCTGACCTTAGTTGCGCCATCGAATGAGCTGGGAATCTCGCCCGCTAGGCTGAGAGCATGGCGGAACAGATCACGTGGCCCGGTGTCCTCACGACGGTTCTGGAGCGGCGCGATCTCAGCGTGTCCGAGGCCGAGTGGGCCATGCGGCAGGTGATGCAGGGCGAGGCGACCCCCGCCCAGCTCGGCGGATTCCTGACCGCGCTGCGCTCGAAGGGGGAGTCTGTTCCCGAGATCATCGGCTTCCGCGATGCGATCCTCGATGCGGCTGTGCCGCTCGACGTCGATCCGAACGTCCTCGACATCGTCGGCACGGGCGGCGACAGGGTCGGCACGGTGAACATCTCGTCGACGGCCGCGATCGTGATCGCCGCGCTCGGCATCCCCGTCGTCAAGCACGGCAACAGGGCGGTGAGTTCGAAGTCGGGCGCGAGCGACGTGCTCAGCGAGCTCGGCATCGACCTCCGGCTGTCGCCCGATGCGGTGGCGCGCGTGCTCGAGCAGGCCGGCATCACCTTCGCGTGGGCCGCCGCGTTCCACCCCGGCTTCAAGCATGCCGGTCCCGTGCGCGCCGAGCTCGGGGTGCCGACGGTCTTCAACTTCCTCGGACCGCTCGTGAACCCTGCGCGCGCCGAGGCGAACGCGGTCGGGGTGTCGAATCCCGACGTCGTCCCGCTCATCTCCGGTGTCTTCCGCACGCGCGGCGCGACGGCGCTCGTGTTCCGCGGGGAGGACGGCCTGGACGAGATGACGACCACCGGCTACAGCCGCATCTGGGAGATCAGCAACGGCGACGAGCACGCGTTCGACGTTCACCCGCGAGACGTCGGACTGGCGACGGCGACGCTCGACGACATCCGCGGCGGCGACGCGGCGCACAACGCCGGCGTGCTGCGGCGCACCCTGGCGGGGGAGAAGGGCGCCGTGCGCGACATCGTGCTGCTCAACGCGGCCGCCGGCATCGTCGCGTACCGCCTGTCGCAGGACCCGGCGCAGGTGCAGCGCAACATGATCGAGCGCCTGAACGAGGCCCTCGCCGAGGCGACGGCCGCGATCGACGACGGCCGCGCCGAGGCGCGCCTTGCCGCCTGGGTGGACGCTTCGACCGCGGCGGGCGCCGCGTGACAGACGCCTCCTCCCGCCGCGGGACGTTCCCGTGGCTCGTCGTCGTTGCGCTTCTCGTCGCGGCGCTGAGCCTGCGGGCACCCGTCCTCGCCGTCTCGCCCGTTCTGCGCGACATCGTCGAGGACTTCGGGCTCACCGCCACCTCGGGCTCGATGCTGACGACCGTCGCCGTGGCGATGTTCGCGATCGCGACGCCGATCGCGTCGCTCGTCATCCGCCGAGCGGGCCCTGAGATCGCCGTGATGGTGTGCCTCGTCGGCATCGTCATCGGCACGCTCGTGCGGGCCCTCCCGAGCTTCCCCGCGATGCTCATCGGCATGGCGATCATGGGCATCACGATCACCGTGGGCAACGTCGTCATCCCCGTGATCATCCGGCGCGACGTCCCCGACCGCAGCGTCCCCACCGTGACGGCGGCTTACGCGGCCGTCATGAACGGCGGCTCGCTGCTGGTGACGCTCGGCACGGTGCCGATCGCTCAGTACACCGGCTGGTCGCTCGCGCTGCTGTGCTGGGGCTTCCTCACCGTCGCCGGCATCGTGCTCTGGCTGGTCCACCTGCGCCGCGACCGCGATCCCAGGGCGTCGTGGTCCGACCAGGGCGCCTTCTCGAAGAAGGCGTCGGCCGCCGGCGTCACCGAGTCGATCGCCATGACCGGCCCCGTCCCCGTGATCGGGCGCAGAGGCAGCGCCCTGCGCAACCCCGTCGTGTGGCTGCTGACGCTGACCTTCGCGTGCCAGTCGGCCGGCTACTACGCCCTCTCGACCTGGCTGCCGGCGATCGCCGCCGACCTGACAGGGGCGAGCGACGCGAAGGCGGGCGCGCTGGCCTCCCTGTTCCAGGGCACGGCCATCATCGGAGCCTTCCTCGTGCCGCTGCTGGCGCGGTTCCTGCCGATCCTCGCCCCGGCGATGTTCGTCGGAGCGTCGTGGATCACGATGTCGCTCGGTCTGCTCCTCGCTCCCGACCTCTATGTGCTGTGGGCGTCGATCGGCGGCGTCGCTCAGGCCGGCGGGTTCGTCGTCGTCTTCACCGTGCTGGTGCGGGCGGTGCGCAGCGATGCCGAGGCGGCGACGGCGTCCGCGGTGCTGCAGGGCATCGCCTACGTCGCCGGCACGGCCTCGGCACCCGTAGCCGCGTTCCTGCACGACTCGGCGGGCACCTGGACGCCGGCGCTGCTGTTCACGCTGGCGCTCGCGGTCGGCTTCACGGCCGCGCTGCTGTCCGCGCTGCTCGTCCTCAGACGCCGCTAACGGCAGGCTACGACGAGGGCTCGTCCTCCGTCAGCTCCTCGTGGACGCGGCGGAGGTCCTCGAGCAGCGAGCCGATGAGGATCCAGTTCAGTCCCTCCGGCTTCGGCACCTGCAGGGGGCGCGTGAGCGCCGGCAGCGTCTGCGTCTGCGGCGCATCGGGTGCGACGTCGACCTGGCGCGCCAGGAAGCGCACGTCGTGCGCCGCGCGCCGCAGCTGCTCCGCGATGTCGTGCACGATGATGTCGTCGCTGACCGAGGCGTCGTACCTGTCGTAGAACGCCCTGGTCATGCCGACCACCTGCGTGACGATCGGCGAGTAGCGGTCGCGCAGCGCGACCACCTCCGCGAACTGCCCGCGGTGCCTGCCGCCGCGGGGATTCATCCGCAGCGACTCCTCGGCCGCGAGGATCGCCGAGTCTGCCGACTCGCGCATCGGCCTGAGGAGCCTGGCGGTGACCATCAGCTCGGCCAGCCGTGCGGGCGTCTGCGGCACGAGCAGCGCATCGGCGAGCCGGTCGAGGCTGGCGGCGAGCTCGTCTCCGAGCGCATCGACCGCGTGCCTCGCCGGCGCGACCGCGACCGGCGGCACGAGGATCAGGTTCACGACGAACGCGAGCAGCGCTCCGACGATCGTCTCGACGATCCGGTCGAACGCGTAGCTCGGGCTCGTGGCGCCCATCGCGATCACCAGCAGGGCGCTGATCGCGATCTGGTTCGTCGTTCCCGCCGTCATGCGGACGGCCCACGCGACGCCGAGGGCGAGCACGACCGACAGCGGCAGCGACCACACGGGATCGGCCACCAGCAGAGCGATGCCGGAGGCCACCAGCACCCCGACGATGACGCCGGCGCTGCGCTCGATCGCCTTCAGATACGACTGGCTGAGGCTCGGCTGCACCACCAGCAGCGCTGCGATGGCCGCGAAGACGGGCGGGTTCTCGCTCGGGAACAGCCATCCGCAGATCAGCCAGGCGGCGATCATCGCGACGGCCGACTTGGTCAGCTGCAGGATGGGGGAGCGACGCTTCGCGCGCACCGCCGAGAGGACCTCCATTCCGCCAGGCTACGCGGCCGCACCCTTCTTCCCGGTGTACGCGGCGCCGCAGCCTGCCGCATCGCGCAATTCGTCGCTTCTCGGCATAACCTGATGGCATGCCGAGAAGCGACGAAGCCTTCACCTGGGAGGGCGACGACGACCCGACCCTCGACCAGGGCGCCGAGCAGGTCGATGACACCGCGGCTCCCGCTGTCGCCGACGCACCGGCGGACACCGCATCGGTCGGTCGGCCGGATGATCCGGCCGTGCCGGACGAGTCCGTCGCGCCGCTCGTCGACGGCCCGACCGAGCACGACGACGCGAGCGCGTCAGCGGCTCCGGTCGCCGCACCGGTCGAGGAGGAGCCGCGCCGCATGGGCGACGTCGCGCTCGTCTCGCTCGGCGTGATCGGCGGCGTGTACGCGCTGTGGACGGCCGGATGGGTGGGCACCGTGCTCCGGATGCAGTCGCTCACGGGCGGCGATGCGATGTTCTACGCCAGCGCCGTGCTCGCGATCCTCGCCCCCGCGCTCTGGTTCGCGGCCGTGTGGGCGCTCACGCGCAGGCGCCCCGTGTGGGCGCGCTTCGCCGCGCTGCTGGCAGGTGCCGTCGTTCTCGTTCCCTGGCCGTTCCTGATGCTCGGGGCGGTGGGAGCATGACCGCGACCGATAAGACAGTGCGCCGGGCGCCGGTGTGGATCGTCGGCACCGTCGCCGGCTTCTTCGGGCTGCTCTACGCCTTCGCCGTCTGGAACGGCGTCGGCCAGCTCATCAGCACGGTGCAGGCCGGGGTTGAGCTGACGCCCACCCTGTGGGCCATGTGGCTGCTGACGATCGCCCTGCCCATCGCGATCTTCGCAGTCGTGCTGGTGATCGCCAAGCGACGGGTCGGCGTGCTCGCCCTGATGCTGCTCGCGGGGCTCGGCGTCGTCGGCGCATTCTGGTTGAACGTCCTGGGCTACGTGGTCTATCTGAACTTCCAGGCGCTGTTCGCCGCGTGAGGGCCGTCACACGATTCGGCGGTGCGTGCGGCCGGTTATAAGCTGGATGCAGATCGCGTCGGCGATGGTGCGCGGCGCGGCGATATTCACCGCGCCTGCGCGCAAAGCCCCGAAGGATACTACGTGTCGAAGCCCGTCGTCCTGATCGCCGAACAGCTCTCGCCCGCAACCGTCGATGCCCTCGGGCCCGACTTCGATATCCGTCAGGTCGACGGAACCGATCGTCCGGCGCTGTTCTCGGCGCTGGCCGACGCCAACGCCGTGCTCGTTCGGTCGGCGACGAAGATGGACGCGGAGGCGATCTCGCACGCGCCGCAGCTCCAGGTGATCGCACGCGCGGGCGTCGGCCTCGACAACGTCGACACGAAGGCGGCAACGCAGGCGGGCGTCATGGTCGTCAACGCGCCGACCTCCAACATCATCTCGGCGGCCGAGCTGACCTGCGGCCACATCCTGAGCCTCGCCCGTCACATTCCTGCCGCACGCGCCTCGCTGGGCGCCGGCGAGTGGAAGCGCAGTCAGTACACGGGCACCGAGCTGTTCGAGAAGACGCTCGGCGTCGTCGGCCTCGGCCGCATCGGCGCGCTCGTGACCGCGCGCATGCAGGCCTTCGGCATGCGCGTCGTGGCGTTCGACCCCTACGTGACCGCATCGCGCGCGCAACAGCTGGGCGTCGAGCTCCTCAGCCTCGACGAGCTCGTCGCGCAGGCCGACTTCCTCACGATCCACATGCCCAAGACGCCCGAGACGACCGGCATGATCGGCGCCGAGCAGCTCAAGGCCATGAAGAAGACGGCGTACGTCGTCAACGTCGCCCGCGGCGGCCTGATCGACGAGGCGGCCCTCGCCGAGGCGCTCGAGGCCGGCGGGATCGCCGGCGCGGGTCTTGACGTGTTCACGAGCGAGCCCCCGGCCGACACGGCTCTCACCGCTCGCGCGAACGTCGTCGCCACGCCTCACCTCGGCGCATCGACCGGTGAGGCTCAGGAGAAGGCGGGCGTCTCGGTCGCCAAGTCGGTCAAGCTCGCCCTCGAGGGCGACCTGGTGCCCGACGCGGTGAACGTCGCGGGCGGCGCAATCGACCCGTTCGTGCGCCCCGGCATCGACCTCGTCGAGAAGCTCGGCCGCATCTTCGGCGGCCTGGCCGTCTCCGGGCTACAGTCGCTCGACATCGAGGTGCGCGGCGAGCTCGCCGCCTACGACGTCAGCGTCTACCGCCTCGCGGCGCTCAAGGGCATCCTCCGCAACGTCGTCAGCGAGTCGGTGTCGTACGTCAACGCGCCGGTCATCGCCGAGCAGCGCGGCATCGAGACCCGCATGATCGTCGAGGCCGACAGCCCCGAGTACCGCAACGTCACCATCTTGCGCGGCACGCTCAGCGACGGTTCGACGCTCGAGGTCGCCGGTACGCTGGCCGGCACCCGGATGGTGCAGAAGATCGTGCGCATCAACCAGTACGACATCGAGGTGCCGATCGAGCAGCACCACGTCGTGATCCGCTACGAGGACACCCCTGGCAAGGTCGCGGTCTACGGCAAGGTCCTCGGCGATGCGAACATCAACATCGAGGGCATGCAGGTCTCGCGCGTCGTCGACGGCCAGGCGCTCGCGGTGATCACGGTCAACGGCCGCGTGCCCGATGCTGTGCTCGCATCGCTCGGCGAGTCGATCGGGGCCAGCCTCGTGCGTCAGATCGAGCTCACCGAGGACTGACACCCGCTCAGAGGGCCCCGGCCCGGCGTTCGCGCCGGCCGGGGCCCTCTGCGTCGGTGCGGGCATGCACGGCGGGCCGTCGGCGACGGCTACGCTGGAAGGACGTGTTTCGGCGCCGATCGGCGCCGCGATCAGGAACGGCGAGAAGGAGAGCGATGTCGCGCGTCGTGAAGCTGGCAGTCATCCCGGGTGACGGGATCGGACCCGAGGTCGTCGCGGAGGCCGAGAAGGTCCTCGACGCGGCCACGGCCGGGGGAGAGGTCTCGTTCGAGAAGACGCGCTTCTCGCTGGGAGCGCAGCGCTTCCTCGACACCGGAGACACGCTCACCGATGCCGACCTCGAGTCGATCAAGGCGCACGACGCGATCCTGCTCGGGGCCGTCGGCGGCCAGCCGGGAGACCCGCGCCTGCGCGATGCGAACATCGAGCGCGGTCTGCTGCTGAAGCTGCGCTTCTCGCTCGACCACTACGTCAACCTGCGCCCGTCGAAGCTGTACCCCGGTCAGCGGGGCCCTCTCGCCGACCCGGGCGAGATCGACTTCGTCGTGGTGCGCGAGGGCACCGAGGGGCCGTACGTCGGCAACGGCGGCGCGATCCGGCAGGGTACGCCGCACGAGGTGGCGAATGAGACAAGCGTGAACACCGCCTTCGGCGTCGAGCGCGTCGTGCGCTACGCGTTCGAGGCGGCGCGCAAGCGCCGCGGCCGGCTCACTCTCGTGCACAAGACGAACGTGCTCGTCAATGCCGGTTCGCTCTGGCGGCGCGTCGTCGAAGAGGTGGGCGCCGAGTACGCCGACGTGGCCGTAGACTATCTGCACGTCGACGCGGTCACCATCTTCCTGGTCACGAACCCGAGCCGCTTCGACGTCATCGTCACCGACAACCTCTTCGGCGACATCCTCACCGACCTGGCGGGCGCCGTGACAGGCGGCATCGGCCTTGCGGCATCCGGGAACATCAACCCCGACGGCGCCTTCCCCTCGATGTTCGAACCCGTGCACGGCTCGGCACCCGACATCGCAGGCACCGGAGTCGCCGACCCCACCGCCGCCATCGGGTCGGTCGCGCTCCTGCTCGAGCACCTCGGTCTTTCTGACGAGGCAGTGCGGGTCACCGCCGCAGTCGAGGCCGACATCGCCTCGCGCGGCGACGCCGCCCGCTCCACCAGCGAGATCGGCGACGCCATCGCTGCCGGAGTGCGGGCGTAACCTAGCTATCGGTCGCGACCGGTTCATCCGGAAGCCGCGGCACCACACACGTAAGGAACGAATATTCATGGCTGAGACCGCCACAACGCCGAGCTTCCTCGTTCAGAAGAACCTGCAGGCCAAGAGCGACGCGCAGCGCGCCGAGCTGCTGGTCGACCCCGGCTTCGGCACGGTCTTCACCGACCACATGGTCGACGTGTGCTGGTCGGAGCGCGGCGGGTGGCACAACGCGCGCGTGCGCCCGTACGGGCCGATCCAGCTCGACCCCGCCGCCGCGGTGCTGCACTACGCGCAGGAGATCTTCGAGGGGATGAAGGCCTACCGCCACGAAGACGGCGGCATCTACACCTTCCGCCCCGAACTGAACGCGCGCCGCATGAACCACAGCGCGCGCCGCCTGTCGATGCCCGAGATCCCCGAGGAGCTGTTCCTGGGGGCGCTGCGCGAGCTCATCGCGGTCGACGGCGCGTGGGTGCCGTCGAACCCCGACCAGACGCTGTACCTGCGCCCCTACATGTACGCCAAGGAGGCGTTCCTCGGCGTGCGGCCGGCGAAGAAGTACGACTTCCGCGTCATCGGGAGCCCGTCAGGCTCCTACTTCACCGGCGGCGTGAAGCCGGTCTCGATCTGGCTGAGCGAGACGTATGCTCGTGCGGCCAAGGGCGGCACCGGATCGGCGAAGACCGGCGGCAACTACGCCTCGAGCCTGCTCCCGCAGTCGGAGGCGTACGCGCAGGGCTGCGATCAGGTCGTGTTCCTCGACTCCGACGGCAGCGTCGAAGAGCTCGGCGGCATGAACATCGTCTTCGTGAAGAAGGACGGCACGCTCGTCACTCCCGCGTCCGACTCGATCCTCGACGGCGTCACCCGCAACTCGCTGCTGCAGCTCGCAGAGGACCGCGGTCACGCGGTCGAGCGCCGCGGCGTCTCGCTCGCCGAGTGGCGCGAGGGCGTCGCCTCCGGCGACATCGTCGAGGTGTTCGCGTGCGGCACGGCCGCCGTGGTCACCCCGATCGGTTCGCTGAAGGCCGAGGGCTTCGAGGACGCCCAGCCGATCGGCGAGCTGGGTCTGTCGCTGCGCGAGGAGCTCACCGACATCCAGTACGGCCGCCGCGAGGACACCCGCGGCTGGCTCTACCGCCTCGACGCGTAGCTCCGCTCGCGTTTCCGCACCGCTCGGGTGCGACGGATCGACCGGCTCCACTCCGAATGACCTCGATCCGTCGCATCCGGGCGGTTCTGCGCTGTCGGAGGGCGGCGGCTAGGGTGGGAGCGTGAAGATCGCTCGTTTCAGCCACCACGATGCCATCCGCTACGGCGTGCTCGACGGCGAGGAGCTCGTCGTGCTCTCCGGCGACCCCATGTTCGCCGGCTTCGAGACGACGGGCGAGCGCGTTCCGCTGGGAGATGCCGCCCTGCTCGCTCCGGTCATCCCTCGTTCGAAGATCGTGTGCGTCGGCCGCAACTACGCCGCGCACGCGGCCGAATCGGGCAGCGACGTCCCCGAGGAGCCGCTGCTGTTCCTCAAGCCGAACACCGCGGTGATCGGGCCGGGCGACGTCGTCGTGCGCCCGACGCAGTCGCAGAACGTCCACTTCGAGGGCGAGCTCGCCGTCGTGATCGGCCGCATCGCGAAGAACGTCGTCGCGGCTGACGCGCTCGACTACGTATTCGGCTACACCGTCGCCAACGACGTCACCGCGCGCGATCTGCAGCGCAGCGACGGGCAGTGGTCGCGCGCCAAGGGCTTCGACACCTTCCTGCCGCTCGGCCCAGCGATCGAGACCGAGTTCGACGTCGCATCGGGCGAGATCATCACCCGCCTCGACGGCGAGCAGAAGCAGCGTGGCTCGTTCACCGACATGATCTTCGGCATCCCCGAACTGATCGAGTACATCTCGGCGGCGTTCACGCTGCTGCCGGGCGACGTCATCCTGACCGGAACGCCCGAAGGCGTCGGCCCTTTCACGGCCGGTCAGACGATCGAGGTCGAGATCCCCGGCATCGGCGTGCTGCGCAACTCGGCGCGCGACGCGGCGTAGGGCGCACCGATGAGCGCGCAGGGGCCGTACCAGCAGCAGCATCAGCAGCCGCCGGTGCAGCCGTACTACGCGCCCCCTGGGGCGTACGTCCCGCCGGGGGCATATGTGCCGCCGGCTTCCGCGCCGCGGCGTCCCAGCCGCTGGATGGCGGTCACGGCGCTGAGCATCGCGATCCCTGCGGCGCTGCTGAGGTTCGTGCCGTTCGTCGGCGGCCTGTTCATCGTGCCGGTCCTGGTGGCGATCGTCTTCGCCGTGATCGCGCTCGCCGTGCAGAAGCAGGGGCGCGCCATGAGCGTCTGGGCGCTGGCCATCGGCATCGTCGGCCTCGTGATGCCGGTGTTCTTCACCGTCCTCCGGCTGGGACTGTTCGGCGTCTCGCTGTTCGGCTGGATCCAGGACGCCGGCTGATCGGTCGTCCGGCGCTGCCGGTGTCCGGGAACTAGAATCGATGCGATGGCTACTGTTGACCCCCGCACCACGACCGCGTCCGGCTCCGACATCCGGGTGCGCTTCTGCCCCTCGCCGACGGGCACGCCGCACGTCGGCCTGATCCGCACCGCCCTGTTCAACTGGGGCTACGCCCGCCACAACGGCGGCAAGCTGGTCTTCCGGATCGAAGACACCGATGCGGCGCGCGACTCGCAGGAGAGCTACGACCAGCTGATCGACGCGCTCACCTGGCTGCGCATCGACTGGGACGAGGGCGTCGAGGTCGGCGGCCCGCACGCGCCCTACCGGCAGAGCGAGCGCCACGACCTGCACCGCGGCGTGCTCGACACGCTCATCGAGAAGGGCCTCGTCTACGAGAGCTTCTCGACGGCGGAGGAGATCGACGCGCGCAACGAGGCCAACGGGCGGCCGAAGCAGCAGGGCTACGACAACTTCGACCGCGACCTCACCGACGAGCAGAGGGCCGCCTTCCGCGCGGAGGGGCGCCAGCCGGCGCTGCGCCTGAAGGTGCCGGACGAGGACATCACGTACGTCGACCTGGTGCGCGGCGAGATCACGTTCCCGGCGGGGTCGTTCCCCGACTACGTCATCGTGCGCCCCAACGGTGTGCCGCTGTACACGTTCGTCAACCCGGTCGACGACGCGCTGATGGGCATCACAGACGTGCTTCGCGGCGAGGACCTCATGCCCTCGACCGGCCGTCAGATCGTGCTCTACCGCGCGCTGATCGAGGCCGGGGTGACCGACTTCATCCCGCGCTTCGGTCACATGCCGCTCGTGCTTGGCGAGGGCAGCAAGAAGCTCTCGAAGCGCGACCCGCGCGCCGACCTCTTCCTGCAGCGCGACAAGGGCTTCACGCACGAAGGACTGCTGAACTACCTCGCGCTGCTCGGCTGGTCGATCGCGTCGGATCGCGACGTGTTCTCGCTCGACGAATTCGTCGCGGCGTTCGACGTCGCCGACGTCAACCCGAACCCCGCCCGCTTCGATCAGAAGAAGGCCGAGTCGATCAACGGCGACCACATCCGTATGCTCGAGCCCGCCGACTTCGCCGAGCGGATCCTGCCGTACCTCGTTAGCGCCGGCGTGGTGGGGGAGACCCAGACCGATGAGGAGCGCGACCTCATCGCGAAGGCCGCTCCGCTGATCCAGGAGCGCCTGCCGCTGCTCGGTGATGCACCGGGTCTCATCGGCTTCCTGTTCTCCGACGACGTCGCGTACGACGAGGAGGCCGTCTCGAAGCTCGGCGACGGTGCTGACGACGTGCTGCGCGCTTCGGCTGCGGCGCTCGAGGGCGTCGACGATTTCACCGCCGAGCCGATCCAGGCGGCGCTCTCGGCTGCGCTGATCGACGGGCTGGGGCTCAAGCCTCGCGTCGCCTACGGGCCCCCGCGCGTCGCCGTGTCCGGCCGTCGCGTCTCGCCGCCGCTATTCGAGTCGATGGAGCTGCTCGGCAAGGCCGAGTCGATCCGGCGCCTGACCGCCCTCGCCGACCGCATCGGCGCGTAGCCGCCCCGGATGCCACGGATCTACCGCGGCATACGTCTGCCGAACACGCGCGGGCGACACGCTCGGTTTGGCGCAGGCACGGCGAGCGGGTAAGCTTGAATCTCGTTGCGGGGTTCGCCTCGCACGCCTTGGGGTATGGTGTAATTGGCAACACGGCGGTTTCTGGTACCGTTGTTCTTGGTTCGAGTCCAGGTACCCCAGCCAAAGAAACCCCCGGTCAGACCGGGGGTTTTCTCATTCTCCCGGTGGGTGATCAGCTCCCGTGCCGAGGGTCAACCGATATCGAAGACCCGCGCCTGCGCGCGTCCGCGGTGAGGAGCTGCGTGGTCAGTGCCACCCACTGCGCCTGCTGATCGTCGCTGAGCACGGCGAAGAATTCTCGCATCTCCTCCGCGGCGCGGGCATCGATGCCGTCGATCAGCTCGCGACCCGCGTCTTCGAGGCGCACGCGCACGGCGCGACCGTCGTGCTCGTCCCTGGTTCGGCTCACGAGTCCGCGGCGCTCTGCTCGCGTGACCAGTCCGCTCGCGCTGGACTTGTCGAGGTTCAGGTGCGCTCCGAGATCGTTGATGGTGGGTTCGCGGTCGCGCAGGATGCCGAGCAGGCGCATCTGCTGAACAGAGAGCCCCGCGGCTGCTGCGTATGACTGCAGGCGCTCGTCGGTCTCGAATGTGAGGACCGCAAGCGCGTCGGCGGCGGCCGCTGATCGATCTGTCATCTCTCGACTCTAGCGAATGGTACGTGGGACGCACTACTATAGTTCGTATCACGTACTACAAAGGAGCAATCATGGACACTGTCAGCGCCGCACTGGTCGAGTCGTTCGACGAGTCACCGCGGTACCGCGCCATTCCGTCGCCTGCCGCCGGACCGGGGCAGGAGGTGGCGGAGCTGCTCGCGGCCGGTATCCATCCGGTCACGCGGGCGGTCGCCTCCGGTCGGCACTACTCGAGCTCGCGCGCGCTGCCGATCGTCCCCGGCGTGGATGCTGTCGTGCGCCGCGGTGACGGCTCGCTGGCCTACGCGGGCGGCGCGGGCGGCGGCACCATGGCAGAGCGGATCGTGATCGACCCGCGAGCGGTCATCCCGCTCCCGGAGAGCGCCGACCCCGCGGTGATCGCCGCCTCCATGAACCCGGCGATGTCGTCGTGGGTCGTCCTCACCTCGCGGGTGCCGCTGTCACCAGGGCAGACGGTGCTCGTGCTCGGGGCGACGGGCGCCGCCGGCTCTCTTGCCGTTAAGGCCGCGCGTCACCTCGGGGCTGGGCGGGTGGTCGCCGCCGGGCGCGACGAACAGCGTCTCGAGCAGCTGCTCACAGAGGGTGCGGATGACCGGATCGTGCTGACGGCGGACGACGACGAGACGACGGCCGCGATCGCCGCGGTCGCGGCAGACGCGGACATCGTCCTCGACTACCTGTGGGGCTCGCAGGCGGAGCGCGCGATGAGGGCGCTCGTCATGGCCCGCCGCGATCACGCCCGGCTCCTCGACTGGGTGCACATCGGCGGAACAGCCGGTCAGAGCATTTCGCTGGACGGCGCACTCCTCCGTTCGAACGCCCTGCGCATCAGTGGCAGCGGGCTCGGTTCGGTCGATCTCCGCACGGCCCATCTCCCGGAGCTGGCCGAGGCCGTCGCTTCCGGCGTGCTCGCAATCCGTCCCCGCGTGGTCCCACTCCCGCTCGCGGAGGTCGAGCAGGAGTGGGACCACGTCGACGCGCGCGGGGAGCGCACCGTCGTCGTGCCGTGAGGACCGCAGTTGCCTGACGAGGCCGCGAACCCTCAGCGCAGGGGCTTCCAGCCCCTGGGGGTGGTGACGAGGATGCGCTGCCCGATCGTCTCCGGGTCCGTGACGACCTGGAGGATCCCTGCGGCGGCGCTGTCGAACGGCAGCGTCGGCAGGCCTGGAACCTTCCCGACCTCGGACAGCGGCTTCACGGCGGGGCCTTCGGGCAGCGCGGCGGCGTCCTTGAGGTTGACCGGATAGACGATCGTCCAGTCGAGGTCGGACTTCTGCAGCTGAGCGTCGGAGGCGGCCTTATCGCCGAAGAACTTGGCGAGCACGGTGCGGTAGATCAGTCGGGCGAAGCCCGACGCCTTCCGGGGTGGTCAGATGGTCGACAGCGGGCGGCCGAGCACGCTCTCGAGCGCAGACAAGCAGATCGCGAGCAGGCGTTCGCGTGAGACGTCGGTGGCGTCGACGGCGCTGCGCGCGGTGTATTCGACGAGAGCGAGCCACCCGCCGAGCGCGATCCGCGCCTCGGCGGTGTCGTCGGTGCCGGTGGCCGTGAGGAGGCGCTCGATCTGCACGCGGTGATTCGCAGCCGCGAGCACCTTCGTCGTCTGAGCGGTCGCGGCGGTCGGCATGTACAGCTCCCTGAGGCTGCCGGAGCTGGCGGCGAAATGATCGAAGAACGCCGTCAGCGCGCGTTCGATGTTCTGCCGCTGCGACATCGTCGGATCGGGAGCGGTGGCCAGCAGGACCCGGCTCGCCTCTCGCTCGAGGACCGCCTCGAGCAGCGCTTCCTTGCCGGGGAAGTAGTGGTAGACGAGCGCCCGCGTGACACCCGCCGCCACGGCGATCCTGCTCATCGATGCGCCCGCGGCGCCGTCGCGCGAGAAGTGCTCCGCGGCGATCTCGACGATCTGGGCGCGGCGCTGCTCGGGTGAGAGGCGGCTTCCGAGCGAATCATTTGACGCATGTCTAATATAGAAATCGCCGCCCGCCTCTGTCAACGCGCGCACCCGTGAAACCGCTCAGAGATCCGGTGTGTGCGAACCTGGGGCGGTGAGCACACCGATCGGCGATTACGCCCTGTTGGCCGATATGCGCACGGCGGCGCTCGTGTCGCGCGGGGGCAGCATCGACTGGCTGTGCCTGCCGCGGTTCGATTCGCCCGCAGTCTTCTCGGGCATCCTGGGGGACGAGGATCACGGGCGATGGCTCGTCGCCGCGCGCGGCGCGGACGTCGTCGACTGGCGCTACGAACCCGGCGCGTTCGTCGCCTCGACTCGATGGCGGGGGCCCGCGGGCGAGGTCGAGACCCTCGACGTCATGCCGTCGGCGGACGGCCGCGCCGACGTCGTCAGGCGCGTCACGTGCACCGCGGGGACGGCGACGATCGACGTCGATCTGCGCCTTCGCCCCGATTACGGCGCGAGCGCGCCCTGGGTGCGGCGCGATCGCGGCGAAGACGAGCGCCTCGTCGCGATCGCCGGGCCGGATGCCTACACGCTGCGGGGCCCGGCGCTCACGGCCTCGGGGCGAACGCACCGCGGGGAGTTCGAGCTGACGGCGGGGGAGAGCCTCGAGTGGGTGCTCACCTGGTCGCCGTCGTACGCCGAGGCGCCCGCGCCGATCGACGCCGATGCCGCGCTCGAGCGCACGAGGGCGCTCTGGCGCGACTGGAGCGCCGGCATGCGCTGCGTCGGTCCGTGGGCGGATGCCGTGGAGCGCTCGCTCCTGGTGCTTCGCGCGCTCACGCACGCCGATACCGGAGGCATCGTCGCAGCCCCCACGACGTCGCTCCCCGAGGATCCCGGCGGAGTGCGCAACTGGGACTACCGCTTCTGCTGGCTGCGCGATTCGGCGCTGACGCTTCAGGCTCAGCTCGCCCATCGCGGCACCGAAGCGGCCCTGCACTGGCGGGACTGGCTGCTGCGCGCCGTCGCCGGTGACCCGGAGGATCTCCAGATCATGTACGGCATCGCCGGCGAGCGCTCGCTGCCGGAGCGGACGCTCGATCATCTGCCCGGCTACGCCGACTCGGTGCCGGTGCGCATCGGCAACGGTGCCGTCGCCCAGTTCCAGGCCGACGTCGTCGGCGAGGTCATGATCGCGCTCGACGAGCTGCGCGAGGCGGGGGTGGCGGAGGACGCCTTCTCGTGGCCGCTCCAGCGCAACCTCCTCGCCTTCGTGGTCGCGCACTTCGACCAGCCCGATCAGGGTCTGTGGGAGATGCGCGGCGACCCGCACTTCTTCACACACTCGCGCGTGATGATGTGGGCGGCTCTCGACCGGGGCATCCGGGCCGTCGAGCGCCACGGGCTGGACGGCCCCGTCGCGGAATGGACGGCTCTCCGCACCCGCCTGCGGGACGAGATCCTGACCCGGGGCGTCAGCGCGCGCACCGGCTCCTTCACCCAGACGTACGACAACGACGAGGTCGATGCGTCGCTGCTGCAGATCGCTCAGACGGGCTTCGTCTCCGCCGATGACCCGCGCATGCTCGCGACGGTCGCTCGGATCGAAGACGAGCTGATGCGAGACGGTTTGCTGCTGCGCTACCGCACGTCGGCCGGCACCGATGGGCTCGCCGGCGACGAGCACCCGTTCCTCGCGTGCAGCTTCTGGCTGGTGGAGCAGTACGCGCGAAGCGGCCGCCGCGCGGACGGCGCCGCACTGATGGACGCGCTCGTCGCGACCGCCACCCCGCTCGGACTGCTGGCCGAGGAGTACGACCCCGCGGGCGGACGCCAGATCGGCAACTTCCCGCAGGCCTTCAGCCACCTCGGCCTCGTGCGCGCGGCCGACGCGCTCGCCGCGGCCTAGCGGAGGATGCCGGCGTCGCGCGCCGCGGCGACGGCAGCGGTGCGCGAGGAGACGCCGAGCTTCGTGTAGACGTGCACGAGGTGGGTCTTCACGGTCGCATCAGAGATGTGCAGCCGGCGCGCGATCGCGCCGTTCGCCTCGCCGTCGGCGACCAGCCCCAGCACCTCGCTCTCGCGCGTGCTGAGCGAGGGCAGCGGCGACCGCATGCGCGCAAGCAGTCGCCCGGCGATCGCCGGAGCCAGCGCCGTCTCGCCAGCGGCGGCCGCGCGGATCGCTGCGATCAGCTCGTCGGGCGGGGCGTCCTTCAGCAGGTACCCGCTCGCGCCCGCCTCGACGGCCCCGAGGATGTCGCCGTCCGTGTCGTAGTTCGTCAGCACCAGCACGGCAGGTGGGGCGTCCAACGCCCGGATGAGCCTGGTCGCATCCGCACCCGTCAGCTCGGTGCCGAACTGCAGGTCCATCAGCACGACGTCCGGCGCGAGCTCGCCCGCCCGCGAGACCGCGTCATCCGGTGTCGCGGCCTCGCCGACCACCTCGAGGTCGTCGGCCGCGCCCAGCATGGCGCGCAGTCCGGTGCGCACGACCGGATGGTCATCGGCGAGCATCACACGGATCATGCGGCATCCCCTTCGTCCTGCGCCAGCGGCAGTCGCGCCGTCACGGTCGTGCCGCGCCCCGGCGCCGTGTCGACTTCGAGCACGCCGCCGAGCTGGTCGACCCGCTCGCGCATCGCGCGCAGTCCGAAGGAGCCGGCCTGGTGGGCTGCGACGTCAGCCGTCTCCGTGTCGAACCCTCGGCCGTCGTCGGTGACGGCGAGCGTCGTCTCGTCTGCGTCCGTGCGCAGGTCGACGGCGATGCGGGTCGCGGCGGCGTGGCGGACCGCGTTCGCCAGCGCTCCCTGCGCGAGCCGCAGCAGTGCGGTCTGGGCGCTCATCGGAAGCTCGGCGCCGCTCGTCTCGGCTCGCACCTCGATCGGCACTCCCGCGCGCGCCTGCTGCTCGGCGGCGAGGCGTCGCAGAGCCTCAGGCAGTCCGTCGTCGAGGCGTGCCGGGGTGAGCTCGCGGATGATCTGTCGGGTATCGGCGAGGCTGTCCGCCGCGGTCTCCCGCGCGAGACGCACGTAGCCGCCTGCCGCCTCGTCCGTGCCCGGTTCGGCCGCACGCAGCAGCATCTGGATGCTCGAGAGCCCCTGCGCCACTGTGTCGTGGATCTCGCGCGCAAGGCGCGCGCGCTCGGCGAGTGCCCCCTGCTCCCGCTCTGTGGCGGCCAGCTGCTCCCGTGTGCTGATCAGCTCGGCCAGCAGACGCTCGCGGTCGGCGCTCTCGCGCTGCAGAGCTCGATACGCGAGCCCGATGAGCACGGCGACGCCCGCGGCCACCAGCGGGCCGAGCACGCCGCCCACGCTGAACCCGATGTGCACGCCGAGAGCGCAGATCGCGATCGCGGTCGTGACGGTCACGGCGGCGATCCCGGCCGGCCCGGGCAGGAGGTGCAGGTAGAGGAAGAAGAGCGGGAAGACGAGGTACGCGCCCTCCGGCGTGAGCCACACGAGCACCGCCCACAGGGCGGTGAGCGCCGCGAGCCAGATCAGCGGGAAGGCAGACTGCGTCCTCGCATCCCCCACATGCGGCGCAGCCCGGCGCGCGCGGAGCCGCGCCATCGCCGCGCCGGCCAGGTACACCGCCGTGAAGGCGAGACCCACGACGAGCACGAGCACGGCATTCTGCGACGACACCGCGAACGCGCGCACGATCGCGAACACGGCGAGCGCGCCCAGGAGCGCGTGCAGGCCGATGCGGAGCCCGGCGAACACCGGGGCGAGAGTCGAGTGCGGCATGACACCCCCAGCGTAGGGGAGCGGACGCGCCGTGCCATCAACCGAAAGGTGGATCGGGAATGCGGCGGTTCGGGCGATGCGCGGGAGCACCCGCGAAAGGGAATGTGGAGGGGTGGCTCAGGCAGGTCGTCTGGGCGGAAAGGCACATCGTGTTCGTCGCATGGAGAGAGCTGCGGTTCGCCCGCGGTCGGTTCCTGCTCATCGGGTCGGTCGTGGCCCTCATCACGCTGCTCGTCGGGTTCCTGTCGGGCCTCACGGGGGGCCTCGCGTTCCAGAACGTCTCCGGCGTGCTGAGCCTGCCCGGCGACCGCATCGTGCTGGCGCAGCCGGATGACGGGCGCGCGAGCTTCGCGACGTCGTCGCTCGACGACGACACGGTCTCCGCGTGGCGCGACGCAGACGGCGTCGAGCAGGCGACGCCGATCGGCATCGCCGTCTCGCGCGCCGAGACGACGGACGCCGATGCCGTGGGCGTCGCGCTGTTCGGCGTTCCGGATGACGCGACGGGTGCCGCGGACAACGCGCTCCTCGCACTCGCTCCGGCGCGCGACGGCCAAGTCGGGCTGTCGCAGGCCGCGGCCGACGACCTCGCCGCGTCGGTGGGGGACACCGTCACCATCACGGGCACCGACTTCACGGTCGCGTCGGTGGGTGACGACCTCTGGTACAGCCACACGCCGGTCGTCGCGCTCACCCCCAGCGCGTGGAGCGCCGCCAGCGAACGGGTCGGCGGAACGGGGGAGCCGACCGCGCTCGCCGTATCGGGCGATGCCGATTGGCAGGCCATCGCCGCCGACACCTCGACGTCGGCCGCGACCCCGCTCGCGAGCCTCACGGGGCTCGAGACCTTCACCTCCGAGATCGGTTCGCTCGCGCTGATGATCGCCATGCTGTTCGGCATCTCGGCGCTCGTCGTCGGTGCGTTCTTCACCGTCTGGACGATGCAGCGAGCCGCCGACATCGCCGTGCTGAAGGCGCTCGGGGCGACGACGGGTTCGCTCGCTCGCGACGCTCTCGGGCAGGCGCTCGTGGTGCTGGTCGCCGGCATCGGCGTCGGCGTCGCTGCCGTCGCGGGGCTCGGGGCGCTCGCCGGTCAGGCGCTGCCGTTCGTGCTCAGCCCTCTCACCACCCTCCTGCCGGGCGTCGTGCTCGCGGTGCTCGGCCTCGCCGGCGCGGCATTCGCACTGCGCTTCGTCACCTCAGCCGACCCCCTCACAGCCCTCGGGAGCAACCGATGATCACACTCGACGACATCACCCTCACCTTCCCAGACGGCGCAGGCCGCATCACCGCGATCGACCGCGTCAGCCTCACGGCGCCCGCCGGCACGGTGACGGGCATCACCGGCCCGTCCGGATCGGGGAAGTCCAGCCTGCTTGCGGTCGCCGCAACGCTCATCCGACCCGACTCGGGGAGGGTGATGATCGGGGAGGGCGCCGACGAGATCGACGCCGCGCGCCTTTCGCCCCGCGACGCAGCGCAGCTGCGCCGCGATCGCATCGGCATCGTCTTCCAGCAGTCGAACCTGCTGCCCGCCCTCACGGCGCGCGAACAGCTCCTCGTCATGGGGCGACTGGGGAACGGCGATGCGCGCAGGCGCGCCGCGATCGCGCGGAAGGCCGAGGAGCTGCTGGCAGCGGTCGGCCTCGCGGAGCACGCCGACAAGCGGCCGCACCAGCTGTCGGGCGGACAGCGTCAGCGCGTATCGATCGCCAGGGCGCTCGTGCACGACCCCGAGGTGCTGCTGGTGGACGAGCCCACCAGCGCGCTCGATCGGGAGCGCGGAGCCGAGATCATGCGGCTGATCGCCGACCTCACGCGGGAACGCGGCACGGCGACGCTCCTGGTGACGCACGACCTCGTCCACGAGAGCGCGCTGGACGAACTGGTCACCGTGATCGACGGCCGGATCGCCGTCGGGGCGGCGGTCTGACAGCGGGAGACCAGGGATCCGCCGATATCGTGGCGGGGGAGCGTCCGAGCGAGGGCGCACCCTGCCTCGCCGCGATCGGAGACCCATGAGCACCAAGCCCGCAACGCCGGCCTACCAGCGCAACGCCTTCGTGCCGAGCCTGCTCGCCGCGGCCGTGCTGGTCCTCGCACCGATCCTGTTCGCCCGCGCGCTCGACGCCGTCGTGCTCTACCCGGTCGCGATCATCGCGCTGATCGTCGCGTGGTTCGCCTTCCAGGGGAAGCAGTGGTGGTGGGTCGCGGTGTTCGCGGTCGTCGCCGTCGTCTGGAATCCGATCTTCCCGCTGCCGCTCGACGGCGAGATCTGGATGATCGCCCAGTTCGTCGCGGCTGCCACCTTCATCGCCGCCGGCGCGACCATCAGGGTCCCCCGCGCGTAACGGCCCCCGCAGCCGGGTCCCCTGCCTATAATCAAGGCACGATGCGCGCGCTCGCCCCGGAATCCACCCCGGCGCGGCAGAGCGGCGCGGCAGCGAGAATCGGAATCATCACGAGCATCGTTCTCGCATGCGAGGGGGTGGCGTCTCATGGGTGCGGGGCATGACCACGGAGCCCAGGCAGGCCAGACGCCGCGCTCGCGGCTGATGATCGCCTTCGGCATCACGCTCGCGTTCTTCGGCGTCGAGGTCGTGGGCGCCGTCATCACCGGCAGCCTCGCGCTGCTCGTCGACGCGGTGCACATGCTCACCGACGTGATCGGCCTCGGGATGGCCCTCACCGCCGCGAGCCTGATGCATCGACCGCCGTCCGACCAGCTCACCTGGGGCCTGCGCCGCGCCGAGGTGCTCGGCGCGCTCGCCCAGGCGGCTCTGCTGCTCGCCGTCGGCATCTTCGCCCTGGTCGAGGGCATCAAACGGCTTCTCGTCCCGCCCGAGATCACGTCGTCGACGCTGCTGATCTTCGGAGTCATCGGGCTGGCGGCCAACATCGTGTCGCTGCTCGTGCTGGTCGGCGGACGCTCGGCGAACCTCAACATGCGAGCCGCATTCCTCGAGGTGCTCAACGATGCGCTCGGCTCCGTCGGCGTGATCGTCGGCGCCGCCCTCATCTGGGCGTTCGGCTGGTACCGCGCCGACGCGATCGTCGGCCTCGCGATCGCCGCCCTCATCGTGCCGCGCACGATCATTCTGCTGCGCGCGTCGGGACGGGTGCTGCTCGAGGCGACGCCCGCGGGTCTCGACCTCGGCGCGGTTCGCGCGCACATCCTCGCCATGCCCGGGGTCCTCTCGGTGCACGACCTGCATGCGTCGTCGGTGTCGACCGATCTGCCGACGCTCACGGCGCACGTGGTGGTCGAGGACGACGTCGATGCGCCGCGTCTCCTGCGCACGCTGCAGGAGTGCGTGCACTCGCACTTCGAGGTGTCGATCGAGCACTCGACGTTCCAGCTCGAGCCGTCGTCGCATACGGGGGAGCACGCCGCTCACGCGTGAGGCGCGCAGCCTCGCCAAGGGGTGGCATATAAGCCACGGCATGCATGCTTAGGCTTTCGAGCCGTGGCACGCGCACGATCGGGTGGTGCCACAGAAGCATTCAGCGGCCTCGGTCGAGGTCGGACGCCGGATCGCCGCGATCCGCACCAGGGCGACCATCAGCGCACGCTCGCTCGCCGAATGCGCCGACATGGATCTGACGAACTACCAGCGCATCGAGCGCGGCGAGGGCAACCCCACGCTGACGACGCTGATCCAGATCGCGACCGCCCTCGAGGTCGATGTGGCCGAGCTCATCACCGGCCTCGGCGCCGACATGCTCAAGAACGGGCACTACCCGTACGGCTACTCAGAGATCCCGCAGCGCCGACGAGGCCCTCGGGGTCAGTACTGAGGGCGGAGCACCGCTCGACGCGCCGCCTCGGATTGCGGGGCGCGTCGGCCCTCTGGTAGACACGCCTCAGCAGTACGTGACACGGGGTGCCGCATCCGCGGCTGAGATCAGACCCGTTGAACCTGTCTAGTTAGCACTAGCGGAGGGATGTCGCGCGCATGACGCGTTCGTATTTCAGTGCGCCTTCGGAGGCGCAGTTCGGGGTGCCGTCGGCACCCGCTGTCGGAGCTCTCGCCGATCGGGGTCGGGACAGATCGCCGGATGAGCTGGCCGCGTACGCGGCCGATGCGCTCGCGCGCGTGCGGGCCGATGCGCCGCTCGTGCAGGCGATCATCAATCGAGTGGTGAGCGGGTTCACGGCGAACGTGCTGCTCGCGCTCGGGGCGTCCCCCGCGATGAGCGACATCCCCGGGGAGGCCGGGCCGTTCGCGCGGGAGGCGGGGGCGCTGCTCGTGAACCTCGGCACTCCCGGTGCGGAGCAGCGCGAGGCGATGCGCGAAGCAGCGGCGGCGGCGAACGCCGCCGGCACTCCGTGGGTGCTCGACCCCGTCGCGATCGGGAGCGCGCCCGTTCGCACCCCGCTCGCGCACGAGCTCCGAGACCTCGTGCCCGGTGTCGTCCGCGGGAATCCGTCGGAGATCCTCGCCCTGGCGGGCATGGGCTCCGGCGGGCGCGGGGTCGACGCCACCGATCGGGTCGACGCGGCGAGCCGTGCGGCGGCAGACCTCGCCGGTGCCGGTTCGGTGGTCGCCGTCTCCGGCGAGGTCGATCTCCTCACGGACGGGCGCGACGTCGTGCGCTGTGCCAACGGCGACGCGCTGCTCACGCGGGTGACGGGCGGCGGCTGCGCCCTCGGCGCCGTGATCGCGGCATTCGCGTCTCTCGGCGACGACAGGCTCGCGGCGGCCTCCGCCGCGCACACCGTCTACGGGATCGCGGCGGAGCGCGCCGCTGCGCACTCGCGCGGGCCGGGCAGCTTCGCCGTCGCGCTGCTCGACGAGCTCGCGGCAGTGGAGCCGGCCGATGTGCGGCAGCACGCCCGCCTGTCGGTCGTGGCCGCGCCGACCGAGGAACCGGCGCAGTGAGCGCCGCAGAGATCGACCTGTCGCTCTACCTCGTCACCGATGCCGCGGCCTGCGCCCGCGCGGGGCGCGACGTCGTCGGCACGGCGCTCGCGGCGGCAGACGGCGGCATCACCTGCGTGCAGGTACGCGAGAAGGGATCGGCGCGGGAGCACCTCGACGTCGTCCTGCGCCTGGCGCGCGAGCTTCCCTCGAACGTGGCCCTCATCGTCAACGACCGCGTCGACGTCTTCCTCGCGGCACGAGCCGCCGGTGCACGGGTGACCGGCGTGCACGTCGGCCAGGGCGACCTGCCGGCTGCCGACGTGCGCGATCTCATCGGGCAGGATGCGCTGCTCGGCGTCAGCGCGCGCACGCCCGAGCAGCTGACGTCGGCCGCCGGCGCGGGTGCCGACTACGTCGGCGTCGGCCCGCTCCACGACACGGCCACCAAGGCCGACGCCCCCGCTGGCATCGGGCTGGAGCGCTGGGCTGCGCTCGCCGGGGCATCGCCGCTGCCCGCCGTCGCCATCGGCGGGGTCACTGCCGCCGACGGCCCAGGGCTCCGCGCGGCGGGCGCGAACGGCATGGCGGTGGTCTCCGCCGTGTGTGCGTCATCCGACCCTGCCGCCGCAGCGTCGGAGCTGCGCGCGGCGTGGCGAGGGGGCGCGGCGTGAGCGGCCGCGGTCACCGGCCCGTCCCGAGAGTGCTTGCGATCGCCGGATCGGATCCGAGCGGCGGAGCGGGCGTTCAGGCGGACATCAAGAGCATCTCCGCCAACGGCGGGTACGCGATGGCCGCCGTCACCGCGCTCACCGCGCAGAGCACGCGCGGCGTGCGCGGCGTGCACGTGCCGCCCGCGTCGTTCCTGCGCCAGCAGCTCGACGTCCTCGGCGAGGACATCCGCATCGACGCCGTGAAGATCGGCATGCTCGCCGAGGCCGATATCGCCGATGAGACGGCCGGATGGCTCGAGCGCAGCCGCCCGCCCGTCGTCGTCCTCGATCCCGTCATGATCGCCACGAGCGGCGACCGCCTGCTCGACGAGGGGGCGGAGAGCGCGCTGCGGCGACTGCTTCCGCTGGCCGATCTGATCACGCCGAACGTGCCGGAGCTGGCGGCGCTCGTCGGAGCCCCGTGCGCCGTGAACGCCGGCGAGCTGCACGAGCAGGCGGGGGATCTGGCCCGCGACACCGGCGCGCTGGTGCTCGCCAAGGGAGGGCATCTGGGCGGGGTGGAGCTCTGCGACGCGCTCGTCGACGCGACCTCAGGCGTCGTCGCGGCCTTCAGCCATCCGCGCATCGTCACCACCAGCACGCACGGCACCGGCTGCTCGCTGTCGTCGGCCATCGCGACCCTGCGCGCCGATCGGCGCACGTGGGGCGAAGCCGTGGGCGAGGCCATCCGGTGGCTCGCCGGCGCGATCGCGCGCGGCGGCGAGCTCGGCGTCGGCGAGGGAAACGGCCCGGTGCACCACTTCGCCGACATGTGGGCGGGGGCGGGCAGGCGATGAGAGCGTGGACGCGGCTGCGCCCGTGGCTGTCGACCATCGCGCTCGTCTGCGCGTGGCAGGCAGCGGCCTGGGCGGGCATCGCCGACCCGCGTCTGCTGCCGGGCCCCACGGTGCTCGTCGGCACCGGCTGGTCGCTCGTCGCCGACGGCACCCTTCCTGCGGCGCTCGGCGTCAGCCTCATCCGGGTGCTGGTCGGAAGCGCGGTCGGCATCGCGCTGGGGCTCATCCTCGGCGTCGCGGCCGGGCTCTCGCGCGCCGCCCGCGATGCGGTCGATCGGCCGATGCAGGCGGTGCGCACGATTCCGTTCACGGCGCTCACGCCCCTGCTCATCCTCTGGCTCGGGCTGGGCGAGACGCCCAAGCTCGTGCTCGTCGCTGTCGCTGTGGTCGTGCCGGTCTACCTCAACACGGTCGGCGGCGTGCGCGGCGTCGACCGGCGGCTGATCGACGTCGCGAGGGCGTACCGGCTCACCCGCGCCGAGACCGTGCGCGACGTGGTGCTTCCTGGTGCCGCGGCGTCGGTGCTCGTCGGCCTGCGCTTCGCGCTCGGCGTCGCCTGGGTGGCGGTGATCGTCGCCGAGACCGTGAACGCCTCGAGCGGGATCGGCTTCGTGCTGACCAGCGCCCGCACCTACGGACGCACCGACGTGGTGCTGGTCTGCATCTGCCTGTACGCGCTGCTGGGCCTGGCGACCGATCTCGTTGTGCGCGCCGCCGAGGCGCGCCTGCTGCGCTGGCGAGACGGCGGGGACCCGGATCTGGCCGAGACGCGCGAACCGAACATCGAACGACCGGCGCCATCGCCGAGACAGGGAACCCTGACATGACTGACGCACGTACCGCCCCCGCCGCGCACCGCGGCGCAGCTTCCCGCATGCGCCGCGCCTCGACCGCGGTCGCGCTCGCCGCATCGGCGCTGCTCGTCACATCGTGCGCCGCACCGGATGAGCCGGCGGCCGCAGCCTTCGACCTGCGTGTCGGCGCCCTCACCACGCAGAACGTGCTGACGCTGTGCCAGGCGTCGGGCGGGCTCGACGCACCGCTGGCCGCGGCGGGAGGAACGGCGTCGGCGAGCGAGCCGTTCGCGCTGTTCGCGCCGGCGGCCGAGGCGCTCGCAGCCGACCGGATCGACGTGTCGTCGAGCGGTGCGACAGGAGTGCTGACCGCCCTCGAGGGCAACTCCGATCTTGTGATCTTCGCCGTCGAACGCGGGGCCAACGACACGCAGGGAATCGTCGCGGGAGCAGACACCGGCATCCGGGACGTCTCCGACCTCGCGGGCCGCACGGTGGCGATCAACCAGGGAGGCACGGGCGAGTACCTGCTGCGCCGCGCGCTCGAGGGGGAGGGACTCGCCCTCGAGGACGTCGAACCCGTCTACCTCGCGCCGGCAGACGCGGCAGCCGCGTTCGGCGCTGGTCATGTCGACGCGTGGGCGACGTGGGATCAGTACCTCGTCGGGTCGCAGCTCGACCTCGGTGCGCAGCTGGTGGCGACCGCGGCCGATATCGATGCGCACAACCCCAGCGTGCACGTCGTCTCGCGCGCGTTCCTCGAGGCGCACCCCGAAGCGGTGCGCGCGGCGTACGACGCTCTTGCCGACTGCGCGGAGAACATGGCCGACGATCCGGGAATCGTCGCAGACGCGTATCGCGACGCCGGGGCGTCCGACGCCGTCGCCGAGGCGATCGCGAGCGGCACGCAGCCCGAGATCGTGCCTGCCGACGAGGCGTTCGCTGCGGAGTTCGCCGACCTCGCCGACTTCTATGCCGCGCAGGGCATGTCCGAGCCGTTGATCGATACCTCCCCGGCGACGGTCGACGCGACGACGCTGGGGGACTGATGCTCGCGGCCGCCGCGCTCGACATCCGGGGGCTTCATCGCTCTCCGGGCGGGCGGCACGTGCTCGCCGGCGTCGATCTGCGCGTGGAGGACGGCGAGATCGTTGCGCTGCTCGGGCGGAGCGGCTGCGGCAAGTCGACGCTGCTGCGCATCGCGGCTGGCCTCGATCGGCATGACGGCGCGGAGCGGCTGGTGATCCCGGACGAGCGGGGAATCGGCTTCCAGGATCCGCGTCTCCTGCCCTGGAAGCGCGTGCGCGACAACGTCTCGCTCGGCCTGCGCGGCCGCTCGCGCGCGCGGGCCGCAGCCGATGCCGAGAGAGCGCTGGCGGATGTCGGACTCGCCGGGCGCGCGGACGCATGGCCGCTGACCCTGTCGGGAGGGGAGGCGCAGCGGGTCTCGCTCGCTCGGGCGATCGTGCGCCGTCCGAGGCTGCTGCTGCTCGACGAGCCGTTCTCGTCGCTCGACGCGCTCACGCGCCGCGACATGCACGCGCTGCTGCGCGACCTGCACCGGCGACTGCGCCCGGCGGTGCTGCTGGTGACGCACGACGTCGACGAGGCGCTCGCGCTCGCCGACCGCGTGGCCGTGCTGCGCGACGGCGCGATCGCGCTCGATGCGTCGGCCGATGCTGTGACGCGCGACGACGTGCTCGATCGCCTCGCGGCGTGAGCTACATCACGTTGCCGATGTAGCTGTACTTCACGAACACCTCGGGCGCGCTGCCCGCGTCGTCGAGCAGCCCCTGCACGGCGGAGAGCATGTACTTCGAGTCCCACCCCATGTAGAGGTAGCGACCCTCGGCGATCTCGTCCCAGTGGCCGTTCCAGGCCTTCGCCGGGTAGATCGGTCCGCCGTGGGCGGCGCAGTAGTCGATCACGACCTGCCGGTCATCGGCCCAGAGACGTTTGAAGATGCGGTTGAAGAGGTACTTGACGTCGTAGACCTCCCAGTGCTCGCCGCGGTACTCGACGTACTCGAACTCGCGCTGCCATCCGCGCGGCCAGCCTCGGCGGAGCGTGGCATCGAGCACGGGAGTCAGCCCGTCGTCGTCGATGAGCACGACGGCCGGCCTCGCCCAGATCCGGATGAACTCGGCTACGAGCCGCTCGGTGCGCTCCGAGATCGCCGCGGTCGACCAGGCGCTCGCGGCGGCGAGGCCGGAGGTGACCGCAATGCCGCTGCGGGCATAGACCGCGTCGCGCTTGTCGGCGAACGTCGTCGTGCCGAAGGAGCGCTCCGCGAGGTCGTTCTCGATCAGCGTCAGGTTTCCGAGCGTCGGCGTGAGGGCGCGCAGGCTGTTCTGCTCGTCCTCGGTGAGCTCGGTCCAGGTGCGCTCACCGTCGCCCGACCAGTCGTCGGACGGCGCGACGGGGAACACGTGGTCGACACCGACCACGGCGAGATCGTCCACTCCGGCGATGCGGCCGAGCACGTACTCGGGGTTGGGCAGCTCGCCGTACTTCAGCGCAACGCGCACTCGCTCATCGGACGGCGTGATGCGGGCGATCGCGCGGACCAGCGCGTCGCGGCCCTGCTCGCGGGCGCGGCACATGCGCGCGACGAGGCGGTCGTTCGGCAGGCCGATGACCTTGCGCCGCAGCAGCAGCGACTGCACGTTCTCGAGCACCTCGACGAGAGCGGTGCGCTCGAGTTCGCCCGCCCGGTAGGCGCCGTACTCGCGCATCACGAGGGGGTGCATGCCCTTGCCGAACACGCCGATGTACTCGAACTGCCGCGCCAGCTCCGCATCGGGCTCGCGGGACGGGTCGAGCAGCGTGCGGTAGACGTCGGCGTATTCGCGCCATTCGGCGGCGTGCGTGCGCAGATCGGCGGCGTCGAGTCGGGGGAACGAGCGCTGGAACGCGTCGTAGACGCTGCGCTCGCCCTCGATCAGCACCTCGCGCCCCGTCAGCATGATGAGGTAGTGCCGCCAGAACGCACCGATCTGCTCGCCGGTGGCCTCCTCGATGGGCAGCCAGTACTGCTCCTCGATCTCGGTCTGCTCCGCGTGGGTGAGCCCCATCAGGACGTAGTTGTGGATCAGCTCGTGATCGCGCAGCGGCGCTCCGGTCGAGTTCAGGCTCTCGAAGGTCTGCTGGGCGTTGGCGTTCGTGCCGAGCGTGATGGCGACGTGCTCGAGCTTCTGCAGCCCGCGCCAGATCGCGGGAGCCTCATCCGGCTGGATCTGGCTGCGGAAGAACGCGTAGTTGTCGTCGAAGCGCGATTCGCGCATCTCGTCGCCCTGCGCCCTGTTCCCGAGCACGACGCTCTCGAACACGTCAGCCCACGCGCGGTGGGGGCGCAGCTTCGTGCGGCTCGGGTCGTCGGCGCGCACCAGCACGCGCTCGAGCTCGGCGGCGAGAGCCGGGTCGGTGTCGCGCACGGTGTGGTGCAGCGCCGCCACGAGCAGCATCAGCGTCGTCGTGCGCTGCTGCCCGTCGATCAGTACGAGCGCCGCCTCATCGGGGTCGGAGTTGTGCGACGACAGGATCGAACCGATGAAGTGCGTGTGCCCGTCGCCGTGCTCGGAGACCGCCCTGACGTCGCTGAGCAGCTGCTCGCATCCGCCGATGTCCCAGCGGTACTGCCGCTGATACACCGGCACCACGATCGTCGTCGCGGGGTCGGCCAGCCAGCCGATCGTATTGACCGCGGTCGCCTCGACGTTGCTCGCGTCGGTCGATCCGGATTCCTGGGAGAAAGGGGTGACGTCGCTCATCGAAATCAATCCTACGGGAGGTAGGCTTACCTTACCTGGGCCTGTAAAAACGTCGCTGGCCCTCCTACGAAAGGCATGTGCACAACATGGGTTACATCAAGTCCGAGATTCTCGAAGAGACCGGATTCGTCGTCCTCGACCCCTACGAGGGCGTCATCGACCCCAAGGAATGGCTCGACATAGAGTATGTCGACTGGAAGTCGTCGGGCGACACCCGCTTCGCTCCGCTCGCCAGCGCCACGGGCGAGATCGAGTGCAACGGCTTCTGGAACAGCAAGCCGCCGCGCACCGACAAGGACGGCATCTGGATCGACTCGCAGACGGCGATCGCGCCGACCCTGACGCAGCGCGCTCTGGAGCCCGGCGCCAACGTCGGCCGCTGCCGCATCATCGAGCTGCAGCCGAACACGTACGCCGACTGCCTCTACAACCTGCACCAGGACGACAACAATCGCCTGAACCCCGATGGCACAGGCTGGGTCGTCCGCTCGTTCTTCCAGCTGACCGACGACAAGGACAGCTTCTTCGTGCTGCGCGACAACCGCACCGACCCGAGCGTCGAGTACCGCCTGCAGCTGCGGGCCGGCGCGCAGCTCGTGATCGACACGCAGCGCCTGTGGCACGCGGCCACGCACATCGGCAACGAGCCCCGCTACTGCCTGATCAACTCGTGGGAGTCGGGCCCCGAGCTCGACGCGTACCTCGAGAAGTACAACGCGACCAAGGAGTACGAGCAGTTCTACGTCCCGCAGGACGTGCTCGACGCCGGCCAGGTCGAGCAGGAGCGCCGCCTCGCGGCCCGCGCCGCGTACTACGCGGCCAAGGGTCAGCAGGAGAAGGTGGCGATGAGCGAGGCGTAAGCCTCCGCACGCCGCACAGGGGCGCCCCGACCGGATGGTCGGGGCGCTTCTGTCTCGTCAGGCGTCGACGCCCTCGCCGTCCGCGAGGTCGACGAGCCGACCGCCCGCCTGCTCTGCCGCCCAGGTCATCCGGGCGACGTGCATTCCGCGCCCCGCGGCCGACAGCGTGCGGTCGTGGGTCGGGAATACCGTTCCTGCGCGCGCCGCGAGGATGAAGTCCATCGTGTCGCCGAGGCGCAGCCAGGGCGCACCGGTCGGGGCAGCCAGCACGTCGATCGAGGCGTCGCCCGGCAGCGCGTACGAATCGCCTGGATAGTAGAAGCGGTCGTTCACGAGCACTCCGACGTTGTCGATGACCGGGAGGCTCGAGTGGATCTCCTCGTGGCTGCCGCCGAAGAACGCGAGCGAGAACGCTCCGGCGGTCACGGTCTCGCCCGGGTGCACGATCCGGATGGGGGAGTCGCCGGTCGCTCGGGCGGCGCCCTCCGGCGCGAAGATCGGGGCGTCGGGCGCGATCTCGGCGAGACGGGCGAGGTGCTCCGGGGTCCAGTGATCGGCGTGCTCGTGCGTGATGACCACGGCGGACAGCGACCCGAGGCCGGGCAGATCCGTGGTGAACATGCCCGGGTCGATGAGCAGGGTCTCGCCCCGCTCGACGATCGTGAGCGCGGCGTGCTCGTGCTTGGTGATGTGCATGGCACCAGTCAACACCCGCGTCGGCTCGGCGACCATGGGATCGTGTCGATTTGCGGGCGCGAGGAGAGCGTGGCATAGTATTCAGGTTGCCTCCTGCGGAGGCGACCAGACTGGCCCCATCGTATAGCGGCCTAGTACGCTGCCCTCTCACGGCGGTAACGCGGGTTCGAATCCCGCTGGGGTCACCAGTCAGAGCCGGAGCATCTATCGATGCTCCGGCTCTTTTTCGTGGTGTGGGCGACGCGCATCGGTTGGCGGCGGCAGTCTCCGTGCTGACAGGCGGCGGTGTCGAGCGGGGGACGGACTATTCACGCGCATGTGATATCTTGCGAACGTTCATCTCAATATTCCGGAGGTTCTCCCGTGTCCAAGCCACATCGCGCACGCGCCGCCGCCGGCGTCGTCGCAGCGGGTGCGACGCTCGTCGCCGCCGCGTTCGCGCTCGCTCCCGCAGCCGCGGCCGAGTCCGAGCACGTCACGCTCGACCAGATCGGTGCAGAGGGCGCCCCCTATCTGGGCTGGCACTTCGAGCAGGGAACCGGCGCCGACCGCTGGAACGGCATCGAGCTCGGCGGAAGCGCCAACTCGTACCTCCTCAACGGGTTGGTCGGCACGGGTGTGCCGGGCTTCGAGACGACCGGTGACGCCCTCGGGGCCCTGATCACGGGTGCGTCGGTCACAGGCACCGGAACGGCGGTGCTCGAGGTGCCCGTGACCGTGGGCGAGGTGAGTCCTCCCCCCAACGGGTCGTGGGCAACGCTGCGCGCCGCCGACAACTCGGTCGGCGACACGATCGAACTCTCTGACCTCTGGGTGTCGTCGAAGAACATCACCCTGAACGAGGCGACGATCACCGCGAACCAGCCCGAACCGCTCGGCAACATCCTTGCCGATCTCGACACCGCGGGCGACGTGCGCTACTCGGGCTTCGGCGTGTACACGTCGACCCCGACGACCTCGGTGATCTCGAGCATCGCCTTCGGCGACTCGACGACGACCTTCGGCCGCGTCGTTTCGCCCGTCGAGGCGACCAGCACCGAGTATGTGACGACCGAAGACATCCGACCAGAGGAGACGAGCGGATACACCGGCTGGCACGAGAGCGACGAGGACCCGGAGGGCGCGTACGAGGTGACCGAGGCGGGCCTCGCCTTCGGCGGCTCGGCCGACTCGAACATCATCAACGGCTTCGAGACGCCGATCCTGACCGACGACGTCTTCTCGCTGCTCGCGTCGTACTCGATCTCGGTCGCCGAGGGCGAGGCGTACTCGCAGGTCCCGCTGTTCTACGGCGAGCCGATCGAGGGCAAGGAGAACTTCACGACGCTGCGCGCATACGCGCCGTTCACCGGAGCTGTTGCCGCCACCCAGCTGAGCGACCAGTGGACCGTCAGTCGGACGATCCCCGCGACCGCCACGACTCCCCAGATCGTGGGAAGCCAGTCGTACACCCTCGGCGACATCCTCGAGGCGATCGAAGCGCACGGCAACGTCCGCGTGCTCGCCGTCGGAGCGCTTGCGCTCAAGGCGCCTGTGGCACCGGCGCAGTCGGACCCCGCTCAGGCCTACGCCGCGGCCGACGCGACCGCGGTCGTCACCGACATCTCGTTCAACGGCGTGACGTACTCGTTCCTCGCGGAGCCGGTCGACGAGGACGCCGACGCGACCACTGACGCGGATGCAACGACGGACGCCGACGTCGACGGCACGACGGACGCCGATGTCGACGGCACGACGGACGCCGATGTCGACGGCACGACGGACGCCGACGTCGACGGTGCGACGGATGACGTGACGGACGCTGCTGACGACGCGACCGACGCCGCCGACGCGACGGACGACACGACCGGCGCGAGCGACGACGTCGAGAGCGGCAGCGACGCGCTGGCCGTGACGGGTGCGAACGTCTCGATCGCCGCCGGCATCGGCGGCCTGGTGGTGCTGCTCACCGGCGTGGTGCTCGTCGCGCTCCGCCGCCGCGCGAACGCCTGACCCGACAATGAGGCGTCTGCGCCGCGCGCCCGCGCGGCGCAGACGCCTTTCTCGTGCATCGAACGGGCGCGAGCACACCGGGGGAGCGGTGCGAAGCGCGCGTTCATGCGACACGCGCGGAGGCGCTGTGCGATTTGTGAGCCCCGCCCGGCGCGTGGCATAATCGTATGGTTGCCGGGTGCAAGCACGGCGGCGGAAGTCAAGACTGGCCCCATCGTATAGCGGCCTAGTACGCTGCCCTCTCACGGCGGTAACGCGGGTTCGAATCCCGCTGGGGTCACCAGTCAGAGCCGGAGCATCATCGGATGCTCCG